>Ga0207721_100006_pt1 | contig 638167 bp, 565 predicted proteins | sample TtaePargueraPR_3_FD_187756 | JGI IMG/M metagenome (GOLD analysis project Ga0207721, IMG submission 187756) | Aerobic enrichment media microbial communities from Bioluminiscent Bay, La Parguera, Puerto Rico - Tt and P2 (1) (SPAdes) | ecosystem: Environmental > Aquatic > Marine > Unclassified ... | reverse complement strand
TTGCTATCATTGCTACTTGCAATAAACTTCTTAGAATCATTTACGCCATGCTTACTAATGGCGAACTGTATGTTCAACAATAATTAGTTTAAATTTTGAGAGGTCTTTTTGTTGTGCCTTTTTTTATCCTAAAAACTTTTACTTGACTGGGATTAGCTGGTTTAGGCGATGGAATCAATGGAAACAACCAATAACCTACAATTAGTAAAGTCGTACTTCTACTTTTATTATCTAATTATATGTTTTGAAATATTTATCAACCTCTTCTTCAAAATAATATTTCATCTCGTCTAAATTTTCTGGTTCATATATTTCCCCTTTAATTAGCGCATCTCTTGAATTACGACTGATGTTCATTATATAGGTGTTCATCTCTTCCAGTAATTCTAGTCCTACATCTTTTGCTGGACCTTCCTCGATAATAGACATATCCAAATGTAAAGGATCATATGTCGCTCTAAGGAAACTAGACACTTTCTTGTTGGCCGAAAAACTGTGACAGATTTGATTAGCATATATGTGATTACCATGTTCAGCATCAAACCTACTATCTATTTGGAAATTCTCTACATACTCCGTCATTCTTAACAAGCTATACCATTGTTCTGTATCATAATCAGTCACTTGATCCTTTAGTTTTTGAATTTCAGTGTACTGCATAATTACGATACCCATAAGAATGATTGTTACGATTATCGCTACATTCCTCCAGATATTGTTTTTTCCCTCTTTGATAAATGACATATTATTTTCATCCCTCCCAGCCTAATATCTTTATTTAAAAATCAATATCACTAATTGATTCTTTCGTCTAACGTTCCCGCAATTGCCGTCGTGTACATCATCCCAGTCTGTGCATGATGGCAATTGTCGTGTTAGATGTAGCCCTACCTATCCGAGGAACGAAGCCATGGACGGCGTAGTGACGACTCTAATGACAACTTCAAACTCAATTACAAATTTTAGTTTGTAGGGATGATTCTTATCACTCTATTGCTGTAAATTCTATAAGCCTCAGACAACTTGTGAGTCTTTGGCATCAATTCTACCCACTTGATTAAATCTACCTGTCTGACCGCTACTGAATTGTTATCACCTTCAGATCTCCATCCCAACTAACAGACTTATCAAAAGCTTCTAAAATTGCCCTTACCGGTACATAGGTTCTATTTTCTATTAATGTTGGCGGTATATCGATTTCGTGAAGTTGATCATTAACATAAACTTCACGAAGATCAATCTGCATTACAACATTATTAACCCCATCACTCAGTATAATAGATTGTGTCTCATCAACCCATTCAATGTCATATCCAAAGCTACTTCCAATATCACGAAGCGGAATCATCGTTCTTCCCTCTACTACGGTTGGCTTCACTGTAAATTCTAAAAATTCATTGTTATAATTTACAATAATATCATCATTATTTTTCATTAGTTTAAACATTGCATTTGCATCTAATCGGAAGTTTTTATTATATAAAATCGTATCTTCATCAAAAGTTTTTTCTTCAACTTTCCAATCTGTCAAATTATTACTTTCATGTACAACAGAATTTCCGATAACCCTATATACGCCATCCTCATAATTACATACTGATTCTGCTTCACTAAAGAGTTCTTTAACTGTAAAATTTTCAAAATCATTAGTCTCAATACAATAATATTCCGATGGCTTATAACTGCTTGAATTCCCAAAATCCATAACCCATAATTTGTAAGTACCATTATCATATATAATATCTTCTATTCCATAATTTTCTCCTAATACCTCAAGTTGCTGCCTTACTCCAGTCTTTATTTCCCAATCTATAAGGTTTTCTGAAATAGCAAAGAAACCATAAGCACCCCTTGTATAGTATTGTCCATTATCCAATTGATATACCGTATTAAAATGTGTGCTATAACCTGCTGCTCCTTTATATTCATAAGTTCTAGGACAATCGTATTCCTCAACCAATACCCAATTATTCAGATCTGAAGATTCGATGATATAATAATGAACAAGACTCAGCGTACTATTTCTATATCTGAAGATCAACCGCCATCCATTATCGACTGTACTTAGATTGACACAACTCATTTCCATACCATAATATATATATTTATTAAATGTTAGTTTCTCATGGGTTGGTACTGCTTGAAACTCATCTCCACTTGCATGAATATTTACTTCGATATCAATACTACCAAGGATTTCATATCCTTCTTTTTCGTCATATAGGGCGATTTTGTATGGCTCATCATCGTTAGCAACAAGATAGTAATCACCATCAGAACTCCCGCCTTCATGACCAGATATTCTTTCAATATAAGTGTAATCAAATTTATTGGTATCTTCGTTTCCTACAAACTGCCATTCCATCATATTTCGGGATGTATAGATATCTCCATTGACATACTGAACATAATACATATCTTCATCTTCTTGAAAGTATGCTGATTCTATTTCACTAATAAAGGCATTTTCTGGCATTTCTGTATTCCAACTATTGAAATATTCAAGGTAATAATCATAATGTGACACATCCAACTGATTTGATATATCCAACGCCTCTACAATGTTATCCGCATCAATAGAATATAATTGTTCAAAATCAGATTCTCCATCAAACTGATACACCGTTACTGATTCAGAATTTTTAACCATATATATTTTTTCTTCATATTTATATAACCCTCTATATCTGGTATCATCAAGTTCATGTGCTGTCTGATTGATTCCATACCAATTCACTTGGTCATCAGTATAGAATATCCCATAATGATAATCCACACCTCCCAAAGAATTTTTTTGGACATAATCAACAATAGCATATGACCGATTTCCAATATATTGTATTTGGTTAAAATGAGCAGATATAACCGATTCTATTTCAACATTATCACTTGTATAAAAATTCAATTCTTCAGTTTTCCAAGTTCCGCCTTCATTTGTTACTTGAAAAACTTCTTGAATGTTTAAATTTAGATACGGCGTAATATAAATATAACCATTATAATACCGAAAACTATCTATATAATGCGGTATATCTATCTGTCCAACTACGTGTCTCCCATCAAATTCTATTATTTTCTCACCATAAAATAATAACGTATCATCAAACTCATTGTATCGAATTCCGGAAACTCCAGTTCCATTAAAAAACTGATCACTTAAGTTTGTGTACTTTGTTCCATCAAATTTTATCGCTGTCATATCTGATGTTGCTGCATACCATTCACCTTTATAAAAAATTACTTCACTATCAATTTCCGACATCAGGAATTCATCAATATATTTGATGTTATCACGAGTATCTGAAACTTCTTCTGCTACAACCAATTGAGTACCTACTGTCAATAGCATACAACAAATAAACCCTATTATTACCTTTTTCATAATTCTTCTCCTCGCTTCCCACATATCAACATCCTTACTTCTGTCATCTGCATTACAGGATATGATTGTGGATATCTACTATTTATAATAAGTTGAACCATTAATTTCTACCCAGAATACGCTTACATTAATAATCAAAAACTAGTTGTATTTGTTCCAATGATTTCTTCACTTCAGATTTAAATTTGACGCTCACTATTTGCAGTCACTTCATTTAACCCAATACTAGCACTACATGGACGTAGTGCGGAAACTACATTGTAGGGTTTCATCTAACGTTCCGGGTGTTTACGACGTGTACATCCTCTGATTTCCTGCGCATGTTGGGAACTGGCGTGTTAGCTGATGCCCTACCTTTCCGAGGAACGAAGCCATGGATGGTGTAGTAACGACTACTTACAATTTCTAAATCTTATTAGTTTAATCAATTACACTTATATCTTAAATTTCAATTTGTCGAACTAATCATATAATCAGTAATGTTAATACTATAATATCAAGTATTTATGTCATTCAGCTTATTTATCTTGCTCTTTATTTTCCTTTTGATATGATGTGGTTAACTCCATCATTTTCTCTTTATAGGTGGTACCATCAATCTCTTCATTAGCATATTGTTGCATTAATTTATCAATCTGATTCTTCAATTGCTCTCTATCCATTCTATTCGCCTCCTTTCTCGCATATATATAGTCTTATTATTACGCAAATATTTATGCTCATTTATGATTCGAAAACCGTAGCCATTGGTATTTTTCATTAATTTGTTCTAAACTTAATTCACTTCTAATTGTTTGTCTTAAATCCATTAATAGTTCATCTAATTCTGTTTTACCATGATTTGCTACTTCATCGGCTGCTTTTCTTGCTAATGCTGCCTGCCTTGATGTACCTAATAATTGGATACTGCTAATAGCATCTTCAAAATCTTTCATACTTTTGTTATCTGTTCTATTAATTGTTTCGCTGAGCTTTGTGAAAACATCAATGTTATGCAATATTACAATCTCTCTTTGTTTATTCTTTAAATCACGTTTAGAATTAAACCGGTGTCCAACTATCCATCCCAATATTGCAATTAAGACTGGTATAATAAATTTTATAATGTCCAAATATTGATTCATATCCATCCTTTCATTAATTGAGTAAATAATACCATAGAATAATTGTTGTTTTTCCTCTCATGATCCCCCCTAAAAATCAAAATTTAACACTCACTATTTGCAATCACTTCATATCAACCTAATACTAGCACTACATGGACGTAGTGCGGAAATTACATTGTAGGGTTTCATCTAACGTTCCCGGAGTTGACGACGTAGACATCCTTCCGATTTTCTGTCTATGTTGTCAACTCACTGTTAGATGAAGGAAAGCCGGAAGTTTAGTCAGCATCCTTAGCTAGGTTATGAATTACTTGATAGTAGATTTTCTCCAAATGAAGTCTCTCCTCAATGTTTGTAACAATAGAATTAATCATGTTAAATCCTTTAAATAAGGAATAAGTATTATTTACAAAATACTTATCATACATTGCTTTAAAACTTTCTTTTGTATCTTTACTAAACGTTCCTGATCTGTCTTTGGTAATTCCCTCATAAATTATATAAATATAGTCACTTGATAAGTTCTTTGACTTATCAATCTTCTTTATTAGCTTAATCATTGTATCTGTCAAATCATATAATTTCTCTAGATTCTTAATTTTCTTAATAACTGTTGATGGTTGAACCCTATGCATTATATCGAATATAGGTTCTTCAACTGGTGTAGTTACTACACTGAATTGTAAAGATTCATCTTTAATATCTAAAAACCTATATCTGATGCTACAAGATAATGACTTATCTCTAAGTTCTCCATTATTAATAAGTAAACCAACTTTCACTTTCATCTTGCCATCGATATCATACTCCTTATCACTTTCTATAATAAGACGAATACCAGAATCACTGATCTGCCCCCTCTTAATATAGAAATCAATATTTGTTTTAGTTGCTAGCTTATGTAAATATCCAAGTACTAGATATAAAGCCACATTATTGTTATAGTTCATATACTCTGTGGATGTTATCGCTCTCAAATAGTATTTATTGTTACTTTGTAATAATCTAAACTGTCTTGTAACATCACTATTTGCCTGTAACTGCCTAACAATATTGTCACGAAGAATATCATTCTGTTCAGCTGAAATACAATGGCTTCCGTACTTGCCCATACTAAATAGCTCCATAAATTCATAAGAACTATTATATATGCAATTCAAAACCATTTTTTCAATATCATCTTCCTCACTATAAACTTCAAGGATGAGCTCTTTGTCATTATCAACTCCTACATATTCAAAATTAGCAATTTTCTCAACAATATCTAACTTTATGTCTCGTGCTTTATCATGTAAATTAACAACTACATCTGAATTTGCAACCCTTACAACATCATCACTGTTGCCAAATACTTCAATAGGATTGAGGTTTGCTATTTCAGAATCTATCTCGTTATCTGGTTTTAATAGATTTTTTAGTTCTGAAACTTTTAAGTTACAATCGCGTTGACCTTCTTCTGCTCTAAAATCATAATAATTTACGTGATTCTGAATCCATGTTTTCATAATAATCATCCTTTCTTATTTATACTCTTTAATTTTCAATAAACTAGGCTTTCTTTCATCTAACGTTTCCGTATCTCCGATGTTCCAGAGCCTTAGAAGTGTTCGCTTATGCCTGTGTGCCTGCGAACGGCTAATGCGAATGCTGTCGCGACGCACTTAGGCTGTGGAATATGCGTAGCGTACGGAGATACATTGTTAGATGATGGTCAGTACGGAAACTGCCAATTATCTATTTATATCACATATCATTAATCCAACTTGTAAATTCTTTTACGAGTTTTTTGGGATTAGCTTTTATGTTTTGCTTTGCAATCGCATCATAATATTCTAATTCATGTATGATTATTGGTATTTCTTTTTTAAATGTTGTCTTAATTGCTCGTTGATTATGTAATTTTCGTACAACACATATACATAATTTAATTAATTCATGTGTTATTCTTTCGCCTAACTGCGAAGTATAATTTAAATTGTTTTCTTCATCAGCATCCGAATAGTATAACTTTAAGTCTTTAATCCAATTAGTTATCTTTATAGAATCTTCTATGTTCTCACCATAATTATCTCCAATAATAAGTTCTTGATTTTGTAACCAAAATGCATAGTTCCACTTAGCTTCCATCTCATCTGAAGCTTCGTGAATTGAAATATGAAACTGCTTTAATGTATTATAACCCAAAGTAATCATAGGTCTACGTGGATCATCCATTACGTCTGATATATATAGTGACAATGCATAAATATCATCTAAATCATCTTCATCAAATAATTTAATCTTGTCCTTAATTCTTTCATAAACATATTCTTCAAAATTAATCATAATAAGCCTCCTATATTGTAGGCAATATTAAAATACTTCTTTATAGTACTGACTGTCATCTAACGTTCCCGCAGTTGCCGCCGTGCACATTTTCCTTGTTCCTGTGCATGATGGCAACTGGCGTGTTAGATGCTGGAAATGACGGCTTTTTGCCATCGTTATTTTCTATTTAAACAGACTGTCTTTTTCGCCTTGTCAAGTTCTGCACTATTAAGACCAAAATATATTTCTATTGCATTATCACCTTCACCATTTATAAACTCGATTCCCATGATATTATCATCATTTAATGCTTCTACCCACCGTATTTTTGTTATTTCATCCCAAAAAAAGATACCAATATTAGAATAAATACCTGCCTCAAAGATTCCTTCTCTACGAAAACCTCGAAATATCATATAAAATGTAGAGCCTAATGAATAAATAAACAGAACAGTTCCTCTATCAGACAACATAATACACATTAAAACTCCAAAAATCCCATTATATAGCCATCTGTTAAATTTGAATTTTGCTTTATTAATTCTCTTACCTAATAATTTAATTTTTTTCTCTTCCTTAGATATTTTAAATATAATAATGATCATTCCAATCGTAGCAATAATGATTATTATATTAGATAACCATTCCATAATATCCTCCAATTATTAATTGAACTTAGTCATTTCTTTCATCTAACGGACCTTCGGTTCACGACGCCAACGCGCTTACAGGGTCTGCTTATGGTTGTGAGAGCTTGCTCGAACACCTAATGCAGACTCGACTCGGTTAGCGGGTTGAGTGTCGCTGAATCGTATGTTATGTGACGGTATGATCCGACCTCATTAATAATTTACTCACCTAGGTATTTCTTTATTAGCAAGTTGTTATTGTATACTTCAATAAAAGGGATTAGACTTTCTTTTACTTCTAATATCAAATCACTATCCATATTTCTAGAACTTCGTAATACATCCAAATAGCTTCTAAACAGAACTTCTAATCTGCCAGTTTCAATACCATCATTATTTAAGCAGTTACTATATTCCAGTATTGCTTTGCTTGAATCTTTATCAATATCATCAATATAAGACAAATGTCCAATAGCGTATCCTGAAAGTGGTTTACCTGAATTTTTTACAACTTTAGCTAATGTAGCATATAGTTTACGAAGTGAATTGTTCGAAAACCATGCAAACCTGGTAATCGAATAATGCAATTGAAGCTTCTCAATAAAATCATACAATTCGCTCAAAGACCAATTATAATCCAATTCTATAGTCCCAATATGACTAGAATAGATATAATCCTCTATCCTAAAACTGGCTAAAAACTCTGTATATGAAATTAATCTTTTGAAAATAGCACCTTTTGTGACTCTACTATTATCATAGACTATTTTAGGAATAACTTTACTAGTAAGCCACTCATATACGTAGGTCGCATCCCAATATCCATCCTGGCTATACTCATATTTCATTTTTAATAATTCACGATTATCGATTGGCCATTCAACCCATACTTCATCACTTTCATTTAGTGGATCTAATAACGAATCAACACGCCCTGGATACAAGTATGTATGAAAATCCGAAGAACCATATTCATTACTCTTATTCATAATCATTATATTGTATGAACTTGAATTAAATATATGCCATTCTGAATCTCCTGATAAATAATCATGGCGACCACCAAATTCCAGTATCGCCTTATATAACCATTTCTTCATCCTAAATAATCTAGCTCTTTTATTTTTTGATAAGTGAAACTTACTTATTCCATGAAACTCATCTAGTTCGCGTAGTTTCTTTATGTATCTAGGGTATATCTCATCTACTAATCTACATAGTTGACTTGTATCAGCTGAATTTAAATAAAAACGAAGCTGGCGAAACTGTATACAGTATATATTTTTATCTGCAATTTTATGATCAATAAATCCTCTTATACATTTACTATAATCTGAATATATTCCTTCAAAAAGGATACTTAAGATGTCATAATGATTGAACGTAATAAAGCACTCTCTAACCGCCAACGATTTGAAGTATATTAAGCAGTTACCATGAGCATCCTTCTTCGATGGTAAGTTAATACTAATCCCAACCCTTTCATAGTTTTTGTTTACTACATGATAATTTATCATGGAATCTTTAGTATCAAAATCACTCTCTTCATCACGAACTTCAAATTCTGGATTCTCTCCAGTCACCGAATTTATTATTTCTTCAAGTTCTTCATTTCCCTTTTTTATTGCTGCATTTAGTTGAGCCATAGCTTTTGCATTTTTATCACAATTCATAAACTCCCTATAAATCAACATAACTTTCTCTAAATGTTGCTTTATATAGTTAATATAATATCTTGTATTATGAGAATTAAATGGTATATTGCTTTTAGAGTTATTTATAGGTTTCTTTGCCGGTAAGCAATTTTCTAAATTAAAAATGTCGAAATTTTCATCTATATTTGCTTCTTTTAGAAGCAATTGTAGTTCCTTTGGCTTTTTTGCCATTTCCTGTGGTATAAAATGATCAATCTCCATTTCATGGTACTTGATTGGTTCATGTGTATATTGACACTTACGTCCATATGCTGTCCATAATGCATATCGTAATGCTGTGTTGCTTCTATCATATTTCATCAAAACATTCTCCCCCAAATTTAGATTTTATTCATAAACTCACCAGTTTACAGATAGACTTGCGAAACAGAGGCTCATTCTGTCACATAACGTTCTTCGGTTGAGGTCGCCATTGAACTTACAGGACGAGCTCATGCGTGTGAGCTTGCGAACCGCTAATGCGACTCCGAATCGGTTAGTGAAATGGTGAACGCAATCGTATGTTAGGAGAAGTTTAATAATGACCTATGTATAAATATTATACCCTGGTGTAAGTATAATAGTTGTAACTTTTCCTTCTCTACCATCGATTTCTAGCCAATACCCGTTTCCTATATCATAAATTCTATGTTCACCACTAAAATTCAAACCAAGATCAACTTGCTCATAGATATCATCATAATATTCAAAAACAACCTCTGTATCATCGCCTACTTTATAACCTGACTTAAGTGGAAAGTCAGATGAGTTAACACGGATAAAATCAACGATTCTTGTATTCGGATTATAGAAAACATCAAAATAATAATCACCATCATTAATTATTTCTGCCATCCTAAAGTATGCTAATTTAGGTTTTATGAATTTTACCTTATCCGGATACATAGCTTGTAACTCATCTAAACTCATACCTAATGTTAAATCACTAAATTGCTCTTGTGTCTCGTAACTAACTTCATTTGCATTGCTGTAATTAACAATTTGGTCACTATTAACATAACCAATATTTCCATCCGTAACAATCAGGCACCATTCATTCCAGTTTGAATCCATCGTTGTATATATCAATTCTCCCTCATAGATTCCTTTTGGGAAACTATTCTCACTAGTATCCAATTCGTAAGTTAATTTGCTTCTAAAAATGTATGGTGCACTTGTAGACGGAAGACTTCTTAATGGCTCATTTAACTCGACCTCAATTAAAACACGTGCATCCGTAAGCCCATGATATACTTCAAAGTATTCATTATTATACATATCAAGTAATAATTGCTCTTCCTCAGTCAATTTCATATCATCAATATAACCATCTTCACTAATTTTGTGTTCTTCTTCAATGAGTGATTGATTTTCAGTCAATTGATTAATCTCTTGTTGTAAAGATTCTAATTCATCACTTAACTTTTCATTTTTAGCTGCTAGTTCATCATATTCATCAGATGAAACACATCCTGATAAAAATAGTACTACACAAATCAGTAAAAGTTTACTTTTCATTTCACTCTCCTTTTCTGTATCGAATTATTAAATTTCGCCTAACGTTCTCGCAGTTTCCGACGTTCCTTCTTTTTTTCGCCTTAGCGGAAAAAGCAGCTTATATCCTTGTCTCGCAAGGACTGTGATATCGGAAGGAATGTAGGAAAATGGGGTGTTATATGATGTTCTAATGCGAAAATTATATATTACTAACCCCTATTCTTGTTTAATATTTTTTCATTATATAAAATAAAGAATATAACTTAAATTGATAATATCATTTTCAACACTTCATTCCTCACATTCCTAATCATTTCTTCCCCTTCTTTCAAAAAGGTTATTGAATTATCAACAGAATTTTTTTTTGTAGTATTGAACTTATCAACGAGCAAACTACATTCTGCATGAATAGAACTTCCCTTGTCAATTATTAGTGAATAGTCTTCTAAATAATTCTTCAATTCACGAATTTCATTAGATAGTTGTTTGTATTTATCATTAAATTTTGCAACGTATTCTTCTGAATCTTCTTCTTTAGTTTGATTAACCAATATATATATTAATTCTCTATATGTCTTTAAAACTTTATCAGCGCATTTAAAGAATTCATCATAGATTCCCTTTTTAAAAACCCGTACTTCTTCAACTTTACTCAACTTGCGTGTAATATGTAATTGCAGAATATAGAGGAATATACCATTTGTTATAATTGGTATAAATATGGTTAAAATATCTCTTTCGCTCATTTCGATATCTCCTTAAGTTATAAAATATTATTTTACCATCTCAACAACGGTATTCTTATAGCATAATTCGAATAAAAAGTACAGATTCACATTATACTAGTATTAGAATATCACATAACGTTCCGTGAATTGGCGACGTGGACATCCTTCCGATTTACTGTCCATGTTGCCAATTCTCTGTTAGATGACGTTGGGCACGGAAGCTACCATTCGCTAAAGATTCCTTATTCAATATTTAGGAATATGGTAAAACTCCATATAATCTTTTTGCTTATCTAACTCGTTCCTTTTGAGTACTTTTATATGATTACATAATATTTTCCTATCATCGAATGGACGAATTAACTCAATCGTTTCGGGTTTATCTTCTATATATTGTCGTGTATCATAAATAGATATAAAAACTTCATCTTTACAATTTCTAAGGATATTATAGGCGGAATTGACACCATTTGGGAATACCTTGCAGATATCCATCTGCATTACTAAATTTGTTTGTGATTTACCATATTTATCATATTTTAGATTTTCTTCGGTCTCTTTAGCAGTTTGAATTACAAAATCCCTTTTAATATTTGGATGAACATGAACTGAATAATTTTGCTTATCTTCTAAAACTATACTTATTTTAATGTTATCTTCATTAATAAATTCATTATTATTCCAATACAATATTGTATTGAAAAAGTCTAAGGCCACTTCCTTATCATTAAAGCCAAAAGCTAAGAAAAACTTTCCATCATACTTTCCAACTATCATCATCGACCACTTAGATCCATCCCATTTCTCTGGCATTGGTTGAACAAGTAACACAGTATATGTATATATAATCTTCTGAAATACCCATCCAATAATGAACAACACTAAAGAAACTGTTAGTGAGTAATACCAAGTACTGAAAGAAACTACAGAAAGTGCTATTCCCAAAAAAGTAATTATTCGAATTATCCACCTAACTCTATTCTCATGTTTTTCCTGAATTTTTATCCTTGGAAACTTATTCTTAAATACAACTTCAATTTTTAGTTTTCTCCTATTATTTAATACCTGAACTTTTCTAATGAATCTTCTTATAACTTTTAGCATATCTCCCCCTACCATTACGTTAAAGTTGCTTTTGCTTTTAATACTAGTGCACAATGTTAGCTAACTCCACTGTTTCTGCATTGCATCAATCCCCCCGTTTACGCATTGCGACAATATGCATTTTATTGCAGGGTTGACGCATTGCAACAATACACTTACGGTTTTGATGCGTTTTTATACTTTTGTTTTATCTTGTATACGCAAAGAAGACCAACTGCTTTATGGAATAAATAGTAAGGCCTTGGTGACACTTTTATTCTACGTTGGTCTGTGTATTCTATATTTTGTTGTACTGTATTTTTTGGTTAAAAATGATTGCTCTGGTGCTATTAAGCTCGCCATTTGATTTTCCCCCATCAATAATTTACTCACCTAGTTATTATTTTACCATATTTTGATATATCTTCCAACAACAGATGCCCCTTTTTGTACAAAAAAACGCTGAAAGCCTTTTCATGGGCTTCAGCGTTTTTATATTGAGTCTTATTCTCCACCGATTTCTTCCATTAAGTATGGTGTCATCTGGTAGACGTAATAGTTTAGCCAGTTTGAGTATAGAAGGTGCGCATGGGACTTCCAGGTAGATTCCGGTTCTTTGGATACATCATCATCAGGAAAATACCTGTGCGGAGGATGCGGATTCATCCCCTTGGATTGATCCCGTTCATATTCTTGCTTAAGGGTATCTGAATCATATTCTGAATGACCTGTCACAAAAATCTGCTTCTCGTCTTTAGATACAGCAATGTATAGTCCGGCTTCTTTTGATGTTGAAATCAAGCGAATCTGATCATGTTCTAGCACATCATCTACCGATACCGTCGTATGTCTCGAGTGTGGCACCATAAATTCATGGTCAAACCCACGTACCAACGGACAGTATGGATCACTGACAGAATGTTTGAACACACCATGGAGCTTATTTTTTAGAGGTATCTTATGAATACCGTAGTGATAATAGAGTCCTGCCTGCGCTCCCCAGCAGATATGGAAGGTGGAGGTTACGTGCTTCTTGGTCCATTCCATGATTTCTGTTAGCTCTTCCCAATAGGTTACCTCTTCAAAAGGCAAGTTCTCCACTGGTGCTCCTGTTATAATCATTCCATCAAACTTTTTATTCTTTATGTGATCAAACGTTGTGTAGAACGAACGCAAATGTTCAATCGGGGTATTTTTAGATTGATGTGTTTTTGGCATCAACAAGGTTACCTCAATTTGCAGGGGTGAATTACTCAACATTCGTAATAGCTGGGTCTCTGTCTGCTCTTTTAGAGGCATCAGATTGAGGATGGCAATATGCAAAGGACGAATATCCTGATGCATTGCACGCTTGTCATCCATGATGAAGATATTCTCATCTTGTAAAATCTGTTTTGCCGGCAAATCATTGGGTATCTTAATGGGCATTGTCTATCACCTATCTTCCGTTTTATTATTTATTCACTAATTGCCTCATAGATTGATTTTCCTGGAGGAACCATTGGATATACGTTGGATGCTTGGTCAACGATACAGTTAACAACCACCGTCTTATCTGATTCAAATACTTTTTGTAATACCGTATCAACGGAGTCCACTGAATCAATGATAAAACCTTCTGCCCCCATAGACATGGCAAATCCGATATAGTCCATGTCTTCATCAAAGTGGGTTGCTGAAAAACGTTGATCATAGAACAAGTCTTGCCATTGACGTACCATCCCTAGAGCGCGATTATTCATGACAAATATTTTAATCGGCAGCTTATTTTTAGTCGCTGTCAACACCTCGTTAAAGTTCATCTTAAAGGATCCGTCTCCTGTTATCATTAAGACCTGATCATAAGGGTTGGCAAGTTGAGCTCCTATGGCTGCACCTAGTCCATATCCCATAGTACCAAGTCCACCGCTTGTTAAGAAACGGTTAGGCTTTTCAAAGGGATAGTGTTGCGCCGTCCACATCTGGTGCTGACCAACATCGGTACTTACAATAGTATTTTCATTGGAATATTTTGCGATACATTTTAATAGATAGGGCACATTCAAACTATCACTATGGGTTTTATGTCCTACTGTGGCACGTAGTTCATCAACATACATGGTCCATTCAGGATGGTCTTGCTGCTTAACGTCTTCAACCAAAATATCTAAGGTTGTTTTTATATCTCCGGTAATTGATGCATCGATAATATAGTTCTTGTTAATCTCTGCCGGATCAATATCTATCTGGAGTACCTTAGCCTTGGCTGCAAATCCGCTCTCCTTACCAACAACACGGTCACTAAATCGCCCTCCGATGACAATCAAAAGATCCGTCTCATGTATCGCCCTATTTGAAACCAAGGATCCATGCATTCCGATATTACCTGTATACTTTGGATGTGAATATGGCATACCGCCAATTCCCATAAGGGTACACGCAACTTGAGCATCTATCTTTTCTGCAAATTTTATAAGTTGTCTATTGGCCTTTGAGCGAATAACTCCTCCACCTGCAAGGATCATCGGTCGTTGGGCTTCATTAATCATTGTAATGATATCTTCAGATATAGGTTCTGTTAATGTTGATGGCTTATATTCAATAGGCTTTTGATATTCATAATCCGCCTCTTCCCATGTTAAGTTCTTAGGGATATCAATAAGGACCGGGCCGGGCCGACCGGATTTGGCTATATAAAAAGCTTGTCGAATTACGCGAGCCAATTCATTAATGTCTTTGACCATGTAGTTATGCTTAGTGACCGGCATGGTAATTCCTTGGATATCGACTTCTTGAAAACTATCTTTTCCAAGCTTATCGACCTCAACGTTACCTGTGATGGCTACCATCGGTACGGAGTCCATGTAGGCTGTTGCAATTCCTGTAACAAGGTTGGTCGCTCCTGGGCCTGATGTTGCAATACAGACTCCAACTTCACCTGATGATCTTGCATATCCATCTGCTGCATGTGCAGCTCCTTGTTCATGCGCCGTCAAAATATGGGTGATATGTTGACTGTTTTTATACAGTTCATCATAAATGTTAATTGTAGCTGCTCCAGGGTATCCAAATAAGTATTTCACATTTTGTTCCTTTAAACATTCAACAACGATTTCTGCACCATTCTTCTTCATATACTACTCCTTTCAAAAAGGTCAAACACTCCCTAACAGAGCAAACTGTCTAATAGTACAACAAAACCCTTCATCCAATATAGGACGAAGGGTATATCTTCGCGGTACCACCTAAGTTCACTTGCGTGCGCTCATCCATACAGGCTAAAAAACCGATATGGTGTCTATTAACGGTGTACAACCGGCTTCCTCTACTTGGGACTTCCCTTTCAATTCGCTGCTCGAAGGCTACCTTCAATAAAGTTGTCTCGAAGAATTTCCACCATCATCTTCTCTCTATAGAGTCCCTTAATCTACTCTTCCTTGTCATAGCATTTTAATATTTTATTCATAATATGTATTACTATATTACTTTACCCTATTAGATTTGTCAAGGAGTTCTTTAGATTAAGTGATAACTGTTACGCCCATTTTCCTTCACTTTATATAATGCTTGATCCGCTTTATTAAACACTTTGGCATAGTCTTCGCCCATCGAATCAATAATTACCGCTCCTATAGATACTGTCACACGTGAAGATATTTCGGAATGTTCATGGATAATATCTAACAACTTGATACGTTGATTTAACGCCTTTAATACATCCATCGCTTGTTCTTTATTACAGCGTTCTACAAGAATAAAAAACTCATCTCCTCCGTATCGAAACACATGATATCGATAACGCCGCAAGACTTTATGTAACGTTTTGGTTATCTCTTGTAGGCAAATATCCCCTCGAACATGTCCATAATTATCATTGAACTGTTTAAAAAAATCCACATCCAACATCATTGCACATGCAGGTAGATTGCGTTCCGCTCGCGATGCAAACTCATTTTGCATATATTGTTCTAATGCACGACGATTATATACATCGGTAAGGCTGTCTCTTAAGGACATCTCCCGAAGTTTTTCATTTGCAGCAATTAATTCATGTGCCCTGAGAATGTTTGTCACTGCAATGGCTACATACGAAGCAACAATACGTAAACTCTCCAGATCTACATAGGTAAACATGTTCTTTGATGCAGATTGCATAGTAATGCCACCCATAGTTTCTTTTTCAAACACAATAGGGCTAAACAGTATCGATTTACTCTCACTCCTACGGGCAATCTTGGCAATTGAAGCATTAAATGAATCTTCATCTTCGAAACCGTTGTACACATTATCTGCATCATAGATTATTATTTCTTGACTGTTTTGGACACAAAGAGACATCATATAATTTTTACTAAGAATAGGAATAGATGTCTTGTGCATCTCGCCTTCACTCGATTCAAAGTAATAATAATCGATTTTTGTGTTATTTTGATGTTTGATACCGATTCCAAAACCATCAAAGGGAAACATGTCTCTAAGTTGTCGATAAAATGTCTCGACAAGTTCATCAACACGGGTGCAGGAGGTAATATATTTTCCCGTTTCAGACAATGTTTTTAAAATCTGTATTGATTTTTGTAGCTTTCGAACATCATCATATTCTCTATTACTAGCGTCGCTACTGTCTTTATTCTCACTGCGTTCAATGGTTTTATTGACCCGTTCCAGTTCTTTTTCTTTAAGATGTGCATACGCATACTCTTTCACCTTGGATAATCGTGTGAGTGTATCATATGCACGAAGGATATCGTTTTGCCTTTTATATATGCTTTCTAACATCGACAGCGCCGTGATTTCAATATTGCGATAATTTTTGTCATAAATCCTGACAAGCATTGCTTCTAGCCATTCAATGGCAAACTCATACTGCTCGCGTTCAATACTTTCTCTCGCAAATAGATTAATCATCTCGCATTGATCAATAAGTCCCACATCATCATTAAAGTAAACCATTCCCTCTTCAAATAATTCCTGAACTTCTTGCCAAGGCGCATTTTCCTTACTCAATATCAACGCTTCATATACTTTTACAAAAGCGTTCTCAAGCCCATCGGGATTTTTAATGGCTACTTTATAGTGATCATGATTATATTTTTTTGCTTGTTCCACATCTTTGATACGCAAAAAAATCTCGGTGAGATTCCCCGTTATCTTACCGATTAGTTCATCATTTTCTACCGTCTTCACCAAGTCAAGCGCTTCCATCATATATTCGGATGCTTTTTTATAGTCACCCATCTCTATATATAAGACGCCAATATTATTGAGTATCTTTACACGTTCGCACAATCCTCCTTTTGACGTTTGGAGAATTGTTAATGCTTCAATATATTTGGATATGGCAAGATGCAGTTCGCCGTGAACTGAGTATATGTTGCCACGATTATTCAATGCCGCGACTAAGCATTCTTCAATACTGTATTCACGTGATATGCGAGTTGCACGGGTATAATATGTCATTGCTTTTGGGATATGCCCTTTGGTTTCTTCAATGACACCAAAGCAGTAAATACAATAGGCAATTTGATCAATCGCATCCGTTGCAAGCGCCTGTTCATACTTTCGGATATTCAAATCCAAAGCCTCTTCAACACTCTGAGCCTCGATCATTAACCGTATTGTATCTATATAGTTTTTCTCTATATCCTGCTTTGTTTTATCACAAATCATGCGCTCACCTATTTTTTACTATTCAAAATCTCTTTTAACAAGTCAATCACCATTTTGGGGTTGGCTTTTCCTTTCGTACGTGCCATCATTTGTCCCATAAGTGCTTGAATTGCAGCTTCTTTGCCTGACAGGTAATCTTGCACGGCTTTATCATTTTTAGCGATAACTTCTTCTGCCATTGTTCGTAGCGCACCATCATCACTAATTTGCTTTAAGCCTTCTTGTTCAACAATTGTTTCCGGATCATCGTCTTGCTCCCACATCTTTGCAAAAACTTTCTTTGCAATACTTGAACTAATCACATTTGTATCCACTAAGTGTGCAAGCTTCCCAAGGTTTTTGGCTCCGATGGGTATTTGTCCTAATTCTTTTTCATCTTCATTCATCCGAGAAAAAGCTTCAGAGATAATGATATTAGCAAGTGTTTTTTTGTTTTCAGTATATTGAGAAGCATCATCAAAATAATCGGATATCTTCATCGACGCGACCAAAAGTTCACTGTCGTATTTTGACAGACCCGCATGTTCCATATATCGATGCATCCGTACATCGGGAAGTTCGGGGATGGATGCTTTGATTCGGTCAATCTCTTCATCCGCTGTTACAATCGGCATAAGATCAGGTGCCGGAAAATAGCGATAATCATGAGCTTCTTCTTTACTTCGCATAGAAACCGTCACACCTTTGGCTTCATCCCAACGACGTGTTTCTTGAACAACTGTTCCACCACTTTCGATTAGTTTAATCTGACGTTTTGCTTCATACTCAGCCGCTTTAACCGCAAAGTTAAAGGAGTTAATGTTTTTCATCTCTGTACGCGTTCCAAAAGCTTCCTCGCCTTTTTTGCGTACCGATAAGTTAACATCGCATCGAAAAGATCCTTCGTTCATACGACAATCTGAGACGTCTGTATATAAAAGAATAGAGCGAAGCTTGGTCAAAAAGATACGAATTTCTTCCGGCGAACGCAGATCCGGTTCTGTTACAATCTCAATCAGTGGAACTCCACATCGATTGTAATCGACATAGGTCCCTTCTGCTGCATGAATGAGTTTTCCGGCGTCTTCTTCTATATGGATTCGTGTAATTCCGATGCGCTTTTCTTGGTCTTCGATTTCTATATCAACATGCCCTTCATAACATAGTGGCAAGTCATATTGAGACGTTTGGTATGCTTTTGGTAAGTCTGGATAAAAATAATTTTTTCGGTCTTGCTTTGAAAATTGATGGATACTGCAATTTGTTGCTAATCCTGCTTTAATCGCATACTCAACCACTTTTCCATTAAGTACCGGCAACGTTCCTGGCATTCCTGTACAGATAGGACAGCAATGGGTATTAGGCTCACCGCCAAACTGGGTTGTACAACTACAATATATTTTACTTTTTGTCTTAAGTTCTGAATGGACCTCAAGTCCAATGACAATCTCATAATCTTTATAAGCCATGGTCACACCTCTATCCTATCGCAACTGTTCGTTTTTCCACATTAGCATGTTGCTCGTACTGATACGCAAAATTTAAAAGTGTTGATTCATCAAATGCTTTTCCAATCAACTGCATTCCTATGGGAAGCCCTTTTTCATCAAATCCACAATTTATTGATATTGCAGGTACACCGGCAATATTAATTGGCACTGTACATATATCCGTTAAATACATCTCCACCGGATTATCCGTTTTTGCACCCACTTGAAAAGCCGTTGTCGGTCCTGTCGGCGTAAGTAGAACATCATATTTTTCAAACAGCTGGTCAAACTCTTGTTTAATCAAGGTACGTACCTGTTGTGCTTTTTTATAATATGCGTCGTAGTATCCTGAGCTTAATGCATAGGTTCCTAGCATAATACGTCGCTTCACTTCTTTTCCAAAAGCTTCATCCCGAGTCTTTTGATACAAATCTAACAGATTATCAAATTCAGGGGTTCGATATCCATATTTTATGCCATCATATCGTGCAAGATTTGAAGAAGCTTCCGCTGAGGAAATCAAATAATATGCCGGCAATGAGAGGTTCGATAAATCAAAGCGAACTTCTTCAACAATAGCGCCAAGTTTTTCATATTCTTTTGCCGCTGCTAATACAGCCGCTTTCACTTGTGGGTGAATCCCTTCACCAAAAAATTCAAGTGGAAGACCAATACGCTTGCCTTTTAACGCGTCTTTAAGATGTGCTGTAAAATCCGGTGCCTCTATTGGTGCACTTGTTGAATCCATAGCATCATGTCCTGCGATGACATTCATTGCAAGAGCCACATCTTCAACATTATTGGCTAGTGGTCCAATCTGATCTAGCGATGAAGCAAATGCAACAAGCCCAAATCTTGACACACGACCATAGGTAGGCTTTAACCCTACAACTCCACAGTAGCTGGCTGGTTGACGAATTGAACCTCCTGTATCTGACCCCAGTGCCAGTGGTGTCATCATCGCTGCTACAGCTGCTGCCGATCCACCGGAACTTCCTCCTGGAACATACTCAAGGTTCCATGGATTACGTGTAATCTTATATGCGCTATTTTCAGTTGATGATCCCATCGCAAACTCATCCATGTTAAGCTTTCCAAATAAAATCATATCGTTGGCTTGAATTTTATTCACCACAGTTGCACTATAGGGCGGAACAAATGTCTCTAGCATTTTTGAAGCACATGTTGTGGGAATTCCTTGTGTACAAATGTTATCTTTGATACTGATAGGAATTCCAGCCAATGAAGATAAAGCTTCGCCTTGGATTCGTCTATTATCAATTGCTTGTGCTTGTGCTTTAATTTTCTCTTCATCCATGTGTAAAAACGCATTAACCTTTTGTTCTGTCTTATGAACACGCGCTATATACGACTCAACAAGCTCGAGACTACTGACTTCTTTGTTCTTTAATTGTGTTGCCATATCTAATACTGTCTTCATATCAAGCCTCCTATTCTACAACTTTCGGTACGTTATAACATCCGTCTTGTTTGCTCGGTGCATTCTCCAACAAAATATCGCGCTCCATTGAAGGCAATACTTCATCTTCACGAAAAACATTGTTAATCGGAATAACATGCGCCGTTGCATTGACATCTTCAAACGTATATTCATTGATCTGATCTGCAAACTCCAGAATCATTTCCATATCTTTTGTCATCTGAACCTTTTCTTCTTCTGTAAGGCTTAAACGGGCTAAGTGTGCCACATGTTCAACTTGGTCTTTTGTGATTTTCATCCTTACCCTCCGTTTCTATAATATAATGCTTTATTGTATCACAGTGTTAATCATTATTCAATGAGCGCTTTAAAGTCTTGCTCGCTAATAATGGGTATGTCCAAACTTTTGGCTTTTTTATTTTTTGACGAATTCGAAGCCACATCATTGTTAATTAGATAATCTGTGTTTTTAGATACACTGCCGGTAACTTTTCCGCCAAAACGCTCTATCTCCAATTTTAGAGCTTCACGATTAGTATAATGTTCTAAGGAGCCGGTAATAACAAAAGTTTTTCCGTTAATCGTCTCCTTCATCACTTCCATCTCAACAGTTTCAAATTCTACTTCTTCAAGCAAATGGTCTAGTATCTGCATAAAATGTTCATCGTGAAAATAAGTGTACAGAGATTTTGCTATTACTTGACCAAAGCCTTCGATAGCTTCATAAGCTTCAACAGATGCACTGCGAATCCGCTCCAAATCATGGTCAAAGGCGGCAGATAAAAGCTTTGCATTACTTAATCCAACATGTAAAATGCCAAGTGCATAAATAAAGTTCGCCAGCTTCACTTTACGCGCAATATGGATGGAATCAATCAAGTTCTGATACGATTTTTCTCCAAAGCCATCCAGTGCAATAATCTTCTCTTTTTTTAGTGCATCATCTAATTTAAATAGATCTGCATATTCATGAACCAGCCCAAGCTGAATCAGTTTTTCAAGTGTGGCTTCTGATAAACCTTCAATGTTCATCGCATTTCTTGAGGCAAAGTGGGCATATGCCTTCACTTTTTTTGCAGGACATTCTCGGTTCATACAATAGAGCACTTTTATGTCATTAACATCTTTTATCTCGGTCTGTTCATAGCACACCGGACAGATTGTAGGAATCGTTAGTTGATTGCTTCGTGTCAGGTTCTCAGCAATTTGCGGAATAATCATATTCGCTTTATACACTTGGATGGTATCCCCAATACCTAATTCCAATTTTTCTACTATGCTGATATTATGCAAGCTAGCCCGTGAAACCTGTGTTCCTTCAAGGTCGACCGGTTTAAAAATAGCTACCGGGTTAATGAGTCCCGTACGTGAAGCACTCCAAAACACTTCTTCTAAGACAGTGTCGCGTATTTCATCTTGCCATTTATAGGCCATAGTATCTCGAGGAAATTTTGATGTTGCTCCTAGGCTTTGACTATACGCTTTATCATTATAGGTTAAGACTAGACCATCCGATGCAACGTCATTCGCTTCAAGTCCTGCAGCAAATTTATCGATGGCCGACTCTATGTTTTCTGCTCGTACAAGTTGATAATCTACACATTCAAATCCTTGGTCAATTATCCATTCGAGTTCTTCGCTTTTTTTACTAAACTGTTCTTGATGATCACTATAGATCATCGTAAAGCCGTAAAAGCGCACATGCCGTCTAGCGGTAATTTCGCTATTAAGCTGGCGCACCGATCCACTGCAAAGATTACGTGGGTTTTTGTATTGGTTTTCCACTTCAAGCATTTGATTGATCGCTTCAAAATCTGAGTAGCGTATTACAGCTTCCCCTCGTAGCAACAAGCGTCCTTTATACGGTATGGTGAGTGGAAGGTTCTTAAATTGCTTGGCATTATTGGTGATTACCTCACCAACAATCCCATTGCCTCGCGTCACCGCTTTAAGCAGTTGTCCCTCTTCATACGTCAGTACAATGGTTAATCCATCCAATTTATACGAAAGTATTCCTTCTTGATCTTTCAACCATTGACTAAGCGCCTCTTGATCTTTTGTCTTATCCAGACTTAGCATCGGATACGCATGCTCTTCTTTGGGTAGTTGAGTTAAAAGTTCATAACCAACTTTTTGTGTTGGACTTCCAGCGAGGATTGTTCCTGTCTGCTCTTCCAACGCAACAAGTTCGTCATATAATCGATCATACTCAAAATTTGACATGATTTCTTGATTTTCCTGATAATATGAACGCGACGCCTGATCAAGTTGACCAACAAGCGCTCGCATTCTTGATATTTTATCCATTTAATCTTCCATCTCCCAATTATGGAATACATTCTGAACATCATCATCCTCTTCAAGATGTTCAAGCATTTTTTCCATTTCTTTACTCTCTTCTTCCGATAATGTCACTGTAGTTTGAGGAATCTGTGCAACTTCAGCCGACAATATTTCATAGCCTTGTTCAATCAGTGCTTGATACACTTGGCTAAATTGTTCCGGTTCTGTAATGATTTCAATCCCTTCCTCATCAATATCGATATCTTCTGCTCCTGCATCAAGCACAAGCATCATTAAGGTGTCCTCATCGATATCCGTAGCATTTTCAAGGACAATCTGTCCCTTTTTATCAAATAAATAGTTTACACATCCTGTAGTCCCAAGGTTTCCACCATACTTTGAAAACCCATGACGAACATTTGCCGCTGTTCGATTTTTATTATCGGTTAAGCACTCAACCATAACTGCCACTCCCGAAATACCGTAACCTTCATAGACAATACGTTCATATTCAACATTACCGCCTTCACCAGAAGCACGTTTTATTGCTCGCGTAATTGTATCATTGGGCATATTGTTGGACTTCGCCTTATTAATGACATCGTTAAGGGATGAATTCAAACTTGGGTCTGGTCCCCCTTGACGGACAGCCACTACAATCTCTCGTCCTATTTTAGTAAAAATCTTTCCTTTTTTTGCATCATTTTTTTCTTTTTTATGTTTTATATTTGCAAACTTTGAATGTCCTGCCATTTTTTTCAGCTCCTATTCATCATATTTATTATTTTTATATGCATTAGCCCTTATTCTATCATGATTCTTAGTGTTCAACAAGATTGTTCATCCAACGCTTAGACTTCATACGTTTGATTCCAAAACTGAATTTTGCCATTTCTTCAAAAAGAATGGCTGCATAGACATAAGGTAGATCCCATTTTAAAACTAAACCGGTGAGTATTGCTAATGGAACACCTAGTCCCCATACCGCAATGCCATCTAGTGCCGCGGCAAAAATAGTATCGCCACCACTGCGTAAAATTCCAACGATAATAACCAAGTTCACACTTTTTACCATAGTATACATTCCAAACACCGATAATGAACCGATAATATTATATTTTACTATAGGTGGAACACTATATATTCCAGCAATATGTGGTGCTGAAAGTATAATGATGATTCCCATAAACGCACCCAGCAAGAAGTTGATTTTTACAAACTGTACGGCTTCATCATAGATTTTCTCACCTTCCATTGCTCCCAAAGAGTTACCAAGCATAACCGCACTTGCGTTACCAACTCCTACAGAGACAACAAAAATAATCTGTTCAATGGTCTGTGTAATGGTCATTGCTGCCATAGCATCGGTTCCCATACGGCCATACACAACTGCATACATGGTTACACCTGTTGACCACAGGATTTCATTGATAACCACTGGCATTGCAATCTTGGAAAAATGCTTTGCCAAATTTTTATTATAGCTAAATAGGGTTTTTAACTTGCCTGACGGCGGTAACTTATAGTAGTTTGACAGCCCGACCAGCATAAAACACTCTAGGGTTCTAGCAATTAATGTAGCAGTAGCAGCTCCTTCTACACCCATAGGTTGGAAGCCCATATTACCATAGATCAATACCCAGTTTAAAAAGGTATTCACCGAAATGGCAACCATCGTTACAAAAAGCGGAAGCTTCACATAATTTGTACTTCGAAGTACGAACATGGTTGAAAAGGTTACAGCTGTGAAAAGGTAACTAAATCCAACAATTCTCAGGTAATTTGCTCCTTCGATAATTACCTGCGCATCTGTGGAAAATATACTCATGACCTGTTGCGGCAAGAGTATAGCCACAATGGTAAAGAGCAATCCTCCACCTAGTGCAAAGGTTAAAGACAGTCCATAGACTTTTTTGATATTTTCCACATCTTTTTTTCCCCAAAACTGTGCTGTTAATATGGAAGATCCACTGCTCATTCCAAAAAGAAAAAGGTTTAATAGAAAAAAGACTTTGTTCGCTGCACCAACACCTGCGATTGCTTCCTTTGTTAAGGAACTAATCATAAAAGTATCAATTAAGTTTAGTGACGAAATAATAAGTTGTTGTAGGGTAATCGGTACTGCAATAGCAAATAGTTTTTTGTAAAATTCTGTATTTTTCATTAGTTGTTCTCTAAAAGTAGTCAATTATTTCAACGACTTTATTCTCCTTCATATAGATTCGAGGCACTCTTTTTCCAATGGAACAAAGTACTTCATAGTTAATTGTATTCATATGTGTTGCTAATTCTTCTACATAGATATGTTGTTCGTTGGATTCTCCAATCAAAATCACTGCGTCATCTTCAGTAACGCCTTCAATATCGGTAACATCTACAAGCATCTGGTCCATGCATACACGTCCGACCACCGGTGCATATTGTCCACGAATTAAGACGCGTCCTTTGTTTGATAAAGCTCTTGAATATCCGTCGGCATAGCCTATAGGTACTGTCGCTATCTTAGAAGTTCTATTCGTCTTAAAGATACCTCCATAACTTATATACTCATCTTTTTCGACCTCTTTCAAAAAAATAATTCGGCTGATAATTGAAAGCGCCGGTTCAAGTCGTATCCCATGATTTACCGTGTCTGACGGATATAATCCATATAAGGCAATTCCGGTTCGAACCATATTAAACCGTGCACATTGATGATCAATCAACCCTGCACTATTGGATGCATGAACAAGTGGGAATTCTATACCATGGGCTTTTAATCGGTTTAGCAAGTGTTCAAACAGCTCTACTTGCATATGCGTATATGAAAAATCTACTTCGTCAGCTTTAGAAAAATGTGTAAATATTCCTTCACACCTTAGATACTCACACTTTGTCAAATCAATAATTTCTTGGACGGAAGTATCCATACTCTTACCTAAAAGTCGAAAGCCCAACCGTCCCATACCTGTATCAACTTTGACATGTATACGCACTTTTTCTCCTAGACGCTCTCCAAATCGGTTCAGTTTTTCTCCCAACTTAGCTGAATACACCGTTTGGGTCAAGTCATAGCGCACCAAATCTTCAAATGCGTCTTCATGGGTATTTCCTAGGACAAGAATAGGTACTTTAACCCCTTCTTCTCTCAGTTGAATTCCTTCTTGATAGATAGCTACTGCAATATAATCAACATTCAGTTTTTCAAGCTCACGACTGATGGGTATCGCACCATGCCCATAGGCATCCGCCTTAACAACCGCCATAATCTTTACTTTATGCTGCATTTCATGATTAACATATTCTCGAATAGATTTTAGATTCGCACGTATCGCATCCAAATTCACTTTTGCATACACGCGATGATATATTGTCTCCATATTACAACCCTTTCCATAGGCATTCAATAAGGTCTGAAGCCATCAATGATGGCATGTTTTTTTCACTAACATAATAATCGCCCGCATATGAATGTAACAGCACTCCATACTTTGCCGCATCTGATAGGCAGTGGCGTTGTACTGCTAATCCACCGATAACACCCACAAGAACATCTCCTGAGCCGGCTGTTGACATGCCGGGGTTACCCAACGTATTAATATATACTTGATCGTTATAAGGGGCTACAACAGTTCGTGCACTCTTTAACACGGTTACAACATTATATTTTTTATACATGGCCAAAGCAAAGTGAATAGGATTTTCAAGAATACCAGATGAACAGTATCCAGTCAACCTAGACATCTCACCAATATGTGGCGTTATTATACATTCACATTTCTTTTCTTCAAGCCACTCCATATTTTTCGCAATAATATTTAGTGCATCTGCATCAAAAATTATTTTTTTATCACATTGCATGAGATAATGCACTAGATTGTGTGCATGATTGGATTGGGACAATCCTGGACCAATAGCAATAACGTCAACTTGATTAATAAACGCATCTAACTGCTCAGACATTGCCTTTGAAGAATCCTTTTTTACAATTACACATTCAGGAACCTGAGCCAAAAGAATCTGCGCATCGGATGTATCAACAAAAACTTTTACCAACCCTGCGCCAACCCGATATGCCGCTTTTACTGCAAGTATTGTTGCCCCCAGCATTTGGGAATCACCAGCAATAATTCCTAACGTACCAAACATCCCTTTGTGACTGTTTTCCTGACGCTTAAAGGCGCCTTGCTTAACCGCTTGCTTGAGTGTGTCTTGATCTAGGATTTCTACTTTTTGGGAGAGTACTTTCTGGGCCTCCTCAAAAATGCCAATATCTTTAACAACAAGCTTTCCGCTATATTTTGTCCCCGGAAAAAGAATTGATCCTATCTTTGGCATGGAAAAGGTATATGTAATATCGGCATCAATTGCCGCTCCCATGACCTTGCCGTTATCACTATTAATTCCCGAAGGTATGTCGACCGAAATGATTGTCTCAGAATGTTCATTCATCAATTCAATAATTTCTTTTAAAAGTATGGATACTGTACGGTTGCATCCGGTACCTAGTAGGCTATCTAATGTCAAGATGCTATGGCACAACACGTGTTTTATCATCGTCTGATTCGCATCAAAGCTATCTTCATCCACCCACAAGATGGAATCCGAATCGCTCCCCTTTAATAGCACCTTTAAAATATCCATTTGAAGCTGATGGTCCTTTGAGGTTCGCTCACGTTTTCCAACCAGAATGAACTGAACTTTGTATCCCAAGTGTATCAGCCATCGCCCAATAGCAATCCCATCTCCACCATTGTTGCCTGTTCCGCACACAATTGTGATTCTTCGCTGATGATATTGATTCAGTGGATACAACTCACTCAGTTCATCCACAATGGATTTGGCAGCATTTTCCATAAGCACTGCACTAGGAACACCTACGTTATTTATCATGTATTGATCCATTTTTTGCATTTCAAAACCTTTTACCGCAAACATGTCAAACTCCTTTTTTATAAAAATTCCTGTCGCAATCGTTCTCCAATCGCTACTGCTGTCACATAATCTTTTGTGTTGGAAATTGAAACATGTATTGAATCAATTTTTAAATTTTGCTGCATTTTTAATGCACTATCGTACAAGACGACATAGGGTTTTCCCCATTCATCCCTTAGTACTTCTATATCAATAAGATTAATGCCTTTAAATCCCGTTCCAAACATTTTGACTACAGATTCTTTCACACAAAAATTACCCGCAATTTTTTGCGGGTTCATTTGATGTCGTTCAAATAATTCTATCTCGTTATCAGAAAAATAACGATTCAAGAATCCCTCTTTTGCGCTTGCCTTTTGAATGCGTTCAACAGCAATTAAATCCGTTCCTACTCCTATGATCATATTATTTTTCATTTCCTTTCAAATAATACTCATCATATTGTTCAATAATATCACTACCCACTACATCATGAATAAATGAATACAAAGCATCCGAGCGCTCTTTGGTTTCATCACGAATGATAATCTCTTCTTTGATTTCTTCACGAAGCTTTTGCACATTTTCATCATGCTTTTGGGCTTTTTTACGTACTTCTAACATCTCTAAATAAAAAATATTCATCGTAACCGAGACCAACTCCCTATTCGTCTGATCAATTTTTATAGGTAATTGGTCTAGTCGTTTTTCATATTGTTTTAGCTTATCATTGATTTCTTCTATGTAGCGTCGATTTTTCTCCATCTTATGATAAGCTGCTTTTTCATTATCGGAAGTCGCAAGACTCATACCATCAACAATATCTTGCATTATCTTTTTCTTCAGATTATAGTATTCTTTAGATTCTGTTGTCAACTTTCCTTGTTCTTTAAGCAAAGAATTGAGTTTTTTTTCTAAAGCAATCACCTTGCCCGGTTTATTATCCTTGAACAGTTCATGCCATTTTTGATCCAAGACCAATAGATGGGTCTTTTTATCAATATGAATTTGCTTATTTTTGTTAAACCAAGCCATAGACATCCTCTATTCCAACTGATCTTTTACACGATAGGATAATGTCATTAAGCTCTCTGCCAAATGAACATTTTCTACAATGACATTCTCATTTTTTATTTTTAAATCAATGGGTGCAAAGTTCCATAGCCCTTTTATTCCCCACTCTGCCAAATCATTAGCAATCTTTGGTGCTTTTTGCTTTGGTAATGTCAAGACGGCAATATCAATATGATTATTCTTGACAAATTCTTCCATTTGGTCAATATCTTGAATCTCAATTCCTCTAACTTGTATCCCTATAAGACGTGGGTTCACATCAAAGAGCCCTTTGATGACAAATCCTCTTTTTTCAAAATCAATGTAATTAGCTAATGCTTGTCCCAAGTTACCTGATCCTACAATAATAATATTATACGTCTTTTCAAGGCCTAATATTTTACCGATTTCACTGTACAAAAATTCAACGTTATATCCATACCCTTGTTGACCAAACCCACCAAAATTATTTAAATCTTGTCGTATTTGAGATGCGGTTACGTTCATACGTTGGCTTAACTCTTTTGATGAAATCCTTACGACATCATTTTCCAATAATTCACCAAGATATCGATAGTATCTCGGAAGTCGTTTAATTACCGCCGTTGATATCCTTTTCATTTCTTCTTTATGATTATTTGACATTATAATGCCTCCTATTTCATTTTATTCATTTTTTTAATTATATCCTTTTGTTAAATCACTGTCAAATATGAATTGAACTTATCGCTTAACAATGCTATTATAATATAGAATTTAGGAGGATGAATCGTATGTTATTATCATGTCAAAATATTGAATTTTCATATATCTCTGAAAAGATTCTTAAAAACGTCTCTTTTCATGTCAACGAAAATGAACCTACCGCCATTGTCGGTGTCAATGGTGCCGGAAAAACAACACTTTTTAAGGTTTTAACTGGTGAACTGACTCCCGATGCCGGGGACATTTTTGTAAAAAACGGTACAACTATTGGTTATCTGTCCCAAACTATAGATTATACATCTGAGAAAACCGTATATGATGAATTACACTCTGCTGACCTTGACCTACTCGCTCTTGACACTGCGATAAAAGCCTTTGAACAGCAGATGACTCTGGCTACCCCTGATCAAAAAACCCTTCACGATTATCACAAGGCTATTGAAGATTTTGAAGCGATTGATGGGTATAGCTATGAAAGCCGAATCAAAGGCATCTTAAAGGGTCTAGGATTTTCTGAGTCCAGTTGGAATCAACAAGTATCCACCCTCTCCGGTGGACAAAAGACGCGTCTTGCCCTTGGACGCTTGCTACTTATTCAACCCTCATTACTATTTTTGGATGAGCCGACAAACCACTTGGACTTAGAGGCTATTCGCTGGTTAGAGGGCTACCTAAACAACTATAAAGGGACGCTTCTGATTATCTCCCATGACCGGTATTTTCTCGACCGAATTGTACACAAGATTGTTGATATTGAACTGGGTAAGGCACATGTCTATCAAGGAAACTATACCGCTTATGTACAAAAAAAGGAGTTTAATCAGTATATTGCAACCAAGCACTATGAAGAGCAACAAGCCGAAATTAAGCGTCAAGAAGCTATTATAAAACAATTACGTTCCTTTAATCAAGAAAAATTCATCAAACGAGCGGCTAGCCGTGAAAAAGCACTTGAAAAGCTTGATCCACTCGAAAAACCTACAGAGCTTAAGGACAATATGCGCTTAACACTTCACCCCAAAAGAGAAAGTGGTATGGATGTCCTAAAGCTAGAAGAGCTCGCACTAGGCTATGATAACGTTCCTTTGTTTTCAGATACAAGCCTTAATATATATAAGGGCGAACGTATTGCCTTAATCGGGAAAAACGGGACCGGAAAATCAACACTTCTTAAATTATTACTAGGAGAATTAAAGCCTATTAAAGGTTTAGCCCACATTGGTCATTCAGTTGAGATTGCCTATTATGACCAAGAACATTCCACTCTTAATGAATCCTTAACTTTGGTTGAGGAAATCGCCGAAGATTTTGAGACCATGGAAATGAGTAAAATCCGTAACCTCTTAGCTGCTTTTTTATTCACCGGAGACGATGTATTTAAACAGGTTGGCACATTATCCGGCGGCGAAAAAGGTCGACTATCCTTAGCTAAGTTAATGCTCGCTAAAGGTAACTTCTTGTTACTCGACGAACCGACAAACCATTTAGATATGGTCTCAAAAGAGGTTCTTGAAAAGGCATTGCGTCATTATAGTGGAACGATTTTATTCATCTCTCATGACCGATATTTTATTAATCGAGTGGCTACCAAGGTTTGGGAACTTGATCAAAAGCATATCAAAGAATATCACGGAAATTATGATTATTATATTGAAAAAAAAGAACAGCAAAATGCTGCGGACAAAGAAAACATCACCGATGTTCAAGCCAATTCCCTTAATAAGCAAAACTGGGAGCGTATGAAGCAACAGCAAAAAGAAGAACGCAAACTTCAAAATCAAATCGAACAGCTCGAACAAGATATCTCAGATATCGAAGAACGTATGCAAGCCATTGATGAAGAGTTGACTCAAGAGGATGTTTTTTCAAATTACGAGTTATCCAATTCTCTAATGAAAGAAAAAAACTCACTCGAAGTCGAACTTGAAGATAAACTTAATACATGGGAATCCTTACAATAATAGATACACTTTATATGTAGGGCTTTCCAAGAGATGAACAAAAAGAGATGCAGCCCATGGGCTACATCTCTTTTAATTATGATATTATTTATAGTTTTTCAATGGTTTCCATTAAGTAATCTGCATATTCAGCACTTGTCGCTCCAGTATCACGACCTGTTAATGCGATTTTCTTTTCTGTTTGACCACAAATCTCTAATGCTTTAAATAATTTATCTGCCTCTTGAGTGTATCCGATGTGATTTAACAACATCGCTCCTGCACGAATAATACTTGACGGATCTGCATAGATGTCACGCCCTTCATCAACCATTCTTGGTGCTGAGCCATGAATAGCTTCAAACATAGCATAACGCTTACCAAGGTTTGCGCTTCCTGCTGTTCCTACTCCACCTTGGAATTCAGCCGCTTCATCCGTTAATATGTCCCCATAAAGATTTGGCAACACCATCACTTGAAAATCTTTTCTTCGTTTTTCATCTACAAGTTTAGCTGTCATGATATCGATATACCAATCATCCGCTTCTATTCCAGGATATTCTTTTGCAACTTCATTAAAGACATCTAGGAATTTCCCATCCGTTGTTTTAATAACATTGGCTTTTGTAACACAAGTCACGCGTTTTTTATTATTCTTTTTCGCAAACTCGAATGCTGCACGAATAATTCGTTCAGCTCCTTGAGTTGTAATGACTTTAAAGTCAAAGGCCAAATCATCGCTAATATTTACGCCTTCACTTCCAAGTACATATGCTCCTTCTGTATTCTCACGGAAAAATGTCCAGTCAATACCTTCTTCCGGAACATTTACAGGACGAACATTAGCAAATAAGTCCAATTCTTTTCGCATCGCCACATTGGCACTTTCGATATTTGGCCATTTGTCACCTTTACGTGGTGTCGTTGTTGGGCCTTTTAATATAACATCACATTTTTTTAATTCTACAAGTACAGAATCTGGAATGGCTTGTCCCACTTCAGCTCTTTTTTCAATTGTCAAATCTTCAATAGTTCGAATCTCAACTTTACCTGCTTTGATCTCATCTGCTAAAAGATAAGCTAAAATTCGCTCTGCTTGGGCAGTGATTGCAGGACCGATCCCATCGCCTCCAACTGTACCAATTACAATCTTGTCTAATTGACTATAGTCCACAAAATCTTGCTGTTGTTTCATTGCTTCAACACGTTCAAGTTGTTTCTTAACTAGTTGTTCAAAATGGTTTAAATAATCCATATTTTTTCCTTTCGATTGTCATTAGAATTTCAGTTATATTATTGCACTTTAATGTAATTTTATACAACAGATTGCATCTTGTCAATGGTTGCCCTTTATTTCACGACAATATTAATGATTTTTTTTGGAACAACAATTTCCTTAACCACTGTTTTCCCTTCAATTTTGGATGCGATTTCAGCACGTACTTGCTCCAAAATCTCATCTTTTGTCGCATCAACAGACACTTGAATGGTTCCACGTACTTTCCCATTCACCTGAATTGGCATTGTAATTTGATCTTCCTTCATTTTTTCGGTATCATATTCTGGCCAACCATTTTCAAAGACACTAGTTGTCTCTCCTAGTTGAGACCATAATTCTTCTGCCATATGAGGTGTAAACGGTGCTAACAGTCGTGCAATATCTTTAAGTGTTTCTTGGTCAACCCCATCATGTTCACGAGCATATTGGCTCAATTTGTTCGTATATTCCATAAATGCACTGACCGTTGTATTTAAATTAAACTTATTCAATCGATCTGTTACTTCATAGATTAACGTATGATGAAGTTTTTCTAATTCTTTGGTTCGCTCTACAGTTTTGCCTATGTTTTCTGCTACAAGGTTCCACACTTTATTCATAAAGCGATAAACCCCTTCGATACCTCGGTCATCCCATTCAGAATCTAATTCTGGTGGACCGACAAAGAGCTCATACATTCTTAAGGAGTCGCAACCATAGTTTTCTACGAGTTCATCTGGAGATACAACATTCCCCTTCGACTTACTCATCTTAGCACCATTTTTACAGATCATTCCCTGGTTGAAAAGGCGTTTAAAGGGTTCCTCAAAGTCAACCACACCTATATCATATAAGAACTTGGTATAAAAACGAGAGTATAATAAATGTAACACGGCATGCTCAATACCACCTACATACATATCGACTGGCAGCCATTTTTTTGCAATTTCTTTTGCTACAATTTCATTGTCATTATCAACATCAACATAGCGCAAGAAATACCATGACGATCCAGCCCATTGCGGCATTGTGTTTGTCTCACGTTTTGCCGGCTTACCACATGCCGGGCATGTTGTATTGACCCACTCGTCAATAGCTGCAAGTGGTGATTCGCCTGTACCTGTTGGTTCATAGCTTTCCACTTCCGGAAGTACAACAGGTAATTCTTCCTCCGGTACAGGAACAATACCACAATATGGACAATGGACAATTGGAATCGGTTCTCCCCAATAACGTTGTCGTGAGAAGACCCAGTCACGTAATTTGTAGTTAACGGTTTTTGTACCGATACCTTTTTCTTCTAAGTAATCGCCTACTTTTTCTTTCGTCTCATCTGAAGCCATTCCATTGAACTCTCCAGAATTAATCATCACTCCGACTTCGGTATAAGCTTCTTCAAGCTCGACTTCAATACCATCTTTAGCAATAACCTGAACAATTGGAAGGTTAAATGTTTTTGCAAATGCAAAGTCACGCTCATCATGGGCTGGTACACACATGATAGCACCTGTACCATAATCTGCTAGCACATAATCCGAAATCCAAACTTGTAATTTTTCACCATTTAACGGATTAATAGCATAGCTACCTGTAAAGACCCCTGTTTTTTCTTTGTCTTGCATACGGTCAACATTGGACTTCATTGATGCATCAAATACATATTTTTCAACGGCTGCTTTTTGTTCATCCGATGTTAATTCCGGAACAAGACCATGTTCTGGTGCAAGCACCATAAATGTCGCACCATATAGCGTATCTGGGCGTGTTGTAAAGACACGAATGGTCTCATCATGACCTTCAAGTTTAAAGTCAACTTCTGCACCATAAGATTTTCCAATCCAATCTGCCTGCATTTTTTTAACTTTGTCCGGCCATTCCAATTTATCTAAATCTTCAAGTAAACGTTCTGCATATGCAGTAATTTTTAACATCCATTGGCGAAGATTTTTCTTGGTTACTTCTGAACCGCAACGTTCGCATTCACCATTGACAACCTCTTCGTTTGCCAAACCTGTTTTACATGATGGACACCAGTTAATGGGCATCTCTTTTTCATATGCCAATCCTTCTTTAAACATTTTTACAAAAATCCATTGTGTCCATTTGTAGAATTTTGGATCTGTCGTATTAAGTTCTTTTGACCAATCATATACAGCGCTAATTTCTTTTAATTGTTTTTTAAAATTGGCAACATTCTCTTCTGTTGATTTTGCAGGGTGTACACCCATAGTTATCGCATAGTTTTCAGCAGGAAGACCAAACGCGTCCCATCCCATTGGATGAAGTACATGATATCCTTGCAGAATTTTATAGCGGCTCCATACATCACTTAGTACATACCCACGCCAATGTCCTACATGCAACCCACTTCCTGATGGATAGGGAAACATATCAAGGCAATAATAGTTTTCTTTTCCTTCACTTGGCTCATTGATTGGATGCTCGCTCCAGTATGTTCGCCATTTTTTTTCAATCTGCTTAAAATCATAGTTTGTAGACATAATGTTCCTCCTCTAATTTATTCTTCTGTCACTGTCTCTTCTTCTGCTGTTTCTTCTGTTGCTTGTTGCGCTTCGCGAATTTTATAATATATAACAATCGGCGTATCCTTTTCAATTGTTACAATCGACTCAATCTGATGTTCAACCAATCCACTGGTTTTTCTTGGAAGATCACACATGATTCGATACGTCGAGTCGTTTAAACGGCGAACTTCATTTAAGGTCAAGTTGACTTCCCACTGATCATCTTCAATAATAACTGTGTAACATTCTTTTTCTTCATCATATACGACGTTAAAGGCTTCATGACTTCCGTGAACATCTAATTCACGTTGGAAAAACTCAGCCACAATTTTAGCCACATGCTCTCTTGGGATGGTTAATTCATAGGTCGCATAATCAAATGCTAATCCTTCATAATCATGCTGCATAATGTATGATATTGCAAAAAGCGCCATGTTTGAAGCTTCAATAACCCCTGTCTCTGGATTTATACTTGGTGTAAAAAAATAATTATAATAAAACTGGTGCATTAATTCTTCTAAAGAGGTGTTTAACTGCTCATCTTCTACAAGCTCCCCTTCAATAGCTATCAACGCTTCAATACCATAATCAACCATTTCACTCGCAAGAACATACGTCTGTGTTTCTTCGGGTTCTTCTATATTTTCTTCTGGATTTTCTTCTTGTGTTGCATCTGATACTTCATTCGCATCTTGTTCTTGCTCAAGATTTGTCTCTGTCTCCACATCTGATTGCGCTACGTCAGCACTGCCTTGCGCTTGCTCACTTGCCTGTTCAATGCCCACATTGTCATATGCATCTTGAGTGGCATCCTTGCCACAACTTGACACTGTCAATGTCATCGCCCCAATAATGGCTAGTATCATTGTTTTTTTCATTCTTTAATTCCTCCACTATGAAGCCTATATTTCTATAAGCTTATGATGCATTTTGTTTTATTTTTTTACATAGAATGCTGCTAATACACCTGGACCAGCATGCGTTCCGATAGTTGCGCCCAACTCTGATATATATATTGGCTTGTCCCAATCAAACTTTTCCTTAAAGGCTTGAATAAACTCTCGAGCAAAAGGCTCGTCCATGCTATGTGCTACCGATAAAAATGGACTTGCTTCAAAATCCATTGTATTTTCTATATGTGCTAGATAAAATGGAATAATTTTTTTGCGCCCTCGAACTTTTCCTATCGTTTGTGTCAAAGCATCTTGAACATTTAAGATCGGCTTAATATTCAAAATCTCAGCTACAAATGCCTTTGACGCACGAATTCTCCCACCTTTTTTAAGGTATTCTAATGTGTCCACACAAAATAGATGCTCTATCTTGTTTTGAGTCAATGGTTCCAAAGCTGCTGCAATCTCTTCACGCGTCTTGCCCTCATCTAGCATACGTGTCGCTAAGATAACCAGATATCCTGTTCCCATACACAGACCATTACTGTCAATGACAGTAATACGATTAGGGTCAACCTCTTGTCTTGCAAGAAATGCCGATTGACATGTACCACTTGCCGGCGAACCTATTGTAATGCATAAAATCTCTTCATCTTCTTGTAAAATTTCTTGAAAAGCTTCAATAAATTGCTCCGGGACAACCTGAGATGTCTTGGGTGGATTAACACTTTTTTCAAGACGTGCATAAAACTCTGTGGATGTAATGTCAATACCATCTTTATAGTCATCTCCATCGATTGAAACCGTCAATGGAACCACATGAATATTATACTTTTCAATGATCTCTTTAGGCAAATCGCTCGAACTATCTACAACTAATCGCATATCAACTCTCCTATATTCTTTATATTATCTATGTATCGCCCTTTATCATACCATAATTGTCAATTTTTTTCACTATAAATCCTTTAAAATATATGTTGTTTTAAATCATTTATATGTTTTATTCCAATTATTTGGATATCTTCTGTCGTTTTTATTGCCTTGGCATTATTCCATGGAAGAACAATTGTCTTAAATCCAAGCTTCACCGCTTCTTTGACACGACTTTCTGAAAAGGTAATGCCACGCACTTCTCCGGTTAATCCTACTTCCCCCATTAACACGGTTTGCGGATCAATTGCCTGATTTTTAATACTTGATATCACGGCGGCTATAATTCCCAAATCAAGGGAAGGCTCATTCATTTTTAATCCACCGGCAATATTGACGTAGCAATCATTATCCACCAGCGAAAGTCCGTATTTTTTTTCTATGACCGCAAGTAACATCATTATGCGATTGTAATCGGCTCCGTTAACGGTTCTTCGCGGCATATTAAACGTGGTATAAGATACTAGTGCCTGAACTTCGACAAATAATGGTCGGCTTCCTTCCATTGCACATACAACAAGTGAACCCGGTTCATTGATTGGACGTCCTGAAAGCATGTATTCTGATGGGTTTAAGACTTCTACGAGCCCTTCGTTACGCATCTCAAATATGCCTAATTCATTCGTCGAGCCAAACCGATTTTTTACTCCACGAAGTACTCGGTAGGATGCATTTTTATCTCCTTCAAAATATAAGACGGTATCAACCATATGTTCAAGTACACGTGGTCCTGCAATCGCTCCATCTTTGGTTACATGTCCAACTATAAACGTAGCGATGTTTAACTGCTTTGCCAGACGCATCAAATGCGCTGTCACTTCACGAACCTGAGATACACTCCCGGGTACTGAACCAATATCTTCATTATACATGGTCTGAATCGAGTCAATCATCAATACATCGGGTTGTTCTTTCATTATTACCGATTCAATGATATTCATATTCGTCTGAGCATAAAGCAACAATTCGTCATTTGCCACACCCAAACGCTTGCCACGCATTTTAATCTGATGCAACGATTCTTCTCCAGAGATATATAGCACTTTTTTTTTGATGCGGCTAACCGCCTGACAAATCTGAAGCATCATTGTGGATTTACCTATACCAGGGTCTCCCCCTACCAATACTAACGAACCCTGAACGATACCTCCACCTAGTACACGGTCCAGTTCTTTTATCCCTGTCTCCATACGTTCTTCGACTTCTGATTGAATCTCAGATAATTTCAACGGCTTAGCTTTTTCATAGTGCAACTGTCCGCTGACTTTTTTGGGCGTGCTGGATACTTTGACTTTCACTTCTTCTGCCATAGAGTTCCAACTATTGCATTCCGGACATTTTCCCATCCATTTTGACGCCTCATATCCACATTCACCACATACAAATATTGATTTGTTCTTTGCCATATTATCCACCTTAAAGAAATAGAAGCTATATCACATAGCTTCTATCATTATCATTCTTAATTGTATTTGGGTTACTTAGTACTTTTTGATTTGTACTTTTTGAGCACCACTTGCAAAATCAACACTAAAGTTAATCTTACCTGCTAGGTTCGATTTCACTTTCCCCACTTGCATTTCATTAATATAAATACTATACTCTTCACCGGCTTCAAGTTCCACCGTGATTTGAGCATCTTCCGCACTTCCGATTAATGAAAATGACATGCTGTCACTGTTTAGTTTTAAATCACTAACAGTGGTTCCCGGAACTGATTCAAATAGTAACCTTCCATTCTTTTCAAGACGTGTGATTTCATTGTGAGTTTTTACTTTGTAGACTTCGCCATTAAGTTCAAACCCTTCTAATTTTTGCTTCTCCTGTGTCTCATGGTTACCAAAGCTAATTGAGTTATCTTCATTAGCAACAATCAGTTTTTCTAAGCCTGCCATGACTTACCTCCTATATCTTTGCATTTAATGTTGTTACCTATTATAAAGGATATTCCTATAAATTACTAGTACAAAGTTACTTTTGGATAACAATCTCCTGATCCTTGACATGCACAGTAACTTTGTCACCTTCTTTTATCTTTCCATCAAGAATTTCTTCAGCTAAACGGTCTTCGATTTTTGATTGGATTGCACGCTTTAAAGGACGCGCTCCATATGCTTCATCAAATCCTTCTTGCGCAATATATGCTTCCGCTTCCGGCGTCATCATAACAACAATTTTCAAATTATCAAACATACGTTTCGCTAATTGTCTAAACATGATGCCTACGATTTCTTGAATATTCTCTTGATTTAATGTATGGAATACAATCGCTTCATCAATACGGTTTAAAAACTCCGGCTTAAACAGCTTTTTCACTTCATCCATAACATTTTTTTTCATCGTCGTGTACTCTTGTTCTTTATTTTCATCTTGTGTAAATCCAAGTTTTTTGGGTGCTACAATATTACGGGCACCTAAGTTAGATGTCATGATAATGACTGTGTTTTTGAAGTCTATTCGTCGTCCCTGAGCGTCTGTTATATGCCCATCATCTAGCACTTGTAAAAGAATGTTAAAAACATCGGCATGCGCCTTTTCAATTTCATCAAAGAGTAGCACTGAGTAAGGTTTTCTACGGATTTTTTCACTTAGTTGGCCGCCTTCATCATAACCGACATACCCTGGCGGAGAACCAATAAGTTTAGAGACACTGTGCTTTTCCATGTATTCTGACATATCCACACGAATAAGCGCGTTTTCATCACCAAAGAGTGCCTCTGCCAATGCTTTTGTTAACTCTGTCTTTCCAACACCTGTAGGACCTAAGAAAAGGAACGATCCGATGGGGCGCTTAGGATCCTTTAAGCCGACACGTCCACGACGTATAGCTTTACTTACTGCAATTACAGCTTCTTCTTGTCCTACAACCCGTTCATGCAAAACATTTTCAAGGTTTTTAAGGCGCTCTCCCTCTTCTTCGGTGAGCTTTTGAATCGGTATTGATGTCCAACCACTAATAATATTTGCAACTTCTTCTTCGTCGACAATAAGCGGTGTCTCTTGGTTTGTTTTTTCCCATTCTAATTTTAAGCCTTCAAGTTTTTGTCGAATTGCATTTTGCTTTTCTTTGATTTCTCCTGCCTGTTCGTAGGCTTCATTTTTTATTGCTGCCTCTTTTTCTTCTTCATACTGACTAAACTCTTTTTCAAGCTCCTTAATCTCAGGAGGTGCTGTATAGGTTTTTAATCGTACTTTGGATGACGCTTCATCAATGACATCAATTGCCTTGTCTGGCAAGAATCGATCTGTAATGTAGCGGTTACTGAGTATAACTGCGCTTTCCAGCGCATCATCTGTTATGGTTACATGATGGTGTTCTTCATACATTGCCCTTAATCCTTTGAGAATACGCACAGCCTCTTGCTCAGAGGGTTCTTCAACCTTTACCGGTTGGAAGCGTCGCTCAAGCGCCGGATCTTTTTCTATGTGCTTTCGATATTCATCTAATGTCGTCGCTCCGATTAGCTGTATCTCGCCACGTGCAAGCGATGGCTTTAAAATGTTAGAAGCATCAATGGCGCCTTCTGCTGCTCCTGCTCCTACAATTGTATGCATCTCATCGATAAATAAAAGAACATTGCCATCTTCTTTGATCTCGGCAATAGCTTTTTTTATTCGTTCTTCAAATTCACCACGGTATTTTGAACCTGCAACCATAGAAGACAAATCAAGTGCCACCACTCGTTTATCTTTAAGCAGTTCTGGGATGTTGCCATCAATGATTCGCTGTGCAAGCCCTTCTGTGATAGCTGTTTTACCAACACCTGGTTCTCCGATCATACACGGATTATTCTTCGTTCGTCGACTAAGAATCTGAATAATTCGTTCAATCTCTTTATCTCGCCCTATAATAGGGTCAAATCGCCCATTTTTTGCTTGCTGGGTCAAGTCTTGACTAAATTGATCCAGTGTTGGCGTCTTAGATTCTTCACCCTGCCCTTGTTTTAGTTTTTGTGATTTGGATTCTTTTCCAATCGTACGTAAAATATCATTATATATCTTTTGCTTAGATCCACCGACCACTTCTATAAGTCTTGTTGCCATACAATCTTGCTCTTTTAAAAGTGCTATTAATATATGCTCTGTTCCAATCAAATTGGTATTCATATAGATGGCCTCTTTTAAAGACATCTCTAGAATCTTGCGCACTCTAGGGGTAAACCCTTCTGGTTCTGCGACCTGATTCATATTTTGAGCAATCATATCACGTATCTGATCATGTATGACTTTATATGTAATGCCTTGATTGATTAATACTGTTGCAGCAACACCTTCATTTTGCTCAAGTAGCGCCAGTAGCAAATGCTCTGTTCCCACATAAGTATGTCCAATCTCGCCAGCGATTTCTTTTGATCGATTAATCGCTTGCTGGGCTTTTTCTGTAAATCGTTCCATCATAATATCAGCCTCCTTGTATTTTCGGTAATGTCATTCGTACAAGATTAGCCCTTGCTATATCCCGTTGTACAACGTCTAAATTTTTCTTTTCTAATTTTTGTAAATTTGCCGGTTGAATCTGCGTCATCAGATCAAAAATGTTAAACTCATCCGACGCTTCTAACTGCAATAATCCAAGCTCTACGCCAAGTTTAACATCCGATAACAAGGTCATTGCTTCTTTGGCTGTCAATATCCTCGCTTGGCTTAATACACCATAGGATCTGTATATGCTATCTTCAAACTCCAGTCGTCGTTCTTTGAGCAAACTCTCTCGAACGGTAAGTTCTTGATTGACAATTTGCATGGTGACTGAATGCAGCTTTTCAATAATTTCTTCTTCACTAAATCCAAGTGTCACTTGATTGCTTACCTGAAACACACTTCCAATCGGTTCACTGCTTTCGCCATAGATTCCGCGAAAAGTAATACCGAACTTTCCCACAGCTTCAAGTATAATCCGCAATTGTCCTGTTGCTTCTAACGCAGGGACATGAATCATATATGATGCCCGAAGCCCCGTCCCAACATTTGTCGGACAGGCCGTTAGGTATCCAAGTTCTTGACTATATGCATAATCAACTTTAGCCTCTATTCTATCATCCAAGGCACTTGCCATGGCAAATATTTCTCCTAGGTTTGCACCATTAGCCATCGCCTGAATTCTCAAGTGATCTTCCTCATTAATCATAAGGCTCAAACTCTCATCCGAATTATGTATCAACGCATTTGGAATTGGCATATTAACAAATAAAGGACTGAGTAAATGTCTTTCCATCATCGCTACTTTATCAATAGAACTAACCTTATCCATATCCCAAAAATAAAAATCGTCTGATTGACCTTCGGAAAAAATATTATGGATAATCTCAATGGTTTTTTCTGCTTCGCTTTCCGACAAATGGTTGGGAAAAACAAAGTCCTTAAGGTTTCTTGCTAAGCGAATTCGACTTGAAATAATAACATCCGAATGCGTGCCTTGTTGTTTTTCATACCATTTCACGGTTACTCCTCCTTCAACTTATATAATACATCTCGAATCCTTGCTGCTTCCATATAATCTTCCTGCATCAAAGCAAGCTTAAGTTGGGACTCAAGTTCTTCTAATTGTTCTTCTTTAAGTTGACTTTGATTCATTCGCAGTGGTTTTTTACCTGTATGTCGATAACTTCCTTGAACACTTTTTAACACATGATTTACATAAGGTTTGAATGCATCATAGCACGCATCACACCCAAGTTTTGATGTTTTGCGAAATTCATCTAATGTCATATGGCACTTGGAACACACCAGATTCTGGTCAATTTGTTCTTGTTCCACATCATTGGAATTTTTTAATAACCCACTCATAAATTTTTGAATTGAAGGATTGTCTCCATAGAATAAATCCTCTTGCTGTTTTGCGCATGTTGCACATAAATGAATTTCAACTTTTTTTCCATTAAGGACTTGTGTAAAAAAAACAGTTGCTTGTTCTTTATGACATTTTTCGCAAAGCATATTTATCCCTCCTTATGTCACCCAATCATTATAGCGGCTGATTACAACGAATGCAATGCGTAGATTTTGGGTTGTTCCCCGCCTGACATTGGGGACAAAAAACGTATTCATAAAAACCATCATTATTTTTTTCCGGCTCTAGAATGAGCGCTTCTGTGGACACACTGATGTCATGGTCCTTTAGCTTTTCAATTTTTTGTATGTTTTTTTGAATAGATTTTATGAGTTTTCGCTGTTTTCTAGAAAAAGGTAGTTCTTCTCGTTCATCAAAAAAGAGTTCCTTTCCTAATTGTCGATATAAGCGATTAATTTCTTGGTTGTACATTTGTCGATTTTTCTTCACACGCGTTCCTCCTAAAAAATAAAACTTTATGGAATATGTATATTATACCATAAAGTTTTATAATTTGTATCGATTACTTATATGTATCAATAATTGAAAGCAACGTCTCTTCATCAAGCATTCCTGAAACCGCACCTAATACTTTTCCTTCTTGATTAATAAAATATGTGGTCGGGAATCCTTGAACAGGATAAGTTCCTAACGCCGTACCATCTAAGTCCATCATCATCGGCATCGTATAGCCTCCATCTTCATACCACTGCCCAACTTCTTCTGCACTTATTTTCTCCGTTGTCGTCGCATTGAGTAGGATAATCACAAAGTCATCCCCTTCATATTCGGAGTATACTTTTTCCAGATCAGGCATTTCTTGCATACAGTATGTACACCATGTTCCAAAAAAGTTTAATGCTATAAACTTGCCTTCATAATCCGACAACTTAACCGGATTACCATCTTTATCTACAAGTTCAAGGTCTACATAATCCGGGTATTCCGGTTCTTCTTGATTATCTTCTTGCACTTGTGGCTCAGGGTTCTCTGCCGTTTGGTCCTCTTGTTCGCTTTCTTGTCCGCTTCCCTCTTGATTTGTCTCTTGTGTGTCATCCACATCGAGTTCACTTGGTTTTGGCTCATTGCCACATGCTGCTAAAAAAAGCATCAGTGTTAAAGCAATCATACCTAAATATATATTTTTTTTCATCATTAATCTCCTAACTAAAATAATAAACTTTATCGGCCAACATTAATATTCCCATAATAATCAATATAATACCAGATACAACTTTAATGACGCCTAAATACGGCTTTAACTTATTGGCTTTATTTACAAATGTTCCTGCTAATGCTGCTGAGAGTAAAAATAAGATTGAAAATCCTGCTGAATATACAAGCATCAATGTTCCTGCCTTTAAGTAGTCTTGTTGGAAGGAAGCTATCAATGTTATGGATGCAACAATCGGTCCGTTACATGCTGACCATCCCAAACTGAAGGTAAATCCTAAAAGTAACGATTTTAAAAAATTGGGAGAATATTTTGTATATACATATTTTCGATCTTTTTCTAAAAATGGAATCTTCATTCCGGATACAAAATAAAGTCCAAAAGCAATAATTAAAATTCCTCCGACAATACGGATAATATCTTTATTGCGAATCAGATAATCCGATAAAAACTTTGCTCCAAATCCAATCATCAAATTTAATAACGACAATCCTAATATAAATCCAATACTATTTACAATAAGTTTTGCACGTACTTTTTTATCATTGTCTACATGCAGCGCTTCTCCGGCTAAATAACTAAAGTAAAGCGGTAAAAGCGGAATAACACATGGTGAAAAAAAAGTAAGAAAACCATGTGCGAACGCTGTAAAATAAGATACATCACCCATTTTAATCTCCTTAACTGTCAAAAAAAATTCATATATTATTATGTAGGTATATAATAATATATGAATATAAGAAAGTAAACCCCTATTTGAAAATAATATTCATTTTAATAAAATTTTTATAGTCGTTTTTTTAACTAACTGCTTCTTGTAAGAATTTAATCTGTGCAGAATACAGCTCGTAATAATGGCCTTTGTTCTCCATTAATTCATCATGTGTGCCGATTTCTTCAATCCCCTTATTGTTGATAACTAAAATTCTATCTGACTGTTTGATGGTTGATAATCGATGTGCAATAACAAAAGAAGTCCGTCCCTTTAATAACTCCTCCAAACCTTCTTGGATAAGCTTTTCAGTTTGTGTATCAATGCTGGAGGTTGCCTCATCTAAAATAAGGATACGTGGATCTTTTAGAAGCGCTCTCGCAAAGGAAATGAGCTGTCTTTGCCCCGTTGATAATCGGCTTCCCCGTTCGTTCACCTCCGAATAATACCCATTTTCCATCTCACTAATAAACTCATGGGCACGTACCGCCTTAGATGCAGCAATTACTTCTTCATCTGTCGCATCTAATTTTCCATAGCGTATATTGTCCATAATCGTTCCCGAAAAAATAAAGGTATCTTGCATCATTACTCCCATCTGCTCACGTAAGCTTTGAAGTGTCACTTTTGATATATCGTGACCGTCAATAAGCAATCGTCCTTCATTTAAATCATAAAAACGACTAATGAGGTTTACCACCGTGGTCTTACCTGCACCTGTCGGTCCGACAAGAGCAATACGTTCTCCTGCCTTTACATCAAGGTCAAAATCTTCAAGGATCGTTTGATTTTTTTCATAGCCAAAGGTGATGTGTTCAAACCGAATATCACCCTTTACCTCAGGTAACGCATAGGCATCATCTGCATCTTGAATCTCCGGTTGAATATCCATCATCTCAAAAATACGTTCTAGGTATGCTGATGCAGCTACCAGCTGATTATAGAACTCACTAATATTTAACAGCGGCATCCAGAAGTTCCCCATATATCCTAAAAAGGCAACAACAACTCCTGCACTCACTTGCTCTTTGAACAGTACTAATGCAAAGATTAGCATAATCCCTTGGGATATGATAGAAATATTTTTTACTATAGGAAAAATCAGGCTTGTATAGTGCCGTGATTCCATCCACTTATCTTTGTATTCTCCCATGACATCTTCAAAAATTTGAAGATTGACATTTTCACGGGTAAAAGATTGTGTAACCTTCATTCCACTAATACTTTCATGAATATAGGCATTCATATTCGATTGTTTGACACTCACATCTTGCATGGAACGTCTTTGTTTTGTCTTAACCAAAAAGATTAAATATGCCGCCAAAGGAACAAAACAAAGTACAATTAACGTCAATCGATAGTCAAGACGAATCATAATGAAAAACGCCACAAAAAAGGAAAAAATATCAACGACCAAGTTAATCAATCCATTGGACAATAAATCACTTAGTGAGTTTACATAATTGACAATTCGCACCAAAATTTTACCATGAGGACGGCTGTCATAGAATCGAAAAGGTAATTTTTGTATATGCGAAAAAATATCATAGCGAATGTCACGTATAATCTGATGTCCAATTTGCGACATATAGCGGATTCGAAACTTCATACAGACGCTAGAAATCAAGATAATGATAAAAAAAGCAACCGAACTTACGACCAGCCCATTAATGTTACGGTCCGGTATAAAATCATCAATCACATATTTCATTAAAAGCGGCGTCATTAAATTGGCCAAACTTGATATCAAAATGACAAAAAACGCTAAAACCATTTTTTTCTTGTGTTGCTTGAGATAACGAAGAAGTTTTTTTAGTTGTTGCCAATTAAACTCATCAAGCAGCTCTTCATCTTCTCCAAACGTGTTTCTCTTTTTAGTATCACTCACCTAAGCGCCCACCTTTCTCATGTCATCAAACTCACCCATTTGCTGTGTGAACACATTATAATAGTAGCCTTTTTGATCAACTAATTCTTGATGGGTTCCTCGTTCAATAACTTTGCCATTGTCCATCACCAAAATTATATCTGCATCTTTAACCGAAGAGATACGATGAGCAATGATAAACGTCGTCCGCTTTTCATTGACTTTCTTTAATTCGGTTAATATTTTATACTCTGTTTCCATATCAACTGCTGATGTTGTATCATCAAGGATAAGAATTGACGGATTTTGAATCAATGCTCGTGCTAGTGCAATCCGCTGACGCTGACCTCCTGAAAGCCCAACACCGCGTTCCCCAACAATTGTATCAAAGTCTTCTTCAAACTGATAAATAAATTCATTAACACCTGCAATCTCTGATGCCAGACGAATGTCTTTTTTTCTTGCCTTTGGAACACCATAGGCAATATTGCCTTCAATCGTATCTGAAAACAGAAAAATATCTTGCATTGCAATGGATATATTGCTTCTTAATGTTTGAATATCATAATCCGTTATCGGATGATTATCAATATAAATCTCACCGGCTGTCGCATCATAGAATCTAGATATCAAGGAAGTCAACGTGGTCTTTCCACTGCCTGTCGATCCTAATAATGCAACCGTTTGTCCAGGTTCAACACTAAAGCTTACATCATCTAAAACAGGTAAATCCTCATAGTGAAAAGAGACATTTTTAAATTCAATGTACCCTTTAATTTCCTTTTTATTTACCGGCACTTCTTTTTGCATAATACGGCTTTCTTCATTTAAAAGTTCACGTACTCGTTCATAGGACGCCAAGAAATTTTGTGATCCATTAATGAGCCATCCCAACATACGCAACGGGTTATTAATCATCCAAAGTAAGCGGTTAAAAGCAACCAACTCCCCAATGGACATTTGTTCTCTAAGGATTAATATACTTCCCAAAAACAGTACAATCACATTAAACAAAATTGCAAAGGCATCCAGCGCCGGAAGATACGTCTCCCACACTTTGGCTGATTCTAAATTTCGTTCCATAAAAGCTACATTTTCTTTTTGAAACTTTTCAATTTCATAAGGTTCTCTGGCAAAAGCTTTTACCACACGATTTCCACTGATATTTTCCTGTACAACTGTATTCAATCTTGAAAATTGTGTCCTTATGTTGACAAATGTCGGTTTTACACTCCGAGATAGTTTCAATGACAAGATTCCAATAAATGGAATAATGACAACTAATAGTGCTGTTAGCATCGGATTAATCACCAACATTGCTATAATTGCAATGATAAAAACAGTTGCGTGAAACAAACTCACATGGGTAATCCATGCAAAAAAGTGACGAATCGCTTCAATATCTCCGGTCATATTCGACATGATTTGTCCATTAGGTGTTCGATCAAAAAAAGTAAAATCTAAACTTTGGAGTTTTTTATATAGATCTTTTCGCAACTGATAGACAATGTTTTGTGACAGTTCTTCAAATTTCATAAAAAATTGATACCGAAATACAGTTCGAAACATTGTCACACCTATAATGATAAGTGATCCTTTTATAACAAATGATTGATCATTGTCACTAAGAATCGCATCAATAATCATTCCTGTCACATAAGGATCGACCAATGCTGTCAATGCAAAAATAAAGGTAATCAATCCACCAATGATATATAACCGCTTATATGGTTTTATATACACATTCAACTCTTTTAACGCTTTTAACATACTAACCTCCATCTCACTCTTTAATCACTTCTCATTTAACTATTATAAGGTGCTGACATAATAACTAAATGTCAAGAATGGTAAAAGGGATGTCATATTTGGTATGACATCCCTTTGTTTAATCTAATTGTTTTAATGCATTTGCAATATTTTCTTGTACTTCCTGTGGTAAGTAAACCCCTTGTTCATTATAACGTTTGATGTAGTCAATAACTAAAACCGGATCATTAATAATCTTGACATGACGACTTTCAATATTCAAAATACAATCGTTGGAAAAATAAAGAATTGGAAACGCTTTTTGATAAAAGCCATTTTTTCTTAGGAAAATGTCCATCCCTTTTTTGTGGCCACTAATCTGTTTAATTGGATTATACATCCGTTTATAGTATTTATCTCCACTTCGACTGGTTTTAATCTTTTGAATATATGTATCATCTTCTCGCCCTTTTATTTCGCCAATAATGTGCTTGCTCTCCATAATAAAAAGACCGTTCGTTCCAATAATGACAAAGTCTATCTGACTTGATTTTTTCCCATCAATAAGATGTACATCGCTTAACACTTTATAACTTTTGGGTAATTTACTTAATAAATCTAGTGATTCTTTTTCGCCTTCAAGACCAAACTTTAATATCTCAATGTGGTTCATAATCATCATAATCCATATAATCATGGCACCGATGATAATGAGGGAGAGATAATAACTAAGCTGTAAAGCCAAGACGGATAGGATAATCAACGCCATAGCACCACTTAGTTTTGCATAAGCCTTGCGAATGTCCGTGCGCAAATGATTTGAGCGCTTAACTATTTCTGCCATTCAACAACTCTACTTTCTTTTGTGTCGTTTATATCAATCATCTTTCATTATACAAGAGGATTGTCATTATGACAAGAAATCATTCATTACTTTTTAATACCAATATCTGAACGATATTGTTTATCTGTAAAGTCTACTTCCAAAACAGCTTCATAAGCCACCGCTCTAGCTTGTTCAATATCTTGCCCAAAAGCCGTCAAACCAAGGACACGACCACCATTTGTCACAAATTTATCTTTTTCTTTTTTAGTTCCCGCATGAAAAACAATAAGATTGTCTTTTTGCGCTTGCTGTTCTAGCCCTGAGATTTCATATCCTTTATGATAGCTTACAGGGTAGCCTCCTGAAGCTAGAACCACACAGACAGTAGCACGAGGATCCCACTCAAGTTCAACCGTATCAAGACGACCATCAATTGCCGCTTCAACAACATCCACCAAATCCGTCTTAAGCCTTGGTAAGACAACTTGAGCTTCAGGATCACCAAATCTGGCATTATATTCTAAAACTTTAGGGCCATCTTTAGTTAACATAAGACCAAAGAAAATAATTCCTTTGAACGCACGACCTTCTGCTTTCATTGCATCCAATGTTTTTTGATATATATGTTGTGTACAAAAATCATGCACATCTTGGGTATAATACTTACTTGGAGAAAATGTTCCCATGCCTCCAGTGTTTAAACCTTCATCATTATCAAATGCACGTTTGTGATCTTGGGCACTAATCATTGGAAGAATATGTTCTCCATCACAAAAAGACAGCACGGATACTTCAGGTCCTTCAATAAATTCTTCCACAACAAGTCGATCCCCTGCTGCTCCGAACTTTTTGTCGACCATAATATCCTTAATGCCTTTTAACGCTTCATTGAGGTTTTCACATATCAGTACACCTTTTCCCAACGCTAATCCATCTGCCTTAAGGACAACCGGATATTGACATGCTTCAAGATACTTTTCCGCTTCTTCCGCTTGTTCAAAAACTTCATAGCCTGCAGTTGGAATGTTATATTTCTTCATTAAATCTTTGGCAAAAACCTTACTTCCTTCAAGCATTGCCGCATTTTTTGTCGGTCCAAAAACACGTAGTCCTTTTGCCTCAAACGCATCAACAACTCCCAGCATCAAAGGATCATCCATCCCCACAATAGTTAAATCTATCTGATTACTTTGAGCAAAGACAACAAGGGACGTAACATCGGTCGCCTGTATATCTACACATGTTGCAATCTCTCCAATTCCACCATTGCCAGGCGCGCAATAGATTGTATCAATTCGAGAATTTTGTCGCAGTTTCCATATGATTGCATGTTCTCTTCCACCACTTCCAATAACAAGTACTTTCATAAATCACCTTTCTTAACTTATTCACTTAATCGATCAAACCATTCTTCAAAAGTATTAATAGCCTTTGGCAATAGCTTCCATTCCGCTTCTTCCATAATGCGTTCTTGTAACAGCTTAGGTGTGTCATTCGCATAAACCGGTACACATTGCTGATATAAAATCGGACCATGATCGGTAATTTCATCAACCACATGAACTGTTGCCCCTGAGACTTTCACTCCACGTTCTAATGCTGCTTCATGCACTTTAAGCCCATAAAAGCCATCCCCTGAAAATGCCGGAATCAATGACGGATGGACATTGATAATTCGGTTTTTATATTGACGGATCACCTTTTCATGTAAAATAACAAGGTAGCCTGCTAAGACAACAAGCTCCACTTCATGTTCTTGTAGACAGTCAATCAGCGCATCTGCAAATGCTTGTGCCACATCATAATCTTTTGGACGTAGGCATTGTGTTTTGATTCCATGCTGGCGTGCACGCTCTAGTGCGTATGCATTTTTACGATTACTGATCACCACTTCAATGGTTGTATCTGTAATTTCTCCGGCTTCAATTGCGTCAATAATAGCCTGCAGATTCGTTCCACCACCGGATACCAACACTGCAATTTTTAGCATAATGAAACTCCTTTTTCGCCTTCAATCACACTACCTATAATATATCCTTTTTCATTGATGCTTTCAAGTGCTTCGAGGACTTTTTGCTGATCGCCGTCTTTGACAACCATAATCATTCCTATGCCCATATTAAATGTATTATACATATCTGTATCTGATAAGTTGCCCATGTCTTGCATTAATGTAAAGATTGGGTGTACAGGCCATGAACCTTTTTTGACTTGTGCATGTGTTGCATCTTTTAACATTCTCGGAATATTTTCGATAAATCCTCCACCTGTAATATGGCTAATTGCTTTAATTTTTGCAACCTTTTTTGCCGCTTTAACTGCATTGACATAAATCTTTGTAGGTTCTAATAAAGCTTCCCCTAATGTTGTTCCTAGTGCATCGATATGCACAGAAAGTTTTTCCGGATTCGGATCAAACAGTTTACGAACAAGTGAATACCCATTACTGTGTATTCCTGAAGAAGGAAGTCCAATCAATATGTCTCCAGCTTCTAATGACGAGCCATCAATCACTTCTTTTTTATCCACAATCCCAACGGAAAAACCCGCCAAGTCATATTCGTCTTCCGGATAAAAACCTGGCATCTCTGCTGTCTCTCCACCAATGAGTGCAGCACCTGATTGCTGACAACCTTTTGCAATACCACTAACGATTGTTGCTATTTTTTCAGGAAAGTTTTTACCACAAGCAATATAATCTAGAAAAAACAACGGTTCTGCACCTGAACAAATAATATCATTAACGCACATAGCAACACAGTCAATACCAATGGTCTCATGACGGTCCATATCAAAAGCTATCTTAAGCTTGGTTCCAACCCCGTCTGTTCCCGATACTAAAATCGGCTCTTCCATTGAAAACTTTGCCAAAGAGAACAATCCGCCAAAGCCTCCAATATCATCAACCACACCATCTCGATGTGTTTTTTTTACATGCTCTTTCATTAATTCTACCGCTTTATATCCAGCTTCTACATCAACACCAGCTTCTTTATAATTCATTGTTATATCTCCTCATTTTCAATACGTGTTGGATATTTTCCATTAAAACATGCTGTACAAAAATCACACTTGGTTCCTTCAAGGGTTGTACGAAGTCCCGCTTCGCTAATAAATCCAAGTGTATCCGCTTCAATCAACGCACCAATTTCTTCTATTGAAAGCGTTGACGCTACAAGTTTTTTACGTTCCGGTGTATCAATACCATAAAAACATGAGTGGGTCACTGGTGGTGAACTCACACGCACATGTACCTCTTTTGCACCCGCTTTTTTTAATAAACGCACGATATGTTTTGATGTTGTTCCTCGAACAATCGAATCATCAATCATAATCACACGCTTGCCTTCAACTTGAGAGCGAATAGGGTTAAGCTTTAGATGAACACCTAGTTCACGTAAAGATTGATCCGGTTGAATAAATGTTCGCCCTACATAGCGGTTTTTCATAAAGCCATCAACAATCGGTATGCCTGATGCATCTGCATAACCATGTGCTGCTGATAGTCCTGAGTCTGGCACACCAATCACAACATCAGCCTCCACTGGATGTTCCTTGGCCAATACTTGTCCTGCTCGGTATCTTGACGTATAGACTTCCAGTCCTTCCATCACACTATCCGGTCGCGCAAAATATATATATTCAAAACTACACATAGCGGATTTTTCAGCTGCATTATCCACCATGATAGAGCGTATGCCGCTTTCATCCACAACAACAATCTCTCCTGCTTTAACGTCTCGTATCAGTTCAATGTCAAGCGCATCAAATGCACAGGACTCAGAAGAAAATACATACGCCCCATCTTTTTTCCCTATAACTAGAGGGCGCATTCCCAGGGGATCTCTTGCTGCAATCAGCTTATGGGGCGTCATGACAAGGAGGGCATAGGCACCTTCGATTTCATGCATGACATCTACAAGCGCATCTTCAATCGAACTATAGCGAATACGTGCTCGCGATAATAATGCTGCAATCACTTCAGAATCTGTTGTCGTTTGAAAAATTGTCCCTTGATCTTCAAGGCTTGTACGTAATCTTTTTGCATTGGTCAGGTTCCCATTATGGGCTAATGCCATATGACCTTTGGTATATTTAATCACTAATGGTTGAGCATTTTCTGCTAAACTTTCACCTGCCGTTGAATAGCGCACATGACCGATAGCCGTATGCCCTTTGAGATAATCCAGAACGACATCGTCAAAAATCTCTGTCACCATACCCATTTCTTTACGATAAAGAATGGTTCCATTGTTGTTTACCGCAATCCCCGCACTTTCTTGTCCCCGGTGTTGCAGTGCAAAAAGTCCATAATATGTCAGACGTGTCGGGTCAAAGTTCGCCCCATCTTTATAGACGCCAAAGACGCCACATTCTTCATTTAACTTATCGTCTAAAAACAGTTCATCCATCAATGTTTTTGCCTCCATTTAGTGCTCACCTAATAAGCGTTTTAACACTTCTTGATACGCTTGTTCAACATTACCCAAATCTCTTCTGAATCGATCTTTATCAAGTTTTTCATTGGTCTTGCTGTCCCAAAAACGGCAAGTGTCCGGTGAGATTTCATCAGCAAGGATAACTTCACCATCACTTGTACGACCAAACTCAATTTTAAAATCAATTAATTCAATACCAACCGTTTTGAAATGGTTAATCATGAATGTATTAATGGCAAAAGCCATCTTCTCTATAACCTCTAGTTCCTCTTGTGTCGCAAGATTCATCGCTTTGATGTGGTAGTTATTTATCATCGGATCCCCGAGTGCGTCGTTTTTGTAGCAAAACTCCAATACCGGGCTACTTAACTTTGTTCCCTCTGCTAATCCAAGACGTTTGCTTAAGCTTCCGGCAGCTATATTACGCATAATTACTTCCAATGGAATAATCTTTACACTGCGAACTAAAGTTTCTCGATCATTTAATGTCTGGACATAATGTGTCTTTATTCCCTCTTGTTCTAAAAGCGACATCATATGATTACTCACTCGATTATTAACCACACCTTTTGCTTCAATGGTTCCCTTTTTCTCACCATTAAATGCTGTAGCATCATCTTTGTAGCTGACAATCAACAAATTAGGATCGTCTGTTTTAAACACTTTTTTTGCTTTACCTTCGTATAATTGCTCTCTCTTTTCCATGAGACCTCCATATTAATTATATCATTGCATTATAGTTATCATATCCAGATGCTTCTAAACGTTTTGCCTTGTTTTCAACCATTGTTTCTAACTGTTTTTTATATGTATCAATACGGTTTGCAATCATCGGGTCTTTAAGGGATACGATTTGAGCCGCTAAAATCCCCGCATTTTTTGCACCATTAATGGCTACGGTTGCTACCGGAATTCCCGGTGGCATCTGAACAATTGAGTACAAAGAATCAATTCCAGACATCGTCTTGGTTTTTACCGGGACCCCAATCACAGGAACTGAGGTCAAAGATGCAACCATTCCTGGTAAGTGCGCCGCTCCACCAGCACCTGCAATAATGACATCAATGCCATTATCTCTCGCTGATTTTGCATATGTATACATCCGATCCGGTGTTCGGTGAGCCGAAACCACCGTAAGTTCATAGTTCACTTGTAGTTCATCTAGAATCTTTGCAGCTTCGGACATGACCGGCAAGTCCGAGTCGCTTCCCATGATAATTCCAACCTTTACTTTAACAGACTTCATTCGTGTTCCTCCCCTTTTATATTTATCGCATTATATGCTGTTCTTGCCTTCATCAATGCTGTATCGACATCATCGCAACACACGGTGATATGCCCCATCTTTCTATAGGGTGACGACGTTTTTTTTCCATAGATATGCACCTTTACATCGTCATCTTGATAAGCTTTTACAAGTCCGCTAACGACTGTATTGCCATAAGTTTTTTCTTCCCCCAGCAAGTTCTTCATCACTGTTGGCGCCCGTAACTTACTACTGCCAAAGGGTAATCCTGTAATGGCTCGAATATGCTGCTCAAACTGTGATGTCACACACCCTTCAATCGTATAGTGACCTGAGTTATGTGGTCGCGGAGCCACTTCATTAACTAGTACTTGCCCTTCTTTTGTTACAAAAAGTTCAATACAAAACATACCTACGCCATGAAAAACATCCATTACTTTTTTGGCAATATCAAGAGCATCTTGATAAGCATGTTCTTCAATTTTTGCCGGAACAAGCGTCTCGTCCAATATACTATTTTTATGATGGTTTTCTCCCACCGGATAAATAACAATCTCACCTTCGATACCTCTACATGCTAATACCGATACTTCCTTTTCAAAGGAAACCAACCGTTCAACCATTAAGGGAATCTTCCCTGCTCCTAGTTGGTCATAGGCTGTTTTTAACATATCTTTTGATTCAATCAGTGCATTGCCTTTTCCATCATATCCGCCACATCGAGCTTTTAACATCGCTTGGCCACCATAGATATTCATCGCCTCTTCAAGTTCTTTAAACGATTCAATATTCATATAGTCCGGAACCAATATTCCGGCTGCACTTAGGGTATTTTTTTGTAGGAGTTTATCTTGGATTAATAGAAGTGACTTTGGCGAAGGATATATGTTGTAACCTTCATCTTCAAGAATATTAAGAAACTTAGCGTCAATGTGTTCAAACTCATAAGTGACTACATCTGAACGCTCGGCAAGTTGACGAATCGCATCACGATCATCAAAAGCTGCCTGTATGTGTTCATCTGAAATCGCGTGGGACGGACAGTCCAAACTTGGGTCAAGGGTTATACAATAAAACCCCAGACGTTTTGCATCAAGAATCATCATCTTTCCAAGCTGTCCACCACCGATAATACCGATTTTCTTTGCTAAAACATTCATAATAAACCTCACTGTGTTTGTCAGACGTCTTTTATGGTTATTTTACAAGGATTTAGGCACGAAGTCAATAGTTTTTCCGAACATTAATCGTCTTTTTGTCAAAATCATTCGGTATCCATCTGTTAAAAGCTTATATCTTCCGACTTATTGGACTTGTTGACAATTGTTTTTTTGTCTATAAAAAACTCAAGGGTAGCAAAAAGCGGATAGCCATAGCTATCCGCCTAACGTCTTAACATGCAAGTTCAAAAATATTATTGCGAACATACATTTAGCCAAGAATCTCTTTTTTAGTTTTTTTAGGTAACGCATCAAAAATAAGCTGATAGGATTTATCAATCATATCTTTTATGATTTCTGATTCAACCGAACCATCAAGATACACCGAATTCCAATGTTCTTTATTCATATAGTATCCTGCAGTTATGTCCTCATACTGCTCTCTGAGAAAGTATCCATCTTCTGGCAAGAGCTTTAGCGTAATAATCGGTCTATCTGTTTTATCTTTTCCCTGTAATGCAAACATTTTATTACCGACCATGCACTTTGTTGCCTGCCACTCTTGTTTATATTCTAATATTGCACCCTGTTTTTCACTACAGTATTTTTCAATCCAAGAATATTCCATACTATTTTCTCACCTCCAATAAGACTATACATATCATAACACTATTTTCACATTACTGCATTGTAAAAATCAGACAGATTCAAAGCGCATATGCAGTTTATTCAAACATATATTGTAATACTTTGGCAATGTTTTCTTCATTGTCTTGATTGGAGAAGATGCCCATATAATAGGTTTCTCCTTCCGGCAACATACCTTCGAACATTGGAAGTTCTGTAACATCGACTAAGTATATGCTATCACTTTTTATCTCTTCGGTCGTTGCCCCAAGTTCTTTGGCGGTATAGTAATTATCTTCAGGTAAGGTGATTAGCCCCTTCTCGATATAGTCATCCAGCGGTTTCATCATTCCTTGATCTAAATATCTTGAATAATTTTCTCCGACAAAAACTAAAATATCAAAGTCTCCTAACGTGCTTTTCCCCATGATTTTTGTTACATTGGCCATCTGCATATTATAATCAATGCCTTCTTCAATATTAAATGATTCAATGGCTGCGACTTCACGTTTTAAGTCATCACTCACAAGTGCACTTAGCTCATCTGTCAAAGCATCACTTTTTTCTGTATCCATGGCATATGTAAATATACTAAGGTCAAAAACAATATCTGCTGGTGGATTGAAAATATAATGATTTAATACCCAAAAAAGCATCATCGCTCCAATAATTCCACCAATGATATGCAGCTTATAATACTCCCAAATATGATCAATCTTATCTTTTCGGCTTAAATCATCATAATCTATGAGTCGTTTTTCCATAGCTACACCTCGATTTCATCCAGTGGATCATTAAGTTTGGCTGTTCCTTCAAGAACAAATCGTCCTTGTTGAATAATTGGTATCTCTTTTTTATCATGGGTGATAACGACAATCGTATCCAATTCGTCATAAGGAATAGTAATATCCGTATGTCGATAAAAATATGCTTTTTCTCGATCCGTCTTACGCAAACAAGAAATCGAGTTATCTCTGGCAACGATTTCTCTACCATCCGGATTTTTCACCGGAACATCTTCACTTTGCTTATAGCACGTATCCCCAACAGCAAAATGCGGCCCAGTCTTTTCACCTATTAAAATCGGGAGGATTTTTTCAATATTATATTTACGTGCCATCGCATATGCTTTGGTGTTGGTTCCAATCGCAAATTCACCTAATGGTAAAAAATTATGCGGTTCTGTAATATTCGCCCGAATATATTCTCTATTTTTCTCATCTTCAGCATAATTTTTACATGTATAATCGGTCATCATTCCATCGACAAATTCTATTGCAAGGTCTTTATACTTTAATCCATTAAGGTATACTTCTTTGACATGTAATGTACCATGGGTTCCTTCAAGTTTTGGCGATGTAAACACTTCACCTACAGGGACATTAACATCTGCAGTACAGTTATTGAAGTTCGTCTGCTTTGTCACATCGTCTAACGCATTCAGTTGAATAACCAATTGAGTACGGTTATCGTTACGTCCTGTCACCCGTACCGATTCTCCCATATCTAGCGCTTCTATGATGGTTTGTTGAATCTCCATGTACATAGCTTCATCCAATGTATTCACTTCAATCGTCTCATCAAAAATAGCTTCAAATTGTTCACCGATACTTGGTAGTGGATAGGCATTAATGGTAAAACTCCATTCACTACTTGGAAGGTATTGGTTAAATAACGTCTGATAATCACTCGTAAATTTTTGCTTTAACACCTGTTGTTCTTCACTCAGGCGAAGCGCCGTTTCTTTCATCTCAGGCTCAAAAGGTTTTTCCCCAAAGACTTCCATAACCGCTGGACCTGCATAGCCTTTAATCAATGCTTCAAATTCATCGAATATGTCTTTTTGATGTGCCATAAGCCCCTCATAGTAGGATGCATCTACAAAAAGTGCCTCGTCAAAACGATGATCAATATAGTTTTGCGGATTAGCAAGTGTATTGATTAACCTTGGTCGCAAAGACCCTTCTAAATCATATCGAACAATTGGTTCTAAACCATAGGCTTTAAAATTATCAACGGCACGTGCGATAACAGGTTCAAACCCAAGTTGATACGCTATCTGCACAGTTTTTTTATGTTTGATGTCGACCTCATTTCGCTCATAGCCACGAATAAAAGCCTCTGTAAAAGTATCTGCCATTTTTTGCAGTGTAGCCTCATCCGATTTTTTGAAATATTCAAATAATCCGTATTCATTGTCACCGATATACATTCCATATTTATAGAGGTATTTTTCATCGGCAAAGGTTGATTGGCACACCATCTGACTATATACATCAAAGTTTGGATCAAATGCACGATATGTATTTAAGCGTAATTTGTCTTCAATATCTTTCATTGCATGTGTTTTTATTATGTGCACCAATTCATCAACTGAAGTCGTCGGTTCATCTAAGAGTTCTTTTGCTATTGCAACAAAGACTTCTGCCGTCCACATAATCGACACCGCACGGTGCTCATATGCATAAGGTATGGTCAAACGCATTTTTTGATAAAGATAACTAAGGACTTTACCCAAGTCTTCGCCAAATATATCACGGCATACATCTGGATTAGCATAGCTTGTCACATAGTTCTTTGGCAATAATTCTTCATTTTGCTCTTGGTTTATGGCCTTTAGCTGCTCCAGAGTATGTGTGTCATAAAAAGATATTGACCACTCTTTTTCAAATGCTATACTACGTAAAACTAATTCTGTACTTTTTTGAATATATAACGCAATAGCATCATTCTTTTTTTTGCTTTGATTTTGTAGGGTAATTAGTTGTTGCTCAACTTCTTCCCTTCGCACTTCATACTTTTGATTTAATTGATTAATCATGATAATCCCTTCTTTATGTCATTATGTGATTTCTATATAAATTAATGCTTATGTTTATCTAATATGATACCACATAGATTTATCCCTATCTATTATTTTTTTATTAAAAACCAATGCGGTTAAACGTTGCCACCCACTCTTTTTGTACATCACCTAGGGTAATCTCCATCGCATTAAGCTCAGGTCTCACTTGAAGACGGTACGCTTTTCCCACATACTCTTTTAAAAACTTTTCGATTTTTTCCTTATTCACCTTCTTGTGTCCAATCAACCTTTGAACAATTGCCTGATTAGCTCCAATGAGCAAAGGCGAATCCAATAGTCTAATTCTTTCATGATACGTCTTAACAACATGAACAAATACTTCATAGGCACAAGCATCCATTACTAACTCGCCAAAAGCCGGATGGTAGGGACCTGCCACAAAAGCACCTGCATTAAGTTCTTCATTGGCTTGTAGTCCAATACGAATTATATCAATATCTGCCTCAAGAATTTTCGGCAACACTTGGGCTACCATGGTCACCGCTTCTTCGACCAAGAGCGGCTGATACTTCCCTTGCATATATAGATGTTCCAGTTCTGTATGTGTAATCACCAATGTCGGATATATTCGTAAGGTCTTGGGTTGTATTTGAATTAGGCGTTCAATAGTCGCCTCAAAGCTATCCTTGCTATCGCCCGGAAGCCCTAACATGACTTGCAGTCCTAGTTCAATATCGGTTTCACGAATCAATCGAACCGCTTGATATACATCCTCAACCGTATGATTTCTTTTCGATAGTTCAAGGACTTTGGGTTCTAAGGATTGTACTCCAAGTTCAATAGCACTTACTGGATAAGCTTTTAGAAAACCGAGTATCTCCTCAGAGATATAATCCGGTCGTGTTGACATACGTATGCCTTTTAATCCATATTGTTTGACATATTCCGTGGCAATCTCTAAATAAAACTTTTGAACTTTTGGATCAATCCCTGTAAAGCTACCTCCAAAAAAAGCAATCTCTATGTCCTCATGATCACCACCTGTTCTTAGGTAGGCTTCGATTTTTTGTCGTAGTTGTTGTTCATCGCATACATTATGATGTTCTCCGCTGATGTGACGTTGGTTGCAAAACACACAATCATTGGGACATCCTAAGTGCGGTATGAAAATCGGTATATTCATCGTTCGTTTTTTATTTGTTATCATGCGTGCATCCTTCCCAGAAAAGAATTGATCCAATATCGGTGAGCCTTGTGCCGGGACAATCACTAATCTTCATTCTTTGTTTTTTAATAAACGCCTCTATTATATGATAATCCGGATGCTGTTTCAAGTCGCCATTAAAATACACGGTACGCCCCACAACGCCACTAGCACCTCCGATAAACCCATAATCTTGTCCTTCTAAGTGAATATGTCCCTGCCTGATTGTTAACACCTCAATCCCCTCTTGCTTTAACCGCTTAGCCATGCCTTCATCTGAAGTAATGGCATGCTTTTGGTCTAATTGCAGCAGACAACACCTGGCATAACCTTGATTCGTATGAAGATATTGAATCCTTTGTTCTTCTAGATAGGTACGTACAAGGGGATGAGTATAATCTCTATGATGTACAAACACACCTTCTTTATAGGCCCCATTCAAAAAAACAGTTGCCGGATAGCGATCTGTAAGTGGTACATCAACAACTGTGACACAATGAAGTTCATCCTCCTTGAGCTTCTGATAAAGCTTTAATTGCTTAAACGTCAATGAATCAATAAATAATTGTTGCTCAATCGGAAGGATTCGAATGTCCGGATGGCTTGCAATGGATGGATAAAGCCGTGCATCTTTTTCGATTGTGATGCATTCGAATTTTTCTTCGAGTTGATGTAAAAGTTGTTGTGTAATATCTTCAGATACGAATACGTACATACTATTTCCTTCCTATTTGCACATGGGCAAAGCCATCTCAAACGAGATGGCTTGCACCTTATAGAACACATATAGTCTTCTTATTCTTCATCAATAGCTTTTTCAATAGCCGCTTTTTCAGCAACAGCTTTTGCTTCCATAACTTCTTTATTCTTACCAAGATAGGATGGTAGCTCCATTCCAGCCATATCAAACATTTCGTTCATTGGTGGAATCGACTTCATTAATCCCGATAAAAAGTTTGCCGTTGCGGGCTTTCCGTTTTCACCGTTCATTGAATCCCAAACGGTAACTTTATCAATCTTAATGTTTTTGATTGCTTCAACTTGTACTTTAACAAGATCTTCCATCTTATCTGCAATTAGCAATCGAATTGCATCGTCCGAGCCACCAGCAGCCTCAACCATGGCTCTAAAACCATCCGCTTGCTTACTAAGGACTTCAAATGTACCTCGCGCTTGCGCTTCCATTTTTGCATAGATTGCGTCTGCTTCACCTTTTGCAAGGCGTCTAGCTTGTTCAGCTTCGGCTTCGGCTTCAATTTCAAGGCGACGTTTATCAACTTCCGCAAGTACGATAATGTCTGCTTCTTTTGTTGCTTTTTCTTTTTGCGCACGTGCCATTTCCGCTTCACGTTCTGATTCATAAGCTTCTTTTAAGGCTAACGCCGCTTGCACTTTTTCTGCTGCAGTTGCTGTTCTTAAAGCTTCGGCTTCTCTTTGACGTTTTTCAGAATCTGAGTTCGCAATCGTTACACGTGCCTGGTTTTCACCTTCGATAGCCACAGAGTTCGCTGCCGATACGCGAATACGTTCGTCACGTTGTGCCTCTGCCTGACCGATAGATCCATCACGGTCTTTTTCAGCCACTGATTTTTTCGCATCATTAATTGCTTTGGCTGCTGCTTCTTTTCCTAAGGCTTCAATGTATCCTGATTCGTCCATAATATCGGTTACGTTCACGTTAATCAAACGCAATCCAATTTTTTTCAATTCAGACTCTACGTTGCGTGATACAGCATCTAAGAATTTGTCACGGTCCGTATTGATTTCTTCAATATCCATTGTTGCAACAACAAGACGTAACTGTCCAAAAATAATGTCTTTGGCTAATTCTTCTATCTCAGCAAGCTTTAGTCCAAGTAAGCGTTCCGCAGCATTTTGCATTACACCAGCTTCTGTTGAAATCCCTACTGTAAATCTTGAAGGAACATCAACACGGATGTTTTGTTTTGACAATGCATTACGCAAATCAACATTAATGGATATAGGTGTTAAATCTAAAAACTCATATTGTTGAATCACCGGCCAAATAAATGCTGCTCCACCATGGATACATTTTGAACTTGTATCCATGCCATCAATACTTCCCACTTTACCATAAATAACTAAAATCTTATCCGATGGACACCGTTTGTATCTTGTTAATAATGCTGCTAATGTTGTAAATAGTATCAGTACAATTACAACTATTAGGATTAAAACTTCAAATTCTCCCACTATACTTACCTCCTAATTTTTCTCTACGATTAGTGTATGGTCTGACAATAATCCAATTACCTTGACGGTCTCTCCTGTCTTAATGGGTGCATCGCCTTTTGTCATTGCACTGCACTCAATCAAACGTTCTTGAACTGTCAGCATGACTTTTCCTTTCCCCTGATTGTTTGGTGGAATCGTCAAGTATACTTCGCCAGTTTTTCCAATTGCATTTATATACGCAATATTACCGCTGGATTGAAGCTTTGTCATAATATAGAATAGATATCCTACAACAAACATCGCTGTTAATCCGGCAAGTGTCGCACCTATCACAGCAACAACTGTCGAACTATTTCCTGCAAGGATTGCACCTGTCCAACCAAAAATCGAGAAAAATGCAATTAACCCTCGAAATGTAAAGAAACGAAAATCACCAACAAATCCATCTGAAACAGTATTTGCATCTTCTAGATCCACTTCAAAAATCTCATCCATGTCTCCAAACGAAGTGACGCCTTCGCTTCCTATTCCATCCATGCCATCCATCTCTCCATCCATATCGGATAGCCCTAGCATTGAAAAAATCGCTTGAATCACTAAAATAAGCGTTGCCGGAATCGCAATTGTATAAAAAATCTGCTTCAGCAATATGAGTTCATCCCACCATTCGATCATAGTCTCCCTCCTTTTCTCTTGTCCTATTTTGTTATACATTGGTTATTCGTTAAGTCTTTTTTATTATAAGCCAAGATATTTTTAAGTACAAGTTATAATGTATATCTTATACATCTTATTGCTTCAACTGTCATCTAATGTTATTTGATAACATTAGCCACAATATGTGTTGCGTCCCATGAACCGGAAAATGGCGGCGCATAGCATAAGTCAATCATACTATACTCATCCGCTGTCATTTTGGCAAAAATAGCTACTGCAAACATATTGATCCGCATGACAACATCATTTTCTCCTACACCTTGAACGCCTAGAATTTGCTTCGTATCTGCATCATAGATCACTTTAAAGACAATCTGATGCTGGGTTTTATAATATTTAGGGTGGTCATGTGCTTTAATTATCTTACTCTTTGCCACAAATCCAAGTTCGAGTGCCTCATCTACAGTTAAACCTGTACGTGCTAGTTCTAAGTCCATGACCTTAATTGCCGCCGAGCCAATTGCTCCCGCAAAACTCTCTTGACCTCCGGTAATATTGATTCCAACCAGTTTGCCGCACTTATTAGCGGTGGTCGCTAGAGGTTGATAGACATTTTTTTTCTTTTGGAAATGATATACTTGTGCACAGTCTCCTGCCGCATAGACATTACTTACCGTTGTTCGCATCTGCTGGTCAACAACAACCGCACCATTATCTGCCAAAGCAATCTTTGACTTTTGTAAAAACTCCGTATTCGGTTTGATACCCACTGACATAATAACAAAATCCGTTGTGTATCCTCCTTGGTCGGTTTCGACATAGTCAACGATGCCGTCTCCATTACGGTCTTTAAATTTAACCACTTTTTCCTTCAGCTTAATATCAACCCCGGCTTCAATCAAAGCATTATGGGCATGGGATGCTATCTCTTCATCAAAGGGTAATAATATCCGATCTTGAAGTTCAATAATCCGTACTTTTTTGCCAAGTTCAACCAAGTTTTCAGCAATCTCAATACCGATATAGCCTCCACCGACTACCGTCACTTCTTCAACCGTCTTATCCATAATGCGCTCTTTTATTTCAATGGCATTTTCTAAGGTTTTAAGGGGTAAGATATTTTGAAGCTGGTGACCTTCAAGTGGGGGTAAAATAGCATGCGCGCCTGTGGCAATCATTAGGCGATCATAAGATTGTGTAAATACTTCGTCCTTTTTTAAGTCATGCACTTTAAGGGTTTGCTCATCTGTATCTACTGCGATGACTTCATGATATATATGTGCCATAATTCCAGAATCCCTAAATTGCTCTTGGGTTCGAATAATTAATTCTTCATAGCTTTGATGCTCATTACCTATATAGTAAGGCATGCCACATCCACCATAGGATACAAAACCGCCTTTTTCGTATACAATAATCTCAGCATCTTTATCTTCGCGTCGCGCTTTGGCTGCTGCGCTCATACCAGCTGCAACGCCGCCTATAACAACTATTTTCATAAATAACCTCCTTCATTTCGTGCAAGAAAAGCGATTCTCTCGAAAGAAAATCGCTTTTAACCTTTTTACATTTTTTCTAAACAGTCTTTACAAATCCCTTTTAGAAATACATGTCTTTCTTCAATTTTAAAACCATTTATCTCTTCAATCTGTGCGCGTGGTTCCTGAATCTCAAAGTCAACAATCTCTTCACATATACTACATTGAAAGTGACCATGCTCTTTGAGTATCAAGTCATAACGCATCTCTGTCCCACTTAAATTAATCACATTAATGATATGATGTTCTTCAAAGATTTTTAACGTATTATAAATCGTCGTCTTTGAAAGTGTTGGTATTGTCGTAATAAGTTCACGATATATACTCTCAACTGTCATATGATTGCCTTGATTAACTAAACATTCGTAGACTTTAATTCGTTGATAGGATGGTTTAATATGATGTGCATTTAAAAAATCTGTAATTTCTGTCACAGTCATAAAATGCACCCTTTCTTTTTCAGCTCTTACGCTTCTTCAAAATCCTCTTTACCAACTCCACATAATGGACATACCCAATCCTCAGGTACATCATCAAAAGAAGTTCCAGGCTCTACTCCGTTATCTGGATCACCTGCTTCAGGATCATAAATATAACCACATACTGTACATACATATTTTTTCATAATGTTACCTCCTAATTAATTATTAGTTATAAATCATTCTTAATTTGTAACCATTACTTTCTTAATATATCGCATGTTAATTTAAATGTCAACATCCAATCCTATTACAAAAGTGTTCGCACTGCTTCAAACCGTTCTTTTTCTGCTTCAATTTTGCCTTCATTACCTAGAACACAGCACATTGGCTTAACAAAAATCTTTTGGTACATTTCACGATAACTTTTAAGTGTCTCTAATGTTGTATCTAAAATTTCATGTCGATTATTCAACACATCGTCATGGGTAATCTCTGAAAAGTACATGGACATCATCTTATCATTTTCCATCGTTGGCGTTAATGGACGATCAAAATTACTCATGGTCCCAATGATATATTTTGTTAACTCTTTTTCACTTAAATCAAGTGTTTCAATAAATTCTGCCACACCTTGATAGACATCCATGGTTTTGCCTAAATTTGGATCTCGGTAAGAAGAAAATGTCAACATTCCGTTACGACTCACCCCCGAAAAGGCACCATATGCTCCGCCTTTGATACGCACTTGATTCCATAAGTAATTTAGACTAATGATTGTATTTAAAACTTTAAGTGAACCTTGATAATCAAAGCCATGTTGCTTAAAATTGCCTACCATCGCTACATATTGTACATCCGAAATTGTTTTTATCCCTTCATTTATTGGAGTGGAAAGCTCAACCACTGCTTTTTCCATCGTTCGCTTTTTGTTTGGTAGCGAAAATACAAATTCATTGGTATGGTTAAAAATCGTATTGCGATATTCGCCGCTTGCTGTAATGGCAAGTGTTAAGCCATCATTTGTTATAATACTATCTAGGATTCTTTGCATGAGGATTCCAAGCTCTTTCAAATCCTCATCCGAACGTGATTGCCAGTCACACACTTCATCATAAAAGCTTATACCTTGAATATGTTCTTTATAACTACCGCTGGCACTCATATAACTTTGAGCCCGAAGTGTAGCACTGCTATGCCCCCTTGATTTTAAGCTCATCTGAAGACGTGACTTGATTTCATTTAACAATTCACGCATACGCTTTACTTCATCAAAACGTGTCTGCGTAATAATTTCATGGAACAATCCATACATCTGTCCTAATTGGTCAACAAAACTTTTTCCAACAACTTCTAACATAGGCGAATAGTATTTAACCGAATCTTTATGATCATATACAGAAAGTTTAATATGGATACCGCCTGTGTTTTTGTTGATTTTGTCCGATAGTAGTCCATAATGATGTTTTTCTGTACTTAATTGTACAAGGAACTTTGTCAACATACTTAATATAGCAAGCTGTTCTTCACTAACATGGGAGACATCAAAGGCGGCTTTAACATAGACAATATCTTTACTTTGTGCCTCTCTAAAAAGCACTTTTGTGTCATCAAGCATATCTGTCGTATAAGTAAATTCCTTTTTGTCCCTTGGAATATCTTCAAGCGTTAGCTGTGGAAGCTTATCTAAGTCTTCTTGGGTATCTGGTGCATCTTGAAAACGAATAAGTTCCTGTGTATATTCATATAATGCTTGACGCTCTTGTTCTGACAAGCTTTGTTCATATGTTTCCAATCGTTTACGAATCACGTCTTCCTTGGCCGCATTAAAAGCTTTATTTGGTTTTAATGTTAAGTATACTTTATGGGGATTATTTAAAAAGTATCGTTCAATAAGCTGTTCAAACAAGCCTTCATCTGCTTTTTGCTTCAAAGTATCAAACAAATCATCATAGTAATAGTGAACAAATGGGTCTTCATCATATAACCATGTCTCTAAGGTCTTGATGGCATAGATAACCCCTGTAGGATATTGCCCAAAATCAGCCTCTTTGACACGAAACTCAAATTTGTTAATCGCTGCCTGTAGCTTATCTTGATCAAATCCATCCTTTACAATACGGGCCAAAGTCGTCTCTATCACATTAACAAAATTATCTTGCTGGTTCGCATCACTATTTTTTGCAATAATGGAGAAGTTGCCTTCACGTTTACTATCATCATAGCTGGAAAATACATCTTCACCAATCCCTGCATCCAATAAAGCTTCCTTAATCGGAGCTGCAGGCGCATCCACCAATAGATATTCTAAAATATCCATAGCCATACTCTCAACAACATGCTTGGATTCATCAAGCAACACATTATAACTTAAATATGTACGTTTATCCATGGGTTCGTCTTCTGCAATCGGATAGTCGCCCTCAACTTTTTTAGGCGCAGCATAACGTTGCATCAACTCTATCGCTGAATCTACCTGACGATACTCAAAATTTGATAGGTACATGCTATCAAGGCGTTCAAGCTCTTGTTCCACATCCATATCTCCGTAATAATAGATATAACTGTTTGACGGGTGATAATAGTTTCGGTGAAATTCCAAAAAATCCTCATAGGTTAAGTTGGGTATATCCATAGGATCTCCACCCGATTCAACGCCATAGACATGCTCTGAAAAAAGCTCTGCTTGAATTGAACGTAATAAGGTTTGTTCCGGTGATGAAAAGACGCCTTTCATCTCATTATATACAACCCCTTTATATTCTACATGCCCATTGACATCGTCAAGTTCATAGTGCCACCCTTCTTGATCGAAAGTCTTTTTTTCCGTGTATATATTTGGATAAAAAACTGCATCCAAATATACATCCATCAGGTTGTGAAAATCTTTTTCATTGACACTGGCTACCGGATACATAGTTTTATCTGAAAAAGTCATTGCATTTAAAAAAGTATTTAACGACCCCTTGGCCAGTTCAATAAACGGATCTTTTACCGGGTATTTTTTTGAACCACATAATACAGAGTGTTCTATAATATGGGCTACCCCTGTACTGTCCCTGGGCGGCGTTCTAAATGCAATAGAGAATGTTTTATTATCATCTTCTGTGGAAATAAAGCAAATCTTTGCTTTGGTCTTGTTATGTTGATAAAGGTATCCAACACCTTGTAAATCATTTAGTTTCTCTTGTTTTAATAAGGTATAACTCATTTGATGACCTCCCAATTGCATCCATCACTTACGTAACGGGCTATTTTTTCAAGTTCTTCTTGATCAGTTGCATTAAATCGGTTAAGTATGGGGCTATCTATATCTAGGACCGCGATAATTCTTTGTTCGTGATAGAGTGGAATGACGATTTCAGAATTGGTATCTCCATCACATGCAATATGTCCCGGAAACTCATGTACATTCATAACGCGTTGCGTTGATTTCTCCGAAACTGCTTTACCACAAACACCTTCGCCTAATTTGATACGAATACATGCAGGCTTTCCCTGAAAGGGTCCAAGGACCAATTCCTCTTCTTTTAAAAGATAAAACCCAGTCCAATTCACGTTATCCAATGTGTTGTATAGTAAGCTGGCTACATTGGCAAGATTAGCAATGGGATCTTTTTCTTCATGAAGTATCCCTTCAACAAAATTGTATAGCGCTTCATAGAAGCTTTTTTGATTTTCATTTTTTATGGATGAAATGTCAAACATTTTACATCTCCTTTATTTTTTACATCTAATATTCTTAAAATAACTATCTTTTTCATTATATCATTGAATATAAAGTAAAAAAAGACCTTACGGCCTTTTTTTACTTTGATGAGGGGAGTATAAATAATTAATAAGGGTTATAGTCTAGTCACAAATGTGCTAGCGCACGAGAAAGGATGACTAGCTATATTTATAATCTATCATATATTCGTCTCGTATACAAGTCCCTTATATAAATTTAATCAAAATTTCACTTTTGGTCTTTTTGTTCATTTTTGCTCACTAATGTCTAAAATGGCGCATTCCCGTAAAGACCATTGCAATACCATACTTATCACATGCATCAATAGATTCTTGATCACGCATGGATCCTCCCGGTTGAATAATACAAGTGATTCCCGCCTTTGCTGCTGATTCTACAACATCTGAAAATGGGAAAAATGCATCTGAAGCTAATGCTGCCCCTTGTAAAGCTTCTTCCCCAAGGGCTTCTATTGCATGGTCAATCGCCTGGTCTGCCGCCCAAATACGATTTACTTGTCCAGGACCTACACCAATTGATTGTTTTTCTTTGCCTATAGCAATACCATTCGACTTAGCATACTTAACAATCTTCCAAGTAAACTTCAAGTCTTCCATTTCCTCTTGACTTGGTTGTCGCTTAGTGACAATTGTAAGCTCTTCACCAAAAAGTTTGGCATCAATGGTTTGAACTAACAATCCACCACTGACTTTCTTCAAATCATAAGCTGTCTCTGGTTGTTTTTTATCAATATCTTTTAATTCTAACAAACGAATATTTTTCTTTTGTTTAAGAACTTCAAGCGCTTCTTGCGAATAACTAGGCGCCACTACAATTTCGATAAAGATTTTATTGATTTCTTCTGCTGTCTTCACATCTATCTCTCGGTTTGCAACAATGATGCCTCCAAAAATAGATTTTGGATCGGAAGTATACGCCTTCATATAGGCATCATAAATAGTATCTGCACTTCCCACACCACATGGGTTTGCATGCTTACATGCTACAACTGTGGGTTCATCATACTCTTTAGATAATTCAAGAGCACCGTTGGTATCATTGATATTATTAAAGCTCAATGCTTTTCCATGAAGTTGAACTGCATTGGTCAAGAACCCTTTTGTATTACCGATTTCCTTGTAAAACGCAGCTTTTTGATGTGGATTTTCACCATAACGCATATCTTGAACTTTCTCAAAAGTCATTGTCATTTGTTCCGGTAGTTCTTTGGCTCCGCGTTGCTTACGCATATAGTTAGCAATCATTGTGTCATATGCACAAGTGTGTTCGAACACTTTGCTACTTAGGTAAAAATTTGTATCTACTGAAACTTTTTTATTTGTTTTTAACTCTTCAAGAACAACTTCATAGTCCGCCGGATCAATGATAACAGATACGTCTTGATAGTTTTTAGCTGCCGAACGTAACATTGTCGGTCCACCGATATCAATGTTTTCAATAGCTTCTTCCAACTGAACTCCTTCTTTTAAGATGGTTTGTTTAAAAGGATATAGATTTACGACAACTAAATCAATAGGTGTCACTCCAAGCTCTTGAATCTGCTTCATATGCTCTGTATTACTTCGCATAGCAAGAATTCCTGCGTGAATGTGTGGATCCAATGTTTTGACACGTCCATCTAGACACTCCGGAAAACCTGTCACATCACTAATGCCTATAACATCAAGGCCAGCTTCTTGAAGCTTTGTCTTTGTCCCTCCTGTTGAGATGATTTCTACTCCAAGTTCTGATAATCGTTTGGCAAATTCTACAATACCTGTTTTGTCTGATACACTGATTAATGCGCGCATAATTGCTCCTTTCAAAAACATTTATTTTTATATATGATTATGGTATGTACGTGCAATGACTTCCAACTGCTGTTCCTTGTTTAAGCGATTAAAATTTACCGCATATCCTGAGACACGTACTGTTAGATTCGGATATTTATCCGGGTGATTCATCGCATCTTTTAACGTGTCCGGGTTTAATACATTGACATTTAAGTGGTGCGCTTTTTGGCTAAAATATCCATCAAGAATAGCCACAAGATTTTTCGTCTTATTCTCTACCTTTTTTCCTAAAGCTTGAGGGTGTATGGAAAATGTACACGAAATTCCGTCTCGACAAGCATCATAAGGAATTTTTGCAACAGACCCTAAGGAGGCTAGCGCCCCTTTTGTGTCTCGTCCATGCATTGGGTTTGCCCCGGGTGCAAAAGGTTCGCCTAGGCGTCGTCCATCCGGCGTCGCTCCGGTTTTTTTTCCATAGACCACATTGGAAGTGATTGTTAATATACTTAAAGTATGAATCGCCTCACGATATGTCTCATGTTGACGTAGCTCATTGATAAAATCTTCGGTGAGTTTCACAGCAATCTTATCAACCCGATCATCATTATTACCAAACTTTGGAAAATCACCTTGAACATCAAAATCTACAATCCACCCCTGTGCATCTGTAATCGGGCGAACTTTGGCGTATTTAATTGCACTTAAAGAATCTGCCATGACAGAAAGTCCAGCCATTCCAAAAGCCATAAACCGTTGAACATAAGTATCATGTAGAGCCATCTGTGTCTTTTCATAGGCATACTTATCATGCATTCGATGAATAATATTCATAATATTGACATATAATTTTGCCAACCATTTTTGGTAAATCTCAAACCGTTCCATTACTTGCTCATAGTCAAGAAATTCTGTTGCTATAGGTTGCATCTGTGGTCCGATTTGATAGCCATGTAACTCTTCACGCCCTCCATTTAGGGCAAGCAGCAATACCTTTGGCAAATTACACCTTGCGCCGAAATATTGCATTTGCTTACCGATTTTCATAGCTGATACACAACAAGCAATTCCATAGTCATCGCCATATATCGGCCGCATCAAGTCATCATTTTCATATTGTATTGCATCTGTATCTATCGAAATCTTTGCACAAAATTCTTTAAAAGCCTTCGGTAACTTGTCGGACCATAATACCGTCAAATTAGGCTCTGGTGCAGGGTTTAAATTGTATAGAGTTTGTAACATACGATAGGAAGTCTTGGTTACAATGGGTCTGCCCCCTTCTGTAAGTCCGCCAACAACTTCTGTAATCCAATTAGGGTCTCCTGCAAATAATTCATTATACTCCGGCGTTCGTAGCTGTCTAACCATCCGAAGCTTCATCACAAAATCATCGATAAGTTCTTGTGCATGGCTTTCATCAAGGACACCTTGGCAAATATCGCGTTCAATATAAATATCAAAAAAATTGCTCACCCGTCCAAGGCTCATCGCCGCTCCATTTTGTTCTTTAACAGCTGCAAGATATCCATAATATGTCCACTGAATTGCTTCACGTGCATTTTTTGCTGGTGCGCTGATATCATCACCATACATTCTAGCCATAGCTTTGAGTTTATCCAAAAAGTCGATTTGACGATGGAGTTCTTCAAGCAAACGAATGCGTTCTTCTGTCATTTGCAACTCACTGATACGGTCTTTATCTTTTTGCTTGTCTTGCACAAGAAAGTTAACACCATATAAAGCAATACGACGATAGTCTCCAATAATGCGTCCTCGTCCGTAGGCATCCGGCAAACCAGTAATAATGCCAGCTCGGCGCACCTGTCGCATCTCTTCATTATATACTCGAAAAACGCCATCATTATGTGTCGTTTTATAGGCAAACTCTTGTTCAACCTTGTCACTGAGTTTATATCCATACGCTTCACATGCACTTCTTGCCATGCGAATTCCACCAAACGGATTAACACCACGCTTAAGCGGTTCATCTGTTTGCAAGCCTACAATACACTCGTTTTTCTTATCCACATATCCTGGTGAAAAAGTTAAAAGCGAGGAAACCGTCTCTGTGTCAATATCCAAAACCCCACCTTGATCTAGTTCTTGCTGTCGAAGTGCTTCATACTGGGCATAGACTTTTTTTGTTCTTGCTGTCGGTCCGCATAAAAATATAGGTTCTTCTTCATACAGCCTATAATTAAGATGAATAAAATCTTGTACATGAATGGTCTCACTCCAATGACCTACTTGAAACCCTTGCCATGCATCTTGCTTCATAACACACACCCTTTCCTAAAACTATTGTCTTATTTACATCGCGTTCCAGAAAAAAAGACCACCTGAACAAAAAAGAACACGTGTCTTTTTCGCCCAGGCGGTCGGCATATGTTTTCTGTACTCCCATAGGGTTTAATCCCACTAATCCGCCAGTCATACAGAACAAAGTATATATTTAATATACATGATTTTCTAGGTATTGTCTAGAAAAAGATAAATTTTAAAACAAAGAGTATGGTCAACACATACATCAACGGATGCACATCTTTTCGGTTCTTTGAAAAGACATTAACTACTGTATAACTAATAACACCAAATGCGATACCTTCAGATATACTGTACATAATCGGCATTACAATTACAGTTAAAAATGCTGGAATACCTTTTGTTGGGTCTGCAAAGTTAATCTTCATCACCGATTCCATCATGTAAAATCCTACAATGATTAAGGCTGGTGCTGTTGCAAAAGATGGAATAGCTGCAAACAATGGAGCAAATGGTAGTGCCAACAAGAATAAAATAGCTGTTGTCAATGCCGTAAGTCCGGTACGTCCACCGTCCGCTACACCTGCTGCACTCTCCACATATGTTGTGGTCGTTGATGTTCCGATCATCGCACCAAATGTAGTTCCTATTGCATCTGCAAGTAAGGCTTGCTTTGCTTTTGGAAGTTTGCCTTCTTTATCTAAAAACCCTGCTTTTGAGGATACACCAATAAGTGTTCCTAATGTATCAAATAAATCTACAAACAAAAAGGATAGCATAATGACCCAAAAATCAAGATTTGCAAGTGCTGCAAAATCAAATCTAAACAACAATAGTCCACTGGTTTCAATAGGTGCTGCTATTGCGCTTGGAATAACAGAGAATGTATTTTCCATATCCGGAACATACCAGCCAATTCCTTCCGCAACAATTGCTAAAACCCATGTTATGATGATTCCGTATAAAATTGATCCTTTAACTTTTTTAACAACAAGAACTGCTGTAATAATTACACCTAACAAAGCTAGAACAACAGGTGCTTGGGTAATGTCTTCTGTTATCGCAACAAGTGTTGCATCATTTGCAACAACAATACCTGCATTTTGAAAACCGATAAATGCAATAAATAAACCGATACCGGCACTTACTGCGTATTTTAATGTCATAGGAATTGCATTAAATAATGCTTCACGCACATTAACAAATGTTAATATAATAAAGATAATACCTTCAATTAAAATAGCCGTTAATGCTTGTTGCCATGTTAATCTGCCAGCTAAAACAACTGTAAACGCAAAAAAAGCATTTAACCCCATCCCAGGAGCCAATGCAAACGGATAGTTCGCAAGTAAGGCCATCGCTGTCGTTCCGACAAAAGCCGCTAAAGCTGTTGCAACAAAGACTGCATTAAATGTTACTTCGCCTCCGATTGCACTTAAGATGTTCGGGTTGACAATTAGTATATACGCCATTGTCATAAAAGTAGTAAATCCTGCTAGAATTTCAGTTCTAACATTTGTGTTGTGTTCTTTGAGTTGAAACATATGATACCCCTTTCATGTAGTAAAGTAGTAATACTTACAGAGATATTCTACATAGTTTGAAATCTACTGTCAATCACTTTCAAACTTTTTGGCAATATACTCAATAGCCATCAACCATATCCGAACAAAATCATACCAAATAGACCAAAAATATGTTATAATGTACGTACATAAAGGAGGTATTCAAATGAAAAAAATAGTATTTGCAGGTGGATGCTTTTGGGGTGTCGAAGAATATTTTTCTCGAATTCCCGGTGTCTTATCAACAAAAGTCGGCTATGCCAATGGAACCGTTAAAAATCCTTCCTATGAGTTGGTCTGTTCAGGTACAACGCATCATGCAGAAGCTGTACATATAGAGTATGATCCTTATACTGTATCTTTACCTCAACTTTTAAATGCCTATTGGCAAATCATTGACCCTACCGTACTTAATCGCCAAGGTCCTGATGTCGGAAGTCAGTACCGAACAGGCATCTATTATATAGACCCCAGCGACTATGATATAATTAAAGAAAGCCTCTATGATGAACAAAACCGATATAGTGATCCAATTGTTACTGAAATCAAACCTCTAGAGAGCTTTTTTGATGCCGAAGAATATCATCAACGCTATCTCAAAAAAAATCCTAATGGATATTGTCACATAAAGCTTAACTAATTCTTAGATTCTATTGACATTCACTCTATATCATTATACTCTATAAAAGGAAATTTTGAACTTATGTTACTCTATATAGTAAAGGATCGATTATGACAAAGACAAACCAATATATGAACGAAATAAAAAAACGTCGTACATTTGCAATTATCTCTCATCCTGATGCAGGAAAAACAACATTAACTGAAAAGTTTCTATTATATGGTGGAGCCATTCGTGAAGCTGGATCTGTAAAGTCACGTCGCTCGAACAAACACGCTGTATCTGACTGGATGGAGATTGAAAAACAAAGGGGTATCTCTGTAACATCTTCTGTTTTACAATTTAACTACGACGGTTATTGTATTAATATCCTGGACACACCTGGACATCAAGATTTTAGTGAAGATACATATCGGACACTGGTTGCAGCTGACAACGCTGTCATGGTTCTTGACTGTGCAAAGGGTGTCGAAGCACAGACAAAGAAACTGTTCCAAGTATGTAAATTGAGAAATATACCTATTTTTACATTTATCAATAAATTAGACCGCCAAGGTTTAGACCCTTATGAGTTGCTTGAAGACTTAGAAAATGTTCTAGGCATTCGCTCTTGCCCCATGAACTGGCCTATAGGCATGGGAAAAGATTTTCGTGGAATTTACCACCGTGAAAAAGAAGTCGTCCAACTTTTTGGCGCCGGAAATCATGGACAGTCCAAAACCGAAAACACCTTTGTCAAAATAGATGACGAACGTATTGAATCTCTTTTAGGTCCTGCCTTGTACGAACAGCTCCTTGAAGATATTGAATTACTTGATGAAGCGGGCGACCCTTATGATCTGGATAAAATTCTTCGAGGCGAATTAACCCCTGTATTTTTTGGAAGTGCTTTGACTAACTTTGGCGTCGAACCTTTTCTTGAAGACTTTTTAAATATAAGCACCTCGCCTATGGCAAGAAAAAGCAACGAAGGTCTTGTTGACCCTATGGGCAATAACTTTAGTGGATTTGTATTTAAAATTCAAGCGAATATGAATCCTGCACATCGTGACCGTATTGCTTTTTTACGGATTTGTTCAGGGAAGTTTGAAAAAGACATGATGGTTAATCATATACAAAAAAAGAAAAAAGTCAAACTCTCTCAGCCGCAACAGTTCATGGCTCAAGATCGTTCAATTGTTGATGAAGCATATTCTGGAGATATTATCGGTATTCATGACCCTGGTATCTACAAAATTGGTGATACGCTTGCTGTAGGCTCTTCCACATTACAGTTTGCTGATATTCCTCAATTTGCCCCCGAACATTTTATGCGCATATCCACAGTTAATGCACTTAAACGGAAGCAATTTTTAAAGGGTATTCAGCAATTATCCGAAGAAGGGTCCATTCAAATTTTTAAGCGTCCATTTACCGGTTCTGAAGAAATCATTATTGGGGTTGTCGGCGTATTGCAGTTTGATGTATTAGAATATCGATTAAACAATGAATACAATGTTGAAATCTCTAAACATGCCCTTCCACACAAGTATGTACGTTGGGTTGAGATGGATGATTTTGACGATCAAAAATTAAAAACTTCCATGGATGCTATGCTTGTCTATAGCGAAAAAGAACAGCCTGTACTTTTATTCCAATATGAATGGTCGATTAAGCAAACCCTTGATAAAAATAAAGGCATGCAATTATTAGAGACCTCTTCCTCTTTTGAGTAAAATGTATTTTTATCTTTCTATTTGAACGGTTTTCTGATATTATATATGTGTAAAGGTTTTTATAAATATATAAATGGAGGTTTAATATGTCAGAAAACAATAATGTGAAGGAATTATTTACACAAGAGGACATTCAAAAAAATAAGGGTATGGCAATACTTGCATATATCATCTTTTTTGTTCCGCTTCTTGTTGATGGAGCAAAGGATTCACCTTTTGTGAAATTCCATGTTAACCAAGGATTACTCCTTGTCTTGGGCTATCTCGCACTTTCTGTTATCGGAATGGTTCCAATTCTTGGCTGGATTATCAGTGTTCTTGGCTGGTTAGTGCTAGTTGTTATCCACCTTATTACGCTTATCGGCGCAGCCAATGGACAAGCTAAAAAGTTACCATTAGTTGGCGATATCAAATTAATCAAGTAAAATAAAAAGGTTGATGCCCTCTTGGCTATCAACCTTTTCTATATTTATCCTATCCATTGCTATAATAATGCTTCTATATCTTCTGCTATCTTTTCAGGTTCAACCGTTGGTGCATAACGTTTAATGACATTGCCCTCACGGTCAACTAAGAATTTTGTAAAGTTCCACTTAATCTTTGAACCCAAAAGACCTCCTTTTTCTTTTTTCAAAAACTCAAATAGCGGGGCGGTATTTTCTCCATTGACATCAATTTTATCAAACACCTTAAAAGTCACGCCAAATCGCGATTCACAAAAAGTCTTGATTTCTTCTATGTCTCCCGGTGCCTGATTGGCAAACTGATTACACGGGAAATCCAAAAGTTCAAATCCTTGCTCTTTATACTTTTCATATAGCTGTTGTAAGCCACTATATTGAGGTGTCAATCCACATGCTGTCGCCGAGTTAATAATCAGCAATACTTTTCCTTTATACGCTTCTAATTTAATGTCTTCTCCATTAGCATCCCGTACGTAAATATCATATAACATATCAATAACCTCCTTATGTTTTGTTATAAAAATTATACCATATCTCGTTTTTAGTGTAAAGCACAATTCAATTGCGCACAATCTTTAATAGTTCAAAATACTTAGGTTTTTGCATTAAATTATCTGACTTTTCTCTTTACATTTGCGAGATGTGTGATATAATTAGATTATAGAAGAAAGAGCAACACTTCTTCTTACATGCCCTATTCACTTATTAACCTTGACAAATTATAAAAGTAGTTTGCATCAAGTAGTAGTATAGATGTTGGGTATAAAAAACCCTATAAGTAAAGTAGTAAAGTAAGACAACACCAAGTAAAGTGTTGAAGAAGTACAAGCAACATCGAAGTAAGTAATGCTTTTGATATTTTAAAAGCAAATTTTTAGGTATATGTATTAAGAGAATCTAGTATTTATGCTTTGGAAGGAATGAACAAGCAATTAGTATATGTATAACAATAAGTTGAATATGGTATGGTAAAAAGCCGATGGTTAATTAATAACGTATCGGCTTTTTATTGTTCTTTTATATGGATTTATAATGTAATAATTGCATAGCCTGCTTCAATATACTTTGCCATGGATGGATGTCCACTCATATCACCAACAATTGGAATGCCTACCGTTTCATTATATTCAAGAACCCCCATCTTCGCTGAGCATCCTTGACATATTCCATCAATCAAGCCTTTTTCTTTCGCCTTCATATATAATGGATTCATTGCCTCTTCCATTTGCTGAACGAGCTTTACAGCCTCTCCTTCAATGACAATCAAGCCTCCCATGCCCTTTTCATGCAGCTCTAATCCATTGAGCAACACATGTACAAAGCACATCGGATCTCCTTTAAACGCAAACAATACAGTTTTATTCATTGTCTCCTCCTATGGTAAATCAATAGAATCCGGTAGCAAAGCTACCGGATTAATTATAGTATTAATAGTTTTCAGAACGCACTTCAAAATAACATTGTTCATAGCGACATACCGGACATACAACCGGAGCTTTTTTACCCATCACAAGGTGTCCACATACACGACATTCCCACATAGCTTCTTCGCCTTTTTCAAAGACTTGTTGCATCTCAACATTTTTAAGTAGCGCGCGGTAGCGTTCTTCGTGAGATTTTTCGATGGCACCCACACGTCTAAACTTTGCAGCTAATGATTTGAATCCTTCTTCTTCTGCATCTTTTGCAAAACGTTCATACATGTCTGTCCACTCATAGTTTTCACCTTCTGCTGCAGCAAGTAAATTCTCAGCAGTCGTTCCAATATGACCTAATTCTTCAAACCAAAGCTTTGCGTGTTCTTGTTCATTGCGTGCAGTTTTTAAAAATATTTCACCTAATTGATCATAACCTTCTTGTTTTGCAACACCAGCAAAATATGTGTACTTATTACGCGCTTGGCTTTCTCCTGAAAACGCTTCCATTAAATTTTTTTCTGTTTTTGTTCCTGCATACTTGTTTTGATCTGCCATTTTTTTGTCTCCTTCTTCTTTACTCATTTTTAATAAATCCAGCAATTGCTGAATAACTACCTTCATTGAACTATCCGTTGTCTGTGCATTCAACAGCTCCAACAATAGCTTTCGTGTATTCTTGCTCTGAGGTGTCATATATCCCGCTTCACGCACAAGATCTTCTGCCATGATACGATTCGAATACCGAAGGGCTTTTGCTAATTGTTTTATTATGGCATCTTGGGTATTTTCCTCAATATTCTTAGCGATACGTTCTTGTTGCGTCTTGCTTTCGGCTAATTGAAAAAGAGTATTTACAACTTCCTCTTTCTTATTTTGTTGCTCTGGATATACTTCTGGAACAAGTGAAATCGCATGCGACGGACACGCATCCACACATAAGCGACATCCATCCAGACACTTTTCAGGATCAATCTGCCCTGTCTCTGTATCTGTTGCTCCGGTCGGACATACATACAAGCATAGACAGTCTTTGGTACATAAACGTATATTACGAACGGCATGCATTATTTTCCCTCCCTTTTTATTTCCATTAGCTTCATACTTGGCACTTTACATACCGGACAAATTTCCGGTGGATCATTGCTTAAAGAGATAAATCCACATATTTCACAAACATACACCTTGGTGTTCTCAAGTAAAGTCGCTTGCTGTTTTTCATAGCGTGAAAAAATTGCATTGATGATTTTGCTGACTTTTTCACTCCAAGTCAGGGCTCTTAAGCTACCTCTGTCCATCGCACGTCTTGCTTGATTATTGGCTTCACCAAAGCCATAATCTAAGTCTTTTTGAAGTAATATGCGCATAGCTTCAAAAGAATCCTCTGTTAAAACTTGACTACGCTGTGCATAATGATTAGCTAATTCTTGAAATAATTTGGATTCGTCAGGTAAATACTGCTTTTCGCATCCTTTGGCTAAGTTTGAAAAGATGACACTTAATTGTGCATTCGATCTTTCAGCCTTATCTTGTGACACTCCTAACGTTGTAGAGTCGCTTACAGGTTTTTGCTCATCCTTTTGTTCTGCTTGCTGCAAGACAAACTCATCCTTTGTCGCTCCACATAAAGGGCACATAAAGTCGTTCGGCACTTCCCTCCAGACGGTACCCGGCAAAATATTCTCTTGGGGCCGTCCTAGTGCTTCATCGTAAATATAACCACATACTGTACAGATATACTTTTGCATGATTACACCTCCCACATTCTATTCTAAATGGTTTTCAGAAAATTATCAAGCATTATATTGTAATTATTATTTTTTTGTAATGATTACAAAAAGCTTTCTACAACCTTATTAAATATGGAAGGATTTTTATGTGCAACAAAGTGATCTCCTTCAAGAATAGATAAACGCGCATCGGGTATCAAATCACAAATCAACTGCGTATGTTTCTTCTTAATCATATCTCGAGTCCCTGCAATAACAAGCGTCTTAGCTTTAATTGCACTTAATTCATGAGGGTCAATATTAGGGTCATGGACCATAAGTCTAAATAACTCTGCCATATGCTTGGCTTTTTTATTAAAAAAAGCCAACGGGCACATTACCCAATACAGCAACGTAATTGGAACTTGATAGATTGGTTTTACCCCCTTTGCAGATAGATTGGACCCATTAAGAATCAATTTGTCCACTCGATTCGGATACATCATGGCAAACAGCGTTGCAATATTACCCCCGTCTGAAAAACCTAATAGATGGGCTTTTTCTATATCATGTTCTTCAAAAAAAGCATATAGGTCTTTTACAAATTGTCGAATGGTAAATGGTGCTTCTCCTCGAGGGCTTTTGCCGTGCCCTCTGGTATCAATTGCAATCACGTGATAACAGTGCTTAAAATAGTCTATTTGATGTGTAAAGTACGAATGATCTTCTCCATTCCCATGAAGTAGAATCAATACTTCCCCTTTTCCCGCTTCTTCATAATATAGATTAATCTTCATCCTCTCCCTCTAAAAAATCTTTAACAAGAGCTGTATAATTTGGCGAAAATTCATGCCCCAAATGCTCTATCCATTGTTTTGAAACCTTAACACCATCGAATTTTAACTTCTGGTATAGTCTTAGGCTTTGGTCAAAGCAATCACGATCATCCTTGCCACACATAATGAATACTCTTGTCTTCTTAGACCTTAGTGCTAAGGTCAACGCTTCAATCGAGGTATCGCTCAATGGAATCCATGGTGATTGAAGAATAAGTGTATCGCATTCAATTGCTTCATCCAACATAGCCTTTAAGATAACATGGCACCCAGCAGAAAATCCACATAGCACCGTCTCTTCATATTGATGCCACATCGTGGATTCCAAGACTTTTTTTAATTGTTCTTCATCCGCTAGGTTATCTTCCCAGCGATAGATTCCATAAGAATCAATATGTTTAGATTGTACATATTCGACTTGATAACCTAACGCTTCTAAAAATCCCCAAGCATTTTGACCGTCTTGAATATTTTGTTGGTTACCATGTAACGCCAAGGCTAGATAGGTTTTTTCCTTGGCATTCCATGTACAAATGGTCTGAGCTGATTTTTCCGCCTCATAAAAACGTTCATCCGATATACTTTTACACCGCTTAAATCGCTCTGTATCCCGTATGTTATCTAGGTCATCATCCTCAAACACTTGGGGACGATACCATAACCCACGCTCTACAATCGCCTCTTCAAGGTATGTAAGCGCTTCTTCATCCTTATCTATTATTGATGCTAGACAATACAAAAAGTTATAATACTGGGAGTCCAACTGTTCCCATTGCCCACTATGATTTTTCAAATATAGATAAGCTTGTTCAGGACCTGTTTCTTCCAATAAATTCAAAGCGTGATTCAATGCATTTTCTTGGGTCATCGTTACCTCCTTATTTAAGACAGGAATGGTATAATCTCTTTTTGAATAAGTTCAATACGATCCTTTGCTCGTGGCATAAAGCTTGATGCAATAGCAACTACAACACTAGTACGTGGACATATGTAGATTACATTACCGCCATCTCCAATTGCAGCATACGCTGGAGAATTTTCTTGGTCAAAAACCCACCATAGATAGCCATATGCTAATTCACCCCAGCTACTGTGCTGCCTAGTACTTTTCTCAATCCATGCCTGAGAAATCAAACGCTTTCCCTTCCATATCCCTTGATTTAAATACAATTGTCCAAGTTTTAGCATATCAACAGGTTTTAACGTTAGCCCCCATCCTGCAGTATTGATTCCTTGGGGATCAACCACCCATTCATCCACATGCTTATTTTTCAAAAAATCTATATGCTCCTCTTTCGTATAAATATAGCGTCGAGCTGGTCTTTGAATATCCAATGGTTGGAATAAAAATTTCCAAGCAAAATCAACTACCGACATACCTGTTGCCTGTTCAAGAATACCGGATAAAATTTGAACTCCTACCGTAGAATACTTAAAGGTTCCTACCTCTTTTTTCCCTCCCAGTAAATCTAGCGCTGCTTTTGTCCAATCCTCACTAGAATATACTTTTGTATATGGTTCATATTGATACTTATAGGGGGCTGTCATCGTCAAAAGATCATAGATTGTAACTTCATAAATTCTTTTTTCTCGTCTTTTGACAACGTATTCCGGGAAAAAATCCAAAACCTTCTGGCGAACATCTATTATCGCTCCTTGATCGATAGCAATACCGATAAGCATAGACAAAATACTTTTTGTAACCGATGCCACATGAACGTTATCTTCTCGTCTATACCCTTGATAATACTGCTCGTACAGGCACTTTTCTCCTTGTGCAATAACTACTCCCGTCATGTTATGATACTCTTTTCTTATAAGGTTATCTAAAGACTTCCATTGATATTGTCGCATAAAATATCGTTATTTTTTTCTACGTAGATTCCTTGGTTTATATGTAACCAAGAAATAACTTCCTCCTCTTTTCGTCATTTAGATCTTGATCTAAGTTGAGTCTAACCCAATATAAAATGTATTTCAAGCAAACTTTTAAAAGATTATCTTTTCTTTTCTAAAGTTGCAATGACAAGCTGAGGACGGTTATTAATACGCAAAGGAAAAAGGCTATTGCCTAAACCTCGACTGACAATCATCTGACCTGAATCTTTCGAATATAGATCATTAGCATATTTTGGGAAAAACCCTTGATGCGGGGCTAATATCGGACCAACCAAAGGAAGACGAATCTGACCTCCGTGGGCATGACCGCTAAAGGTCAAGTCAATGCCTTGATCTACATATATTTCAAACATCTCAGGACGATGGGATAGCAAAATCGTATAAGGATCTTCAGGTTTTATTAAGGATGTCAACGTACGCTTCATATAATGTGCATCGGATTCTTCTTGATTGTCTTTTTCAAAGAGGGGATCATTGACACCTAACAGTCTTATCTGCTCTTCTTGATGCTCAAGCGTTATCCCTTCATTATCTAGCATGACAACACCCGCTTGAAGCATATCTTGCTTAAGTTTATCAAACGCTGTGCTAACACGTGCTTCATGATTTCCCGTAACATAATAAACTGGAGCGATACTCACAGCTCCATTGACAAATTCCATCGCAATCTCTACATCCGTACTATAAGAATCAATAAGGTCTCCAGTAATAACAATAATATCTGGTGCCTCCTTTTTAATCGCTTTTAACAAAGCTTCTTGGTTAGCACCAAATCGCGTGTTGTGCAAATCCGATACGTGGGCTATGGAAAATCCTTCAAAGCTTTTAGGTAACTCCTTGCTTCTTGCAGTTATATAAGTTAATTGAATCGAAGTGTTCCCCCAATGTAGCCATACGCTCAAGATAATAAGCAACACTACACCAATGGTTAGTCTTCTATTGTTTATATTAATCATGTCTTACTCCGTTTCACAATTTTGCGCGTGGGTTTTTGTTGCTATAATATATAGGACTGTTCAAGTAAGTCCTGGATTATGGAACGTATTAGCTTTCAACAGATTTCAATACATGGTATGTTACTGTTCAACATTAAAACAATTCTAGGTCATACACGTGTTACGACAACATTTCAATACATCGTATGTTACTGTTCAACAGGGAAGGTTCATTTAATACGCAGGTCATTTTCATAATTTCAATACATCGTATGTTACTGTTCAACTACCTTCGGTAATTTTCTCTATCGTGAACATTTTACATTTCAATACATCGTATGTTACTGTTCAACTTAGTACGTCAGGATCGCCAAGAAGCGTTTCAGCATTTCAATACATCGTATGTTACTGTTCAACTCAACACTGGAGAAAAGAAAGCAACCGCATTGGCTATTTCAATACATCGTATGTTACTGTTCAACCGATTTATATTCGCGTAAGTACGCAAGAGCAGGCAAAATTTCAATACATCGTATGTTACTGTTCAACCTTATCTTCTGGTGGCGATTTAACAAGTATTGCATTATTTCAATACATCGTATGTTACTGTTCAACGAATAACGATATTGAAAACCATTCAATTTTTATGCTATTTCAATACATCGTATGTTACTGTTCAACCTCCACCGGTTAAGAATAGTGAAGTGAGGATTAAATATTTCAATACATCGTATGTTACTGTTCAACCAAGACAAACACAGGCTTTATCATTTTTCCTGTAAGCTCTATACGCTTTATTCTAGACTATTTCGTCCTTTTTTTCCAATTAAACTTTGATTAAAGACTATAAGATACCAAAACATTCCCAAGACTATATGCATAGGCTATTTACGAATTTGTCAGAATATTCACACCTGGAACGAATGTATGGTTTTATGCATTAAATGAACAAACCATCTTCCGGTTCTTTTTTACTCGTTCCAATAATTTCCTCATCAAACATATATTCTCCCAACATTTTTATGATTGTTATGTGATCTTCTTCGGGGTCAATAATAGTGCATATTTCTTTTTTTTAACGCATTAATTTTGATGGTGTAATCTCACCTCGAAACACTGATAATTGATGGTGCTGAAGATATTTTTTGCAAATTTTAAAGACTTTTCCAACTCTTTTTTCTCCGACATCATAGAAGACAAATACATATCCATAATTTTTTTTGGATCGCTCCATCTCTTTCTCCTTAATTTTCCTTAAACTCAATTAACATTTTTTGTTCACTGAAAACGCATGATACGCTTTACCTTCCATCAAGTATTTAATCATTTTATATCCTTCATATTTAATAGCTGTCTCATATCGAACTTTTCGATGTAATCGACTATGCTCAAACGTTGTTGATATGCGTTCCTCAAATGCTTTGATTACGATTTTACGGCCAGCTTCATTGAGTAAGCAGTAATTTAAAGCGCTGTCAAAATGTTTATCCACACGAAGTTTTCGATTGTTGACCAAGTCAAAAATCGTCTTAAAAACCAACTCCGACTTAAATACTTCTGCCAAGTCTAAGCTGAGCGAAAATCTAGCTTCTGACGGTTCATGAAGAAAACTTATCGTTTGATCCAGATGGGTGTGATATAGCATAGTTATTGTTTTGGTGTATAACATTGAATTCAAAAACGAGATGAGTGCATTGATTGGATTATCCGGTGGTCGCCGTACCCGTTTTGAAAAAACAAAGTCTTCATGTAAAACCATCGGAAAAGTGCCATAAAATAGAGACCACAGTTTTCCTTCAACAGACATAATCTGTCGAATATCTTGTGCTGGTCTTAACCAATTAGAGATTTCCCCACAAAAATCTATAACTGGCTTTACTTCCTTTTTTTCATGACGATAGTAATGATACAATAACGCAGATATATTTTCTGCAGTTCCTCTTACGATTTCCCTAGCAATTTCCAATCTTCTATCATCTGAGTACGCCAATGCTTGCTGAACTTTTAGCCGTCCACTTAGTAAGTAGTCTTTGGGATAATATGTTCCGATATAATGTCCATAGTAGTCAAAAAAATGCATGACGATTCCTGCCATACTTAAAACCTGTAGTAATTTTGTGTTGATTGTCACCTCATTGAATAAATATAGCTCTCGAATATTCTCAATCGGCATATGGGTCAAGCGACCGGATGCATCTCGGAAACTAATACTATTTTCCCGTCTTTTTAATTCTCCTGTTGAAAATATATACTTTGTCTTCCCCATTTTCTCCTCCTATCTATTGCTACAAATAGCAATATTCATAATAGGCACATTTTTTACATGTCGGTTTATCTAAAACATCCGGAACAAGCGTTCCTGAGATTAAAGATTCAATATCCTGTATTAACTGTAGCAAATCATCTTCTAATAAATCCGTCAATTCAACATAATGCATTTTTTTTGCTTGCTTTTTGGTCTCAAGTACTTCTATTTTTCCTTTTCGATTGATTCCTTTTTGTTTAAGAATATGCAGATAAAAAAGAACTTGCCACTGAACCGCTTCCATATCTGCATCTGACTTTTTGATTTCAACAAGATATTCTTGAGTCAACTTATCAATCCGTATATTTTCAACAGCTAGCTCATGAACCTTGCTCTTTTCCAATTCCAACTGATGTAGCACTCGCCCAATCTGTACATCTTCTGAATTATCCTCAAGATTCAGTCGATTGCCCGCCAAATAACATTGGCGCTTACAATGAAAATAATAATTAATCAACGTTCCATTAACTTTCATCCTTATCACCTACATAAAATCATCTTCTGTGAATGCATCTTCAAATAACTTCATCGCTTCCATCAAATCAAAATGTCCATCTTTTATGTAACGCTCCCCATCGTCCAAGTACAAAAGATCACCAATACGATCTTGAAAGCCACTCGCCTGCCGCCTATATCCATTGCGCATTTTCGGTGTATAAATCTGATAACAAAAATAGTCCATCTGGCTACGTACATACGATAACTTGATTTGCTTTTTGGCATATGGCATCTTTTGATCTTCCAATAAATCTTTGTAATTTTGCCAAACTTCATCGCCGCGTATTGTAGTGCTCACTCCGTCAATAGTTATGTCTTCGTTTGTGTTAATGAAAAGTGTTATGGTATCTTTTTCCTCAATAAGTGCCATGTGCTGATGAATCCCTTGGAAATCCAACATTTGCACTTTATTTTTTACATGTTTAAAATTCGCTTCATTATATTGCTCTTTTTCTCGCTGAACCTCTTGTAATACTTCGACATAAAATTGATAAAAATCTTTCTCCAATAGAATCTGTCGGTACTTTTCCATTCGCAGGTTAAACTGCATACGATGATCCTTTTTATAAATAACCTTCGCTTCATCCATATCAAAAAAATACACCACGCTACCTTCTTTTTTACACGAACGGTTAACCCTTCCTAAAAATTGCTCATCGGCATCTAAATATGCGATTGACTTATAGCCAACATCCATATCAATATCCACTCCGGCTTCAATAACTTGTGTCGTCACTAAGATACAATCCAAGAGATTACCCTTTACTTGCTCAAGAATATGTCGACGTGTACTTCGATTGTCACGCCCTGTCAATCCCAAGATTTCCATTCTTTGAGGCAGCTTATCTCTTTGGCGTATCAGTTCGTCATAAAAAAACATTGCAGATTTAACCGTTAAAAACTCAACAAGTATTTTAGTAGGTCCTCGTTCCTCTCTTATAGATACAATATGTGCCAATAATTGCTCAAAGTCTTTTTCTTTTCCTAAAAACAAAGGAGTATCGACTAAACTATAGTCCAATTTTACACGGTTTTTAAACACCGGATGTAAAAAATATGTCTCAGGATTTTTAATCAGATTGGTATAGCTTGCCACTTCTGTGTCTAAGAGCGTATTAAGTTTAGGTAAGGTCGCCGACATAATGATTAGTTTCATATTGAGAAGTTTTCCGTATAGATCAAAAAAATGAATAATCTCTTTCCACAAACGAATAGAATAGCTTTGAATCTCATCTATAATAACCACACTGTTCACTAACTTTGCAAACGGAATATTAGCCTCTTTTTTTGTGTCAAATAAGAGCTTGAAAAATTGTACATGGGTTGTCACCACTAATGGATAATGCATAAATAAAAAGTTCATATACTCCTTATTATAATCATTGGCTTTTTCGTCTGGATGCATTGATGGGATGGGTGTAATCGAGTTAAGCACCTGAGGTTTAATCACACCATCTAAAGCATCTATAAGCGCTTGTTCTGTCTGTTCGATCAAGGTATTAAAAGGAAATATATATAGGAGTTTATTCGTCGCCTTATTTTGCTCACACATTTTTAATGCTAGATTAAGGGAGGTATTGGTCTTGCCGCTTCCTGTCGGCGCCTCTAAGTAATATATGGACTGATTCGGTTCTTGAATGTAGCTTTGCTCTGCTTCTAAAAAAAGTTCACTTCGCAAGTCATTAATCGACTTTGGTGTACCCTTCGCCCCTTGTTGCCTATAGTGATAAATCTTCTGATAAAGCCCTGAATGGCGATATGTATACAGACACTCCTTCAAGACATCCTGAAGCCTTCCCATCTCATGAATCGGAACATATACCTCTGAGACAAATTCACCTGTTGCGGCATAATCACACGTTATCAACAGCGAATAAAAAAGTCTCGTCAAAACATAGTTTTGTCCCTCACTAAAGGATTTTGCATCAATACATTTTATATTTTTTTCTATGTAAGACCTATACATCTCGTATAAGATGTCTTCAATCGGTAGGTTTAACCCCTCTAGTTTTGTCTTAATCTCCAATGTATTGTTAGTGACTTGCTCGATGAATTTGTCCCAACGATACGCAAAGTCTATCAGGCTATCGAGTTGTCCATGGTGTTTACTAATCATATACCCAAAAAGGTACACCATGTAATCACAGGCATCCATCTCTGATGGGTCTAAGCCATCTCTCGCCTTGACTTTGTCCATTTCTTGTTGCATAATCCAGTAGTACAAAAAAGTTGAAAGCATCGAATGCTTGCTGTCACTCGTGCTCCCCTCTACATCTTTAAAGTCGGGATTATGCATTTTTTTCCATTGAAAAGCAGGATTTATCTTGCCTAAATCATGTAGATAAATCCCGTTAACAAACGCTTTATATACAAAGTCCTTTGCCTGTGTCGACAAACCGCTTTGATCTATGATGTTCTTAATACATGCTTTTAAATCACTTTCATTCAATGCACGTTCCAGGTATTGTTGCGTTAAGGTCATATGCGCCTTGAGTTTTTCTGCTTTTTTTCCCAACTGTGTATGCGCTTCAAAGCGATGAAACTCTTGTATATACTCTTCAATGTCCACATATAACTTATACATCTCTATTCCCCTCTAAATAAACTGAATAGTCTTCCCCTCGCAAGAATAAAAAACTGATTGTGAAGGATACTTGCTTATTGTCTGATTGGTTGCCACCAATGTTTTTAGGATATATCGATTCGGTCTTTTGGTTAAGCCTACCGGCAGCTGCTCCTTGTATAGATAAAGGGCTTGTCTAGGTCCTCGCATGCTTCGATCACTATTAAAGGTAACATTATCAAGCATAAACAAACTATGACATAGCGTCACTTTTTCTAGCCGCTTAAACTCCACTTCCTTGGCATCTAATATGGTCGCCGGATGATCATTTTTACCTAGATATGGAACGTAGGTACATTTATTATGTAGCACATGCGCCTTTAATATATCCATTAACTCTGTATCGTCTGTATAGAGATAGATTCTCCACTGCGGCTCTTCCAACCAATACTCTCGAACCACTAAATTCCCACCATCATTTTTATTTGCATAACCCACACTATTATTAAAAACCTGCATTTTTTTTGAAAACATTCCATTTGAAGTTAGGGGTTCAATCGCCACCTCCAAGGATTGAAGTCGATCATAAAAATCCGGAAATTCTTTTGCCACTTTGTGCTCTTGATTGTATCGATAGTGCTCCTCATAACCATTGAGCCCCAGCATTGCCCCAAGTATTCCATAGACAGCGACTTTATGAATATGCCCATAGGTCATGTAGACAAACTCGTTCACATCCGGTTGCTTAAACATGGCTGTTCTTCCTGTTAACGTAAACTGTAACCCTATCATTTAGATCACTTCTTTCGTAAAAATATTCATATGCTCCACCTTATCCCCTGTTATCCCTTCCACTTTGACAGAATATGGATTGTAATAGAGTTGAATACGTTGAATATCTTCGCGGTCTAAAAGGTCCGGTTTTTCAAAGCGAATAATATCAAGGCCATCCTTTTTCTCAAAAGAAATATATTCGGAAAGACTTGGTAAATAAGTGTCGATGTCGGTTTCAACGAACATAGTAAACTCATTTTCACATCCAACTTTACTATTGGTCGCAAGGGCTGTTGCCGAAGTCAGTGACGCATCTACAAAGGATGTATACGCCGCTTCTGTAAATCCTTCAAAGTTATCAATGAGTTCTTTGTACCCCTCATAAGCCAAAGGATTAATCACAACCGGATAAAAATAATGGGCTTCATTGCTGACAATCTTTTTCCCCAATGTAGAATTATCTTTGTCATCTCCCGTACTAAATGGGGATAGAATATCCTGGACTTCCACTTCGCTATCCTCATATTTATTAAATCCTTGTCCAACTTGAATAGCTCCTGTAATGGATATATTACCACCTTTTTTCGCAAATGTTGCCCCAAAACACATCACATCAAGTGCTGAAAAAAGGTTTACGAGAATCTCTGTTGACGGAGTGTTTTTTTCAAGCGGTCCAAAGAGCTGACTGTAGCGTCCTGCTAGCGTTCTTGGCTGTAGTTTTCCGTCTTTTTCAATCACATGGGACTTAATATATAGTATGCTTTCTCCTTGAGTTTCCCAATATTTTTTCATGCTATACTTTAACGCTTTATCACTTCCAAAAATCATATTATCACTGGTCGTCTTAGGTCTTCCCGTAAAGTCAGCGTTCCAGTTTGACATAATACTCTTGACCCCAACAACTCCATAGACACGCTTATTCATCTGCATTACCTCCCACTTTTTCATAGAATAGGTTACTCGCTGTATAGCCTGTTAACAGCATCTTTACATCCACTTTGTTATCCGTACATGTATAGGCTTGAATCATTGCCATAGCGTTATTAAACTTACGATAATTACGCGAAATATCATGATTGTATTTCATAAAGGCAAAGCGTATCTCCTTGATCAATTGCTCCGGACGTTTTGTTTCTAAAAACATATTGGCCATGCTGTGCTTTGTCGTTTGCGATTTTGAACGGTCTAGCATATAACTAATAATTTGTCCTGATAGATAATAAAACTCATCATCCGTATCACAATCTTGGGTCACCGGTTCTGCTAATTTCGTCGATAACTCTTTGCGTAATTGAAGTATTTTTCCTGCCATATCTTCATCCCCTCCTTTTTGACTGATTAATGCTATATATAGATTCATGGCTTCTGCCGCCTTCCACTTTGGATACTCCTTATCGTGTAAGCGCTGGCAAATGGCGTGTGGCAGAATCTTTACGGCAGATCTTAATCCGTTTTTTTGCCCAAGGCGAAAGTATTGCTTAAATCCTTCCCTAGAAGCTAATAAAAACTGCTTCATAGTCGGATTAATCTTTGTGATATCACTTGCCTCTTGATAATAGACATAGTGTAGACGTCCTTGGAAAATAAGCTGGTCTAATTTTTTTTCGATCATAAAGGGCTCTTCAAGGATATAGTCTTCCATAAGTTGTCGTTCTTCACCACATCCATGACTTACCCTTTGAACATTGGTTACAATAAGAGGCGCTTCTTTTTCAACAAATGGAACAAAACTATAGTCAATAATTGTAGGCGCCTTGTCTTGTTCTAATTGTATATAATGATACCCCTTTTGCCCATATGTTCGCTGATCACTAATCCCTTCTACAAAATCCGAATCTCCTTTAATATATAAGGGACCACTTTTTCTTGTCCCTAGCCAATCAAAAAAATACTTATGCATAAAACTCTGATGATTCTCCACAAAAAAAGGAATGGTATTATCCCGAGTCTTATGTTCTAAATATGGCTTTTTGTCTGTATCAAACACCATATTATTATTGGTCAATCCATAGATTTTGCCGTCGATAGTCTTATTATACGCATTTTTATTATACAGATTAGGGACAAAATATCGTCGTCCTTCTTGTTGATATAACTCAGAAGGCGCATCAAAAAAAAGCTTGATATAATTGGAAAAATCCACTCCTTCAAGTTCTGCAAGTATGGTGTCCAGTTTATCAAGTATAATCGCCTTGTTAATCTTCACTCTATCTGAATCAACCGGAACCGCTAAGGTATGGTATAACTCCAAAGATTTCTTTTTTGATTTGTATTTTTGAATGGGGTCTTCAAGTGTTATATAATATTTTTCTATGCTATCAAGAAGTTGATGTTTTTCCAGAGCATCTTTTCCCATTAAATGATTTTTTTTCATAAAAAAAGTCAAATAATTATTCGAATGTATTTTTCTTGCAGGCAGATCAAATGCTTTATTTGTATTTAAAATCAATGAATAGTAATCCCTCATTGCAAACCATGCATATTCTTTATCCGCTAGATGCCCGTCCTTGCTATTATAGACCTTGACTGTCTGTATATTTCCCTCATCATCCAATCGTACATATGCTCCGCTTTTCAAAACATAATTATCCGTAATTAAACGAACACCTTTTTGTTCATATGCCTGGCTAAACTGCTGAACTAATTGGTCAATCATGACCGCTTCCCCTCCTTATAATAATTAGCCACTACGTACCCCATACCAAGTGACGTCTTCTCCCCAATTCCCGTAGCAAGTGCCAAATTGGCAAGCTTTTGTGCTTCTGGATTATCTGCAATCTGCATCTTCACCTTATGTGCCAGAAAATGTATGGATTTATAGGGAATCTTAATTGGAATACGATTGGTCTTGATTAAACCATTGCAAAATTGAGGCACTTGAATCTTTTCCTCATAATAGTTATGGTATTTTTTCTCTAGCAGCCCTATGATACGTTTTTCAATAAATTCCAAAGGATTGTGTTCAGGAAGAACATAGCCTTCATCCGATGTTAAGACAATCGGAGTGATGGATACCAACTCTCGTATATGACCTTCGTCTTTCTTTTTCAAATCCGTTGCTATCAAATCCATCACTTCAAAGCTTGACGCTTTCATGCATTGTATTATCTGGTGGGCAAATGATTCTTCCAAACATCGGACACGAAAAACATAGATTCTACCTTTTTGATACGCCCTATTTTTCTCTACAGGATATAAGCCTGAGAAATTATAGTACTTAGGCATTAAATCTTTATGTGCTTTTTTAAGTTCTCTACTATTTAACATGGAATAATTAAGCGCTTCACTTAGAACTGTAAAGCTATTAAGATAAGGTATGTCCTTTTTAAGAACAACCGTAAACACAGCCTCATAAATCAACATATCTTTCCCCTTCTATAGATAGTCTTATATCTATGCAATTATTTATTAACTCTTTATACAAATGCCTTTTTATTATATCTTCTATAATATAGCTAATCATATAAGCTTTTTTTTGTCAATATCATTATGGTTTTTTCTGTTTTTTACATTATTTTTATTCTGAAAACTAGCGCGTATATTTGGGCAAAGGTCCATTGGATGTTACGGTTCATCTTGCTACTAATTGTTCGTCTCTCTATAGCTTACATATTTCAATACATCGTATGTTACTGTTCAACGCTCTTTTATAATGTTCCTGGTCAATCTCAAAGACTATTTCAATACATCCTATGTTACTGTTCAACGTGATTATGTCTCGCATTATTTAGAAGGTTCTTTGAGATTTCAATACATCGTATGTTACTGTTCAACTTTCATGAAAATGTAAGCAGATATCAGGTTTACAAATTTCAATACATCGTATGTTACTGTTCAACACTAAGATTGTTTTCAGGAACAAAAGCAATTGTAATATTTCAATACATCGTATGTTACTGTTCAACTGGATTTCTTATGATATTACTTGCTTTCTATAACCTATTTCAATACATCGTATGTTACTGTTCAACAGTTTAAACTATCAATCATATTATCATGATAGCAAAATTTCAATACATCGTATGTTACTGTTCAACCTTTATCATGTAACGGAGATTCTACCCATTCAATAATTTCAATACATCGTATGTTACTGTTCAACGGAAGAGAACACACACAAGAAAGAAAAGAAATTCATAATTTCAATACATCGTATGTTACTGTTCAACCAATGGAAAAAGGGCATCTTAAAAACAGAAAATTTCCTTCTGCCCCCAATTTTCAGGTTATCACACGTTTTTTTCCAAGTGTTTTCTCTTTTTAGTTAATCACAAGACTAATCACTTGTCAAGCCATGCTAGACTATGCTTTCCATAATTGTCAGAATTTTCATGCTTGGAACTTTTAATCACTCTCCATAGCTTCAGCCGTATTTTTTAACCAAATCGAATATTCTAATATTTCTTTCAGCACAAGCCTTTGATGCGTATGTGATGCATTAATTAACTCTACTATACATTCATTTTCATCAGTCGCCTGTATAAAAGGCAATCCTATAATGATTTCAATATACCAATTGTAAAGTGATGTTTCTTCTATATCCCCCTTACCTTTTTGCTGTTTTAAGTAGCACAACGTCGATATTATTCCATGTTCTTTAAATAGTATTGGAAGGCGCCGACATAAAGATTTCAACTCTGATTTTGACTCTTTATTGCATTTTTCTTCGATATGATAATATGCCCATAAAGCCCGTTTTCGATTCATCTGAATAGGTAAGCTATCAATATTCATGATTTACCTCCTCAATAACCTTAAGTCTACCTTTTCCAAGTGTCGTCCAACCTCCAACAAACATCTGAAAATCTTTGCTCGTCTGTTGATGCCACTTTTTCCAGAGGATTTGCTCACTAATCTCATTCTTATTATCTTTCTTCGAACTATTTTTATAAAACACCTCTTGTGAAAAACCATGAATATGTCCATAAAAAATCGTTCCTTCTGGCAATAACTCTACACTAAACAACCCTGAATCCTTAGCAGTACCCGTTGACTCGCTAACTCGAATTCGCGTTCTTTGCTCTGTAAAAAAGTTGGTAAAAACCTCCAAATTGTTGTGTGCCAAAATAACCAATCGTTCTTGAATATGTTTAAAAAAAGCTGATTTAAACGTGAGATCCTTTAGCAAGACACACTCAAAAGGATAATCCGCCAAATACATTCTATCTGGATATGTCGAGAAAACGAGGGCTTTATCTATACTATCTCTACTTTCACTTTCTGTAATCAGCATCTTTAGATCGTCCATAAGTTCGGTGTGAGTATCCTTGTCTATCAAATGCATATCTTGATATATTTGTTCCAATATAGGGCGCGAAGTTATAAAAGCATGAATTTTTTCAGAACATTCTACAGGAAAAGTCACCATGTTCAAATCGCTAAAAGCTAAAACACCTGGTTGTCTATCTCCTCCATAAAGTCGCTTCTGGGTATCTCCTATGCTTCCAAGGGTTTTATGGCGGTATGCACCTTTGATTGTTGTACTATCAATTTTAGGCATCCCATCTCTATGATTTCTTTGAATCGGCATATCTATCTGACTATTGCCCGAACTGGCTCCAACATGAATCGGTGTCAGCGCTTGATAGAATCGTGTTATTGTCATCGTCTATCCCTCCACTCCATATCTTCATAAAGTTCTAGAAGTTTTTCCTGAATCTCATCTATACCCCAAATCTGAATATTTGAACGGTATGCTGCACGAACTGTGGTCATAATATATTCTTTTTTTGCCATATTACCGATTTCCTCATATCCTTTTTTTGACAAAGGCGTTATCAACACAGGTTTTCCATAGACTCCACCAGTCTCATAGGCTGTATACATCCTAGCTTTTAATGTATCTGATGGCGCAATGCCTGCTTTGCATTCAATAATCACCAATTGCCCACTAACCGTCGTTATCACAATATCAAACTCACAAAGATCCGACCTATATTTTGACTTATCACCTCTTTTTTTGATGTTTACACTATGATATAAACCTGTAAAAAACTTCTCTTTCCCCCTATGAATGGATTGAATTGCATCTTTTGTCGCAACCAAAGCCATTTTTTCAAGCAAATATCCCCCCATATTTTCCTTATATTTTTTTATATCATCGTTAATGCTAGCAATGTATTCATCTTCCTGTAGCCGCGCAAAATTATTGACAAAAATTCTCAAAATAAGTGTCAAAAACAATACTTCTTTTTTTGAATCAATTCTAAGAAGTATTGTTTTCTGTTTGTCATTTATATTGAGAATTATTATATAATTCTGTACTTCGGCTTTTTCCCATTAAATATTATAAACCGTATATAATCATCTATTATAATTGCTAGAATTATGATTGGAATAAATATTATTGCAAAAATCAAACTAGACTGTCCCCAGATATTAAATGGTAAATCTGAATAATCCCAAATAGGAGGATGAATTTTCAATATCTTGTGCAGTATAACTCCCGTTATAAATTCTAATGGCAAGATTATCATTTCTGCATATATAACCATTTTAGCAATTGAGGTATCCCATGTGAATTTATTTTCATTTAACATTCCAATAAGTACTCCACACAATCCTCCTAATAAAAACATAGTCCAATGTGAATACCCTCTAAAAGCTAATTCTATTAGATAATAGATTGCGCCCATTATTACATATAGTATTGTATACATTATTTTATTGCTCATTTAAAATCTCCATCCTTTCTGTATTAAACTGATTAATATTATTCTGTATATGCGTTTTCATATCTGTTCCAAGGATAATTATTTGTTCATAAGTAAATTCATAACACTCTAGTTCACCGGATGCTTTCCATTCACATTTTTCTGTTGTTAATCCTTGAACTCCAAGCATCGCTGTGATTACTAATCCTTGAATTGTTGACTGATCGGTATAATCACAATCGAAGTGTTTAGAAACGCCTAGACAATCAGAATCAAATCCTGAGAGTATTCTTTTATTACACTCAATCCTTGCGGTTTCAATTATAGCCTCTTTATCCTGCGGATCATGATTTGTTATCACCTGTTCAATACCACTAATTAAGGCTTCTGCTTCTGTGGTGTATTCAATCCATATTTCCACTTGTTTTTCAATGATATTCCCATCATCATCATCTGTTTCAGTCACCGTTTGGCATGTTCGCTTTTGATATGTGGTATTGGTTCCAATGACGTTGTCTACTTCATCAAGAATATCTGTTTCAATCTTTTTTAGATCAGCAAAGATTAGATTGAATTCCACATCATTATGGGTTAATGAATATGGATTTGACCGCTGCCCCAATTCATTATGAAGTTTTCCAATATTAATATTAGTCTTACTGTAAGTTAGTTTTAACATTTTTTATCACTCTCCTTTTCATCCTATTTTAGCAATAGCAAGATAAGGTGAATAGTCTGTTGCTGCTATTACATTTAATGCTGTTTCACCTGATTGATATACCACTACAGTTATATCATAATTTTTAAGACACCTATAAACAGTAGATACTTGGAGAACCATTTCTTGTGACGATGCACCAACCCTTTGCGAACTAATAATTGTATTACCATGTTTCAAAGCTATATATCTCTCTCCTGTACCATTTGCTTGTATTCTTATCCCTGCTGCTATATAATATATACCTTGCTCTCGAATAGTAATACCATCTACTCCATTATAATGATTTCTGTTATCATCTTCTACTGTATCAAAGACTATCCCACTTACTACTCCATTTGCTATGCTTTGACTTATTGAATTTTTAATCCTTGCATATGCTTGTTCTGTCAATCTTTTCGCCACTTCTGCAATGTCTGCATGGTGGGCATGGGATATCTCGGTGATTGAGGCGGAGAAACACCTCGGGTTGTTTGCATTCGTATATACGGCTAAACTACCCTCTTGTGTTAAATTAGTTATCGCATAAAAAGTTCTTGTATAACCTCCGCTTAACGTAAATGTTCCTAAAACAGTGTTTCCATTTTTTTCAAGCATGAACTTAACTCTATCCCCAACTGCAAGATTAGGAAATTCAAAATCGTGTAATGTGTTTACTCCGTTTTCTTGCACTATTATTCTCGCATCACCTGCGGATGTAGTTTCAAGCCATATCCGATTGTTCGCATCTGCTTCCCATGCTAGATAACCTGAGCGGTTATATAATTTGCATTCAGTTTCTAGAGACGCAATAAAGTTAGTGTATTTCTTTTGACCTACTATTTTCCGTGATATTCCGTAATCATCCGCTAATGGTTTTATACAAATTTCACCAAACTCTTCAATAACAACAGGCTCAACGCTTTCTGGGTAGTCAAACTCTCTAATTCCATTTCGTTGAAGTGGATTTGGATATGTTCCAGATGGGTCTGCCTTTACAAGTTGTAGGAGCTGGAACGAAACATAAGCATCTTGTGCATTAGTTACCGACCTTGCTGTAACTCTAATTGTTTTAATGTCTGACCAATCAAAAGATGCGCCATATACATTAACTTCTGATTTCTTCTTTTTTATATAATTCCATCCAGTATTCAAGTTAGACACAGACTCTCTAACTTCTGCAAAATTTGAACTCGAATAAGGCTCTTGTGAGCAAAGATTAAAAGTTACATAATCTTCAAACTTTGCTATATCACTTATATAAACAACTCCGACGATATAATCTTCGTCAGAAAATTCTTCTCCATTATTCAACTTTGAAGCGTCCAATGCAAAAGATTTTGTAGTATATAAAAAAGCAGGTACATTATCATTTTCAGTAAGCCTTAAAGACTGTTTGCCTACTTTTACATTAGTGAAATCTGCACTTTGAACTGAACCACCTGCAGCATATCCACTCACATCCTGAAAATCATCAATAAGTTTCGTATTCCCATAATAAGCCTCAAGGTCAGCATAGAAAGAATTATCAAGCTTTTCCTTATTTCCTATTGATCGCGCATCATTGTCAAAGATGCCTTGCTCCATCTTATTGGCTCTCGCTTCAGTGAACCTCGTCCCTTGCTGAATGACTTCGCCAGTCTCAGGGTCAACAATGTGATCAACCCAAATAGTCTTTTCATACGACATAAAGCGTTTCCTCCTTTACTTGGAATTTGAATCTTACAAGCAAGCCTTTTGTATCCGGCTTATTGATTATTTCAGGCTTAATTGCAAAGTCGTTTCCTGTTACTGATATGAGCTTAAAGTTGCTCAAGTCACCACTCACACCATCTTCAAGATATAAATAAATCATGACTGTATCTCCTTCGATAGAGGTCTTGTAGATTGTTGTTGTATTGGTCACCCCTTCAAGGTCATAACTGCCATGGTCAACCCTGTCTATTATTGATTGAGCGATCTCCTCAATCCCTTGTGTTGTTATCATTAATTTTCCTCCTCAGCATAAAATGTGTTACTACGATAATCCTCAATGTCAAACGTCTTGAACTCTGTATCAGCACTCAGAAGCAAATCAAACGCTTTTCCCATTGTCTGAGCTTCAGGCCATGTTCCACACATTAAGACATTGCATATTGGATAATCAAAAGGGTAGTAGTTTCCTTCAGTCTTTATGGACACTTGACTCTCTGAGCCTATTCCATAGGAAGGCTTTCCACTTGCAGGCTTAACCTTCATGATCTCCTTATCAATGATCGTGATATCATTCACGCTACTTTGTTGTTTAGATGATAAGTAGATTGTGAACTCTGCCCACCTTTCAGGATCATGGAGATAAAACGGATCAATAGTTGATTGATCATATCCAAGAGCTTTGAGAGCCAAGAGCATTCCTTCCTTTGTTCCTGCCTTCTCAGCAATAATGTTTTTCATTGAAAGCCGTGTTCTGAAGTTCTCAACGCTCTCACCCTTGAGCCTTTGCATCACTCTGTCACGTCCATGTTCTTCAAGAAGCTTCTCACTGGCACTGATTATCATAGACTCTTCACGGACTCTGAAGATATCCTGTTTCATCTGATCAAATACCTTACCAAATACCTTGAAGAGTAAATAAAACTGATTTTTGAGCTTTGTAACTTTCTTAAGTGGCCCATAAAGAAGGTAATACATATAATCTTGAAATTTATCAAACATATCTTTACACCCTCTCAACCGTTATTGTGAGCGTTCCAAGGATAATCACCTTGTCATTGCTCAAGATGACATCAGCAGCAGGCTGAATGATATTTGACTTCTTGTAGACTTGAATATCTTTTTTGAGATAATAAATAATATCATCCCTGTAAAGCTTGTTAAGCTCCCTGTCTTTCGATATCTTGAGTAGGTCAATGATGATTGCTTCAGCTTTTTCCTGAACGCCTTCGTCACTTGTATCCTCGTCAATGTAAACCACAATTTCAACATCCTGAGCAACCGTTTCTGAAGACTTAACGAGCAAGTTATCATAAGGGCCTTTGATTGTGTTTGCCTCAGCTTCAACCTTATCAAGCAAACTCTGAGTCGCTTCGCCTGCTGTGGATGTCACAATAATATCAACCGTGCCTTGTCCCCTAGGATGAAGGTCATCAACTCTTACGAACAGAACACCTTCAACCGCCTCACAAACATTTTTGTACTTATCCCGGATAGGGAAGGTTGAGAGCTCTGCCCAAGAGTTCAATGTCCGTGTCCTTAATCCCTCAATATCTTCAATGTCACTGCCTTCCTGAACGAGCCAATCAGAAGCATTAAATATCCTGTCAACACCCTCAATGTGAGTAAGTGATTTCTTGATCTGATTTTGAGGAACATTGTACTTTGAACCTTCCTTCTCAGCTTCAACGAGTACCGTTTGACTTAGCGAATCCTTCTGAAGAATTGTATCCTGAAGAACTAAGAATCGGAGTTCCTCACCATTGATATCCTGATCAGTCTTGAAGACATCACCCTTGGCAATCTTCACGGCATCCCCCGGGGCATCTCTCTCAAGGGTGACATATCCTTGGGTCTTTGTTGGCTGCTTTCTTTTCTTTGAGAAGTCGGCTGCTTTCAGTTCCATCCATACATCTTGGGAATGAGAGACAAACATATTGTTTACAACGTCCCTCAAAAGCTTCACAAGCTCAATACGAATCTGAATAAGAATCATTAATAGCGTGTAGAATATACCGCCTGAGCTAAAGTTTGTAATGGCAAACCCTTCATCTTTGAGCTCTTGTTCAAGAGTGTTCAGATATTCCTCCCGATCAGGAATCGGAATAATTTCATCCAGTATCTTATCATCAATCATTAGATCATCACCACCTCAACATTGACTCTGTCTAGTGCAATATTCAAATTGTACTGAGTGGAGTCATTAATAAATTCGAAAGCCACTTTGATTGAGATTTTGTCATCCTCAAAAGTGAGTTGTGTTACAATCGTTTCACTGTCAATCTCTTCACGTCTTGAAAGTTTCGTTTTGATTCGTTGGTCAATTTCTAGCTTGATAAGGTCATCCTCCTGCACCTGTATGAAATCAATAAGGGACCATCCCCAATCTTGATCATAAAAGAGCTCTCCTTCCTGAGACATAGCTTCAAGCCTTATATCTTGAATGAGACACTCCGTATTTGAAGCGATTGGCGCCTCACCACTTGCAGCCGCCGTGAGTTGCCAATTCTCATCAAGTTTTATATCTGCGTCAAATAATCCTGCCATCATATCACCTTCCCGACAATGTGAATGTTTAGTCGTCCATAAAGAAGAACCACCGTACAAATATCTCCATATTCAAGAGCCACTGTTGATTTTACTTTTGGAATTTCAGGGAATCTTGTGTCAATTTCCTTGTTTTCGTCAAGTATTTTGAGATTATACACATAATACCCTGTAGCATCCTGAACCTTTGTAACCTTTGAATAAACTACTGAAGGAAGCTTAATGTGCTGATATTTTGTTTCGACCAGTTTGTTAGCACCTTTAATGATCATTTGTTCGAGCATGAATCTCCCTCCTTAAAAATAGATAGCTGTTCTAATGAATCCTGCATTATTTGTTGTAAACACAACCTTTTTCGTTTCAAAAGTTCCTGAGATTTTAGGGTGTCTCACAATAATATTTTGTGAATGTTTTATAAACGGCATTGAAACTGTCTCTAATTCCCAAACACCACCGGACCTCTTAAGAGATATGATATTCACACCATACTCAAACTCATAGATTTTCTTTTGTTCCGGCTTCTCTCCCCAGTAGAACACACCACCTGAGAAGTAAAACTGCTCTTTGACTTTCCAAAGGTTGTGAATCTCCTCAATGACTGATATGACGTTTTTTTTGAACACGGGGACAACTTTTTTCTTTTGGAACACCTTTGAAGATATCTTTATGTCTGTGATTCCTGCTTTGTTCAGACAAAATATCAAGATTTCTTGAGGCGTTGCATCAAGGAAAGTATTGGTGATATACGTCTCCTCAAGAAGTATCATGTCATCCTTAAGAACAATCTCATTTGAGTAACTGCCTTCGCTCATTGGATTGACAACATATCCCTCAAATACCTCGTCAAATACTCCATCATATCCAAGTTCAATCAAAGCCTTGTCTTTCTTACCCAGCGTGATCTTCTCATTAAACTGCTGAGTAAACTTTATCTTTGCCCAATCAAAATATGAATCTTTTGAGGAATATGCTTCAATCTCAATACCTTTTTGGAAGCCATAACTCCCAACTTTCACACTGATTTCAGGATAAAATAACTCGTTTGTTTCCATTGTCTCACCTCGCTTAGTAGGGCATTTGTTTCAGTTTTCCTCTATATAGTTGTGCTCCAATACTATCGGTTGCAGGTGATTTATTGGTTTTATCTTTTATTTTTGGTGCCGATCCACGATCTGAATTAAGATAACTTTTATATTCATCTGTCAACGTTGATGATACTGTTGGTTTTTTTGCAGTATCAATCGTTTCTTTTGTTTTATTGGTTGCCGTTATCGTAATAGGAATATATTCCCAAAACTCAATCATTACTGTGAGTTCATCTTTCTTGCTTTGCTCTTTAGTTGTCAGATTCTTAAAAAGAACTTTAGAGATGCCTCTTGCAGCTGTATGCTCATTGACGATCTCATAAACTATCGGTTTTGACTGGCCTTGCTTCTTGAAAATATTTTGAATTTGTTCAAGCTTCTGACGCTTTGTCAAGAGTGGCCCTTCATGCAAAATTAATTCAACGTTGACTTTTGAATCTTCGTATCCAATCGCTTGCTTTGATTTTGAACTTCTACCTTCAATCTCCTGCTCTTCAATAAGAGCATCACCTTTAATTTCAATGCTTTTAAAAAGTCCGGGGAGAATGACACCTCCAATTTTTATTGTACTTTCATCAAAGTAAATCAATTTTCTCCCCCCTTATGCAAAATCAGGCTCAGGATCATTGCCATTAGCATTATTATAATCTTCAATTTCTTTTACTAATTTAAAGAGCATTGGAAGCTCTTTGAGTTTACTGATATCTACTTTTATCACGAGGTTTTGAATTACTGTTCCATTGTTTTTTTCTTTTGTACTCTGTGAACTTTCCGTTCTTTCCCTGTTGATTTCCCGTAGATTGACTTTTTTGATTTCACTCTTAGAAATAATTCCTGAACTTTCAGATACTATTTTATCCTCTTTAGGATTAGCAGCTAAATTCACATCTGAGAATGCATCCTCCGTTACCTCTGCCGGAAGGTTTTGCGTCTGAACCATACCTGAAGTAATGGTTTCAAAAACTCTCTTTCCTGATAATGTAAGCGTTGAAAGTGGACCTTCCTTTGCATCTGAAAAAGGAAGGAGCTTCCTGATTTTAGAAAGACCACCTTTGACCGCATCAACAGGTGCTGATATCGCACTCTTAATTCCTTCAGTGAAGGTTGTCAGTATCTTTGAACCTGACTCCCTGAACCATTTCAAGCTCCCGGATATAAAATCCTTTATACCTTGGATACCGTTTGTAAACACTCCAGTAATGCCTGCCCAAAGATTTCTAAAGAACTCAGTGATTGTGCCCCAGTTATTAATAATTAGCATCGGAATTCCGATGAACGGCATAAATGCTGCAATGGCGACTTGCAGCCATGTAGGCATCCCTGCAAAAAGGTTTTTCACCCAATCAAATCCGGCTTTAACACCATTCACAAATCCATTCCAAGCATTTGAAAGCCAAGCAGTCACCGAGTCCCAATTTTGCCATAATAGAATAATAGCAGCTACAAGAGCAACGATTCCAATAACTATCCATGTAATAGGATTCGCAAGTAAAGCAGCTGTGAACGACCATACGGATGCAATCAATCCCGGAAGCGCTGTAACACCTGTGATGATAGCCTGTTTCGCCATGCCTGCCATGCCAATGACAAAACTCTTGGCTGAAGCAACGCCCTTCAGGACACCACTACCAAATACTTTTAATCCATCACCGGCATACATAGAGACTATCCTTAAAGTATCAAATCCACTTCCTATCATTTTCAATCCACTGCTTAGACTTCCAAGAAGTCTAACAGTTTTGGTAATCATCAGTCCAACACCACCTCCAATTGCAATAAATGCTCCCATAACAGTAAGTATTATTCCAATTGTCAAAAGTGTAAATGTAATCCCTTTTACAAGGCTTTCATTCTGGTCAACCCATTCACTGACTTTATCAACAACCTCACTGCTTTTATCAATAAACTCGCTAACCGTCGGTAAAAGCAAGGTTCCTATTTGCTCTTTGACATTCCCAATTTTTTGACCTAAGACATCATATTGTTCACCTTCTGTCTGATTAATCGCATCCGCCATTTCTTTTGCCACGCCAACTCCATTACCCATTTCATCGTAAAGCGTTGTAATGTTACCTTGCAAATCTCCTGTTTTATTATATAAAAGGTCGATCATGGCAACGGCTTCATCTGTTCCAAAGGCTTTCTGTAATTCCATTTTTTCAGCTGCATCCATTGTATCTCCGAATTTTCCTCGAAGCTGTTCAAGTATTTCCGGCATGGACAAGAGCTGATCGTTTGCATCAGTAAAGCTGAGCTCAAGATCTTCTCCTGCCTTAGCAGCTGTTTTTAAAAATGCTCTGTACTTGGTTCCGGCTTCACTCCCTGACATGGTCGCTTGAAGCATTCCTAGAATTGACAGTTGTTCTTCAAACGGGACGTTTGCCGAGGTTGCCGAAGCACCTAATGATTGGATTGAAGCTGCCATTTGAGATCCATCTGTTTTAAACTGCTGAACTGACTTCGCAATACCTGCTGAGAACATTTCTCCAAACTCTAAATCACTCATATCCTTGTAAAAATCCTTATAGATACCATATCCAGTGGCAAAGAGACTCGTCATTTCTCCAGTGCTCGACTTTGTTCCTTTAGCAGTTATACCTGCAAGCTCTGTGTACTGCGCAACGGCTTCATCCGTCAAGGATGAGATTCCAGATTTTATGTCATAGGCTGCTGTAATAAAATCTGCTTTTGTTGTTCCTGCCCAAGTATCCGAAAAATCTTTTGCCGCCTCTTCTAACGCTTCAAGGTCTTCAATTCCAACAGATGATAACTCACCAAGTGCCCTTCGTGTTTCAAATGTTGCTTCTACAGGAGATAGAACAGCATCTGTAATTGTCGCTCCAACCGCTGTCATTCCAAGGCCAGTCTTGGTCATGTTTCCAAATGTTTTATCAAGTTGTTGTATTTTATCAACCGAACCATCCACCGAAGTATTGACTCTCGCCATTGGCCCAGTAAGATTATCTATCATGTTTACGATAACACTTAATTTAAAAATCGAATCTAAGCCCATACTATTTTTCACCCCCTGTTAAAACTCTCATTTTTATGATATATTTAAAGAAAAGGAGGTCTTTATTATGTTATCAGGTCTATGGTTTGCATTTGGAATCCTCATTTTCGCTTTATGTGCCGGAGCTATAATATCCTTTGTCATATTTGTACCTTTGTTTATTTATAGCATTCCATACTCTTTATGGATTGGAAGCCAACTTAATATTGGAAAACACAAAGACAAGAAAAAGGAAGGCTTTTTTCGCTCCGTAAGAAACGCAACAATTTTATACAAAAGTTGGATTACTAAGAAAGAACCGACCTTTTAAAAGAGGCCGGTTCTTTTAGTCTGAAAAGACCTCTGAAATCGCTCTTGCCATTATGTCTTGTTCAAGTTCTTGAACATATCTTGCCTGTGCAAGGGCTCTTAAAAATTCATCAATATCCATTTCTCCAACGCTTTTCTTTAGAAGATTAGGAGGCAAGTATCTATATATTTCAAGCGAACCCGATTCAACGAAATTACTCTTTACCTCCCGGAGCTGTTCTTCTAAAGCATTTTTAAATTTACATCTTTTGAAAGTCCTAACATATGCAACAACTTTTCACCAAGTCCTAAGCATAAAGCCGGATATTCTTCAAGATCACTTTCAAGCTGCTTTGATTGTTCCTCAATAACATTATCCATAACAAAGGCTTTGAGTGCCTTTGTAGGGCTTTGCGATGTACTCTTCACATATCGGTCATAGGATGCCGTTGCAGGCTTTTTAAAATAGTATTCAAGTTCAATCGTCGTCGTGTCATCCGGTTCAATATTTGCATTGACCTGATATAACTTGCCATACTTTTCTTTGTAACCTTCAAGCGCATCTTTAGTCTTTGTTGCTTCTACTTTTTTATTATCGTCCATCTTTTTAATCCTCCAACTTAATCAATTTTTGTCAGTTATTTTGAAAACAATTTTGCTTAAATAGGTTTCAATCCATCTCTAGTGATTCCATTTACTATGATGAAGTCAACATCGACTTTAATCGACTTATCACCTTGAGCGTTTTTTTGGCTCGTTTTTGTTAGAATAACTGTGCTTAACTCATCTGTCTTGGTCTTTTGTGTTTCATTTGCATAGCTTACAATAACCTTAGGAATCACAAGTTTATATAAAGCTACATTTCTTCGCTTGCAATATGCAACTAAGTCATCAAAATCATCTTTTAAAAGACTAAGCTTGCCTTCTGATTTATAGTTTCCTGTTCCATATCCTCTTGGTCTGTTGCCTTTTCCGTAGACAACTTCTTTTTCAAGCTCATCGTCATATGAAATTTCCTGAACTTCTATATCAAGCCCCGGGAGTTTCACTGCAACATCAGCCCAGTCATAGCTTTTTCCATTAATTATGGCCATTTTTATTCCTCCCTATTGCTGTGTTCTAAATGGATTTTCCATTCCAAGATCAATTTCAATTTCTCTTACGTGACCAATTGGAATAAAACGAATGATCACGCTTAGCTTTTCCGTTGCAAGGATATCTTGATCTTCAGGAACAACAATTCTTGCTGAAGAGATTTCCTTGTTTCGTGCCATTGTATCAAGTGGTGTCTGAATAAACTTGGCAATTGTTTCCAAACTGCCTTGAACATCTGTCATATCAATATCGCTTTGTAGTTCTTGGAGAGCTTGCTTTCTTGTCTCTCGCATGATTTTATTCTTTACCCTGACATTTTCTGCATATCTATAATCTGATCCGTCAGGACACATCATCCGAGCATTGGTGACATAGCAACCTTCAATTCCTTCATACTTTCTAAAGGTAAGATACTTCGTTTGATCAAGCAAACCGATATAGTCTTCGATTCCCTTTGGAAGGAGTTCAAGCATTTTATTCTCAGGGATGCTGAAACTTTTCACTTCTCCAATGGACTGCTGCACCTTTGACTTTGAATATAACCCACATACAATTCCTGCATTGTTGATATCTTTAATTGTTCCATCCATCCTTGTATAAAGTGATCTTGCTGTTACAATCTGAATATCATAGTTTTGAAGCCCTGTTCTTTCACTAATAAGATACTGAGCATATTCGTCCAGTGTCTCATCTTGGTTAATATTTCTTGCTTCAAGAATAAAAAAGAGAGGTTTTTTATAAAGTGTTATAAAGTTTTCAACTTCTGTTGAAACAGCTGCCCATAAAGCTTTGGTTGATTCTCCAACAATATGAACGTATTCAAATGAATAGTTGGTTGTCCTAAGCTTATCAATTGCTGTTAAAACCTCTTGATTTGTCATTTCAGATGATTCCGTGACCACTTTATAAACATCATCAATTATATAAGAATCTTCTGGCGTCACTCCGTCTTCAGTAAATGTAAAGGTTAAACCAGTTGAAGGGATGTTTAGTTCTCCGTTAATTGCAAGAGTTACTTCTTCAGAATATGAATAACCGCCATCAATTGAATATCGAAGTACCGCCTGATTAAAACCACCTGCACCCGTAAATTTAATAATGATGTCATAAGCATTATTTGGTTGTCCGGTAACCGTTAGACTTCCAAGACCTGTACCGGACATTTCAACGTCACCGATTGTTCCTGCGACTGAAGCTGCAACAGGCAAGCAATATATCATGTTTGCTCCATTTTCAACACTATCCATGCAGGCATCAGCAAGTGGAGATAGACCGAGTTTTTCCTTAATTTTCTTTGCATCCATACTTCCAGTAATTACAATGGGGACATCTGATACGATTGGAGAGACACCAATCTTGAAGTGAATGCCTTCACCTTTGATAGTATCTGCGCCAAGACCGCCATCCGTGATGATTGTACTAACGTCTCTTAACATTTTTTGCCACCTTCTTTCCGCTCATCGGTGCTTTCATGAATTCATCCAATGCTTTTTGATAATCTGCTTCTGAAATCACTTTTCCTGTTCGCCAATTTTCTAAAGCTTTAATACCACTAAACACCATATCCGATGTTTTATACTTTTTCTTTAACTCTTCAATACTGATTAACTCAGGAGAAGATGTATCTTTTTTTGTTTTATTCTGTTCCATTTCCTTCCTCCTCAAGTGTTTGTTCAACCTCACTCATAGTTGCAAATAGCGAATCTTTATATACGCCACCTTCAAAAGTAACTTTTAACTGAACTGCAATCTTTGCTTTTAACACGCTATCATTCTGATCCACCCAATCTGCATCCTCTAATTCAAGTGGTGTATAGTTTCCGTCTATCAATATTCCTCTATCCAAAAGACCAACGAACTCTTCAAAGATTGTTTCACACTTATCCTCACTATATTCACCAATCACCACAATGAAGCTTGTTTTTCTCTCAAGTACCTTTACTCTCTTTCGCTTGTCGCCCCCTTGGTCTACATATATAGTTTTTGAGCCGCTTCGAGTAAATTTATCTGCTTCAAACATAACTGCTCCAATATGACTTTCACTGGATTTTTCAAGTTTTTTCAAACTTGTATATACTGTTGACTTGATGCCTGCATCTTTGAGCTTTTGAATCAAATACTCTTTACATTGTCCAATCATTGATTAGTCCTCCGATACGATTTCCTCAAGAACTCCTTTGATTTCAAGCATATCTTCTTCTGAAATTCCTAGGAAAGGACGTTGAGGAATATTGACATTGACGGTTACTTGTTTTTTGCGAATCCATCTGTCACCTATTTTGAATACAAGACCTTTTGATGTCCTTGCTCTGATGGTTATTTTTCGCCCATCTTCTCCAAATTGGTGCGTCGGTCCATAAATTTTATTTGTACCTACTGCAAAGCCTGAACCATCAGCCGTTGACTTAATAGAATTTTTTAGATCTGCGCTTTTAGTGAGTGTTGATCCACCTTCACGCACAGCTCTTATTGATTTTGTCCAAGGTTTACCATCAGGATCTTTTTGCTGCTTAAATCTTTCCCTTGTTGAAGCCCTAAGAGTTTCTGCCAAAGTAAGGCTTGCCCCCTTAAATTCGACACGCTCTAAGTCTTTCAACTTTTTCATAAGCCTTCTTACATCTCCATCAAGTCTAATGCTATACATGATTACATTCCTTTCATTGAGTTTCTTGAAAACAATCTTGGATTCGAATTAACTTGAAATCCTGTAGCCGCCCTTTTGGTATTGTCCGAGGCACCTATGTCAATAACTCCTTTGGCTACATTTTCTAAAAATCTCACAGCAGCTTTGTATCTATTGAGAAAGTTTTTTTCCTTTTCTCCTTCATCAATTCCGGCTCTTGAAAAAAGATTATACACTGCAATGTCCTTGCTAAACTTATTTATAACTTTGGGTGTCGGAGAGACAGGGACCGGATACCTCTTAGCAAGGTATCCATCAATTTCCCCATCTGCATCCCCAATTGCTTCTTCTACTAAAGGAACAATTTTTGCTTCACGCTCAAGCTCATCTTCAATGTATTCATCGCCGATGATCACATTAAGTGCATCCGACTTAATCATTCCTCTGACTTCTTCAATCGTGCAATAACTCATATTGCCTCATTCCTTTACTCAGTAGTTGTGCCCGTTGAACCATACGCCATTTGCCAAAATCCATATCCTGCATTTGCTCTGCCATCAACACCATAAAGATGTTGTTTTCGCATGAACACATTTTCATCGGTGTCTTTGATTAGTGCATTAAACTTCGGCGCTTTTCTTTCCTGATAAATTATTGGTTTCAAAGCCTTGTTCGTACACATTAAATACCAAGCCGTATCACTGCCTGCAAGATCAGGAACAACTAGTAGCTCTGCTGTATCTTTGTAAATATTTGTCGAACCATCAATCTGATCAGCATAAAGAATTTTTCGAGCTGTCGCTTCTTCAGCAGGAGCAACAACAAGTAAATTAGGAATAAGCTTCAATGATTTCCCATTTTCATCAACTAAAGACATAACACTACTTCTTGCCGCTGCATAAGACGTTACTGAAAGCTTCGCTGTCCCTTTGTTGCTAATATTTTTTTTGCCCACTTTATGAGTATCTGAAAAGAACGGTTGCCCATCATAGCACTTGTTTGTAAACCCATCTTTTAAAAGTCCAAAGACAAGATCATCCGGGAACGTTGCTGTACTTTGGGCCATATCTTGAATGACTGGAGTATATACACCGATTTTGTCATCCTCGATGTCATTACGGTCAACGCCAATTGTTAGTTCAAAGTCCTTGTTCTTGATTGTGTAGTCAGAACCACTGAGATTTTGAATCTCTCTATCCCCAATCCATTCTCTCATCCGAGGAATTTTACCCAGCCATTTATAACTTTCTTCACCTGTTTCGGAGGGAACCTTGGTTGCAACCTTATCCCAAAGAGTTTTTGTTTCACCAAAAACCTTATTGAAAATCGTCTTAAATCCAGTTGTAATACCTTGTAATGCTTGCTGATTTACTATCATAATATTGTTCCTCCCTATTAAAGAATTTCGACGAGTACTTCGTCATTATCTAATCCGATTATTTTACCTGCCACTGATGTGCCGACTGCCAACATTGTGACTGTCTCATCATCAAGGATGTAGCATTCTTTTTTGATGTCTTGAGCTGTGACAGGATCGGTGTCATCATTGTTGTATTTAAAGACACCACGGCGTACCTTAACTGTAACAGCTCCATCTACACCACCAGTGTTGTCAATAAATTCTTCCGATCTCCCTGCTGCAATCAATCCTTCAGCTGTATTTCCTGCGATAGCGTATCCTAGTGCATCCAACGCAACTAGAGAACCTTCAAAAATTTTTGCATTTGACTTAACCGGCAATATAAGTGTCTTACCGTCTTGAATTTCAATCGTGTTTCTTCCTGCACTTAACATATTAGTTTTCCTCCTTTCCGTATTTCTCAACGTCTTCCTTACTTACACCAAGCATTTTGCAAACTGCCATTGTCGTCTCTTCGACTCTACCATCTGACTTTTTAACATCATCATGTTCGATTTCACCCATTGGCACGGTTTGCGGAGCTTTTTCAACAAATCGTTTAAACCCTTCAGGATCTTTCAAAGCGTATTCTTCAGCCCATTCTTTTTGAGCCGCTGATATTTTACCTGCTTTTAAAGCTAAGGTAACCACTTCATCACTGTCCTTTTTATCAAGCCTTTCTTTAAGTTTATTAAACTCAGTAACAGGAACATAGTTTGCCGGATTCTTAAGGGCTACAATGGCAGCCGCCACATCTTCTGTTTTCGCATCGTTGTTGTCTAAGCCTAAAAGACCCATGATTACCTTGTTGGCAACAACCTCCGTTTCACCTTCAGAACCATCTTTCTTTTTAAGCTGCTCTTGCAATTTGCCAAGCTCACCAACAACCATTTGAATGGCCTGCATGATTTGCTCTTCGGTTGCATCTTCAGGAAGTCCTAGAAGCTCTGCTAATTTTTTTAAATCCATGTTGTTTCCTCCTTCAATTTCATCTTCATCAATATTTATTGAATTTATTATTGCAAACATCCCATCTATTGCAGGTGTGTTTGTTAACGCTACCGAGTGAAGCACAACAGCCTTATTGTCACTTTTTCTGACAAGGACTACAGGAGAGAGATATCTATATTCTTTGTTCTTTAGATACTCTTGAGCTTTTGGTGTCCACTCAACTTTTGCTGCAATTGCTCCGTCTTGAAGGATGATATCTTTTATCCAACCCCCGGCAGGAGCTTGAACATCTTCAAGCGTCTGATGTTCATAATCTATGACTATATCAATAGCCCGATTCTTAAAGGTATTTCTTATCCTTTGAAAGCTTTCTTGATCTACATAGAAATCACCCTTTTGCGACTTGATTTTTCCAAGCTTTAAAAGTTTAACCACTTCAGGAGCTCCTTGAATTTCGGAAGAGCTCATATTTAAAACAAATCTCTTTTTCACACATCCACCACCCTTTATGTTTTTAACCTAACTTATAACGCCGTTAGCACGCGTTATAACGCTAGTGTTTTCGCTTTCAGGTATAAACATCTTAGATAGGGGTATAAACCATCCTATTAGACGTTAAAATCATTTTTTCCCTTTTGTCGACATTTCCCTTTTTTCGAATGCTTTTTCAATTGATTTTGGATAATTCTTAAGTTCAGGTTCAAATGAATTTATTGCAGGGTTTTTCGAAAACTTCGGATCAGGCATTACATTTACAAATTTTCCTCCTACTTCAGCTGCTCGAGGTGCACCTTGTTCAACTCTAAGCCCTCTTTCTTTAACTTGCCTTTCCGACAAGGTTATAATTCCACACCTACATCGAAATCCATTCGGTGGATACCATATATCCCATATAGGATCATCTGCCCTAAATACACGTCCATCCATGGCAAGGTGAGAAGGTCTCGTATGCTTGTCATTTACTGCATCGTATTGCCAATAGGGTCTAAGCTTCATGACTTCAGGAGATGTCATTTGCTTATAATGGCCCACCTGATAGGCCGTCTGCATGTTCGTCCTGAATATGTTGTCTGCTTGAAAATTCGTGATACCTTCATATCCTTTTGATTCTAAGAACTCATTCATGTTGTTCTTGAAGTCCCTCATGGTCGTCCCGTTTTCAATAGCCTTTAAAATTTCATCATGAAACTTATAAATCACTTGTGCTGAGGTATATCCTGAAACTGTAAATGCAAGCGCTTTGTATTCTTCAGCCAACTTATAGAATTCTGAAGGCTTCAATGGAATCTTATCTTTGAAATAGTTCACAGCTTCCTCAAAGACTATATCTTTTGTAAGAAGATCAAACAGCTCTTTCATTTTCCTTCATCCTTCCAATCATGTCCGAGTAGAACATAGCTTTTTGTAAAAGCTCTTCGAGGTCGCCAGCATCCATTTCCTTGTAGAGCATTTCAACAAATTTTTCATTTTCGAGCTGTTGCTTCAGTTCTTCAAGATTTTCTGCACCCTCTAACAGTTTCATGATCGGCTCAAACATTTTGCCAAATATCTTGGAGCTTTGAGCTGTTGCTTCATCAGCAAATCTGTCAATGCGGTTTTGATATTCCTTGCTGATTGTGTTTGCTTGATCCGTTTCCTTGTTAGCAATCAGTTTCATGTCTGCCTTTAATGGTAAAGGCGCGTTATCCTTTGGAGGTGTTGCCACTTCTTCTCCATCTTCAGGCTTTGGAACGCTAAACTTTTTGTACAAATGTGATGTGGGTATTTTTAAACCAATATCACAGATAAGTTTTTGATAGATGTCTGCTGTTTCTTTTAAATCGCCTGCTTCTTCCGCATCAAATCTAATATATGGAATTCGTCTGTCTTCTCCAAAGTTAAAAAGAACAAGCGGACGAATCAAATCTCTTCGAAGTGTTGCTGATATGCCTTTGCAATCGGCCAAGGTCAAATCATGCCTTACTTCATTATGCGTTTTACTTTGTGCAAATGACCCTCCTCCTGAATCAGATGTTAATGTTTGACCAAGAACTGCTTTTGATGTTTGTTCATCACAATATCTTGCAAGGGATTCATACACGTTGATTGAGGATGTCTTTGAACTTTCTTTAAATTCAATTTCAGTTCCATCCGGTATAATGCCTGCTGCATCTGTACCAATCTGAACCAATGCTCTCATAAGCGCAAGTTTATCTTCTTCACTTGCTGAAGGATTATATTTCCCAAGTCTAAGAGGCATCCCAAATACTTCACAAAAGCTGACCCAATCCTTGATGTCATAATTCTTGAATAAGTACATCCAAGCCACTACACGAAGAACGCCTGCTCGTGAAGGATGTCCAGACCTTGCTTTATAGCTATGAATGATGAACTTATTTTCAGGAATTTCTATTCCGGCAGGATATTCCTTTGTAATTACCTTCAGCGTGTCATTTTCATCCCAAAAGAATTTCTTTTGATGACGCCATCGTATATCTTTAATTGTGACTTTACCTTCATCATATCCCCATATGATTTCACTCATGGCTATGCCTTTTCCAATGGCATCAAGTAAATCTAAAAGAACATCCTCAAAACTTTCAAGGCTCTCAATTTCTTGCTTTACAAATTCGGCAATATCTTTATCTTTCTGATCCGTCGAAAACGGAATAATCTCATAATCAAGACCTGTAACGGAATTTTTTCTCGTTTGAAGCTGTGAGAATAGATGTGGGTCTTTCTCTTCCATTTCTTCAAAGAGTTCCATCTGTCTCATGACATCTCCTGAATCTGCTTCCCTGAATATTTGAGCAAGGCGGATTGGTGTTAATCCATTTGAAGGATAGGTTGAGTATTTATCCTGAACCTGAGCCACGGCAATTTCATAAAGCTTAGGTGCCTTCTTTCCTTTTTTTTCATCTTTCAACACTGCTCACCTCCTAAAATGCTCCTCGCTTGAACTTCATTGCTCGACTGAGTACTGACTTATAATCAACTTTTGTGTTTCCTTTAATTTTCAGTGCTAATCGAACAGCCATCTCAAGTCCATCAGGACCATCATCATTTTTTCCCATAGGGTATTCTTTTAGCTGTTGAAGTAATGTTTTATGTTTTGCATTAAACTTAATATATTTGTTTTTAATCAACGGTTGTAATGACTCAATTCTCATGTTCTTATTTAATACACTGTTGATTTCTTCTATCGGTAAATATTCACCGACTTCAGCACTCTTCTTGACCATGACATCCTTGAAAAAATGCTGGAACTGAACCGTCTCAACTCCAAATAGGTACAGGGGCTTTTTGTAGTCCCTTTTTAACCGTTTAGACGTCTCAATCGAATCATCAATAATTGCATCCGGCTTTCTTTTCTCAATGGATGCTTCAAGCACATACATATATCCACTTTGAGTATCTTTCGCAATAATAATAATTGAAGATGTATCACTTTTTTTATTTTTTCCAAGTGATGGATCATTCGCCCCAACAAAAATGAACCTTGAATCTTTAAAATCAACCGATGTTTCATCATAAAAATCAAACCATTCTTCGTTAAAAGCACATGAGTCCGGGTCAATAGGATCATTTTGAATCTCACTGTTAAATGAAGCTTCACCTTCAGATATTTTTATAATCATTAAGTCATAGTAAGAGAGCTTTGCTTCCCACAAGACTTCCGTTCCTTCAAGCATTTCTTTCTTGTTGGCATCAAAGAACATTTTTGCATCTTCTTGCCTGTGATCGTTTTCTAGATCAGTGTAAACAGCTTCCCACGCACTCCATAAATCATCTTTATCAGAAAAACTAATAACTCCTCGATATTTTACCGAATGGTATTCAGGATTCTTGAGCACCTTGGAAAGTAATGAGTCATAGTGTAGGATAGTTCCGATATACACAATATCCGTATATGTATCCCCGGCTTTTGACACTGCTTTATAGAACCAGTTCGTAAGTTTTTTTCTTTGCTCCGGCGTATTTACATTTTCGTCATTCTCAATATCATCAAGAACCAAAAGGTCCGGTCTCCAATTTCGGTGTCTTCGTCCACGTATTTTCTTTCCTGAGCCAATCGCTTCAATTTTAATATTGGTTGACGTCAATATCACGCCAGCTTTCCAGACTTTTCCTTTAAGGTTTCCGAAGTCTTCGATGATATATTTGTTTTCTTCAATCTCTGTCTTAATATCTGTCAAAAATCCTTCTGCTTGTTCTGTACTATCGGATAAGATAATCGGATAATGTTTATACTCAAAGACGATTGCATGTAAGGTATCTTTAAATGTGAAGTTGGTTGATTTTGCATGACCACGAGGAGCTGCCGTTGCTCTTTTACATCCTTTAGATCTTGAAATCTTGTTCTTGTCCGTTATTGGATTTAACCCTTTCATCACGCCTTTTGTCCAAATCTCATCTAATTTCTCATGAAATTTTGGAGATTCTCTTAAAAAGTAATGTGGAAGGTATGCTCTCCCAAAGTATCCAAGATCAAAAGCAGCTAAGCGCTTTCTTAATCCTTTAGGTCCTGTCAACTTTTCTCCGGCCTCAAATTCTTTTTGCAATTGCATTCTTACCAAATAATGCTCGTCATTCCTAATAACATAATTTGCAAAAAGTTTTTTTTGATACTCTTGGTCTTCCAGTAATTCAGCATCTTCTTCATTTAGTTGATCTAAATATTCATCCAATTTAATCATCTTGCACCATCTTTTCTTTGGCTCTTTCAAGCACAGATTTTAATTCTTTTGCTAAAGTTCGATCTGATTTAATCGCTGTCATCAATTGGTTTTCAAGTTCTTGAAAGGCAAGTTCAACTTTCTTTTTCATATCTTGTTTAACTCTGTCTTTATAAGCCTTGGTACGACTAATCGCTGTAATAAGTCGCCCCGCTTTATCTAAAGGCATGTTATCAAACTCTTCTTCAGCCGTTGAAAGCTTTTTGACAAGTCCATCCATAAGCATCATGAGTCCTGCGTCTGTATAGTCGATATCCGGATTTTTCTTGATTACTCCAACGAGGGCTTCTGTTTGCTTTTGTGCTTCAATTAATCGTTGTGTAGCACCTGTTGTTCTTATCGCATATCTTCCAACACTACTTTTACTTACTTCATAGCCTTGACCAGTAACCCAGTCAGCAATCTCTTGATAGGTATTATTTGTATCAATAATCATGTCATCGATTTGCTCTCTAATTTCATCTGGCAAAGCATCTATTTTTGAGTTAATTCTCGTCCTTGACCTTTCTTTTCCCATCAGACATCAACTCCTAGATCATCTATCGTGCCTTCAACTAAATCAACGCCCTTTCTTGTTAGCTTAATCACGGCATCTTTGCGGTAAGCATTATAGGCATTTACCGATTTATCTACAAAAACGATATACTCGGCTTCCGATAAATAATCAAGATGTTTTGATATGTCCGGCGAGACTATTAAGCCATCTGCCACAAGCGCATTTGTGATCTGCCTAAGCAACAAAGAATTTTGATGCCCCTTAACTAAGGCACGAATAATATATCCTCTAATTGCTTTGTTGAGTCTAATTTCCACTTCTGTACGCTCATCCATCATCATTTCCCCTCGCTCTCCCTTTAAACTGTAATAAGACTTTGTCTATCTTGCTGTCTATATTTCCCATCTTACTGTCAACATTATTCAGTGTCCGAATGAAGTCCTCTCGTAATACATACACAAAAGGTAAATCACTCTTTAAATCATTGAGATCATTTCTTAAACTCTCAATTTCTTTGTCATTCTTTTTTATGCCTTCTTTTATATCAGCCATTGTCCCTTTTAAGAAATATGCTATTGCACCAACAGCCAATGCTGTAATCGATTGAAGTATCCAACTTAATTCCATATGCTAACCCCTATTGACTTTCACTCTTGAGTTCAAGTACTTTTTCCTCAATGACCTTTGTCAAATATTTTGAGAAATCACCAAAGTTTTCCTCAATCATTGCTTTACTCTCAGGCTTCAACGCTTCGGCAATTTCGTTAAAAGCTTGAATAGATAAGGCCTCAAGTTCTCGCTTATCACGTATACCTTCTTTTACAGCTTCTCTAAGGGTCTTTGCTGTCGTTTGCTCAATCTGTGCGACTGTTTTTTTTGTAAGAATGTCTACATCATCCAGTGCATCGTTTAAAAGCTTGCGTTGTTCATCACTTTTTATGCGCATCGTTTCAGCCTTGACTTTTTCCGTTAGCTTATGCATCGCATTTGTCGCATATGCCGCTAATAAAGCAACACCTGCAAGAGCAACGTTCATTGCGATTTGTGTCAAGAACTGTTGTGTTGTCTCCATACCTTCGCCTCCTCTAAAATTTTCTTAAAAAAAATATAGTATTAAGAACTTTGTTCTTAATACTATATTAAAGGTTTATTTGAGAAAGCTATAGATGTAATACTTCTGAAAGATACTTCATACTAGCGTCACCCTTGAAAATCAAACAAGGTGCATTGCCCGGCGATATGACCTTCACCACATATAGCCCTTATCCAACGTTCGCTCAAGTTATATTTTTTACCTAGCTCGGCATGGTTGTATCCGTTAAACTCTTCTTTAATCCTCAAATCTCTAACTGGTCTCAGAAAAGTATCTGGCTTTGGGATATAGAAGGTTGAACCACCGATTATCTCAGCTAGCTTGACAAAGTTTTTTACTCCAATCTCTTCAGCAATTTCCCTATAAACTCCATCAGGAATCATCTCCGGTGTCAATTCATTTATTAGACTGTCTATAGCGTCCACCCCCTTTAGTGTTTCGTTTGCATCAAATCATGTTCGCTAGTATGCCCATTACCTCGCCAAGCGTGGGTTGTTCACCGAGCTTGCCTTTCCAATACTCAGGCGTATCAATAACCCCATTATCTACTAGTTTTTTTAATCCATCGCTTTGCCATTGAGGAATATTGCTGTTATCTTCTTTTGGCTCGTCTTTAGGTTCTTTAAGAATTTCATTTAGTATCTTAATGATACTATATCCATATCCACTACCGGACCAAGCCCAACCTGCACCGTTTGGATTATCTTTATAACCAAGCCATTCAAAGTATTTAGATGCTCCTCGTTTTACGAGATGGAATCGTGGATCAACACATACAAGCTTTAGATTTTCAGTACTTCCATATGCTTTCAAGTGCTGCATCTGAGCTCTAACTCCAATGCGTGGACTTTCAAACCTTGCAGCATCACCTTGAGCATTGTTGTTGAGCGCGCCTATACCTGAATAATTATTCTGTTCAGGAAGAACAATACCACCATATTTGAAATATCCTGTTTCCTTGAGCGTCTGTGCCCAAGCCCCATCCCCTCGGATACCTTCAACTTCAGCTTCTTCAATAAATAACTGCGCTAATTCTTCAATCGTACAGTTTGGAAGCTTTGGATTCGGATTTCCTTTGAGTGCGTATGATACCATTTGCTCAACTGTTGCTTGAGTCGTTCCCATGATCAGCGTGAGTTGTTCGCTTTCATCTGAGCTTTGCTTGATCTGATTAATGAACCATGTCCATTTTTCCCAGTTGTTTGAACTCATTGTTCCCGGACACTTCTTTCTGCTTGCATCATAATGTCTTACAACTTTTTCAATAGGGATGTTAAGCTCTTTCATTAAAGTTCTTACAAGCTCAATCGTTTTTTGAACCGCCTTGTCATAATCACCATCACTATTTATGCAAATTTCAATCCCTATTGAATTATAATTTGTTATTCCATAATTACCTTTACCATCACCACAATGCCAAGCAGCGTTTGAATGTTCGACTGTTTGAATAGTCTCATGATCATCAACAAAATAATGAGCTGAGGCATTTCGATTTCCACCATTGAAATATTTGTAATGCGCCTCTGCATCCGCACCTTTGTTTTTATTTCCTGTATCGTGAATGACAATATACTTTGGGGCATTTCCTTTTGAAAAATTATACTTGATTAGTTTCTTGGTTATCATTTTGAGTCCTCCTTTTTATCAAATGTAAATCCGTACATTAATAGTGTTTCTCTATCCTGTGGAGTGTCCTCATAGAACTCAAAGTTTAATGAGAAACTTCCTTGTTGAATTAACTTGATGAATCTATTCGTATTCGCCTGATTTACTGTGATACCACGCTTTTTCAATGCCTTTTGAATATCCTTTATTTCTGCGACCATATCAACTTTAAATTTTACTGTATTCATGGTAGACCTCCCTCATAGATTTATGATCGGAGCAATAACCTTCTCATAAAGCTCCGTTGCTTTGTAACTTGTTTCGCCACGAGCCTTGACTTCTTCTTCAAACTTCTTGTATTCCAAGGCAAGCTTCATGACCTTGAGAGCTCCAACCTGCTCAGGTGTTATTTTGGTTTTTATTGCACCACTTGGAATAATACACCCCAAAGCTCTTGGAAGGTAGAAAATATCTCCATCCTTTTCCCATTCCTCAATAACCTCTTTGGCAAAGTTGTTGCGGTTGAGTTTTGGCTTGATAGGAGGGATGATGCCTTTTTCTCTTAGTTCCTTACGGAATTCTTTGGCATGCTGCTTTTCCTTATTGGTCATCTTCTTGTATTTCTTTTTAGTTGCCAACTGAGTCACCTGCCTTTTTAACGGCTTCTCTCTCAACCATACTTTTCAGCATTTCAATAAGTCTGTTACACTGATATTTGTCAAGCCACTCAAGCCTTTCAACGCCAAACATTTTTTTGACAAATCCATTAATTCTAGCATTGTTGTCATTCCATCCAAGTTCTTCAGTAAGCCTATAGATTTTTTGCCGTTGCGCCTGTGTTCGTTTATTTCCTCCGACATCTGTTCTGTTACTTTTGGGCTTTCCTTTAGTTGAATCTTTCATCTTAAGTAAGGCCGCACAAACTTTGTTGATTTCATTTTGGCTGAGTTTTCTCATGCTATCTTTTCCTGTTTCGATGTATATGATTGAATATAAGTCCTCTTTGTTTAGAAGAAGCTCCGGTGATTTTGCAATGCCCCAAATGGTCTTTATACTATAATTGGGAGCGTATAAACGCCCCCGGTTGTTGTATCCCATAACAGACCTCCCATCAATTTGATTCGCGGATTTTTTCTCTTGCCGTTTCATACCAAAAGACGTCTTGTTTTCTAAGCTTTGCACCCACTTTAATGATCTCATCCTCACTATATTTTTTAAGGACTTCTTTATTAATCTTCTCTTCAACCTTGATGCAATCTGTCATCTTTCGAATTTTCAAACTCTTAATAATAGCCGCCACTTTTTCTTTGGCTCTAGGAATGCTGATTGTTGTGCTTAAACGAAATCCGGTTTTCCCAAAATTGAGTACTTTCGTTTTACCTTCTATTTCATCTCTGTGTTCTGTTACAAATTCCTTGATATCCTTGCCAAGCTTATCAATTTTATCTTGGTGTGGTTTTGCTTCAAGCTGTGAAGATTTCTTGATCCCGTTAATCTGTCTGTTCATTTCACCTTCAATGTCTTCAACAAGAATCTCACCTTCTGCAATTTCCTTTAATGCTTCGTTGACTTCTTCCCAACTCTTGATTGATGGTTTGTTTTCAATACGTTTTCTCGCCATTGTTCTGTCCCTCCTTCTTTAAAACTATTCCGTTTAATTCGCCACCATTTACTCCAAAATCAAAACCTTCCTGATGAAGTATCGCTACATCATCTAGTGGTAAATTTATTAGGTCCTGAATCATCGCTTTATTAATGTAATTATTTTCCACATAGGAAGTGATTTCTTGAACAGCTTCTTTCTTTGTTTCTCCTACTTCTATTTTATTGATTGCACATGTTATAACATCTTTTAAACTTAACACCTGTTCCATATGAACCTCCTTTGACAATTATTTTGAAACTAAAGCATCATCATATTACTGGCTTGTGAGATAATTTTAAGCGTAATCACATCCTTTTCATTCTCATTCATGATTCGGATCACGTTATTTAAAGTCCGGTCCAATAATCTAAAACAACCTGTTTGATTGTTACATGCTCTAGACATCAATTCACTCATAGCGTCTTTTTCGATGCTATAGTCCGAGAGATATTTCTCAACTTCGCTTGAATGTAAGCCTTTGAGCGAAGCATAGAAATCAACTCGATTCGCAAAACGTGCAAGATAACTTTTTATCTGTGCCTCAAGTCTTGGCTCACCGGCTATCACCATTCCGACATCTGACTGATCAAAGATACCTCTGAGGATTTCCATTTTCTTTTGCGTGTACTTGCTGATCAGCTTGTCAGCTTCGTCAATAATGAGTAAGTATCCATGATTGACATTGAAAAACTCTCGAATCCCGTTGACTCTTTTCCAAATAGTTCCATAGGTTTGTGGTATTCCAAGAGATCTCTCAATAGCTTCTACTAAGTCACGAGCTGACATAGTATCGTCACATTCAATGTAGGCTACACGAGGCATTCGTGCATAATATTTTAATGCATTTGTTTTTCCAAAGCCTGACTTTCCTACAACGATTCCTAATCCCATATCTTCTTGACAAGAGCTGCATACACCTATAACGTTTAACGCGTCCTTGCTTTCGAAAAATCCTTTTCTTTTTGTCACTTTTCGAACGCCTGTTGATTCATTGTTACTATTACTTTCAGGTGAGTCCGTATTGTTTCTAAGATATTCTTCAAGCTTTGCTTCAATCTCTGTTGTGTCACTGTCATATTTCCCTGACAAAAATCTTGATATTGTTGTTCTTGAATAATTAAGTTCCGTTGCCAATTGGGCCTTTGTCTTTTTGTTACTTGTTAAGTATTCATTCACTCTTTGTGCTAATGTTCTTACTTCTTGTGTATAAATCGTCGCTACTGCTTCCATCGTTTCATCCTCACTTTCTTAAATTTAACCCAGTTCTCTCAATTTATTGAGTGCACTCTGAGCTTTTTTGTTGAAAAATTCGTTATCTGTTTCCTGCTGTACCTTTGCTTTCTTGTTTTTGATGTCTTTCATATATTGTTTATCTTGTGGTAAAGTAACCACGTTACTTTCCTTGCCTTGACCTTTAATATAGAATGATTCAATGCCGACAACATCACTGTCTGCATTCACATGCCCTTCAATTCTTTGCTCAAGGTCTTCGCGCAATCCATAAGGCGTTGTGTAATAATCATTACGAAGTCGGTCGGTCTTAAACTGTGTATTTTGCATCTTAATATGTTCTTCAAGGGCTTTTTGTGGAACTCTCGGTGCAATCATTAACAATTCCTGCGCAACTGCTTCGCATATCTTTTCACCTTTTGTTGTGTAGACATATAGCTTGGTTACATCTTCCGGATCATATTTAATATCCACCTTTTCTCCCACATAATCTCCAAGCTCTTGTGCGCGATATTCATAGCCGAAACGCTTAATTCCAATGTTATAGACATGAACGCGCTCTGCCTTCATCATTAGTATCGTTGCATATGATTTTGGCGGTGCAGGTTTGTAATACTTTTCTTCTGCATTCATGAAGAGTTCCATGGGCTTTTGGTATATCTCTTTTTGATCTTTGAGACCTTTATGTTTTCGTTGATGATATTTTTCATGTAGCCATTTAGACCATTCCTTGTAAAAGTCTTCCATGGTTAATAATTCACCGCGCTCCAACATTCCATTGACATCTTTTTTTACTTTGGCATCGGTCAATGATCCGGTTAAGGTTCCCGTATAAGATTCCACCCATTTCGTGAATCGATTACATGCCGTTCCAAAAAAGCGCTCGACTTGACCTTTGCTCCAAGGTTGATATGGAATACTTCTAAAATCATCCTCTATACCGATACTCCGATAAAAACCTTTTGTTTCACTGTCAAAGGAAAGGTCAATGTTATAGCGTTCTTTTCTACTTCTGCCTGTCATTGTCTTAGCTGTATAATCCTTACCATTATCAATCAACAACCACTGTGGGACCCCTCCCGGATCACTATAGAGCATCTTAAGAAGAGATTGTTTTAATATCTGCGAATTTGCATTAACACAGATAACATCGCCTATGATGACACGGCTTCTTGTATCAACCCATGCAACTAACTTTGGCTTTATCGCTTTTACCTTGCCGTTTGGATGGGTATATGCCACCCAGCAGTCAAAGGTATGTTCATCACCCTGAACTAATCCCATCACCGGTAATGCTTTTGTATTTCTTGTTCCTTTGATCATGACTCTGTTCTTATATTCCTTGGAACCTTTGGAGGCAAGCAAATGAGCATTTTTAGCTCTGGCTTCATTCATCAAGTAATTGATATAGCGCGTCACTGTCTGATAAGACGGATATTCCCACGATCTAAGCTCAGCAACTTCTTCAAGTTTCTCATAGAGCATTTCAACGGTTCCGTTATTTGCTGCAAAGGTTTTATCGAACCATACATTTTCAATGAAGGCTTTAACTTCCCCACTAAGTGATGGGAAGGTGAAGCATTGCTTGGGTTTACGACAAAGTGACAGGACTTTAAAAAAATCATAATTATGTCCATCTTCTTTTTGACGTTTTATGGCCCATGCTGTGGCTTCAAGATAGGCTTGAGAGTATCTGTATAAAGTCCGTTGACTTATGCCCAGTTGTTCCGCGTATTCCTCCGCATAGGTCGTACGATCGCCCTCGTTATAATCAAGAAATTCTTGTATTTGACGTCCGAGCTCAACGGCTTTGTAATATTGCTTTTTGAATTTTTCAATGTACCAGTTCAAATCTATGTCGATATACCACGGTGCATTTTCACTTATATTTTGATCATTCACAACATCCCTCCCATCGATGTTCTTTTGTTCTTTATGTCCACGCCTAGCCTTTTTAGAGAGAGAGGAAAGGGCAACTAAAACTCTGTCTTTTCCTCCGTTGATGCCAGGTTCATTTTTCGTCTTATAACTTTGAGGATTTCGCTGTAATCTTGATGACATACCTTTGTAACTAATATTTTCTAATTCAGCAGCTTCCTCTAATGTGACAAATATTTCAGTCAATTCTTTTCACCCCTTTGTACTTTACAAGGTGACTTTTTTCGAGTAAAATGAAGGAGATGAAAGTTTTCATCACGGCTTTTGAAAAGAGTATTCGTCTTGTCCATGGATGCTCTTTTTTCTTTTGCCATTTTTTCATCAAACTCCTCCGGTTATTCACTTCGCGTCACTTTGATTGTCTCAATTTGTCTTTCAATTTTCTTAAGTTCTTCTTCCACAAAAATGCTCATGGTGCTTAGTGTTTCAATGCTTGCCTGTTTCAGGTTGAGATATCCAAAGAAATCTTCAACTTCATGTTCAATCTCATTACTGATCTGCTCCGATTTTCGTTTGAGCTCTTTTTGTTTCCTCTCAAGTATGATCAATTGTGAATCTTTTGAAATCTCCGTGCTTTTTTCCATTCCGGCTTTCAGCTCTTTGATCTCCTTTAAAAAAACGTTAACATTTTTCATGCATAACCTCCTTCTACGCTGTTTGTTTAAAATTTTCAAGGTCCAAACCGAGTACTTTTGCAATGCTGTCAATGTATTTTTCACCCGATCGGTCACCATATAGGATCAGGTTGAGGTACTTGTTGCTCGTGCCAACCATTTCAGCAAGCTGTACTTGAGTCATACCTTTTTCAATAAGTCTTTTCTTCACGACAACACCAAAGTGTGTCAGTTTTCTTTTGCTATGCATCAAGCATCCTCCTTTCGATAATATTAAATTTTTATACCGTATGTTATAATTTTTATGACGGCAAGAGCACTATGAAAAAACATACGGTTAAATTTGATGTTGAGATTCCTGCCACCACAGAAGAATCTCAAAGTAGTAGTTCAAAGAACAAATCAATAAGTAATCACCACTGTATCAACTGCCAAACCCCACTCTACAGGGTAGGCATCAAGAATTATGCCATTTGTCCTAACTGCAATACTAAAAATACAATGACATAGGAGGTGACTCTCTTGCCGTCTTTATACCTCCGAAGCAGCAATACATTTTTCGCTTTTGCTTCCTAAGTCTTCACTTATGAACTCCACTAATTCTGCTTTTGTCTTCATTGCATTGAGTATTCGAACATAATCAATCTCTACAATGTGGTCGTTACCTGAAGTATCTTTTATCGTTACCGTCGCCGTCTGATCATCATCATTCATTGTTAACTTAGCTTTACCTGTGGTCGTTTTCATACGAACAACCACATTGTAATTTTCAGTAATACATTTATCTACCACTTCTCTACCTTGTATTAATTTTCTTGATTCACCGGATGTTCTATGAACAATCTGAAAACACTCTCTACAGTCTTTCACGATTAACCAATGATCAGGATTGAGTCCATGTGACTTGATTCTGATTTTTTGTGCTCGCGTCGGTCTTTTTCCGTGTTTCATCTATTTTCACTTCCTTTCTTCTTTTATCCCTGCGTCAATGTTAAAATAGCATTGGAAGGAGGGGTGCTAATGATAAGATTTTATTCAATGAGAGATTTTGAAAATAACTGTCCCTGTTGCTATTCTATGATTGAGTTTGCTAATACTTTTTTGAAGCCCGGATACATTTTGGACTTTCACTCAGGTAGCCAAGTCGCAAACAAAGAAAATCGTTACCAGGCAATTTTTTCATTCTTTGATAGGGACTCTATAAATCAAAAATCTGTATTAGAGATTACTATCGAATGTGAAATGACCCAAGATCAGCATCATTGTGAGCTTATTAATAAAGTTCATAATTCATCAGTGTAAGCGTTTTGCCTATCATATTAAATTCAAGCTTAGCCAACAGGCGTTTATCAATGTTATCAAAAAGTAATAATTCTATCTTGTGGTTATCAATTTTTTCAATTTGCATTGTCATTGAATATGATAGGATGCCTTTAACTATGTGCTGCATTTGCTCCACCGCTCCAACCGGTGGGGCATTGTCATTTTTATTGAGAATTTTTACGATTCTAAGCAATATCTCCAACTCTTCTTTTAACTTTTTACAATGATCTACTTCCTTTGATTGAAGTACTCCTGAATTATCTTCGAGTTTATTTAATTGAGCTTTTTTTTCATCCATTAAATAACTTATATAATTTAATTCTTCTTTTCTGATTTATCTCACTCCTTTCAAGTTTTAAAATAGTTTTTATGTTGCTAACTCGTGCATTAGATGGGAGCACGTATTTAGAAAGATATGATTTCGTTGCAACATGCAAGAAAATGTTGCAGAATTGTTGCTTTTGTTATGATAGTGTGATAAAATTTTGATGTACTTATCTATCTAAATACATTATATATACGATATCGTATATTGTCAATGAATATTTGCTGTTTTCGGATATATTATTATCCGTTAACGTATATAGGAGGGATTAAATGGACACTGTAGGAAGTAGAATCAAATCTATTAGATTAGATCAAAATTTAAATCAAAAAGAGTTTTGCAACAAAATAAAATTAGGACAAAGTCGATTAAGTGAAATAGAGAGTAATAAAAATAAACCTTCTTTTGATACATTATTATCCATTAAAGATGTTTTTGGAGTTTCAATTGATTGGATCATATCCGGTAGCGAATATAGTAACGACTCAAATTCATCTCTTTCTGAAGATGAAAAAGAATTATTAGAAAAATACAGATCAGGCTTAGAACCGATTTTTGATAAAGATATTAAGAGACTAAGCGGAGAAATTGGAAGGCTTAATGATCAAGAACATGACTTACTTTTAAAATACAGAGAACTAAACACTATAGAACAAGATGATATATACGATAACGTATGTTGGAAATATGATAGATTGTTACAGAAAAAAATGTCATCAGGCTCGAAGAATGGAAAAGACAAAGAAAAGACAGCTAATAATAGGGCTGTATAATTTTTTACAATTTTGATAGATTTATATATCTTTTTTTGCAGAATTGCTTTATGCTAAACTTTTTTCATAAAAACATAGCTGAGCCATTGATTTTACTTCAATTCTGCATGATTATATTTTTTTTCCAATTTGCAGAATTGAAATTGAGTAAAGAAAAAATCATTTTACATTTTTTCGCAACAAAAGGTAACGCGCGTATATTCGTTTGTTTGTTTCGATTTTGCTTTATTCATGCGCTTTTATATCATATTTAATAACGCATGAATATTTTACGCACGCTTAGTAACGCAACGTTCGCACGCTTTGTACCTTTCACATTCTTTAATAATTTGGTATAATAAAAAAAGAGCAGTTTAAAAAGCACCTTATCCCTGTCGCTACAAGGCTTCCAGTGCTTTTCTGCTCTATTTTTATAAAATAATTTAATTTTTCTTTTTTCTATGACGTTCTCAAAATATTTGTCAACCGCTTCTCACACCATCCCACTTTATCCCTAGTAAAATCAGTATATCCCGACGTTTCCCGGGTGTTCTTCATTTATCCCCGTATTTGTCAGTTATTCTGTTAACCTACACTTCCATACCCCTCTTTACTAACATATCATCCAGTACTATTGATTTTTTATTCAATTGTAATATATCTTCAACAAACTCAGTACCTTGTTTTTCAGTATCCTTCTGATGTACCTTTTGATTCAACTGTCGATAAGCCTTTTCCATGATACCCTTTTCATCCTCTGCCGATATAGGACTTTCTAAATAATTCACTGTTGAAGTTTGACTGGTCGTATACCCTGCAAGTTCAAGGATGCCATCCAGCATTATATCACTTCTTGAATAATCTATCGAAAACGCTTCAAATTCCCAACCTTTATTAGAATTTGTATAATATATCTGTTGTGTGTTCCCTTCCATATACATAATAACATCTTGACCATGGCGCTTCTGTTGCTTTTGCACCCAAGTCATAATATCTAAAAGCAGATTACGCTGACCTCCCGTTACATTCCATAACGTTTTCCTAGGCAATATTTTTTTAGGATTTTTTAAATCGGCTGTTAGCGTATCTTGTTGATAAAACGTGTCATCCAATTCTTTTGTTAGATTACTTAGATTATTTTCCAATTCCACATTTTTTATTGTACACTTCATATTATTACTTTTTTTCTGAATATATTCGCTAAAGTTTTCGTCCCATTTGGGATTATCAAACCGCTTCATCTTGCTATTTGCTTCGCTTTTCATCTTTTTGGTCAAATTAATGATAGATAATTGACTGGAAGGATTTCTCCAATTATCTATCATCGTCAATGGCAAGTAGTTAACCACTTGATTTAAGGTAGAACAGATAACATAATTCTCCACATCTTTAAATACCTCATCATGTTTATTCATACGCATTCTTCTCCTCCCTCAAAAGGCGCTATCAAAAATTGATTATAGCCCTTATATGTTCCTTCGAGTTGATTGACAATAGCCGTAAGCTTTTCAGTCCATTCTTTTGTGTTATTTTTATTGCCTCCTGTATTTTTAAGAATAAGGATACTTCCTGGGGCCAAAATCTTTTGCAAATTATTTGCCTTGTTTTCAGCCATACTATAGCTACCCATATGCTTGGGGCGTTCTGATGCCCCGCCACACACTTCTATGTTATCTTTACACAGCTTTTCTCTAAGCGCTTCATGTACGGCATAGGTCATGGGTGTTGTAAGAATAAGCTTTACATAACTTCTTTTAGTTTCAAACATTGGCTGTTCAAATACAGGATGTGCCTGTTTTTGCCAATATATATAAGCCATTTTTCTTTCTCCACCTAATTGAAGTACTCGATTGTTTTTTTGAGGTAAGTACTCCATTCGTCCACTCATAACATATCTTGCCTGACTATCTCTAAAAGCAACTTGTTCGATTCGATAAAGGTGGTTATCCTTTGCCTGTCGATTATTTTGCTCTATTTCAATACCTATTTTTTCTCCTATACAAAAAAGCCTCTCCCATGAGACCAGATTTTCACTATCAATCTTTTCATTATTACAATACTGTTTAAACCCTTGTTGAGAAAGATACATTTGAGATGCTCGTGTATATGTATCATAGATATCATCTTTGGGTGTCAATGGTCGATATATCCATTTCTCCGCACTGATTTCAATTTTTTTATACTCAGCTTTTTTAATCGCTTTTGAATTATAAAATAAATCTATAGGTGCCGGAATCCAAAATGTACGATGACTAAAAAGTCCACTTTTTTCAATTTGAAGGTATGTGTCCATCGGTGGTGTCTTTTTATTGCGTATTGAATCTAAGGCTGTCTCAAAAAGTCCCTCTCTTAAAAAGCACGAAAATAAGCTTCCATACAGTGTCGATGGATAGGGTGTAATCATAGTAGGCACTTCATTGCTGCGCTTTTTCTCGAATCGCGTCATATCTCGAAAAAACAGAACATCCATAGGAATGATCATACCGCTAAACGCTTCCAACTTTTTATTCTTCATTACTCTTGACCTCCTCTCTATGAATGCATTCTATCACTTTAAATAGTGAGAAAAACCCATCCCAATCAATGTGTAAATGTGAGTACTCATACTCTTTAAAAAAATCTAACATTGTCTTTAGATTCGTATATGATATAACAGATGTTGAACTTGTTCTCTCTTGTGATAAACGTTTTATCTCATTATTAATAATGTTCTTAAAAACAACTTCTTGTGTATGGATTTCAAATGTATTCCCCAACAATCGTAATTGATATTCTAGTTGTGGTATTTTACTAAGAGAAATTGCTTCTTTATCTTTTCTTGCACTCAAAGCATCAAGTGTGCTTAATGCTGCCAATGTATAAGGTAAATACGAGGTATATAGGGCACCTGAACGCTGTTTTAAGGTTAAACTCAAGCCATTTTTTCCTTTGTACCTATATTTGTGTTTGGTTGCTTCCAACTGATGACGCGAGAGTTTAATTGCACTTCTAAAGTCAGTCTCATGATGTGTCATAACTACAGCGACAGATAGCGTCACTAGTTTTTTATACCCTTCCTTTTGTAATAAATTATTGAGTTTATCCTGTTCTTTTCTTATCTCTGTTAGGACTTTTTTAATATACTGAACTGGACAAAAGAATAAGGCATCATCGCCTCCAATATATATGCGCAACTTGTTACATAAGCTTATCGCATCAAATCTTTTTTTAACTTCTTCTTCCAGTTTTTTTACTATAGATTCTATACTCTTATTCATTTCTTGAACTTGATTTGTTAGCATGATTTGATGCTGCTTCAAGTCCGAGCACTCTTCTAAATATGCTCCTGCCATATGTTTTCCAAAATCATCCACATCAAGCTGTATAATTCCATAGTAAGGCGTCGTAATAATTCCCATTTTATACAGCTCGTTAGTAATCCGTTCTTGTGATTTTTCTTTTGATGCACTAACTTCTTGGAAATTAGCTTCGCTCATATTCCGCAGTGTGTTCCACGCAGCTATATCTGTTGTCGAAGGGAAGGGATGATTGTCATTTGACGCATGTTCACAATAAGAACATAGGGTCTCTTGTCCATCTACTGGTCGTTTTTTGCATTTCATACAAATCTTTTTGCCTGTAACTATAGTTATATTAGCTTCTTGATGTGCATCGTGCATTAGTGAATACGCTCGATCAGCCTTTAACAACTCTAAGCGTTCATAGACTGCTTCATACGCCCGGTCATAGGTTACCTCTTTATCTGTCCAGGGGTAGATACTAATATATGTTTCTAAGTCCACATTATCATTTTTGGGTTTTTTTTCAAAAAAAAGCGCTAGTTCAAATTGATTCTTGTCAGAATAATATTCAAAAAGACAATAATTAGGTATCTGTGTACCTTTATTTTGAGGAATAATAATCGACTTTGTATTTGACTGGGCTTCTATAAAATCAATATAGCTCTTCATCTGTCCAGTAACCGCCTGACTATTCTTGAATAAATCAGCTGTTTTTATAGACTGCATAATATATTCTTGTATACCTGACACGGATATAAGAATCAAATACTTATTCACGTTAATCCCTCCCTTGTTCAAAAGTATTCACCATTGAAAACACACCATAGCCAACACTTTTCTTCGCCCCTAAAGAAATGTCACTGATGCACTGTGAAAAGTATTCGATAACAGTCTTGTTGTCAATCAAATCATTTGCTTTTTCAGTCGCTGACTTATCAATGCTAATATGAACTTTAAATTTAGCACCTTTTTTTACACTAATTATCTTGATTGGATTGGCTTTACTTTGTACGTCCTCTTCCTCTTCACTCATTGGTGTAAATCCATCAAGAGTAAGTTCAAGGGAATTGTTATGCTCTAAGCTTGGATATGCATCCCAAAAAATAAGTCTGCCTTGTTGTCCCCCCTCTGCTTCCACCTTTCCAAAGAGTTCATTAATTACATCCAAAGTTATGCCTTCAACTTCATGAGTCAGATAGGCTCTAAACGCTCCTTTTAAAGTGCTTGCAGGTATAAAAGGTATTCCTAAAATATGATCTAATTTCATCGAACTTTCTCGAACACTCGGTTCACCTAAACCTATGATAAGGTTTGTCAATAAAGTCATCGTTTGAGAACATATCTCTATATCATATGTAGAGGCATATATATTTATCATATTTTCCTTATCTTTGATTGCTTTAGCCACTTGCTCCAACGTTTCTTCTTTTGAGTCCTTCCATACATGTTCCAGATCAATCGTAATCTTATGGGTATCTTTGCTGTTATTTGTTTGATAACGAAAGCCTTTGTCAAATTTCAATTTACAATTTTTACTATAAAAAAGACTTTTATGTCTATTTTTTATTTTCTCATACTGTTGGCTTGATTTAGCCTTTTCTTCATCCCTCACATCTTTATCTAGCAAAGTCAATACTTCTATCACTTTAATCATATAATCATAGGCTAATTTAGTTGTGATTGGAGACATTAAATCCTTATCATCTAAGTATTGTACGAGTAAATTATAAAAAAAAGGACTTGGTGATTTTTTATATGCCAAAAACTCCAATGTTGGATATAAGCCATTGGTTCGAATAAAGGTTGGAATATCTCGAGCTACAGATATAAGTTCTTGATTGTTAAGCTTATGTTCTTGGCTCTTTTTATCATCAATGAACTTCAGTTGTTGTAAAATGTCCTTATGCATTTTTAGGTCCCCCTTCAATAACACGAATCAAACCTTTGCCTAAAGTTTTATTGCCGCCCATTTGAATAATTTTAATTTTTTGAACGATATTTTGCAATAACACATGTGGATCAATGTTTTGATTCTTGACTCGTTCTATCTCCTGGACATCTATAAATGTATAGAAAATAGTTTCACTTGGTACATATTCTTCTGTAAAAAGATGCCCTTCTTTAGCTATTCCACATTCATCATCCATTTCTATTCGTGTGTTCACTTCAGTGCACATTTCCACAAAATACTTAAAATCATTATCACTAATAATCACCGGATCCTTCATATGAGCTTCCAATGTTCCTAGCTGCTTTTTTATTTCCCGAAAAGTTTTATCCATTCCTGCTTTCATTTTTTCCATACAAAATTCATGCTCTTCTAAAAAAATGTTTTTATCAGAGTCCGTCTCATAAAAAGGGATATATTGCCCCTCTTTTAATAGATTGGACATTTCTTCCAAGTGGTTGATATTCATTTCCTCTTGCATCAGGTTTTCTATATCTGTTATAAAACGTTGTAAGACATAGGGACATGTTATCCATCGAAATATACCTTCTCTTGTCTTTACAGGAAAAAAGAGAATTCTTGCATCAAAAAAAAGTAAGCTCCCTGCATGAGCCTCGTTACTATTTTCATCTTCACCAAATATGGCTTTATCATTATTTTGAGAAGTACCTTTTTCACTTCGAGCATAATGACTTCTAAAAGCTCCTTTGATACCGGAGGCTTCGATAATTGGAAAACTTGTATGCCTCTCTCGTTGTATAGGCATCTTAATGTAGCCAAGGTCTTGACCACTACCAATATGTAAAGGTGTTGCACATTTATAGAATAATATGTTCATACTCTTCCTCCTGTTTTTTTAATTTTTGTAATAATTTTTGAGCATTATCGTTATTTCCTATAAAGCTACTGATTGTAAGAAACAACTCAGTTTTATATTTATACCCTTCTTTCACCCCTCTAAAACTTCCAATATATATATTTTCTTCCTTTGCTTCTTCATATGAAAAAATTGACGCATTCATGACTTCACACTCTTTATATATTGAATCATTTTCTTTTTTAAAACGAAACACATAAGTCAACTTCTCTTCCCCTAATATATTTTTCAATAGACTTTTATAACGGTCTCCTGACAAAAAAACAACTTCCTCTGCATATCTTTTATCAACCTCTCCTTTGACTTCAATAATCCTATAAACACCATTCAATTTTCTTTTTCCTTTTCCAAGTCTTCCTAACATAGATGCTCTTTGTAATGCATCTACATACTTCATAAGATATTGTGCATCGGAATTCTTTGCACGAAAAATAAGACTAAATTTCCCGCCTTTTTCTTGAGAGGTGTTCTCTTCGTCAAACATTAAAATATCTACTTTTGCCTTATGGGATTGTTCATCATTAGCTACTGCACTTCCGAAAAGTTCATTCGCTTCTTCTTTTCCAAAAAGCTGTGTATGCCAAAATCGCATTGCTCCTTTGATTGTGGTTGCAGTAATTCTGAGATTATTGTTCCCATCATGCACTTCTCCTTTTGTAATAAATTCACAGGTTACATTGACTTTTTTCATTGCCCCTCCTTATTGTCATCTCTGAATATATATACATAATAATCATGGTTATAAAATATTTAGTTTTCATTTTTTGGAAATTTTTTTGTTTTAATTTTCCCTTTCCCCTCAATGTAATATATTACTTTTTATTGTAACAAAGTAAACATTTAAATACAAGAAGAAAGCCTATCTCCATAAATAAAAGAAATAGACTTTTGTATTAATTTTAGATTCTTCAAAGTCACATAAAAAACAATACATTTTTTATGTATTTTTACTATTCAACAGAGTTGATGGCGGTGCATGGACAACGATTTTCACGATTTCAATACATCCTATGTTACTGTTCAACATATCTATTGATGCTAATAATAATAGGAAATCAAAAATTTCAATACATCCTATGTTACTGTTCAACTAAGCGAATAAATGAAAAACTCAAAGGAAGTGGATTATTTCAATACATCCTATGTTACTGTTCAACGAAACGTTTAACTGTTCGTAGTATTCGAGGTCTTTGATTTCAATACATCCTATGTTACTGTTCAACATAATTAGCAAAGTTATAACATGACGATAAATTACAATTTCAATACATCCTATGTTACTGTTCAACTCTGTTAACGAATCAAAAAACTCAACACCAAGGCTATTTCAATACATCCTATGTTACTGTTCAACGTAGATCCTCATAAATTACATCCTAATTTTTATAGATTTCAATACATCCTATGTTACTGTTCAACAGGATATGTAAATAGCTTATTATTCTTCGGTGTATAATTTCAATACATCCTATGTTACTGTTCAACGTAGAAAGCGCCCTTACAAAGTTTGAACCTTTATTTATTTCAATACATCCTATGTTACTGTTCAACTTATAGTTGCAGAATCAGAGAACCCTGTGTTCCATGTATTTCAATACATCCTATGTTACTGTTCAACTTGAAGGACACGCAAATATCTGAACAATTTTCTTTTATTTCAATACATCCTATGTTACTGTTCAACTGCTTCAAGGGCATTTTTTAAAATCTTCTTATTTTTATTTCAATACATCCTATGTTACTGTTCAACACAGCAGTATTAGCGTTTAATACTGTAAGCATAACTATTTCAATACATCCTATGTTACTGTTCAACCAAGAGAAAAACAGGCTTTTGAAAAACGAAATTCTTTCCTAGCCCTTATATTCTAAGGTTCTTCATGTTTTTTTCCAAGTAATTTACTCTTATATTGAAGCATATATAAAAACTCCTGTCAAGGCATACTGGTGAGGCTTTAGTGAAGTTGTCTGAAAATTCATACTTGGAACTTTTCGTAAAAAACCCGACCTCTAATCCACTATGATTTGGAGGTCGGGTTGAAGGTATCTTATTGTTGTTTTATCGTTCTAAATCATTGAATAGTACAATTATGGACAAATTCTATCGGCATCATTGTTTTTTCTGATACTTCTTGTTCCGTCATTCCTTGATGTAAAAATTTTAAAACAACTTCTTCCATCGGCTCTGCTACTTCAATGACGTGATTGTCAGGGTCAAGAAATCGCACTGTCCTTTGTCCCCAAGGGGCTTGGGTAAGGGGTTGAAAACTTTTTATGGATTCGTGCTGATTCAACAAATTGATAAACGTATCAAACTGACTCTCTTCAAAATACAGTTCAAAACCGTGTCCACATTGTTCATCATACACTAATGTATCCTGGGTATCACTTTTCCAGGCTTCACGTGTCATCATAGAAAACCCTTCCAAGATAACATATGTTCCCAAGTCCACACTGATGGTTTGATGTAAAATATCCGTATAGAATTTTTTGCTTTTTTCAATGTCTGATACAATAATCATAGGGCTATGAAATTTCATGCAATCACTCCTTTTTTTAATCATAAACTTCATGTTGATGCCTTTATTATATCAAAGTCGCTTCGTTGTCTCACTGTAAAAATCGGACATATTCTCCCGATACATTGTCGGTGTTTTATTCATGATCTTTGTAAAGTCGTGAATAAAATGTGCACTGTCATAATACCCTAGCTCAAAAGCCACTTCTTCAATCGAACATTGCCTTTGTTTAAGCATCTGTACCGCAAGATTGATACGCTTTACTCTCAGATAATTTTTACTGGATACGCCAACAACTGTATTCAAATATCTATTCATCTGTCGCTGAGAATAATGCACTTCTTTTTCTATAGCTGTAATCGTATCTTCTTTGCTCACACATTGCAGTATCTTTAAGATATGGCGTCCACGAATAAGTGTATCTGTTCTTACGACTAAAAGGTCTAAAAAATACATATCGAACTGACTAATAAGTTGATTCTGGCAAAGGGCATGTTGCTCTACTAACGCGATCAGCGAATGCTTAATAGCTATATTCACATCCTCCATATATAACTTCTGATTTAAAAGTTCTTGGCTATTGTTATATATCAATCGTGATAATCCACCTGGGTGAAATTCAATAAAGTACTTTTTTTGTGCTACCGGCGCCCCTGGATCGATGTGCGATATTCGATTAAACGGTCCCCATAAACGTACGTCAAATCGGTCATGATATTGGCTTATAATAATTGCCCCACCTAAATCCGGGATAAACACAGGTGATATATGTGCAATATCTGCTGAAGATGTTGTTATTGAGTAATAAGCAATATAAGGTCGTAGTGCTACGTGTGGTTGAAAATACATAAAATTATTATCATTGTTAGGCAATATGTTACTCATGCGCATGCACTTCCTTCGACTTTTTTCTGTACTACTTTCTATATATAGTATACTTGATAACATCAAAAAAGGCTACTTACGCTATATGTAAGCAACCTTCATTATCAATCGTTTGTAACTAATTTTCTTCCCTGTTTTATATGCTTAATCTCACCAACCGCTTGCATCTGCATCAAAATATTACCCATCACCGAAGCCTCAACAGGACCTTTTACCACGTTAATCCCTAGTGTATTTGTTACATGTTCACATAAAAATGCGTCTTGGATACCACCACCAACCATGCATAATGTATGCACTTTCTTGTCTGTAATGGTTTCCAGTTCGTCCAATGTCCGCTGATATTCCTTCACAAGACCGTTGTAAGCAACGCGAGCGATGTCTCCTATGGATGTAAGTTCGACACCATAGTTTTGCATGACACTTTTTTTAATCTCTTTTTTCATACTTAACGGATTCATAAAGCGTTGGTCACGAACATCTATCATGTATTGATGCTTGGATTGGCTGGCAAGTCGACTGATTTTGGGATATCCAATTTGTGGATCTGTTTGTTCAAAATCTTTTTTTAACTTCTGAATAAAAAATAAGCCATTAATATTTTTTAAAAAGCGAACCGTACCATTGACTCCGCCTTCATTGGTAAAGCCAGCAAGACGCGCATGTTCTGTTGTAATACTCTCTGTTAGTTCCATACCCATCAAAGACCACGTACCACAAATCAAAAATGCAGTATTGTCATCTCTTATCGGTGCTGCTGCGACGGCACACGCGGTATCATGACCTGCTACAGCAATTACAGGAATCGCACCAAGCCCCGTCTCTTCTTGAATCTCTTGTGTCAATTTTCCAACAGTTGTCCCGGGAAGCACGATTTTGGGAAGACAGTGTTGATGCATGTTTAGTTGCTCAAAAAAACCTTGTTCATATGTTTTTGTGTGTGCATTTAATAGTCCACTGGTTGAGGCAATCGTGTACTCATTATACTTTTTACCACACAGATAATAGCCAAATAGATCAGGCATATAAAGCATCGAATCTGCATATTCTTGAATACATGGTTTTTTATGCAGGTCATAATAGAGTTGATAGATTGTATTAAAAGGCATCTTCCCTATGCCGGTTATCTTGTACATACTTTCTTCTGATATTTTTTCTTCAACTTCATCGATAATCTTTGTTGTTCGCTGGTCTCGATAATGAATTGGATTTCCAATGAGTTGCCCTTGTTTATCAATCCATCCAATATCAACGCCCCAAGTATCTATAGCAATTCCTTTTATGGTTATGGCTTTTGTTGCAGCTATTTTTAAGCCTTGCTTCATCTCGTGAAACAGCTTTAAAAAGTCCCAATACAAGGTTTTCCCCAAAAGCACAGGTACATTTTCAAACCGATGCAATTCTTCGAGATGGATTTTATTATCTTGCATCCAGCCAAACATCATCCGTCCACTTGACGCACCAAAATCAAAAGCTATATATCCTTCTCTATACATAAACTAACCTCTTCCTATAATTCCAATTCAAGGGGATAATCTCCTAGACGCTCTACCTCAAACCCATTGGCTTTGAACTTTTCATAATCAAAAGCTTCCAACTCATCATAAGCAAGTTTATGAAATTCATAAAAGTTTTTCCAATATTCCCATCCACTACCTAAGTCATTCTCCAAAAATGCACGGGCGCAGTCAATTCCCATTTGCGGTGCCACATAAAATGCACCCATGGCAAGAATATTGACATTATTGCCAGTAATTGCTCGTTTTGCCGCTGCAACGCTTTCAACTACCGTTGCATGTACATGTGGGCATTTGCTTGCAGCAATATGTATCCCTGTACCTGTTCCGCAAAAAAGTAGTGCGCGTTCAAACTCACGTTCCGAAATTTTGGCTCCGACTTTTAAGCCTATACGATGAAACATCTCCGGGTCAGACTCGTCAGCTGATCTTACGCCTATATCTGTCACCTTCCATCCCCGTTCTTTTAAATCTGCAACAACGGCTTCTTTTAAAGGAAATCCTGCAAAATCTGCTCCTACTAATACATGTTTTTCTTTTACTGTTTTCATGACGTTTTCTTCCTCCATTTTCTTTTGTACATTCCAAGTCATTGATTGTATTTTACTTAATCACGCCTTTTCGAATAAGAACACAAGCATAAGTTGCTTCTTCACCTGTTTGAACAACGACTGAAGCCTTTTTCGTACTTTCATAAAAATCAAATCGATTCATATATCCAATGGCTTGTTCTCCACGTGAATCATGCTCTTTCACAAGGTCTTTAATCTCACGCCATATTGGAATATCTAGAGTTTCATCACAGGGTTCTTTTTCCATAAGTACTACAGGCGTTTTTACATAGCTGTCTAAAGGAATCATCTCTAATATGGCTTTCATAATCTCTAGGGTTCCTGTTGCATCATACCTTACTAAGTTCCCATTATTCGCTTTTGCAAGAGATACTCCCGGAAAGTTACCATCACCAATGACTAGCACATCATTATGTCCCATTTCATCAAGATACTTTAATAAGTCTGGTGTAAGTATTTTAGGTACATTTTTTAGCATCTTATCTCCTCCTTACTCTACTGTTTTCTGTAAAATAGTTCATAACCATTACTGCAATCAATACACCACCCCAGATCAGCGGAATATAAAAGCTACTGATCTGCGGAAAACGATTTAGCCCGGATGCTAGCATCTGAAGTACCAAAATAGCAAGAACAATGCCACTGATTTTTCCTTTTCCACCGTCTGGATTAACCCCACCTAACACGACAATAAGCACACATTGAAGTGTATATACTTTTCCATAGTCTGCTCGGGCAGAGTTGTAGTTTGCCATCATTATAAGCCCCGATAACGCCGCTGAAATTCCTGAGATCATATAAGTTTTGATAAGTACACGTGTTGTTTTAATTCCAGAAAATTTTGCTGCCGTTATATTAGTTCCCGTCAGATACAGTTTTTTTCCATACGTTGTGTTGTTTACTAAAAAAGCTACGAGAATGACCATTACAACAAAAATGATAAGCTGATTGGGAATAATGCCAAAAAGCTTATTGGTAATCAACTCGGAAAACTCCAAGGGAATGCCGCTAATAGCCTTGCCTTTTGTCAAAATAATTGCAATACCGCTAAACAGTTCAAAGGAACCTAATGTAGCTAAAATCGGCGGTATACGAATAACTGAAACCAAAAAACCATTAAATGCTCCTGCTAATGCACCCAGTAAAATTGCAAGTATAAAAATCAATGGAATAGCTACTGACATTAAACTACCGTCTGAATTAACGAGTTGCTTTAACACGATTGCAGAAAAAATAGCCGTGAAGTTGGCTACCCCAACAACAGACAAATCAATTCCTCCAAGAATCATACATAGCATAACGCCCAAGGCCATAAGACCAAATTCAGGAAATTGTGATACCATGGTTTGAAAATTTATTAATGAATAAAATTTGTCAAACTTAAATATAGCCATAAACAACATCCAAACGATCATCAATGTCACAAGACGTGTGATGTAGACATCATTCTTATAGATAGATCTTAGATAATTTTTATACTGTTTCATTGCCTATCCTCCGTCCATTTTTGCTTTGTTTTTTTATCTTTCTTTTCTTTTGTATCTTTAGAGCACTGATTCCCGTTCCTACAATAATTAATACACCTAAGAATAACCCTTGCCAAAATGTTGGAATTCCTAATAAAATCAAGGAGTTTTGTACGAGAACGATTAACATGGTCCCTAAAATACATCCTAATAGCGTACCGGCTCCGCCTGTAATAGCAACGCCACCTAGGACAACGCCAGCAATAATCATCATCTCCATGCCAAGCATGTTCGTCGGATGCAATTGTCCCATCATACAGACACGAATAAGTCCTGCAAGACTTGAAATCATTCCAACCGCAATATATAAGGTGAGCTTAATTCTTTTTACATTAAATCCTGCACGTTCTGCGCTGATTTCATTGCCTCCGATTGCATAAATTCCTCGCCCATACATTGTATGATTTAATATAAAATATACAATAATCAAGACTACCACTAGGACAAGAATTGCACTTGGCATTCTTGAAGTCAATCCAGACTCGGGATTTTTTGCAACAAAAAGAGACGCTTCGCCAAATGCTTCCATACCTTTTGGTAAGACAGAAATCTGTACACTTTCAAGAACCCCTTGCATAATCCCTTTAAATAAACTTGCTGCACCTAAGGTTACAATTAAAGGCTGTAGTTTAAACCGAGATATCAATATGCCATTTACCGCACCAAAGGCTCCACCAAAAATCAAGCAAAGAATTACAGGCAAAGCCATCCCACCTTGATAATCCATATTGATTAATATCTGTGTCGTTGCATATACACTTAATGACGCCAATGCAGGAAAAGATACATCAATCCCGCCTGAGAGTAAAATCATAAATGCCCCAATTGCAAATAATCCCGGAACAATGAGTGCTGAAGTTAAGTCCACCAAGTTGTTCGGTGTAAAAAATTGACCTGATTGTATTTGTATTAATATACTTATTAAAAGAATAACCAGAAAAATATAAAATTCATTATGCTGTACTATTTTTTTTATTTTATTCTGCATCTCCTTTCTCCTTTCACATCATCTTTGCTGTCAGTTCTTCTACATTCGTTTCTGAAGTTTTCATTGTTGCCATAATCTGACCGTCTCTCATGATTAATACATCTGAGGACAATGAAAGAACTTCCGGAATATCATCCGAAATAATAATGATAGCTAGTCCTTGATTGGCAAGTTTTTTAAGCACTTGATGAATATCATACTTTGACCCAATATCTACACCCACTGAAGGTCCATTCAAAATTAATATATCCAAATCTCTTGCTAACCATTTTGCTAAAACAATACGCTGCTGATTCCCCCCTGACAATGTATTGCATGCGTTATCAGGATTTGGCGTTGCAATAGATAATTCTTCGACCCACTTTGCAATCTCATCATCGACCTTCTTTTTATCCAAAATCTTAAATTGGTTAACCATATTATCGATTTCTGATATAACGATATTATCACCAATACTACGTTGGAGAAATAGCCCTTCTGTAAGTCGATCTTCGGGTACATATCCAATCTTATTGGCCATGGCTACAGACGGGCTGTCAAGTACGACTTTTTTTCCATTTATGATAACCGTCCCTGAATCCGCTTTTTTTATTCCAAATAAAGATAAGGCAAGTTCTGTTCTTCCTGAGCCTAAAATCCCTGTTATACCCAAGATTTGTCCTTTTGCAAGTGCAAACGAGACATCCTCATAACATTCGCTTAATGTAAGATTTTTCACTTCAAGTATGGGCTTGTCTTCGATTTTTTTAGGGACAAATGCTTTTTCTACAAAATTTCTACCTGTCATATAATACGAGAATTTTTCATTATCTAATTCTTTTGTTTTTCCGGTAAAAACCAACTCTCCATTGCGAAGAATTGAAAATTTTTCACATATTTCAAACATCTCATCTAATTTATGACTTACAAATAAAATTGCAATGCCTTGTTTTTTTAAATCAAAAATTATTTTGAATAAGGCATTGACTTCTTTTCTTGTCAACGCTGTTGTCGGCTCATCCATGATGATTAACTTCGCATTAAACATAAGGGCTCGACATATAGCAATCAATTGCTTACTTGCAACAGGTAAGTCGCCTACTTTTGCATCAAGGTCAACACTAAAGTTGATTTTTGCTATCGCTTCTTGTGCAATCTTTCGCATGTTCTTTTTATTTGCTATTTTACGATTATTCGCAAGTTCAGTGTTAAAGGCTAGATTTTCCATAACTGACAGGTTAGGGAAGATTGAAAAATCTTGATATATGACCTGTACCCCATTGCGAATCGCATCAATCGGCGTGATTTTCTTAAATGTTTTTCCGCTAAATTCTATCTGCCCACCATCGGCTGTATGTACACCTGCTATCACTTTAATTAAGGTCGATTTTCCGCTCCCATTTTCACCTGCTAAACAATGTATTTCACCTGGCGCAATTTCTAGTGAAACCCCTTTAAGTGCTTGAACCCCGGTAAAAGATTTCTCTATTTCTGAAACTTTTAATACACTCTTTGTCATCGTTTCATTTCCTTCCAAAATCAACTGTTTATGATCACATTATTAGTTATTGGCATTCTATGCTATGTCTGCTAAACAATCAAACATAGCATAGACCCTATATCATGTTGAATTTAAAATCCAAAGCTATCTACATTATCTTTATTGATTACAATCCAGCCTTGACCTTCAAGAACCTTATCGCTACCTTCTTTAAATACAACATCTTCATATCCTTCAACCCCAAGGTCCATATGATTTGTTATCTCTTCTCCTCGCAACATTTTTACCGCGATAGAAGCCATTGCTTTTCCTGCTAGCGCCGGGTCCCAAAGAGTTAAGGCATCTACTGAACCTCCCTTTAGGATTTGTGCATTTGCTGCCGGTAATCCTGTTCCTGCAGTAAAGACTTTTCCAGTAAGCCCTAACTCTTCTATTGCTCTGGCTATACCTGGCGAATCAAAAGATGAGGTTCCCATAATCCCTTTTAAATCCGGATATTTTTTTAGAAGTTCTTTTGCTTTTTGGTATGCTACATCTCCATTATCTTCTGATTCAACACGCGGTTCAGCTTCAAGTAATGTCATATTCGGATAAGCTTCTTGTTGATGCAATACGCCTCCATCTGCCCATTCATTGTGAGACGCATTAGTAACATGTCCCACCATAGTTGTGTATATTCCCTCTTCTCCCATTGCTTTTGCAAGGTTATCCATAATAAACGCTCCGTATTTGTCGTTTGAAAATGCTTCAATGTTATAATCGGTATTTTCGATTGAAGCCCCTTCATGGGATACCACAATTATTCCAGCTTCTCTTGCTTGCTTTAATACAGGTTCTAAACTTTGTGGATCAACCGGAACAACACAAATTGCATCAACATCAGCGGCAATCAAGTCAGCGATAAGTTGCGACTGAAGTGTTGCATCAATTTCAGGTGTTCCTCTTTGATAGATATTTAACCCTGTTTCACTTTGAAATTCTTTTACACCTTCTTCCATCCGCACAAACCATGGGTTTGTAGCATCCTTTGGTACCACTACGATTTCCCATTCAGATTCATCCGAATCGCTTGCTGTAACATCGCTACTTCCCTCTGAGGATGATGCTTGAGAATCCCCTGACTTTGCCTGTTGATTCGTTTGGTCACCTTTTGGTGAACATGCCCCCAGTGATAAAACCATCACCATTACTAAAAACATTGCAACTAATTTTTTCATATCTTCCTCCTATTTTTTTATTTATTTAATTAGGTGAAACCCCCTAAAAAAATCAAACGCATTAAATTCAAAATCATTAAATCGATTTAATGATTTTTCAAAAAAAATTAATTCCTTCTTTTGTGTTATCGAATTTTAAACCCTTTTATCACAAGCATTTGTCACTTCATTCTTTTATAAACTTATTTTGCCATATATTCTCTTAATTAAACCGCTTCACAATCGTTAAATCGATTTAATGATTGCGCAAAAAAATTATATCGATTTACGTATAACAAATTCTTGCTGTAACAAAAGATGTGGCATATATACATTTTTTTTCGTCAACAGCTGTGTAACGATGTCCCATGCTGCGCTTCCTATTTGATTTGCATCTTGTGCAATGGTTGTAAGTGCCGGTTCTAAAAAAGCAGAAATCGACAAATTATCATATCCTACTACACCAAAATCATCCGGTACTGAATATCCTTCATCTTTTATCGCACCAATCATGCCGATAGCAACTAAATCTGATGTTGTGATAAACACCTCTGGTAGTTCCTCAATTGTTTTGGTTGCTAATAATTGTTTCATCAAATCGTAACCTGCCGTTGTTTTGTTTAACTGAAGGTTTTTTTCAACAAAAATGTAGTCTTTTTTTATCTCAAGGTGATGCTCACGCATTCCTTCCATATAACCATCGTATCGATCTTTTAAGTTTGTCATTGTTAAGGTTTCTGTTACAAAGCCAATACGTGTATAATTTTTTTTCGTCAAATAATTAATCACATCCTTAACCATAGAACGATTATCAAACTCTACCGATGGGAAAATATTTTTTCCATTTTCGTAGCTTCTATCACCTAATATTATCGGAATACCCATTTTTTTCACGTTAGATAGGAGTGCTTTGTCGTCATTACTTCCACCTATGATAACAATGGCATCCACACTTTTATTAACTAATACGTCTAATTCAATACGTTCACGTTCCAAGTCATATTGAAAACTGCATAGCATAACTGTATACCCATCTTCATAGGCCATATCAATAAAACTACGCGCAATTTGAGAGTAGTATTCATTGGTGATATCTGGAACAAGCAAACCTATCATTTTAGATTCACTTCGTCTAAGCCCTCTAGCCATTGCATTCGGGGTATAATTTAATTCCTTTATTGCCTTAAAAACTTTATTCTTTGTTTTCTCTGAAATTGGCGCAGTATCGTTAATCACATGTGACACTGTTCCTTTTGTGACTCCAGCTTTTTTGGCAACATCTGCCATCGTCGATTTTTTCGCTATATTTTTTTTGTTCATAATTCACCTTTGTTAAAACGTTTTAATGATTTATATGTGCATTATATACATTTTATTCCTATTTGTCAACCGTTAAATCGGTTTAATGATTTTCTCCATTGGTTTTCCTTTGGCTAATTCATCGATCAACTTATCTAGATAGCGTATTCTTCGCATGATTGGTTCTTGCACTTCTTCAACTCGAATCCCACATATTACACCTTTAATTTGTGATGAAGCTGGGTTAAAGTTTAGCGCCTCTTCAAAAAACACCTCAACAGATACGTTTTGTCTGACCAATTTTTCTACCTCTTCTTGACGATATCCCGTCAACCAGCATATGATTTGATCTACTTCTTCTTTCGTACGCCCCTTTTTTTCCGCTTTAGCTATATATAATGGATATACTTTCGAAAAGGGCATCGTATAAATTTTGTGTTTTCCCATACAAATCTCTCCTTTATTCATTAGTGATGTTGTCCTGTTTGGTAACACCACCGAGTAATTTTTTCGATTAAGTCTATCGGTATCGGTTCTGTATAAGGGAATTGAATCGCACCTTTGCTTGTCTTATAAGCTTTTAGTGCCTCTGAAAAGTGAATAATCGCCTCTGGTCCAGGATAAAGACCAATATGTTTTTTAAATGCTGCAAAATGAATGATATTATGGTGTTGCCAAAAAGTCGGCATCCCCCATGCAATGCGCTCTTGTGCCTCTGGAATCACTTGTATAATAGCATCCCTCACTTGATACAACAAAGGACGTATCTGATTATCTTGTTTTTCAATATAGTCAACGATGCAGTTCTTATCATTTACCATCTTATCATCCCTTTCGCAGTATTAATACTATGTAATTACTGTATCGACGATCCGCAATATTCACATTCGCCTGCTTCGCCAACAATCGTATTGTTCGCTCCACAGCTCTTACAAGCAATAACTTTTGTCGTTGGGTTTGTTGTAGGAGAAGCTTTAACCGATTTGTCATAACTCTTTACCTGAACATTAATATGTGTCTCAGTGTATTCTTCTTGGACAAGGATTTTTCCTTCTCTAAAGTTTTTGGATGCTTTCTGTAATAGCAGGCCTCCGCCCAAAGTATATCCAAAAAGTACTATTATTGACCCATCAAATCCTGTCTCATTGATAAGGAGGAATCCAGTTAATGACATAAGATAAAACAAAATCGCCAAAATAAAGAGAAGTACACTTACAACTTGTCTAAGTTTTTCCCATCGAGTCGCTCTTTCACTAAGCAAAAAAAATCCAAGGGGAAAAAAGAAAATAAATGATGCAATAATAGCCCCCCAATGATGTTGTTTTGCTATGCGCTTATTTTTTTTCATGTTATTTTCCTTTCTACATATTTATGCAATTGGCGATCCACAGTATTCACATTCGCCTGTCGCTTCAGTTATTGTATTGTTTGCCCCACAACTTGTACAAACCACCACTCTTTTCTCAGGCGTTTTTTTCGTAGCATCGACACTTTTTAGCGCACTGTTAAGTATTCCATCCATAAATTCGTCATCAAAAAAATTAGTGGTCATCGTTTCCCATTCAATTTGTTCTTCCTTGCTGTTTATCTGCACATTTCGTTGTGTTTCTTTAATCGATTGAGTGTTTTGATGCACATTTTGTTGCGTTTCCTTAATCGATTGAGCGTTTTGATGCACATGTACACTTTGCGATTGTCTTCGAAGTTTTTTTGAAAATCTATGTGTCAAAAAGCCTGCAACTATAAAAATCAATGCCCAAAAACCACCCGCGAAACCACCTTCAAGAGATATGGATAAGGAAAATAAACTCACGCCAAAAACATATAGAAGTATTGAAACTACAAACATCACATCAATCAAAATCCTATTTGACTTTTTTATAATCATCTCCCGTTTTATGAGAAGAGCAATACCAATTGGGAAAAAAACTATCATTGTAAATATTATGAATGGCCAAGAATATGGCCATGCTATTTTTTGATCATACATATTAATTTTCCTTTCTGTTAAAAACTTCCACTTTTTTTCATTTGTCTTGAACGAAGCTCTATCAGATTTTGGACTTCATTTATTTTTTGTTTTATTATAGCTTCCTCACTTGACTCCAACAAAGTCATCAATTCTTCTAGTCCCGATAAGATCTCATCCTCGGTACCGTTTAACCTACTTCGATTACTATACTCAAGACCTTCCATTAACCGATTTAATTCAGATGCATATTCTGAGTTTTCATATTTTACCATTATTTCTTGCGCCTTATGAAGACTCTTTTTTATTGATAAAGAACTATCCATATAATCCTGATTGCTTTTTTTAGCTCTCGTATCAAAGTACAACAACCACACATCAATAATTGCAACGATTGCTATCATAAGTAGATTAATTAAGATATATTGCTTAATGAATACAGGTCCAATATTTACAAAAAGAATAGATAAAATAAGCACCACTGCCAAGTGTATTGCTGACAGGGTAATATGTGCTGCACCGAGAATACTTTCCCCAAACTTCAATACTTTGACTGTGCCCATTACTTCCACTACTAATAAAAACAGTAAGGATAACCATCGCATAGGTAAAGTAAAGATATGATCAAAAGTTAACAGGTAAAATATAATTGTAACCCCTATAATAATGCCACCACAAATTAACGTAATTACTCCACGGTTATTTTTCATTGTCTCCCCCTTATCTTGTCGATGTTCCGCATTCTGGACAGAACTTAGCATTCGCATCAAGTGTTGCTTGGCAGTTCGGGCATTGATTCACTACACTTTGTCCACATTCTGGGCAAAACTTGCTGTTTTTGGGTAGCGTCACTCCACACTTTTCACATTGTTTGCCTACAGGTGTCCCACACTCAATACAAAACTTTGAGTTTTCATTTATCTTCGCACCACATTCCACACATTTCATCATATCTTTTGCTTGTTCTACAAGTGTTGTATCATGTCCACAATGCTTGCAAAAACGCACATCTTGTTCAATAGAAGCATGACACTTTGGGCATTGTTTTTGTCTGGACGTATTAATCGTATTGCTCAGTCCACCAAACTGTTGTCCAACCATACTTCCAACACCTGCGCCTACGCCTAAACCGATACCCGCGCCCATCAAACCACTTTGCATAGAGCCGGGATTGGTTGCTGCACCTTCAAGTGTATCAAAAGAGCGTTCTTGTTGATAGTTATATCCCACAATATCCATCTCAGCTTTTTTTGCCAACGCTTGCTTAAGTTTCTTGACTGCTTGATCTTCTTCTGGAACGTTGATATCATTTACATAAAATGAAACAAGACGTATTCCATATTCCTCAAATGTTGGACGGATACGTTCCAATAAAAAGCTTGATATTTCATCCAGATATGCATTTATTTCAAGTATACTAATATTTTCATGAATTAAATAAGAAGAAATTGCATCCTTAGCCCGTGTTAAATACACACCTCTAAAATATTTTACTAGGTGGCTTTTATCCAGTTGCGGAAGATTCCCCATTAATTTAACCAAAAACTTGTGTGAATCTTCTATGCGAATACCAAATTGCCCAAATGCCCTAACCGGAATAAAAATATTATATTTTGGATCTTGTAATTGAATAGGTGTAGATGTCCCCCACTTAACATCCAAAGAAAAAACTTTGTTAACAAACCATACTTCTGCACTAAAAGGAGACCGTTTACCAAATGGAAGATTAACCAATTTATTCAATACCGGAATATTTTCTGTGCTTAGCGTATGCCTCCCCGCTTGAAAGACATCACACACCTTACCACCTTTAAATAAAATAGCTTCCTGTGATTCATGTACAATTAATTGCGACCACGTTCCCAATTCACTATTTGGATATTTCCATGCAAACACATCTGGATTCCCATCATACTTAATAACATCAACAATTGCCATATTATATTCACCTCATTTAAATCACTTTGTGATTTTATATTTTTTGCTCATGAATTTTATAAATTCATATGCTTTTTTCTATCATACTCTGCGTATAATTCTACTACGTAATGTACTTTTTTTCAATAGCTTCCCCGTTTTTTCGGCATTTGCTATAAAATCACTTCAGCTTTTTAAGTTTAGCTCTTCTATATTATTGACTCAATAATGTATATCCATTATTGACAAACCTCTATACATTATGTAAACTAAGCACATATTAAATTAGAAAAAGGTGATGGATCCGACATATCCGATGACATCAAATCATTGCCATGGGTATGCTTGGAAAAGAGTAGATAAAATCAATTAAACAGGTCAAAAGTCAGCTGTTATACAGCTTTATTTTTGTTCGTTATTTTGATTTTATTTTACTCTTTTTTGCCTCTCACGTTAAGAGAAAAAGCCGTAGAGTAGAATCTACGACTTTTTTTGTTTATTTTTTTACTTTGAAAGGAGCATAATAAATGCAAGAAAAATTAAAGAAACTTTTAACTCCACCAGCTTTGTATGAAAAAACAACCACCGCTTTTTGGAATGACACACATATTTCTAAGCAGATGCTCAAAGCACATTTGAACCCTAATATTGAAGGTGCCAGTAGAACAAAAAAGTTCATAGATGAATCTGTTGCATGGATACATCAGATGATTCCACCAACAAGCAATCCCTTGCTACTAGATGTTGGTTGTGGTCCCGGAATATATGCCGAAAAATTTGCTCACTTAGGTTATCAGGTAAGCGGTATTGATTTTTCAAAGCGTTCTATTGAATACGGCCGTTCATCTGCAAAAAAACAGAATCTTACCATCAATTATCTATACGAAGACTACTTACATATACACCTGCAAAAAGAATACGACCTCATCACAATGATCTATTGCGATTATGGCGCATTAACCAAAAATGAGCGAAGTATACTTTTAAAAAAACTATATCATCATCTAAAGCCAACAAAAAAAATGTTACTTGATGTATTCTCCACTAAAAAATTCATTGACTTCAAAGAAATACAAACTTGGCAAAGCTATCCAGAGGGCGGCTTTTGGAATAGAGCACCGCATATCGCCTTACATCGCTACTGTAAATACCATGACAATGTAACTCTCGAACAGACGACTATTTTTACCGAACAAACAATGGCAACATATAATCTATGGACAACATATTTTACCATGCACTCATTAATCAAAGAGGTAACCGATGCCGGTTTTAAAGTATGCAATGTCTATGGTGATGTTAAAGGAACTCCATACGAAGACAACCAAACGACTTTAGCTATTTTAGTAGAAAAATAATGCGCTACCGTTATTTATGGTATAGCGTAGCACTACTGGTCTTTGCCGTTTCACTTTCTGCATTGAACACTAATAGATTATCCTCAATCGTATACGATATATAATACTCGCCATTTTCCTCATCAACTCCTGATGATTGTGGTGTACCCATAGCCGAAATCACTTCTTCTATTGTCATACCAACAGTTACCTCGCCAACCACAGCTCCCTCGCCAAGGAAAATGGCATTGACTTGCTCTGTCTCCAGATCAAACGAAAATGCAATTAACTGATCTTCATATCGCCAAAATTCACTTCCTTGGAAATCACCTGAAACATATGCATCGCCAAAGAATTCTAGGATTTGATCCTTCGAGCTTGCGATATACTCTAGCACGCTATCTGTCTGAGGCTCAATCGCAGCTTCATCCACATCTTCTGTTGCCATTGGTTCGCTATTACCATCTAATGCATTGATCTGCATTTGGATCTGATTTTTTATGTAATCCAAGTTTACATGACGTTCTTCAAGCTGAATCGCATAAGAATCACGTTCGTTGACTAATACATCAAGTTTGGCAATATTTTCGATGGCTGTCTCAGGGATTTCTCTAAACACCTTGATTGTCTGTGTAAAGCCGCCTTGCTCTGGTGCAAGGGTTACTTCTTGCTCTCCAGCTTCAATAACATATGCTGAAAACAAACCTTGTTGGCTAAATTGCGTTACTGTCGTCTCAAGTATCGCTCTTTGGTCACTTGGTATATCCCCAAGAAAAGGTACATATTCCGTGAATGCTATTTCATAATAGTTTGTATCTGCATCTTTGACTTCAAGTATTTCTAATAAACCATCATAACTTGTTCTCAAATCCTGTACCACATAAGCATTTAATACAAACACTTCTTTTGAAGGCACTTGAGATTTAATCTCGTCAATCTCCGTTTCCTTAGCCTTTATCAAATCATTAAACTCTTGAATCTCTTCTTTTTTTCCTTCTAGGGAATCTAATTGCACAGTCAATTCCTTAAGCTTCTCTTGATCCGCTTGTTCAAGTAGACTGTATTCCGATATGATCTCATATACTGTTGTCAACTCTTGTGCTTCTGCAGCTTGTCTTATTTTATCAATATAATACGCATTAATTTCCTGCTCATCAAAAACAGATAAATACGTTGCGAGCGATTTTTTAATTGAGCTTTTTTCCGGGGACTTAGCAAATAATTCTAAGACTTTTTCAACAGAGATATTTTTAGTCTTAGACTCCTCAAGATTGTGAAGGATCGTCGTCTTGATAAATTCAGACCCTTTTGTGTCTGGATTAAAAACATATTCTTCTAAGGCATGCACTTCATCTTGACTTGTCTGATTCATTATAATCTTAACAGCTGTGGTTACTAACTCTTTTTTTTCATTCTCTTGTGTATCTTCATAGTAATCAATAAATTTAATAATCTTTTCGTACTCCCCATTTTCAGCGAGCACCTGTAAATCTTGTGACGTAATCGTATCCATCTTTTCTTGATAATCTGTTCCAGCAACACTTGAAATACTTACGATTAAGACAATCGAAGCAAGAATAACTAATCCCGATACTTTTTTTGGCATGCCTTTTTTAAAAATCAGCTTAATAATTAGAGAAATAACCCCTCCTAATAATCCTAGTAAACCTAATAAAAATAACGCTGTGTCCATAAAATCCTCCTTGTAGTATATCGTTTTATGTTATTTATAAACACCCCGGATATAGTTTATCAGCATTATTTAAAGTTGGCAATTTTTTTATTTCATCTTAAGCATATTTTTTTGAAGCTATTATGTTCCTCAAATCCGCTTATGTTATATTTACCTCTAGATGATCGTTAACATGTAAAAAGCTCTACTCCTGTCAACTCCATATATATTTCATTAAGCTCTTTGGGTGTCTCTTGCATCCCTGTCTTTACCCAGCGTTTAATCACACTAACTAAAGCCGATGCATAGAATGTGCCAAGATAGCTATATGCCTTATCTGAAACCGGACAAGACGCATTCAGCTTTTCAGTTAAGCCAAGTGCGTCCAACTGATTTTCAAAATCATTAAGTACACTTAGCATATCGTTTTGTTCCAAGAGTTTCAAAAAAGACATATTCTCAGACCATACATCAAAATAAAATGCTCCCATTGTCTTGTAATGTAAACTACTGTCTTCATCATAGGCCTTTAATCCATTCTCAAAAACTGAAAATATATAATACGTCAACACATCTGTCTTCGTATTAAAATGCGCATAAAAGGTGTTGCGTACAACGCCTGCACTTCGTGTAAGTTCTGATATTGTAATACTTTGAAAAGGTTTTTCTTCCATTAATTTGAACATCGCTTCAACAAGTAAATCAATCGACCTTTTTCCGTTCATATTAACCGGTTTTTGTTTTAACATAAGCACTCCTTATTAGACAAATCTGTTAAAATGTGAGAATTTACACATTCTTGTGAATCTGTGTAAATACTTCTAATTGTATTGACGCATTTATTTTTCCATATTATACTACGTCTATCTTAATTGAGCAAATGCTTAAATTTAAGCAAACGTATATTTTAAATTGATTGCAGAAAGGAGCCTCAAATGAAAACAACTATAATATTATCCCATCCATGGCATGGCAGTTTTAACAAGGCTATTATGGATAGTGTTGTCAACCAATTAGAACAAGCAAAAAAAGCCTATCAAGTTATTGACCTAAATAAAGTAGCCTTTAATCCAGTGCTTGAAGAAAAGGACCTAGCATTATTCTCAAAAGGTGAAACAACAGACCCTATGGTTCAAAAATACCAACATATGCTTATGGAAACTGATGAACTTGTCTTTATCTTTCCAGTCTGGTGGTTTGGCATTCCAGCCATCTTGAAAGGCTTTTTCGATAAAGTTATGTTAAAAGACTTCGCTTATATAGAAGGAAAAACAGGACTAAAAGGTTTACTGACCCATATTAAGCGAACTACTGTCATCACCACATCTGAACTACCTACATGGTACCTCATCTTATTCTCAGGCAACCCAATTAAAGGTACCTTTATACGATCCACTTTACGTGGCATTGGTCTTAAGAAAGTTAAATGGCTCAATAGTGGGATGACAAGTTCAGGTAAAAAAATCACACGTACTAATTTTCTTCATAAAGTCAAGATGCGATTTTCCAGGTATCAATTAGTTTAATACACAAAATACATAAGACTCACTCCTTTATATAATTGGTCAATAAACTTGACTTTAACTCTAAATTATAATACTATATATTAGTACGATTTAGGACTATTTTATATTGGGAGGGTAACTACGATGAGTAAACAAATTAAACATCAAATAAAAGCTGTTACAACCGCAATGAGCAGGACTAATGAACTTTATGGTTATTGGGCAAAAAAAGAAGGTCTTAATTATAACTCACTTGCGATTTTAGATGCAATAAATACAAGTGAAATTTGCACTCAAAAAAAAATCTGTGATGAGTGGCTAATTCCAAAGCAAACTGTAAACACAATTTGTAAAGAATTATTAGAAAATAGGTATATTTATTTTGAAGAAAACTCAGCCGACAAAAGAAGCAAAATCATCAAGCTGACTACTGATGGACAAAACTATGTCGATGGTCTTCTAGGTGGCTTATATCAAATTGAAGAAAAAGTAATGGAAAAGATGGGTAAAGAAATGTGTGAATGGTTTGTTAAATGCACTGAAACATATTACACACTGTTTGAAAGAGAAGTGAAAAAATGAATAGCTCTCTTGCAAAAAAACATTCTTTTTTTTCTTTAATACTATTTACTTTACCAAATATGATAATGATGTTTTTTCTTTCCCTCTATATAATAGTTGATGGAATTTTTATTGCTAGATTTGTTGGTACAACAGCATTATCCGCAGTAAATATGATTTATCCACTTATTAGTCTCCAAATGGCAATTGGCATTATGGTATCTTCAGGCGGAAGTGCAATCATTGCAAAGAAATTGGGAGAAAAGAAAGCGCACGAAAGTCGGCAGAACTTTTCACTTATAATTGCTGTTATTACATTTGTAGGTATTATTATTGCACTATTAGGTAATTTATTTATTAATCAAATAATTATACTCTTAGGTGCTAATGAAATACAATTTGACCTCTGTCGAACTTATGGACGCATTCTACTAATGTTTTCTCCATTTTTCTTTTTGCAAACAGCATTTCAAGCTTTTTTTGTAACAGCAGGAAAACCAACGATCGGATTAATAGTGACCGTCATTGCAGGTTTCGTTAATATTATACTTGATTATATTTTAATAGTAATATTCCAAATGGGTATAGCTGGGGCTGCCATTGGGACAGGTATTGGGTACTGTATCCCTGCTATCATTGGTCTGTTTTACTTTGGAGTTCTACGTACAAATACACTACATTTTACAAAGCCTACCTTCGATTTAAACGTTTTGTATAAGGCTTGTTCAAATGGAACCTCAGAAATGATTTCAAATTTATCGAACGCCGTAACTACCTTTCTTTTCAATTATGCTTTTATGAAATATTATGGCGTAGATGGTGTGGCCGCTATTACGATAGTTTTATATTTTCAATTTGTTTTTACTTCAATCTATTTTGGTTATTCAATGGGTGTAGCTCCTATTATCAGCTTCAAATATGGTTCTGGTGATACTTTACAATTAAAGAAAATATTCAAATTTAGCATTATATTTTTATCTTTTTCTTCTATTTTTGCCTATACAGTATCAACATCCATTCTTGATTCTATTTTAATTATATTCACCCAAAAAGAATCCAATGTATTTGATATAATAACAAATGGATTCCCTATATTTTCAATAACATTTCTTTTTATGAGCTTTAATATTTTTACCTCTGCTCTTTTTACTGCCTTTTCTGACGGAAGAATTTCTGGTATTATCTCTTTCTGCAGAACATTTGTTTTTCTAGTAGGTGCTATTCTACTATTGCCTATGTTTTTATCAGAAAAAGGTATATGGTTATCCGTGCCTATTGCAGAAGCATTAGGAATTATTGTTTCCATATTCTTTTTAATAGTAAATAAGAAAAAATACAAATTCTTATAAATCTATAGCTTATTTTATTACAAAAAAGGCTCAAGTGATTTCTCACTTGAGCCTAAAGGGCTAATTATTCTTTGGTGGCTTACCCTCGACAGTTGACAAAGAATCTTTCTTCTACTCCCACTCAATCTTTAGAACTTCTTTTGTAGCCTCAATCGTTGCAAATTCAAGTCTCTATGTCGTTCATTTCAGATATTTCATTTCGTTTTCTGTGGCTTCATGATTTATGAGTACGTTTTGAGTACTCCATATCCAAGTCATCAACTGTGTACAAGTTTGGCATAAACCTAATACTTGCCAAAGATAATACTCCAATTTTATCTAAATAAGAGTTGATAATTCTATTAACCATCTCTATATTTAAATAATCTTCATCAAATCCCGTTAATACAGTACTAAGTCTTCTTACCTCATCACTAATCACTCGGTTCACAATAAGCAACCTGTTAATGTAGTTCTGTTCTTCTACCGTATTTATTTGTCCCGAATTATTAACCATGTATTGATAATAATAAATTAGATTCATCCATAATCGTACCTCAATAACTGAAGTATATATCAAGTAATCATCATCATCTAACGATTTCACAAAATTCTCTAACTCTACATCAACTGCGTAATGTTGCTTTATATCATTTGTTCCTATACTACTAGCACTTAATTCAATAATATGCTTCAGGCCAGAATGATCCAACGATTTTTCAAACGCAAATAATGCTAAGTCATATTTCTCCATAATCATCCAAGCTATACCACAAAACCTATATATCTCAAACAAATCAGTAATTTCATGTGAACATTTTTTTAAAACTGTCATGTACTGTGAAAATCGATTTACAATTTCATCACCAGACCCATAACCCAATTCTAATACACCAAAATATTTCCTAGCGTTAGAATACCATAATGACTTAAATATTACATCTAAAAAAACTTCTCTATCTAATAGTTCTAAATTCTCCAGTTAGAATACTTCACCATATCCATATTCAACGACATGGTCCATAACCATTCCATCAAGATACATCCATATTTCATCAACCAAATCATTATAAATACTTACTATGTTTTGATCATTTAATTGCAGATTATTATTGTTTTTCATCAACATCGCCTCCTATATTTATCTCTACATAGGAAATATAACATCGAAAACGATTTTTGATTCAATTATGTATATATTTATGAAAAATATTATTTTAAGGTCAACTCTCTGCTAAAAAAAGCAATTCCCATTCATCATTATTTATTTTGTCTCTTAAATACTCCTCGTATCTTGATTTATTTATAGCATATCCTAAAATGCTCCTAGTTCTTGTTAAAGCTACATATAGAAGTTTCGAATATTGCTTAATTGTATTAATATCTCTTTCGCATTTAGCAATCTTCTTTTCTCTTGTTAGTATTCCTCTAGTCTTTCCGGTATTTATTATCTCCTGAATTTCTGTTTTAAACTTACCTATTTCATCATGCTTATTGTTAATTAGTGATTCTACACTCTCTGTTCCCACTATAACCTCTGACAATATATCTACTTCATATTTACCCGAAAAGAATGACTCGAGAAATAAAGTAACATCATGGGTTTCTCCTTTAACCGAATGCACTGTACCTACGCATGGTTGATTACCAATAATTGAGCATTCCTTACAAGTCGCTTCCTCTTCTATAAAAAGAAATTCTTGAATCAACTCTCCTTTACATTCCAAAACAATACTTTCATACTCATCAACATCGCAAATAGTTAAAATGTAAGCTAATAACTTTCGAATATCATCTTCCATTTTCTCTATTTCATTGTTTCTATATGACAAAACTATTTCTACTAATGCTTTTTGAATATGTTCCTTTTGTTGTTCAACTTCATAAAACAATTTTTCGACATTACTCTTCGTGATAACTTCACCTTCATACGAAGCAAATTCATTAGAACATACTGCACCAATCAACTCAAATATTCCTTTTATTATTTGTGCATTAGATATTTCAAGATTTCCTCGTTTGACAGTATTCTTTTTCATTTGAAGATACTTGGGACAATATTCTCTTAGAGAAAGTTTTCCTTCATCATGCTCCTTTCTCCAAGCAACAACATTATAGTCAAGTATTTCCTCTAATTTATCTTCTATTAGTTCTTCTACATATGAAGAAAAAGACTTTATTACTTCACATTTAACCATACTATCATCAAATACCACTAGAATAGGTTTATATGCTTCCAAATTATTCTGACCTATTATTGTAACACCATCAACACTAAATCTTGATGCTAATGAAGCTATTTGAGGTGTTAGTCTATAACTACCATCTATAGTTTTTGTGTTTTCCCTTAGAGACCATAAATTATCACTATGAACAATGTTGGAATATATTGCTTGATTATTGTCACCCAACCTTTGAAAACAAATCTCATCAGCATTAAATAGTTCAAGTATTTCAAATTGATGGCTATCCATATCCTGCATTTCATCAACAAAGACATATCCGAATCTTTTTCTAAGAATTTCTATAACCTCTGGATAACGTTTTAGATATCTGTTGGCTAAAAAATATGCATCATCATAATGTAATATTCCTTTTTCATAAAGAGACATCTTAAATCCTAGTAACCCCATATACGATGGTGACTGATTATCTTTTAATGGAAAGTCTTCGATTTTCCCATTAATATACTTTACCAATCTACCATCATTATTAAATCTAATACTTTTCAAGAATTTAACAGGTTCATTTTGTTTTTTCAACCATGCTTTCAACTTACAATCCTGCATTTTCTCATATTTCATTTCAACAGTTTTATTATAATACTCATCGTCAATTGATACGATTTTCTTTTTCATTATACTTTCAAAATATGGAATTGCTAAATACTGATTAACAAAACTTTGAATCGTACCGACATGATTAGGATACTTAAATAATTCTGGGCAGTGATTACTTAAGCGGTCATATATCTCATCAACCGCCGTATTGGTATGCGAAAGAACTAATACGGATTTACCACTTTTTAAAGGTAACCTTTTCTCTAATATAGCTAACTTCGCTAATAGCAAAGTGGTTTTTCCAGATCCGGGTACAGCCTTTAAATCTAATGTAGAAAAATCAGATAAAAATTCACGTCTTGGTTCATTAAACGCCATATCACTTGGTAAAATCAATTTCTGTGCATAGTTATAATCATCTTCTAAAACAACAATTTCATCTTGTACATGCATGTTTAATCGCCTCATAAATATGTTTCATCGTTTCATCGTTGTCCAACCCACTTAAGTCTCTATCAGCATAAGTATTGGATAACTTGCTAACAATTTGATATGATATTTCTGATTTGTTAAGAGATTTTTTTAGTAACTTTTCCGCTAATTGTTTTTCCGGATTACTTTCCCAGTCACCTCGACTGTGAATCTCCTTTACAACTTCTAGAAAAATATCTCCTAAGACAGAAGATTTCATCAAACACCATTCTAAAGTCCATTCTCCTGCAACGAAAGCATTAGCTACTGTAGAATACTTTTCTTTAATTTCCTCCACTTTTTGCTGACAATCATTTTGATATGTTGTTTCATTAATCTTAATATATTCTTTAGTCGAGTCATGTATAACTTCTTCATAGGCAGGCACGTCACAATCTGTAATCACAGATATCTTCGTTCCCATATCTTTCCCATCAGTTCTTGAAAAAATTTTATAGTAATTCTCAAAACCCAGATTAGAAACATTTATTATAGTCACTTCATGATCTACAAGATTATAGCCCATTCGCTCTGCTATAATCGGAATTAATAACTCTTCACTCCACCCTTCTACAAGAATTAATCCTTTTGCAAAAAACAAACTTGATCTTGTCACATCTAGAAATTTATTTAAAAATACATACTGATCTGAACTTAAATCAGTAAACTCACTTTTCATAGGGAAAGCATTATTATTTCTACATATTATATGATTTTCTAAGGGTACTTTAGACGCTAAGTTCGGACTATGCGTAGTTAACAATAGTTGTGTTTTATCCAATTTCAACAGGCTCTTGATTACTTTTAATTGAACTTGCGGATGTAGATGGGCCTCTATCTCTTCAATAAGTCCAAGTCTTAATCCTATCCAATTTTCTTTATTCAAATGAATCAATTCAGATGCCATAAATAGTCTGTTTAAAGATCCAAGTCCCGGATTCTCATATCCCACTAATGCCAATTCTAAACTTTCTAATATCTTCTTGATATGTGCAGAAGCAGTTGTCAATTTCGATTTAGTTGTAGTTTCAAAAAACTGATTGATGGTTTCATCTATACTTACTTTTAAAGCTTTACCAAGTTGGTCTTGCTCAAGAATTTCACCTTGATTATCCTTCCCATCAAAGTATGCTTCTATTGACTCATTGAACTCATTATATGCATTTATAAGGATATGACCTTCTTCTTCTTTAAAAGCATCATGTTCACGGAATATTTGAGATAATCTAGAATTTCTCTTAGGAATCAATTCAGATCTAGCATCTCTCAATGGCTTCAAATAAGTCGCCTTTAGCTTTTCTCTAGCATCTGCTAAGATTATTCTGCCGTTATCCACTGCTGCACGAATGTCCTTAGTTTTTACCTTTCCGTTATTACGTTCAGCCTCAAATATCAATTTAAGTTCATGCACTTGCTCCCCATCAACAGAAATTGTTGTTACGTATTCTAAGAATGGTGCTGCTTCTTCAGTCGAAAAACCCGTAATTAAAACTTCTATTCTCATTTTATTAGAATCATAATAAAAATCATCATCAGATATACGTATCCAGTCGTTACTTGAGGTCTTTAAAACAACTTTCACTGCATCAATAATTGTAGTTTTACCTGAATCATTTTCTCCAATAATCAGATTAAGACCTTTTTGAAATTCTACATCTAGGTCTGGAGATTGTACATCCAAATCACCTTCACTACCAAACTTTCTAAAATTCCACAACTTCAAATTTTTTATATACATAACAACCACCTCCAATTTAGCTAATGAATCAAGCCAAAAGTTATAATTTATTAATGAGATATGGATTTAACAAGAATAGATTCGCTCTCTTATTCTTACGCTTTCATATTGTAATAGACTTTACAATTATTCTTTTGGGTACAAATATTCAACAGTTAAACTTATTTTATTCGATTCCATCTGTCCAATATATCTTTAGTAATACTTCATAATACTGGCAATAAGTTCATTCTCATCTAGAATTTCATAAAATGATTCTAGTCTTACATCATCTCCTCTCTGGAGATATTCAAGCCAACCTTGCAACGAATGATTATAGTCATCATCGAGTGTATATAGATGAGAATATTTCCCAACATATTGATTACCCGCATTCCACGTTGAACCATGAACTGGATATAATCTCGAAAGGCTCCAATCCTGAACGATGCTGACGTAACCATATTCATCAATCACCAAAACATTGTCGACTCTATCATCAGCGGAAGCCATAATATTTTTCATTTCTTCTTTTGTAAACAAATGCTGTGGTTTACCTATTCGACTTAATTCTATTGTGAAAAAAATATTAACCTCAACATCTACAAGTCCATCCATCAAAAATTCTTTTTTTATCTCTTTTATTAGATTATCTTTTATTTTTATAGCTTCAGTGCGGTTATAAATATAGTAAATATCCTCACTGTTATTGCGGTTTACAGTTCTAAAGTATCCATCCTTACACAAATAACATCCCTGATTACTTAAAAAATCGTATGATAATCCATTATAATCATTGTATTCAATATAAAATTTTATATTATTCTCATCTTTGTTTTCATCAACTATCCCCTGAAACTTAAAATGATTTATATTCTCTTTAATAATTTTTTTAAATTTTTCTTCTTCTTCAAATGAGGTAATATAAAATGTATCATCAGGTTCTTCTTTTCTAAATGGATTTCTAAATACTCCACTACGCAGCACCACTTCTTTACTTTTACCCTTTTCTTCAAACCCATTTATCACCCTAATCATCTGCTCTGTGTAATCTCTGAATTCAAGAACACTACAGTCATTATGACGGCCATCATATGTGGAAGAAATTTTATTGTATGGACCACTCTTTAACACAATTAAGAATTTACCTTTCATGTATCTTCTAACTGTCTTATATCCATCTGGTAATTTATTGCCTATATCATAATCATACACGCCATATTGCTCATACTGTGCTGACACATAGTGTGAAGGATAATCCTCCACTAAGAACTCAAAATCAATCTCCGGCTCACCAAATATCGGTTTCAAATCATCCAGTTCTAATATAAAATAGTTCCAATCGAAATTTCCTGAAAATCCTTCATAGTGAAGTACCTTTGGTTTTCCAACAATGCAATATCCGGTATCCGCATAAATATAAATACAATCTGTTTCATTTCCAATTGTTGCAACAGAAAAGTCAAGGCCACCTCCATCAGGAAAAAACATATGGTTATATGCGGATAACGATCCTACCACATTTAGCACATCAACTATAGCTTCACGATCACTCCATTTAGCACTTGTTTGGGAATACTTTCCAAAAAGAATCCCATTTAAGAAGTTCCATTCACTTAGTTGAGATTTTGTAGTATCTGTAGCTATATCAATCCATTTATTCAACTGTTCAACGAAATCATTTATTTCAGGTCTATTTTCAGGTGTATTATCCGTACATAAGGCAAATGTTTTCTCCAACTCAACTAGATGAAGTCTTTTAGTCCTTTCATTAAACCTCAATCCGTAACTTAAATCCCTATGATTATATGTTCCGTCATAACCTCTTTCATCAAGAGTCAATAGCATCCACAGAGTTTTGGCTAATGAGAATATATCTGCCTTTTTACCGTCAGCATGCTTTGGATCACGCTTCATTTCTGGTGCAATAGTAAAAATCGCACCCAATCCTCTATCTGATCTAGTATAATCAAAATCACTATCAGGTAAATCTACTAGTCCGAAATCTCCGATATAAAACCGGTTATTAAAATAGTATAGATTAGACGGTTTAAGATCTCTATGAGATACTCCTTTTTGATGTAATTTTTTTAGGGAAGTTGCTATGTCAATAAAACCTTGAACTATTTTAACTCCACTTAACTTTGTTGATTTAATATGTTCTATAATTTCTGTCGCTACCGGCATTATATACCAGTACTCATCAAGAGAATATTCAACAATTGGAAGAATCCCTTCAACAGTTTCTTGATTATCCACAGTTACACGTATTTCATCTAAAAATCTATTCTTTTTTTCACTACTTCTGTTATATAAGTACTTTAATGCATATTCTTCATTATCATCTAGTTTTTTCACCAAATAGACATGTGCATTTCCACCTGTTCCTAACTCATCAATCACTTCATATTTTGTTTCCCATGACATTGCCTTCTTTTTATTTGACATATTCCACCTCTAGTAATCCAACAACTCGTCACTCAATGCTCTTATATTTCCCATGCGATTCTCATACATATAATCCCAAATATCTAACCACATACCAGTAGTTTCTGCTCCCAATCTATCGTATAAAAACAGCACTAGCTTCGATAATTGTTGAACTATCTCATTGAAATTATAATCATTCAAATTGACTTTATTCTTTCTAATTATACTGTTAATCATGTCTTCAATTACGACTTCTTTTCCAATACAAACATTGATATTTCTACTCAAATAATCAATAAATCCTTTTATAATAACTCTATTTGAAAATCTTTCCATAATTTCAACACAAAACTCAATATCATCAGCATTGAGTTTCTCTGGCTCATAGAATATTGTTGTGATAGTATCTGTATAATCCATATCATCTAACCTAATGATTGATGTAATAACTTTTTTACAATTAGCTCTAAGGTCTTCTTTATCAAATAGATTTACTGCAACATCAACCCCAGACTTTCGTTGTTCAAATGAAAAATTTCTGAATAAATCTAAACTTCCATCATTCCTTAATCCAAGTATAAACATATTAGATATATGTCTAGCACCTAATATTCGTACCTCTTCATAGTTGGAGATAAGCATCTTATCTATTATTAAGTCAACTTGATCACTTGCATCATCATAAATATTATAGAAAAAGTTATACGATCTCCGATACCCCATTAGTCGAATATCTCGTACGCTCAAATCAATGAACCATTGACAGGACAACTCTTTATCAATATTAAATGTTGCAATTATACATTCAATAGATGCCATACAAACTGCTAAGTTCTTATCATTCATTAGACTGTTAATTGCCGGCACGAAAAAATCAAATAAATCATAGTTCTCAAATAATAAATCAGAAATTGCTCCTGCTGCACATCCTCTAGCAGAGTTAATAGCACATGTCTCAAGATTGGATATTTCTTCAATCTTTGACTCATCCATAGGTCGAACTGGATATTCATTTTCTTCTGGATGCTCATGTTTCATTGCAATATCCACCAAATCACTTAAAATTTCATCAGACCAATCAATTCCTCTTCTTCTTTCTAGAACTCTACAAAATGATATAGCTACGTTATGTCCCCTATCAACCCCAAACTTCCTGAACGCTATTTCCATAAGTTCTTTTTCAATTGGTTCAAACTCACCTTCAACAACACCTGTTTCTGCCATCAACTCATACAGACTAGAAACATAAATATCTTGTATGTCATTCTCTAATGAAATAATTAAATTATTGACTAACTTACTATCTTTTTTTCCTACTTCCACCAATTCCCTAGAGAACATTCTTGGTGAAGACTCCTTAAATGATCCAAAATCTTTTTTCCTAAATTTTTCATCATAAAGTTTCTTATTTGTTATAATTTCTTTCCAATTTTTTAAAGTTAAATTATTTGCAGTTTTATTAATGGTTGAAGTAACAGTTCCTGATGTAACTACACTACGTTTGTAAATCAGTTCTCCATTATACGTTCTCCTCTCAAGTATTCGGTATAGCTCTGATAATTTGTGCGACACTCTGGTATTGTCTATTTTGGGAATCAATCGATATTGAACTGTTCCCCAATAACACCATTCTCTTAGTATCTTATTACCCTGCATCCTATCCTCATGATTAGCATTAAATCTACTTTCTGCTCTTTCCTTCATATCCGTTGGTTTATAATAATAAATCACTTCAGAAATCTGATTTAGGGATCTTTCAGAACATGTTTTTGTATGTATTTCAAGAACTTCTCCCACAGTATACAAATAATCTATATTCATTCCTGTGTAATTGAAAAATCGATCTTGAGGATTTTCACACAACCATTCTATAGCAAAATCGGAATACTCTTTGGGTAAAACTTTTAATACTTCCAATGCAATTTCATTAAACACAACTGTAGTTCCAGTTTCAGATCTATTAAATATCTTCTCAATTACAAATGCTTCATCATGATGATTAATAATATTCTTGGCAGATTGTACGCAAAGATCCATATAAAGTCTGTTAAATAAATTAGAATCATATCTGTCGCAGGTCCACTTATTTAATTCTGGTTTCCAGTTAATATACTCATTAAATACCTTAGTGGTCTCGTAAATATAATCAGAGAAATCACTTAATAAACGTTTTGATTCAGATTCAATCCCGTTTAAGAAATCTGTATAACTTTCCTTTGAAATATGAGAATTCCTTCTTTTGTTATTATCGACATCCGACAAAATAGCAATCTGTAACAGATCTATAGCTCTGTCTACTCTTTTCTTAATTAATTCACTCCATCTATAAATCTCATAAATATGTTTTGGATACTTAATTAATAATTTTTGTCTTAACTCAAATAATTGATCACTATCATGTTCAATATCCCTATCTATTGCATAATAAATTTCGTTATCAAGCCTTTCATCCACTAAAGCATGCTTGTCCAAAAATTCTAAGATCACTTTATCGTCTTTTATATTAGACGATCGAAGAAATGAGAAAAATCTTTTTGCTTTGTCATTACCCATCCAATCGTCAAAATGACGCTTATTGATATAATGGGAAATTACTGGTGTATTTCCTGTAAATACAGCATCATAAATATGTTCAGACCAATTATCGTCATCAATATAGCTGTCTATCACTCGAATCAAATCACTATTTAACTCTTTGTTAGTACCTAACACCTGCAAATAAACATACTTTAAGTAAAATCTAATCTTTTCCGATTCAAGAATTGAGACACCTATTTTAGAAAATTCATATGTATCTTGAACTATAAGTATTTCAAACAACAATTGTAACTGATATCTCTTGCTTGGTACTTGTTTGTCTCTATCTCCCAAATACTTAGCTAAATCATTTCCACTATAAACGCAAGTCAGCATAGCATCTACAAGAAAAGAATCATAAAAACTTTGATGTACAAAGCCTATCTTACTATTTTCCTCAATCAGCATTCCCTGTGATATTAACATCGCTATTACTCTCGGATTAACTGAAGAAAAAAGCACACTAGGTATCATAAGACTATTTCTAGAATTAATTTTATCGATTAATTGATTTTTAAGAATATTAATTTCATTATATGAGAATCCATTTTCTTCACTCTTTTTACATATTTCTTGCCACCATGCATCAATTAATTCTTTAGTTGTCTTATGGTTTGTATCTTTCTTTTCTAATTTCGTCCATATATATAAATTACTTGGTATTAATAAAAGGTGCTTTGATTTACTATCTAATGCACTGAACTCACTACCTATTACATCTTCCAACTGCTCTTCACTCAAGCAATCTATTTCAAATTCTAACCATGATTCATTATCTTCACGATTTAACAATTCTTTTATCTGGACGTCATTTTTTAAGTCAAACGATCTACAAACCATTATAAGCGTTATTTTTTTTTCTCTATGTTTGTTGATCCTTTCAATACGCTCTACAATATCTAGACAAACGTCTATAGCATTATTTGAATGAGCAACAGACCATCTTAGTGCATCTAGTTGATCAAGTATTAACACGGCTCTTTTTTCTCTACTGATGCCTTCTATGCAATCTGTCACATAAGTTGGGAAACCTAAATCATAACTAAATGTTTTAAGATTATCTTTAGGTACATGTCTATCTAATTTTATAGGCAGACAAATATAACCTTTTGATCTTATATCATTTAGAATTCCATAAATGCAGCCACTTTTACCACGTCCTGCATTACCATGTACAATGAAAGAATTACCTTTTTCTATTTCATTAACGCACTCATCAACTACATTTCTATTAATAAATACATTGTTAATTGGTTTAAATGACCTATCAAACTCATCATTTAAATGTTCTAATGCAATCGCAATGTTCTTGTCCTTTAGATAATCTCTATATACAATCCCATGCTCACGTAAGTATGCTCTTAAATCAAGTTCAGTAACTTCTACACCCAATTTATCGTTATTAATTGCATAAGTTACTAACATACTATATATTTGCTCTGTTTCCCCTACAAAGAGATAATCAATACGATCTTTTAGAAGCTTACGATTCTCAATGGTATCTCCAAATTGAAACACCTCAATATTCCGTAAGATTGTTATAATTGAATCTAGATTATCATCGTCTTCATAATTCATTTCCAATGCTTTAGTTATTCTCTTAAACTGCTCTTCTACTTTTTTGCTGTTTTCTATTTGGAATTTAATAAAGTCTTGATTATTCCCACTTGTATTTCTTGCCCTTAATGACAAATCATTAATAGCAACACTCCCAATGGCTGATACCAATGTGTATTTGTTAGATGGATTTTCTAAAATATGTTTTTTGGCTTTCTCTAAAAGACCTCTCGCCACAAAATCAGCAATCGACCAATATTCTTTATGAGCATTCCTTGCTTTACATTGATAAAGGGTCAAAGAAGAATCAATATTCCTGCACCAAATATCTATACCATCCTCTAAATTGCCAACAGGCTCAACAGTTACACCTGTAATTTTCTCTTCACATAGATCAAGGTATTTGCTAACCAACCACATGTCTTCATATCGATTTCCAAACTTATCTGCTCTTCCACTTTTCTCTAAAGCCATAGTTCCCCCTTAACAAAATTGATATTCATACCCTTGCCTCTAGTTTTTCACTAAGAGTATTTTGCTTACAACTTGAAGACGTCTTTTACCACATGTTTGCAGAATTATTGTTGTATATTTACCTTCTTTGATAATCTTTCTATCATTATCAGAATATAGTCTAAGTAATTTTTCTAAAAAAATATCCTCATCTAATTTATCAGCCCAATAACTATCAACAAGATTATTGAGAACAACAGCAACTTCTCTTTGGGTCTTATAGAATCTTTTTGTTTCCATATCACACCTCTACTTTATTTCTTAATTAAAGGTACTCTATCCTTATTCTACTCTTACTTTTTTACAAAAACAATAAAAAAACCGAATTATTCCCAATTCGATTCAATCCGTTATTTTTATATTCAATTAACAACCTATTTCTTCACGTAACGCATAAAATATTGTGGAACACAGTTCCATAATATTTTAATACTTTATATTTAACTACCAAATCGTTTTTAGAATCCATTTCCTTATATAGAAGGGTAAATAGAAAATAATATGCAAATATAAAGCAAATACATAGCATATTTCATATACTCCACAATAAAACCATTTATTTAGTTACATAACTAACTAGAAACAACCTGCTCAAATTAGAAACAGAGCAAAATATAAGCAAAATATCTGCAAAATCAATTCTATTGACGATCCTCTATAATTATCAACAGGAATCCATTTAATCTATACTGAACTCATTTGATAAAGTACTTTAGCATTCTTAGATTATTAGATATTATCTATTGTAATAAACATCCCAGTATTTCCATTTATTTTAGGGATTTTCTTTTTTTTATGAGTTTTATATAAAAAGTTTAAACCTCTCTTACCCATTATTCTCGATTGTCTTAACATACTTATAAAAAGTTGTTTTAGAACAGCCTATCCGCTTATATGCCTCAATTGCTTTTATCTTTCCAGATTTCCATTCTTTATAAGCCTCCAAGAACTTGTCATCCACATTGTATTTCGGTCTACCAAACTTAACATTTTTCTCTTTAGCTATCATTATGCCCTCTTTTTGTCGCTCAAGTAATTGTTCTCTCTCAAAAGCATTTATACTCGCAATAATGCCTACAAACAATCGACCTGCCGGGGTCTTTGTATCTACGTTCTCTTTTAACGAAACAAAATCCGCACCTTTTGATTGTATCGTTTCCAAGAGACTCAATAGGTCTGTGACAGATCTTGAAAATCTTGAGTAACTCGTCACAGTAACGGTATCACCTTCTCTAATGTAATCAAGCATCTTGTTCAGTTCTTCTCTTTTAGTATTTTTCCCAGATACTTTATCAATAAATATTTTTTCAGCACCTGCCTCTATCAACATTTGTGTCTGTCGATCAACAACCTGTTTCTCTGTACTCACCCTTGCATACCCAATACTAGAAATATAATCACCTCCCCGTTTGTAAATACCTTCTTATATAAGCAAACGTTCTTTAAATAATTAATGAAGTATTACGAACCATTATTTGACTGTTCGTAATACCATAGTTTTACTAACTATTTTTATCAATGGGAATATACTTTGGTCTTTCAGAAATATTCTTCATCTCATTAGGAAGATCACAAAGTTTGTCACATCCATCACACTTACACCCATGACAATACGCATCACTCATTGCATTTTCCATAAAACAGTTCAGTTGATATTTATAATTCACGCATGTTCTACAAGTAACTTTCATTGCACCTCTCATCCTACCCTTCAATACTATTCATCAATACCAATGCATTATCAATACTATCGAAATGTCTTATAAGCATGTTGTATCCTCTATTTCCATAATAATCAATAATCGTCTTCTTCTTAATTCTCCCTACGTTACACTCACTTAATGTTTTTAAGTTCATCAAAACTTCTTCCTTTTGTGATGAATGAGAAATATATTTTTCATGCTCTTCAATTTCAATATACGATGCTAATCCACATTTTCTCTTAGCTAAATCAACAACTTCAAGATAATGACTTACAACTCTAATTCTATAATATAAAGTTTTGTTCAAGCCCTTCAGAGTTTCAAATCTAGGAAAATAATTAAATTGCGACTCCCAAATCACAAATATTAAGTCATCAACATATTCACTCGGGTTAAAAACTTTCACAAGTTGTTTAGGCCTTTTCATTATTGATTTTGGTTTGAACTTTAATTCTTTCGCAGCCTCCTTAAATCCGCCAAGTCGTTTTAATTTGATAATAAGCGAATACTTTTTTAGGCTTTTTAACTCCTCTTCCGATGGCATATATATTCCATCATACAACAGAGGAGCCAACTCTTTTTTTATATAATCTATCTGCTTATCATAGTCATCCTTATTCTTGAAAAAAACGCTCTCATAGTCTAATTTTTTTGTTCTAATTGAACTATCAATTTCAGTCCATTCATTTACAAAGAAATCGATTATGTTCTTTGCAGAATTATATGAATTAAACAACTCAAAAGGTATTTGCACCAAGTCGATATCCATTACATTATACTTAACTAGTTTATTCTTCTTTCTTTCAAAATAATCTTTCCTTATGTCAGGATATCCCCAGATTTCAATGACTGCATCTTTCTTCAAACTCTTATTCAATTTTTGAGAAAGATAAAGATCACATGATTCATTACTATTCTCTCTATCAAACTTATAATCTTTATCATACTTGTAACCACATGTCCAAAGGATATTTGATATTACCACTTCTCTATAACTTCGATAATGTTGACCGTCTCTACCAATACATTCTTTTTTTACTCCTATCTTTTCTTTTATTCTGTTTACTCCATATTTAACTAACGGTGTTTCAGGGTAACCTTCTTCTCTCCAAAGAAACGCATTAAACGTTCCACAGTTATCTAATATTTGTTTAGCCTTTCTGTATACCGTTTTTTCATCTTCCCAATAGCCCGATTGATACATTCTTAATAAGTCTCTACTGTATCCTTCTTGATTAACTAAGATATCAATATATTTGGGTAATTTCCCAAGACGACCTATAGCTAACATCAACTGTGGCTTTCTTGAATAAATATGATGAAGCGAACCATATGCGTTTATGTAATCTATAAGTATCCTTATTATTCTATCTTCAGTATAATAATACCTATAACTGCACTTAAGAATATAACCAGAATAGTCTATAGTATCTTCAAAAACTCTATCCAAGAAGTAATACAACCTAAATGCCCCTTTAGGAATATTTTTGGATTAAATTTGTCATAGATTGTCGCATGCAAATCTAAATTATAATCTTTAATAATCTTTCTAGAAATACAACCATAACTTTCAATAATGTCACCTAACATTTTTATAGTAAGATTCTCTGTAAGTTTATTTCTTCTCATTTGTTACCTCCCGATCATGGCAAATTGAAAATAACCGTTCATCTAAGTATGAAATTTCAACTATAAAATCAAAAATCTATTTGCTCAATTAAATCTAATGTGCTTTTCTCAACATTTTAACGAACTCGCATATTTGATAGATCCCTTCCTTCTCATCCAATTGCTTATCTAAAAGACTTACTGAAGTATTTAAAATATCTACCAATAATTCTTTTTCATCGTTACCAAGTCTTCTACCATCAGGCCCAAAAAGTTCTTCACTAATAATTAACTGCCTAATCACTTTATATTGATTACGATAACGATCATCACTTACACCTTTATATACATCGCTCATTTCAAATGCATGGTCGAACCATTTCTTTAAATACTGATTCTTAAGTTCATTTACATCTTCTATGATAAACAATGTACTCACCTTTACATCTAAACATTTCGCTAGATAAGCATATTCCTTATTGGGTACTTTTCGTATTTTTCCATACCGTAGATTATTTAACTTGTTTACCGTGAAACCATTATCATCTGAAACAAGATCTTCAATTCTAAGTCCTTTCCGATTTAGAATTCGGGAAAAACTTTCACCACTGAATCTAATTTTATTTTTAAAATCATCTTGCATCATTGTCACACTAAATTCACCTATAGCTATATCTGGGTATTCAGAATCATTAATCAACAATGATAACGTTTTGTAATCAGCATCAGTGTATTTTCCCAACACCTGATTAATTTGACTATCTAACTTCTCCAGAACACATCTTTGTACATCATCTTCGGAATAACTAAAATATCTGTTTTTAACAATTTTGTATTGCTCCCAAAACATGAATATTTTTTCTTTAAGTAGTGTTCTTACCTGCTCAAAATACTGACTTTTCTTTACCCTCCTTGATTTTAATACACTAGAATATGCCTCATTTAGTTTATAAGTTAAACCATAACATAGATCAAATGGTCCTATTGTTCGTGGTCTTGAATACATTGCATCAATAATGCCATTTACTCCTACTTCTGATTGATCATAAATAAGTGTGTATAAAAGCATATTCACTGAATATGTAATATCTTCTTCAAAAGAGTACTTACTGTAGTACAACTTTTCTAACTGCTCAATTACTTTTTTCTGAAATTCTATTATCCCATAATCAATCAGCCTTTTAAGATGCTGATATTCTAGAACATGTATTTTCATGATGTTAAACTCAATGTCCTCTTTGCAAATATCAGGTCTAGGAGCATTATTCAAGTACACATTCCATAGAACTGATTCTACCAACTGAACATATGTTTCAAGAGTTTCATTCATCACAAAACGTTCTTCTTTAATTTGATTCTTTCCAAATAATTCATTATTCAACAGTGCATCATATAAAGTCAATTCATCTTCAGAAGAAATGTCCCATTTCAAATTATTATTTATCAACGCATCTCTTAATCCACTATTATAATCAGCCACTAATTTCAGATTAGCCTCTTCTTCTAAATCAAAACGTTGTATATTAATGGGATTAGTCTTTTGTATTAATTCCTTATAATTCTTCATTTCATACATCTCACCAACTCCTTTTGACATAGCTTAACATACTTCATCCACAAAATCAAATAACATTATATATTTTGCGAATAAAGAGTTATATTTGTACAAAATAGTTTTTTTTAAAATAATTGATCTGATTTTTTGAAATGCACTCCTTTTTTGTTTATAACGTTTTCCACAGTTACTAAACACGAATATTTAAAGGAGTGATTACTATGAATAAATCAAAAAATGTAACATTTAAGGGAATGGAATATACCATCAAAATATTGTCCCGTCCCGCTGCTAACGAGTATATCGTTAAACACCACTATACACATGCCCCTTCTGTCAGTGTACTGAATTTGGGAGTTTTTAGAGATAATGCTTTAATTGGAGTTATAAGCTACGGTCAATCAGTAGCACCTAAAATGCATACAGCATTAATAAGTTATCTACAAAAGGACGAATACTTCGAACTACTTAGATTACATGTAAAAGATGTCACGCCGAAGCACTTCGAATCATGGTTCATTTCCGAAAGTTTTAAATGGATAAAAGAATTCTACCCAAAAGTAAAAATTCTCGTTAGTTTTGCTGATCCTTCTGAAGGCCATAACGGTACTATATATCAGGCTACTAATTGGCATTATGTAGGTAAAACATCAAAAGCGAAATTTTATCGTAACATTAAAACTGGAAAGTTAGTTCATCCAAGAACTTATTTAAAATGGGTACAAGCAGGGAAATGGGATTTAATTAAAGATCACGTTCCCGAGATACGCCATGGAAAATATAGATATGTTTATTTCCTAAGTAAAACATATACATTCTATAAAGATCTTGATACTAATAATTTAGTGCCAGAAGAAACCGCACAGTACTTACTTCAACTTGAGCAATACTATCAAAGAGACTTAATTGAGAAATACAATGGCCATTTAAAGAAATACAATAAGTACCTTATAAAAGATTTAAAGCGTGAAATATTACCTTATCCAAAGTAATTTTTCACAATTAAAAAGGGGAGTCGTTACGACCCCCCTTTTTAATTCTCACCTTATTTCCGAAAAAATCAACTGATAATTTGAAATCACCTTTCCTCTTAATTAAAATGCTTCAACTAATTGAAAGGAAGTGATAGTCATGAATCAAAAATACACAATTATAGACTTATTCCATAAGAAAACAACGTCCACAAGATCATATATATGTAATATTTGTGGAGAAGAACATCGACAATTCAACAACCGCTTGTTACACAAACACAATATAACCAGACAAGAGTACATTGAAATGTACGGATATCCAAACTCATTTTACGAAAAGGATGATATCCTAAATTCGCTCATTGAACAAATTAACAAGCTATACATAAGCAATAGATATAAATGGTTGGTACTTAGTGGTTTTAACCACCAATACTATACTAAGGACACTCATACAATCAAAACCACTAGAGATAATACTACTTCCAGAGAAATTCCCGTTTTAACAAATCAACAAATAAAAGATCATTTGAAAGGGAAAAATACAATAGGTGTATTCCCAGATGGTCAAGTTAGTAAGTTCCTCATTTTCGATATAGATTCTTATTCTGGTCTGCATGTTGCTCAAGGAGTTGCTACAGCCATCCTTGAATTTCTGCTTAAGTTTTTCCAAGAAACAGCAATTCATATTGTATACACAGGTAAGAAAGGTTTTCACATAACTTTGTTCTTCAATGAACCTGTTAAAATATCAGATTTGCACAGATTATTTATAATCACAGTTAATGTCGTTAATTTTGATCTGTTTGATAATTTTGCCATCGAAATGCGACCAACTTTGAATGGTGTAGATGGTCATGGTGTGAAATTACCACTAGGTGTGAACTTTACCTCTAGCGACAATTACAATAATTACGCCTACTTTGTGGGCCACAATTTCAGGGAAATTGATAATCAAATTGACTATGTACTTAATATCGTCCAAAGTAAGGGATCCATTGTTAATCAAATTATAAATACACATGATAGTCCTGACTACGTATATATTGATGAGACATATTCTAAAACTGATGACACAGTAAATGTTCCCATCAAAGATACCCCTGATTACAACTCTAACTCTAGCCCTTATAGGGATTTTCGAAGTGTAGAGACCATATTGGAGAATGGATTAACTAGTTCTGGCACAAGGCACCATTGGTCATTTCTAATAGCTATGTATCTTAAGCAACTTGGCTTTGACGAAAAAGAAGTTTATAACAGATTAATGAACTGGAGTCTCCAACAAGTTGAACAAGGTTACTCAACCTCTTCTGTCAGAGAAATTGAAAAAGACGTAAGTGCCATAGTATATAACGGTGTCTTTTCTAGCAGTAAAGACTATAATCTACCGCTAATCTTTAACCGTGATCAATCCATTAACTTATATGAATCAGATTTTAAGAAATTAGAAAAAATCAATCAAATAGCACAATCTACGGGCAAAAGTCATATTAGCACTCAAAAAGTTTACTTTGCAATTTTGGTTCATTCACAAATATATAACACACGGTACAGAGAGTTTCATATGCGTTACACAGATATCATGTATTTGTCTGGCCTCAACAGCAGAAAAACAATCAAAAAGTGTATTGATCAACTTTCTTCTATGAAATTTATTGATATTATTAAACGTGATTTAAGGTACAATCCAAAGATTGGCTTTAAAGAAGCTAACCTATATTTGATTATTCATGACTCACATGATTCTAACGTTGAGTTCAGTTTCGCCTCTAATCGAATATTCGAATATAATTTATTTTTCAACGTTATAAATCAAAATTATTCAGATTCTAACCTTAAGAATATCTTTACGACATCTGTCATTAGAAAACTTAGAAAGGCTTCGTGATAAATGGGAACTACTAAGAATTATTATAGTAATTATAATAGCGTTCAGAAAAATAGTTGCAAATAATCAAATAAATTTGAATAGATATATAGTCTTAATTTAAAATATCTCTACACTACTTTAAGGAGGTATTTATGACATACCAAGTGGTATTAAATGACAAGTTCATATTCGTTCAAAGCAATCAACCAAAGGAAAAATTGAAACATGGTATTCAATCATTCTTTAAGTCATATGAATCTTTACTAAATAAAGACATGATGACTTACTTAGAAACCAATGGTATTGATGCTAAAATCGTTACCATAAACGATTTCAACATTATTCAGCAATATGAACAAGGTGATTTTCAAGTGATTGTAATTTGATTAGATCATCCTAAAAGCATCATTGGTTATCCAATGGTGTTTTTTAGTGCAATAAATCAAAGAAAAATTTTTTTGAAAAAATATCAGTCAAAATTTGATATCACCCTTAATATTGTTTATAACCTTAACATCAATGACACAGATGAGATGAAATAATATTCAAATGAAACTTGAAATGTACTTACATCATCTCTTATAAAGTGTTTAAACCAATAGTATTAAATGATATATAAAGGCATTAACAATCAGATACAGACGAGAGGAGGAATGTTTATGAATAAAGAAATGAACAAACTTAAGCGATTTTATAATGCTAAAGATGTGGCTGAAATGCTAGAAGTTTCGGAAACAACCGCATATAGAATCATCAAGCAGTTAAATGATCAATTAAAGAGCGATGGTTACATTGTAATTCCGGGAAGAATCAGTGTGACCTATTTTGAAAGTAAAGTGGCAATATAGAACAATAATTTAAGAAAGGATGATTATATGGCGATAATGAAAGTTAAGCGAAAGTCTGGTAAAACTACTTGGGAATTTAAAACCTATTATATAGATTGGGATGGAAGTAAAAAACAAAAGAAAAAAGAAGGGTTTAGAACTCAACGAGAAGCAAAAATAGCGGAAAGTGAATTTCTGGACAAGATGAAAGGCAGTTCCAATATGCTATTCTCTAATTTAGTTGAACATTACTTTGAATACAACGAAAATAGGCTTAAACCAACTACTAACGCAAATAAAAAAGTTCTGATTAATTTAAAGATACAACCTTATTTCGGAAATATGAAATTGAATGAAATTCAATCATCAACTGTTATGAAATGGCAAAATGAGTTAATAGCTAAAGGCTATGTTCCAACATATTTAAAGTCTATTCATAACCAGTTATCAGCAATATTTAACTTTGCAATCAAATATTACAACCACGATAATAATCCTGCTCGTATATGTGGAAGTATGGGAAAGAAAAATGCTGATGCAATGAATTTCTATACTTTTGAAGAATTTCAGAAGTTTATAAAAGTATTTGATAACGATCCTACTCCTAGAATAATGCTGAAAATCCTGTTTTACAGTGGTATTAGACTTGGTGAGTTATTTGCATTAACACCATCATCATTTGATTTTACAAATTGCTTAATGATTATAGATGAAAATTTTCAAAAAGTAGAAGGCGAAGAAATAATACTAGATCCAAAATCTTTATCTGGTAGAATCGCATTACCTAAATCACTAATGATTGAGATTTATGATTATCTTCAAAAGTTACCTTTCCTTAAGGAAAAAGATCGAATCTTCACATATTCTAAATCATATTTACATTCAAAAATGACTAAGGGAGCAAGGTTAGCAGAAATTAAAAGAATACGTGTTCATGATTTAAGACATAGTCATGCATCACATTTAATTCATTTAGGCTTTTCTCCTTTAATCATAAAGGAAAGACTGCGTCATAAAGATATTACAACAACACTACAGACATATTCTCATTTGTACCCAAATACAGATACTGAAGTTGCTGAAAAACTTAATGAGTTGTACACATAATCTCTAAGTACGATTTAAGTACTTTAGACGAAAAAAGAAACCCGAAATCACTGTAATAACAATGGCTTCGGGTTTTGTACATTCTATTCCCACTCGATAGTCGCTGGTGGCTTACTCGTAATATCATAGCAGATTCGATTGACATGGTCGACTTCATTAACAATACGATTACTTACTTTCGCAAGGATGTCGTAAGGTATTCTGGACCAGTCTGCTGTCATAAAGTCTGAGGTATCAACGGAACGTAAGGCTACAGTATAGCTATATGTACGTTCATCCCCCATAACGCCAACGCTTCGAAGATTAGTTAATACGGCAAAGTATTGCCCTAAACCGGATGCGATGCCTGCTTTTTTAACTTCTTCTCTAAAGATAAAGTCCGCTTCACGAAGAATATCAAGCTTATCTTTGCTCACAGGACCGATGACACGAATCGCAAGTCCTGGACCTGGGAACGGCTGACGTGCAACTAAAAATTCAGGGATACCAAGGGCACGACCGACATTACGGACTTCATCTTTGAAAAGGTCACGTAAAGGCTCAATGATTTCTTTAAAATCAACGTGCTCAGGTAGTCCACCCACATTATGGTGACTCTTGATAACGGCAGCGTCTTTGGTTCCGCTTTCGATTACGTCCGGATAGATAGTTCCTTGGACAAGGAAGTCTACTGTTCCTATTTTTTTTGCTTCTGCTTCAAAGACACGGATGAATTCTTCACCGATAATCTTACGTTTTTTCTCTGGGTCATCAACACCAGCTAACTTGCCTAAGAATTGGTCTTCGCAGTTAACACGGATGATGTTCATGTCAAATTCTTCGCCAAAGACACGTTCCACATCATCTCCTTCATTTTTACGAAGTAATCCGTGGTCAACAAAGATACAAGTTAATTGTTTTCCAACGGCTCGATGAATAAGCACAGCTGCTACGGAGGAGTCTACCCCGCCTGAAAGTGCCAATAAGACTTTTTTATCGCCGATTTTTTCACGTAGCTTTGCAACTTGTTCTTCTGCAAAATCGCTCATGATCCAGTCCTGGCTACATCCGCAGACATCTACCAAGAAGTTCACAAGCATCTTTTGCCCTTCTGGCGTGTGGTTAACTTCTGGATGGAATTGAACTCCATAAAGCTTTTTCTCTTCATTAGCCATCGCTGCTACCGGACATGTATCAGTCTTAGCAGTAACAACAAAGCCTTCTGGTGGGTTGCTTACAAAGTATGTATGGCTCATCCAAGATGTCGTTTCTTTAGATACGTTTTTGAAAAGTATATGGTTGGTATCCACTTCCATATCTGTTTTACCGTATTCACGTTGTGGAGCTTTGGCTACTTCCGCTCCCAATGTATATCCCATCAATTGAGATCCATAGCAGATACCAAGGATTGGAATTCCTAAGTCAAAGATCTTAGGGTCAATCTTAGGTGCGCTTTCTTCATATACCACGCTAGGTCCTCCGGTAAAAATAATCCCCTTCGGATTGCGCGCTACAATTTCTTCAATAGGTGTCTCATAATGCATAACTTCTGCATACACATTTGCTTCACGTACACGTCTAGCAATTAACTGATTATATTGTCCACCAAAGTCTAAAACAATGACTAACTCATGATTCATGGATCAACCTCCTAAATTATAAAACATTTGTACTCTACTATATCCTAGGCGAAATCAAAAGTCAAACTATTTTCTTCATTCTTAACAAAATGTTCGCATTAGGGGATTTAACCCTTATACCTAGAACAAAAAGCGAATAAGAAAAATCATATAAGGTAAGGACACCCCAAGGAGTAATGTAGACACAAACACCGCTTCTGATGATTCCATAACATGGGTGTCATACTCTTGGCAAAGAATCACTGCATTAGCTGCCATCGGCATTCCGCTTAGGATGATAACAACCGAGGCAATCATTGTATCCACACCTGCAAGCCATAAGATGATAGCTAATAAGGTCGGTATGACAATCAATTTGATAAAGCTAAATATAAAAATCATCCGCTTCTTAAAGATTGAACGAATATCCACCCCATATAGAGATGCACCTATTACAAGAAGTGATAGTGGGGTTGTCATATCTCCAACATCTGCAAGAAGTTCGTTGACAAAAGTTGGTAACTGAATCGATGCAAAAAATAAAATCAGACCAATCACCGTGGCTATCAGACCAGGATTTAAAAATACCTTAAGTTCAAGTTTTTGGTGCTGGTCCGTTCCATGGGTGATAAATGTAATCCCCAAAGTAAAGACCAGGATATTAAATGGCAAGTTTAAAATAGCTGCAAAAAAGAGTGCGTCATTGCCAAGTACGGCACTTAATACAGGATATCCAACAAAGGCGACATTGCCAAATAAAATCATGAATCGATAGAGACCAACATCCTCATAAGGAACTCGTAGCAGTTTTGTCAATACGATGGCTGCTATGATTAAAAATCCGTATTGCACGATGGCAATCAGCATCACGCGCAGGACATCTTCGCGCGTAATCTCTACCGTGTTGACCATACTCGAGATCAACATCGCCGGTAATGTAAATGAAAAAATAAGGTTTGAAATATGTTTTGCTGCTTCTTGTTTGATTCCTTTAACTCCCACAAGGATATATCCTGCAAAAAGCAGAATAAATAGTTGTGCAAGTTTTAATAATACATTTTGAATATCCATTGTTACCCTTTCCAGTTATGTAAAAAACTAGTGATCAAACCCATTAAGTGCACTCATAATTGCCCGTATGGATGCGTTGTCAATATTGGAATCTTGGCCGATACCATAATGTAGCACACCATCTTGATTTTTCAACTGGATATATGCAGCCGCATCTGCTGTTGCCGCCTCGCTTAAGGCATGCTCATTATAATTGACCAAGGAATATGTTCCTTCTAGCATTGGTGCAATGGCATTAAAGAAGGCTGATACCGGACCATTGCCCTCGCCTGACACTTCTTTTTTGATACCATTGATAATCACCGATGCTTTTACAGACATATGTCCATTTTCTTTGTTATCATACGCATATGAAAAATGTACTAATGCATTGGGTTCAACTACATTAATAAACGTCTTATTAAAAATATCAAATATTTCCTGATTCGTCAATTCCCTACTTAAGCGGTCTGCTTCTTTTTGTACATGATAGCTGATCTCAGGATGCATCGCCTTAGGACATTGATAACCATAATCTGCTTCAAGGATGTAAGCAACTCCGCCTTTTCCTGATTGGCTGTTAATACGTATAATCGGTTCGTACATACGCCCGATATCTGCTGGATCAATGGGAAGATATGGTACATCCCATACTTTTTCTTCACGCTCTTTATACACTTGAAGCCCTTTTCGAATCGCATCTTGATGGGAGCCTGAAAACGCAGTATAGACGAGCTTACCTGCATATGGGTGACGTTCATGGACATGCATTCCTGTACAGGTTTCATAGGTATCGATCACTCGGTTAATATCTTCCATATATAATCCAGGTTCAATACCTTGAGAATACATATTCATAGCCATGGTCAATATATCAAGGTTTCCTGTTCGCTCCCCATTGCCAAACAATGTTCCTTCAACACGGTCTGCACCTGCTAATATCCCAAGCTCTGTTGCCGCTACGCCCGTTCCTCGATCATTATGGGTATGCAAACTAATAAGTACAGACTCACGGTTATTCAAGTTCTTGCAAAACCACTCAATCTCATCTGCAAATACATTAGGTGTTGTCATCTCAACTGTTGCAGGAAGATTGATAATTGCTTTATGATCCGGTGTCGGTTGCCATGTATCAATAACGGCTTGAACGACCTCTAGTGCATACTCCATTTCTGTACCTGTAAAACTTTCCGGTGAGTATTCAAAGGTAAAATCCGTATCTGGGTACTGCGCCGCGTATTTTTGCAACAACTGCGCGCCTTCCACAGCAATCGCTTTAATCTCTTCTTTGGTTTTCTTAAACACCATCTCGCGTTGAGCTGTTGACGTAGAATTATATACATGAACAACTGCTGCATGAACACCTTCTAAGGCTTCAAAAGTTTTGGCTATCAAGTGCTCTCTCGCCTGGACAAGAACCTGAACCTTAACATCTTCTGGGATACGTTTTTCTTCAATTAAGCGACGTAAAAATTTATATTCTGTATCTGAAGCTGAAGGAAATCCAATCTCAATCTCTTTGAATCCCATATCAACAAGCATTTGAAAAAACTTCATCTTCGCCTCAATGCCCATAGGGTTTGGCAGAGATTGATTTCCATCGCGAAGGTCAACACTACAAAACAGCGGCGCCTTGGTTAGCTCATTATTTGGCCATGTTCTGTCAACGTATTTAAATACTGGGTATTGCTTGTACTTTCCAATGTTCTTGTTCATTTTCATATCCTTATCCTCCTAATAAAATCAAAAAAACCTCTCATCTCTATAAACTATAGAGACGAAAGGTTAACTTCCGCGTTACCACTCAAATTCATTCCTCAGAATGCACTCACTAGATACCAACATATCTTCTTGATATAACGGTCAATCCCGGCTATGTCTACTCAGCTTCAACACGCAACTCCAAGGCTAGTTCATTATCTATCCAATGTTGTTTCACACCTACCAACAACTCTCTGAAAAATTCAAGAAAACTACTGCTCCTTTTCACAGTTTTTGTTCCATTCAGTTTTAAAGAATAATACACTATCTCTATACCTTTGTCAAGCTTTTTATAAAAATTGATGGATAACCATAAAAATAATAATGACAAGAAGAGACGGCAACATATTCATCACCTTAATTGTCTTGATCTCAAGAATATTCAAAGCGAGGGCAATCAAAAGTAGACCTCCCACAGCACTCAGTTCTGTAATCATAGCATCTGTAAGGTAGTGTTGCAGATATCCGGCAAGTAGCGTCAACCCTCCCTGAAAGATAAACAAAGGGATCACACTAAAAATCACACCGATACCAAGGGTTGAAGCAAGTGCTAATGCAGCAAATCCATCCATAGTCGCTTTTGTGAGTAATAAGTCCGGTGATTGGCTCACCCCTTCTTGAATGGCTCCCAATATGGTCATCGACCCCATACAAAAGAGCAAAAAAGATGTAATTAATCCTGTTGAAAAGTTAGAATCTTTTGAATTGATTCGCTCCTTAAACCGTTCACTTAGACGATTTAACTGTCGGTCCAAATCAAAGCCTTCGCCTATGATACTTCCAATAATAATACTAAAGACCATAAACAGCTGTTGATTTGATTGTATAGCCATTGAGACACCTAATATCAAGGTAAAAATACCTATGCCTGTAAATGCAATATCAATAAACCGTTTCGGTACCTTTGAATGAAATAATACACCAATCGTTCCACCAATGATAACTGTAGCCACATTGACCAACGTGCCTATCATAATTTTTCTGCGATATTCATAATCATCCTATATGTTTCATCATAGGATAGACAAGGGTCTGTAATCGATTTTCCATAACACCCGCCATCAACACTTTGGCTTCCGCCTTCGATATAACTTTCAATCATAAGACCTTTGACAAAATTTTTGATACGTGGGTCATAATTACGATTACGAATAATCTCATTGGCGATACGCGGTTGTTCATCGTATTGTTTATTGGAATTGGCATGATTGGTATCAATAATAACTGCAGGAAATTGTAATTCACGTTCTTCATACTGATCAATTAAAAAACGAATATCTTCATAATGATAATTAGGAAAGTTACGTCCGTATTGGTCAACAAATCCACGTAAAATCGAATGTGTCAGCGGATTGCCTGACGTTTTGACTTCATATCCTCTAAAAATAAAATTATGCTCGATTTGTGCTGCTCGAATGGCATTAAGCATCACCGTGATATCGCCTCCTGTAGGATTTTTCATCCCTACGGGGATATCTAATCCACTCACGGTCAGACGATGCTGTTGGTTTTCAACACTTCTAGCCCCAATAGCTACATAACTTAGTATATCATCAAGATATGCATAGTTTTCCGGATACAGCATCTCATCTGCACTGGTCATGCCTGATATCTCAGCTGCTTTGATGTGGAGATGACGAATTGCTTTGATTCCGCCAACCATATCTGAACCTTTTAACGGATTTGGCTGATGTAGCATCCCTTTATAGCCTTCTCCTGTCGTTCTTGGCTTATTGGTATATATTCTCGGAATAATAATAACCTTATCCTCAACTTTTTCTTGAAGCGTCGTTAAACGTTCAATATAGTCAAGCACTGCACTTTCATTATCTGCAGAACAAGGTCCAACAATCAAGATAAACTTGTCACTATCTCCGACAAATACATCTTTAATTGCTTGATCTCGCTCAGCTTTTTTAGCCTTAATTGCATCAGATACTGGTAATTCTTCCATAATTTCTTTTGGACTTGGAAGTTCTATAATATAATCTAAACTCATTTCTTTTCCTCCATTTTATACTGTCTATACTTTATATGAGAAAAAAGAATTTGTCAACCCTTTGTTACTATACCACTTTAAATCAAGAAAGCCATCACTTTCATCTAGAGTTTAAACGGTAACTTGACTTTCATTGTTGTGCCATGTCCCACTTGGCTCTTCACACTTATTTTACCATGGTAAAGTTCAACGATATGCTTAACAATCGATAGCCCAAGCCCGGTACCGCCTTGTTTTCTAGACCGTCCTTTGTCCACACGATAAAACCGCTCAAATAAACGCTCCAGATGTTCTTGTTCAATTCCTATACCTGTATCAGTGATCTCAATATTTAGATGTTGATAATCCCTTGAACTAGTGCATGCTATATGAACTGAACCTTCTTCCGTATATTTAATACTATTGTCTATAAGATTAATCAACAATTGCTTCATTCGATTTTTATTACACTCCAAGTTCGGCAAATCTTCTTGAACATTAACCTCTAACTTCAATCCTTTTTTTTGTGCTTTCATCGATAGAATGTCAACGACTTCGTCAACAATGGTTGCCACAGAATATGTGTCCACTTGTCGGTCAATTTTCATGCTTTCGATTTCAGATAATAAAAGAATGTCCTCGATAAGTAGGGCCAAACGTTCGGCCTCAATATCAATGATGTCTAAAAAGCGTTCAGCTACGTCCGGGTCTTGCATCGCACCATGTTTTAATGTATCTACAAATCCCTTAATGGATGTTAGAGGTGTCTTAAGTTCGTGGGTGACATTTGATACAAATTCCTGGCGAATAAGCTCCAGCTTACGTATTTTCGTCACATCTTCTATAATAATCAAAATTCCATGTAAGGTGTTTTGGCTTGTACGACTTTTAATAGGCGAAGCAGAGATTTTTAAAACAATCGTATCTGCCCCTTGACTAATTGTCGTTTCTTCTTCGATGTATTCACCCTCTTCAATAGACTGCTCTATAACTTTAAACATATGGGTATTACGAATGACTTCATAGAAAAGCTTGCCTTCAATTTCTGGATTAATCCCAAGTATTTCACTAAACGGTTGGTTGGAAAATACGATTTTGTAGGACTCATCAATAGCTGCTAATCCCAAGTCCATGCTGACTAAAATAGATTCTAGCTCGGCATTTTTTTGTTCAATCTGCCACATATTTTTGCGCATGGTAAACGTCATCAGATTAAATGCATCTGCAAGTTTTCCCAATTGATGTCGATCATCTACATAGACTTTGTGGTCATAATCTCCGGATGTGATTTTTTCTGCAACTTGGGTCAATTCATTAATCGGCTGCATTAGACGTCGTATAAAAAAATAAGCTGCAATCGACGAGAGGATTAATCCTAAAAGTAACCCAATGACCACAGATTGAAGTAAATCTTTGACAAGGTCTTGAATATTATCTGCCGGAACAGATATTCTAAGGACCCCCTCCATATCTTCATACTCAAATGTTTTGGTAAAATAATATAGATAGGCTCCCATGGTGCTACTATAACGAAGCTCAGGCTCTAAAATCCCTCGTAGCGCATTCTTAAACTCAGTACGGTTTCGATGGTTTTCCATCGTTTTTGGGTCGTTAAGTGAATCTGCCAATACCACACCATCATCATTAATCAATGTAATCCGTACATTGGTTTGTTCTCCGTAAGCTATGACAATCTCTTGCAGCGTTTGGTTCGACGTCATCAGTTCATACTTGATGAGACGGTCAATAAGAACTATTTTTTCTTGAGATTCTTGTGATGTTTGTTCAAAAAAATGACGGTTTACCTTTTGCCATGAAAACAAAACCGTCACGAGCATTGTAATTGCTACAATAGATATATATGTTATGACTAATTTTTTACCCATAATCCACCTCTACTTAAACTTATACCCCACACCGCGAACTGTTTTTATAAACTGGGGATTTTTATCATCCAATTCTATTTTTTTTCTAAGGTTACGAATATGTACATCTACCGTTCTGGTTTCTCCATAATACTCATAACCCCATATTTTCTCGAGCAAGTATTCTCGGTCAAACACACGCCCTTTATTCTTTGCCAACAAGTATAAAAGTTCAAACTCTTTAAGCGGAAGTTCAATGCGTTCTCCACGAACAATAATCTCATGGGTCGATCTGTTGATCTCGATGCCTTCCACACTGATGACTTCATCTGTAGAGTCTATCTTTTGTTGACGCATTTTATTCAGTTCGCTTGTTCTTCGAAAAACAGCTTTCATGCGTGCAATGAGCTCATGATTGCCAAAGGGCTTGCCAATATAGTCATCTGCGCCCATCTCCAAACCTAAAACTGTATCGATCTCTTCGCTTTTTGCCGTCAACATAATTACGGGTATTTGTTTAAAACGTTCATCCGTACGAATTTTGCGCAAAACTTCTAAGCCATCGATTCCAGGCAACATCAAATCCAGTAAAACCAAATCCACAGCATTTTTTTCAAGAAGCTCAAGTCCGGTTTCTCCATCAAGTGCCTGTAGTACATGGTATCCATTTTTTTCAAGATTATATCGGATGAGTTCAAGAATATGTTCTTCATCATCAATTGTCAAAATAGTATTTGTTGCCATGATATCCTCCGCTTGCTATTGCAATTTTCCGGTTCCGTAATAGATAATCCACTCTGCAATATTGGTCGCATGATCTGCCATGCGTTCAAGGTATTTATTAATTAATATATAATTTGTCGAATCTTGAATCAACTCGCTGTCTTCTTGCATCAGTTGAATCAGTTTTTCCATGAGTTGATTAAAATAATTATCAATCACATCATCACGTTGAATGATTTCCCTAGCCAAGTCAAGGTCTTTACGTATATATGCATTAATCGTATCAGAAATCATTAAACTTACAGCATCTGCCATTGCCGGTAATATTTCCAACTTTAAAAACGGTTGTTTTTCTGTGAGGCGAACAACATATTCACTAATGTCTTCACAATGGTCAGCAATACGCTCTAAATCCGTAACAATTTTTAATATGGATACGATATCACGTAAATCCGTAGCTATGGGCTGCTGTCTTGCTACAATAATCAAACATTCACGCTCAATCTTTCGTTCCATTTCATCAATCAAATCATCTTTTTTGATAACATGCATGGCAAGTTCTTTGTCACGCGTTTTTAGCGCTTTTATCATGTCTTGAATCGACTCTTCGATAAATGCGCCCATTTTTATAATATCTTTATGTAAACGGTTTAATTCCTTTTCAAATTCATACCTTACTGGCATAATATTTCCTCCACAACACTTTTTATTTTACGCTAAATACACCATCATTGCAATCGTATCATCCAAAACGACCGGTAATATAATCTTCTGTCTTCTTATTTTGAGGATCTCTAAAGATTTTTTCTGTTTTTCCAAATTCCAGCAGTTCACCTAGTAGGAAAAAAGCAGTTCGATCAGATATCCTTGCGGCTTGTTGCATATTATGGGTTACCATTATAATTGTATATTTTTCTTTAAGTTCTGACGCCAAATCTTCTATCTTCAATGTTGATATAGGGTCCAGTGCAGACGTTGGCTCATCCATTAATAAAACATCTGGTTCTACCGCCAATGCCCTTGCAATACATATTCTTTGTTGCTGACCACCTGAGACACCTAACGCACTTTTTTTTACGCGATCTTTGACTTCATCCCAAATAGCTGCTTGACGAAGGCTACGCTCTACAATGTCATCTAACTGAGACTTTCTTTTTATACCGTGCATTCTGGGTCCATACGCTACATTGTCATAGATGCTCATAGGAAAAGGATTTGGCTTTTGAAAAACCATGCCAACTCTTGAGCGCAAGCTAATAACGTCAATATTGCCATATATGTCCTGATTGTCTAAGAGTACCTTGCCATCAACTCTAACGCCTTCAATCAAATCGTTCATACGATTTAATGTCCGCAAAAAAGTTGATTTACCACAACCGGATGGTCCGATAAATGCTGTTATCTCATTGGCTTTAATTTCTAGATTCACTTTTTTTAGCGCTTGAAAATCACCGTAATATAAATCAAGATCTTCCACTTTAAACTTTGTCTGATTCGCCATTATTACACCTCTTAATTGTATTTTCTATGAAAACTATATCATTTTTTGGTTAAGTCCATATACGCCTCATGTTAAGTTTGTGTAAAGTCAGCTCACAAAAAGGCATTGCTCATTTGAGCAATGCCTTAGTATGTTAAGTTTAACTATGATTTTATTTATTCTGCTGCTTCCAGCGCAATTTCCATCATTTTTGTAAATGCGTTTTGTCGCTCTTCACTTGTCGTTATCTCTCCATTAACCAATGAATCCGATACTGTTAGTAAACACGCAGCTTTTTTTCCAAGGATTTTAGCATTTGCAAATAATGCAAAGGCTTCCATCTCAACGGCTGTACATCCTTCTTCATCACGAATACGTTCAAATTCTTTGTGATTTTCTCGATAAAACACATCCGAAGAATGAATACGTGTACGTGTAAGTGGAATATTAAGTTCTTTGGCATACGTTTCCAATTGGCTATTTAACTCTTTATCCGCTTCTATCGTTGGTTCTAAATACCCACTTTGAACTTTTGCATATGTTGATTCTGACCATACGTCTTGAGCAAGCAATACATCATATACATGTAATTTGTCTGAATAAGCTCCGCATGAGCCAATACGAATGATTTTTTCCACATCATAAAACTTATACAGTTCATAAGAATAGATTCCTATACTTGGCATCCCCATCCCTGAACCAAAGACAGATATTCTCCGTCCTTTGTATGTTCCTGTAAAAGCCAATGCATTTCTAACGCTATTGACTTGTACAACATCTTCTAAAAAAGTCTCAGCAATAAACTTAGCGCGTAAAGGGTCACCTGGCATAAGTACTGTTTTGGCAAAGTCCTCTTTGTTCGTTACCTCAATATGTGGTGTTGGTATTCCCATAATCTTCTCCTTTTCTCCTGTGCTTATTGTCCGACTGAATAGTTCGGTGCTTCCTTTGTTATTTGAATATCATGAGGATGGCTTTCTTTTAAAGAAGCCGCAGTAATTTTAACAAACTGCCCTCTTGTTCTTAATTCTTCAATAGTACGTGTTCCGGCATATCCCATACCTGAACGTAATCCACCAATCATTTGATAGATTGTATCTTCAACAAGTCCTTTATATGGCACACGACCTTCAACACCTTCTGGAACAAGTTTTTTCGCATCTTCTTGGAAATAGCGATCTTTACTACCTTTTTCCATCGCTGCTAAAGAGCCCATACCACGGTATACTTTGTATTTTCTTCCTTGATATAATTCAGTCTCACCAGGTGATTCTTCTGATCCGGCAAATAAGCTTCCCATCATACAGATATATCCACCTGCTGCAATTGCCTTGACAACATCCCCTGAATACTTGATTCCACCATCCGCAATGATTGGAACGCCATATTGAGCTGCCACTTCTGCACAGTCACTAATTGCTGTGATTTGTGGAACACCCACACCTGCTACAACACGTGTTGTACAGATAGATCCTGGACCGATTCCAACTTTTACTGCATCTGCTCCGGCTTCAATCAATGCTTTAGTTGCAGAACCTGTTGCTACATTACCTGCAACAACTTGTAAGTCAGGATATATTTCTTTGACTTTTCGAACGGCCTCAATAACGCCTTCTGAATGTCCGTGTGCCGTATCAAGAACAATGGCATCTACACGAGCATTTTTTAGCGCTTCGATGCGTTCCATCATATTGCCAGTAATTCCAACCGCAGCTGCAACACGAAGACGTCCTTGGTCATCTTTGGCTGAATCCGGATATAAAATAGCTTTTTCAATATCTTTAATTGTAATCAACCCTGAAAGGTTACCTTCATCATCAACGATTGGTAGCTTTTCGATACGATACTTCGCAAGAATATCTTTTGCCGTCTCAAGATTTGTACCTATGGGTGCTGTAATTAAGTTTTTACTTGTCATAACTTCTTCAATTTTTTTATTGAAGTCCGTCTCAAAGCGTAAGTCCCTATTCGTTAAGATTCCTACGAGTTTTTTTGTTCCTTCTTTTACAATAGGAACCCCTGAAATTCTAAATTTTGCCATTAATTCATTTGCTTCGTAAACATAATGGCTTGGATTTAGGTAAAATGGGTCTGTGATAACACCATTTTCTGAACGTTTAACCTTATCAACTTCTTCTGCCTGTTCTTCAATCGACATATTTTTATGTACAACACCGATTCCACCTTGTCGTGCCATCGCTATCGCCATTCTCGCCTCAGTCACTGTATCCATCCCCGCACTCACTAACGGAATGTTAAGTTTAATTTTTTTTGTAAACCATGTGGAAATATCAACATCTTTGGGTAAAACTTTTGAATGTGCAGGAATTAATAAAACATCATCAAAGGTAATTCCTTCTTTTACTATTTTGTTCATGGGAATCCTCTCTTTCAAAACTGAAAACGTTATTTACTTTTAAGTTATATGAGAGTTTAGCAAAAATCCTCTTTGTTGTCAATATCTATCTCATCATCAATCATGACAGATAAGTCTTGAGATAAATCCACTTCTGCAAGAACCATCTGAATATTTTCAGCATCAACCACACGAATAACTGGTCGAGTCGGCATATTTTCATTGAGTTTTGCAACGACACCAATACGTCCATCACTTAAGCGCACACCTAGTCCAATAGGGTATGGCGATACGGAGCTTCTAAATATACGTACAATTTCCGGATCAAACCATGTATATGCTCGTGAGACGATTAACTCAATAATCTCATAATGCTTCATACGTTGTGTTAACGAATTATTATATAATAAGTTATCATATTCATTTGCGATAGCAACAATTCTCGAAAATTCATGAATGTTCTCATTTTTTTTGCCTAATGGAAATCCGGTTCCATCAAACATCTCATGATGCGTTAATGCAACATTCGCCGCCAAAAGAGAGCTTCCCGGAATAGACTTTATCAGTTCATATCCTAACCGAACATGATCGCGGTAAAGGGCTAATTCTTGAGGCGTATATTGCTCTCGATATCTCGTGGCGTCAAACTCTTTAATCTGAGTTTTTCCTAAGTCATGTAAAAGGGCTCCTAGAGCCAAATGTTTGAGTTGTGTATTATTATAGCCCTTTTTTTTGGCAATAAACAACGCAATAATACATACATTGATTGAATGCATGTATAAATAATCACTTTTGTTGCGGATTTCTTGTAAACTAATCATTACCCTTGGATTTTCCAGGACTTCTGTAATAATTGTTTCAACATTATTTACGATCATTTCATTAACTGAAAAATGACCGTCTTCAATTTTTCGAATACTCTCTTGTAAGACACGTTTTGTTTCTGCTTTTGTTTCTTCAGATACAAGTTCATCAATTTCGATACCTTGAGATATCTCATCTTGAATATAAATGTATGCTAAATCAAGCTGTTTTATCTTTTCGATATAGTTTTGTGTCAGATTCGTCCCATCTCTTAATAAAATCACACCATTATTAGCATAGATAGGCTTTGCCAACTCCATGCCTGCTTTTAATCTGGAAACATTTATTCTTCTCATACGAATCTTCCTCTAAACCAATTTATTTTTTCACTTTACGAGGTATATACATTTTTATGCCATCAATCAAAGTGTCATTTGGTTCCATTAGTAGCATCGTTCGCTTACCTTCATGATCAAGTATGGCTGCATATAACTGGTCGCTTTCGACACCTGAACTAAAGTCTAACACTTTTTGTACATTGCTTGTCTCTTGCTTGTAGTCCGGATGCTTTGCATGAATCATTACATGAATAGAACGTACTTCAATTGAAATTGCACGTTTTCTTTTACTTTTATTAAATATTCGATCAATATCAAGTTCACCATTTGTAAAAATATATTCATATTCTAAGTTTAAGCGTCGAACCAAAACGATGGCTACCCATCCTATAAGAACAATTAGTGGTAACAATAATCCCAGGCCTGTTATAATCGGAATCATTGATGCGATAAACACAAGAACAATCGCACCTGCAATAATTCCTATTTTTTTCATCATATCTTTCCCATTATTTTCTCTCTTTACCAGTTGTTCCTTAAACACGTCATTATAAGCCATTCTTTTCCTCCTGTAGTATATTACCAAAACTTTAACTCTATTATAACGAATATCCTACGTTTAAACAAGTAAAAAAGAAGTTGTTGTATACAACAACTTCTTTTTATATATAATATTTGTCTTACATCATACCCATGCCAGGTGCGCCGCCCATACCTGCAGCTCCCATTGCCGGTTCAGCTTCTGGAATATCTGCTACAACAGATTCTGTTGTTAATAGTGTTGATGCTACAGAGTTTGCATTTTGAAGTGCGCTACGTGTTACTTTTGATGGGTCAATAATTCCAACTTCAACCATATCCACGTATTTTTCTGTTAGTGCATCAAAACCTACTCCATTTTCAGATTCTTTGACTTTGTTAACAATAACCGAGCCTTCTAAACCTGCATTTGACACAATTTGACGTAACGGAGATTCAAGGGCTTTTAAAATCAATTTTGCTCCTGTACGTTCGTCTCCTTCTAAAGTTTCAATTAAGTTTTCTACTTCTTTAGATGCATGAACATAAGCTGTACCACCACCAGCGATAATTCCTTCTTCAACTGCCGCTCGCGTTGCAGCCAATGCATCTTCCATACGAAGCTTTTTCTCTTTCATTTCTGTCTCTGTTGCCGCTCCTACTTTAATGACAGCAACTCCACCAGCAAGTTTTGCTAGGCGTTCTTGTAGTTTTTCTTGGTCAAATTCTGACGTTGTTTCTTCAATTTGGCCTTTGATTTGAGCAATGCGGGCATCAATATCTGCTTTGTTACCTGCTCCATTGACAATTACTGTATTTTCTTTTTGTACTTTAACTGTTTTTGCTCGTCCAAGTTGTTCCATTGTTGTTTCTTTAAGGTCTAAGCCTAGTTCATCTGATATAACTGTTCCGCCAGTAAGTGTTGCAATATCCTCAAGCATTGCTTTACGACGATCGCCAAATCCTGGTGCTTTGACAGCAACACAGTTAAAGGTTCCACGAAGTTTGTTAACGATTAATGTTGTTAATGCTTCGCCTTCTACATCTTCTGCAATGATAAGAAGCTTTTCACCGGATTGAACAATTTGTTCAAGAATAGGTAGTATTTCTTGGATATTTGATATTTTCTTGTCAGTAATAAGAATATATGGATTTTCTAGGTTTGCTTCCATTTTTTCCATATCTGTTGACATATATGCGGATAAATATCCACGGTCAAACTGCATGCCTTCAACAACTTCAAGTTCTGTCATCATTGTTTTTGACTCTTCAATCGTAATAACACCATCCGTTGATGCTTTTTCCATTGCTTCCGCAATTAATTGACCAACTTCTTCATCACCTGCAGAAATTGCAGCAACTTTTGCAATTTGATCTTTTCCGTTGAGCGTTCGACTCATTGCCTTAATTGCATCTACAGTTACAGCTGTAGCTTTTTGCATACCTCGTCTTAGGATGATAGGGTTTGCTCCGGCTGCAACGTTTTTCATACCTTCTTGAATCATTGCTTGTGCTAAAACTGTTGCTGTCGTTGTACCGTCTCCTGCTACATCATTGGTTTTAGTTGCAACTTCTTTGACGAGTTGAGCGCCCATATTTTCAAATGCATCTTCTAACTCAATATCTTTTGCAATTGTTACACCATCATTGGTGATTAATGGTGATCCAAATTTTTTGTCTAGTACCACATTACGTCCTTTTGGACCTAAGGTTACTTTTACAGTGTCCGCTAATTGGTCAACACCTTTTTCAAGTGCACTTCTTGCTTCAGCACCAAATAAAATTTGCTTTGCCATGTTATCTACCTCCATATATCGATTAATTAATCACATAAAATGTTATTAAATATTATTCTACAATAGCTAATATATCGTTTTGTCGAACGATAATATATTCTTCTCCTTGAAGTTTGACTTCTGTTCCAGCATACTTCGAATAGATAATCTTATCTCCGACTTTAACTTGCATTTGAACTTCTTTTCCATCAACAATTCCGCCTGGACCTACTGATACAACCTCTGCTTCTTGAGGTTTTTCTTTTGCAGCACCAGGTAATACAATTCCTGATTTTGTCGTTTCTTCTGCCTCCAATTGCTTAATAACCACTCTGTCTCCTAATGGCACCAATTTCATAATTAAACCTCCTTAATCATTAACAAATATTTTCTTTTGTTAGCACTCATCAAGTTTGAGTGCTAATCTATATATATAATATACGATTCTTTTTTATTTTGCAAGTCCATTTTTACATTTTTATAGAATTTTTATCATTTGTCGTCCATATTCAAAAATGTACTGTTGAGCTATGCCTGCATATACTCCAAACAGCTTTTCGCCAAATTGCTGTATGTGGATATCCTTGGTTTTTGCATCAAGCGTGTCATACAAGTACACCATTGTTTTTCGCATCCATACATCCACCGGAAAGGCTTCCATATAGTCCAATCCAAATAATGCGACACACGATGCCACTTTATCGCCTACACCTTTAATCTGCTTTAACATTTCCATGGTTTGATTGGCGTCTAAACTTGCATTCAAATCAAGCACCACTTTACCTTCACATACCTGCTTAATGGCATCAACAAGATATGGCGCTCTATAGCCAAACTTCATAGCACGAAACTGTTCTTGTGTAATCTCTTGCAATGCATGGCTGGTTGGAAAAGCATATATCGGTCTAGATTCGACTTCACCTAGGTACTGTCCATATTGATCTGAGAGCGCATTAACGAGCTTACGAATCTGAGGAATCGCCTTTGATTGGGATATAATAAAGGTCAAAAGCATCTCAAATGGATCTTGGCGAAGGATTCTTAAGCCTTTTTGCTCCTGTATAACCGCTTCTAAGCGTGGGTCGGCCTTAATAATTGCTTGATTAATCTCTTGATAATTTAAATCAAGCGCCAAATATAGCGACCATACTGTATAAAATTCTTGTTCCTCACAATAAAAGTGATAACCACCTTCGACTTTTTTTACATGCACATAATGATTTTGATAAATTAAGACATAGTCTTTTTCTGATATGACCTCATAACGAAAGACTTGACCGCTTTGCAAAATTTTATATATATCCAACTCCTCATAAGGAATTTTTAACACATACATTTTGGCCTCCTTATGTTATAATACTCATGACGCATGATAATCATAACATACATTAGACTTAAAATATAGAAGGAGTTCTTATGGCAAAGGAAGAAATATATACGATACCCTTATGGGACGCAGTTAAAGATGACGGCGAATGTCCTTTTTGTTTTCTTGAAAAAAAGCTAGAAAAAGATTTAATTGATTTTTGTTTAAGTGATGCTTATATGCAAAAAGATTTTCGTCAAACGACCAACAAGATTGGTTTTTGCCGCAACCACTTCACGCAGCTTTTCCAATCCCCAAATCGTCTTGGCTTGACCCTTGTAAATCAAAGCCATACAATGGAGATGCTAGAAACATTTAAGCAAGCTACTGAAAATTTGAAAAGCACAAAAAAACTATTCAAGAAAAAAGCAGACACGAATACATCTTTACACCATTTATACGATTTACTTACAAAAGATTGTTATATTTGCGGACGCATCGAGGAAACAATGACACGCTATTATGAAACCTTTTTTTATCTCTATAAAAAGGACGATTCTTTTAAAGCATTTATTCCCAACACAAAAAGTTTTTGTATGCCGCATTATATTAAGCTAATTGAAACCGGACAGGCAAGTATTTCTGCTTCTGTTTTTGAAGAGTTCATTAACGATACGCGCCCACATTTTATAAAAAACATGGAGCGTGTCCTTGACGATATGCAATGGTTTGTCAATAAATATGATTATCGTTACGAAAAAGAACCTTGGAAAGATGCAAAGGATGCTCCAAAGCGTTCTATACAAAAAATCAACGGAACCGTTCTATAAAGCAAAAATCACAGCACTAACTTGGCTGTGATTTTTTTTCTACTTGTTTTATATGTTCATTAATTAATTCTTTTACATCATATACTTTATCGCGTAATCGTTTAGACACATCTGGATGTCCTATAACTTTACCCAACCATTGCTTCGCTATTCGCACATCACCTAAGCGCCGCGCAAGTTCTGCAATAATATACTCCATCGTCATATCATCAATGCCCATAATTGGAAGTGTTTCATTTGAATAAGCCAACTTAAAACCTTCATAAGCCTTTTCAACAAAAACAATTTCGTAGGTTTTAAGTTTTTTTAGCAGCGCTTCATTTTGATTCTCAGACGCTTTGATTGATTCTTGCCATCCTCGATATAACCAGCTTATCTTAAGACAGATATACGCTTTAATCCCATTACCATCTCCACCGACTGCACTGTTAAGCAACACCAGTTTGTAGCGTTCAACCGCCTCTTCATAGGTAAGAATTTCATTGTACTTATGTCCAATATAATTACGTGTAATATTTTCAATGATGGCTCTTTTCTTAGCGTCACTTACGGTTTTAAAATATTTATTAATCGCAGCATATCCACAATAGTTACATACTGTTACTTCATAAGGTATCGGATCAAATCCCATATATAACGGACGCAAATCTAACTCTGTTCCTTGAAATCTTACACGTCCGGTACGTACCGTTGATGTTTGAAAAGAATGCTTGCAGATAGGGCAGTCAACTTTACGTTGATAAATGTACATTTGCGTTGTTGATGCTTTTTTTTTCTCTTTTTTTTCTATGCTCTTCTTTTTTGTCTCGTCTTTGAACAAGTCTGCATCCGAAATATTCTTGAAGCCTAAGCCTTCAAGATCCTTAAAAATATTATCCATTCTTTCCACCTTATTTGTAAGAACTTTTTAATGAAACCGCTAGATTTAGCACATATTTCTCGTCAGTTGTCTCTTTTGGATCAATATTAAAATATCCATGTCGAACAAATTGAAACTTGTCTTCCACATTATATTCACGAATAATTGGCTCAACATATGCCTTTGGATAGATCACTTTTGAAAGCTCGTTAAACACAAGTGTATTCTCACCGTCGTTGTCTTGTTCAACAAATAATCGATCATACATATGAACTTCTGTTGCTACACCTTCTGTTGCAGAAACCCAATGAATAGTTCCTTTCGGTTTGCGTTCATTAAAGCCGCTTCCACTCTTGGTTGCCGGATCATAAGTACACTTTAATTCAATGACTTCGCCATTTTCATCTTTGACAATTTCTTCACATCGAATAAAATACGCATGCATCAGACGAACCTCAACTCCTGGAGAAAGGCGTCGATATTTTTTATTTGGAGGTGTCTCCATGAAGTCTTCACGTTCAATATATATCTCACGTGTGAACGGAATCTCATGCGAACCTAATTCTTCATTTTCTGTATTATTAACCGCCGGCAAGTATTCTACCTTACCTTCTTCATAATTGGTAATCGTAATCTTTAATGGATTGATGACAGCCATAATTCGAGGCACTTTAAGTTTCAAGTCTTCTCGAAGTGCATGTTCAAGCATTGCAATATCAACCTTTGACTTACTCTTAGACAATCCTACCATTTCAAAAAACTTGCGAATAGACTCCTTGGTATAACCACGACGTCTTAATCCTCTAATTGTTGCCAAACGGGGATCATCCCAACCATCAATTAATCCTTCTTCAACGAGTGGACGGATACGGCGCTTTCCAAGAATGGTATGAGATAAACTCAACTCAGCAAACTCCACTTGTCGTGGTGGGTTTTTCCATTCAAGAGCTTCAAGTACCCAATCATATAGCGGACGATGATCTTCAAATTCCAATCCACATAGAGAATGGCTTACGCCTTCAATCGCATCCTCAATTGGATGTGCAAAGTCATACAAAGGATAAACGCACCATTTATCTCCCGCTGCATAATGTTCCATATGGGATATACGGTATATACCCGGATCACGCATATTCATATTTGGTGAAGCCATATCAATTTTTGCACGTAGAATCTTGCTTCCATCTGGAAATTCACCATTTTTCATTCGCTCAAACAGATCTAGATTTTCTTCAACACTGCGGTTGCGATAGGGGCTCTCTTTACCTGCTTCTGTAAGGGTTCCTCGATACTCACGCATTTGTTCAGGCGTCAAGTCACATACATAGGCTTTACCCCTTTTAATTAATTCAATGGCTGCATCATATAATTGCTCGAAATAGCTAGACGCAAAAAAGATTCGATCTTCATAGTCTGCACCTAACCATGCCACATCTTCTTTTATACTTTCTACAAATTCGATTTTTTCTTTTGATGGATCCGTATCATCAAAACGAAGATTAAACTTTCCATTATATTTTTCTGCTATTGTATAATTAGTTGTAATCGCTTTTGCATGTCCAATATGCAAATAACCATTGGGTTCTGGCGGAAACCGCGTTATGACCGTAGAAGTTCTGCCCTCTTCAATATCTTTATCAATAATATGTTCAATAAAACTTTTTGAAATTGTTTCTTCCATTAAAGGCCTCCTAAGTTTAGTATACACTGTATACAAAGTAAGAATAATTGTATCACAGAGTTTGTTCGATATCAAGGTTTCTCCCACTCTTAAAAAAAGGATATATACATTTTGTATACATCCTTAGTCTTTTTTAATTGATTGTACTCGCCTGTCTGTTATCCTTGAACAAGATATTGCAATAATAACGCGATATCTTCCGGTTCTGACACAAGCAACTCAATTTCTTCTATTTTAGGATCTGAGAACATATTGGTCAACGAAACATATTGAGACAATTTGGATTTTAAATTCAATCGGTCTCCTTGTTTTGTTACCAGTTCAACACGTCCTTTACATTGGTCAACAGTTTCAAAAAAACGATCTACATTTTTGATATTTTTTATAATCATAGCGCTCTTCCTTTCCTCATATATTTTATTGATTTAATGGTACACCTAATTAAGCTTTTCTGTCAAGCTGTAAATTTCTTGTACTTTTGCATAACTTGGCATGATAGCGGCACTTCCATATTGGGTTGTCACATAGGCTGCCATTGTATTTGCAAAACGTACAAATTCCTTGATTTTATCAAACTCAATATCCTCCGGGCGTCGACCATCTTCAATAATATGGTAAAGCATTGCACCTAAATGACTATCGCCTGCACCTGTGGTATCGACAGCTTGAACTTTTATACCAGCAATTACAGAAAATCTATCCGCTTGACGCACACCACAACCATTGGGTCCTAGTGTAACCAAGATAAGCGGTATCATGTATTGTTCATACAGAAGCTTCGAACCCTGTTCAATATCTTGTTCTCCCGTTAAAAACAACAGTTCTTCCTCAGAAATTTTAAGGATATCCACTTGGTCCATAACCGATAGAATCGTTGTCTTTGCCACGTCCAACGATGACCATAATGGCGGACGTAGATTAGGGTCATAACTAATAATCATCTTCTTTTGCTTTGCCAGTTCAAGGCTCTTAAGCGTAGCCCCGCGAACAGGTTCATCCGTCAAGGAAAGGGAACCGAAATGAAAAATCGAAGCGTCCTCAAATATCTGGACATCTATATCTTCCTTGGAAAGCATTAAATCGGCGCCTGGGTTTCGATAAAAACTAAAGTCTCTATCACCATCATCTTTTAAGGCAACAAAGGCAAGTGTTGTTGGATATTCTGATGTCATCTTTAAGTACTGACTATCAATGTTACATGTCTCCAAAAAGCTTTTTAAATATGTACCAAACATATCTTGTCCGACACACCCTACAAATCGACTGCTGCGTCCTAGACGTGTCACTGCTGCTAAAACATTTGCCGGTGCTCCTCCTGCATTGCGTTCAAAGGCTACCTTATCTGTCGCTTTAAGCGGCGTAAAATCTATAAGTAATTCTCCTAATGCTACAATATCTGCCATCATAACCTCCATCTTTTGAGCATTTATTTTAATAAACTTTCGACAAGATCTTTTGCCTTGACAAAATCATCTTCATCCGGATTCCAAAACGACTGAATTGATGCTTCTACGACTTCAAAACCAGCATCTGCCATACGTTCTTTGAGGACTTTAACCCCTTCTCCACTCCATCCATAACATCCAAAAGTGGCAGCTTTTTTATTTTTAAACTTGAGCGTTTTCAAAAAATGAATCCATCCATCCACACTTGATAGAATATCGTTCCCCATGGTTGGCGAGCCGACAGCTACCGCACGGGACTTAAACACTTCGGTCATAATTTCATTTTTGTCTGCTTTGGCACAGTTAAATACTTTAACCACGGTATCTGGACTTAAATCTCTAGCGGCTTCAGCTATTTTATGGGCAATCTTTGTCGTTCCTTCCCACATGGTATCATAGACAATGGTCAATTGATTTTCTTGGTAATTATCCGACCACGCAACGTATTTTTCAACAATTTGCATCGGGTTGTCACGCCATATCGCACCATGACTAGGCGCAATAATATCAATAGGTATATTTAATGCCACAATTTCTTCTATTTTTCTAGCTACCAACGGGGAAAAAGGATTTAAAATATTGGCATAGTATTTCATTGCCTCTTTTTCCAATAAACACTGGTCAGCTCGATCATTAAACAGCTCTTCTACTGCAAAGTGTTGTCCAAAGGCATCATTGGAAAATAAAATATTATCCCCTGTCATGTATGTAGCCATACTATCTGGCCAGTGCAGCATACGCATTTCAACAAAAATTAATTGCTTTCCATTACCAATATCAACAGAATCCCCCGTTTTAACGATATTTAAGTTCCAATCATGCTTACCATACTGTCCTTCCAAACTTTTAACCGCATTGGCTGTACAATAAATCGGAGTATCTGGTATTTCTTTCATTAAATCCACAAGAGCCCCTGAATGGTCTACCTCTCCATGATTAACCACAATAAAATCTATCTCCGACAAGTCAATCTCTTTTTTTAAGTTGTCAATAAACTCAAAGCGATGGGGAGCCCATACCGTATCAATAAGAACCGTTTTTTCCTCTTGAATCAAATATGCGTTTTGACTTGATCCATTATAAATCGAATAATCATCTCCATGAAAAGATTCAAGTTCCCAGTCGATATAACCAAGCCAGCTCACATTATTTTTCACCAATTGCTTCATAACGTCACTCCTTATTTACTCATCCTAAGTCATGCATCAAAAAAATGCTGTAACGCCTTTATTATATCATATCAAACTATAAAACTCTACATTGTACAGCGTGGATTTGCCTCGGCTTGAAAACACAATATTTTCTCCATCTTCGTGAGGATCTATCAATGCTGTAAAGACACGTCTACCTCCATCAGCAAATATCTCTACACTATATCTATCCATTAGCACACGAACGTCCATGGTTTTTATAACACGCTCTTGACGGATTGTTCTTAGTCCATACCACTGGTTGTTGGCCGTCATAGGCAACATGTTTTTTTCTCCATTATTACGACGGTCAAATATCCATTCTTGTCCTACCACATCATAAGTCAACGATGTCGTGCAGGCTTTTCCTTTGGCTATCTCTATACAAAATTCTCTAGCTTCGCTTATATCTACGGTAAAACTCAAATCAAAGTGTTGGCCGTTCATTGTGTCAAATGCTTTTGATTCATTATAAAGCATTGCTTCTTGAATCCGAATTCCATCATCCTTACGAAGGTCCTTGATTGCTTCAATCGGCTGTTGTATCAACCATCCTTGATCTACACTTAATACTCTTGGAATAGACATTAATCCAGCCCATCCATTGTCAATACGAACCTCTTCATCGCCATCCCATGGACTAATCCAACCAATCATAATACGTTCTCCTGACGGATCAACAAAGGTTTGAGGTGCATAAAAATTAAAACCACAGTCTAAGTCTCTTGTTGTATGCCAATCACCATGCGCCTCTTCCAAGTCCACTTTTCCAAGCTTGTATTCGGTCGGATGCATATTGGGGCGAACTGTTTTCCCATCATCCTTGGCCAATTCAATAATTGAATAGATAAGAACCTCTTCTTGATTTAACGTCATTAAATCCGGACACTCCCATATCTCTTGCTTTCCTTGGTCACTTTTGGCAAGAACTCCTACATAGTCCCAATGTAACATATCTTCGGAGCGATAGAGTAAAACAGCGCCTCCGACTTCTTCGGGTCGCCCAACAATCACCGACCAATAGGTATCCTTATATTTGAAGACTTTGGGGTCTCTAAAATCTTGAGCCAAAGCACCCTGAGGCAAATCCTTGGCATCTAAGACCGGATTGTCTGTATGTTTTTCAAAGGTTATTCCATCGTGACTGATGGCGATGTTTTGATTTTGTAAGACCACACCCTCTCGGTCTAAGTGCCCTGTATACATAAGATATAGCTTATCGTCAATCTCGATTGCACTTCCGGAAAAACATCCATCCAGCTCATATGCTTCCTCTGGTGCCAAAGCCACCGGGTGGTCTTGCCACTGAAGAAGGTCTCGAGACGTTGCATGTCCCCAATACATAAGGTCCCAATGAATTTTATAAGGATTATGTTGATAGTATAGATGATATTCTCCATTGTAGTAACAAAGACCATTGGGGTCATTCATCCATCCAATAGGTGGACTATAGTGAAATTTGGGATGGTTTTTTGTTCTGTCCTTGTTTTTTTGTATATATGCATTCGCATTATCTAGTAACTTACTCATGATAATTCCTTTCTCGTACGTTTATTTATTTTATACCTGAACGCGCAACACCTTCGACAATCTGTTTTTGGAAAAACATATATAAGATGACAACCGGTAAGGTAACCAATGTTAAGGCAGCCATCGTATGGCTTGTGAATATATTGTAGGTATCACTAAAAATCGCATTAAGTGCCACTTGAACCGGCATCAATTCTGAATTGGACAACGCCATGACCGGCCATAAAAAGTCATTCCATGATGCTAAAAAGGTAATAATCCCAATGGTTACATAGATGGGCTTGCTAATAGGAAAGACAATCTTATAGAACAATTTGAAGTGTCCCAACCCATCAATTCGAGCTGCTTCAGATAGTTCTTCAGGAAATGACAAGAAATATTGTCGAAACAAGAAAATATTCATCACATTCGCAATAAAGGGTAATAAATATCCTGCGATGGTATTAATCAGTTTTATTCGAAAGACAACCATATATAAAGGTAAGATAGTTGCCTCTACCGGTACAATCATTAGCGCGATAATCAACATCAACACTGCATTTTTAAACGGAAATTCAAACTTGGCTAAAGCATAACCTGCAAGGGAATTGACCATCAGACCAAAAATAACTGTTAAGCTTGCATAGATCAGGCTGTTACCCATGTTTTTAAAGACATTATACATACTTAGAAGCTCTCTATAGGGCTTTAAAGTCATATCACCCATTCGAGGTATAAAGGCAAAGATGGTCCCTATATCTCGATAAATATGCTCATCGATTTTAAAAGACGATACAATCATCCACAACATTGGGAATATAAAAAGTAAGGACACGCAAGTAATAAGTATATAAAAAAGTAGCCTTGTTATTTTTTTCTTCGCCATGATTATTCCTCCTTAAGTACTTTTTTTATGAGTATGGATACAACGACCAAAAACAGGGTAAAAACAAGCGTAATGGCACTTACATAACCGACATTACGGTGCCTAAATCCATATTCATAAATGTATTGTAAAATTGTCATTGTCGAATAATCCGGACCGCCTCCAGTCATAACCATAGGTTGTACGATAAGTTTAAACGCTTGAATTGTTGTCGTAATAATCAAAAACATCGTCACCGGTCGTAATGAAGGTATGGTAATATGTAAAAATTTACTCCAATTATTGGCACCGTCGATTTCTGCTGCTTCATACAAACTATGCTCAATGTTTTTTAGCCCTGCCAAGAAGATAAGCATCTGATATCCGCATCCTGACCATGCTGAGATGGCCACAATTGTTGGCATCGCTTGGGTGGTGCTGGTTAAGAATTTTTATCTGGGTATCCCAATCATTGTTAATAGTTCGTTGGCAAGTCCCGAAGATGGATTTAAAAGCACTGACCACAGAATCGAGATAACAACAAGTGACAAGACCGCTGGCGCAAAATAGGCCATACGAAAATATCCGTTAAACTTTAATTTTTTGTTGACGATAAGTGCCAACACCAAGGCCATTCCCAGCTGAAGTGGAACAACAAGGACCACAAAATAAACTGTGTTTTTAAAAGTCTTTAATAGCAATGTATCTGATGTCATTCGAACAAAATTATCAATTCCAATGAACGTTTTTTCATCTGGTTTTAATAGGTAGTAATCTGTAAACCCGTTAATAAATGCTGAAAATATCGGCAAAATGACAAATGTAAAGGCAAGAATTAATGCAGGCAATAAAAACGCATAGGCAGTTATGGATTCTTTGAATGAATATTTAGGTTTTTGTTTTACTATTTCCATAGGTTTCACTTCCTTGTCTAAATAATCAGCTGCTGCAGCTATACTACAGCAGCTATGTTATTTATAATTTATTTTCTGTATTTTTCAAATTCAAAATCAATTTTTTTCATTGCATCATCGACATATTGTTCGATGGTCTCTGTATCGTTGATTTGGTTTTGAGCGATGCGCATAATAATATCTCGGGCAAAGGTCTCTGAAAGATATGGATAGCCTACACTTATCGGACGCGCTTTATTGGTATTTTCCACTTGATATTTTAATACATGCCACGCTTCGTTATGATATGGATTGTCTGTGTTCGTATCAATAACAGATACAGCATCGGTACGCCCTGGGATGGCGCCAATTGCATGATAATATTCCTTCGCCGCTTCATCATTAGTTAACCATGCCAAGACCTCTCCTACTTGCTCTGCTTTTTCGCTGCCAGCTTCTACCGTATCAGATGCAACAAAAGCCCAACTTCCTGATGGTGTATAGTTCCCTTCAAATTCTGCATCTATTTTTGGATAGCGCACGGAACGGAATTTTGTATTTGGATAGTTGCTGGTTAAATCATTAATAAACCAAAATCCACCAATCGCCATCGCTGCTTTTCCTGTATGAAAGCTTTTTTCAGGTTCTATGGCAAGAGCCAGTTCATCGGCGAAAAAGTCACCGAATACTTTTAAGGATTCTATTGTCTCTGGACTATTCATATAACCATCGAGTGTCAAACCGTCCTCTGCAACAACATTTGCTCCATTAGACCAAAGCATTGGCAACAAGAAATACATAGCAATCTCATACGCACCTTTTGGAATATCACTGGTTAAAAAGTCTACTGTCAATTCAAGCTTACTGATATGCTCATTATCTTCAAGACTAGGATCATCGCGAAGCGCATCTATTGCTTGTGCGACTTGATAGAATTCAGCCCATGTCCAGTCTTCATCCGGTCCAGGAATCAAAGCCTTCACCTCGTCATCCAGTTCATTAATGACGTCTTCGTTATACATAACGACAACACCGGAGTCTTGATAACCTAGCGCATATAACTTCCCATCAACTGTTCCTTGACCTAACATAGCATCTGTAAATCCATTAATAAACTCTTCGTCTAAGATATCATCTAAACTGCGAACAACACCTGCTTCGACATAGGACGCTACATCTGGGCCATCTAATGTAAAGATGTCTGGCATTTGATACGACGTAATAGCTGCATTAAGTTTATCAATATACCCTGAACCTGAACCTGCGCGAGTGAAGTTTTGTATCTCCACTTGCATCGCATCTGGATTCGCCGCATTATAGGCCTCAATTCGGTCGGCAAACATTTTACCTTCTGGATGGTCTGGTGCTGCCTGTGTCCAAATCACAATAGTTTCTTTGTCTTTGTTGTCATTGGACCCTTTTCCCCCTGTGTTCTCTTGTGTACCACTATTCCCGCAAGCTGTTGTCGATAAAATCAAAGCAAAAACTAAAAGCAACGATACAATTTTTTTCATAACTTGACTCCTTTTCATTTTGAATTATAGCTTCTTGTGAATACGTATTCTCAATTGCATTATATTCTTCCTTTAGTCATTTGTCAATATAAAAACAAAAATATTTCCTGTATTTTTGTATGTTATGGCATATTTATTGGGCAAATATACAATAACACTTCCTTTTTTTTATGTTTTGTAGTATGCTTTAAATGTAAAAGACACCTAATTAAGAATTCGTATTCTTATGCGTCGGTGTTTATAATCAAATTGAGGGAGATGATCTGATGAAAATGACAATGAAAGATATAGCCCGCTTGGCAAATGTATCTCAACCTACCGTATCCCGGGTGATAAATGGCAATCCTAATGTAGATAAAACGTTAGCTAAACGTGTTATGAAAGTGATTGAAGAATCTAATTTTACTGTAAACAAGGCTGCACAAACCCTAAAAAGTAGCCAATCATTCCTCGTCGGCGTGTGTGTGACCGATCTTGCAAACCCCTACTTTATGGAAGTGATTCAGGCTATGGAGCAAGAAGCTAGGGAAGATGGCTATAATATCATTATTCACAACAGTATGCATAACCCCATCAAAGAGTGGGAAAACGTGCAAAATTTTTTATCCAGGCAAGTGGATGGTATATTGCTCGTCCCTTTTGGTGATTATAATATAGAAAAACTTAAAAAGCTCAATGTCCCCATCGTTATTACCACACAAATCAAAGACGCATTTGACAGTGTATCCGTATGTCATCGTGAAGGCGTTAAACTCGTTGCCGATCACCTTGTTTCACAAGGTCATCAAAAAATGGGCTATGTAGGCCCCCTTCATGATGAAAAACTCCGTTTTTTCAAAGAAGCACTCTACAACAACGGTATTCCATTTGATGACAAACGAATTATACCTTTAACTGCAGGTCAAGAGTCTGCTTTTGATATTCATCAAAATATTGAACATTATCTGAATACACATAAGCATTTGGATATGTCTGCTGTATTTTGTTACAACGATGTCACGGCGCTTGAATTTATTCGACTTATCAATAAAAAAGGGATACATGTTCCTAATGACATCGCTGTGATTGGCTTTGATGATTCGCTTATCTCAAAAATTTTTGAAATATCAAGTATTCATCAGCCCATTGAAGAAATGACAAAGACGGCTTTTAAGCTTCTCCTTGCACGTATAAAAGACCCGTCCATTGAACAAACATCTATCGAGTTGCCTCCAAAGCTTATTGTTCGAAAAAGTTCCATACAAAAACTCTAGAAAAAAACAAGAAAAAAAAGAGACCGAAATCTTCGTGTCTCTTTTTCGCCTTTCACGATATGTTTTTTTAGTAAAACACTTCCTCTAAGGCTAATCCACTCGGTTCTACTAAAAATCCTGCTTCTGCACGTTCTTTATTTTCAAAAACTTGCACTATAGATGAAAGTTCGCGGGTATCTCTACCAACTTCAATAAGGGTTCCCATCAATATACGAATCATGTGATATAAAAAACCATCCCCAGTAAATATAAATTTTGTATAGTCTTCCTCGTCAATAATTTTAATGGATTCAATTGTTCGTACAGTCGATTTTTTCGTTTTGTCCGAAGAAAATCCGGCAAAGTCATGTGTTCCTTGTATTAGCTCAATTGCCTGACGTACTTTTTCCATATTTAACCGCTCATGAAGTGCTGTCATATATTGGCGCCCAAAAATAGGCTTCACACCTTTATACGCTTTGTAAAATGTATACGAATATGTTTTTTTTACCGCATTAAATCGGCTATGAAACTGCTCAAAAACTTCTTCCATATATACAATTGCAATATCTTCCGGTAAAAAAACATTAAGTTCTTGCCTACATTTTTGCAAATTTATCTTCTTGTCTTGAAGATGAAAGTTAGCAACCATTCCTTTTGCATGAACACCTTTGTCCGTTCTTCCGGCACCAATTACTTGTACTTTTTCTTCAAAGTATTTGCTTAAAGTTTCATCTAACTTATGCTGAATTGTTTTTGATGCATTTTTGTTCCGTTGCCAGCCGCTGTATCTTGTTCCATCATAGGCTATACGCATTTTTATATTCATAATAGCTCCTTACCCTCGGTGGGGTTCTTTTGCATACAAAATTGATAAGAATATTATAAGCACAACATTAATCACGAAGGAGATTCCTGAACTTATATAGCTTACATACATCAGAACTTCGCCTAAAGTTAGCGCCCCAAATATCGCCGGAATACCTGAATTAATAATTCTTTGTGTAAAGAACATTATTCCAAAGTCAAGTCCAATTTGAAGGATAACTAAGATTAAACTAATAACGCTTAAGATTTCGCGTCCCTTGGTCAGTGCCATTATAATTCCTATAACGATTCCAAGTGTTAATATCCAATAGACAATTTGACTAAATTGCATGACCGGTACAATGTTATCATAAGCGATAACTCGAATAAGTAACTGCATTCCAAAATACTTTATAACAGAATAAATTACTCGAACAATGATTAGTATTAATACCATCCTATATGCTTTTTTTCTAGACATCTTTCTCTCCTTACATATCATAACTCTTGTGTCGCTTGTTTAACCTCTTCATTATCTATGATAACTCATGCTTCGTCAAGGAGGCTTTGAATAATAACACAATAAAGCAAGGAGTTTTATAAGACTCCTTGCTTTATCCTACGCTTCATCAAAATCACATGCTATTAATCTACTTAAGGCATCAATCGCCTCAGATTCATCGTCTCCATCTGCTTCGACCTCTATCTTCATCCCTGAACGAACGCTAAGCATAAGGACCGAGACAACATTTTTTGCATCCACCCTCAGCGTACTATCCATACGTTTTACCGTAACTTTCGCACCGAATTTTGCCGCCTCATGGCTAAATAGTGCTGCTGGACGAGCATGTAATCCATGCTTGTTTTTTATGATAAATTCTTTTGCAATCATACATCATCGCCTTTATCTATCACTAACCTACATAAATAGTTTAACAATATTACCTATAATGATACCGATAATCCCAAAATCAGAGTCTCCAAAGGTTGTATTCGCATATCCCAATGCGCCAAGAACAGGTAAGAGCAATATCGGTAGGATGGTAATAATAAGCCCATTAACAAATGCTCCTATGACTGCACCGCGTCTACCACCGGTAGAGTTTCCAAAAACACCTGCTGTTGCTCCGGTAAAAAAGTGAGGAATAACCCCTGGAATAATTACTGTGGCACCCACGAGTGACAAAAGAAACATTCCTACAATTCCTGCTGCAAAACTAGCAATAAATCCAACAATAACTGCTACAGGAGCAAATGGGAAAACCACTGGACAATCTAGCGCTGGTTTAGCATTGGGTACAATTTTATCTGCAATTCCTTTAAACGCAGGCACGATTTCACTAATAATCATACGAACACCTGCAAGAACAATATAAACACCTGCTGCAAAAACCAAACTTTGCATAATTGCAAACATAATAAAATTCTGTCCGCCACTGACTTGACTTTCTACAAATTCAGAACCAGCAAATAATACGGTTATCAAAAATAATATAAGCATTGTTAATCCAGTAGCAATCGTAGTATCTCTTAAGAACATCAATCCTTTAGGGAATTTCATGTTTTCTGTTGAATGTTCTTTGTTACCGACAAGTTTTCCTGTAAGGGCTGCTGCAACATAACCTGTGGTACCAAAGTGTCCAAGCGCAACATCATCAGATCCTGTAATCTCTTTCATAAAAGGTTGTGCCATTGCAGGGAAGATTACCATAACTATTCCCAATACCACCGAACCGATAATGACAAGAGGTACACCTTTTACACCTCCACCAACTAGAATTGCTGATAGCATTGCCGCCATAAACATTGTATGGTGCCCTGTCAAGAAAATATACTTAAACGGGGTAAATCTGGCAAGCAAGATATTCATTAACATACCAAAAACCATAATCATTGCGGTCTCCGCACCAACAACTTCTTGAGCTAATGAAACAATCGCCTCATTGTTTGGAATAACTCCTGTAATACTAAAAGCTTCCGTAAAAATCACACTAAAATGATTTAGCGCTCCAACTAAGGTTCCGGCACCTGCACCCAGAATCAAAAAGCCAATTGTTGCTTTAATGGATCCAGACACAACGTCTGCAGCTGATTTTTTCTGAGCCAACAATCCAACTAGTGCAAATAGTCCAATAAGAACTGCTGGTTGACTAAGTACCTCTGTCATTAAAAATTGTAATACGTTCATCATCTTCCTCCTTAAATATATATATTATTTTTTACCCTTCAAAGTTAGCTAATGCTTCTACAATTTTTTTCTTCATATCCTCCATATCCAAAATATTATTAAGTTCAACCAATTCTTTTGCATATCCGTTTAGTTGCCCCGTAATGTCTTTTGTCCCTACAATAATATCTGCCTTGTAACCTTTTGCCGAAGTCAAGTCGCAATGTTCCACTTCAACTTCTGCCCCAATCTCTTTAAGAACTTTTTTAATATTCATTTCCATTAAAAAGCTACTACCTAATCCATTACCACACACCACAAGAATTTTTAACATATTGTTTTCCTCCTTTAATCTATCCCTTTTATGAATGCTTGTTAATTATATCCACAATTTCATCAACATCATTTGTTGTAAATAAAACACTTAGGTCTTCTTTATTGGTCATAACACTCATCAATTGTTGAAGTGCGTTAAGATGACTTTGGCTATCTGTCGTTGCTAATGTAAAAACTAGAGAAACAGGGTCATTGTCTTCATGACCAAAAGCAACCGGTTCTTTAAGGCGAATCAAGCTCATCGATGTGTGGTTCACTCCATTTTCAGGTCTTGCATGAGAAAGTGCAATTCCAGGTGCAATGACAATATATGGACCCAGTTCATTTTTTGTTCTTTTGACTGCTTCAATATAGGATTGTTCAATCAGATTTTCTTGAAGTAAAATATCGCCACCAAGGTCAATTGCCTTTTCCCAATCTTTTGCTTCGACATTGACCTGTATATGACTTTTTGTAAGCATTTCATTTAATAACATATCTAACCACCTTTAATTTTTCAAATCTTCAGCAACTGTTCTATATCTATTGTATCCTACCTTTATTTTTTGTGCTATCTTTAAACGATGCAATGTTTTTCCAAATCAATTCTGCACTTTTGTACAATTGGAATATTATTTCCTTGAATAAATATGTGAGTTATGTTTAAATATAGAGAGTTATCATAAAGAATGGAGGACTTGATATGTCATTAAGCAAACGTTGCAAAAGTATACTGATACAATTTGTCACCTCTGCTGATCCCAAATCAATTGAAACCCTAACTTCACATTACAAAGTCTCTGAACGAACAATTCGCTATGATATCAAGGATATAGAATATTGGTTAAAACAGCATCAATTGGGTTCCATAAGCACTGTATATGGGAAGGGTTTTTTGCTTTCTAGTTCCAAATCACAGAAAAAAATATTACTCGACCAGCTTCAAGAATATAAACCAATGGAAAACTATTATTCCAGCGAAGAACGCCAAAAAATACTACTTCTTGAATTGCTTAATTCTGAAGAACCGATAAAATCTGAATATCTACAAAACAAAGTCAAAGTTAGCCGTGGAACTATCTTAAAGGAATTAAAATTTGTCGAACAGTGGCTTGATAAATATAAACTCACTTTAATCAAAAAGCCAAATTATGGAATTAAAATCGAGGGAAATGAGTCATCAAAAAGAAATGCATTAATCGGACTTGCTAGAGATTATATGTCCACCGAACAAATACTTGGTGTCATCAAGTCTATAGAATCTAACACGAAACGACCGAATCCCTCCTATAACTATTTGTATCGCGATATGCTAATGTCCACAGTCGATTTAGAACTCCTCGAAAAATCTCTATACCAATTACAAGATTTACTCGGTGTTCAATTAGGTGACAACTCATTTGCAAGCCTTTTTACTCATCTTGCTATCGCTATACAGCGCATACAAATGGGAAAAAACATCTTCTTTCCACCAGAAGATTTAATTCTTTTAGAAAAAACAGATGCGTTTAAAACCTGTGAAGTTTTTGCCCAAATATTAAACGATACTTTTAATGTCACTATCCCAAAGCCTGAAATAGGCTATATTACACTGCATATCCTCGCAGCCCAGCTCCATAAAAAAAGTATCGCAGATATTAAAAATGCCTCACCTTCACTTACGCGTGCCAATCTTCTTATAAATGCCACGAATTTATTACTTAATGATGAACAGATTAATTTTATGGAAATGGCTGTGGATATCACGAATTCTATTAAGACTCAACTAGGCATCGAATTTGAAAATGAAGATCAGATGCTTCTTGACTTGTGTATTCATCTTAAGCCCGCCATACATCGGTGTAAGTACAAAATGTTTTTAACCAATCCATTGTTAGATGATATTAAAAAAAATTACTATCGTCTATTTCTTATTGTTAAAGAAGCCTTGTTGCTTTTACACTTTAAATACCCTATTGAAATGGATGATCACGAGATTTCTTACATTACTTTACATTTTGCCGCTGAGATTGAAAAAGGAAAGGTCCTTTTTTCAAAAAAACTCAACGTATTATTGGTCTGTGCCAGCGGATTAGGTACTGCCAAAATGCTTCATAATCGAATTCTCACCAATTTTAGTGATTTAAATATTATTGATTCTATCTCCTACCTTGACTATTTTAAGCAATCCTCTTTGTCGGTGGATTTGGTTATAAGTACCATTCCCCTTAAACAGTCCCAACACCCATGTATTGTCGTCAATCCTTTATTAAAAAAAGATGATATTGAGCGTATTGAAACCTTTATCTTTGAGCATCATGCACCTACAACCCATTCACCGGTTAAGGATACCTCTTTATCTATAGCCTCTAAAGCCGAGACTAGTCTAGCACAGCTATTGACGCCGGAACATATTCGTCTTGATGTTAGTGCCTCTTCTTGGCAAGAAGCCTTACATTTAGGTGCTGATATTTTACTCGAAAACGATTACATTACACCGGAGTATACAAAACAGATCATCGAAAACATTCATAAGCTTGGTCCATATATCGTCATAGCACCGGGAATAGCTTTTTCACATGCATCCTATAAAGTCGGGGTCAAAAAGCTGGGTATGAGTCTAATTCGCTTACAAGAAGCCGTTGAATTTGGTCACGAGAAAAACGACCCTGTAAAACTGATTTTTACACTTGCCCCTTCCGATAAAACAAGTCACTATGATGCACTGACAACATTGATGAATATACTCTTAGACCCTCGTGAACTTAATATTCTCTTCAATTCAAAAAACATGGATGAAATCCTTAAAATACTGTGATGCTATTTTAAGGCTTTTGCCTTATTCCTTTTCCCTTTTACAAGGCTTATAATTAAAAGGAAGACAACGTTTTTTTAGGAGGGATCTTATGGAGATTACAACGACACTTCCCACCATTGACCTTACAGATAATGAAACCGGTTGTTGTCCACGCTTTCACCCTGAACTATGGGATGAAAAGATTTTCACCTTTAGCGACATACAATTTGCACGAACCACTTCCAAGAATATACTTCATATCCCCATAAATCTAGGCAAGGTCATGGCTCAATCTATGGAGCGCATTGACGGTGTCGGAGCAATGAAAAAAGAACAGTACTTGATACTTTCTAGAGATTTAAGCCCATGGAAAAGCGAGCATTTATTTGCTGTCACAAAAAAAGTTCCTGGCATGAAAATGGTTTCACTCACCGGAACTTTTTATGCTAAAGTCTATGATGGTCCTTATAAAGACATGCCAAAACTCATGAAAGATTTTCAGCTACATGCTAAAAGCAAGGGGATGGCAATCTCAAAAAACATTTATGTTTTTTATACAACATGTCCAAAATGTGCCAAATACTATAAACATAACTATATGGTTCTTTTTAGCAAAAACAAGCCTTACTAAGTTGTAAGGCTTGTTTTAAATAAATCTCCGTCAATTTCAATTTCTAATTTTAATCCTAGTGCTTTTGCCAAGCTTCCAGCAATTGAAAGGCCTAAGCCGCTTCCTTCTGTATTTCTTGAAGTATCTCCTCGTACAAATCTCTCCATCAACGAAGCTGAATCAATATTTAGAGGCTCTTTTGATATGTTCTTCATCTCAATAATAACGCGTTCTTGGTCATGACCTAAATTAATATAAACCCTTGAACCGTTCATACTATATTTATATATATTCGTCACCAGATTCTCAATGATACGATACATAATTTTACTATCGGTCTCAATAGTTATTGGTTCTTTATCTATTTGTGTAATCACTTCCAAGTTGGATGCATGAAACTCATCTTCATACTCAGCTAAAATCTGTTGCATCAATTGGCGCACATCAATAGTTTCTTTTGTGATTTCAATATTGCCACTGCTTGCTTTTGATGCTTCCACCACATGACTTATCAGATCCTTTAACCGTATTGACTTATCCTCTAACACTGCGATATATTTTTTTGCTTCTTCACTCGCCATCTCTTCTTTTTTTAATAAGTCCACATAATTGATAATAGATGTTAAAGGGTTTTTTAAATCATGAGTAACATTTGTAATCAATTCCGTCTTCATTCGTTCTCCTCGCATTGCTTCGTCCAAGGCAGACTTTAGCCCTGACTGCATGGCATTTAAGTCTGCACCAAAGTCACGAAAAGCTTCCGGCAGTTCTTCAATATTAAGTGGATATTCAAGGCTTCCTCTTGCTCTTGCTCGAGCAGCATCCATAAGACTTTGTAGTCCTCGCAAATACTTCACTAATACTTTTAGAACCAATAAGTTAAACAAAACAAATACAGCGAAAATTGAAAAGGGTCCCGAAGGAACAATAAGTACAAAAATCATATTAATCAAGCAAACACCAAAAAAAGCAATAATCAACCATGGCTTATAACTTTTAATCATGTTTTTAAACAGATTAACAATCCCCATACCTATGCGAATACATAATATGTTATATACAAACCGATGATTTCTAATATTACGTATAACCGATAGCAATATATGTATGGCCAGTAGTACCCAGATATTCATACTGATACATAGAAGAACCAACAGAACAGTATTTTCCTCCGGATTATATATTGAAGAGGTTATTCCCATAGGCACAAGGGATGTTAAGAGTAAAAACAAGATTTGAAACTCATAAAAGACCCGATCAAGCCAACAAAGCTTTATATTATTTCTATTTGGTCCTTTTCCCGTATGCATCCCCAGGTAAACAACCGCTCCTACGCCTAATACCAAGGAAGCAATCAATATGGAATAATAGATTTTTTCCATTTCTTTTGCCTGCTGATAATTTTTATAGGGTATCGTAAAAAACGGATCTTGAATATTTTCATCAAATCCAGTTAGCAGACGGTATGGTCCCGTCTTAAGCATTGAAAAAATCCCTTCACTGGTATATGAATATCCCCATTCAATATCTCTGCCAAAAGAGGTTGCTTCTAAGAGACTTTTTCCTGGAAAGGCAATCTGTTCTGGATTCCATTGAATTGCCGTCTCATAATTATTAAACATGCTCTCTTTTGCATTAGAAAAATTGCTCTTAGTTTCCATTGTTTGGGTATTAATCAATAAAAAGCGAAAACTTTTTGCCTTATCTAGATTACGGTTGATTTGTCGTAACCGACTAAGTTTTTCTATTTTTTCCTTTTCATCTTCAACTGTTTTTTCTATGTGCGCTTCATCAATTAATTCCAATTCTTTTTCTAATATATTATGCACTAATCGTGTATAATTGCTTTCAAACTCCCATGTGTCATAATAGCTTTCTTGTGTCAAATATTCCCACGCCGTACCGATTTGATATCCTGACCATAAGAATCCCGTACCGGCAAGAAGGATTATTATGTGTGCAATAAATTTAAATTGCCATTTACTCATTGTATTTTTCGATTTTGTAGCCAATGCCCCACACCACCTTTAAGTATTTTGGATTTTTAGGGTCAATCTCTATTTTTTCCCGCATACGTCGAATATGTACTGCTACAGTGTTTTCTGCACCATAGGCTTCTTCTTCCCACACATATTCATAAATTTCTTGGATCGAATAGACCTTGCCCATATGTTGCATAAGTAAAGTTAGTATTTTAAGCTCTGTGGGTGTTAATGCAATATTCTCTCCATCGATACTCGTCTCTTTAGTATCTAGATTCAAGACTAAGCCTCCCGTTACACAAAGATGCTTTTTTTTCTCTAGACTTCCAAGCATCGTATATCTTCGGAGTTGAGATTTCACTCTGGCAATAAGCTCCAATGGATTAAAAGGCTTTGTCAAATAATCGTCTGCACCAAAGTTTAGACCAATAATCTTATCCGTATCTTCGGACTTTGCAGAGACCAAAATAATTGGAATATTATAATCATTGCGGATTTTTAACGTTGATTGCAATCCATCTAGCTTTGGCATCATAATATCTAAAATGACTAAGTGCACCTTTTGGCGTTCCAACATTTCAAGCACCTGCAATCCGTCATACGCTTTAAATATATTATACCCTTCCTGCGATAAAAAAATACTAATGGCTTCAACGATATCAACGTCATCATCACATACAAGAATATTCATTTCATTTTCCTTCAACATGTTCACCACCTTTCAACATTCTCAATGCATTTTATGAACATCTCTTGGATTGTTCTTTCTGCTTCCATTATTATACACATTTTTCCCACATATACATAACTTTTATTACAAAAACTACTATAACAAACAAAAAGAAAGAACTTCTTATTGAAATTCTTTCTTTTTTCTTACAATGCACCAAGCGCACTTGACACTATGGATTTTTGTATACATTACTCTTTAACCGCCCCAGCTGCTACACCCGACAAAATATATTTTTGGAAAAAAATGTATAATAGTATAGTCGGAATCATTACAACAATGATTCCCGCTGCCAGCACTTGCCATGATCCTTGTTGTGCATTGGCAAAATTCATTAAGTATGTTGTCAATGTTCTCAAACTATTTTTGGGCATATATAAGTATGGGATGTACATGTCATTAATAATTACAATTGACTTGATTATACACACTGTTGCTGTTGCCGGCGCCAGTAGTGGAAAAATAATTTGTCCAAAAAGCTTAAAATATGAACACCCATCAATAAGCGCCGCTTCATCTAATGCCACAGGAATCCTTGAAATAAACTGGCGATAAATATATAGCTGCATCAAATCCGACGCCACATAGATAACAATTGGCGCACCGATTGTATTATACAACCCTAATCCTTGTATAATTTTAAATCTTGCAATTTCTGTCACAAAAGTTGGAATCAACATGCCTAGAAAAAACAAACCTACAACAATTTTCTTTCCACGAAAAGTAAAGCGTTCAATAATATAAGCCGTTATTGTTCCAAATAAAACATTAAAGATGAGTGACATTATCAGAATAAATCCTGTATTCTTGAAACCAATATATAAGTACTTATCACCTAATACATGACGAAAGTTCTCCAGTGTAATACGCTGAAATTCAGGTAGCCACAATGGTGACGTATTGGCCATATCTCCTCGTGTTTTTAGCGCCGCAAAAAAAGTCAAAAGTATAGGTGCAAGAACAATGAAAACCATAGCAATACACAATACTTGCTTAACTAGTTGTCCACATATTCGCTTAAACATTTTTCTCACCCCTATCTTTAAAAATCAATTTATGTATAATATTATTTTGAACCATATAAATAATTACAATCATCACCATAATTGCAATGGCCATGGTCGAAGCCAAACCAAAATTTGAAAACGAAAATGCCGTCTTTATTGTATACAACGTAAACGTCGACGATGCATATCCCGGCCCACCTGCAGTCATAACAAATGGAATATCAAACACTTGTAACGCCCCACGAATATTATCAAACAGAACGAAATCAACCATTAACATAATACTTGGAATTTGAATATATCTAAACAGATGCCACCCATTTGCTCCATCAACTTTTGCAGCTTCTTCTATATCCTTTGGAATCGATTGTAATGCCGCTAAAAAGAGGATGACATGATAGCCGCTGAATCTCCAAACGGAAACCGATGCCAAGACATAATTGACAATCTTAGGATCTGAAAGCCAGCTTCGTATCCATGATTCAAGCTGGAGTAATTCAAGAATTGAATTAAATGCTCCATTGATAGGGGAATAAAAATATGAAAACGCATATGCAATAGCCACACCATTGATAATATATGGCATAAATACCATGGTCTTATAGAATTTTGCCCCTTTTAATTTGCTGTTTAATAACACAGCAAAGCCTAATTCCACAAAAATCATAATAAAATGTACCACAAAATAGACGGAGTTATTCTTCAGCGAAAGCCATAAGTCTTTGTTTTTAAACATGGAGATGTAATTTGCAAATCCTATAAACCGACTATCTGCAGAATATCCATCCCATTCGATAAAGCTCATTCTAAAAAGATCGACTGCCGGCAAGACTACAAATCCGATAAGCAATAACATCGGTACAATTAGTGATGCTCCTATAAATATTTTTCTTTTTTTATTTAGTGACTGCATTCTTTACCTCCGATATAATAATGGGGATGTTTATGTCCACCCCCATTAATCCTACATTCTAGTCAACGTTCAGTTTTTTTCTAGCTTCTGTCCATCGTTGGTTTAAATCTTCAAATACTGTATCAACGTCAAATCCGTCAATAAGCATCTTTGCACCAAGTTTTTTATAGTCAAACGTTGTCTCATTTTGAATTGAAGAAAAATCATCGTTACCGCCATTGTACATAACCCATTGAATCTCTGAAGCCGTTTGGTCAGCTTGTGCTAAAACCGGATCTTTTTCTTTTGGAAAATTCTTCATTGATGAATCTGAGGACACATAATTAATATAGTCCGGATACCACTCATCTGAGTAGAACCACTCCACAAAAGCAACTGCTGCTTCTGGAATTTTTGAATGTGTTGTTACGCCCATAAACGAGTCTCCTTGTACAATCACGTTATAAGGATCATCAACACTATTGCGTGTTGGTAAATAAAAAGTTCCAAGTTCCGAGATATCTTCTGCACCTGCAACAATATTTTGCAATCCCCAATCTCCTAATGCAATCATTGCTGCACCTTTTGTTGCAAAAATCGACGTTGCTTGATCATTACCTATACCCAGTGGATCTCTTCCTAGAACACCTGAGTTAAAAAATGTATAAATCTTTGTATAGGCTTCATAGATATCTTGTCCTTTTTCAAATGGACGATCTTGGGTTGCCATATGGTTCCAGTTTTCGCCATTGCCTGATTCTAATGCCGGCATAAATTCCATAAATGGATAGTTAGGCCATTCATCTTTAAGTCCCATCGCTAACGCCATAAAATCCGGGTTATCTTTTCCATAATATGCTTGCAACGATAAACTTGCCTGTTCAAGTTCTTCCCATGTTGTAGGAACTTCAACATTTGCTTCCTCAAACAAGTCCTTCCAATAGTATACATACTCATAACCTGATGTCATAGGAACGCCAAGGATTTTACCTTCAACTGCGTATCCTTCGGCAAGCAGATTGTTCTTTGCCGCTGTCGTATCACTAATATCTAATAAGAAATCTTTGAATCTTGATAGTGTAAACGGTTTGTTGAACATAATATCCGGAAGCTGATTTGCCGAAGCACGCATCTTCATCGCATTCCAATATTCTGAGTCATCTTTAATCTTTTCTACTTCAATGTCTACATCTGGATAATGTTTTTGAAATTTTCCTACCATATCATTTTCTTCAATGAATGTATTCAAATTATTATCCCATATTGCAAATGTTAATGTACCACTTAATTCACTTTCTTTCCCTGCGCCTGTGCCTGTGTCTGTTTCTTCTTTAACCATGTTCTCATCATTAGGTTCTTGCTTTGTACATCCCCCGACAAATAACATTAATACAATAAGTAATCCTGTGAAAATGATACTACTTTTTTGTTTCATTTTATTTCCTCCTTTTATTTAGTATTGTGCCCTCATCATAGCATCCTCTCCTGACATTTTTCCATCTCATAAAACTATTTTCCTTGATAATATGTTATATTAACCTGTAATCGGATTTGATATATTGTTATTTTTCATGTTACAAAGTTATTATTCACATATATTTTTGCCCAATACACTAGAAAAAAAACAGTACAAATAGCTTGTACTGTTCTTTAATATATACCCTATTGTTTTCGATATTGCATCGGACTGATTCCCACATGCTTTTTAAATACGCGGCTAAAGTGCTCTGCATTTTGATAGCCTACCATCTCTGCGATTTCATATACTTTAAATGTTGTTGATTTTAATAGCTCTTTTGCTTTTTCAATTCGGAGTGAAGTAATATATGCTGTGATTGTTTCTCCGGCTTCTTTACTAAAGCGATGGGTAAAATACTTTTCATTTAGCCCCACTTCATTGGCTATATCCAATAAGTTTAAGTTCGGATTTTCGTAGTGTTCAACGATATATCGTTTTGCCCTTATAATCGGATTGTTCTCTGTCACATGTAATCGTGATGCAGAGTAGTCCATAATCCATGACAAAAAGTTTGTTACCCATAATTTTAGGCTACGCACATCCTGAATCCGCATGATTTTTTCACTATAGCTATACTCTTTTCCAAATATATCAACAAGCGAAGCATTGTCACGTTCAAAATACCTCCCTATGGCAATAATCATCGCACATATATCTTTCTGACTCTCTCGGAGTTTTTCAAACTGAAAAGTATTTAATAGTTCTTCACGTAAATGCAAAATATTTTTTTCATCTGCAATATAAAGTGCCTGAGCCAACTCATCATATGATGTAACCCTCTCCAGAATTTCATTCATAACTGTTTCTCTTTTTGACCAATCAATAATCGCTTGACTACCTTCCAAACGTCTGAACTCAATTCCCTTAGTTACTTGTTCAAAACACGCATTGAATTGTTCTGCTTGTGTAGCTAATTCACTAATACACACCGCTACATCCACACCATAATCTTTTCGAATATGCTGTTGTATCTCACTGATTAAAAACTGTAGCGAGCTTTCACTGTTTTCTTGATGATGTAATTGATAGAATCCATAGAAGCTATTAATTGTATCTTTTGCAAGAATACAATGGGATGCAAAACGAGGATTCGACAAAAAGCCTTGCAATATTTGATCATGCATTTTATTTTGATCTTGATGCGCTTTTGATAAATCAAGAAAAAAGCATATGACTTTATACGGTCCAATAAAAAAATCATTTGTACGGCTATGAATTTCTTGAGCTGTCATCTTTTTTTTCACAAGTAAGCTCAAATATTCTTCCGGACGCTTTTCTAGGCTACGAACACGTTTTTCATAATCCCCAATCAATGTTCTTTGTTGCCTCACCATTGCGTTAAACTGGGTTGTAACCATCTGAAGTTCTTGTTGACCGCCCGGTTTAATATATACATCCAAGTTGCCTTCTCGTATTTGATACAAACCACTATTTATCGCTTCAATCGGCTGAATAATCCGCTTCATAAAGACGCCAAAATATATTGCACCAAGGATAAGGATAACCCCTGCACTTGCAAGAACCCAAATAGCTTGCTTCCAAAACTCAGTGGTAAGCTCTCTTGTCTCTATCAAACTCTCAATATACCATGTTGTCCCACCAATATGTACGGGAGTTTTAACAACTGTATATCGATCCATCTGATTATTTGCCGTTTCCCAATACCGCGGATTCACATCAAACACTGTTACTCCAAAGGTATCAACGATTCGCGTTAATCCTAGTTTATTGCCTTGTTTTAAAAAAGTTTCATTATATTTTTTTATACGTTCTGCCGCATCTGTTGATTGGAACAAGGTGACCATCTCAACGGTTTGAGAACGATCTGTTGACACATCCGGGGCCAATGCAAATATAAGGATAAGCATGTCCTGCATACCTCCAGAATATAAGTCATTGATCTGTTGATTTTGATAGGCACCTAACTCAACTGTATTTGGATTTTTCAAGGCTTCTTGATACCACAACTGGCTACGAATTTCTTCTCCACTTCTATGAATATTCATTTTTACGTATACATCTTGTCCTTGTTTCATGTAAAAGCCAACCGAAACGACTTCTTTAACTGGTTCCAAAGCAATATTAACAACTTTTGCCAGTTGCTGTTCAAATTGATATCGCGCTGTGATATCTTCGTTATTTGTTTTAGCTGCATTTTTTAGTATTTCATTATCATTTGTATAGATTAAATGTGATAAGCGCATCGACATCATACTAATGTCTGTTTCCAAGTCTGTCACAATATTTTCTTGTGCTCGTTCAATATTTTCAATAGCTTGGCGACGAAATTGTACATTCATTACGGATAAAGCTACAAAAAGCACAATGAAGATAGGAATAACAATAAGTATTAAGAACATCGTATAATAACTTGTTTTTAATGTCACATTTTTTTGTTTCCACAACATTTTGTAGCCTCCATACACTTTATTCGAATTCTACATCGACAAGGGTTAATGCACTTGCCATTGCCTTATGTCCAGCATCCTTATTATTCATTGATTTAAATGCACGCTTTATCGTTTCTTCGTGGCGTTCTCCTAGTCCTATCTGAATCAACGTTCCAACTATAATTCTTTCCATATTTAGTAAAAATCCATCTGCGCTTATGGCAATGATGATTTCTTCTTCAGTCTCATATATATCTAGGGCTGTCACTGTTTTCACAGAACTCTTCACTTTTGCCTTGGTTGAAAAAGCCATAAACTCATGTTCGCCCAAAAAAAGCTTTGCCCCATGGCGCATAGCCTCAACATCAAGAACACCTTCTACCAAGTTAACTCGCTGGCGTTCATAAAGCGGGCGTGTTGGAGCGTCCTTTTTCCATATGCGATATTCATAAGTAAGTTCTTTAACGTTATAGCGACTATGAAACCGATCATCAACCACTTCAACATCATAAGTAATAATATCATCCGGTAGATATTCTTCAAAATATTGTCGAATAGAAGAAGGCTCTGCTTTTTGCTCTGGTACTTTAAAGTTAACCACTTGACATGTCGCATTGACCCCTGCATCTGTATTTACTGCACTGATGACCTCAATATCTTCTTCGTATTTCTTTTTTAATATTGCCTCTAACTTTCCCTGTATCGTTTTGTCTGCATTTGCCTTTGTTTTTCGATATCCTTTGTAGCGTCTTCCATCATATCCGATGGTCATCTTATAATTGATCATCATCTGCCTCCAATATTCTTAAAAATGATTTCATTAAATTACTATATCATTAAATAACAAAAATGTATATATATTTACTTAAGCCTAAAAAAAAGAGAGATACCGAAGTATCTCTCAATATCTTAAGCTTAGGATGCGATTTTCAATACATCAACAAGCATCGACATTGCTTGACCTGCAATATCTTTGATACGACCTGTTAAAGCACCTTTTTCAGTACCATTGGCATTGATATAGTCTGTCAAGACTTCATCCATTGCACCAAATTCTGCAACAACTTTTTTGTCAGTAAACATTGTATATCCATCGCCACCAGCAACCAGATAGTCATTAGTTGCAAGGGTATATGTTGCATTATCAACAATTTGCACACCATCAATCATCGCACTAACGACACGATCTCCAGCCATCTTTGATGAATCAAACTCAACTGTCATCCCTGCGATGTGCGGGAATGCTCCTTTGGCTTCTGGATAATCGGATATACCATTTTCAATTGCAGCAACAAGGTCTGCACCTGTCACTTCGATAACTCTTACAGTATTGCCATAAGGTAGTACGGTAAGGATTTCTCCTTTTGTAATCTCTCCTGCATCAATAGATGCTCTGATTCCTCCTCCATTTGTTAAGGCTACATCAGCCCCACTAATATCAAGAAGTGATTCCACAATTAAGTTTCCTAAGTTTGTTTCGCCTGTACGCACATCACCACGTTCTCCAACAAGAATTTCTGGAGTGGTTGCTACGACCTCTTGCTCAATAATTGCATTAGCTTCCTGAATCGCTTCTACAATAGCCATGACTTCGACATCAGCTTCTATATTCATCGAATCTGCTTTGGTAAATAGATGCGCATCTGTTGAGACAACGTCACCATCCATTAATGAAAATTCAACAACACCGACATTTTTTGTTTTTTCACCTGTGCTTACAATAAGCGTGTCATTGACTTTACTTCCATATGGATACATTGAATGGCTATGTCCATCAATAATCAAGTCAAGACCTTCAACTTCATTTGCTAAATCAATACTTGTTGCTGCTGCCGTTCCTTCATCTCCAAGATGCACAAGCGCAATAACAACATCTGCTTCATCATGAAGCATCGGCACTAAATCTGCTGCAACAGCAATTGGATCTTCAAAAACCAACCCTTTTGAGTTGTCCGGATGACTTAAGAATGTTGTATCTGGCGTTAACAATCCAAAAATTGCAACTTCCATACCATCAACTTCTTTAATAACATAAGGCGTTAAAAAATCTGTTCCATCTTCATATTTTACATTGGCTGCTATAATTGGAAACTTAGCCATCTCTGCATTGTTCAATAACGGTTCTTGACCATAATCAAACTCATGATTACCTGTAGTCATTGCATCATAACCTAGCGCATTCATAACTTCAATAGCTTTTTCACCTTCTGATAACGTAACCAAATTTGCACCTTGTGTTGCATCACCAGCGTCCAATACCAACGTGCTGTCATTCATTGAACGATACATGTCAAACACAGTTTTTAACTTTGCTGCACCCATACCATCATAGGCACCTTCAACAAAAAATCCATGCATATCATTCGTATGAAGAACAGTCAGTGCATCATAGTCTGGGAAATACCCATCCTTAATTAAATCATAGACATTAATAGATTTTACATTTGGTGTACGACCATCTTCACTTGTCGCAATTTCAACCTCACCCGAAACCACTAAATCCAATGCTGCATCTTTTAATGGATGTTCAAATGTATTTCCAACAATTTTCCAATTATTGTCTACTGTTGGGGTTGCTACGCCACCTTTTTCTTCATTAATGTATTTGATGATTAAATCACGTATACGCCCTGCATCTTGCATTTGGGCATAGGAATCATAGTACTTGTCTTCTTCTGTCACAAGCTCAAGTCCAAGCAATGTTCCAAAGCGATAATTATTGACTGCCAGCTTATATTCTTTTTCATCTTCTATCGCCATTCCATCCATAAGTAGGTTCGTAATACGGCTACCAACCGGCTGACTTATATCTATATCGTAAGTGACGCCTGAGAACATATCATAGTTATATCCACGAATATTTTCATCAAAACTAACGGTCACATCGCCTGGCACATATGTGTTATAATATGCTGCAGACCACTCCATATAAGCTTTTAGGTTTGCACCTGTAATATGAACACCTACAAGTGTATTTGGATATTTATAAATATTGGCTACATCTTTTTTCTTAAAGTCTCCTGCTACTAAATTCATATCATTTTTGAATGTTGCCGCTGAACTAATCTCTGACTCTGTATAGAACATTTGAACATCATTAATGAGATCAATCAACGCAGTATCCATAACTTGTGATGTAGGCATTGTTGTAACATTTGCTTCACCGGTAATATAGTCAACGCCCTCGATATAGTCGCTTGTAACTTCTCCAACAACCGTATTTGCATCTTCTAAGGAAGCCTCATGAACGTATTTAAATTCTTCAAGCATATCTGCATCGGCTTCAACTTCATACGTTTCAATATTTGCTGTAGTTACGGATGCTACATCAAATCCATCTGCAGTTTTCGTCAACTCAACTGTAGCTTTTGACAATGCCCATCCATAACTTCCCGGTTCAACCAACTTAACTCCATTGACTTCTGCTTCACTAACTTTTGAGTGTGCATGTCCCATAAAAATAACATCAAACTCAGGGAGTGCATTCGCTATTGCTGCTGCTCCTTCATAAGCATGGTCATCGTCTTGCCCTAAGTGAAATGCGCCTACAAGAACATCATATTTTCCAGCAAGATCAGCCACAGCTTTTTTTGCACCTTCAACTGTTCCACCAAAAGTAAGCCCTTCAAAGTGCTCCGGTGATGAAGCTTCCCACGTTGGAATGTGTGGTGGTAATAGACCTACAATAGCTACGCGGATGCCATTTTTCTCAATAACCGTATACGGTTTTACAAAATAACTTCCGTCCGTTTTGTAGGTATTGGCAGATAAGACATCCCCTTCAAACGTCGCAATATTTTTTTCTAAGAATGCTTTTTCGAAGTTGAACTCATGGTTACCAATAGTCCATGTATCATAATTCATATAGTTGAGCGCTTTGATCATTGGATGGATTGGGTCTGAATTAAAAAGTTCAGCACTGTTGTCTTGCACCGTGTCTCCAAGGTCCATCAAAATCACATTGTCACTTGCCGCTCTTTCGGCTTTGACCAAGGTCTGAATTTTTGCAATTCCAGCATCCATATCTTCTGAATCAATGGCATATTCATATGGATAAATACGTCCATGCAAATCACTCGTTGCTAACAAGGTAAGTGACATATCCGTCATTGGTGTGACGTTACCATCATCCTTGTCCTTATCTGTCTCATCAACAACGACATCGCCTGTCATCGGAATTTTTAATTGTTGTCCAACATAAATCAAATTTGGATTATCGAGTTGATTATACTCTGCGAGTTGTTCCCATTCAAGGTCATATTGTTCAGCTATTTGCCACAACACATCCCCTGCTTTAACCGTATACACAGATTCGGCAGATACCCCCACTTGCAATACCATCGTCATCAGTAGTACAAATGTAATCAAAATACTTAGTCTTTTTTTCACTTGTTACTCCTCCTTTATCTGATGTTATTTTTCCTAGCATTCAAGCTCCCAGTAAAGACCGAGAGCTCGAATACGCATCCCACTATTTAAGTGTATCACATACATCCATTGATATGCATGGGACATTGTAAAATCATGTTATAGTAGATTCATATACAAGGCGTAAACACCTGATTTTAAAGGGTTTTCTTTTTATTTCTAAGGTGAAATAGGACTAAATGACTATATGCTCCTCACGCATCGTTCAATAATTTTTCTAATTGTTGAACAAACCCGTCAATTTCTTGTTGTTTAAGTTGCAATATTGCGTCGCCAATAGATACTTCAAAATTACACACATTCTCATTTTTTTCTTTAACATAACCGGTCAGCCCTATTCCTGTCGAATGATATACGTTCTGTAAAACCTTAGTAAGTTTTTTACTTGAACACTCTACCGATACATGGAACATATTTGACACGGGAATATGTGGGTGTGTATTAATTTTCGGAACTTTATTCAATAGGCCAGCCATCTCTTTAGCTTTTTCATAATACATCCCCATACGCGGACGTCGACGTTCCATATGGTATTTTGCCGGAATAATATATGGGTACAAACTAATTAGGTCGCCACCATAACGACGTTTCCAGACTTTGGCTTCCTTGCAAAAGGATTCATCCGCCAAAAGGATAGCTCCTGCAACCGCTCCAATACCTTTGTAAAATGATAGATACACGCTATCAAACAAATCACATATTTCTTTAAGCGTTTTTTGATAATAAGGAAGCACTTCAAACAATCTAGCTCCATCTAGATGAAGGTGAATACCTTGCTGTTTACAATATGTGGATATTTCAACCAGTTCTTTAAATTCAGGAAGGTATCCTCCCATCTCGCGTTGGGGCAGTTCTAAAAGCAAGGAGCCGATGGGTTCTTTAACAGATACAATATCGTCGAAGTTCATCAAATGCTCCTGGTCTCCTAATAAAATAGTTTTTATATGATGCAGTTTCTTTAGGCCATCTTGCTCATGAATCTCCAGATGTGCCAATGGGTGATAGGCAACTGTATATATATTTTTTTGATCACATGCGATACGAAGGGCAATCTGCTGCGCCATGGTTCCACTCGGAAAAAAAATCCCCGCTTCTTTACCTGCCTCTAGCGCCAACTCTTCTTGAAATATATCAATCCATGCACCTTCTCCATATATATCACTCATTGTATGTATATCCACATTTTCAAAGGCCTCCATTAGAATGGATACCTCTCTAGGGCCATGCCCGCCAATATACTTTTTACACTCTAAATAGGCTTTTTTTAATTCATCCATGTACTCTCCTCAAATTCCATCACTAAATATTCACACACTTCATGGGTACGAAGTGATAATTCAAGGGCTTCTAATGACGCATCCGGGGTATTCGTCCATGCTAAAAATTGATGTATTAATTCTTCAAATCCTCTTTTATTAAGCGTCGGCGTCCAATCATCATAGTCTACAAGCGTCTTTTTATTGTCCGTATAGACCCACTCATAATCCAGATTCTCAATACAATGCTTTTCATTAGCACTAATATATTCAATCTTTTCTTCTTTTATACCCGACATCCGGTTCATACTTCCAAAGGCTGTGGCACCTTCTCCTTGCAAAATCAATGCTAAACTTTGTAATTGATTATCTACAATACGCCCATTATAATCGAATTCCTTTTCTTGATTTTGGAAAAGGTATAACAACGTATCAACTACATGAATAAAGTCATCATAGATAAACTGACGAATATCTCCCGGAAGATTATGACGATTTTTTTGTATAATCAGTGTAGAAGGCTTTTCTAGTTCCAGCAAATTCTTGACCTTTGGGCTATACCTTCGATTAAATCCAACCATTAATACCAGCCCTTTGTCTTTGGCCAATTCATAAACTTCCATAGTTTCTTCTAAATACCAAGAAATCGGCTTATCGACAAACACATGGATATTATGTTCTAGGAAAAACTTTATCATACTATAGTGACTCGACGATGCTGCATGGATAAACACTGCATCCACAGCATGCTCTAAAAGCTCCTTATAGTCAAAACAATACTCTTTTATTCTATATTGTTTTGCTATGGCTATGGTAACGTCTTGCGTACGACTACACAAAACAATTTCATGTGACATCGATGTAATAATGGGTAAATATGCCTTTGTTGCAATATCTCCCAAGCCGATAATTCCTACTTTCATGGTACCACCTTGACCCTTTCTTCTTAATATATTAATGCAAGTTCAGCCATTTTTATTGCACTTGACAAGGACTTGGTCCCGGCTATGAAGCCGCCTGGATGCACAAAAATCGCATCATCAATCTCCACCAAATCATTAATTGTCTCTGGGGATTTTCCAGCCCATTCTCTTGGAAATTCTTTAATTGTCACTTGCGAATCTGGTTCCGAGACCGCCTGAACCCGGTACCCATTGACCAAATCTTTGAAAATCACATAGATAATACTCCCTTCTTCGTCATAGGTTTGAAGGTGACGCTTCCATGGACAAAATTTGTCTAACACAAGAATATTTTCTATTTCGCGCCGTTCATACGCCTCTTTTACAATCTTTTCTGCTTCAATGGATGCAACCGAACCTTGTATTGCATTTAAAAGTATTGGTGTAGTAAACTCCACTGCTTTATGAAACTGCTCATCCGGGTCTTCATCGGAGTTCCAGTTTGGATTAAAACTCTTAACGATTTGATTTAAGGTCGGCATATGTACCTCAGCTTTTTCGATAAAATAGCCATTATCAATGGCGTCAATGCTTTCAATAATTGATTTGTCCACACTATAAAAAACTTCCTCTACCTGTTCCTTTGTAAACGATGGCTTTATCTTTTGAATGAGCTTTGGACCATACACTCGCCAAATCAAGCCACATGCTGCATAGGGTACTCCACTATCCCTGTATTCTTTATAATCACTGTGATGATCAAACTCGCCACCACCAACATCAAAAACAATATCTGCCTTATCAAAATCTTCTTGGCTTCGACTACGAATAATAGTCACTTCATCATATAGCTGGATTAATATTGCAGATGCCATTACTTCGTCCGCATGAAAAAACCCACTATGGGTAACGGCTACTATTTTTTCACTTCTCATTGTTTTTCCTTCCACTTCTTTATTTTATACCTTTGCTATTATGCCATACTTCTTTTAAAAAAACTAGATGTATGCCCCTTGACATTCCCTAAAATATAAAATAAAATGAACAAATTATGTTTTGAGAGGTGTCGATGATGCATTATTGGTTATTATTCGCTTTATTGTCTGGAATTATTCTAGGTTTTTTTGATATTTTTAAAAAGATGGCCACGCAAAAACTTTCTGTCATTAACGTGCTATCTTTTTATTCTCTGTTCAGTTTTCTACTCTTGGCCTATGACTACAAAAACGCTTTTAGTATAGACTTTCAATGGTTTCCAATCATTGTCTTAAAGTCTGTAATTATTTACTTTTGTTGGATTTTAGGCTTTGTGGCTTTTAAGTACTTACCAATTAGTTTGGTTAGCCCTTTAAAAACCTTGACGCCACTTTTCACCTTAATCTTTGGTGTACTGCTTCTTGGCGAAAGCCTCAGCTTTTTACAAGTTCTTGGGTTTGCTATCATCCTTGGCGCTTATTATTTTATCGGAAAATCAGGTACTCATGACCTTCTTGCCTTTTTGAAGAACAAATACCTGTATCTCATGCTCTTAAGCGCCTTTCTAAGTGCGTTAAGCGGACTTATCGACAAGGTTGCACTGCGTCATATTAACGCCGGTCAAATGCAGTTTTGGTTTATGTTCTTGTTAACGATTTTTTATACACTGACTTTTTTCATAACAAGTTACCGTAAGCAGCAACGTTTTGCCCCAGGATTTCATTACACTATCCTACTCACTAGCTTGGCAATTGTTCTATCCGACCGATTATACTTTATGGCTGTTGCAATGCCCCAAAGTCAAATCTCTGTCATCATGCCTATACGCTTTGTCTCCGTTTTTGTATCTGTCATTCTCGGCGGATATATTTTTAAAGAGTCGCACCTACGTGGCAAACTTATCGGTACGTGCAATATGCTTATTGGCGTCATCTTAATCTTTTTAGGATGATGCCAGCCATGCTTTCCATGTCTCAGGAGCATAGCCTATGGTTGCTTTTTTTCCATTCCGCACAATCGGTGTTTTATACACTGACGGTGTATCTAAAAGTTTTTCCTCACGTTGAGAGGCAACCAAATATTTTATCATCGCATACTCTTTCGCCTCTTCATCAAGAAGGGCTTCTAAGCTTCCTAGCGAACTAACCACTGAGCGTAGCTCGCCCTTACTCAGCCCTTTATCCAGTATATCGACCCGTTGATATTTCACCCCGCGCTCTTTAAAAAAACGCTCCGCTTTTTTAGTATCAAAACACTTCTTTTTTCCAAATATTTGAATTGTCAAATCTATATACCTCCTCTTTATCGCTGTTATGAATACGCCAAGACTTGTTTAATTAGACTTTGAATTTCCTCTGGTAACTCCTGTTCCAGCGCACGGTTTAATAGAAGCCTATTTGCCCCTCCTTGCCTTTCAAAATACGACCGAATCATCTCAACCTTTGCCTGGCGTCCTTCCATTAAGGCATAAGCTACCAGCCAGTCTTCAAGGCGTGTATAGGCGAGCATCGGCTGTCCTTCTTCTTGACTTTTCACAATCGAATGCTTATCAAAAATAAAGTCATAGTTCCCCTTATGATGGCGAATACGAAAATTCACCATGATATCGATACTTATGTTCTCCATGGCATACACATAAAAGTGTTCTGTCAGATATTCTTTTTTTTCAGGGATTGCTTGTCGCTCTGCCATCATATCTAAGAGATTAAGTGCTTTATCAATGTCTTTTTTATCAATGATAATATCAATATCTCTGGCTTGTTTGACAAGATCATAATGCTTAAGCAGTAAGGAGCCGCCAATCCCCCATTGTATGTTTTCTTGAGCAAAAACCTGTGCAATTTTAAATAACACCTGTTCCATGATTAACCTCATACTTTCCTCGGCTTTTGATTGTTAATTATAGATATTATCACACACACGTCTTAAAATTGCAAAAAAAATCGCCCGATAATTCGGGCGATTTTTATAAATCATACACTTAATTTCTATAAGATGATCAAGTTTTCTTAAGGTATTTTCGTGTATCAAGGGCTACCGCAAAGACAATGATAAAACCTTTGATAATGTTTTGGTATTCGAAGGAAATATTGGCAAAAATCATTCCATAACTCATAACGGTAAACAGTAATACCCCGGCAATGGCTCCAGATACTTTACCGACGCCACCACTAAAAGAAATCCCACCAACAACACAGGCCGCGATTGCATCAAGCTCATAGTTAAACCCTGAACTGTTATTGGCACTACCGATTCGACCGGCTTCTAAGAAACCACCTAATCCATAGAGCGCACCGGCTAACATATACACAAGTACAAATGTCTTAACAACGTTAACACCAGACACAGCCGCAGCTTCCGGATTACCACCGACTGCAAACATATTCTTACCAAAAACGGTTTTGTTCCATAAAATCCATACAATCACACTGACAATAATCGCATAGATAACCAACCATGGAATATAAAATCCTCCGGTAAATTCGATGGGACCAAGGGAGGTAATACGTCCTTGTACAAAGCCTGAATACGCTTTATCCAAACCTCCAATCGGTTGTCCACCTTGTTCTGGCGAGTTATAGTAAAGTGTTAATACTCCATATAGGAAAACGCTCATTCCTAAGGTAACAATAAATGGATGCACCTTAAATATCGCAGCAACTAAACCGTTGATAATACTAAACACAGCACACACAGCCATTGCAATCAATAGTGGAATGGCAAGACGCACGACAACATGCGTATTCGTTAACCAAAGCTCTGGATAAAATCTTGATGCATAATTTGTTGCTTGTAAGAGAGAAGCCGAGATAACCATGGCAAAACCAACAGAGCGTCCAAGGGACAAGTCGGTACCTTGAAGGATAATAATCCCTCCAACCCCAAAGGCTAAAATAAGCTTAACTGATGATTGACTTAATACATTAATTAATGTACTGATAGATAAGAAATTGGGTTCACGAACAATAACAATGGCAATCAGAACGGTCATTACCAAGTATATTGCATTGTTAATCAAGAAGTTCAACCAATCGCGACCACTCATTTTTTTAAATCGTTCAATTCTGGTATTTACTCTTTTTGTAAAATTCATATCATAACCACCCTACTATAAAAATTTTGCTGATAGCTTCAACAAATCATTTTGAGCCGCTTCTTTTGTATCCACAATGCCTGCCACATAACCTCGACTCATAATCATGATTCGATTAGTTACACCAAGAAGTTCTGGCATCTCTGAAGATACCATGATAATTGACTTCCCTTTATTGGCTAACTCAATCATCAAATTGTAAATATCATACTTCGCTCCAACATCAATACCTCGTGTTGGTTCGTCCAGTAGCAAAATATCCGGTTCTGTAACCAACCATCTTCCGATAATAACCTTCTGTTGATTTCCTCCGCTAAGTTCACGAATCAACGATTCTTGACTAAAGGTTTTAATGCTCATATTTTTAATCTGTTCATCTGTATCTTTGAACATTTTCTTTTCGCTAAGTAAGCCAAATTTTCCAACATAGCTTCGAATATGGGCGCTACAGGTATTAAAGCGAATATTGGCTATATCAAAGATACCCGTTGCTCGGCGTTCTTCGGTAACCAGGGCTAACTTGCTTTCAATAGTCTTATGCGGGCTTGAATTGTTTAAGGGTTTTCCGTCAACAAAGATTTCTCCACTTTCAATCGTTCGCAGACCAAAAATAGCTTCCAACAATTCGGTACGCCTTGCGCCAACTAGACCATAGATTCCAAGTATCTCACCTTTTCGAAGTTCAAAACTGGCATCATAGACCTTGGGCTCATACCTCGTTTTTAATTTCTTAACCTCCATCTTCACTTCTCCGGGTACATTTGTAACCGGTGGAAAACGGTGGCTGAGGTCGCGACCGACCATCATGTTTATTATCTTATCCATATCCAATTCTTCAATATTTTTGGTTCCAATATATTGACCATCTCGTAATACAGTAACTTCATCAGATATAGCAAATATCTCATCCATTTTGTGTGAAATATAGATGATTCCACATCCTTGTTCTTTGAGTGTTGCAATAATTTCAAATAACTTGTTAACTTCTTGTTCTGTGAGTGAGCTGGTAGGCTCGTCTAATACAATAACGTTCGCATCATAGCTTATGGCTTTAACAATCTCAACCATCTGACGCTTGGATACGGACAGCTCACTGAGCCTTGTATCCGGGTCAATATCATTAATTTTAATTCGATCAAAAAGGGCTTTGGTATCTTCATACATTTTTTTCTCATCAATAAACCCTCTTTTGGTAGGATATCTTCCCAGCCAAATATTTTCACTAACTGTTCGTGCAATAACTTGGTTTAGCTCTTGATGTACCATCGAAACACCATTTTCCAATGCGTGTTTTGGATCAGTAAAATCCACTTGGTTTCCTTTTAGATAAAAAGTACCTTCATCCTGCTTATATATTCCGAACAGGCATTTCATTAACGTTGATTTTCCTGCACCATTCTCACCCATTAATGAATGTACAGTCCCGGGCTTAACCTCAAGACATATTTTATCTAATACTTTTACACCCGAAAAAGATTTAGATACATTTTCAATTGATAATATACTTTGCTTGTCCATTTTTTCACCTAACCTTAGACTATATTGTTACAGACTATGCATCTTTTTTACAAAATGCTACCAATGCCTTATCGGCATTGGCGCATATATTTACACTTCGTATAATTATTTATTGAAAGTCTTGATAATTATCTTTTGTTACTGCAACATAAGGAACACGAACCGCTTTGACTTCATCAAGTGTCCACTCTGTATCTGCAATAGGATCTTTACCGTTTGCAATATTTGCCGCTAAATCGATAACAGCTTTTGCTTGGTTGTTACCATCATTAAGAACAGTACCATTCATTTCATCATCTGCAACGTGGTTAAGTGCTTGCGCAAGCGCATCAACACCATATACAGGAATCTCTACCCCTTGTTCTTTCATGGCATTAATCGCACCAAATGCCATTCCATCGTTGTTACAGATAACTAATTCAATGCTATCGCCATAAGATGCTAACCATGTTGTCATCTTGTCATAACCACCATCCGTTGACCACTTTGGATCTGGTTGCATTGCAAGTTCTTCTACCGCAATACCTGCTTCATCAAATGCTTTTACAGAATATTCTGTTCTTGCTTCAGCATCTGGATGTCCTGGTTCTCCTTTTAGTAAAACGTATTGAACCGTTCCATCACCATTTTTATCCCACTCTGGGTTTGCTTGCCAGTCCGCAACCATCATTTCACCTTGAATAATTCCGGCGTCTTTTGAAGCTGTTCCTACATACCATACTTTGTCATATGTATCCATAATGCCTTCTTCTGTTGCTTCTTTGTTAAAAAGAATCAAAGGTATATCCGCATCTTTTGCTTTTTGAATAATTGTTCCTGCAGATGCCGGATCCACTAAGTTAATTGCCAAAATATCTACGCCTTGACCGATGAAGATATCTACCTGGTCATTTAATTTATTTTGTTGATTCTCTGAGTCAACAATATTAATGGTAATGCCTGCTGCGCCTGCGTGCTCTTTTAATGCTGGCGATACAACACCATTCATAAAGTTATCAGCAAAGTTATAAATATTCGCTCCAATAGTTATTTCTTTCATTTCAGAGCTGTCTTGTTCAGTCTCATCACTTCCTGAAGCCTCTTGATTGGTTGACGTATCGTCATTTGTCGTTGTGTCATCAGCTGCTTCATCACTTGAACATGCTGCTAAAGATAAAACCATCACTAATACAAGAATCATACTTAATAATTTTCTCATTTTCTCTTCCTTCCCCGTGTATTATATACACTTATATGATATTTTGTTATTTTGCACAATTTTTTGTGCTATCTACTACGTTTTTTAGTATATCATATGGGTTTTTTAAGAAAATGTGAATTTTCACAGTCCTTTTTGTGTTTTCTTACACAGTTTGGTTTTTTTGCATATATTTATTCAATCAAACACAAAGTTTTTATACGGAATCCATATATACTTATCGTCTTCAAGACTATAATTCAGTTTTTTATCAGGATTTTCAATAATATATTCTGTGAGTTCCAAGATTGCATTAGCCATATTATTCCCGTCATTAAGAATCGTTCCATACATATAGCCATTTTTGATAAAGTCAATCGCTTCACTTAATCCATCAATTCCGACAATGACAAAAGGGACTTCGATAACCGTCCCGCGCATCTGCTGTCCAAAGTATCCATTATCCATTAAGTATTTTGTCGCTCCGATAGCCATGGCATCGTTATTTGAAATAAGTAATTCAATGGCGTCTCCATATTGAAGCATGATTTCTTCCATGTCCCGGTAAGCTTCATTTTCATTCCAATTTGCCACTTGGGTCATTAATACTTCGACTTGATATCCCTCACGTTCAAGTGCATCAATAACGACTGTCGTTCGCTCTTCCGCATCCTGATGTCCCTGCTCTCCCTTGAAGATAACACATTGAATAATATTATCCCCATTGGTATCATACGCATTAAGATTCTCTGTCGAGCCCCCAAATGCTTCAGCAATCATTTCCGCCTGCATGGCACCTGATTCTGTCGCATTGGCTCCGACATAATAGACATCATCCATGGCATCAAGGTCTTCTTTTAAGGGCTCTCGGTTAAAAAAGATAATAGGCACATCTTCCTGGATGGATTTTTCCACAAAAATATATGAACTTAAACGTTCAACCGGATTGATGATTAAAAGGTCTATCCCTTCATCATATAGTTGTTCTGCGATTTCATTTTGTACAATTTGCGATTTTTTACTATCATAAATTCGGATGTTTATTTCATCGTTTTGATATTCTTGTAAATATTGTCCCACAGAATAAATAAACGGATCACTATTATCATAAAGTAATACGGCAACTTCTGTCTCGCCTTTTTCACATCCAACAAGGGTTATGCTACATACGAATAGAGCTACAACTAACATGATTTTTTTCATTCTTGTTCCTCCAACTTTGCCTTTGCAATGATAATGCTTATGGTTGTACTTTCATCCAATTCACTTTCAATATGTATGCGTGCTTGATCACCATAAAAAAGTTTGATGCGCTGATATACATTTTTCATCCCAATACTGCCTTTAGCATTTCCCTCTTCCATTCCTTTATAGATTTCTTGAATTTTAGACGCACTGATACCATATCCATTGTTCGTTACACTAAGAAATACATTTTCATTTTGTTCATAAATATTGACATGGATATAGCCATCGTCCTCATCTTTGTCAATACCATGATAGATTGCATTTTCTACCAGGGGCTGGAGTAATAGTTTCATAATCTTTAATTTTTCAAGTTGTGCTTCACAAGTAATAGTATATTCAAATATATCATTATAACGCATCGTCTGGATGAGCATATAACTTTCAATATGCTTTAATTCTTCCGATATGGGAATAAACTGTTTTCCCTTAGAAAGGCTCACTCTAAAATATGTCGATAGCGCATTCACTGTACTAACTAGGTCATCATTGCGCTTTTTTTCTGCCAACCAAATAATACAATCCAACGTATTGTATAGAAAGTGCGGATTGATTTGATTTTGTAAAACGCTGATTTCTGTATGGCGCTTTCCTTCTTGCTCTTTGACCACTTCATCCATGAGGCGTTGAATTTCATCAATCATATCATTAAACCCCTGACTGACAATCTTGACTTCTTTTTGTCCTTCAATAGCAACTTTAGTCGTGTAATTCCCATGTTGAAAATCGATAATCGCATTGTCCAGCTTTGTAAGTGGATCTGTTATTTTTCTAGCGACAAAAGAAGCGATTAAAATTGTACTAATAATAGCAACAATCCCCAGTCCAACCACCATCAAAAGCGCTTGATTCATTCCGTCATTAACTGAATCAATGTTTTGAAATGTTGCGATTCTCCACCTTGTTGAACTAATGGTATTAATGTTCATCGCCATACTTGTCCCATTAATCGTCGCCGTAGCACGTCCAAATATTTTTTCTTTTATCAACGTATAACTTTTACTTTTTGTATTATGGTTTTGCCTGTCTGAAGAATAGATGAGATTATCATTATCATCAACGATAAGTATATGCCCGGTCTCGCCTAGATTCGTAATCTTTGATAAGGAGTCCAGACTTTCAAAGTTCATATCAATAAGCAATACACCATTTTTCGTCATACCTTCATCTACATATTTAATTTCTTTTGACGCAGTAATTACCTCATCGCTTTGTATTTCAAAAATATCCTGTTCATGAGGTGCACTAAAATGAATAATATCATCTTCGTAAATAGCATTTCGAAACCAGTTTTTAACAGCAATTTTTTTACTATCTTTTCCAATGGTCTGGGTTGAGACAATAACTTCACCGGAATTATCAAATAATGCGATAGCTTCTATATCCGGCTCAATTTCCTCTAAGTTTAGAAAAAACTCGCGTAATGTAGTATATTCATTCTTAGCGTCGATCATAATTACACGTTTTTGTATGCGGGTCATAATATCTTTAACCCCATTGGTATAATTTTCATAATTGAGAACAATTTGCTTATTAATTTCACTGGCTTGATCATAAACTAATGCTTTGGTCTTTGATGTAATGATATTAAAGATAATAAATACAGACAAACACACTGCTATGACTAATATGATCGATATGGTTGTAATGATTGTTGTACGTATGGAAAATTCTTTAATTTTCATATGTATTATACCTCTTGAGATTTTCTATATCTTCGGGGGGTGCTTCCTGTCACCCGCTTAAAACTATGGCTAAAATAATACACATCTTTATACCCACATTGTTCTGCAATCATTACCATTTTATCTTCTGTTGTGGCTAATAGATGCTTTGCATGGTCAATACGTTTACTGACAAGGTATTTATTAAAGGTAGTGTCTGTTTCTTTTTTAAACAATGTGCTTAAATATGAGACGCTAATATGAAACTTTTCACAAACCAAGTCCATACTCATCTGTGGATTATTAAATTCATTTTCAATATAATCAAGGATATTGGTCAAAATCTCGTTGGATTTAGTTGTCTTACGTGAGATGACATCACACTTGATTTGGGCGGTTAATTGAACAATCAACTTCATAAAACCATCAATATTGCGATCATCAATATAGGTTTTGATACGATTAATATCCAAGGCTTCACTAATGTTTACTTCAACCGCATTTGCATATTCTAATAACAGTCCACTTAGGGTCATAACAATCCCAAAAATATCATAACGGCTATCCTCATTTATTTTTTTTGCACACTGTTTTGTATACTCTACAAACAGTTTTTCATCCATATACCGCATATTTTTTTTAAATTCAATAACATCTTCTAAATCCAAAAAAAGTTTTTCCGAAGATTTTTCCAGCTTTTCATAATAATTTATGGGAATTCTATCTGTAATCTCACTCTCTTCCAGCGCTCTTTTTGACTGTTTATATAGAGCTGAGAGATTTTTAAATGGGGCTTTGGAACTAACTGCAATGGCTATCTCTACGTTCAAATACTTTCGCAGGTAATTATATATTTTGTATAATAAGCTATCGAGTTCCTTCTCAAATGCCTCCCCTTTTACTTCTATGATACTGATGATTTTTTTGCCAAAAACAAAATGATAGGTTGTAAACACCTCGGATATTAAATCATACGTTAATAAAGAACACTGATTTTTTTTCTTCTCTATTGCCACAATATCCCCATCGCTATTTTTAATTTCGCTAGAGACCAAGACAAACTCACTCGATACGTTAATGCCTAATTCTTCGAGTGAATAGTGCTCTATATGGCTTAAATCTTCTTCCGTAAGTAATAGTTTAAGCACACGTGCACGAATTTGTGTCAGTTCAATTTCTTCTTTTCGTTTGACTTGTGCCTTTTCTTCATCTAGTTTTTCTTTTATTTTTGCTAAAAATGTCTGAATGTTTTCTGTTGAAATCGGCTTGGATAAATAAGCGGCAACATCAAGATTAATCGCTTCTTTAAGATAGCTATAATCATCGTAACCAGATATGATTGCAACTTTTACCGTCGGATACCTTTCTTTTATACTTCGTGTTAGTTCAATACCATCGACGTAAGGCATTTTAATATCTGTAATAATCACATCCGGTGTCATCTCATCTAATAAATCCAACGCGTCATAGCCATTGGATGCTGTCCCAATTATTTCAAAAGCCTCAACTTCTTCAATTTTTGATCCGATGCGTCCACGCACTTCATCTTCATCATCAACTAAAATCACTGTATATGCCATATCTTACCCCACTTTATTTTTTTACACTATACATAATTATACTTGGAAGTTTGTCTGCTGTCCAACCCTCTATAAATATCAAAAAGACCAACATCATCGGATGTTGATCTTTTTTTGAGCTTAGCACTATATTAATTGTCGTTTCATACGTTCTTTTTCAGCCTCACCTCCATCATCTTCATACCACATTGGATTGTGTATATCAACATAGCATGGTTCACCTTCTTTAAACTCATTGTGGTGCGGAGTTTCTATTTGCAATATTTGCTCTCCGACTTTCACCATATATCGGGTACAGTCTGTCATAAAAATTCTTTTTTCGATTTTGCTTTTGAATCCTGTGGTTCGATTCAAAGATATTTCATTCGGTCTCGTGGCAAGAATCATTTTATCATTGGCCTTATCAGGTAACGCCATCGGGATTGCTTGTCGATGATCTCCTGCCGGATAAATTTTGCCATCTTTTAGCTCTACATTAATAAATGTGGATTGCCCTAAAAAACTATGTACAAACCGGTTTTTTGGATTGTTATATAGATTTTCCGGTTTTCCGACTTGCATAATCTTACCCATGTCCATAACCATCATCCGATCAGATAATGCCATCGCTTCAGATTGATCATGGGTTACAAAAATGATGGTAAAATTAAACTTTTTCTGTAGTTCCTTAATCTCAAACCGCATTGATTCACGTAATTTGGGGTCTAAGTTTGAGAGAGGTTCATCTAAAAGCATGACTTTTGGGTTGGTCACAATCGCTCTGGCTAAAGCAATCCGTTGTTGTTGTCCTCCAGATAAATCGGAAGGATACACACGTTCCATTCCTGAAAGCTTTGTATGCTTTAAAGCTTTGGAAACCCGTTCCTTAATTTCACTTTTATTCACCTTTTGTACTTTTAGAGGAAATGCCACATTGTCATATATGTTCATGTGCGGCCATACAGCAAATGCTTGAAATACCATTCCCAAACCTCTATCTTCTGGTGGAACGTATATTTTTTTCCGGTCATTGGACACTGTTTTTCCACAAAGTTCTATCTCACCTTCAGATAAGTCTTCAAATCCGGCAATCATCCGCAAAGTTGTTGTTTTTCCACAACCTGATGGACCTAAGAAGGAAAAACATTCTCCTTCTTCAATTTCTAAGTTAAAGTTATCTACTGCTGTAATGGTTCCTAAGGTTTTTGTCGTAAAATGTTTTGTCACATTTTTTAGCACTATTTGGCTCATGCTTATACCCCTTTCCTATCTTTTGTCACCTGAGTCACGACCACATTACATATAATGATAATAAATATTGCAATTGAAGCTAATGCAGACGCTTGAGGTATCAATCCACTTTCTCGAAGTGAATAAATCGCAACACCTAATGTTCGGGTATAGGGTCCATAAAGTAACAAGGATGTTGTCAATTCTCGTATTGCCGGTAAGAAAATCAAGAAGAACCCTGACACCATTGCTGGTCGAATCAAAGGCAAGGTAATATCGCGCAAGGATTCCAAATGGGTCGCTCCACATGACCGCGATGCCTCTTCTAACGATGAATGTACTTGACGAAGAGCTGCTGACGCACTTTTCATGGAGAAGGATAAGTATCTGGCAATATAAGCAATCAAAATAATCCAAATCGTGTTATACAAGTTAACTTTTAATGCTCCAGACCATGCTAGAATAACTCCGATGGCAAGCACGATTCCAGGAATTGAATACGGTAAAACCGAAATCACTTCTAGTACTTCTTTTCCTTTTGGCTTAATTTTATTAATAACATAGGCAATCATAACTCCTAAGAACATCGTTACAATTCCGGCTGTCACCGATAGGAACAAGGAGTTTTTGATGGAATCTGTCACCATCTTGTTATCAACCAGAACATTGGTATAGTTTCTAAATGTAAAGTTCTCTGGTGTTAATGGTAGTCCATATGCCTTTAACATACCGACAAGGAAAATCATAACCAACGGTACCACTACAATAAATATTAAGGTAATAATTGACAAAATCAGTAGAGGATATTTTGCCTTTCTTAATTTAATCAATGTTGGGCGCATACTCTTACCTTTGATAATGTCATAACTTCCCGAACGAAGTACAAGTTTTTGTGCAATTAAGGCAATAGCTACAACACCAATTAAAAGTATGGATAAGGCTGTCGCTTCTCGAACCCCTTGAAAGTCTCCGGCCGCACGGCTAATCAAATCATAGATTTTTGTTGGCAAGGTAAAGATATTGTTTGTAAAACCTAAAATCTGCGGCACACCAAAGTGGGCTAAGGAGCAGATAAGAATCAGCAACGCTCCTGCAGATATTGCCGGTCTAACCAAAGGTAGCGTGATTTTACGAATAACGTAACCTTGCTTTGCTCCCGCAATTCTTGCGGACTCTTCTAACGTCGGGTCCATGCGCTCAAGAGCAGATACAACTTGCATAAAAACAAATGGAAAATAATACGATACTTCTACAAAAATAATTCCCCACAAGGAGTTCATATTAAATGGTGCACTAGATAGATTAAATGTACTCATCAGCCATGTATTTACATATCCTCCACGACCTGATAACATCAAATCCCATGCCATCGCACCAAAAAATGGTGGGAACATATAGGGAATGGTAAAGAGACCTCGCATTAATCCTTTTAGGGGAACATCTGATCTTCCCAAAAGCCATGCATAAAAGATCCCCATAATTGTCCCAAGAAGGGTTACCCAGAATCCAATTTGTATCGTATTCCACATCGCTCCTATGTTCTCTTCACGTCCAATGACTCGAACAAACATTGCTAAGTCAAGTTTTCCATCAAGAAATAAGGCATTTGCAAAAATCATTGATACCGGTATAACAACAATAATCACAAGGAGTAGTGCACTTACTATGGTCAGTACTCGATCCAAGCTAAACCTTTTTCCATCGATTCTAGCTAAATCCGAGCCAACTTTTCTTTTACTCATGATCATCAGCTCCTCTCTCACTTGCATCGTAGTAGCTTGGCGCTACAAATTCCAGCCCGACAACCTCTCCATCTAAATAAACTCGTGATTGTTTGACTTCTAATGTACTGCGCTGAACACGCAACTTTTGATCTCCAAATTGTACAAAATAGTTATAATGATTTCCTAAGAAAGTCGCATTGACAATGGTTCCTTTAAAGGGTGAATCATCATTAAACTTGATATTCATCGGACGAATTCCCATAACATTTTTCACGCCCGCAACAAAACCTTTGGGTGCTTTTTTGTCATATTTTAGACCATCATGGCATAAAAAATAAACCCCATCGTTTTTTTCAACCATTGGTATAAAATTACTGACCCCAATAAAGGAGTAGACAAATTTATTAACCGGTTGTTTAATGATCTCTTCATCAATTCCAATCTGACAAATTTTTCCTTCATAATCCATGATAGCTATTTTATCGCAGACCTGCAAAGCGGCTTCTTGATCATGGGTTATATATATAATCGTCGTCCCAATTTCTTTTTGAATCATCTGTATTTCCACAAGCATCTCTTCACGTAATTTTGCATCCAAGTTTGTTATAGGCTCATCTAATATAATCACATCATCTGATGATACTATGGCGCGGGCAATAGCAACACGCTGCTGTTGCCCACCTGAAAGCTGAGCTGGCAAGTGTTTTTCATAGCTACTCATTCTTACTTGCGCTAAGGCATTTTTTGCTCGTTGATATGCTTCTTTTTTAGGTACCTTTTTTTTCTTTAGCGGATACATAATGTTTTCAAGTACAGTAAGATGCGGCCATACGGCATAATCTTGAAAAACCACGCCCACTCTTCTTCGCTCAGGAGACATGTTGATTCGCTTTTTTGTGCTAAACACGCAGGTGTCACCAATATAAATTTCACCCTGTTCAGGCTTGATGAATCCACTAAGCAGTCGAATAAGCGTTGTTTTCCCACAACCTGAGGGACCTACAATACCCATAATTTGACCTTCTTCTACCGTGAGTGAAAAATTATTAAGTATCACATGTTCTCCATAGCGAAAGGTTATATTTTCAAATCGAATGTCTGCCATAATATCTCCTTTCTATTTAAAAATCTTGTCGAACTGTTCTAGAATATTTTTGCTTTTTTCTGCTAATTCTTTGTCATCAACGGGTAAGCTTGCTTCTTCGATTTCCGGAATTGTCATTCCTTCGCCTGAACTCATATCACTACGAACCGAATTCAAATTATTGTCCAGTAGGATTTGTTGCCCTTCTGTTGATAAAATATAATCATAAAGTAACTTTCCGTTGGCTTCATTTGCAGCACCTTCAATTAAAGCTATAGGACTTGTTATGGAGATAAGATTTTCTTCCGGATATTTAAATCCAATCGTCGCACCATCTTTAGCCAAGTTTTTTGACACATAGTCAAGACATAACCCTACTTTATAAGCACCCGCTGCGATTTTATTATGGGTTGCTGTTGTTCCACTCTCAAGCTCAGCACCATGTTCTTTTAACTTCTCAAAAAATTCAAATCCATAATCTTCATGATTTAGTAAAGCACTAATCGCATAAAAAGATGTTCCTGATGATCCTGGGTCTGTAATGATGATTTGATCTTTCCACTCAGGTTTTAACAAATCATCCCATGTCTTTGGTGCTTCTTCCGGTGTGACAAGATTCGTATTATATCCAAAACCTGCTACCACAAGTCGAGCCCCTGTGTAATATCCTTCAGGATCTTTAAATTTTGCTCCGATATTTTCAGCTTCTGGAGATTCATATTGGGCTAAGATGCCTTTTTCTTTAAAAGAAATATAGTTTCCCGGATCTCCTACCCAAATAACGTCAGCAGCTACTTGACCGGATTGATTTTCCGTAGCTATCTTAGTTACCACTTTTCCTGTACCTGCAAAATAATAATCCATCTTAATATTAGGATACTTTGCTGTAAAACCATCTTTTAAAGCTTTAAGTTGCGCCTCTTGCATGGACGAATACAACATGACTTCACCTGATGGTCCATTATCGCTTTCTGTTGCTTCGCTCGAATCTGTACTTGCATCATTACTTTGTGTTGTATCCGTTCCTCCCCCTGCTGCATCCCCTGTTTCATTTCCATCGTCTTTACTGCAACCACTAAAAAGCATTACTACGAAAAGACATAAAATTAATACTGTTGCTACACTTCTTTTCTTCATTTTTAATACCTCCATATGTGCTCGTATTTTGCTTACGCTTAAAATCATAGACTGATTTTCATGATATTTATAGTTCAATTTGGTTGTTTTGGATATTTTTATCATTTTATATATTATCATTTTTAGGAAAATGTACTATAATCATATTATGAACTCCTGTATATAGCAAGCGTGTTCAGAATAAAAAGAAAGGTAGTTCAACTATGAAAACAGTCATAAAAAATCGTATGCGATTAAATTCTATAGGTTATTCTTTGTCCACATGGTTAAGGAATATTTTTATCTTGGTCGTTGGATTATTATTAATCGTTATTCTTTTATCCAAAAATTATGAACAAGCCACCATCAATCTTGTCAGTTCTCTTAATGAAGAGTTTTCAATACATGCTGACCAAATGTCAAAGCAAATTCAAGACTCTGTTATCAATTCTGCCATGCAAATTTATTATTCGCCTGCGGTCACTCGCCTGCGTACTTCTGAAAATGTTAGTAACTTTGAAAAAATCCTTGGGATTCGTTCTATGAATGCAGGGATGGTGAGCAATGATCTTATCCATTCCGTCTATGTCTATAATGAAAGTAAAGATTATATCTATACAACTTATGAATCCGGTTCTTTTTATCGGCATGAGTTTTTTGATCACTCCGGTGTCCAACTACTCACTTCACCAACAGACTATCCTAAGCTGACACCTATCCCCAGAGATCTTCTATGGGGTGATGAACGTGAGACCGATCAGGTATACTCTTTTTTAGTCCATGATCCCTCCACCAATCAAGTCGGCAACTCTATGTTGATGAATATATATGCTGAAGCATATAACAATATATTTTTTAGCCCTACAACAAAAGAAGAGGAATACATGCTTATCTTAAATTCCGATGAAGAAATCATCGCCTCCTCCACGTCCTATACAGAAGCCTTGCAAAAAATCGACACCCAAGTATTGACAAATAATTTAGACAATACCTCTACGAATGGATATTTTTATAGTCAACAACGTGGAGAAAAGACAATCTATTTCTATACCTATATGCCCGAATCAACCTGGTACTTTGTAAAGGTCATTCCTTATCAACAATGTATGGTCGGGTTAAACAATATGCTCTATCACGCTATTATTATTGCGCTGATTCTCTTAGCATGCGGAATACTCATTGCCTATATATCTATGCGTCGATTTTATGACCCACTAAAAAAAATCATGTCTTCCTTGTCTTTAGCTGACGAGACAAATATTGATATCTCAACGGATATAATGGGTGACTTTGACCACTTTATTGCCACACAAAAACAAGCCAATGCCGGATATCAGTCCCTCTTAAAAACTGAGGTCTTAAAGCATATGTTGCTCTCGACAAGCTCTGTTGAGCACCATCTAATGAATAAATTTTCTCAATATAATATTAACTTTATTCATGGTCGCAACTATTATATGATTTTATTTGAAGCTCCTTCTGATTTTACTTGCTCAATGAGCGCTTTTTGTGACGATCATTGGGAATTAATAAAAATAGCCGAAAACTCTCTTCTTATTTTACAACCGCATGCGGATGTAACCATCGAATCCGTATGTCATTACTTACTTGAACAAGGAATTGCACTCTGTCTGTATAGCCAAAAAACACAAGATATTTTGACTTTGAAAAAAAGTTATATCCGCTTGCGCGAATTAAAGCAACTCCATGTGTTTTATCCTGATATGCATATGATGAGTGAAACTTGGTTACTGCACAAAAAAAGCGATAATCTACATCAGGATGAACTAGAAACAGAACTTATCACCTCCATAAAATCATTGGATGCCGATAAAGCCATTAACATTTATTTCCAATTAATCAACCAATGTAAAAACTATCGCTTTTCATTGATTCTCTTTAATCTAAAGAGTCTATATTTAACTTTAAATTCCTACTATATCTCTTTGCTTTCAGATACATCCACAACGCCTATAACACCAGACATGGATACCTTTGAAAAAAAGATTCTTCATGCTAGATCACAAACAGATATTGATTGCCTATTTATCGCCTTTATTGAACAACTTATTGAATTAAAATTTCAAATCACTGAGAAGCAACGAATTCAAGTCAGTCAAAAAGTTAAAGCATATATTGAGTCAAACTATACCGATTATAATCTCACCCTTTCACTCATCGCCTCAACTTTTGACATTCCTTCCAATAAATTAAGCAAGTCATTTAAATATGTGGAAGGCGTTACTATCAATGATTACATCAATACATTGCGTATTGAACGTTCCAAAGAACTACTATCGACAACGCCTTGTACTATCAAAGAAATCACTAAACAAATCGGGATTGAAAACACACAGTATTTCTACACATTGTTTAAGAACAATACGGGTTTAACCCCTTCTTCCTACCGTCAAGTGTCAAGACTTGAAAGCTTATAGCATTGCTTCAAGTAATTTTTTTGTATATGCATGTTCAGGATTTTGAAGCACTTTATCTGTTGCCCCGAATTCAACAAATTCCCCTTGATACATCACGGCGATTTTATCGCACATATGTGCCACCACTTTTAAGTCATGGGAAATAAAGATGTAGGATAACTTTAATTCATCTTTTAACTGCGATAGAAGATTAAGAATCTGTCCCTGGACAGACACATCTAAAGCTGAAACCGGCTCATCACATACAATAATTTTTGCTCGGGTTGCTATTGCCCGAGCAATGATTACCCGCTGATTTTGTCCACCACTTAATTGGTTTGGAAATTTATCTTTTTCGCTATGTTTTAACCCAACAAGAGCAAGTAATCGCTCTACTTCACTATGCATCTTTTCTTCTTCTACAATCTTATGAATACGAAGAGGTTCCAATAGCAATTCTTCAACGGTCATTTTAGGGTCTAAAACTGCATTGGTATATTGAAAAATAATTTGAATATCCTTACGATATTCGCGCATATCCCGTTCACGAATATTCGTAATATCCTCACCAAAAAGATATATTTTTCCATGGCTGGGTTCCAGGAGTTTTAGAAGCAAATTAGCAACGGTACTCTTTCCACATCCACTTTCCCCAATTAGTCCTATAGATTCTTCATTATTTAACTCAAAACTCACTTGATTAACCGCATGAATGATTTCTTTTTTCTTAAAAATACTGGATTGAATAACATAATGCTTAGAAAGATTTTCTACTTTTAAAATACTACTCAACTCGATCCCCCCTTTCATATAATCGGCACCGAACACTTCTTCCATCTATGTCAAGCATTCTCGGGATATCCTTTGTACAGCTTGTCATTCTTTTTTCACATTTTGAATAAAAAGGGCATTGGTCGCTAAATTCTTTGGGCGCTAAAGGTGCTCCGTCAAGAGAGTAAACCGTCGCATCTCCAAAATCCAAAGAGTTTACACATTGAATTAATGCATCTGTATACGGATGCATCGGGTTTTGAAACACCTGTTCTAAGGGTCCCGCCTCCACTATTAATCCTCCATACATTATATGAATACGTTCACACAAATATTTAGCCACATCAAAATCATGTGTAATCAAGATAATCGACATCCCATATTTTTTATTAACTTTTCTTAACAAATCCAAAATTCTTTTTCTAAGCGATGCATCGATTGAGCTTGTCGGCTCATCTGCAATCAAAATATCAGGTCTTGCTAATATGCAAAGGGCAATCATGACCCGTTGATTTTGTCCACCGCTAAGTTGAAATGGATACATATTATACACTGTATCCGGTGTATCGATTCCCACCTCTTTTAACGCCTCGCAAATCCGTTGATAGCTTCTTGGTTGTCCTTGGGCCTTTAGCATCCCTTCAAGTTGCTTTCCAATACGTTTATAAGGGTTTAAAGCTTGAGATGGGTTTTGAAAAATATATGCAATACGTTTTCCACGAATAGGTCGGAGCTGCTTTTCATTAAGCCCCACCAAATCCTGCTCTTGAAAAAGAACATGTCCTGCATCAATCGTACTGATCGATTCATCATGTAACTTCAAAAATGAACTAACGGTAACCGATTTTCCACTTCCTGACTCACCTACAATACCTATGATTTCTCCTTGATATATATGTAAGTCGACACCACGAACCACTTGGAGTTTTCCCTGTTCTTGGTAAAATGAAACTTTTAAGTCGGTAACATCCAAAAGTTTTTCCCGCATCAAATCTCTCCTTATTAATAGTTATTTTTATTAATGACTTCAACAATAATCTCGCCTAATTCATCTAGCGTTCTATCGCCAGACGTCTTTGTCCCAATAATAATAGTCGCTATTCCTCGGTTCCAAAACATTGAATTTGCCGCTTGTGTATTTGTATAATAATGTTCAATCCCAATTTTATTTGATTTTAGCGGTACATGGTCAATATGTTTTTTATCGAAATCCTCTTCAAAAAGATGCCCCATGCTCCAAGCAAACTGCCGTGTTACAGGTGCCTGTTCCAAGCTAAGTTCTAACGTTGCATATTCTGGCTCTGTGATTCTTGTCAAATCAATGTATGCCTTCACTTTTTGAGGACTGTATGGAAAGTTATCTGTCATTGCATATATTCCATGGTATTTATCGCTAATTGTTCCATCCAAAAACATAAAAACAAATGAACGTCTACTCTTTTCCAGCCCACACAGTTGCTCCATAAGTTCCAGATTAAACTGTAGAACTTCCTTGCCTTCATTGTTTATATAATTGTAGTTCAATCCGATGACAATAACTTCATCCTTAAGATAAGGATCCTTTCCTTCATAAAAACCAAATACATCTACACCTTGCGAATCAATCTTCTTCGTATGTGCTGCTAATGTAATAACGGCCTTAGGATTTTGTATCATGGTTTCATATAACTGTCTAGAAATCACTGCAACATACCCATTGTGACGTTTATTGACAAGTGTTTCTTCAAACTTTACCTTATGGGTATCTACAAGTAAAAAGCCTTTAATTGGAACCTCTTGTCCAATGGTCTTCATAAAATAATTCATCGATGCAGTATTGTAGTAAGCCGTGTCTATTACAATGAACTTATCCTTAAACACATAATAATCATCAATATTATATAAATCTTGTCTGGAAGCGTCATACACTTCCCCTTGCACCATCTCTTGATCAAATGATAACACTGAAAAATCTGTTCCTGCCATAAACTCTGTTCTTTTAGTACCTATGTCCATGGACATGCTTTGGGATAACCGATGGTAGACTTCTTGGGTCTCATATACTCTTTGATAACTGTTGTCTTTAAGGGGAACTATACCCAGCTCTTGCATTTTATTTTCAATATGCTTTACTGTTGCTTGTGCTTCTGGGGTTCCCATAACCACTTGCTCATAATCTTTAACATGCTGACGGTGATAGTCAAATGAAGATTCTTGGGCATATGTAGAAAAAATAACACCTGCTAATATGAGTACAACCGCTATCATCATTTTATATGCTTTCATCCCAAGCTTTGGCCTTTTTTTGATTTTTTGCAAATCCCAACTTAAGATTTTTCTAATCGTCGGGGTAAAACGGGAATCTCTTTTTTGTACAATCTCTCGAAGCCCTTCTCCAAATAAGTTAAATCCCAACACACTAATAAAAAAAGCAAGGGCCGGAAAAAAAACTGTCCAAGGGGCAACCGTTAACATATTTCTTGACGTACTTAACATGCTCGCCCACTCTGGTTCAAAGCTTACGTTATAATATGAATATTGTCCCATACTTGAGTCTTTGATAATCTTAAGATTACCTATAAATACACTAAAAACACCTAGCTGCATCATCATCGACAAGTTTCTGGCAATTTCCATAAAAAACAATATAATAATCTCAGGAATCAGGTGTGGCAGGACATTTTCAGTCGCAATTTTACGACGAGGTTTGCCAATAGCAATCTCTCCACGAATAAATGGTTGTTGATTAATAGCTTCTACCCGTTCCATCAACAATTTTCCAAGCTTTGGCCATCCAACAAATGTAATAACTAAAACAAAGGCCAACATAGAGTAACCCTTACTAAGACTCACAAAAAAATCTAATTGTAAAATGATAATACTGATTAATAACGCAGGTATCGCCGAAAAAATAATGTTACCTTGTAAAATCATCGATTTAAAACTCTTATGGCCAAAACCTCCCATAATCGCCATAGGGATTGCAATAAAAAACTGTCCTAAAGACATGAAAATCCCAAGTAAAATCGTTAATTTCGTTCCATAAACAATATAGCTAAAGATATCTCTTCCAAGATCATCACTCCCAAAAATATAATCTTTTGAAGGCGGATAAGGTGCTGATTCTACCATGAGTTGATTATCTTGAGTTGAAAATCGCATATGTTGAAGCGTATACGGACTTTTGGATGCAATTTTATCCGGAAAAACCATAAGAATAAGAATACCTACAAGTATAATACCACCCAACAGTAATGGCCAATTTATTCTTTTCATTTTCTCCCCTCCCTTTTCAATGGATTAATGACTTTGGTCAACAAACCAATACCATAGACAAAACAACTATAGATAAGCCCCAGTGTAAGCGCCATTGGAACGAAGCGATAGACGTCATTACGCTTATATAGGTAGAGTAAATAATATACAATACCATTATAGTTAAACAGGTATTCCACAATAATCATATTGGAGAGGAGTATCGTCATAATTGTCGGCAAGGAATCTACAACTTTAAATATAACTGCAGGCAGCATTTCCGTCATATAGATTTTTATTTTCGAATATCCTAATGCTTTGGCGGCACGAACATATTCCTTATCCAGTTCATCAAGTATCGTTAAAAAAGTAATCCGCGATATATATACCGTAGGAATAATGGATAATGTAATCAATGGAAATATAAAATCTTTGAGGGGCAGACTTGTTGTCAACCCTTTAAAGTTTTTCGCAATATAGGTATACGTAATGACACCTAACAATACGATTAACACATCGGGAATTGAGAAGAAAACTAATGTTCCTAGGGATCTAATTCCCCCTTTTTTTGTTCGATATCCTTCATACATTCCTCGAAATATTCCAATAAATACGGAAAGCCCCAGTGAAGCACTAATGAGTTTAATGCTCAATACACTTGAGGTATATATGACATCAAACACATTGCCTACGGTATAACTTTGATGAACATCAAAATCAAACATTGTACGCAGATATACGATGCTTTGTTTAAACGTTAAGTATAGCGAAAAATTACTTACCCACTCATGATTAATCACTTTAATATCTGTGTTTTGATGAATGTTGACTAAGAACGTCAGCATAAAACTAACTAAAAAGACAGGTATGATAATGGCAAGTATTTTTCTTAAAAGTACAAAAATCAACCGGTAATAGTGGGTTTCAATAGGCTGTCCCAAAATATTCTTAGACGGATAGCGTTTATACAAAAATTCAAGTCCCATATTAAAGAAAAGAATGCTTATTATAACCCCAAAAACGACCCATTCCGAATGAGATACATAGTCTATTGGGTTGTATTTGTAAATATCATGTTGAATATAATTAATGACCATTGTCATCGCACTCGATAATGTTTTTGGATTTATTTTTTCTATTGTATCTTCATATGTATTGGGCTGCTTGCTTGCGTCATGAACCATAATTGCAGGAACACCTTCATTGACAAACACGCCTGGAATAGTGCCGTTATAATTTCCCTGATTGACAAAGATATTAGCATCTGCTGCATAATTATACATTTTATCTTTTAGCATTTTGCTGACAATATTTTCCGAAAAAATTGTCAAGCCATCAATAGACTCTTGCCCAATAGCATCTAGATGAATTACTGTGGTCTTATCCAAGGGATAGATCGGATGTTCAATATAATATTTTGCACCTGCATTTTGTTGCAGTGATCCGTTAAATCCAATAAAGACAATAGTTTTATATGGCAAACTCTCTTGCATCGACAGTACCCGAGCAATCTCTAACATGCCAGCCGCACCGGATATATGGTTATTAGCCCCTGGGAAATATTGTCCCTCTACACCTGTCCCTAATCCATCTACCGTCGCCGTGAGCAATAAAATACGGTCCGTTTTTTTATTGCCTTCAAGCACACCAACAATATTTGCTGTCTCAACGATTGGATAATCAATTTGAATCTGTATTTTTACATCATTAATAATACTTGGGTTCGATTTATCTTTAGATAATTCGCCTCCGACAAGGTTTACAAGTTCTTGATAGCGCTCCAGAGATATATAGCCGACAAAAATAGTCTCCCCTGTCTTTCCTTCAATACCAATGCTTTTTTGACGTTCATATTGATGATTACCGCCATACGCTGCCGTTTCCGAACAGCAAATAATACCTTGCCCTTCGTTTTTCTTTACATATTCAACCCATTTAGGGTTGATTACATCCGCTTCAATAACAACCACACGGTCTTTTATGAGTGCTGGATCGACTCGCAGCAAGTTGGTCCCTACCATAAGCAATTCTCCATCAAAATCAACACTACCTCCATCAAAAGAAGGTAGTGCGACATAGTCTTGATACATTATTAACTCTTGATATGTGTTTTTATCTTGGTTGGGAATAGTAAATATCGGGGTTGTATCAATATCTGGAACAATCATAGAAAAGGATTGGAAATAAGAACCTCCCTTTGCGCCTCCATTGATTCCATATGCTTGAAACTGATTTTTAATATAATTAAGCGCTCTTTCATTTTCTGTTGTGCCAGCCAAGCGCCCTTGATAGGTGTCTAACGTCAATTCTTCGATATGTTGTTGGGCGTTACTGGCATCTAAGCTTGTTGCATCAAATGTTTTTTGCATGACACTTTTAAATACAAGGATGCTAACTAATGCTATAAATATAATAATGCTTATTGATTTCGTGTTTTTTTTCTTGTGACGAATCTTAGTCATTTTCCCGCTCCCACGTTTAATATTTATCCTTTACATAATTCCAATTATTCTTTTACATGATGGATGCATCATAAATCGATTGAATCGACTGATCAAGCATTGTGTTAAATGCCTCATCACTTTGATCAACATTAAGGTCTTGTGTCAAAGCCCTTGAAAAACTTGCAATGAGCTTTGGATTGCGACGTAGCTTTTCATTAGCCACCTCTCGTGAATATCCTCCTGAAAGCGCCACTACCCGAACTACATTTGGATGTTCAATAACGTCTTTGTAAAAATCGTCTCGCTCCGGTAATGTAAGCTTTAACATGACTTGATACTTTGGATCCAAATGGGTCAAATGCTCCAACAACTCTTGCTTAAGCAGTTGTTCCCCATGTTGTTTGTCCTTCATATATATGTCAATTTCCGGCTCAACAATGGGTATAAATCCTGCATCCACTATGATTTTTGCCAATTCAAATTGTTGACTAACCAGTGCATGAATGCCTTGTTTATTAACTTCTTTTATCACTGAGCGCATCTTGGTTCCAAAGATATGGCGCTTTTTAGCCCGTTCTAACACCGCTTCTAAATCCGGTATCGGCTTCATCAGCATCACACCATCGGCTAATGGTGCCAAACCTTTATCCACTTTTAAAATTGGAACGATGCCTTTTTTTTGCCAAAGATAATCCGAAGTATAGTCATCATCAATTTTCATATCCATTGTCTTTTCAAAAATAATAGCAGCAAGAATTCTATCTTTGGTAAATGCAGGGCTTGTTATAATCCTGGAACGCATATCATGAACGAGCTGAAACATTGTGTCTGCATCTGAGTACGCTTCTTCCATGATTCCATATGCGGCAAGTGCTTTCGGTGTACTTCCGCCACTTTGATCAAGGGCCGCTACAAAACCACTGCCTTTTTTCATTTGCTCAAATTGTACCATGTCCATCTTAACACCTCCATTTGCTCTTAAACAGTTACGTTTTTATTATACACCTTATTTGATAGAACTGCGAATACAAAAACATGGTTAGCATTGACGCTGTTACATGAATCTGATATAATGACCAGCACGATGCCCAAATATAGGCATCCTAGTAAAAAAATGTTAGGAGAATAAGTAATGGCAAATAACAGAGTAATTTGTACAACAAACAATGTAGAGTATCTTGATATACGAAAAGCAATGGTGCAAGGCGTTAGAACAGTTGAGGAACTTACTAAGCACACCGGTGTCTGTCTTGCTTGTGATGGATGTAAAAATGAAATCGAACCCATCCTCACTTCCGTATGCGGCTGTAAAGAGGTTTCACTGCAGGCTGTCATTGACGCAGTACATGGCGGAGCCGATACGGTTGAAAAAGTAGGAAAAATCACTGGTGCAGGAACAGGTGAAGACTGTGGTCGCTGCCAAATGTTAATTGCAAATGTCATTGAACTTGGCCGGTAATCTGATAAAATAGATAGCAAAAAAAATCACCACATTCATAAAGGATGTTGGTGATTTTTTATTTTTTACCAATAAAGCTTCCAATCTGTTTGCAGTCGAATCAATGCTTCCATATAATAATAGTCTCCCCATGGATTGGATTCATCAACATTACGGTCATTACACGGGTTATGGGGTGATTTTCTGGCATAAACTCCATGAAGTAATACTGCGTTGGAGGTTTTAGGACTTTTTGCCGCATAGTTATCCATAAGCGACTTCATGATTTTTAAGGCTGCATCTTTATAATATGCGCTTTTTTCTTCATCTAAGTATTTTGCCATTTCAAGCATTCCACATACTGCAATAGCCGCAGCCGAACTATCTCTTGGCTCGTCGGAGCCTTCTTCAAAAATAAAGTCCCAATAGGGTACTAAGTCACTCGGCAAATGTTCTAAGAAGTAATCGGTTATCTGGAAAAACCGTTCTTTGTATTCTTCATTATGGGTATATTGATAGCTAAGGGCTGTTCCATAGATTCCCCACGCCTGTCCTCTTGACCATGCTGATTCATTGCTATAGCCTTGACGGGTTTCTCCATATAGTGGTTTCCCTGTTCCTTTTTCAAAATAATACGTATGGTATGTTGAACAGTCTTGTCGCATAATCACTTTAAGGGAAGTATTGATATGCTTTTTCGCCATGTCGGCATACGTATCATCTCCTAGAATATCAGATGCCCAATATAACAATGGTAAGTTAAGGAGGCAATCAATAATCAAACGATAGTTATCCTCTGCATTTACCTCGCCCCAAGCTTGAATAAACTCACCCTTCTCCTGATATCGGCTCGCAAGATTTTTTGCTGCTAAAATCCCCGCCTGTTTTCCTTCTTCACTTCCGGTGAGCTTATATGCTGCGACACAAGATAAGCTATATAAAAAGCCCATATCATGATTATTGGTATCTATTTTTTTTTCAATACGTTCTAAAAAGCTACTCACTTGAATAAGCGCTGCCTCTTTATATTTTTCTTCACCTGTTAATTCATAAGCAATCCACAATTGTCCCGTCCAAAAACCTGTTGTCCATGTTGTATTGTCATGGGGCTTATAAAAATTATCTTCACTTCCATTCGCCTTAAAGTGGTGTGTAAACTTATCCAAATCATAGGAAATTTGTTCAATTGCTATTGTTGTCGCTTTTTCTAGCTCTTGTTGCGTCGGCAACGTATATCGCTCCCATTTATTATTATCTATCATTATGTCTCCTTATTCTTTTCTAAAATCTACTTATCGACTTAATACGCAGCGTTGCACCTTATCATCCTCAATCGTTACAACCGTTACATTTCCGACAAATTGGATGTCACATGCTTCAAACATATTAATACTTGATGCTGTCTCACCATGTGCAAAAAAGACAAGGTATTTTTTTCCGTACTTCTCGATTTTTACGCATTCCAACTGATGGGTATCAAAATGTGCCATATCACCAACCGACTTCACATCAACAGCTTCTATTTTTGCTCGAGTTGTCGCCTCTTGATTAAGATCAATGACAAACGTGCTTGCCATACGCGGTCGGTTGCTTTGACTGATTTTTGCCAATGTATGCGTATCCAATTGATTATAAAAAAATGAATGCGGTTGTTGTTCAAGTTCAATCGTGGGCTTTGATAAACATTGAATCTGAACAAAGTTCTTGGCACTTTCATAAAAAACACTTTCCTGCGTTGCTGTGACTTGTCCCTTAGCACTAAAATGCAGCAACTGTGTAAACGTTTTTTCCTCTTGACTGATGACTTCATCACTCACAATATATATATCGGGTTTTATATAGACGATTTTACGATTTACAAACACACCTTGATTCAAATATCCAAGATGACCGCCTTCAATAAACTCAATGGATTGATTAAGGCGATGTGGGCGATGAATCGCTTGCGCTAGTTTTTCATACCCCCATGACCCCTTTGTCTCCATAAATGGTATATCATCAACAATAACCGTATTATGTGCAAAACAACTCTTAAGTTGATGGCGAATCTCTTTATCGACGTAGGTATATCGTCCGCTGTCAATCAACACATCTTCCCCATGTGCAACTAAATCAATATGTAGTTTTTCACAATGTCCATGACCTCCACCAATCGATCCATTACTAAAGTGCAACAGGTGTCCATCTTCTTTCCAACTTGAGCGCATGTAATAATTCCCACTGCTTGCAAGTTCCGTTGAAATCTCTTCTGGCGCTTTTGTTCCTAACTGATCATATGTGTAAATCGCCTCTTCGCCTAACTCCCAGGCATTCATAAAATCTAGACGTTTATATCCTGCAAACTTCAAAATCGGGTCATTAAACAACAATGCACTTTTACTTAATATGTCACGTAGGTCAAAACTATCACTATCACCTTGACAGAATTCTTCTCCATTAGGTTTCTTCCATTTCATATTAACATGGGCCATTTGATGGATGATACGACGTGAAGCTTCACTAAATTGAATGGCTTCATCCTCACTTTTTTCTATAACCGCTAGTAGACACACCAAGACTTCGTTATGATACATTGGCGATTGCTCCCAATGCACACCATCATTATAGACTTGAACTTTTAATGCCGTTTCTAGGCGTTCTATAGCTGTTTGCATATACTCTGTACGACCAAGGGCAAGACCACCAATATATAGACCCGCATTTTCAATTACCCCCCAGTTGCTAATCACGCTAAAGGGGCGTTCAACACCCATAATATAAGTACAGTGCAATTGAATACTCTCATAAAACATCTCTTGAAATCCTTCATCTATCAGATCACATCCAATAAAGTATCCGTAAGCCTGCAGCCAATAATTTAAACGTAGCCCTGCTTCTATGGATCGCCATGTCGTCGCTTTTTTTGCTTCTGTCAACGGTTGACTCTCAATCCATTGCTCCATCTGGTCTTTAAATGCATGGATATACTTTTTTTGTCCCGTCATTTGATAGGCTTGACCCAGGAAAATCCAGTATCGATGTCGATTCAGCGCAAAAATCCATTCCGGATCATCCGAGGGAATATGCTCCCAATCAATAGCACCTTCAAAACTTACAATATCATGGGTTTGCTCCATGTCCCAATCCATATTAAAAATAAATTGCTGATTGCAAATTAAATCCGCAGTCTCAAGCACCTTTTTTTTCATCTCTGGAAAATGTTCTGAGCAATACTCGCTTATTGTCTGCATATTGCCATGTATTCTATTAACAAACTTATCCATAAAAATCGTATCGTAATTCATAAAATCGTCCTTTCAGTCATGTTCTAACTAGGTTAAAGTATAGGTAATGCTATTGAAAATAAAGTCCCTTTTCCCGGCACACTTTCTGCTGTGATTTTTCCATCATGAGCGGTGACCACTTTGTAGCAAAAAGCAAGCCCTACCCCCCAATTATTCACAGAAGACTTTGTTGTGAAAAAAGGAGAAAATATTTTATTCATATGGTCCTCATCAATTCCACGTCCATTATCTTTTATCTCTATAATCCCCCATCGTCCTTGCTCGCGAATACGTATGGATATCTCGCCATGCGTCTTATCCTCAATCGCTTCATAGGCATTGGCAATCATATTCACTAAAACTTCTGTAAATGCCTCTTCATCGATATATGCCATTGTCACCTGCTTATTTTTTTCATAGATCAGTTCAACATTACCATCCATACTATGAAAACTATCCATGGCATTTTCTATAGGTTTTTCCACCGGAATCAGCTTTAAGTTCAAATGAATGTTTTTTAGCTGCTTATTTGCATTTTCAATACTTGCAAAGCAAAAATCACATGACTCCATAATAAGCTTAGTGCTAATGATTGCCTCTTCATCTGCCTGACAATGTTTTGATAAGTACTGCGCTTCCGATCGTATCCCCTGAATATGGTTTTTGATAGCATGGGTAAACGTATTAACCCCAAGACTTGCAGTATCAATGCTTATACTTATATTGGCATGATCCCTTTTATAATAGCTTTCCATGGTATTATACTTGAGGATGTATATAATTAATAAGATATAGGCTATCAAGAAGACAAAATAATACGTCGGATTATTTAATATCTCGATTTGAAAATTTGGAATCAAATAATTATAATATCCTTTTTTCATGGTGGCTTTAACCAAAACCATCGGATGCCAGCGAAACAAATAGAAGAACAACAAAATAATAGGTGTTATACACAATAAGTTAAATAAGGTATATATCTTAAGGAATTTTATCTTCGGATGTGTGATATAAAAATTGATTAAAATCCCAAGGGTTACCATACAATATAAACCATTGACTACTTGGAACATATTATTAAAGTGCCCTAGCCAAAGATTGTAATCGTCAAAATTCATAAGTGACTGGTTGCTAATATAAAGTTGTATATATTTTTGCACGAGAGGATCAAAAAGAAAAACTTGCAGGAGCGGCGACACTGCCAATAAAAGATATTTTCGATTGTTTTTTTTACTCTCTTTGCTCGTAAATGCAATGGCAAAGCAAATAGCACTGTAGTAAAACAACCCTACACCTACATTAATGCTTCGAATAAGAAGGTCGGGGCGAATATTTACTCGAACAATTAATAGATTCCATATGTCCCTTGTGATATAAAATATGTTGTTGATTTCACGCCAATAATAGTTTTGTTTGCTTAAATACAAGATTAAACTCGCAAGAGAAATAATCCATCCTCCAAAAATACCCAATAAAAATCGCATCGATATACTTGATCTGTTCTTTAGGAAAGAGGCTAACAAAAAAATAAAAATGACAATTGATAAATATATAATCATACGTCTTTATCCTCTATATATCTTTGATAAGATCAAAAATCTTTAGCTTATTAATAATTTTTAGTACTTCCTTGTAATTGCTTTTATTGAATTTTTTTAAGATACTGTTTATCTGTTTTTTTATTGTATCTACTTCCACACACCTTAATGCAGCGACTTCTTTTCTCGTCTTATTCTCTGACAATAGCTGGAGAACTTTGAGTTCACTTGGTGTAAGCTCTGAGATGATTTTGATTACAAACAATATACTTTGCTCGCTTTCTTTCATGCGTTGAAATTCATCCCGTATTTTTTCAGCAACCATTGGACGTATAGGCGATAGGTTTTTGTGTGCTGAGTAGATGGCATCTAAGATATTATCATCGGTGTCCGTTTTTAGGATATAATCTACGATGCCTGTTTGAAATGCGGCAAAAATAATATTATCATCTTTATGAACGGTCAGCATAATTATCTTAATATCTCCCAGTTTTTCATTGATTTGCTTTGCCGCTTCAATCCCTGCCATGTTATTTTCCATTTGGATGTCCATTAATATAATATCTGGGTGATGAATAGCAGCCATCATAACTGCCTCATACCCACTTCGTGCGGTTGCCACTAATTCTAAATCCGGCTTTTCTTTAATGAGTCTTTCGAGTCTTCGAATATGTACTTCCAAATCATCTGCTATTAAAAGTTTAATTTTTTCCACAAATCTTTTCCTCCTTTTAATACGATCAATGATTCATCCATCTTATCATACTTTTTTTAGTCTAGCCAGTCTAAGATAGGCAAACGCACACATTACCCTTTAACTCCTGTAGCAGCGATTCCTTCTACAAAGAAATCTTGAGCTAATAGATAAACAATAATCGTTGGAATACTCGCACAAACGGCTGCTGCCATAAGCAAAGCATATGAAGAACTTAGTTCTGTCTGTAGATTACGCATACCTAATTGCAATGTCTTCATGCGGTCACTATTAATATAGATAAGTGGACCTAAAAAGTCATTCCATCGATCGACAAACGTAAAAATTGTTAAGCTCGCTGCCGCCGCTTTACCTAATGGTAAAATAACTTGAGCATATATTCTAAATTCACTACATCCATCGATTCGAGCTGCTTCTGACAGTTCTTCCGGTATTCCCATAAAAAATTGTCGGAACAAAAAGACCCCAAACGGATTAAATGCTGCTGTTAATATAAGTGCAAGATGCGTATCCACAAGTCCTAGATTTCTAATAATCATAAACTGAGGTATCATAATTACTTGATAAGGTATCATCATCGTTGATAGATATCCTAAAAAAATCTTATCTCTTCCTGGAAATTCGATTTTTGAAAACGCATATGCTGCCAAAGAACATGTGAACAGTTGAATCACGGTTACCGAACCTGCTATTTTTATCGTATTAAGATAATATGTCATAAATGGCATTTCTGTCCATATCTTTTTATAGTTTTCCCATTTTATCGTCTCCGGTATCCATTGAATGGGGAACGCAAAAACATCAATTTCTCTCTTTAAAGAAGCTGAAATCATCCATAAAAATGGCATAATCATTATTAACGAGATGGCTGCCAAAAAAACATATAACAATACTCTTTTTGTAATCTGCCATGCTTGTTCTTGTTTTACTTTTTTCATTGTATTATCTTTTACCATCGTTTTCAAATTTTTCACCTCTATGTTTTAGTAATTTACCCATTTCTTTTGTCCTCTAAATTGAATGATTGTGATTGTTACAATAATAATTGCAAGTACATAGGACATTGCTGATGCATATCCAAGATTATATTTTTGGAAAGCTTCCACATAAATGTTATATACCAAAACATTAGTCGAATGTCCCGGTCCGCCTCCAGTTAGCGCATAGATTTCTGTAAAGACTTTAAATGAATTAATCAAGGCAATAATCAATGTAAAAAACACGACGGGTGAGAGCATCGGCAAGGTTACATTCGTAAACTTCTCCCATGCATTTGCGCCATCAATTTGTGCCGCTTCATACAGTTGCTTAGGAACGCCCTGTAGTCCAGCTAAAAATATAATCATATAGTATCCAATCATCTTCCAGATATACATAATAATCACTGAGGCCATGGCTGTGCTTGTTGCTGACAACCATTTTGGCGGATTATCCACACCAATAGTCATCAAAAACTGATTAATCGGACCAAGTGTTGGATGATAGAGCAGTTGCCATACGACCGCTACTGCGATAGCTGCTGTTATGTATGGTAGGAAAAAAGCCGCTCTTACAATCTTTATGCCTTTGATTCCTTTGTTTAATAGTATAGCTACTGCAAGTGCAATAATTAAGGTCACCGGAACAGATACCAATGTAAATACCAATGTATTCCACATCGACACTCTAAAAATATCATCTGAAAATAGTTTGACAAAATTATCAATGCCGATAAACTCTAGTTCACCAAAGCCATCCCAACTTGTAAAACTTAATACAAATGACGCCACAATCGGAATAAATGTGAATATTGCAAATCCGATGATATTGGGGACCAAAAACAGATATCCTTTAATGGCATTTCTAACTTTTAAGTTCATTCTTTTTTTTCTCTTTTTCACAATTTTTCACCTTCTAGCTCGTATTCTCACTTCTTAACACAATTAATGTAGAATCTACTCTCGTAAAATAAAGTAGCTTACGTATCCTATTAGCTTGATACGTAAGCTAAGTTGATCTTACTTATTTACTTATTTAATTCTTCTTGAATTCTTTCTTTGATGACTTCAAATGTTTCTTCAACACTTCGTTCCCCTACGAAAGTAAGTTCTGCTTCACGTCCATAGATTTCATCTTTAATAATTCCAACACCAGGAATACTTGGGTTTTCAAGATAAACTTTTGCTTCTGTAAAAATTTCGATATTTTCAGGACGTTGACTTCCGTCACCTACAAAAATATTTTGAATTTCATCATTTGAATACGCTGGAAGGTTTCCATGTTCAGCATATATCTTGGCACCTTGTTCACCCGATACATACTTAACAAATTCCCAAGCGGCTTCTTGCTTTTCGCTATTGATAGCTACACTGATTGGATTAGCTGTTCCATAAGTTGTATTTGGCTCTACACCTTCTGGGTGAGGCATAGGAACAACATCCCAATCAAATGTTACTTCACCTTCTGCTTCTAAGTCTCTTAATTGTGCTACATGGAAGTCACCAATGATATTCATTGCTGTTTGACCTTTAGCAAATTCTGTTTTATAGTGTGCACTTGTCGCTTTCGCATTGGCAAAAGACATAATGGAACCATCCGCTTCAAGATCCATTCTAAATTGAAGAGCTTCCATAAATGGTGTTAAGTCTTCGTCGATAATGCTTGCACCTTTTTGAAGTCCTACACCATACCAAAGTTGTGGCCATGTATGGATATATGCACCTGCAACCGTATCTGTTGTCATTGTCTTAGCTAATTCTCTAAATGCATCCCATGTCATATCTTCACTTGGATAGTCGACTCCAGCTGCATCAAACAAGTCCTTATTGTAATATAATACCGTTACAGTTTTTCTGTATGGAACTCCAAATAATTCGCCTTCAACTTTAAGTCCATCATAAAGTGGTCCATAAGGTGCTACATCTACATTGTCTTGTTTTACAAGTGGCTCAAGGTTTAACAACTGCCCTTTACTTGCAAGGTCTGCATACTCTGCTGTATTTTTGTGTGTAATTACATCAATATCTGCTCCACCAGCTAATTGAATTGTCAATTTGTCTTTGTACTCTTCTGATGGAAATTCCATTAATTCCACTTTAATGTTTGGATTTTCTTCCTCAAAAGCTGCTTTAATTGCTGTTAATTCTTCTTTTTCATCGGTCCACATCGTCACATTAATAGTTACAGGTTCTTGTTCACTCTCTGTTGATGCATTGGATTCATCTGTTGTCTGTGTTGATTCTGTTGAATCTGTCGCTTCAGGTTTTTTCTCCTCTGAACCACATCCAGCAAGTAGTCCCATGCTGACTACCAAAATCATTAAACTTGCCAAAAACTTTTTCATTTTCACTTTTCCTCCCTAAATAAATGTATTAAATAGAGTTCATCTCTATACACACATTATAATCTTTAATGTAAGTTTAACTAAGTTGAAACTTTCTTACCCCTCTTTTTTGGCGCTTTTACCATAATCCTATCTATTTGATAGGTGAAGATGGCTTTATTGGGGGAATGAATCATTCCCCCTTGTTTTACTTTGACTCAAAAAGAGAAACTAATGTATCAAGGCGTTGTAAAACCATTGCCATTTCAGCTCTTGTAAGTTCTTTATTCGGACTCATTTTATCATCTGCAGTGCCTTGCAGCAATCCTGTCGCCACACAATATTCAATGGCTTCTTTATACGCGGATTGTTCTATATCGGTATACATCATAGGCGTTTCTTTCTGTGGAAGTTGTTCACCTGTTGCTTCGAATAATACTTGTGCTAATAATGCTCTTGAAATCGGCTGTCCCTCCAATTGCGCTAGCGCTTGAAGCGTTGTCTCTGAAAGTCGTGCACCCATCGACATCATTGGATAATAAGCCCAATGCTCTTGATCATGGATATAACGCTCAAGCGTCTCCTTTGCCAGCGCATTTTTTACGCCACCTATATCATGAATGAGAAATACCCGGTCTAAAAACGTCATCGTATCTTCAGCTTTTAAAGGTTGATCTGGATTAAATAATTCAAGACTATAGCCTTTTACAATCCCTTTTTCTGAAAGGGTGCTAATAGCATCGTGCGCCCAATGTTCTTTTGGCATATCAATAAATTCTTTGGCCTCTTCTTTTTGAAGCTTAAGCACTTCAATGGGAATTCCCAGCTCTTTTAAGAGACTTGGCTTTTTTTGTATTTCAATTAATTGTTTTCTTGTGAATTGACCCAATGTTGCTTCTTCTAACTTCTCAAGCGTAAGTGCATCTTCTAAAACCGTATAGGAAAACACTTCAACAAATTGTCGTTGTATGTTGTTGCGATGGCGTACATCAAGGTTTTTCCACGTCTGTTCTACCGTTTTACTTTTGTTCGTATTGGAATGACTCGAATTACCTGTATTGCTTCCCGCTCCATCGCCTTCGCCCGTTTCTTTTTCAACAGTGATTTGACAGCTCGATTGTATTGTAGTATCTGCAACAGCTGTGACAGTTATGGTGACCTGACCCTCACGCAGTGCGTGCACAAGTCCATCTGTTCCCACCGTTGCCACTTCTTCATCACTGCTTGACCATGTCATAGCTTTATTTGTTGCATTTTCCGGTAATATGGTCGCCTTTAATTGATGGTTCGTGTTTTCTTGAAGCGCTAACGTTTCATCAGATAATACGATGCTATCTACGGCTACCACGGGGGTCCTAGAAAATTCATGGGCACCTATATCTGCTTTTTCTCCTACATATAGGTTTGTTCCATATATATCCTGTGTACCTGAATCTTCAATAATGATTCCACCATCAATTGCCGGAGAATTATCTTGAAGCTTAAAGTTGGCAATATTTGCATCCCAAATACTTTGTATCCAAGTATCCATCGTGATGCTCTCAACTTCAGGGCTCACAAGCATTGGATCTTGAGTATTAAGGCCAACATATGGGTTTGGACTTCCCTCAAGTTCTAGAAGTGATTGCGGATACATGATATTGTGGGACATATTTGCTGCTTCATAATTTCCTGACATTTCTGAAAACTTTTCAATTGTACCGTCTACATGGACGAGGTTATTTTTGAAGAACATATTTGCGATATTATCTTCTTGAATAAAATAAGGAAGTGTAATATGTTCACCTACATAAATCGTATTGTTGTAAATTTTAACACGGTCATTCATACAGAAAAAGATTTCATTTCCATTTCCATCATTTTGGCTAATATTATATCTAAAGATATTGCCAACACCTGCACTTGTCATTGTCAACAAAAATCCGCCTTTGTTATTATGGCTGTAATTATACTGATATATATTATTTTTGGTTCCAATATCAAAGTCAAATGCTTCGCCATCATTATATCCATGAACCCCATCATACACCTCGTTATATTGTATAATAACTCCATCGGTCTGGTATAACCACAAGCCGGCATAATTTCTTGATTTTGGACACGTACTGTGTCTTCGAACAATATTTTTTTCTGCAAGTCCCCCTGATGCAATCTCTGCAAGGACAATACCATCTCCATGAATGTCTTCTATGAGATTGTTTCTAAAGACAACATCGTAGTTTTTTATGCTCCCTGTATTGCTTCCATTTCTGTATGTCTTTGTACGAAGCCCTTCAATAGCTACATTTTTTATATGTGAGTCTTCTACGCGTATATCTTTAAATCCTGATGGAATGTCTGTTGCATTTCCTTTCTCATCCCGTGTATCCCCTAAAAAGATAATACCACCGGTTAATTTATCTCCATCACAGTCTGTATTTACATCATGAACATAGACATCATTGATGTAAATGTGCTCTACATAGCCGTTACCACCTGCATACACCATGATTCCGACACGATCTGCGCCGACTATATCAGCGCCTTGGTTTGTCACTTCTAAACCGTTAACCTCCCAGTAAGATACATTGTATAAATGTATCGCACCTTCTGCTGTCACATTAGCTGTTTCTAGGTTGGAGATACCATTACCGTTAATAATAGGTCTGCTTGGATTTTCCCCATATGCATCAACAATGATTGGTGCGTCCGCTGTACCTGAACCTTTCGGTTTAAACTGTCCATTCCAAACGCCTCCACGTTTAAATAGAATTTGAGTTCCTGGTTGAAATTGAATAGCATTTAGCTTATCTAACGATTTCCATGCGCTCTCTTCACTTAAGCCATCTGCGTCATCATCTCCATTGAAGCTATCTACATAATACGTCCCTGATACTTGGCTTTCAAGTCTTGTTAGCTTAAATTCTTTTTCAACAACATTTTCTTCTTGGTCAGTTGCAGTGATGCGAACTGTATTTTCTCCTATCATCAGTGGAATATCATATAGATCATCACCTTTTGTGCGAATCTCTACACCGTTGACATCCACTTTAAGATTAACCGACACCGTGTCATTAACGCTTTTTGCCTTGATCAACACATCATAAAGCGTCTCATGTGTATGGACTGAACCTTGTTCGATTCCTGATACTTCTAATGTAGGTGCCGGCAAGCCCTCAACAAAGACTAATTTAGCTGCATTGTCTATGTCCGTTTCCCTACTTGCTAAAAACGCTCCTTTTTGATCATGTCCGTCTTTTACTTCTAGGGCAAAATAAAGCTTGTCAAGCTTTGCTCCTGATGCCAGTTTTTGATTAATAAATGGGGCAATGTCTAAATTCATAACCGTTGCATGCCCTGTCCTTTGATAGCTTACCGTTCCTGCTTTTTCTCCAACTGCAGGTGCCGTATTCCAAGTTAATGCATACTCATCAAATTCCGGCACCTCATAGATATTAATCACTTCTGTTGTTCTGTCTGTTCCCATAAGTTCACGCGCATAAAGTTGAATGTTGGCTTCTTTAACATAAGGTTCTTCATTGGCTGATACATCAAATGCAAGATATGTTCGTCGTTCCATATTGCCTGTGGCAGGCTTTTTTAATAATAATCCACGGGAATCGTTATTGCCGATTTTATCCGGATTATGTTTTTCAACATATGTATCTGCCACAACTGGATATAGCATTGATTGAGAATATTCAACATGATAGGTCAAGGTTTCGCTTATATTACCTGACATATCTTGTGCACTAATCTCAATGACATTATTTCCACTATCTAGAATAATGGTATTCGTCCCATTGACAGCCTCTTGCACTACATTATTAACCACTACATTAATGCTTGGGTTGTCATCATAATTGTCTGCTACGTGTATGTCAAAAGTCAATTCTTTTTTAATCGCTTTGAGTCCGTCATATAAATCTGTCACTTTAAGTGTTGGTGCTAATTCGTCCTTATATTCACCCTGATATATATTTAGATAGGGCGTATAGATGCCTCCATCTTTATATTGTGAAAAGAACTGGATACCCGCTTGATCATTTAATGTTTTGGGGTATATAGCTAGTGCAAACTGCAGGCCAGGATTCTCAACGAGTTCATCTTTTAGTGATGTGATATCTATCTCTACCCATTGTCCTTCATCCTCTGCAAAAAATTCTTGTTCTCCAATAATATCACTGGTATTTAATGTCGGTGTATTGTTCCATGTCCAGTTTTCCTCACTAATGCTAGGCTTACTTGTTTTGTAGATTTGCATTATATCTTGCTTACCACTTCCAAAGTGTTCATGCAAATACATCGTGAGCTTTATCCCTGTAACCTGCTCCCAATCAACATCTGTCGGCATGTCAAACTCCATATATCCTCTTCTAGAATAACTTTCATCTGCCGACCACTTTGCTTGAATAGCTTCTCTTGGAATGGTAGATGAACCTGTTGCCGCCGGAGTATCTGCATGTCTTCCTCCTCGAACGGTCGTCCCATAAAGCGCATTAGCGCGAATCGACCCTCCACTTTCAAGGTCAATTGCTGAAGAAGTTGTTACTTGAGCCTGTACCGCTTTGACAAAGATTTCTTCGTTGTCTTGCTCCTCTTGTTCTGGTAACACCGGCTCAGATAACGTTTCCTCTTGTGCATACATTCCAATACTTTGGAAGCTTAGCATTACCACTAAAAATAAAGCAAGATATTTTTTTAACTGCTTCATTCCCTTTTCCTCCTTAAATAGTTTAGTCAGTTATTATAATGTACCTATAGAGTATAGTATGCTATTTGCACAAAAATAAGGGGAAGATTTCCTTCCCCCTAGTAAAATCCGATATTTTTTTGTGTAAAAACTATTGCATTTGGATATGATTATACTTTTTAGGATTGAACGTAACAATTGCCTGGTCAACTTTATCTGCCACCATTTGTTCAAAGCGTTCCTCGAATATGCGTTCTTCTATGAATATCTTAGCTTCTTCAAAAAGCACTGTATCGCCTTGTCTACGCTCTAAACAAACCAAAATATATTGCCGTCCATCATGTGTAATTGGTTGACTCATCTCATTTGTATCTAGAAGATATGCTTCTTCTTTTAGGCGTTTTTCTAACGGTGACGTATTTTCATCTTTACTTTCATCTTTTCCGTATTTTATAATTTTGGTTGAAAGCGCTCCTTGTGTTACATATTTTTCTTCAATATCCCTTAACGTTGTTCCTTTTTGTATATCTTCAATCAACGATCGGACAATATCCTCTTGATTCTTCACATCCAATTCTTCCACTGCTATTTGTAATACTTTTAAGTTATCTGGTGAATTATAGTATGTCGCAACATTTTCTTCATATTTTTCTCTCAATAGATTTTCTTCTACAGGTGCAGCTGTCAACTTGAATCTTTTTTTTACTTTTAATAGAATCTTACTATGGTATAGCATATACTCTTGGAAAGCATCTAGCCCATCCGCACCATAAGCGCTCTCTTCCCGTTGTATTTTCTTTTTTATCTCTTCATATGTGGAGCCGCTTAATACATTGTATTCTTCTGCGATTTTTTGTTCTACCTTTATTTGCACAAGTTTTTCCAAAGCATTCTTTTTTGCATATTCCAAAGGCGTCTCATGATCAAAGTCTGTATTCCAAAATCCTTCATTATATTTCGCATCATATTTAGTACAAAAATGGTTCACCGTAAGTGCCTTTTCATCTTGTAAAAACATCTGAAACTCTTCCTCTTGTATATGTATATCATTGATCGTTAAGGCCGCTTTGCTTTCATGCATTTGCCCAATAAGCTTAATGAAAAAGACCAAACCTACTATACAAACAAATAATGTAACTTTCCATGTCAATTTAAATGTTTTCCCTCTAATTTGCACATTTATCCTCCTAGATTTATGTAAGAATCTTTTTAAGTTCTTGTACTTGATTTTGTTCCCATGTTTTTCTATATGTTTTGTTGACAAATCCGTCTAGGTACTTATCTGTCAAAAGCTTCCAAGCTTTGCTTTCCTTACCGGGTATAACAGGATAGAAGATGATATTGCTGGTACTTGCCACCTTTGCATCTCCCAGAGTATCTCCGATGAGCAGTATATTTTCCTCATCGTATCCTAGTTTTTTTAATTGCTTAATATATCTAGTTTTATCGTCATCATTTTGAGCGTAGAAAAAGTATGCTTCTTCGTCAAGGCCTGACTTTTTCCATTCTGATTTTAAATCATACACCGCATTGGAAGATACTACAACAATATCTGCAAATATTTTTATTTTTTTTAAACTTTTGTTTACATGAGGAAAAGGCATTGTTCCATAAATAAGTTCCTGAATACTTCTATCCGCCTCATGAGACCACAATAATGCACGTTCTATAACCGTATCACTGGTTTTATCAAAAGCTTCTTCAAGGCTTGTTAATGTCGGAAAGTCTTCCGTCATTATCCATGCTTTAAGATTTGCTGTGTCTGGTAAATTAAAATAGTATCTATTCAATTCTGGACGCTTTTCCAAAGCCTCAAAGATTAAGCATAGTAGCATAAATCGATTTAACCCTCTATTTTTTGAATATAAGCTCATCTGTTCCGCTTCTTCTCTTACATATTTTGCTATGGGTTGAAGCTCAAAGCATTTAATCAATGCGGGAATTAAGCACTCTTTCCACTGAATCTCTAAAGTATTAAAAATAGAACCCTCCAAATTAATACATACTAAAAAATCTTTTTCTTTATTATATTGTTCTGTCATTTCCATAGGTTTTTCCAATCTATTCATCTATATATTTACTCCTCTCAAAGTACTTAATGCTATATTACTTTATTTTTTTTGTCTTTCATAGTTGAATGTTTTGTTCCCATAGGACAAATAAAAGCCGCTGTCACCCCACTTGACTTTTATACTATAGTGTGTTAATGTGAAGTACAATGTCATAGTGTTAAGAAAAAGACAAGCAACGGTGGTACCATGAGCTTTCGTCCTTTGTCCCTTAAATTAGGGACAGAGGACTTTTATTCGTCACTGCCATCAGCATAAACTCAACAAAAATTATTATTCAGGAGGCATTTTATGGACATTCAACAAGAACAAAAATCAGGAGGGTTTCGTAGTCGCTGGGGATTTATATTAGCCTCTGTTGGTTCGGCTGTCGGGATGGCAAATGTGTGGGGATTCCCCAATAAACTAGGAAGTAATGGCGGTGGCGCTTTTTTATTATTATATCTTTTGTTTATTTTTATTTTTAGTTATGTAGGTCTTCCTGCAGAATTTGCTATCGGGCGACGTGCTAAGACAGGTACTTTGGGTTCCTATGAAAATGCATGGAGCACACGAAATAAAAAAGCAGGAAAAGCAGGTGGAATTCTTGGGTGGTTGCCGCTAGCAGGTTCTATGTGTATTGCCATAGGGTATGCTGTTATTTTATCCTATGTATTAAAGGCATTATTTAACTCTTTAACCGGAACGCTAATGACTGTAAATACAGCAACATGGTTTGAGTCGTTTTCACTCACAACTTACTCCGTCATTCCATATCACATCATTGTTGTCGTTATCACCCTACTTACACTTTTTTTAGGTGCAAAAAGTATTGAAAAAACGAATAAATTTATGATGCCATTATTTTTTATTATCTTTTTGATTTTAGCAATTCGTGTTGCCATGCTCCCTAATGTTATGGAAGGCTATGCTTTTATGCTTATTCCACGCTGGGAAGCACTTAAAAATCCAATGGTTTGGATTGCGGCCATGGGACAGGCTTTCTTTTCCTTATCGATTACTGGAAGTGGTATGATTGTATATGGTGCATATTTAGGTAAGGAAGAAGATGTGGTCTCTATCTCTCGAAAAACAGCTATTTTTGATACTATCGCAGCACTTATAGCCGCTTTAGTTATTATCCCGGCATGTTTTTCTTATCAACTTGATGTAGGCGCAGGACCCGGACTACTTTTTGTAACGCTACCGACAATTTTACAAGATATTCCTATGGGACGTCTTTTTGCTATTATTTTATATGTTGCAATGATTTTTGCTGGAATCAGTTCGCTACAGAATATGTTTGAAGCTGTTGGCGAATCACTACTTCATAAATATCCAAAACTTAGCCGTAAGGTCGTTCTTTTATTGATGTGTTTGGTCTGCCTAGGTATTGGTGTAAATATGGAAGCTATCTTCCAATGGGGTCCTTGGATGGATCTTATCTCAATATACATTATCCCTATTGGAGCAACATTAGGTGCTATCTCATGGTTTTGGATAATGAAGAAGGACGATCTACTTTTTGAAATTAACAAAGGGACTACTAACCCTCAAGGAAATACTTGGTATTATATCGGCCGATATATCTATGTTCCTTTTGCGATTATTCTCTGTTGTGTTGCACTATTTATGAAAGTAGCCTTTTAGTGCATCACTAAAAGATAAATATCTAAATAATATACTAAAACCGCAATCAGCCTTTTGGCCGTATTGCGGTTTTATGTTATATGCCCATGAGACTTCTTGCCTCTTTTACTGATGCTACCTCTAGACCAAGAACATGTATGATTTCGACAAGCTTTTGAACTAATGCATAGTTATATTTTGCTGTTGTTCTATCATCCATATAACGACTGTCTTCAAATCCAATTCTTACCAAAGAAGCTCCCATCGCTAGTGCCGTTGCAAGAAAACTCCAATCTTGTCTACCATAATGTGTTACACCCCAGATGGCATCTTGAGGTACAAAAGATTGAAATGCATACAAGCTTTGAACTGTTGCTTGCATGCCTCCTTGATGCCCAAAGACTAGATTATACATAATCGGTTCCTTAAAGTTGGTGTGTTCTTCTTTTTTTAACCTTTCAATATTATGAATCATTCCAATATCAAAGACTTCCACTTCCGGAATAATCCCTCGTTTGTAGGACATATTCGCACAATAACGTATATCTGCAAAACAATTGTTATAGATAGCTTCACCTAGATTGGTCGATCCTCCATTAAGGGATGCTGTCTCTGCTTTATCATATTCAAGAGGCTTACATCTTTGTTCAATCGTCATGTTGGATATGCCTCCGGTAGATACTTGAATGACAACATCTGTTTTTTCTCGAATTTTTTCGAAGCACTCTACAAGGTATGTTGTGTCTTCTGATAATTCACCTTCTGGCAAGCGCGAGTGTAGGTGACACATAGACGCGCCCTCTTTTACACATTGTTCTATGTCTTTGGCTAGCGAACCAGAATCAATAGCATCCCCCGCCTTAACCGGGGCCACTGAAATAATGACTTTTCTTTTCATATATTTTCCTTTCTCTTTACTTTAATGTTGAATTTGCTTCCAAAATCTATAATGTCTATTGACAACTTCACTAATTTGATCAACATCTTGACGAAGAATTAAATCCACTATATCTTTATGTAGATTGATAAAACTGTCTTTCACATCTTTTTGTATAATGCACTGGGTCGCTTGCTTTCTCGAAGGAATTGTAATACGGTCAACATAATGATACATACTGATTAACAGTGCATTGTCAATCGCTTTTACAATGGACATATGAAAATCAACATCTGCCTTAAGCAACACATCTATATCAATCTCTTCTTTATAGACTTGTACTTCTAGTTCTTCAAGGTATTTTATCACGTCTGCCATGTTGTCTTTATGTAGCTTTTGGCTTGCCACCATAAGCATACCGATATCAAGAACTTTTCTTAATTCAATAATGTCGCTTGCTGAATCTTTTTGCAGTAAAATACCATACAGCATCGGGTCTAGCATCTGTTGTGTATAGGTATTACTTACATACGTCCCGTCAGCCCTCTTAATATGTACAACCCCATAGGATTCTAGAATTTTTATAGCTTCACGTACAGAGTTTCTCCCTACCTGCAACGCATTACACAATTCAACTTCTGTGGGAAGCCTCTCTCCCGGTTTTAGCTCCCCTTGAATGATTGCTTCTGTGATCTGGTCGACAATTTTTGACACAATGGACTTCTTGCTTTGCAATGGGACATCTAATATACCATTATTCTTTTCCATAATTCACCACCTTTTATTTAACATCCAACGTAGGATGTTAGGTTCTACTATTATAATGCCTGATTTATTTCTAAATGTAAATAGCCATCTCTTACAATAATTACGTATCTTTTTGTACACTTTTCCAGATAGTCACACAATTTTTCATCCATCTCTAAGAGCATATTGTTTACTGTATCTTGTAAAAACTCTTTTTTGAATTGGATAATCATCTCTTGTGTATGTTTTGAACAAATCCACTTTTTCCTATTATCTTCTTATTGAAACTTGTGATACCCCTTCGCATTAAAAATACCCACATCGGCTTAAATACTTGATGCGGGTATTTCTATTATTGGACTCTAATTTAAAACATGTATTTCATATTCACCTGCCGTTAAATGAAGTATTGGACTCGCACTGAGATTTTCAATCTCTTTTTCATTAACAAAAAGTTGTTTTATATCTTTTGGAGCTATAAAGTCTGCTTCGCAATCAAAAGGTACTTCAATTTTATATATTGTCTTATCGCTTTTAATCTCCCACTCACTCTTATATCGCCCTGATGGAGAATCATACTTTGTCTTTATCCATGTAAATCTAGAATCTATCTGGGGTCTAATAATCACCTTCTTAAAACCAGGTTTTTCTTCAACCGGGTTAATACCGCCCATATATCTATACATCCATTCAACAACTGATCCATAGGCATAGTGATTCATGCTATTCATTCCTGTATCACTTACAAGACCATTTGGTAATACTGAGTTCCAACGTTCCCACACGGTTGTAGCTCCCATATTTACTTCATAAAGCCAGCCTGGGTATTCTTCATTGAGTAATAAACTATAGGCATGCTCTACATATCCATTTTCAGATAGCACCGGACACAAATATGGTGTTCCTACAAAACCTGTATCCAAATACATATTATTACTCTGTAATTTTTTAACCAAATCTTTGGTAACACTTTTTTTATATTCTTCTGGAACGATATCCATGTATAATGCCATAATCATTGCCGTTTGCGTTTCGATTGTCACCTTACCATCTGAGGTGAAGTATTCCTTTTGAAAGGCTTCTTTTATTTCGTCGGATAGTTTTTGATATTCATCGGCTGCATCTTTTTTGCCTAATACTTTTGCTGCCTTCGCTGTTAATCTTGCAGAATAATAATAATACGCTGATGCAACAAAATAAGGATCGGTTCCTCCAAAAGAGCTATTCGGATCCGGGTTATCTAGTGCTAACCAGTCAGCGAAATGGAATCCATGTTGCCATAATCTCTTCCCTTCACAATATTTTTCTTCCTGATTTTTTATAAAATCAACCCATTTTCGCATGTTCTTATATTGAGTTTGTAAAAGTGACTTATCACCATAAAAAAGATATAGTGTCCATGGTATAATCGTCGCTGCATCGCCCCACGCACATGAACCATGCTGTATATTCTGTTCTTGTTTTGTGATTTTCATAATCTGGGACAATACATCTGGAACAACATAGGCTACAGACCCATTCAATTGCTCTTGCTCTAAATACATATCATACAAATATTTTGTATAAAATGCCGGTGTGTACATATTAAAGCTCGCTGTCGCTGCAAATACTTGAGCATCTCCTGTCCACCCCATTCGCTCATCACGTTGTGGACAATCTGTAGGTACATCTAAAAAATTCCCTTTTTGTCCCCACAATGCGTTTCTAAATAATTTGTTCACTTTTTTATTCGACGTTTCTATATTTCCTGTACGTTTAAGGTCCGAATGAATAACACAACCTACAAAATCCTCTAAAGACAGATCTTTTATCCCTGTAACTTTTACATATCGAAATCCATAAAAAGTAAAATGCGGACGAACAACTTCTTTTTCTCCATTTGAAATATAGATAAATTCTTGCTTTGCTGTTCTCAAATTTTCATTATAAAAATTATCTTCCTGTAACAATTCTCCGTATTGTAGCTTGATTTGCTCACCCTTTTGCATATTCACTTCAAACTCAACCCATCCCGTAAGGACTTGACCAAAATCAATCACTTTCTCACCTGCCGGTGTATTTAGCAATTGAATCGGCTTAACTTTTTCGATAATTTTCACTTCCGGACTTAATCGCTCCGTTATTTTCGCTTCTGGTTTATCAGCATATATAACCGGCAATAATTCTGTATTGGGTAACATTTTTTTTGACCAATCTATAGCTAGTCGCGTCGCATCGATTACTTCTCCATCATATATACTGCTCTTTAAAATGGAAGATTCATGCCAATGCCAACTTTCATCCGTTCCAATGATCATCTGACTCCCATCAAGAAATTCAATAACAAGATCACATAAAAATTTAAATTCATTTCCATATAACTGGTCTAATTTATCAATAAATCCAAATCGTCCCTTATACCATCCGTTCCCCACAATACTTCCGACGATATTTTCTCCATCCTTAAGGGCTGCGGTAATATCATATGTCTGATATTGTATCCAATGATTATAGTCATTAAAAAAGGGGGTTAAATATTCATCACCTATTTTATGTCCATTGATTTTTAGTTCATATAGCCCAAGACCAATAACATAAGCACGTGCCGATTTTATTTTTTTATCGATGGCAAATCTCTTCACAAACACTGGATGACTTGTTGATGTTTCATTGGTTGTAATCCATTTCCCCAACCATGCTTTTTCCATTTTTCCTGTTTCAAACCAGGCGATCTCACTAATGCCTTGATCGCCATTATCCGCAAAAACCTCTACATTCCAATAATATCGAGTACATGGATGCAGTTTGATATCAACGGCGACTCCAAGCGAATTTAAATCTTGTCGATAACCACTGTCATAAATAATTGTATTAAAGTCTATATCTAGCGCTATTTGTATTTTCGCTTCTTTTTGTTTGGTTCCTGTTGATTGTTCCACCACCCATGAAAAAACGGGGTTTTCTATCATAAATCCTAAAGGATTTTCTATATGATTCGTTCTAAGTTGGTCTATTATCATAATATTTACCTTTCATTCGTTGAATATCGTTGTGTGATTTTTTTACCCTTTAACTGCTCCTGAAGTTAATCCTTCCATATAAAGCCTTGATGTAAAGATAAAAAGTATAAACAAAGGGAGTGTTGCAAAGACAAACCCTGCAACCATTGAACCTAAATCTATACTACCTGTTGCAGATTGAAACACTCGTATAGCTACGGTTATAACCTGCTTTGAATTGTTCTCGATTGCCATTAATGGCCAAATAAAGTCGTTGTAGTAATCAATCATCTTCATAACAACCACGGTGGCGATAATAGGTTTCGATAGAGGAACAGCAATTTTTGCTAATATTCCTAGGTCTGTACATCCATCAATTTTAGCAGACTCAAATAATTCTTTAGGAAGTCCTTGCATAAATGTTCTACAAAGTAAAATCCCAAAAACCTGACCACCGGAAACCCATGGCAAAATTAAGGCAAGCCATGTATTATAAATACCGTATGTCTGAATAAGCGAATATTGAGGGGTCAATGTCAGTACTCCCGGTACCATCATTAATGACAGTACTGCAAAAAAGAGAAAGTTCTTTCCCGGAAACTCCATAGTTGCAAAGACGTAGCCGCCCATTGCCGATAAGACTCCTGTAAGCAAGGTTGCAAGAGTGACGACAATCATTGTATTAATCATATTGGGAATCAACATACTGATAGCTTTATCATAATTAGCCCATTGTATAGGATTAGGAAGGGCAAAAAAATCGCCATAAATTTGTACGTTAGATTTTAAGGATAATGTAAGCATTAATATGATAGGAGTAAAGGCCAAGATAAGCATGACTAATGCAGTGATTCCAATGGTTATCTGAAATGTGGGTATCTTTTTTCTTTTCATTTTTCCTCTCCTATTCATACGTCGATTTCATGCGCAGATTAATAATTGTACCGATCATAATAAATAAAAACATGACAACCCCTAATGCACATGCATATCCATATCGACCAAATTTTGTTGCATTATAATATAATTCAAGTCCTGGAACATATGTGCTAGTTCCCGGCCCACCACCAGTCAATATATATATTGACGTAAAATCTTGAACAACGCCTATAAACGTCAATACCAACATCATTTTTATTTGTGGAAAGATCATCGGTATTTGTATTTTACTAAAAACATCAAATCGCCTTGCTCCATCAACTTTAGCTGCTTCAAACAAAGAATGGTCAATATCAATAAATCCACCATAATAAACAAGAAACGCTAGTGCATTAATAAAGGGAAATCCCATAAAAATTATCGCCCAAATGGCCGTTTTTTCATCACCTAACCATACTCGTTGTAGATTTTCTAAGCCTACAGTACCAAGAAGCTGATTAATAAGTCCTATTGTCGGATCGTAGATTTGTTGCCATATTAAAGCTGTAACAACCCCTGGAACAACCATTGGAAGTACAAATAGAAAACGTAAACTATACTTTATTCGATCTGATTTCATAGAAAATACAAGCCAAGCTACAAATATAGGTACCGTAAGAATTTTTAAAAATCCAGTAAACAGTAATAATGCAAGGTTACTAAGCCCGGTTAAAAAATATCCTTCTGCAAACATTAATTTGAAGTTTTCTAACCCTACGAATTTAATTTCAGCAAGTGTATTAAAATCCTTAGACCAGTTGGTAAAAGCTCTAGTAAAGGCAATATAGACTGGTGTATAATTAAAAAAGATAAGCAAGATGAATGTTGGCAAGAGTAACAAATATGCCGTCCTATGTTTTTTTAGAATTGCTATAATTTTTTTGACTTGAACACTAAAACGAGGCACAAGTGTGTAGACACAACCTAAAATTCCAAAAATAACTCCAAAAAGTAATATTTGTAATATACCTTCTGATTTTTTTAAGGCCAAAATCATACTTAGATCATTGGTTTTTAGACGTAAAATGAAATCACCTAATCCCGTTACATATACTGTTCCTTTTTGTATCATAATGTCTGTAATACTATTTTCTGCTTCATAGTGATATATCGGAACGTCCTCTCCATTATAAATATAAATATTACCTTCTTCTGTTCCGACAAAGATATACTCGCTATCACTACTTACAGCTTTTGCTGTTACATCACTCGTTGCTACCGGCACTCCATGACGTACAAGTTCAAAGCGATCATTTATAACATAATACGATCCGTCAATACATAAGGCCAGTGTATGCTCAGATGTTCTTTCTACGTCAACTAATTCATACTTTGTCTGGAATTTTTTTATTTCTTCTCCTTCTTTTGAAATTTCAAGGAGTTCTCCTCGGTTATTAATTAGAAGGATGCTTGCGTCATCACGTCCATATTCAATTCCTTGGATACGAGTCTTATATGAAAAATTATTAACTAATTGACCTTCACTTGAATAAACTAAGATATTATGCTTATTTGTATTTACGCCTGCTGAAACAATAATCTCAGTGCCCGTTGTATTGACATCAATATCATAGATTCGTCTTTGTACATTTATATCGCCAACAATTTCTCCTGTCTCTGTGTTGATAATATATACATGGTTGTCTTCATTCCCCGCATATAGAAGTCCTTGTTCTTCTTTTACCACAATCTTTTTAAAAGGTCCCTTTGCCTTAAGTTCCCATAATTTCTCACCATCTTGATAGGCTAACAAAACATTGTTGTACGTTCCGACGAAAAAGGTATCTGAAAACGGATCATATTCCATACTATAATTTTGTAACTGCGTATCGATATCCATTGGCTCAATAATTTCTAAACCTTGATTAATCTTCAATAAAATACCGACGATAAGGCTTAAAACCAGTGTTAGTACTATACACAAAATTTTCCATTTTTTTTTGTTTTTCATTACACCCTCCTAGTTTAGTTAGATTCCTCTCATGTGAGAGGAATCCATAAAATCATTATTGTCCTGTAGGTGCACTTTGCGGATTTTCCAAATCTGTTTCACTGATTCCCGATGTTTTCATTGCTTCTGGTAAATATGTTTGTATATTTTCCTTATGCGCCTGTAACCATTCGTCAACTGAAATATCTCCATTTAAGTAATCATAAGAGTAGTCATAAAATAAACGATAGGATTCTTGAATATCGCCTTGGCTGCCTGCCATTCCACGAGCTAACATTTGACTGTATCCCTTTTGTGCATTTCCTATAAATTCTAAGTCTGCATATGAGTCCGCAATCTTACTTGGTAATTCAACACCATACACTAAGGATGGTCCGTTTGGAACCATATCTGCATCTACCCCCGCATTGAGGTAAATTGTTTGACCTTCTTTAGATGATAAATACATTAAGAAATCAACGACAAGTGCATCATGTTCCTTATCTTTTTTGATTGCTCCCAAGAAACCATTCGCCACTTCGATCGTTCGCGCCGGTGCCTCTATACCTTCTCCCTCCATCGATGGCATATTAAAAGTTCCTAATTCAAATGACTTTATACCTTCAATCACTTGATCGTCTGCTGTTTTAAGTTCTTCACCTGATGATACCTTGTCCATATCTTTTTGAAAATGAACTAATCTCCAAGCACCGTCTACTGTGATAGCTGCTTTTCCTTGATAAAACAAAGGTATTCCATCTTTTGTTCCAAAAAATGCATCTCCACCAGCATACTGCGGAAATACTTTCGCAAAATTTTCCCATACGGTTTTCATTCCCACTGAATCGGGTGCATATATCCCTTCTTTAACAGCCTTAAAAGCTCGAACAGCATTATAATTGACTTTCCAATTATCATCATTGTATGGATCTGAAGGATCATATTTCCATGTACCGTCAACATCTGGATCATAACAGTAATCGCCTTCTTGAGCCCGAAAAACATTAATCATTGAACGCGTTGTTTGATCTGCATATATCTGAGCTAACCAACCCATTTTTTCCGACCAGAAACTATTAAAATCACCAGGTATTGAAATCGGTTGATAACCTGCTGCATATATTTGTTCACATGCCTTTATAAGTTCATCCCACGTCTGTGGTGCTTCAATACCAACCTTTTCAAAAATATCTTTATTATATAACCAGATAACTTGAACAGAATCTAAACTTAATGCCGTCCACTCGCCACGTGCCAAATCACGAACTTGCATTGAATAATTAAATTGTTCTGTCCATGGGATATCTGAATAAGGACTAATGCTATCTGCATACTCCATAAAATTGATGGATTTTCCAATTGCGGCTGAACCCGCTAAGTTGATATTGATAATATCTGTTGATGGATTTTGTGTTGTAAAAATATTTTGAACCCATTCTCCATAACCTTCTGATGGTTTTAAATCCACAATTACATCAACATTTGGATGCTTTTTTGAATATGCTGCAGCAACAGCATTCCAAGCTTCTTCTACACCTACGCCAGCTTGAGTATTAATTGTTATCGTTTGTTGTTTTGCCTCGGACTCAGCAGCCACCTGTTGAGTGTCTGTTTCTTCTTTTCCTTGATTGCTTTCTGTATTTGAACATCCAGCGACACTTCCAATCGTCAATAGAAAAATTAAAACAATCCCCATAATTTTATTTAACTGTCTTTTCATTAATGACCTCCTTAAAATATTTTCGATAGATTTATTTCTTTTTCCCAATACTCTCTTTACAAATAAACTCTGTTTTTATGATTTGATGCTTTTTAGGTGCGGTGTTGATTGTGTCAATTAGTAATTGCATCAAGTTTTCTCCTGTATTAAATGCTTGTGTATCAATTGTTGATAGCGAGGGTGACATTCTCTTTAAAACGGATATATGGTCACATCCTACAATAGAAACATCTTCAGGTATAGATAATCCCTCTTTTCGTAAAATAGTAGCTGCTCCCATAGCCATTAAATCATTAAGTGCAAAGACTGCAGAGAATTTCGTTTTCTTTTCCAATAAAGTCTCCATAGCAATTTCTCCCGACTCCTCATTTGTCTTTCCATCATTATTAACTTCTATATTTAAATCTGTATCCACTTCTAACCCTTTCGCTTTTAAAGCTTCAACAAAGTATTTGAACCTAAAATTAATTGATGGATCAAGGGTAATTCCACTTAAAAATGCTATATCTGAATGCCCATTTTTCACCAAACAATCAACCATGTCATACATTGCTTGCTTATAGTCTATAAAAACATAATCTCCTGTTGTCACACATGGTATCTTGATTTTGTGTTTCATTTTAACATTTGGGTTCGCTACCGCCCAAATAACCCCATCAACACCTCTACTTGCTAATTCAAGTACACTTTCTTCATTCGATAAGTCTACAGATATAACCGAAACAATATAGCCTTGTTCTGCTGCTATTTGCTGAGCTCCTTCAAGCATTTCACAGTAATATGGATTTTTTAAATTATCTACAAGCATTGCTACATGTCGCGTCTTTTGCGTCACTAAACTTCTCGCCACCAAATTCGGACGATAATTTAATGCATCGATTGCATCTAATACACGTTGTTTAACTTCAGGTGTTACATTCTTACTTTTGTTAACAACATATGATACTGTTGCAACGGATACCCCCGCCCTTTCTGCTACATCTTTTCTTGTTGCCATCTCAACACCTCCTATATTTTGGTTACGCGCGTAACCAAAAGCTTTAAAAAATAGTTACTCGAGTAACTATGACAGTAAATATGATATCACAATTTTACAAATATGCATATATCTAATTTTAATACATATTTCAACGCTTTATTGTTACTATTGCACAAATATACTTTATAAACATAGTCCAATAACATAAAAAAGCTCAAGTGATTTCTCACTTGAGCCTAAATGGCTAGTTGTATTTTAGGGGTTCCCCCAACAATTAACAAAGAGCCTTCCTTAAGCTCCTAACCGGATTCGAACCGGTGACCTCATCCTTACCATGGATGCGCGCTACCTACTGTGCCATAGGAGCTTATTACCTACTGCCTTTACTATTATACACAATTATACATTTTTTTCAAGTAGTATTTTTTCAACTTTTTTCTTAATACGTTGTAAAGCATTGTCAATTGACTTAATCGGACGCTTCATAATAGCCGCAACCTCAGTATAACTGGTCCCATCGATATATAACTGCAATACTTCTTTTTCAAAAGGACTTAATTTTTTTGTAAGTTCATATTCAATAATATGAAGATTTTCTCGTCCAATTAATAGTTCTTCCGGATCCGTTACTTTTTCGTTGGATACAGAATCAATTAATTCCGGACGGTCCTCTTCATCTTGATACGACGGTTTGTTCAAAGATACATATGTATTTAGCGGCATATGTTTTTGACGTGTTGCTGCTTTAACTGCAGTTATCATCTGTCTAGTAATACATAAATCTGCAAAGGAAAAAAAACTGGCTTCTTTATTCGGATTATAGTCACGAATAGCCTTGAATAAGCCAATCATCCCTTCTTGTATAATGTCTTCTTTGCTTGCTCCCATTAAAAAATATGTTTTGGCTTTTTTTTCAACAAGTAACTTATACTTATTCATTAAAAAATCTATGGCTAAATCATTGTCTTGACGAATCTGCTCAACCAACTCTTCATCTACCATTGACTGAAACGCTTCTAACTGTTCTAACTGCTCCAAGTCATCGCCTCCACTCTAACCTTATCTATTATTCATTCATGTTTAACGTACAGTATAACATGTTACCCTCGGCGTTGTCTATATCCCTCATACATAAGAACGCCAGCTGCAACCGATGCATTCAAAGAAGAAATTTCACCTTGCATAGGAATTTGCGCAACAAAGTCACAATGCTCCCGTACTAATTTAGATAAACCTTCCCCTTCACTTCCAATAACAATCGCAAGGGCACCCTTCATATCTACATCATACATTATCTGTCCATCCATGTCTGCCCCAACAATCCACAGCCCTTTATCTTTAAGCTCTTGTATCGCTTGAGAGATATTGGTCACTTTACATACTGGGGTATATTCAATGGCTCCTGCACTTGTTTTTACTACAGTGTCCGTCAAACCAACTGCGCGTCTTTTAGGGATAATCACACCATGTACTCCAACCACATTAGCCGTACGAATGATTGCACCTAAATTGTGGGGATCTTCAATTCCATCAAGAATCATAACATATGGCGATTCCCCTTTTTTCTCAGCAATAGCAAGGATATCATCAATAGATACGTAATCATAAGCCGCCACATAAGCAACGACGCCTTGATGCTTATGTGAGCTTGCTCGAGCATCCAAACGTTCCTTGGATTCAAAGTTAATAACAATCCCTTTTTTTCTAGCTTTTGCAATAATACTTTTTAAGGGACCTTCTTTACTGACTTGATCTTGTATAAAAAGTTTGTCAATGCTTCGATCAGCTTTTAAAGCCTCGTTAACTGCATTTCTCCCTTCAATAATGAGGGATGACGAATTGTTTTCTTGTTTATTCATTGTGTTCCTTCTTCCTTCTTCTATATTTTTTTATCTTTGGCAAACCATTCTACCAGCTTATTGCCTCGCGGAATGAGTAAAAGTTCTTCTTCGGAGAATGCTTTTAACATAATCATGGCCACCAAATAGACGATAATGCCAATACACACACTCATCAATAAGGCTGCCGCATTGCTATGAAGCAAAAAATGTATGCCTAGATATCCCAGATACGTAAAGATTCCCATAATTGAAGATGCAATAAGAGGTTTTCCATACGTATGAAAAATATTCGTTTTTATGTCCACACATTTTTTTATATTATAATAACTAAGAATTGTAATAAGCATATAGTAAATCACTGTAGCCAATGTGACACCGTATCCATTCATTCCTGTTTGAATAAAAAACACATTAAGAATCAATTTAACGAGGGCACTCACCAAGACAATGTTTAGTGCTGTATAGTACTTTGATAACCCCTGTAATATTCCTGTCATTGATTGACCTAAAATCATGAATACCAATCCAACCGCCATAATCTGAAGATAACGATAACCTTCCGGTTCTTGATACACAAAGTTAAGAATCGGCTTGGCAAGAATTGCAATACCAAAAGTTGCCGGTAAAGCAAGTTTTACGGCAATCTCTATACCTTCAATAATTTTTTTCTTAAGCGCATCTTTTGTCTCTCGTGCATTCGTTGCAGAAATGGTCGGTACGATGCTTATAATCAGGGATACACTTAAAACTAAGGGCACATTAATAATGGTCTGAATCTTACCGATAATTCCATTAATGTAGGTCCCTTCCGATAACCACTCCCCCTCCATAAACACCTGTGTATTTAGAAGTTTGGGAAGCGTTGCTGCATCAATGGCCAACATAATGGATAAAGCTGCACTTGCTACCGTAATCGGAACAGCAATCATGGCAATCTTTTTAAACACCTTGCTAAAATGTTCATCTGAACTTTGTGTTCCTACCTTAAGCATAATCTCTTTGTGTTGTTTCAAATATGCCATGAGTAAGAAAAAGGCGGAAAACACAAACCCTAAGGACACACCTAATGCCGCACCACCAATGGCAACCGGAATATCATAACCTTGTTCTAGGAGTATATACACTAAGCTGATTCCTATAATGACTTTGACGGAATTTTCAATGATTTGTGAAATCGCTGTCGGTGCCATCTGCTGCATTCCCTGCAAGTATCCACGAATAGCCCCTGCAATTGATATAAAAAAAGGTGCAATACCCATTCCCAAAAGTGCATATTGGCTTCCATCATCCCAATCCATAACTTGGCGTATTCCATCTCCTAAAAAGATTAATACTCCTGAAATCAACAAACCAATGGAGCCCGTTATAATTAAAGCATATCGAAAAATATCATGTGCTTTTCGATAGTTATTTTTTGCTATTTCTTCAGCCACTAACTTAGAAATCGAATTTGGAATACCTATCAATGAAGCCGCAGTTAACAAACTATATAGGCCATAAATATTTTGATAATACCCAAGACCAACTGTACCGGTAAAACGTTCGAGAGGCACTTTATAAAATGCACTAATGATTTTTGCAAAAATTCCGGCTAGTGTTAATATCAGTGTCCCTCTAATCAAAGTTGTTGATTGTTTACTCATGTTTAATCCCCTTGACTACACATTCTAGCAGTCGCTGATAGTTTTTTGTCATTGCTAAATATCCTAACAAACATTCAAATGCCGTTGCCATCTGATAGTCACTTCGTGTTGCATGTTTAGGGACTGACTGGCTCTTGGCATTTCGTCCCCATTTAACAATCCGCTGTTCCTCTTTGGAAAGGCTAGGCATAATGTGATTCAAAATCTTTGCCTGTTCAGATGCTTTTACATACTTTTTTGTTAATGCATGTAATTCATTAACTGAACGGTTTCCTTGCTGTACAATATAAAATTTTATCAAAAAATCATAAACAGAATCACCTAAGTAAGCTAATGTTAATGGTGAATATTGTTTGATGTCTATTGCATCAAAATCTTCTCCTGCTTGTTTTAAAAAGGTTTCAATAAACTTCTCCACACACACACCTCAATATGTTTATATACGTTTAAAGCGGACACCTTCACGTGTGTCTTCAAGAACAATTCCCTGTTCTTGAAGTTCATCCCGGATTTGATCAGCTAACGCAAAGTCTCTGTTTTTTCTTGCTTGTTGTCTTTTTTCAATAAGCGCTTCAATCTCTTCATCTAAGATGACTTGTTCACGCTTATAAGATACTCCTAGTATATCACAAAGTTGTACAAAACATTCATTAAAATTCTCTATAAAAATCAGGTTCGTTGATGTCTCTAATTCTGTATTAATATATTTGACCATATCAAACAGTGTTGATACTGCATCCGATGTATTAAAATCATCGTCCATTGCACGCTCAAATTGTTGCATAAACTTGTCCAGAATTTTTTGTTCGTCCATGGATACTGGATGAGACTGCTCGTTTTTATTTTTAAGCAGTTGTGTTAATTCTTGAAGATGGTCATAACCTGTTTTAATTCGTTCAAGGCTTCGTCCTGCCGCATCCATAAGCATCTCGCTAAAGTTAATGGGACTGCGATAATGTGCACTTACAATAAAAAAGCGAATCACATCATATGGCACTGTCTGTGCAATGTCTCGAACAGTAAAAAAATTACCTTTAGACTTTGACATTTTTTCATTATTCACATTAATAAATCCATTGTGCATCCAATATTTTGCAAACTCTACGCCGTTGGCACATTCACTTTGTGCAATCTCATTTTCATGGTGTGGGAAGACCAAATCAGTACCACCCGCATGAATATCAATACGATCGCCTAAGTAACGCTTCGCCATAGCTGAACATTCAATGTGCCAACCTGGTCGTCCTTGACTCCATGGTGACTCCCAATAAGGCTCATTGTCTTTTTTGGGTTTCCATAACACAAAGTCTGTTGGATTTTTCTTCCCTTCTTCAACAGCTATACGCTTCCCGGATTCTAAATCTTCAATATTTTTTTTCGATAATTTCCCATATCCACTGAATTTATTTGATTCAAAATATACCGTTCCATCGACTTCATAGGCTACCCCTTTATCAATAAGCGCTTGAATCATAGCAATAATACCTTCCATCTCTTGGGTTGCTTTTGGATGGTAAGTTGCAGGTTTAACGCCAAGACGGGATGTATCATGCTCGACTTCACTTATGTATTTACTTGCGATCTCATCCGTAGTTAATTGTTCCTCAATTGCACGTTGAATAATCTTATCATCAATATCTGTATAGTTTTGTACATACGTTACATCATAGCCTTTATATTCAAGATAACGACGCACTACATCAAATATAATAAATGGTCGAGCGTTACCTATATGAATGTAATTATATACCGTTGGTCCACATACATACATTTTTACTTTTCCAGGTTCTAAGGGTTCAAACATTTCTTTTTGACGTGTTAGTGTATTATATATTTTCATCTTTATATCATTCCTTTTCATCTTTAGTTTAGTGACGGATTATCTGGACATAGTTGACACCTTTCATCTTCAAGTGCTTGTAGCATCTCAGCATCCAGCCCTCCACACTTCTTTTCAACATTTTCCAATCGAATAATCAGCTTACATATTTCTTGACGTACAGGGTCTGGAAGATGTACTTGATCTAGCGCATCTTGAGGATGCTTTGCTTTTGCTTCACCACGAACAACACGTCCCGGTATTCCCACAACGGTAGCATTTGGCGGTACAGCGCGTAACACCACAGACCCGGCGCCTATTTTTGCATCATCTCCAACCTCAAATGAACCAAGAACCTTGGCACCAGCACTAATCATAACATTGTTACCAATAGTCGGATGACGTTTTCCGTGTTCTTTTCCTGTTCCTCCAAGAGTAACTCCTTGATAAATGGTCACATCGTCTCCAATAATGGTAGTTTCTCCAATCACAACACCATGACCATGATCAATAAAAAGACCTTTTCCGATTTTTGCTCCCGGATGAATTTCAATCCCTGTCTTATGCAAAGCGCGTTGAGAAATCCATCGTGCAAGAACATAACGTTTATGCACATAAAACCAATGTGCCAGCCTATATCGAAGTATCGCATGAAAGCTTGGATATAAAAACACTTCCATCGTTTTTTTTATAGCAGGATCTCTTTCTTTTATAACATTGATTTCTTCTCTGATGTAACTAAAGATATTCATGTAAACCTCCTAGCTATAGTTGGACTATCCTATAGTAAATAAAAAAGTCTCTTATCAATGATAAGAGACGCTTATGCGTGGTTCCACTCTATTTAAAAGCTGTTAAAATTCAAACACCTTTCACTCTTTCTACGATAACGTGTAGACCTCCGACTATAACTACGTCTGCTTCGCTATAGCAGCTCCCGAATGCACTTGGGCAACACTTATCTAGACAACTTCCACCACTGTTATCCTCTCTATGAGATTGGTTGTTGCTTACTTTTTCGTTCATCGCTTTTTATCTTTTTCCTTATCAAATATAATATATAAATGGCTATCTGTCAATAGTTTATGTTACTGGTTTGACCATAAAAACAGTTCACCATATTTCTTTTCGAGGCGCATTTTTATGTCTTTTCCTGACCCCATAAAATAAACCTCACGCATGATTTTTCCCCATTCACGCTTATGCGTTGAATTGACTTCCCATCGTATACGTGCAATCTCAGCTGAGACAGTACTTAATCCGTCAACCCCCAGTGCAATAAACAAAGGAATCAACAAAGGATTGGAGGCAATATCTCCAATAAAATCGATAGGTGTTCCTTCTCGATGGGCGCCTCTAACCATACTTTTTAGTAAACGTAAAAATCCAGGATGAAATTCGTCAAATAAATCATACGTCATCTCATTACTTGGATCAACTCCGGTTGTGTACTGTAGCAAATCATCAAGATCAACATATACAAACCCGAGTTCTTGGGCAAAAATATGTGTGATCAAAGCGACAGAAGGGGTCTCTAAAATCACGCCAAATGAAATGGCTTTATTATATTCTTCATGCTTAACATCAAGCTCTAGCATAGCTTCTTCAATAATTAATCGTATATCAAGAAGCTCATCAATCGATGCAATCATCGGGATTACAAAACGCACATCTCCAAACACACTCGCTCTTAAGATGGCTTTAATTTGAGTCAATAAAATTTCACGGTGGTTTAATGCAATCCGTGTTGAAAGCAATCCAAGGGACGGATTCTTTTCCTCCGGAAAATGAATATATGGTAAATCACTTGTTCCATGACAATCAAAGGTCCGAAAGCAAATCCGCTTACCTTTTGAAGCTTTAACCGCTTCTTGATAATATAAGAACTGTTCTTCTTCATCCGGCATCTGATGACGTCCTATAAAAATCGCTTCTGTGCGAAAAACACCAATATGCTCTGCTCCATGCTTTATTGCCTGTTCAACTTCCTCAATATTTGATGCAATTGCATTAAGCTTCATTCTATATCCATCTTTTGTCTGTGTCTTTGCCGTTACATATTGATCGTAATGCCCTTCATGACTCTCTTTTTTACGGATTTTATTTTGGACTAATCGGATAACCTCAGATGAAGGGCGAATAATAACTTCTCCCTTTTTCCCATCCATAATAATGTCATCTTCATCTTCTAGTTTCTCCAAAATATTTTTTGCTTGTACAATACAAGGAATATCCCAGTTCTTAGCTAAAGCTACACCAAAAGAATGCTGAGCGTCTTGTTCAAGAATAATCCCTAGAACATGACCTTGTTCTAATTCAATTAAGTCCACTGCTGACAATGCATTAGCAACAATAATTTTGCCTTCATGCAATTCACCAAAAAAATGATGTCCTTCATAAGAAAGTTGATGAATCAACCCTTTTGTAACCTTTTTAATATATTCTGCCTTTTTCTTTAAGAAGTTATCATCAACACGATGATAGATAACGTCATATTTATTCTTTACTTCTTCCAAAATCCATTCCGCATTCACCTGTTGATCTCGAATCTGTTTTTTGACACTACTAATAATCACCGATTCTTTCAAAATTTCTAGGTGTTTTTGATATGTTTTGGCTTCTTCTTCACTCAAGATATTCATACTTTTTGTATAAATCTTTGCAAGATATTCTTGATAATTACGTACTGCATCTTCCAGGCGCTTTATCTCTTGGTCAACATTATCAATCGATTGCTTTAACACAGTCTTTGGATACTGCTTTTTTTTAACTATCTTGCCATATACGATGCCCTCTGATACGCCTACGCCTCGAATCATATAAAACTCCTCCCTCATAGAAGCAAATGATTGATTAGTCTAGTGTTCCTCCCAAAATCCGAATTTGGTTTTCTGCCCAACCTCTCGTATTCGAACTTGGGTAATTTGCAAGGAGATATTTAAACTGTTCAATCGCATCTTCCGGTCGGTCTAAAAACTGATAACTACGTCCTAAGTAATAGACGGCATAGTGAGAGTATGTTGCATTCTTTGCATAACGGATAGAGACTTCCAGATGATCAACAGCTTCTTGATATCTTCCACTATTATATGCCGAATACCCTGCATTATATTCTGTCCTAGCCACCTCTGGTAAAATAACTTCTGCCAATTGTGTATACAGATTATTTAATGTACCATCGGTGCTGTCATTAATATTCACATTTGACAAGGCTGCTGCTGCATTGGGCAGGTCATCTTGCAGATAGTAAGTCACACTCATCAGCATTTGCTGTACTTGTCCATCTTTTTGTGATAACTGTTCATTATCCGTAATCGCTTGTTCAAGCTCAGCTTCTAAGGTACGAATCGTTGCCTCGTTTTCACTTTTTTGGGCTTCAAGCGCCTTTGCCTCATTTTCACTTTTTACTAAATCCGTCTGATATTGTTCAATCTCATCATTTAACTGTCCGACACGTCCGGGCATTAATAGGAAGAAAACTAAAGCGGCACCAATAGCCAGTCCAAATACTAATGCTCCAAATTGCTGTACGGACTGATTAATTGCAATCTGACGTTTTAACTTTTTCTTGTTCTTTTTTATTTCTTCTTGAGGCTCAACAACAACCGCCTCTTCTTTGTTGTCATCAAATAATTCTTCATAATATTTACGTGCAGCATAGTTCGTCTTATCAATCAAAAGTACCTTGAGTAATATATTTTTCGCTCGACTAATCTCTTCTTCCTTAATATATAAAAGAGCTAACAGCGTATATGCTTTTACAAATTTAGGATTTAATGAAATCACCTTTTTTAATTGAATAATTGCTAAATCTCTTGAATTTTGATTAATATAGCCTAAAGCTTGATTATATTTTTTAATCGCAGAATTCAAACGATCCAGATTGATTTGATTATCTTGAATGACCTTGAGATAATTAGAAGCTACATTTAACTCTGGCTGAATATTTTGACTAATGACCCACTGACGCAGTGCCATTACCGTCTCACCTAATTCAAAATAAACCAATCCAAGTAAATTTCTTGCATCTACATTACGTTTATCATATTTAATACTACGGTTTAAACTTTCAACTGCACCGCTCAAGTCTCGCATTTTTGATTTTTGAAGGCCTTCGTTGTAGAGACTTTTAGATACTTCTTTAATGAGGCGAAATGAACGATACGTAATATTACATGAATCACAGTGTGATTTTTCATTTAATTTTTGTCCACATTTTGGGCATTGATTCAACATGTTTTTCATCCTTTTCTACGTAGTTTATTTTCTCTTTTCATTGCCGTTCATTTCTTTAATCATTTCTGTTAAAATATCAACGATATCTTTCGTCTGATATGAATATATCGCCTCTTCTGCCTCTTCAATTTCTAAACACGGTTTGAATTTTTTGATTTCCTCTTCAAAATTAATCATTAGCTTCCTCCTCTTGAAGTATTTTTCGTATATCACTCGTTAAGAACAAAGACCCTGTTGCTAATAAACGCAACGCACTTTGTTTATATAATCGTTCCTGTAAAAATTGTTGCAAATCCTCTACATAGTAAACCGAATCAGAGTATTGGCTGACTTCATCATACAGTTCTTGTTTTGATACTCCAATTCCCCCAGATAACTCCACTAAATAAATGTTCTTAAACCATCCTGATTGTAAAAGCAGGCGAATAACCGCTTTATAATCCTTATGCTGCTTCATTCCCAATAACAAATCATATGATTTAGATTCACTTAGCAATGCTATCGATTCTAATAATGTCGTTACTCCAAGTACATTGTGCGCACCATCAATATAGATTCCTTCCTGAATACGTTCAAATCTTCCTGGCCAAAAAAAACGATCTAACCCCGACTTGACAGAACTTTCATCTACCAAAAGAACATCTTGTAATACATGTATGCAAAGTAAAGCAATTAACGCATTGTTTATCTGATAATGTGCACTGGTATTTAGATGTAAGCGCTCATAATTATAATACTTGTTATGTACAGAAAAATCAATGCTTTTATCGGTAAAATCCATAATTTCATAGGCATTTGGCTGAATATTATAGACCAGTGCTTCTTTTTTTACCGCGATTTGTCGAATAACCTTCTCTGCCTCTTTATCAATCTTTCCTAAAACTAACCGCCCATTTTTTGGCAAAATACCGGTTTTTTCTATAGCAATATCTGTCAACGTATTTCCTAGTATATCCTGATGATCTAAGCCAACAGATGTAATGACACTTAATTCTTTTTTCGGAAGGATATTCGTTGTATCTAATCGCCCTCCTATTCCCACCTCAATAACTAGCACTTTTGCTTTTTTCATATAAAAACAATAAAGTGCAATGGAAAATACCCATTCAAAAAATGTCGGTTCAATGTCTTCTGTCTTAAGTCTTTCACAAATTTTTAGAACTGCCTGATATCCGTCATAAAATAGTTCTCCTGAGACATTGTTGTTATTGATTTGAATTCGTTCTGTAATGACATCAATATGTGGAGATGTAAACAACCCCGTACAATATCCTTGTTCTGTATATATTTCGCTGAGCATCTTACAGACGGATCCTTTCCCATTGGTTCCAGTGACATGTATGACATGCACTGAATTTAGATATTCTACAAGCGGTATTATTGTATTTAATTCCGTTATAATACGTTCAATATTTCGAAGGCCTACTTTTTTTCCATATAATGGAATAGCTTTCATTAATGTATCAAGTTGGTACAATTGTTCTTTATCCATTTTTGTCTCCATCAATCATTGTATTTGTTCATAATTTATTCATATTTTCATCCTTTTTTTGACTAACTATTATATTATAGTATAAACATAGAAAAAAACAAATCATTATCATAAGAAAGGAGCATGATATGATGAACGATAAATTTGAAAATATCGACCCAATTTACCAAAAGGAGGATAACCCCAATGAAAACAATGCAACCTCAGACAATCACTCACCCTATAGATCGTATCCACCTAGCTACAATTACACCTCACCACAAGATGTCGATTATAGAGAGACTCAAGAACCACCTTCAAGTCAAGAACCAAAAAAACGAAAACGTTCATTCCCTCGTTTTGTTGCTCTCTTTGTTGTATTTGTATTCTTGGGTGGAATCGTTTTTGGCGCGGGATACTCAACAGCATTATACCTTGGAGATCAACTGACACCGCAGCTTATACAGGCCCAAGCAAAAAGACTGAGCTTTGATGTTAACCAAATTGAACCTGTCGTAACGACAAATTCGACGCTATATGAATCCGATAACATTGTATCTTCTATTGCTAAGACTGCCGGACCTTCGGTAGTAACCATCACAAGTACTTATCTTGTAAATCAAAACAGCTTTTTTAGCAATCGAACATTTGAAACAGAAGGTACTGGATCTGGAATTATCTATAAGCTTCGCGATGATGATTTACTTGTTATTACAAATCATCACGTCATCAAAGATGCCAAAGGTGTTGAAGTCACTTTTTCAGATAACACCCACTTACCTGGGGAAATTATAGGTTATGACTCACGACGCGACCTTGCAGTTGTCTCCGTATCTTTGGATGATATTGATCAGTCTGAGCTTTCTGATATTACTGTAGCTACCTTTGGCGATTCTGAAGATTTGGAAGTAGGAGAACTTGCTGTAGCCATTGGTAATCCTCTAGGCAAAGAGTTTTCCAACACTGTAACGACAGGTGTCATTAGTGCTGTTAATCGTGAGATTGAGATCTCTGACTCTACGTTAACCCTTATCCAAACCGATGCAGCCATTAATCCAGGAAATAGCGGTGGTGCCCTTGTAAACTCCCGCGGTGAAGTAATTGGAATCAATACCGCTAAGTACGTTGATGAAAGTGTTGAAGGCATGGGCTTTTCCATTCCTGTACATATTGCACTTCCCGTTATTGATAGTATCATTGAAACCGGTTCAGGCGACGATGTAGCTTATGCCATGAGTGATGACAAACCATTTTTAGGTGTCCAAATCAGTGATATAAATGAACAGATTTATAGTGAGACAGGCATGCCATTTGGAATCTATGTCACCGAAGTCTATGAAAACAGTGCTGCTGCCAATGCCGGTATTGAAGCTGGTGATGTGATTTATTCAATTGATGGACAAAAACTCATGAATACAGACGATCTTTTTGATGCACTATCCGATAAGTCTGTTGGAGATACCATTAAAATCAGTGTATCTCGTGGTGATCAAGTCCTTAGCTTTGAAACAATCTTGACCCGTTATGGTGATGTGATTACAGAATAAAAAATAAAAAAGCCGCATATGCGGCTTTTTTTTATTTCAATTTTGATAGACGTTCATTGACTTGTGCCAATAGTCCTTCATATTTTTCTTGCTTTTCTTTTTCCCCTTGAACAACAGCTTCTGGGGCTTTACTTATAAATCCTTGATTACTTAGTTTTTTTACAATCCGTGCAACTTCAGATTCAAGCTTTTTCTTTTCCCCCTCCAAGCGTTTAATCTCTTGGTCAATATCAACAAGCTCATTAAATGGAATAAAGATATTTGCCCCCGGTATAATCACCGATACGAAGTCATCTTCAACACCTTGCTTATCTGCTTGAACAACGACTTCACTTGCAAAAGCTAGCGGTTCAAAGAATTTCGTTCCATCTCTAAAGATTTGTCGAACTTTTTCTTGATCACTCACAACGATTGCCTTTGCTGTTTTCTTTGGTGATACATTCATCTCTGCTCGAATGTTACGGATTTGATGGATTGCCTCTTTTAATAAAGAAATACTTTCTTCTTCATTTGGAAAATGATAAGCATCTTCAAATGTCGGCCATTCTGAAACCATAATTGATGCTTGAGTGTTCAAAACTGTTTGGTAGATTTCTTCTGTAATAAATGGCATGTATGGGTGTAAAAGTTTAAGAGCTTGTACAAGGACAGTTTTTAATGTCCACAATGCCGCTTGTCTTGTTTCATCTGCTTCATTATATAATCGTGGTTTAACCATCTCAATATACCAGTCACAGAATTCTTCCCATACAAACTCGGTTAATTTTTCCACCGCAATTCCTAATTCATATTTTTCCATATTATCTGTAACGTCTTTAGCTAAATCATTGGCTTTTGATAAAATCCACCGATCAGCCTCTGTCAATCCACTAAGGTCAATCGTCTCAGGAATATTTTCTATATCATACATCATAATAAATCGAGATGCATTCCAAATTTTATTAGCAAAGTTTCTTGATGCCTCAACGCGTTCATAATAAAAACGCATATCATTTCCCGGTGAGTTTCCGGTAACTAAGCTGATACGAAGGGCATCAGATCCATATGCATTAATCACTTCAAGTGGATCTACTCCATTCCCTAGAGACTTACTCATCTTACGACCTTCGGAATCTCGAACCAGACCATGAATGAGCACTGTATTAAATGGTAATTTTCCAGTGAATTCAATTCCTGAAAAGACCATACGAATAACCCAGAAGAAAATAATGTCATATCCGGTAACTAACACATTGGTTGGATAGAAGTACTCAAGCTCAGCTGTATTTTCCGGCCATCCTAGGGTTGAAAATGGCCATAGCGCTGAACTAAACCAAGTATCTAATGAATCTTCATCTTGCCATACATTGGTACTTCCACATTTTGTGCATGTATGTACCGAAGATTTACTAATCATCGTCTCGCCACAGTCGTCACAATAATATGCCGGAATACGGTGTCCCCACCATAATTGACGCGAGATACACCAATCACGGATGTTTTCCAACCAATTTAGATATACTTTTCCATAACGTTCTGGCACAAATTTAAGCTCACCGGACTTTAATGCTTGGATTGCCGGTTGTGCAAGTTCTTCCATACGTAAAAACCATTGAGATTTTAAAAGCGGCTCAATAACGGTATTACATCGGTCATGCATTCCAACATTATGTACATGGTCTTCTATTTCTACAAGATAGCCCTCGTCTTTAAGCCGAGCCACAATCGCTTTTCTCGCATCATATCGATCCATGCCAGCGTATTCTCCACCATTTTGATTGATAGTACCATCATCATTCATAATGTTGATTTGTTCTAAATCATGACGTGCTCCAACCTCATAGTCATTGGGGTCATGGGCTGGTGTGATTTTTACAACACCTGTTCCAAATTCTTGATCAACATAATGATCGGCAATAATTGGAATCTCGCGACCAACCAAAGGAAGAATCACTGTCTTACCCACCAAATCAGCATATCGCTCATCGTCAGGATGAACCGCTACAGCCGTATCTCCTAGCATGGTCTCCGGCCGAGTCGTTGCCAGACGTAATCGGCGCTCTTCCCCTTTGACCGGATACTCTACATGATAAAAATGTCCATTTTTTTCGATATGTTCCACTTCAGCTTCTGAAATAGTAGTTTGACAGCTTGGACACCAGTTAATTAATTTGTCCCCTTTATAGATATAGCCCTTTTCATAATATTTTAGGAATACATCCAATACGGCTTCTGAACACCCTTCATCCAAAGTAAAACGTTCACGTTCCCAATCACATGATGCACCAAGTTTTTTTAATTGATCTACAATGGTACCGCCGTATTCTTCTTTCCACTTCCATGCTTCTTCCATAAATTTTTCTCGACCTAAGGATTCCTTGTCAACGCCTTCTTTAGCCAACTTCTCAACAATCTTTACCTCTGTTGCAATGGCCGCATGGTCTGTTCCCGGTTGCCAAAGGGCTTCAAAACCTTGCATACGCTTAAAGCGAATCAATATATCTTGTAATGTATTATCAAGCGCATGTCCCATATGCAACTTTCCTGTAATATTTGGTGGTGGAATTACAATGGTGTACGGCTTTTTTTCTGGATTGGGTTGTGCATGAAAATAGCCTTGTTGTATCCATTCATCATAAATGCGTTGCTCCATTTTTTTTGGATCATAATTTTTTTCTAATTCTTTTGCCATATTGACCTCCACAATAATATCTGTAAAATAAAAAAAGCCTTCTCGCAAAGGACGAAAAGACCGTGGTACCACCTTAATTTCTGATAATATATCAGACTCTTGTGTGAATAACGACACAAACCGGATAAACCTATCACCATAAGGTGGTTCTTAACTTATCTGCTCCGAAGCTACCTTCCGCTAATCAACTGCAGGAATCTTCCAGCCAATGGATTCCTTTCTCTGAGCCAAATCTTTTAACGTACTCTTCTTCATCAACGCATCTTACATTTGATTTTGTTTATAATCATAATGGATTTTATCTATTTTGTCAATAAATTCTCCAGAACCTCTTTTTCATGTTCTAGTTTTTGCAAATCTTTTTGTAATATTGCTCTTTTTTCTTGATGTTTTTCATATAGACGTTCAAGCCCTTTGGCAGTTGCAAAATATTCTGCATTTTTGGTTACAAACTCGATATCTTCGATTTGCAACTTATTAATCACGTCCTCGATATCGCGACTTAGATTTCGCATGGAGCGATGAATATGGTCATAATTTCTTTGCTGTTGCTGTGCATCTAAGTAATGTTCATAACGAAGTTCAAGAACTTCTGAGCTGTTTACTTGGTATTTTTCATATTCAAAATCAAGAAGTTGCTGATTACGAATATACTTTAATTTTGTTTTATTCAACAGCTTGACGGCACGTTCTTGTAGGAGCTGATTCTTCTTAATTTCATGGACACAGTAGCGTCTAAATACAAACCCCCATATAAATAAAAAGGATACTGTAACAATACTAATTAATGCTGGTAAAAACACATTCTCATTATAGACAACGACCAGTGTTGACAATACAATTCCTACGATCAGTGTAATAAAAACCAACGCCAGCATAAAATACTTTAAAAAAGAAAGGGCACGTCTTAAATTTCCAAAATGAAAGAGTAAACTTTGCTTTTCTCCTTCTAAAATATCCAAATCTTTTTTTACCATGTTTTGATTTTCTTCATGTTCTTTTAATACATGTATCGCTTTGGCAATATCTTTTGATACCAAGCGAATGTGCGGATTCTCTCGATTTTTTGCCTGGGTGTTTTTTGTTTCTGCTTCTTTTATGGCGACTTTGTATTCAGATAACTGACGGCACAAGTCATGCAAATAACTTTTCGTATCTTCATGGGCCATTTTTATTCGTTCTACGACAATAAACTGATTCATCTGCTGATGATATTGTTGTGATAGTTCTTGTAATCTCACATCATTATCCCGTAGCATATCTTTTATTTTTTCATTCTTATAGGGGTCCTTTAAAAGTGTCTCCACATCCATCCCAAGCAATAGCTCTTCTTCATAAGGCTTAAATCTTGACTTGAGTTTTCCGATTTTTTGTATGATTTTTTTAAACATAAGCTCCTATTCCATTCTATAATATTACACCCTACTGTTTATCCAACGTATAAAATCGTATGGCGTATGCTTGTATTTCTTTTTTGATATAGCGTTCGCGCTGCTTCCATTCATGCACTAACGCTTCCAAATAATGTGTCTCTCTCTGAAAATCCGACCCAACTTCTGCCAGTTTTGCCATATGATAATACGCAAGTACACGTTCTTGGTCAGAAAGTTGTTCCAATAGAATCCTATTTGCCGCTTCAACTGATGATATGATTTGATTCATGGAATAATACGCAAGCGATTGATACAACGCATAATCTGAATTATTATCCGTATACTCTATGACAAATGTATAGGATGAACAGTCTAAATGTGCGCCTAGCAATGCTTTTGTATAGACTTCCGGATATTTTTCTTTTAGATGCTTAATCATGACTTCTGCATATATATCTTTTCCAATACCAATCATATATGCCAGGTAGTAACGTAGCCATTTCAACTGATTTTTTTCGTCTTTTAATTGTAAAAATGCCGTTATGCTATGTTCTGTCTCACCCATAAACTGATAATACCAAACCAGAAAATCAAATGCATCTTCATCCGGGTGATGAGCGATTTTGACAATATACTGATCAATATTTATTGTATCTTCCCATCCAAACACCAGCATACATTTGATATAGACATAGAGTACTTTGGGTGATTGATTGTTCTTATATCCATGAATAATACATTGTTGTCCTTCTTGTTCAAAACCATATCTTAAAAGTAAAATCCCCATATTAATCAGTGCTTCTTCATCTTTGTGAAGATATGCTTGCCAATATGCATTAAATCCATAATCGGATCGTTGGGTATCAAATAAATAATCACCAAGATAATGCCAGCGCTTAGCCTGTTGTTCTTCTATTTGCTCAGGATACACAAGGTCACTACCGGCTGGGTTATGTCGGCACAAAAATACCCCCATATCTTACTCCTTCTCCACACGTACGAGCTGTGCAAGCTTATTAGCTATCGCATCAAGAATATCATAAAACGGTTCATCCATAGAATAATAGTGTCCATATTCTCCTACTAAAGGTGTATAGGCTAAGAGACTATCCGGATCTTTTTTTGCAACAACATAACAGATAACGCCTGCATCATTCACCGTTTTTATAACGTCCTCCAAACCTCGACCATTGTGGGTAGGTATATGTGGCGGAGCATCCGTTATCACAATAAATGCTTTGTATGCATTGGCTACAGGGCGTTTTTTTAGATACTCAACCCCAGTTTCTACCGCTTCAAGGGTTGACTCTGGAATATCACCGCCATAATTTCTCGGCAACTTCTTCACATTTTTACGAAATCGTTCTATATCTTTTGTCCATTTGTATTTTTTAGGCTTTTCACGTTCCCCTAAGTCTCCATAGCCAATTAATCCCAACTGATAGTCAATGCCTTTTTGATGGAGCTGATTTGAAAATTCAATAGCTTTTTCTTTTACTCCGTCTATATACACATCCATACTGCTTGTTGTATCAATGATAAAAACAATGTCCATCCCTGTTATATCCGGTGCAGTTTTTGCCAGCGAATGGTCAATAACCGGAGCACTCTTTGTTCGATCAAAAGCTTGACAGACTTGATGTCCGCTAATCTTGTCCACGACCTCTACTTCAAATAAATTATCTCGGTCAATTTGATAGGTAATGGATAACTGGCTGTCATCGGTAATATTTTCTAAAACGACAGACCCTATATACTTACTCGTCTGTTCATGTCCTTCTTCCCACTGAAAGCAGTCAATCGAAACCGCATGAGCTCCACGCGTCACTTTAAAGCCATCTTCCGTTGCAGTTGATGGAATCTCTGTTCCCATCTTAAGGATAGGAATAAGCGCTTTTTGTCCGGTTGCTTCATTTATAATTGCTCGCGTTCCTATGTGCTGACGCATAATTTGTCCAATCTCAACGCTGCTATTTGGCAAATGCATCAGATAATTATAGATAGCCGCTCCCATTGCTACACTTTTTGCCGGATCTTTGGCACGGTAGGGTTCTTTTATATGCCCTGCAATAATACGCTTTACCATAGGCACAAGTGTTGATCCGCCAACTAAAATCACTTTATCAATCGTCTCCTTTGTCTCACCAGAACGTTCCAGCGCCAATTCAACCACGTCCATACTTCGCTCAATATATTCACGAATAAGCTCTTCAAACTGATCTCTTGTAATGTCAAAAGTTAATTGATATGGAATGCCATCAACAATAGTGATTGGATGAATATTGACACTCATTTTGTTTGCCTCAGATAGCCCTCGCTTTGCCCGTTCTGCTTCCATGCGTATTTTTTGCATCATTTGTTTTTGTTCAAGCTCTTCAAACTGACGGATGCTCACTCCATGTTGTTTTTCAAAAGCTTCTACCATCGCTTGTACTAACATTTCATCAAAATCATCGCCGCCCAGCTTCATATCACCTACATCCGCCAACTCTTGAAATGAATTGTTCCCATATATATCTTGGGCCACGGATAACACACAAGCATCAAATGTACCTCCGCCCAAATCATAAATCAGAATTTTTTGTACGTAACTTTGCTTATATCCATACTCAATAGCTGCCGCCAGCGGTTCACTTAACAGATGGACTATCTCAAATCCTGCAAGCATACCGGCTTTTTTAGTGGCATATATCTGGCGATCATTAAAATATGCCGGATGGGTTATAACCACTTCAACAATAGGCTCTCCTATTTGTTCTTGGGCTGCGTCTTTTATCTTTTTTAGGATTTCGCTACTAACTTCCTCTGGTAATAGCTCGTATCCTCCCACAGTTATCGCTTCTTCTTGACCCATTTTACGCTTAACTGAAAAAATAGTCTCTTCCGAGTAAATCACCGCACTATTTTTAGCCTCTGTTCCAACCAATATCTCATCCTCAAGATAACAAACGACCGATGGCAGCACTTCTTGTGCACCGTCTGTTTTGACAACGTCCATTAAGTCTGTCCGATCATCATAAAGCATTCCTACTGTATTGGTTGTTCCTAAATCAATCCCTAAAAATGCCATATTAACCTACCTTTCGCTTTGTACCACTGTTGTTTGATGTCGTTTTGGTATGAACATCTGCTTAAACCCTGAGGGGGAATAGTTTTGTCCATAACCTAAGTCTTCAACTTCTCCCTGAATTGTTCCTGTCTCTTCATCTATCGACAACGTTACTTTTATCTGTGTTTGACCACGAGGTCTACGTGGTAAGCCGGCAACTTCTACATCACCTATGACACTACATCCATCCACACCCTTATCCTTATGGATGCGCTCAAGTATTCGCACCGATAGATGTGTCATATCCTCTTGCGTCTCTCCATCAATGGTAAATATTTGGGCACGACGTGCTAATCGATATGGAGTCCCTCGACTAATCATTGTATAGAATGTTCTAACTGCATCCACTTCAATCTCAAAACCTATATCATGAGGTACGCACACTTCAAAATTCATATATTGTCGTCCTGTTGTAAGCTCCGTCTGCGTATGCACGCCCATTTTCATCGCTGCATAAATAGTTGCCCCCAAGGATATATCTAACGCGGGACGGTCTGTAACATAAATTTTTTCTTGATCTTGAAAAAGATGAATCATCATTTTTTTGACCCAAGGCATTTGAGAGGAACCACCTGTCAAAAGAATCCGATCAACATCTTCTGGCTTTATGGCTCCTTGATACGCTTCTTGTAATGTTTTTACAACAAACAGTTTCGTCTTATCTATAAAGGCTTGCCCAACCCTCTCTAAATCTTCTCGCGTCATATTCAGTACAAAAGGAGGTACACAAAATGCAAAGGGTACACGTACTTTTTGAGTGCCTGATAATCGTTCTTTTGTCTCACGAGCACGCATCTTTATTTCCGCATGATTTTCCTTGGAAAGCGTCTCTATTGGATGCCCTTTATCTCGAATACACTGCAAGAAATAGTCATACAAAAGCGCATCAAGAATATCTCCACCGTGCTTAGCTTGTCCTCCTTCACTCAGCACTTTTAGTGTTTGCTCACGCGCACTTACCTGCTCAACACCAAACAACGTAATATCCAGTGTTCCACCGCCAAAATCAAAAACCATAACCTTCTCTCCTGGATTAAACGGATGGTGATAGCTATAGGTCAATGCCGCCGCTTTAGGTTCTTCAATTAGGCATATGAGTTCATCTTGAATCCCTGCAAGTTGACACGCACTAATCGTTGCCTTCTTTGCCGCATCGTCAAAATCATACGGTACGGAAACAACAATTCCGGCTATTGAACTTTTAGGGTTCATACTTTTAATTTGATTAAAAAGCGCACGTAGAACCATGGCTGATAATTCTTCTGGGGAAAACGATTGACTATTGAGCACGATGGGTTGATTGGTTCCCATAAAACTTTTAATCGACATTGCTGTTGCTTCTGGAAAAATAACATAGGTATTGAGCGCTTCTGTCCCAACAATCCACTCCTCATCTAACTCTTCTTTACGATACTGAATAACACAAGGTAAGGGAATTTTTCCAAAACCATTACTCATATCTATCGGTTCAGGTGTATGCTTTTGTTGGTGCCAATAACTAATCACAGAGTGTGTCGTTCCCAAGTCAATACCCAGTATATATAGATCTTCATCTAATCCTTGTTCTTTAATTATTTTTTTATACTGTTCAATACTCATAGTTCACCTCTTTGATCTGTCCTTCAATACTGATCTCCAACGTCATCGTTACATATGTTGTCGCATGCTTTGGATATATATATAAATTAAACAGATGGGACTCTTGCATATTTTCATCATATTTTACAAAAGGGACACTGCGTTGATAATCGGTCAAAATCAGTTCAATAACATAACGCTTTTGATATATCTGTCCCGGTCGAATAAAAACAATACGTCGTCTATCTTGATCAATGATTCCATAGCCCCAATGTGTCTTTGTGCTCGTACACAAATCGCCGTTATGTGTATTTCGATAATTTAAGAATGCTTTAGCCCCTATAAAAAGCATATGTTCATCATATTGGTATCTTCCATCATCCATGAGTTTTTGCCAAAAAATCTCCTGGTTATATCCCCCACTAATGATGCTCTGGGTTAGCTCACTATTCAATGCTATTGTATTTTTTTGAACCCATTGTTCAAAAAACACAATAAACTCTGCATACGTAATCGTTATCTTTTTGGGAGGATAATAAATGGATGTATATAAATTCACATCTTGCTTCGATTGAACTTGACGATATAAAAGCATCTTCTGATCATTATATGTCTGCTCAATGCGCTGTAAATCAATCTCCTTATTATATATCTTTCTATGTGCAGCTTGAATCGTTTGAAGATAGAACTGATCAATCGCTTCAAGTGCCGTGGGTCTTTGTATTATTTCATCGACATATTCTTTCTCCAAATCGTCTTTTACAAAGTGAAAATGCATACTTTTTGTACTATTAAAATAGGTCAGCCATGCATCATTAAGGCCTTGATCGTAACCATAACCTACAAGTGCTTGTTTTAAAGAAATCCATTGAATTTGTATGCTATTTTGCTCTGCTAATTTTTTTTGAACACTTTGACAGTGTTTTGCAGAAAATCCAGCGCCATTCATGAGAATAAGGGTGGTTACTATATCTCCATGATATTGTTGCAAGATTTTATAAAGACAGTGCTGAATAAAATCAGCCGTCCATTCAGGGGTAAGCCCTGCCCAAACCGCATTATCAAACGTATCTGCTTCTTCTCCACAAACGACTGCATCTTCATCTTCAATATACGCTATTTTAAGAGGGATCTGCATTGATCCATATCCACCGGTTAAATCGATATATTCTAAGTTCTCCCCAAAATAATCACCAATAGCGAATGCGCTTTTGTTCTCGCCCAATTCCATCCATACTGTAACCTTCATATCATCTCCTATTTTGCTGCGACAACACTTGCACGTGTGATAATACGATCTTGTATTGAAAAACCACTATTTTTAGTGCGTATAATCTGACCTTTGTTAAAGTCAGAGGATTCTTCAACAAGTATAACTTCATGTATCTTCCCATTGAATTTTTCTCCAGCTTGAGGATAAATTCTCTCGATTTGATACTTTTTTAAATCCCCAATCATTTTGTCAAATAATTGACAGATTTGTATTCCAAAAGTCTGGACTAACTCCTGTTCGTCTTCCATAATACGAGTAATAGACTGGTCTATAATATCTTCAAAACTTTTGATTTCGAACAAGATGTCTTTATTTAAATGTCTGATTTCTCCTTCATAGGCTTCATCCATGGTCTGTAAAACCATTTTATCAAACCGTGCTTGAACTCGTTCAAAGTCCTTACTATCGCCTTGTATTGCTTCTTCTAAGTAATCCGCACATTTTTTTTCAAATTCTTTTCGAAATCCAAGCATCCTATTGGCCACGTCTAGCTGATTGGTTTTTCGCTCCATTTGAAAATCTTCGTTTTTTTCTTTGATGACATCATACTTAAGCATTAAAGTATCAATGACCCCTTTAATAATATTCTGATGATGCTCTCTTTGAACCTGATCATAGTCTGTCGCTTGTATTTTAGCTAATGTAGTTCCCATGTGTTCAATTAATCGAAAGCAAATAAGCTCAAACGGATGGCTGATACGTTTAAAATCATTGATTGCTTTTGTACTGACTTTGACTAGTTCATCGTTGACATGCATTAAGAACAAATCAATCGTGTTTTGCTTATTCGCTTCAACACCATCCATCAATGTTGATAATTTGGAATTATTCATAATATTTTTTTCGATAATATTTTCAATGTTTTTTATTATAAAATTGTATTCAACTTCATCGCATTGTTTAATCGACTGTTCACTTTCTTCTATCGCTTCGCAAATGGACGTATAGGTATGGCGAAGTGGCCAAATAAATTGATGGGTCAGTGTCTCTAACGGTTCTTGCGAATCATCTGATTCACTATTTGAGTCACTATTTGAGTCACTGTTCGAGTCAATATTTAGGTCAATATGAATAAAACTTTCAAGTATATTTTTTTGCTCCTGAAGGATTTTTAGATACTCTATTAGATCTGACCGCTTTTCATAATTATTGATCTCTTTTGCATGGTTTTCTACGATGCGTTTTAGGTTATGTTGCATCCCCGAATACGCATCTAGAACAAATGCTTTTAAAATATTTTTGTAGTCATTATATGTACTTATGGGAAGTTTAAACTCTTTAATCGCCTCATCACGTAAACTCTTTAGGGCTTCTTGCGATTTTAGCAAAACCAGCGATTCAATTAATGTACGTTCATATTCCAAAGGATTTTCACGTTCAACAAAAAAAGATTCTCTCTGATCTTCCAATACATCATAAATCATTTTAATAATTTCAAGGCTTTCCATGTCTTCAATAGGGTCTAAGTTTTGTGTTAAATAGGTTGTATAACATGATTTTATCTCTTGTATGACATCGTATACTTTTTCCGTGTTTTTTAGCTGGTTAATATTTTCTATATAGAGTTTAACCTGAAGTAATATTCGTGATATCATTTGATCAAAAGCTACCTTAAGGACATCTATGCATCGATCTTCCATTTGATTATGGTTTAAGACATATTCTAATACAACTTTTTCAATTTGTTTTTCTTCAATAAATCTATACATACATTCCTCACTTTCCATACAATTCATCGACAGTCAGTACAGTTGAGATTCCTTCTGTATCTACAGACCAAGCTTCAACCATTAACATGTTGTCTTGATTTAATTTGAATTGAATACGGATTTTTTCCTCGCCTTTGGCTTTGGGTGGGATATTTCTTAGTGTTGTCCCTGTCAGGCGTCGCATACTTTGTTCATAGACAAACTTTCGCTTATTTTCATTGGGTTCTAGGTCTTCATATACAATAATAGCCATACTTGTTAATCCATCATAATTTGTCTCAAATGTGTAGGGTGCTTCAACAATGAGTCCATCATCAGGTATCTCCATATCACGTTGTATAATCTCAAGATAACGTCTCCCAGCCATTTCAATCCCTAATGAATGAATTGTCTTTTCATAAACTTTGGGTCCTTTTGTTGAAGGAAGCATAATTTGATGACAATAATGCGCCGCACCTTGGGATATGCTTAATGCCGGGCTTATCTTTGACCGATAAGGCTCTTGCTGAAAATATGCTTGGATTTTTTCTTCTACAATAGGCAATGCTGATGAACCGCCAACCAAAAAAATATCGGTGATGTCCGCTACATCAATATGTGCGTTAACCAAACACTTTCTCACACTGTCCATAGTACGTTCTACAAGCGTATGTACTGACACATCCTGCATGCGTTCAAATACATATGTTGAGTCATCTAACGGATGCTTACGCTGATGGGCATAAAACATCTCCCGATTAATCTCAAACTGTATATTGACAGGCACGGGTGTTTGAATAAATGGTGCTAATACGACTTTTGCTTTTTGCGTTGTTGACAATTTTTCTTTAACTTGGTTTGCAACATGCTTCATGCGAATAATCGCCATTTTTTTGTCTTGAACCGCAAGTCCATCGTCTGTTTCAAAGTTATATAAATCAATGGTATGATGCGTTTGTTCTAAAAAATGTTCATAAATCAAATCCACCATGAGCTGGTCTATATCATTACCTCCCAAGTAATTGTCTCCATAAGTACTTAGAATGGAAATATTAGGTTCATCTTCCGCTTCTTCTTGGCGAATATCTAAGACGCATGCATCAAAAGTTCCGCCTCCAAAGTCATAAACCAGCACTTTTTTACTTTTTGAGGATGTTGTGGCATATTGTATTGCAGCTGCTGCAGGTTCTAATCGTAGATACACATTATCTTCATCAAACCCTGCCATTACTGCCGCTTTTTTCATCTTTCTCTTTTGTTTATCGGTTGAGTTGGCCGGAACAGTAATAACACAACCTGAAAAAACTCCGAAAATATTTAATGTATCTCGAATATACTCGTCTGCTTGGGATTTTAAGTAGCCAAGAATCTCTGCAACAATCGTTTCCGGCAAGAAACTATAACGGTCTTTATCACAATAAATCTCAATGGGTTCATCCGACTCCAGCTTACGCTTAATGGATGTTACCGTACTTTCGGGGTAAATTACAGCGGACTCTTTCGCTTCTAGACCAAATATTCGGTCAAGCTCTCCTGTTACTGCATTTTTTTCAAATTGAATAACCGAAGGAAACACGGTGTATCCATCAATTTTTAGGGTATGGACTTCGTCTTCATCATAATGGTATATACTCACAACAGAATTCGTCGTTCCAAAGTCAATGCCCATATATAACCCTTTATTAAGTTCTAAACTTAGGACTCCCACATTTACAACCTCCTTGTTTTAAATACGGAATATTTTTTTTATGTTATTACAATGCTCTAGGTATTCGTCAATGAGACCATATGTCCCCTGTCCATCTCCCACTTCCATTGCATATGCAATGAAATCCAACTGTTGCTTTGGAACTTGTTCATATACAATATCTGAAACAACAACAATCGTCTTATGCTCGGATATTTTTTTTGTAATATAATATTCCATATATTCTCCATAGAATACAAATATCGGATGTACAAACAATCCATAAGCTATATGCACCATTTCTTGTCCATGAAACACTTCATCTTCAGCATATCTACAATAAATTTTTATCTCGTCAAAGGGCTCTCCATAATATTGTATACTAGTCTCCAATGTTTTTCCACTCTTTTTACATGCCCAAGGAATCAATATGTTGCGTTTTATAAGTTCGTCGCGACAAGGGTGTTCTGGAAATATTTTTAACAAGGCGAGCAATAACCCATTATCAGGATTTTGTTCATCCGCATAGCACCCTTGAAGAATCTGAGTCTCCTCTTGATTAACACTAACATCGTCAATAAGTATTTGTTGACAAAGGTTTTGGCAAAGCAATGGGCGAACTAACCTTTGTTCTTCGAATCTCAAATGTGCATAAATCTGCATCAATTGTTCATGGGACCGGTTTTGAAGAATTCCTTCTAAAAACGCCGACAACGACATCGTATTTTTCATGTTTGCCTTATATGTATCATTATCAAGGAAAATAGGCAAAGAAACCTTTGATTGTTCATACCACTGTCTAGCCGGAGCATATATCAACAGGATGCCTTCTGGCTTAATATTTGATTCTATACGTTCATAGAGAGCCTTATTCTGCACTTGTGTTATGCTCTCAAGCGTCACTTGAATAAGATATTCTAAAACCGATTGGCCTGTTGACGTCGTATAAAGATATTGAATAAACGTATCATCCAGTATCGCTTCTAATATATCGAAGTGTTCACCAAACATATGTGCATCGATGTGTGCAAGAATCTGTGTAGCTGCATACATATATTCCGTCTCATGGGTCATCTCTCGAAGATAAACTATAAGTTCTTGATATATTCTCGAAAATCGGCTAAAATCAATGACTTGCGCTTCTATCATCTTTCGATATATATATCCTTTTGCTTTCGTCGATAAATCTTTTATAAAAGTCATGTAACGCAACAGGCCAAAGTCAATCGGCTCGCCAAGTTGCGCTGCTGCTTCCACATAATATCGGTCCAGATTTTTTATATATCGCCCTTCACCTAAGCCTACTTTATAGTATTCTAAAGCAAGACCGTCATAACGCTGCTCCTCCATTGCTTTCTCACAACATAAGTCCACCAAAGAAGGCGAAGGATATGTCTTATACAGTTGCATCAATAGCCGACTTGATACATATTTGTTTTTACGTATCCACATCTTTTCCCGCCCTAAGAGGCGATGCGCCCATTGCTTTCCCAAGCATTGTTGGTTTAACGCCCATTGAATACACACTGCATAAAATTGATCATCCACCTCCACAAAAATCTCATGTTTGTTCAGGTAGTGCACTGCTTCAGCAAATAAAACTGCATATCTAGTTTTTTGTTCATATAACTGTCGATATATCAAATAACGATCAATTCCTTTTTCAAGGTAGCGGGTTTGAATTAATGTATTTAGACAATGACTGTCTTTTTTTATTTCATTCAATGTCAGATAGCGCTTACTACTTTTCTTTTGTACTATCGTTTCAAAGACTAAAAAAATCGGATAGTATGGATTTTTTTGAAAATAGTCATCGTATTTTCGGATGTACCTGGCTTCTTGTTCATAAGAACGCATGTCCCCCATATCCACTAGTGCCCAAAAATAAATTAAACGAAGATCAAAATCCAACTGATTAAAATTTAAGCAGCCTTTTATATGATTGGTAAAGCTAATCCATTCTTTTTTTGGCATTCGCTCTGTAAGAAGCATCAAAAACTGTCGCATGCATTGCACTCGAAGTTGCCGATGCATTTTACGATTCAGAACATTAATGGAGGTCTCATATAAGGGATAGGCTGTAATTATTGTTTTTATCTTCCGTTGTTGAGAAGGCGTATTTTCCCCATTCATATGAATCCGAAAAGCAATTTCTTCAAATGGTGTCTCCTTAAAAACCACACGCCCAATAATTTTATCCCATGCCGTTTGCTGAATATACCATTCTTGAGTCCATATATCTTTTAGATAAAATTCCGTATTTTTTGGGTGAATCAAATCATGGTCCGATTCAATCATAATACTTTTAAGTTCACCCGCTCCATTAAATAATCGCAACTCTATAGCTTCCTCCAGGCTATAGGTCATCTTTTCAAAAAAAATAGCCACATCATTTGAATGCTGTGTTTTTGTAGACATATTAATAATCTTTGTCTGGTGTTGGATTGCTTGTGTCTGGGTCACCTCACCAAATCTATCTATACTTGCCTTGATTTGAAATTCAATGGTAGTGGCGCCTCCTGGATAGTATAGGGTCACTTCTTCTTCATAACTATACCCAGGAAAAAGTTTTCCTCCATCAATTTCATATTGTATATAATTTGATGTCGGTTTTTTATCCACTTTCAGTTTTATAATTCCTTTTAACGCTTCCATGTATATCCATTGAAAAGATTCTAAATATGGACGCACGTAAAATTCACCATAAAAGATTTGACCATTGTTTATGACAATCTCATTTCTTTTTGGTTCTACTTGAAGTTCAAACTTGGGATGTTTTAATCCATAATTCGCAATGGCTAGCAAACATTCATCTTTTCTCATTCCACTCACATCCATACTAGATTTTTTTACCCTTTATCGTTATAATGATTATAGCATATTCACAAATTGTTTCCAAAGGAGAACCTTATGAAAGAACTGAATAATTTTCATGGTAGCGATGTTGAAAAAGTCGCAAAATTTTATCATCTCGATGAAAAATCTATTATAAATTTTAGCGGCAATGTTAATCCACTTGGTTTATCTGAGCAACTACAAGAGAAGCTCATTGCAAATATTGATTTAGTTACCAATTATCCTGATCCAGACTATCACACATTAAAGGCAAGCATCTCTCAGTATGCCTCAACCCAAAGCGAGTATGTTTTATTAGGTAATGGAACAACTGAACTCATTGCCCATTATATTGATTATGTCCACCCTAAAAAAGCATTGATTATTGGACCGACCTACTCCGAATACGAAAAAAAAATCAGCAGTTGTGATGCCGGTGTTGTCTACTACCCTTTAAGTGAATCCAATGATTTTAAGATAGATATTGAAACCATTATCACGATGTGTACCACTGATATTGATTTGGTTGTTTTGTGTAATCCGAATAATCCTACCGCTTCCTTGATAACGTCTAAGGAGCTTACTCCCTTATTTGACCATCTTAAAGCACTTGGATTACATATCTTGATTGATGAAACTTATATGGATTTTATTGCAAATGCGGATCATATAAGTGCCATTAATCTTGTAGAGCGTTACTCTAACTGTATTGTTCTTCGTAGCTTTTCAAAGTTTTTCTCTGCGCCTGGACTTCGACTAGGTTATGGCATTACTAGTGATTTTAAATGTCATGAATCAATGGAAAAACAACGCCACCATTGGGCAATCAATTCACTCGCTGCTTTTGCCGGCTCTGAATTAATGAAGGACAGCGCTTTTATTGAGCATACCCATCAATTTATTGAATCCGAGCGTATACGTGTTGGAACACTATTATCAACAATCAGCGCCTTAAAAGTTTTTCCAAATTATGGTAATTTCTTTTTTGTGAAAATTATTCATCCTCAATACACGACTCAAGAATTATTTGACCACCTTATTAAAAGACATCTAATGATTCGTAACACCGCTTCTTTTCCATTTTTGCATGGTGAGTATTTCCGTTTTTCACTTTCTACTCGAGCAAATAATGATTTGCTCATTGATGCTCTCCAAGATTTCTTTACTCAATAACTATACATGCAAAAAGCTGTTATACTAACCTCAGTTAATATAACAGCTTTTCTTTTTATTTAATAGTCGTCACTACTCGTTTGATTGGTCATAATTGCAACACCCGAGCTAGCCCCAATACGATCTGCACCCGCTTCAATAACAGCCATAGCATCATTGTAATCTCTTACGCCTCCAGATGCTTTTACCTTTGCATGACCTGTCACGGCTTCTTTCATTAGACGAACATCTTCAACCGTTGCTCCACCTGTACTAAAGCCTGTGGATGTTTTGACAAAATCTGCTTTTGCTTTTACTGCCAAACGACATGCAATCTCTTTTTGTTCATCTGTTAATAAGCATGTCTCCAAAATAACTTTGACCGTTGCCCCCGCCGCCGCCTCAACAACAGCCTTTATATCTTCATAGACTTCTTCTTCAAGTCCATCTTTTAAAGCACCTATATTAATAACCATATCAATTTCTTCGGCTCCATCCGCAATAGCCTGCTTTGTTTCAAAGGCTTTTACTTCTTTTGAAACCGCTCCTAGTGGAAAGCCAACAACTGTACAAACCTTGACGTCTGATCCTTCAAGTTCTTTTTTTACCAAGGCCGTATTGTACTGATTAACGCACACCGAAGCAAAATTATACTTTTTAGCTTCTTCACAAATTGTCTTGATTTGGTCTTTAGTTGTCTCCGGTTTTAAAATGGTATGGTCGATGTACTTTGCTAAATTCATAAATACCTCCTTAAAAATCTTATTAGTAAATGGCACTGTTTTGTTCTAATGCCCAAACTCTATTAATGCCTTCTTGCATAATGGCTGCTGATATAATTCCAAACTCTATAATCGCCAAAATCAAACATAAAATACTGTCATCTTTTCCAGGCAAGCCAGCTGCTGTTTGAGCTTTTGCAATACGTTGAGCATATTTGTAAAACCAATACCAACGATAGGGAAATAATAAAATACAAAGAACTAATTCTAATCCGCTATCCATATCTGCTTCACCTAAGTACCCATTAATATCTCGCATTGTAACATAAATCCAATAAAAATAATATATTCCGCATGTGATAATTGAATAAATCACAACAACTGCTGCACTTCTTTGTTGATACATAGACATCTCCTCTTTATCCTTTATTTTCTTTGTCCTTCCTTGTGCACACTGTCTTTAAAATGATCACCTCGTTCTTCAAAGTTTTTATAGCAATTGTAACTGCTTGCCGCAGGTGAAAGCAGGCAACTATACCCAACAGGCGTTAATGCATATGCCAGTTTTACGGCTTCATCCACTGTTTGCACCTGATGCCATCTGTGCAGTACATGTTCTTGGTCGACTTCCTTTGCCCACTGATAAATTTTGTGTCCGGTATCGGGTAAACAAATAATATGCAGTTGCTTAAATGTTAATAGTTTTTTTGTAAAATCAACATAGTCAATCCCTCGGTCAAACCCTCCGATAATCAGTGTTTTGAGTGTATCAATCGCTCCTATTGCTTGCAGTGTTGCTTCTGGGATGGTTGAAATTGAATCGTTATAAAATGTAATCCCTTGATAGGTTGCAACCTTTTCCAGCCGATGTTCTAATCCTTTAAAGGTTCCTATTAATTTTAAGATATCTCTTGACTTAACCTTTTGATAATCTAACTTTCCTTCTTGCTGTAAAAAGTGAATAATATTAATTACAACAAGGCTATTGAGTAAATTATGTTCCCCAATCAATTCTTTTTGAAACTCTTTGGTTCCATAACTTATCTTTTGATTATGGGCATCCGTGTAATAAATCTGGCTGTCTTCCAGAAAAACTCCCGGATGATTGAGCACATTATTTTTTTTATATCCAAAGGTTTCAACTCTTTGATTTTTGTCAAAATCCATCTGTGCAACTCGCTCACGTAACAGTTGATTGTTGGAACCATAGATACACAAATCATTTCCATGCTCCAAAGCAGACTGTGCCAAAAAAAGCTGAAGTTTCGAGTCTTGATACGCTCTATAACTTTCATAGTTATTCAAATGTTCTTCAAAGAGATTTAAAATTACGCGTATATGTGGTCCATGGTGCAAAAACTCAGTTTGAAATGATGACATCTCATAAACGTACATCTGTCCATCTTTGTGATTGACGAGACACTCAAGTGCCGGATAACCAATATTGCCTACAAGATTCACCTGAATCCCTAAACCGGATAATACATGGGCAATCAAGGAACTGGTCGTACTTTTGCCTTTGGTTCCTGTAACTCCAATACTATATGCCCCCATGTATTCCATAAAAAGATCTGCTTGCGATAAAATCTTATCTGATGCAATGGTCTTTAACAAAAAGCCTGGTAAACCTGGTGTCTTAAAAATCACATCATATGTATCGAGGTCTTTAAGATAATCTTCCTTTGAAAGAACAACTGTTGTCTCATCTTGTAGCGTTGCCAAAAACCCTTTGGCTGTCGTTGGTTCTTGATCCATAATATATAATTCATAAGGCATAGACAGTTTTTTCAAAAGCCTATATGTACTTATTCCTTCTCTGCCAAAACCTACTATTATAATTTTTTTTTCAAAAAATCGTTTTTCTAATGCCTGTTTGATGTCGTTCCATTGTGTATTGTTATTCGCCACTATTTTCAAGTTCCTTTCTAAGGCGATTAAGATAGTGCAAGGGCACCCTATTGCCTTCTTCATAGTCTGTAGGTTGGTCTGAAAGTGCCGGTCCTTCTATATCAATATAATATTGAATTAATGGCGGGTAGGCTTTTTGAAGATGCTTCATCTTTTGAATAAAAAGATTTAGGGCATGTCGAACTTCCCATATAGTTCCAACACACTCAAAAGGTTTGGTTTCTTTTATGCCGATAAGTTCGTCAAATATGTCTTTTAAGTCCATATCCGAAAAAAGTTCTTTTCCAAAATCATGCTCCAAACGTTCTATAGGAATATATGGACTCAAGATAATATAAACAAATAGACATTTTGCGCATAGACCACACCATTTGTTTTCTTTTTTTCCACGATTACAACTACGATATACAGAATGATATTGGGTATATTTTGAAAACAATTGTCCGATTTCAAGTTCATATAAAGGCCGTAACAAACTAAAATATTCAATATCTTGGGTCAAGTATTGATTGAGGTATGTCGCAAAGTCCTCTTCAAACTCAAAGCTTTTTGAATATTGATGATTAAATGTCGTTCCTATCACACTCGGTTCATTGGCACTGCGCTCATTCGATAACGGGATATATTTTTTTTCAGATAAAAGGGCTCCAAAAGCAGCTATAAAAGCCAGAATCGCCGAAAAGGGAACATGTCCATTCAGATAGCCTTGTTGATTCATTTCAATTAATCGTGGGTCAAAGTACCGCTGCGCCTCTAGATATTCATGATAATGAGCGACCTCAATGCAATCATATGCGGCCTTTGGCGCACTCATGACAAAGGGAAGATTAATGGCATGTTCATCTTTTAATATCTCAAGCGTCACAACCGAGTCCTTGCCTCCACCAACAGGGATAAGGCTTCCTTGTGTATTAACATGTATCTGTTGATTCATCAGCGGCTGATCCATTGCACTGACAAATTGAACAAAATTATCTTCTGTAACATATTCTGTCATCTTATTTAGGTAGATAAACTCCCCTAATCCATGATAGAACAGTTTTTTCCACCATCGTTCTTGCTCTTTAGTTAGTTGTCCACAAGCGATATAGATTTCCTTCGGACATGCAAGCTTATAATAGTTAATTGTCTCGATTAATCCAATATGAAAAATAAAATTAATATAGTTTTGAATTTGATTTTTTCGTAAATGTACATCGTTAGTTTCCACATAATAAGATACCCTATGTGTAAAGGGTATCTTCTGCGTATCAGATTCTAACTGATATGAATAAATCAATTCAATCTCTTCATCTTTGACACTATATTCATATGCCATATATGTAAATCGCTTAAATTGTTGTGATAACATTTTATAATCCATTTTATACCTTCTTTTCTCTATCTATTGCGTTCTTTGGAAAAGTTCTTTTGTATGATGCATCCGCTTAACAACCTCTTCAATATCTGCCTGGACCTCAATACCATTCACTCGTTTAATCAGCTGGTTTAATTCATCAATCATCAGTTGATAGACAATATTCATGTCTTCATCTTCTGTCATCCTATTGGTTAACAATGTCTGAGACAAATCCATTACTTTTTGCTTTAATAGAGTACTCTTTGCTGCAATAGGATTGTGATCTACTGCATGTACCAATTCATTTAATAAACAGTCGATTAACTTTTTATGCCGATGACTAAAAAAATCAAATAATAAGCTCATATCTCTTCGCCAAACAACAGCTGACCTCCTCTATCATTTAAATCTATTTTACCACAAATAAAAACAATCGAAAAGAACAAAAGAAGACACCTGTAAACTTTACAGATGCCTTAATTTTTTAAACATTAACATATACTCAACTTATTTTATACCATATATAGAATAGTATTCATCAATACGTTCTTTTATCTCATCGTCAATATAGATAACCCCATCAATAGGTCGGTTATATAAATACTCGATAACTTCTTCCATAGTCACGATGGCCTGAGCTTTTATTCCATATTCTTGTTCAAGCTCTTTTAAAGCACTGATTTCATTTTGTCCTTTTTCCATTCGATCTACGGATATGATTAATCCGATAACATCAACATCCGCTTGTGCCTTTAACAAAGGAATGGTCTCTCGAATCGATGTTCCTGCAGTTGTGACATCTTCAATCAACAATACTTTTTGTCCGTCTTTTAGCGGTCCACCCAAAAGTACTCCTGCATCGCCATGGTCCTTAATCTCTTTGCGGCTAGAACAGTATTGAACATTAGATCCATAGGATATGCTTAATGAAATTGCTGTTGCAACACTTAACGGAATACCTTTATATGCTGGTCCAAATAACACATCAAATTCCGAGCCGAAATTATCTTTTATTGCTTTTGCATAGTAGTCACCCAATCGGTTAAGTTGTCGTCCTGTTCGATAATTTCCTGTGTTAATAAAAAATGGAGTCTTACGACCACTTTTCGTTGTAAAGTCTCCAAACGTTAACACGCCTGATTCGACCATAAATTCTATAAAGTCCAGTTTGTATGCGTCCATTAAAATCTTTCCCTTCGTTTAAGTCTTACTCTATTATACCAACAATTTCATTAATGTCTAGTAAATTATATGATTTCATATAGTTTGTCATTCCATCAAGGACATTCATTGTCGCTCTTGGATCCAGCAAATTAGCGGTTCCGACAGCAATTGCACTGGCACCTGCCATCATAAATTCAATAGCATCTTCTCCGGTCATAATACCACCCAGTCCAATAATAGGAAGATTACACGCTTTGGATACTTGATATACCATTCGCACCGCTACAGGCTTGATGGCAGGACCTGAGAATCCGCCTACTTTTCTTGCGAGCGTCGGCTTGCGTCGGTGAATATCGATTTGCATACCAATAAGAGTGTTGATTAGCGATAAACCATCGGCTCCTGCGCCTTCAACGGCTTTGGCAATCTCCGTTATATCGGTAACATTTGGACTTAATTTGACAATTAAGGGTTGTTTTGCCACCTTTTTTACTTCTGAGGTTACTAAGGCTGCCATCTTTGGATCCACACCAAAAGCGACACCACCTTCTTTGACATTAGGGCAAGATATATTCAATTCCAACATATCGACATCTGCATCGGACAACTTTTCAACCACGTCACAGTATTCTTGAATAGTTCTTCCGGCTAGATTGACAATAATCTTCGTGTCATATTGACGTAAAAACGGGATATCTTCTTTGATAAAAACATCTACACCTGGATTTTGAAGGCCAACTGAATTTAACATACCTCCATAAGTTTCTGCAATCCTTGGGGCCGGATTCCCTTTCCAAGGTGTACTGGCAACACCTTTTACAATCACTCCACCCACTTGGTTTAAATCAACAACCTCTGCATATTCCCTACCCGAGTTAAATGTTCCCGATGCTGTAAACACTGGATTTTTAAATTTTATGCCGCAAAATTCCACACCTAAATTCATGAAAAAATCACCTTTCTATAGTCGAATATCGGACCATCCTTACATACTTTCATATATTCAAAATCTTCATCCTGCTTTATCGCAACGACACATCCTACGCAACCGCCAAAGCCGCATCCCATGCGTTCTTCCAACGAGAACTCTCCTTGATAGTTTTGTCGGAGTCCAAAGGTTTGTAATCCTCTAAGCATAGGTGTCGGTCCACAAGCATATATATAATCAAAGGCTATATCTTTTTGTTCAAGTTCTTGTGCTTCCAGTAGACCAACTACATGACCGTGATAACCTTCTCGACCGGAATCAGTAGATACATAGACTTTGCCATAGGCACTAAACTCCTGGGCCAAATAGACATCATCTCGAAACCCAAGAATAATGGTTAAGTCCACCTTATCTTGATAGTTACGTTTTAAGGTCTTTGCCAGTTCAAGCAAAGGTGGCGTCCCTACACCACCGCCCACGATTAAAATTTTTGCAGCTTCTTCTTTTGCCTCCCAAGCATCTTCTAAACTAAATCCGTGTCCAAGAGGTCCTAAGACATCGATGGTCTCACCTTCAGACATTTGGGAAAACAGACGTGTTCCACTGCCGACAACAGCATAAATCAATCGCACCCAACCAGCTTGTTTATCCACCTCACAAATACTGATGGGGCGAGGCAGAAGCTTCGATTGATCCTTACAATACAAGTTAACAAACTGACCCGGTTTTGCCAAGTGGGCAATCTCTGGTGCTTGAATCTGCATTTCATATATTGATGGTTGGAGCATCGTATTTTTAATAATGGTATATTTTTTTCGTTCTAACGGATTATAACACATTGTCTATTCCCCCATATTGTAGACAGCCATTTTACTTTCATCGATTTTCGCTGCCAAAATTTTCAACATTCCTTTTGCCGTATCTAGAGACGTCAACACTGGTACACTGGCTTCAATGGCTGCGCGTCGAATCATAAACCCTTCCCGCTTGGCATCATTGGCTTTTGTTGGTGTGTTAATAACCATCTGAATCATTCCGCTGCGAATGAGGTCTAGGACGTTAGGAACACCTTCACTAATTTTACGTGTTGTCTCCACTTCGATACCATTGGCACGTAAAACTTTCGCCGTTCCTTCCGTTGCGACAAACTTAAAGCCAAGTTCAGCAAATCCTTTTGCAATCGGGACAAAGTCTTCTTGATCATAAGGCTTAACGGTTGCCATAATGGTTCCTTTTTCTTTGATAACACCCATTCCTGAACCTACAAACCCTTTATATAGTGCTTCTTCAACTGTTTTCCCAATCCCTAGCACTTCCCCTGTCGATCGCATTTCAGGACCTAAGCTCACTTCAACATCCGGTAATTTTTGGGTGGAAAATACCGGTACTTTAATTGCAACAAAGTCTGCTTCTTTATATAATCCAGTTCCATACTTCATATCAATCAGTTTTTCTCCAAGCATGGCCCGTGTCGCCAGTTCAATCATCGGTACGCCGGTCACCTTACTGATATAGGGCACTGTACGTGATGAGCGTGGATTCACTTCGATAATGAACAACTCTCCTTCATACTCAATGTATTGAATGTTAATCATTCCTGATACTTTCAGGGCTTTCGCCACTTTTGTGGTATCGCTAACAATCTGATCGACAATTTTTTGGGAGATATTTTGTGGTGGATAGATGCTGATACTGTCTCCCGAGTGAACACCTGCTTTTTCAAGATGTTCCATAATTCCGGGAATTAACACACTTTCACCATCGCAGATTGCATCTACTTCTATTTCACGTCCAATGAGGTAACGGTCAATGAGGACCGGATTCTTATGATCGCGTTCAAAGGCTTGGATTAAGTAGCGACGAAGCTGCTTTTCATCATAGGTAATCTCCATCCCTTGACCACCTAATACATAGCTAGGGCGAACAAGAACCGGATAGCCAAGTTTTTCAGCTTCGTCTAGCCCTTCCTCAAGCTTCCAAACGGCTTTCCCTTTAGGACGATTAATATTAAGTGCTTCCATTAAGGCATCAAACCGCTCCCGATCTTCTGCTTCATCAATCTGGTCCGGTTTGGTTCCTAAAATCGGCACTTGCATCTCATCTAAAAAGTTAGCTAGCTTAATCGCCGTTTGGCCGCCAAACTGTAATATAACACCATCGGGCTTTTCTTTTTCGATAATGTTAAGGACATCTTCTTCCGTTAATGGTTCAAAGTATAGCTTATCTGCCGTATCAAAATCCGTACTGACAGTTTCTGGATTATTGTTGGCAATAATCGTCTCAATACCGGCTTTTTTCAAGGCAATTATGCTGTGTACTGAACAATAGTCAAACTCGATTCCCTGTCCGATACGTATGGGACCTGAACCGATAACCAACACTTTTTTCTTGTCCGAAACCTGTACTTCGTCAAATTCATCGTATGTTGAGTAATAGTATGGACTAATGGCTTCAAATTCGCCACCACAGGTATCTACCATCTTAAAGACTGCTTGGATATTCAGTTCTTTTCTCTTTTTATAGATATCAATGGGCGAACACTGCACAAAGTCCGCAATTGCCTTGTCAGAAAATCCTTTTTTCTTAAGCATGCGTAATTGATCGACATCAAGTTCTTCTAAAGAACTGTCTCTTAGTTGTTCTTCTAATTGAACGATACCGTCAATTTTTTCGATGAAGAAGGGATCCATTCCTGTAATCTTGCAAATCTTATCTTTTCGATAACCACGGCGAAGCATCTCGGCAAGGTCAAACAGACGCTCATCATCCGGCACTTGCACTCGTCGCTTCAGTTCATCCATCGAACGATTTTCCGCTTTTTTATGGTATAAGGAATATTGTCCGATCTCTAGGGACCGTACCGCTTTTAAAAGGGCTGCTTCAAGATTATTCCCGATGGCCATGACTTCACCTGTCGCCATCATTTTTGTCCCCAATGTCTTCTTCGCTCGTCGGAACTTATCAAAAGGCCACTTAGGTATTTTTACAACACAATAGTCAAGCGTTGGTTCAAAGCAAGCTTGTGTCTTTTTCGTTACTGCATTTTGGATCTCATCTAGACGAAATCCTAAGGCCAACTTGGCACTGACTTTGGCAATCGGGTAACCGGTCGCCTTACTCGCTAGTGCGGAAGAACGGCTCACGCGAGGGTTTATCTCAATGACCGCGTATTCAAAGCTTTCCGGATGCAGTGCCAGCTGAACATTACATCCACCAATGATACCGACTTCATTGATAATGTCTAGAGATGCTTTTCGAAGCAACTGATATTCAACATCTGACAGGGTTTGTGAGGGTGCTACAACAATACTGTCTCCAGTATGGACACCAACCGGATCGATGTTTTCCATATTACACACCGTGATGGAGTTTCCCGCTGCATCACGCATGACTTCATACTCGACTTCTTTCCACCCTTTAATGGATTTTTCTAGAAGGACTTGTCCAACGCGGCTTAGCTGTAAGCCTGTAGCTAAGATTTGCTTAAGCTCTTCCTTATCTTCAGCAATTCCTCCACCGGATCCTCCAAGCGTATAGGCCGGACGTACAACCACTGGATAGCCGATTTGATTGGCAAATTCAACGCCATCTTCTAAACTGGTGACAATCTTACTTTCAATAACCGGTTGTCCAATACGTTCCATTAGCTTTTTAAAGTCGTCTCTGTCTTCTCCTTCTTTGATAGATTCAATGGAGGTTCCAATAACCCGTACATTATACTTTTCCAAAATACCTTTGTCATGAAGTTCAACCGCAATATTTAGTCCTGTTTGTCCGCCCATTCCGGCAATAACGCTGTCCGGTCTTTCTTCTTTAATCACCTTTTCTAAAAATTCAATAGTCAAGGGTTCAATATATATTTTATCTGCAACTTCTTTATCCGTCATAATCGTTGCAGGATTTGAGTTCACTAAAACAGTCGTCACACCTTCTTCTCGAAGTGCTTGACAAGCTTGGGTTCCTGAGTAGTCAAATTCTGCCGCTTGACCGATGATAATTGGTCCAGAACCGATAACAAGAACTTTTTTTATAGATAAATCTTTAGGCATGATGTTCTCCTTTCATAAGTGCAACAAATTCATCAAAGATTGGGTCGGTGTCATGAGGACCCGGACACGCTTCGGGATGAAACTGTATGGAATAGATTCGATTGCTGTGATCTTTCATTCCTTCAACCGTTTGATCATTGAGGTTGATATGGGTTACCTCAATGCCTTCTGGTAAAGTCTCGGCTTCTACAACGTATCCGTGATTTTGCGATGTAATCATCACACGTCCTGTCTGAAGATCTTTAACCGGATGGTTAGCACCACGATGACCAAATTTAAGTTTTGTGGTGTTGGCACCCATTGCTAAAGCCAAGATTTGATGACCTAGGCAAATACCCGTCATTGGTTTTTTCCCAATGAGTTTTTTAACTTCTTTGATGCCTTCTTCTAAGTCTTTTGGATCGCCAGGTCCATTGGACAAAAAGATACCGTCCGGGTTCTCCTTGAGAATCTCCTCTGCTGTAGCACTTGCCGGAAAAATTGTCATTGCACACTGGCGGCTTTGAAAAGAACGTACAATATTATTTTTCATACCGTAATCAATCATCGCTATATGAGGTCCTTCCCCCGGTATATGTGTTACCTCCGGTCGGCTCACTTCTGCAACTGCCCTTGTATTATTAAAACTTTCAATTTTACTTTTGATTTGACTTTCGGTCAGTTCACGAACAGCAATGATTCCTCGCATGGTTCCAACATTACGAATAATTTTTGTAAGCGCTCGTGTATCGATACCTTCAAGACCAATAATCTTATTTTTTCGCATATAGTCTTCCAGCTCAAATTCACATCGCCAGTTGCTAGGGTTCTTGCAGTTTTCTCGAACAATAAAGCCGCGAACTTTTACAGAGCCTGATTCGATATCATCAATATTGATGCCATAATTTCCAATTAATGGATAGGTCATGGTTACGATTTGTCCATAATAAGAAGGGTCGGTCAACACTTCCTGATAACCTGTCATCCCTGTATTAAAAACAACTTCTCCAATGGTTTCTTTCATATAGCCAAATGCTTTTCCATGAAATACCATGCCATTTTCTAAAATCAATTGTGCTTTCATATATTGTCCTTTCTTATATAACCCGGTTCAAATCATTTTTCATATCAATAACGGCTTGCCGCGATGCCTTTGCAAAATCAACAACCGAAAAGTCCTTCTTGTATTTTGGATTATTGTAAGCTGCAATGATCCCGCGTGATGAATTTACAATTGCCCCTAATCCGTCCTTATTAAAGCATCCAGCCAAATCTTCTGCTGTTGCACCTTGAGCTCCATATCCAGGAACCAAGAAGAAGGTATGCGGCATTTGTTTTCTTAATGCAATGCCTTGTTCTTTATGTGTTGCTCCCACAACCGCTCCAATTTTTGAAAATCCATAGTCGCCAATCATATCTTGTCCCCATTGGCTAACAAGTTGCCCCACATACTCATACATGTATTGGTCACCGACACGTAAATCCTGGATTTGACCACTGTTAGGATTTGATGTCTTAACCAAGAGGAAAAGTCCTTTGTTGCGATTTTTACATGCATCGAAGTAGGGTTCCACTGAGTCAATACCTAAAAACGGATTCAAGGTGATAAAATCTTCCTTGTAGACTTCAAAGTGTTCTTCTTCAACTTGTACAAGCCCAATATGTCCTTGTGCGTAGGATGTAGCTGTTGAAGCAATATCACTTCGCTTAATATCTCCGATAATCACGAGGCCTTTTGATTTTGCATATTCAATAGTTTCTATATACGCTGCAATCCCTTCAGCACCTAACTGTTCATACATGGCAACTTGAGGTTTGACGGCAGGAATCAGGTCATATACTTCATCGATAATGGCTTTATTAAACGCCAAATAGCTCTGTGCAGCTGCTTTTAAAGTTTTTCCGTACTTATCATAGGCCTCTTCTTTAATATGGTTTGGTACTAAATCTAATCGTGGGTCCAAACCAACCACCGTTGGGTTATTCGTTTCTTTAATTTTTTGAATCATTTGATCAATCATAAGTGCCTCCTTAATCTCTATAAACTATTTTTCCATTGACAATTGTATATTTAATACGCCCATTGACTGTTTTGCCAATAAAAGGCGTGTTTTTGCTTTTGGATGCAATATCTTCTTCTTTAAAAACATACTCTGCATCAGGATCAATGATGGTGATATCCGCAATGCTTCCTGGGGAAAGTGTTCCTTTATCTATACCAAGTATTTTGGCCGGATTATATGTAATCTTTTCTACAAACTGGGTCGGTGTCAACCAACCTTTTTTGACTAATTCAGTAATGCTTAAGGGAATCATAGTTTCTAATCCAATGATTCCATTGGGTGCCTGTGCATAAGCTTGATTTTTCTCATCTATATGATGCGGAGCATGATCGGTTGCTATAACACAAATAACATCCTCTTTGAGTGCCTGTTTGATGGCATCTACATCTTCTTGTGACCGAAGTGGCGGGTTCATTTTTGTATAAGTGTCTATTCCATCTACTGCTTGATCTGTGAGGGTAAAATGATGAGGACACACTTCTGCCGATAGGTCTGTTCCTTTTTCTTTAGCCGTGCGGATAAGTTCCACACTATTTTTTGTACTGACATGGCATAAGTGCAAACGGGCTTGAACCGCTTGTGCCAATTGAATATCCCTTGCTGTAATAATGTCTTCTGCTTCATTAGGTATTCCTATAAGACCAAGTTTGTCCGCTTGTTCTCCTGCATTCATCGCTCCACCTGCTAGGGCTTCATCTTCACAATGGGACATGATCGGAATCCCTAGTTCCTTGGCAATAATCATGGCCTCCTTTAACAACTTACTATTCATAACGCTGCGCCCATCTTCGCTGATGCCACAGATGCCTGCTTCATGCATTTCTTTGATGTCTGCCAAGACATCGCCTTGTTGCCCTTGGGTAATCGCCCCGATTTGAAGAACATTTACGATTGCTTCTTTTTTCGCCTTCGCATATACGAAGTCAACCATTGCTTTATTGTCAATCACCGGCTTCGTATTTGGCATCGCACACACCGTTGTTACACCACCCTTTGCAGCACTAAGCGACCCGGTATGCATCGTTTCTTTGTATTCAAACCCCGGTTCTCGTAAATGTACATGTAAATCTATCGCTCCAGGTATAACCCAACAACCTTTGGCATCAATCACCTCATGAGACACACTGTTTTTTTCTACTTCTAGGTTCTTATCAACCTTTATGATTTTTTCATCTTCAATAACTACATCCATTACTGTATCAATATTGTTTGCCGGGTCAATAATACGTCCGTTTTTTATAAGCATCTTTTCTACCTCCTGAACGATTAAAAAGCAATAGAATCAACATACGTTGATACTATTGCTTTCATATATAATGGGAAAACTCCAAAGGAAGACATTGCATCTAAGAAAATAGATACTGCCTCTACTGTTTTTGTGCTTCCCATCTGTATTTTATTGTCGTTGTCTTTTTTCTTTTGTATACCATTTAGGGCATAACAAAAGCACGCACTGATGTCTCGCATCTGAATTCTCCCTTTCTGGTCTCTCTGTACCAAACTTAAAGGTTGTTATGCATACTTGCTTAATCTTTATCGTTTACATTTTTATCAATACTATCATATGTAATTTCAAAAGTCAAGCAAGTATCTTGGTTTTATTCTTCGATAGCGTCAAACAACATTTCTTGTGTATCTATATTCTCGTAGAATAGTGCATTGTATGAAATATAACTCATCATACGACGTGTAAACATATCCGAACTATTTTCTGTATATGCATACGCACGTACATCATCTGCATATAATCCTTCTTCAATCGCTTTTTCAATAGACGCATTCCATACAAAGTCGCCGTCTCGATCAGAATATCCAAGAGCTCTTAACACAAGTGTCGTATATTGAGCTTCTGTCATCTGAGCGCTGGCTCCATATAACGTATCTGATATACCATTAACTAATCCCATATGTTGAAGGTAGTTGATTGTATCTTCTGCCCATGCCGGAACATCTGAAAATCCAGATTCATAATTTGGGTTTTCTTGCGCAAAAGCTTTAATTTCATCTTCTAAACCAAGAAGTCTAGAATACATAATCGCTCCTTCTGTTCGTGTAAGCTCTCTATCAAGCTCTAATCCCAACTCTGTTCCTTTAAGATATCCCATTGCTTCTAATGCTTCTCCATGATAATCACGGCTTGTTAAGTCAAGGTCCAAAGACTCTTCTAACTCACGACGTAATGGGTTTTCACTTGGTGCTATCTCAACGCGAACTTCTAAAAATCCAAACTGACGCTCTGGAGCTTCAGCAAAAATTTCTTCTGTAAAGTCCCAAGTATACACATCACCATCAACATCGTCTGCATTGTGATCAATCACTTCAAAATCTGTTTCAAAGGAATAGACAAATGCGCCTCCCATAGCTTTAAACATTGTTGACATATCATCCATCTCTTCATTAGCCACCTCTTCATTAACTTCACTAAGAGGAATCTCAAATCGATAAACGCCATTTCCTTGGTATGTCCAAGATAAATCTTCTGTTTGAGCAATTTCACTAAAAGCGATCAAAGCATCTTCAAACGTAATTGTATATTCTTCTCCAACAAACAACATATCATCTTTGTAATACTCTAGTGGAATCATCTCCATCTGAGCATTCATATCATCCATTTGCGTGCTGTCAAAAAACTCTGATTCCATACCTGTTGTCTCTTCTTCACCCATAAGACTTTGGTTCACTGCCATTGCTACATTCATGCCGCCTGTTCCGTCTTGTTTTAGTGTAAATCCTAAGCGAACATCCATACACCCTGAAAACATCATCATTGCAACAAGTAGTCCAAATACTGCTATTAATTTTTTTTGCATAATTTACCTCTTTCCTTTTTTGTATTATCATCTCCACTTGTCATTATAATATGGATATGGCTAAAAATCTATAATTTTATTTTTATTTATCGCTTCAATATTAAAGTTTTTTATTGGTCGAATTATCCCGTTAAAAGTGATTATTTTGTCCATCTGTATTTCCGCTATAATGCTGCGTATATTGCCCCATCCATCCACCACCAAGGTGTAATCCACTATTATTTTTTGGGCCTGTATGGTGTGCACACTGCTGCCGGTCACCACATAGCCTCCAACCAGACGCTGGTTAATTGTCATAAGTTTAAATTGGGGTTCATTCCATTGTTCAACTTCATCGAGTAAACTGTTCAGATCCAAGTTTTGAATTTCATCTTCTTGCTGTCCCAAATCCATTCTATAGACTTGTGGTATAACATCCCCCATCTGTATATATAATCCATTGTCTTGCACCATCCCGTGGATATGGATAAGTTCTACTTCAAGTTGATCAGATGTGACCATCCCTTTGAATCTATGCTCATCATCTTGTTGAAGCCACTCATAGCTTCCCTCCACCTGCATTCCTTCATAATCTAGAGTATAATCAATCTCTAACCCTTCATAAGATTGTATTGTACCGATTATATATCTTATTCGCTCTTCATCATCAAGCATCCATGGCAAGAATCCTATAAGATAAACCAACGTCATTGTTAACATTAAAAGCGACAATAAACCTATGCCTTTTTTCATGATACCATCACCTCACCGAATAAATATATGATAAAACTTAGGGTCATTGCCGGCATAAACGGTATTTGCGTATGTTTGCCCACCCGTCGACATGCAAATAGTACTACACAAAAAACTCCATTTAAAACAAAGCTTGTAAATACAATGAGCATGGCTACCTCTACTCCTGTCCACAAAACAAGTAGGCCACACATAATCATATCTCCATATCCAATAACATGGTTAAGGTATCTTTTGACAATCCAAGTGCATAATAAAATAGAAATGAATACTATAATATCCATCATCCTTATTGTTGTCCGTAAAACGCTATGATAAATGATAATAATTGGCGTCAATGCTATAATGGGAAGTATGAGTATTTGTCTGCTAATCATATCCGATATTAATTCAAAAATAATTAATGTAAATAAAATATACATCATTAAATCTTGAGAATCTATATATGAATCCACTATAACAAAACGCAAAACTGCTACTACCATGTAAAATACAATAATATAGTATTTCTTAGTGTTGTGACGCCCTTCTTTATCGATTTGTGCAAAACTCACTAGAATACATAGTGCCGATAGAATAATCGACATTAGAAAAAAAATAGTCATTATCTCGCCCTCCCGATTAGAGTCTAACAGACTTAAAATCGTTCAGCAAGAGAAAATGACTGTTTGTGCATAATATAGGTCTAAGTCCTTATACTGTTACATAACCTGTGCGCCGTAATATGGGTATAACATAGGTAGCAGAATATGCCGCTAACATTACTAAAACCAAATCCTTAATCATATATGGAAACATAATAACAAAAACTTGAGAAAATGCTATCCCAGATTCACTGAACCATTGAAGTATCCAGTAAAAGTAAATATTTCCGATAAGATATGCCGCAGCATATCCGGCAAGTACAACACCCATTATTGATTGAAAGCGAATACTTCGCAGCTTTTCAATCCCGAGCCCTATAATAGATGCACAAACCATGAAACCAAGAATATATCCAAAGGTACTTTTAAAAATATACTGCACTCCGCCTCCAAGCGAAAACACCGGCATTCCCGCAAGTCCTATAAGGATATAAATAAACTGGGATAAAAATCCTTTTTTGGCTCCGAGTAAAATCCCCGCATATACCGCAAAAAATAATTGGAATGTTAACGGTACTCCAAAGGGTGTTGGAAAGCTTAACTTTGCCCCAACAACCATTAAGGCAGTAAAAAGTCCTATCAAAAGCATATCTCGAGTCGTTAATTTCATATACGTTCCTCCTATAAATTATAGGGATAGTATACGTCCTCTTCGCTCAATTGTCAACCTTTTTATTTTAAGGTTAACAATTAACCATATATTTCATTGATGATAAGAATTTTCCCTCCAGTAGATTGAATCTCCATAGCTAAGTGAGGTGTCTCTTGTTTATATGTCTCGGTATAATTATCCAGTAAAGACAAGCTCATTTTTCCTTTTACCTTTACATACCACTCTTTAGGTACTAGTACGCGAACATTACTGCCTTTAACCGTTAATTTAAGTTTACATGGGCTATTACCTTTTTTCACATGTCGATAATCTAGTGTTATATTACTTAGGCACACGGATGTATCCACATTGGTATCGACAGGTTTTAGATGGAGATGTTCATGCTTAAGACATTTTTTTATTTTTTTTTGCATTGTCATCATTTTCTCCTAACATAGTTTATATGTGTGACCAGAGCTAATCATAAATTTTTCAAAATCCGGAAATGTTATCTCTAGGGTTTCATCATTTTGATTTGGATGAAACGAAATATTTTGCTCATGATCAAAATCTCGGTCAATATAGACTTCGACTTCATGGTTAACATCATTAATCAAAGCAAATGCGCTTACAGAGCCTGGTTCAACCTGTAAATAGTTGTTTAAGCGTTTGGGTGAAGCAAAAGATAAGCGCCCTAAATCATTGTCTTGTCCAAATTGCTTTAAATTAAATGGACGGTTATGTTCCAGAATAACGAGAAAATGCCTGTCCCCTTTTTTATTCCGTAAAAAAAGGTTTTTGCATTGTTGTGCTTGAATATTAATCTCCATTTTATTGGCCTCTTCCACCGTAAAGACCGGTTCATGTTCATGCTTAGTAAATGCAATTCCATGACTTACAAGAAAATCATATACTTTGATCTTTTTATAAGGCGCTGTCTCTGAAGAAAATACTTGAATCCCATTATCTGACAATAGTTTTGCCGTAATTCCCATACCTGAAATTAACTGACTGTCAAAAAACCCGCTGTATATATATTGGCTTCCACATGAGGGGCTTTTATCTTTTAGTATTGCATATGCAATGTTATGCTTCTTACAAAGGTTAAGCGTCTGCTTTGCCCCTTCGCTAAACTGTGCAGTAAAATCATTCCCCTCTTTTGAATATACATTTTTATGTGCACCCTCGTCTTTTATTTCCATAGGTATCCTTGGTGTAGGCAATCCCGCCATAACCTCCGGACAGACTTTAAGTATTTTGGACGTGGCTAATTCACGTACTGCTTCTTCATTGATCGCTGCCTTACCATCATAGCGGCAGGGATTTCCCATTATACAACTGCTAACAAGAATCATACTTTTCTCCTAACTCTTTGATGTTTTTCTATTTTTTCCTTTTTGTTTTTTCTTTTTTTGAACCGAATATCCGAACTTTCCAAGCGCTTCCCCTAAGCCAAAATACTGACCATGACTATATACTATAGGTTTCGCATGATCCAAATGAAACTTATTATGCTCATCCAAATATTTTTCATCTACATGTACATTAACGACTTTTGCTAAAAACATATGATGGGATCCCAGTTCTTGAACATCCACCGTTTGGCACTCAATATTTACCGGACTATCTTTTAGCAAGGGCGCTTTAATAATATCCCCAATATCATACTTTAACCCCAGCACACTTAATTTATCTTCATGACTTCCACTGCGAACTCCACAATAATCTGTAGCAAAAACCATATCCTGGGTTGTAAGGTTTATTACAAATCCACCTTGTCTTTTGATAATGTCATAAGAGTGTCGTGAGGGTCGAACGGAAATATACGTCATCGGTGGGTTTGTACACACCGTTCCTGTCCAGGCTATGGTTAATCCATTATATTCAGTTTCATTTTCTCCACACGTAACGATTACTGAGGGTAGTGGATATAACATATTTCCCGGTTTCCAAGTTTGTTTACTCATCTATTACCTCCTAGAATTCTAAAAAGCTAGACATTCATAACCAATGAAAGTCTAGCTTTATTAATGAATGTTCGTGACGATGTCAATAACTAGTTAATTTCTTCACGTTGAATAAAAGCAGTTGCACGTTCTTCAAATAGAAAAAAAGCAATAGCATCTTTAGGTTCTGCTTTAAACCCACCTTCTTGTGCAATAATTTTCATAAGCGCAAGAATTTCCATCTGCAAAGTATCGGCTAACATACTAACCGAAAGCTTTTCTTCGTTTTCAACTGCATATACAATATATCCCACCGGTTCGTTTGAAATCTGATATTCTACCTTCGTCATATAATCACTCCAAATCTACTGATATCTTTGCCAAAGTTTTGTAAATGCAGGTAAGGAGTTTTTAACACGTTGATATGAAATGCAGTAAGCTATTCTTACATATCCCGGACAGCCAAAAGCACTTCCTGGGACTAACAACAAGTTATATTCTTTTGCATCTATACAAAATTGTCGATCATCTTCAATCGGAGTTTTTACAAACAAATAAAATGCACCTTGTGGTTCTAGGCAATCAAATCCGGTTTTCGTTAAATGTTCAAAGAGCAAGTCCCTATTTTTTTTATAAATACTTACATCCACTTCCGAGCCTAATGTCTTGGCAATGACACGTTGAAACAGTGACGGTGCGTTGACAAATCCAAGAATACGATTCGCCACGTTTAAACCGCCTAGGGTCTCATCTACATGAGCCATTTGGGGATGAACTACAATATAGCCTATACGCTCTCCAGGCAGGGATAAGGATTTTGAATATGAATAACCGACAAATGTATTCTGATAATAGTTTAAGAGATATGGCACTTCTATATCATCATATACCAATTCTCTATACGGCTCATCTGAAATCAAATAAATTGTCGTATTGTATTGTTCTTGCTTCTCATTGAGGACTTTTGCCATTTGGGTAAGGGTCTGACTGCTATAGATAACACCTGTTGGATTGTTTGGTGAATTAATAATCACAGCCTTTGTTTTGGGTGTGATTACTTCTCTTAGCCCTTCAATATCCGGTTGAAAGGTCTCTGTATTTGGTGGAACCACAATAAGGTGTCCATCATAATTATTTACATAGTGTCCATACTCGGTAAAATACGGCGCAAATGTAATAACTTCTTCCCCAGGATTAAGTATGGTCTTAAGAATAATATTAAGTCCACCTGCGGCCCCCACTGTCATAACAACATGGCGTCCACTAACATCTGTATGATAGTTTTTATTTGTATATGCCGCAATTGCCTCTCGAACATCCTCAAAACCGGAATTGTTCATATATCCATGAACACGATTTGGGGATTCTTCATTGAGAATCTCTATAATTGCATCCTTGACCTCTTTGGGCGGTTCAACATTTGGATTGCCCAAACTAAAATCATATACATTCTCTATCCCGTCACGTTCAGCTAAAAGCTTTCCTTCTTCGAACATGGCACGGATTAACGAACTGCCAGCAACCAGCTTTTTCATTTTATCTGAAATCATGAATAACCTCCAACGCACTTTTCTCATAGTTTATCATATTTTCAGATAATTGTCATTATGACTTTGTGGAAAGCACCTTTTCAAAAGCCTCCAAAATCGTTTGAATATTATCAATATATTGTTCTGATAACGGTGCCACTTTAACCGTAGCGCCATTGATTTCTTTAGCAATAGTTTCCGCCTGTGAGCTATCAAACTCTTCTTGATAAAAAACAAATTTAATTTCATTTTCCTTCGCAAAATCAATAACCTCTTCAATACGTTTTGCTGAGGCTTCTTTTCCGTTTTCTTCTATAGCAATCATGTCCAATTCATAATCATCTGCAAAATAACCAAAAGCAGGATGATAAATAATAAATGGCTCATGTGCATACTCTGATAGAGTATCTTTGATTTGCGTATCCAGTCCTTCTAATTCACGAATATATTTTGCACCATTTCGAGCAAATGTATCTGCATGCTCAGGGTATATCTTTGATAACTCATCAACAATCACCTCGATCATGACCATAACTCTTTTTGGTGATAACCAAATATGTGGATCTATGCCTTCATGTTGATGATCATGATCGTCTTCAACATGTTCATCTTCAACATGTTCATCTTCATCATGGTCGTCTTCATCATGGTCGTCTTCGTCATGTTCATCTTCGTCATGTTCATCTTCATCATGATCATGCCCTGCGTCAAACTCCCTTGTTGGATATACTTTTGCAACTTCTGACCATAAATCAACCACTTGAACGTCTTCATTAAAGTCTTCTAATCTCGGCAATATATTTGCCTTTTCCGCTGTCACGCCAATGGCAAAATAGATATCCGCATCTGATAGACCTTGAAGTTCTTTTGGAGACGGTTGATAATTCGTCTCACTATATCCTGGCGGAATCATCACAGTTACATCCACCAAGTCTTTTGCTACGGCCTCGACAAAGTCCTTTTGCGGTCCAATAGATACTGCTACAGAGGCTTTTTTTGCTTCCTCTTCTTGCGTACATCCTGTTATTGCCATACTGAGTATGACGATTATTGTCAATAAACCAAATATTTTAAATTTTTCCATAAATCTACATCTCCACCTTTCTAATTGCAAGTCACTTGCATTTAACTTGTTTTTACTATATCACATCTCTTTATTTTGTCAAGTTTCTTTTTTTGCGAAAACACAGTATAATAGGACTATGACAACATTTAATAATTAAGCGAAAGGAGTTCTATCATGGACTTTCAAAATATAAAGGACGTTCTGCAAAAAAATAACTTTAAAATCACAAAACAAAGAGAGTATATTCTTGATGTATTAATCACCAATCAACATACTCTCTTATCTGCCGAAACAATTTTAAATTCAGTTCGGGAAAAATTCCCTTCAATTAATCTTACAACGATTTATCGAAATCTTGATCAACTCACGCTCCTTGGAGTGCTTGCTATGTTTGCAACCGATGATGGTATCGCACGCTACAAATTAACTTGCGCTGATCATCACCATCATCACATCATCTGCCAACACTGCGGCAAGGTAAAAATGATAGACTACTGCCCCTTAGAGACGTTATCTGCTCTAGCGTTAGAACAAGGCTTCCACCTAAGCGACCATAAGATTGAACTTTATGGGCTGTGCGATGAATGCTATACACGATAAAAAGCTTTTCCTAGCGGTAGCACTGTTTTTTTGAACTGCGTATTAATAACAACTGCTGCTGATCCATAAAACGATAAAATAGCAATCAAAAATTCAGCTACTGCTGCCACCATATGCATCGTGTCATGCATAATGCCGAGTGTTGATAAAGACAACCCTAAAAACAAGAAATCAATAAGAACAAAAATGAAAAACAAATTTTTATTTGTTGTTAGTGCACCTATTGTCATATACAATGTAAAAATCAGATACCCAATAAATGCAATGCCTAATTGCTTAGTATCCACAGTACTCATGAGCTTTTCCCCAAAGATTCCGGCTTGAATCATCCAAGAAAACGCAACACTATACCAAAAAAACGCATATGCTCCAAAGGCTGTGGCACCAAAGAGATTGTTCTTTTTCGCATCTTGAATGCAAGCATATAGCTGGGCGCTAGCTCCTAAAAAAATCGCCCAAGGAATAATAAATGAAACTCCCGATGTTAATCCTAATTTTTGAGAGGATGCCACAAGTGTTACCATTGCTAATCCAAACAATCCAATAGGTGTTGGATCCGCAACTACAATTTTTCTTTCTTCCATATTCATCTCCATTCTACCCAAAGCGGTAGTTCATTTAGTATGATTCAAAAAATCATCCACAATGTAGTATAATGGCTTTATGTCCATAAATCAAGACATATTGTTTTCATAGGGAAACTTTTTTTCACTTTTTTAGCAGCACAAAAAAAGAACACAACTATACTCGCAATGGAATATAAATTCTGTTCTATTAATTCATAACATCATGTGTCTTAATTTAAAGCACTTTCACAATACATATTCATCCATATCCTAGACAACTCGTGATCCAGTTCTTCTTCAGTCAGCATTTCAATGAATTCTTCACATGAATGATCTAAAATCGTGTACATATAATCACCTTCATAAAAGATATCCACATTCAATTCATCATAAGCATATTCTACACGTTGTCGCATGTTTTTAAACGTTGGCATATCATCGCTCCCTTATCAACAATGATTATTTTATTAATAGCTTTATGATAGCATATACAATAGTAAATTACAATTACTTTTGCACCTGATTAAAAAAAATTAGGACTTTTTTCTTATGTACATAGGAATTCCACTAACCATTAAAATAACTTCATCGGCTTGACTAGCTAAAAATTGGTTTACCCGCCCCAAAACATCTGTAAACACACGTCCCAGCCGGTATTCTGAAATAAGCGCCATCCCTACTTCATTGGAGATAATGACTTGTCTTCCCGATTTTTTTTTCATGGCTTTGATGATTTCCTTAAAATATAGCAAAAGCTCCTTTTCCATTGCTTCTACTTGTTCTTCAGTTATGTTGTCCCAATCACTGTACTGATCAAACATCCAATTGGTAATAGTTGTCCCTACACAATCTAAAATACTACTGTCACACTCTGCGGCTTCAATAGATGCATCCATCTGCTTATATCCTTCAACTGTAGTATAGCGTTGACCTCTTCGGTTTTTGTGATGTTCTACCCGACGTGCCATTTCATCATCTGTTATCTTAGCAGTGGCAAGGTAGAGAACCTTCTTCTCGCTCTCAAGTAGCTGTTCTCCATAACTGCTTTTGCCACTACGCGTACCCCCTGTAATAAATGTTATCATAGTCTTTCACTCCTTCACATATGGTTTTCTCTATTCGTATTAAAAATTCTATGCTATAATCAGGTAACAGTTCTACACTGAGCATAGAACAATGCGACGGTGTCATCACAACATCCGACTATGTCGCATCATAAAATCAAAAATCTATATTTTATTATTTAATGGAGGTTATTATGTCATCCTATTTAAAGCTTCAAAATGGATCTGACGTTCGCGGCATTGCCCTTGAAGGTGTCCCTGGCGAATCTGTCAATCTAACACATATCGAAACATATCATATTGCCATCTCTTTTGCCAACTGGTTATCCACAAAGCTAAACAAACCTGCTGATGCTTTGAAGATTTCTGTCGGCTGTGATTCAAGACTCAGTGCCAAAAGCCTAAAAAAAGGTATTTTTAGTGGATTGGCATCTTGTGGTGTCACTTCATATGATTGCGCAATCACGTCAACCCCTTCGGTTTTTATGAGTACCGTATTTGAAGAAAGTCAATTTGACGGCGGTATTATGATTACAGCCAGTCACCTTCCTTTCAACAAAAACGGGATGAAGTTTTTCACACGAGAAGGTGGATTAAACAAAACAGATATTCATACATTATTGTCATCTATTGTACCAAAATCCTATGTTGAAGACACCACTAAAGTCAAGCACTTTAATTTAATTGAACGCTACAGTGAACATATTGTACAACTGATTCGTGACGGCGTCAATGCAAGTGATTACAATCATCCTTTACAAGGTATGCATATTATTGTTGATGCCGGTAATGGCGCTGGCGGTTTCTTTGCCGAGCATGTCTTAAAACCTCTCGGTGCGCACACCGTTGGTAGTCAATTTTTGGATCCTGATGGTACGTTTCCTAACCATATCCCTAACCCCGAAGATGGACAAGCCATTGAATCAATCATCCAAGCCACATTAAAGACCAACGCAGATTTAGGTATTATCTTTGACACAGATGTTGACCGAGCGGCAGTCATTGACCATGAAGGACAAGCTATTAATCGTAATAAGCTTATTGCTCTTATGAGTGCAATAACCCTTGCTGAGCATCCAGGTACAACCATCGTCACAGATTCTGTAACCTCTGATGGGTTAGAGACTTTTATCAACGAATTAGGTGGACACCATCATCGCTTCAAACGAGGTTATAAAAATGTTATTGATGAGTCGATTCGCTTAAATAATGAAGGAACACCTAGCCACCTAGCTATCGAAACATCAGGACATGGAGCCTTTAAAGATAACTACTTCTTAGATGATGGTGCATATATTGTTACAAAAATCCTCATCATCCTTGCCAAGCTTCGTAAGGAAAATAAAAATATATCCGATCTGATTGCTTCACTAGAAGAACCACAGGATGCAACAGAAATCCGTCTTACTATTGATAATGAAGACTTTAAATCCTATGGTCAAAAAGTCTTAGATGACTTCATGGAATATGTCTCAACAAACGCACATTATACTTTAGTCTCACCCAACCATGAAGGCGTTCGTGCCAACTACGATTTTGACGGTGTCAAAGGTTGGATTCTCCTTCGTCTCTCTTTACATGATCCGGTTATCCCGATCAATATTGAGTCTACAACCGATAATGGTTGCGAGGTGGCTCGTAAAGACCTCTTTACTTTTTTAGAAGCTTATACCCAACTACATTAAAGAATCTTTTGATTCGTCATAAAATCAATAAATGTCTTTGATGCAATGGAAAGTGAATCGCCCTTTTTATAAAGCAAGCCAATACTTCTTGGCGTTAAAGGTGGTTCAACTTTCCATTCAAAAAGACTTTTTTCTTCTAGTTCTTTCTGAACAAAGTCTTGGATAACTGCAGAGACCCCTAATCCAATTTTTGCAAACTCGATCAAAAACTCCATACTACTAATTTCAATGTCGACATTAACATTACCTTGGTACTTTACAAAATGTTCATCATAGTGTTGGCGTGTTGAATTTTTCTTTTCGAGAAGCAACAGAGGATATGTCTCTAAATCTTGAATAGAAAGTATAGGTTTAGGTGGTTTTATTTTTGCCACAAAGGTATCTTGAATTTCCATCAATTCATAATATCGATAGCGTTGACGATCCCCTACCTCACTTATAATCGCACAATCTATCTTTCCGCTTTCTAGAAGTTCCAGCGTCTCTGGACTCGTGCGATTGACAATCTCGATTTTTAGTTTAGGATATCGCTCATGAAAAGTTTTTAAATGTGGTATAAAATAATATTTGCACAAAATATTACTTATCCCTATACGCACACTTCCATAGGTTCTTCCCTTTAATTGACGAATACGTTTTTCTCCCAGTTCAAGCTGCTCAAATGCCTCCTTGACATAATCATACAGCACTTCCCCTTCACGTGTTAATATTACTCCTTTGGGATTACGGATAAACAACTGAACTTCTAGCTCATTTTCCAATGTTTTAATTGATTTTGTCACCGCAGGTTGAGAAACAAACAATGCTTTTGCTGCTTTTGAAATACTTCCATGTTCAACAACTTTATAAAAAACCTTATATTGTTCTGTTGTCATAACTCCTCCAATCTATCATAACCTTAAGTTATACACTTCATAATATTTTATCATTTTATTTATATCTTTTTTTATTATACAATGGTTCTAAATCAATGTAAAGCCTTTGTCTAAAAAGGATTTATAAGGAAAGGATGAACGAATATGACTGGAAAAACACTCTATGAAAAAATATGGGCTAATCATCTCGTTGACCAAGAAGAAGGAAAACCCGGAATTATATATATTGACCTACACCTTGTACATGAGGTAACCTCTCCTCAAGCTTTTGAAGGATTACGCCTTGCAAATAGACGCGTTCGGCGTCCTGAACTTACTTTTGCAACGATGGACCACAATGTCCCTACCAAAGACCGCTATAACATTAAGGATCCTATCTCAAAAAAACAGATTGAAACATTAGAAGCCAACTGTGCTGAATTTGGTGTTACTTTGTTTGGGCTAAACAGTCCACATCAAGGTATCGTTCATGTTATCGGTCCTGAGCTTGGATTAACTCTTCCCGGAAAAACTATCGTCTGCGGAGACAGCCACACAGCCACACATGGTGCGTTTGGTGCACTTGCCTTTGGCATTGGAACCAGTGAAGTTGAACATGTCATGGCAACCCAGTGTCTTCAACAAAGTCAATCAAAAACAATGAATATCCGTCTTCTCGGTGAGTTGCCTCTAGGTGTCACTGCCAAAGACATTATCCTTGGAATTATCAGTCAATACGGTACGGATTTTGGTACAGGGTATGTCATGGAATTTACGGGCGAAGCAATAAAAAAGACAACCATGGAAGAGCGAATGACTATTTGCAACATGGCAATTGAAGCTGGTGCAAGAGCTGGACTTATTGCTCCGGACGAGACAACTTTTACCTATCTTAAAGAACGTGAATATGCACCAAAAGGTGAAGCTTTTGAACAAGCCGTCGAACAATGGAAGCTACTTGCCTCAGACGCTGATGCAACCTATGATGCTGTCATTGACTTTGATTTGAGTGTATTAGAGCCTCAAGTGACGTGGGGAACTTCCCCTTCTATGGGTGCAAGTATTAATGACTGCGTCCCCTATCCCTCTGACTTTAGTACTAGTGATGAACAAAACTCATGTCAAAAAGCTTTGGATTACATGGGGCTTGAATCCGGAACGCCCATGGATGCAATTCCTATTGATGTTGTTTTTATCGGCTCATGTACCAATGGACGTATCGAAGACCTGCGCGCCGCCGCAACCGTAGCCAAAGGGCGAAAAGTTAATCAAAATGTTACGGCACTTGTTGTCCCTGGGTCGCAAAAAGTTAAGCTTGCTGCTGAAGCTGAAGGCTTGGACCAAATTTTTATTGAAGCTGGTTTTCAATGGCGTGAATCCGGCTGTAGCATGTGTCTTGCCATGAATCCTGATTACTTGCAACCTAAGGAGCGATGTGCTTCAACATCGAACCGTAATTTTGAAGGACGCCAAGGACGTGGTGGTCGAACCCACTTAGTCTCTCCTGCGATGGCTGCAGCGGCTGCCATTGCAGGTCACTTTGTGGATGTAAGAGACCTTCGTCAACTGGACGCATAAAAAGGAGGACAATGATGAAACCATTTACAAAAACTACCGGATTGGTTCTACCTATTGACCGTACAAATATAGATACTGATGCTATTATTCCAAAACAATTTTTAAAACGCATTGAACGCAGTGGCTTTGGACAATTTTTATTCTATGAATTTCGCTATGATGAAAATGATCAACCCATTCCTCATTCTGTATTTAACCAAGAGCGCTACCAAGGTGCCTCTATTCTCATCTCACGAGCAAACTTTGGATGCGGTTCTTCCCGCGAACACGCGCCTTGGGCTTTAGAAGATTATGGATTTCGTGTCATTATAGCGCCAAGCTTTGCCGATATCTTTTTTAATAACTGTTTTAACAACGGCATCTTGCCTATTCGCTGTTCAAACGATACTATGGATATTATCTTTGAAAAAGTGGCCGCAACACCTGGATATATGCTGACTGTAGATTTAGAGGCACAAACTTTGTATGATTCAGAAGGTTTTAAAATACCTTTTGAGATCAATGCATTCCATAAAAATAAGCTTCTAAAAGGTCTTGATGATATTGGACTAACCTTATTAAAAGCTGATAAAATCGATGCTTATGAACATAACCATGCCATAGTTTAGTATTATAATTCCTCCAAAGAATATGCAAAGCAAGCGATTATTTAACTTCGCCCTTTGCATATTTTTAATGTAACGGTTGTTCCTATATTTTTTTTCGAATGGATGGATAATCCATAGTCTTGTCCACAAAACAGTTGGATACGCCGTTCTACATTTTGAAGGCCTATGCCACCTAACTTCGTTTTATGCGATTTATCTTTTTCTGTTTCTTCTATTTGCTCGTCATATCCAATGCCATCATCGCAAATAAGAATTTGTATATAGTCATTATAGCTTTTTATGGTAATGTCAATTGTTCCTATCCCATCTTTATCTTTAATGCCATGGTAAATAGAGTTTTCAACAATCGGTTGCAAAATAATCTTAGGCACTAACACATCAAGAGCCTCTTCATCTGCATGAACTGAATATTCAAGCTTATCTTGATAGCGTTGCTTTTGTATATATAAATATTGTTGTACATGCTCAATCTCATCCCTTAACGTCGTAACTGCCTTACCTTGATTTAGAGATAACCTAAAAAATCTTGCTAAGGATTTTGTAATAGCAATGACATCTTCTTTTTTGTTAAATTCAGCCATCCATACAATGGCATCTAATGTATTATATAAAAAATGGGGATTGATTTGGCTATACATGGCCCGCATTTCATGTTGATATATTTCTTGTTCACGTTGTTGAATTTCTTTGGTCAACCCTTTAAGAATCATGCTCGTGACAATGACAACCACAAATATAATGGATATACCTATAACGACCGTTTCAAGAACTTGTCTTCGTAAAACTAGTAATGCATCTAATGAAGACACAGCAACCAGCGTCCAATCTGTATTCGCCATTTTATATTGATTTATAAGTATTTCTGTCTTTGTTTGATAATTGCTCGTGTTTTCCATTAGCTCAACTAATGCTTTTCTTCGCTCCTCATCTTCATAGTATCTTTGGTCCTGATGAAAAACAACATCTTGGTTTGCATTCAGAATATACACAAATCCATCTTCTCCCAAGTGCAAATCCATTAAATACGTCTCTAATGCAGTATATGGAACATCAATAACCGCGACGCCAATATTGGCTCCTGTCGCATCAACAATTTCTTGACTCAAAGAAATCACCCACAAATCTTTATCCATGGAAAATTTTTGCATTCTTGCAGAAGTCAACGTCGGCATTGCATTATGCATCGCTTCAATGTACCAAGATTCCTCCATCATATCTTCTGACATGGACATATCCAGATTTTTTTCATTTGAAAAAAGTTTTCCATCTTTTGATATAAGAATAACCGACTGTAAGGACGTGTCTGATTCCATCAGATTATCAATGAGACGATGTATTCTTTCTTCATAAATCTTAGGTTCAAAAACCATGTTCTCCCCAAAGTATTCGATGACATCTTGATTCGTCCTAAGGCTGTCGGATATTCCTTTTAATTTTTCAATATAAATCTCTAGGTATTTTCCACTTTGATTGACGGCTGTTTCTGTTGACATGATGGATTCATTGACCAGTACATTTGACAAAGAATAGTATAGTACAAATCCAACCAGCACAACACTTGCTATGCCAAAAACTAGATAAATCAATGTGATTTTTCGCTTCATCTGTCATCACCTTCTATACATATTGTCTGTATTTACACTAATTTTCCCTTGTCTTTTTTTAGCATTTTTTTATAGCGATTGGGTGAATTACCATAGTGTTTTTTAAAAAGCGTCGAAAAGTAGTTTGCATCACTAATCCCAACTTTATCCGCAATCTCATAGTTTTTTAGCTCGGTTGTCAGAAGATAAATTTTACTTTTTTCTAAACGTTCCCGAAGCAGGTATTCGCTAAAAGAAGTTCCAAATAGTTTTTTAAATAGAGTGCTTAAATAACTGTCGTTAAGGCCCATCATATCTGATAATCGCATCAAGGAAAACTCAGGATCACTGATATGTTCTTCAATGATGTTAATGATTTGCTTTTTATATCCTAGTGCGTCCTCTTCGTGATGATCAATTTTTTGGATGCTTTTATACACTTCTTTGACGGCTGCATCCTCGACTGTTTTTGCTATAAGTTTACCGATCACTTCCTGAACATCACTTTTGGATACCGGCTTTAGTACATAATCTTCTACGCCAATTTTTATCGCTTGTTTTGCATAATCAAAATAGTCATATCCAGTAATAATCGCTATTTTTATCCAAGGCCAAGTGGCTTTCACCTCTTTTGCGAAGTCAAGACCATTGACCTTTGGCATATTAATATCGCACAAAATAATATCCGGTTCTTCACGAGCAACGATTTCAAACCCTTGCTGTCCATTTTCCGCTTCAAAAATACTATCAATCCCGAGTTTTTTGTACGCAATCAGGGAGACAATCCCTTGACGAACCAAAGGCTCATCATCAATGACAAGTAGTTTCATAGAACACCTCATTTTTCAATCAAACCTATTAATTCGCCATAGCCTTCTTGTTCCATCTGCTCCAAGGCAACAAAGCGTATGGACGCCGAATTAATACAGTAGCGAAGACCGCCTTGCTCCTTCGGTCCATCTTCAAAGACATGACCCAAGTGGGAGTCTCCAACACGTGAACGTACTTCCACGCGTACCATATTAAAGCTTGTATCCGTTGTATAGTGAACCACTTCTTCTACAATCGGTTTTGTAAAGCTTGGCCATCCACAACCCGAGTCATATTTATCTGTCGATAAAAAGAGCGGTTCTCCGGTGACAACATCAACGTATAGTCCCGGTTCATAATTATCATAATATGCATTTGAAAATGCATACTCTGTGTTATTTTTTTGTGTGACCTCATATTGAATCTCGGTTAATTGCTCTCGTAAAACCGCATCACTTGGTTTAGAATAATCCTCTGGATTAATAAATACAACGTCTTCTTCAAGTTTTTTCATATCTACATGACAATATCCGTTGGGATTCTTTTTTAAATAGTCTTGATGATATTCTTCCGCCAAATAAAAATTGTCTAAGGGCAGATTTTCAACAACAATTGCTTTGGTATATTTTTTTTGTTCTAAGTCTTGTAGTTTTTCAATGATTGGTCGATCTTCTACTCTACTATAGTATATACCAGTTCGATATTGATTGCCAACATCATTTCCCTGACGATTAAGACTTGTTGGATCAATAATTTTATAAAAATATCCAATCAATTGTTCCAAGGATATTTGTGTTTCATCATACACCACTTTAACCGTTTCCGCATGTCCTGTTTTACGATAGATTACATCCTCATATGATGGATTTTCTGTGGTGCCGTTCGCATATCCACTAACAGCATCATGTACTCCTTCAATGCGGGAAAAATATTCTTCTACTCCCCAAAAACATCCTCCGGCAAAGTAGATGGTTTGCAGATTTTTCTCTTTACCAAGGGCTGTATATATATTTGAATTCACCTCTGATACTTTCATGGCTTCTGGTGTATTTGTCATCTCGTCTGAATCAGGCTGCCCTACACATCCTGCCGCAATAAGACCTATGACCATAAGTACGATTAACAAACTGTTTGTTTTCATCATATCACATCCTTTATTCTTCTATGCACTAAAAAACATTTTCTAATAAAATGTAGCTACTTTTTCTATGATTTCCTCATTGGACTTGTGCCCTGGTAATGCTTCTATAATTTTTCCATCGCTCCCTATAAAAACGGATGTCGGAAATGCGCGAACATTCAATTCTTTTCCAAGTTCTGCCTCTGTATCAATAAGTACAGTTATATGCTCATACTCAAGTCCCTCAAACCATTCTCTAAAGTCTTGTTCCGACTGTTCTCCATTAGCTCCTGGAGTTACAACAGTAAACACCTTAAACTCTGTATCCATATTGCTTAACGCATCAATTTCTGATAGACCCGCTAAACATATCGAACACCATGATGCCCAGTATTTCATATAGATTTTTTCACCTGCTAGATCAGACAATCGATAGGTATTGCCTTGAAGGTCCTTAAGTTCAAACTCCGGCGCCATAACGCCTGAATTTTTTTCTTCCATTGCGTTATCCTCTATCATGACTGATTCTGCATCCATGTTCTCGACTGTCTCTGTAGCTTCTTGTACAGGTGCACAAGCGACTGTCACCATTGTTACAAGTATGATACTTACTATCGTTTTATACATTGATTTTTTCATTTTATATTCCTCCTTAACGTAATAGGTTTTCCACCCATCGAACGATGACCATCAAATTATTTGTCATTAAAACAAGTCCCATAAAAATAATCAAAACACCTCCTGCAATACGGATTTTTTCTGTATGTTTATATAGCACTTTGACCCGTTTTAAAAGAACATCTGAAAAAATTGCCACTAGCATAAATGGAATCATCAATCCAACAGAATATATAAACATAAGCAATCCTCCATACAGTGCACTGCCTTCACTTGCGGATAATCCAAGTACCGCTACAAGTACTGGTCCGACACATGGTGTCCAGCCAAAGCTAAAGGTTAACCCCAGCAGATATGCCCCTAAGAAGTCGGCTTTTGCAGAACGCGTCAGGTGAAGTTTCTTTTCTCGATTCAGCCGTTGTATCTTTAATAGTCCCACTTGATGCAATCCTAAAATAACAACGATGCCACCTGCAATACGGATAAAACCATCACTATATAACAAACTACCAAGTGCTCCTGCTCCAAACCCCAGCAATACAAATGCCGTTGATAGGCCTAGAACAAAGATAGCTGCCTTGAGCATCGGCTTTGAAACTATTTTCCATTTGTATGTTTTCTCATCCGGATTGGCTTCAGCAAAATAGCCGATGTATACAGGGATAATAGGCAAAATACATGGATTAAAAAAAGACAATACTCCTGCGATAAACACGGTACTCATATATAAGCTTTCCATTAATTCTCACATCCTTTTTCGGTTTGGTATATTTTAATTATAGCTTTCCCTCTATGTTTTTGATATAGATTCTCATTGCTATTTTCTTTAATCTCATTAGATACTCTACTGATTGTACAAAAAAAGCCATCCCTCGTACGAGGGATGGCTTTTAATAATACTATATGTCTTAATTAATAACTTGAAAATCCTGCCGCAATCGCAGCACCAAATAATATAAACACAACTATTTGAAGAACAATAAGTATTACAGTAAAAATCAATGAAGCTTTAAAGAAGTTTGCTTTACATGTAGGTGTTCCGCTACCAAATGCCCATACAAACATCATAATAATGTTTACAATAGGAATAATCATAATGATCATTGAAAGAAACCATTCTCCAACAGTTACCTCTTGATGTTGAGCTCCATTATAATGTTGCTGATTGTCCATATTAAATACCTCCTTATATTTGTTCTATCATTATACAACATTAGAATACAATTTTCTACTTTTTGTTTATTATTCATCGTGATAAAAATGGATGCCCTTTAATATAAAACCTCCACGGAACATCTTTATATTCTTGTGCATAGTCAATATTTATCCGTGGCCCTGAACACACTTCTACTTTCGATTGCTCAAGCTCAACTACATATAGCTGTGTCCCCAAAATCATATTGCTCCCATTTAAAGACTTATCTACACCAAGCGCTTGACACAGTTTCCCTGGTCCATTAGTTAAATCTTCAAGCTTATTTGATTTTATTTTTCTATTTTCTTGAATATATTCTAATCCTTCTAGCGGTTCTACCGCTCGAATAAGCACCGCTTCCGGTTTATCTTTTTTGGCTGCTACTACATTTAAACAATAATACATCCCATAAATAAGATAAATATACGCATGTCCCCCTTCTAAAAACATTGTCTCTGTTCGCTTTGTACGCTTATTATTATACGCATGGCACCCTTTATCTTCCGGTCCAATATATGCTTCGGTTTCAACAATTCGAGTAATAATTGTCCGCCCATCCATTTCTCGAACCAACCCTTTTCCTATAAGCTCCTTGGCCAACGTTAAAGCATCTTGTAAAAAAAACTCTTGCTCCAGTCGCATATAATCCCTCCCTTGCATTTATCCTACCTATAAATACTTTTTTTTGCAAGGAAACTTTTATGACACCCTTGCATTTCCAATTAATGTATGTTATCATTCTTTTATGATATTGATTATCATTTTCATATAATATATTACTCACATTTCATTAAAGGAGGAAATAACTATGAACTTTGAATTACCTAAATTAAACTATGCATACGATGCATTAGAACCTCACATTGACAAAGCAACTATGGAAATCCATCATAGCAAGCACCATGCAGGTTATACAAATAACTTGAATGCGGCTCTTGAAGGAAAGAATATAGATAAAAATATAGAAGAACTGTTAACCTCAATTCCATCACTTCCAAGCGATATTCAAACAGCCGTTATCAATAATGGTGGCGGTTATTATAACCATAAGATTTTTTGGGAGATTATCGGTCCAAATGGTGGCGGCGAACCTAAGGGAGCCTTAAAAGAAGCAATTAATGCTACATTTGGTTCCTTTGAAGCCTTTAAAGACCAGTTTTCTAAAGCTGCTGCAACGCGTTTTGGTTCTGGATGGGCTTGGCTTACTTTTGCTAACGGTCAATTAGAGATTTCCTCTACGCCTAATCAAGACTCCCCTATTTCCGAAGGAAAAGAGGTCATTCTTGGTCTGGATGTCTGGGAACATGCATATTATCTAAATTATCAAAACCGTCGTCCAGATTATATTAAGGCTTTTTGGAACGTTATCAATTGGGACGCCGTTGAACGTCGTTATGAAGATGCTATAAAGTAGTATTAATCCTTTACCCCTCACCTAAAATGTGAGGGGTATTTTATGTCACAGCTTATTAAAATATGAACATTCTGTAAACATTTGGGGACGGTACTTGAATTTTCTTTTATCTTCGTGTATGCTATAGATAATCCATAAACAAAGAGGCTAAATAAAGTATGCACAAGGGGTGATGACATGGCAAGAACAGCACGAATTAAAGATGAATTTGGACGTTATTATATTAAACAACATGGCGGTCATAGCCGTTGTCTCTTTCAAACAGATGCAGATCGGTTACGGTTTGCCGATATCCTTAATGCATGTCAGGCAAAATACGGTTTCTTACTCCATGGATATTGTTTAAGTTCGGATAATACTTATGAACTTGTCGTTGATGTAAACGGCGGAGATATATCAAAGATTATGAAAAGCATCAACATCTCCTACGCTATGTATACAAAATGTGAAGGACAATTGTTTAAAGATCGCTTCAAAAGTGAACTTATTGCCTCAGATGAAGATTTATCAAAGATTAAATTAAAGTTTAAACAGCGTCAAAGCCATTTGGAGGGTAGACAGTTTACCGTATGTTTTGATAATACCCAAAGTACACCGAAGGAATTAACCTCATTTTATTTTGAGGATTGTCAAAATTGTATTCGTTCCTTTGATTTAGCAAAAGACAAGCTTCAAACCATTACTATCGACCGAGGATTGTCCATAGATGAATTACTTAGAGACAAACCTTTACGCAACGAACTCATTCGTTTATTTAGAAAACATTCAACATTATCATTAAAACAATTAGGACAGCTTTTTGGCAACCTATCTGAATCAACAATTAGCAAATTGTTAAAGTAACTTACAAAATGTGTATACGTCGGAATTCAAGTTCCGTCACCATAAGGAGGCAAAATTATGACATCAAATTTCCAGTTTAACTTTGAGGGTTTTAGTACAAACAAACCTCAAATCAATGAAGATACTCTCTATGATTTTTTGATTATTGGCGGTGGTCCTGCAGGTCTTAACGCTGCGCTTTATGCAAAACGCAAAGGACTTGAGACTGCAATTATCACCAAACAAATCGGTGGACAGATTGTAAATACCTCTACCGTCGAAAATTACCTAGGTACACAAAAAGCTACTGGCGAAGAGTTAGTCAATGAATTCAAGTCCCATGTTCTTGAACTGGAAGTACCTATCGCTGAATATAGCGAAGTCGTTGAAATCATTCCCGGTACCTCTTCTCACAAAGTAGTTTTGGCTGATGGGCAAGTAATTCACGGGCGCACTCTTTTATTAGCTACTGGGACAAATCATCGAAAATTAAATGTTCTAGGTGAAGAACGGCTAGCAGGTCGTGGTGTTGCTTATTGCGCCATATGTGATGCTCCTCTATACAAAAACAAAAATGTTATTATTGCAGGTGGTGGTAACTCAGCTGTTGAAGCTGCACTGGATTTATCCAAAGTTGCCAACCACGTAACATTGGTTCATCGTAGCCAGTTTCGCGCCGATAAGATTCTTGTCGATGAACTCTATCAAAATGACAAAATTGATATTCACCTTGAGACACAAATATTAAGCATTGAAGGCGAAGACTTCTTGAGTCATCTTCATGTTCTTGACAAAAACACTCAGCGTGAATTCGACATCGCCGGTGATGGTGTCTTTATTGAAATCGGGGTCGTTCCAAATAGTCAGTTGTTTATTGACCTTGTTGATATGAATGCATCCGGTGAAATTATTGTCGACGAAAAAGGACAGACCAATGTTCCAGGAATCTTTGCCGCCGGTGATTTAACAACCGTCAGCTACAAACAGATTATAATTGCAGCAAGTGATGGTGCTAAAACAGCTTTAGCCGCCAATGATTATATAAACCTATTAAACGCAAAAGAAAGGATGACTACTTATGAAAATGTTAAATAATGAACTTCAACAACAATTAAGAGAGGTATTTTCTCAACTACAAAACAAAGTGACTATCGCCTTATTTACTGATCAAAATGACTGCTCTACATGTAAAGAGACCAAAGAGTTTATGGAGGAGCTCCTCCCTTTAAGTGATAAATTAGAACTAAAAAATTATGACATCGATAATGACAGCAAATTGGCTCAAGAATATGATGTAAAAATGGTTCCAAGTATTGTTTTACTTGATCAGGAGGGTAACTACAAACGTATTAAATTCAATGGGATTCCTGCCGGACATGAAATCAACTCATTTATTCCTGCACTTATTGAAGTCTCTGGAGCACAAAGTGCACTACCTGAAGAAATGACAAAGGCAATCATGGCCATTAATAAGCCTGTTGATATCAAAGTATTTATCACTCTTGGTTGTCCACATTGTCCGGGTGCTGTACAAAAAGCTCACAAATTAGCGCTGATGAATGAAAATATACATGCAGAAATGATTGAAGCTCAAACCTTTAATGAACTGTCAAATAAATATAATGTATCCGGCGTTCCAAAAATTGTCATCAACGATACTCATGAGCTCGTAGGTAATCAACCTATTGAAGCTTTCTTAGAAAAAATCGAAAATATCGCATAACAATAGACACCTAGGCTTCCCTCCAACTTTTAGACCTAAAAAATCTAAAAATTGGGGGACAAGTCACTAGGTGTCTATTTGTTTAAATTATAGTCAGTATAAAAATGCTGCATATATAAGGAATCGATGAGCTCATACTTAAATAAATTGGTCCCTTGAACACTTGTTAGCTCACCTTGGTTAAATCGGTCTAGAAGTTCTTCAATAGGTATTAGACTTTCAATACCAATCATATAGTCATAGTAGCAAAGAAGCTGCTCAAACACATCATAATCTATGGTACCTTTGTCAAAATAAAACGCCAGGTTGACCTCTTCTTTTTTTTCTGATTTTCCCATGGGTACGCCAAACATTTTTTTCTGCTTGTCTACATATTTATGACGCATGCTATTGGGAATATCTTTATTGACAAATAAACTTATGATACTATTTTGTCCATCTCTTGAGCCAAGCGGCAACTTATCTCGATCACTATTCATCTCAGCCGTTCCTAGTAACTCTGTATCCAGAACAACGAACATGTCATGTGATGCATTGATTTGTTGCAAGATTAAAAACCGTTCCGCTTTGACATCTTTGACACGAGAATACTCCACAATGTACTTTCCTTCTTTTTTACGGTATCTGACCTTTACCTTTTTGTCCATATCACCAAATCCTTTTCCTAATCTGTAACCGCCCCACGATCTGCCGATGTCACCAAGCGTATGTATTTATTTAACACACCACGTTGATAGCGATAAGGCGGTTCGACCCATTCTTTTCGTCTCTTTTCAAATTCTTCATCACTAAGATTGACATGAATTGTATTTGTCGTTATATCTATAGTAATCATATCATAATTTTGAAGAAGTGCAATAGGTCCTCCAACTTGTGCTTCAGGGGCAATATGACCGATAACTAATCCATGACTACCTCCTGAATACCTTCCATCAGTAAGCATAGCCACCTTTCCACCTAAGCCTTTACCGATTACAATCGCACTGATAGAAAGCATTTCCGGCATTCCCGGACCACCCTTAGGACCTTGATAGCGAATAACAATAACATCATTCTCAACAATTTCATCCTTCATTAATGCCTCTGTCGCCTCTTCTTCAGAGTCAAAAACTTTTGCTGGTCCTGTCATCGTTTTTACTGGTACCCCTGACATTTTACATACAGCTCCATCCGGGGCAAGATTCCCTTTAAGAACATATAAAGGACCTTCCGGTTTTAATGGATGTTCAAAATCGCGAATGATTTCTTGGTGTACATCCAAATCAGGAAATTCTCGTAAATTTTCTTCCAATGTCTTTCCGGTCACTGTCAAGCATTCACCATGAAGTAATCCTTGACGTAATAATATCTTCATAACACCCGGCAGTCCTCCTACATTACTTAAATCCTGCATAACATATTTGCCGCTAGGTTTTAAGTCTGCAAGATGAGGAACACGTTTGCGAATACGTTCAAAATCATCATAACTTAAATCAACATCCACTGAATGGGCTATCCCCAATAAATGTAAAAATGCATTGGTCGATCCTCCAAGAGCCATAACAACTGTAATTGCATTTTCAAATGCTTTTTTTGTCATGATGTCTTTAGGATAGATTCCTTGCTCTAGTAGTTTAATCACTTGAGCACCTGCCCGAGAGGCTTCATCCGATTTATGGCTATCAATAGCTGAAATGGATGCATTATAAGGTAAAGACATACCCATGGCTTCAATGGCTGATGCCATGGTGTTTGCTGTATACATCCCACCACACGATCCCGGTCCCGGGCACGCATTACATTCAATTTCATGCAATCGCTTTGCATCAATTTCCCCTTTGTTGTATTGCCCTACAGCTTCAAAAGCAGATACAATATCAATCGCCTCTCCATCTAATTTTCCTGGCTGAATTGTGCCTCCATATACAAATATAGCCGGGATATTTAGTCGACCTATTCCAATCATGCATCCCGGCATATTTTTGTCACAACCTCCAATAGCCACCAAACCATCAAGACGCTCTGCCCCAACGACGGTTTCTATGGAATCTGCAATAACTTCACGACTCGGCAAAGAATAGCGCATACCTTCATGTCCCATTGCAATACCATCTGCAACCGTAATGGTATTAAAAATCATCGGTGCGCCTCCACCTTCTCTAGCTCCTTGTTTTGCATGAAGAGCTATCTGATCGATATGAATATTACATGGCGTAACTTCACTCCATGTACTTGCTATTCCAATCATCGGCTTCTTAAAATCTTCATCCTTAAACCCAACCGCCCTAAGCATGGCTCTATTTGGGGTTCGGTTAATTCCTTCACTTATATCGATACTATTTATTCTTAACTCTTTTTTTTCTAAGGTATGTTCACATTGTTTTTTATCTTGACAACAGCTCATCAATATCATCCTTTCTAAAAATACACAGCGATTATTGTTGTATTCTATTATGGACCAAATGATAATGATTGTCAATTAATGTTTAGTAGTTTTTATCTGCGTATCCAACCCATCCTTCTGCTTCTACAAGTGCTCTGTCAAACCCTTCTAATTTAAAAGGATACACTTTATTGATCGTCTCCGATCGCAAGGTCAAGGTAGCGTTCTCAATATCAACGATTGCTTCTGTTGCTTGCCCAGAAAAACTGTCAAACATGTCCTCAATCTCTTCTGCACTAAACTCTGCAGCCAACATACCACAGTTATACATGTTTTGTCGGAAAATCCGTGCAAAATCCACCGCAAATACTGCATTGATATCATTGACTTCTAACGCCCAAGGTGCATGTTCTCTTGAAGACCCACATCCAAAATTTGAACGCGTAATAATCACTTTTTTATCCAGGATATCTGTTGCTGGATCAAATCCTTCTAGGGTTAAGTCTTCAAGGAGATATGGTTTTAGGGCTTCTTTTGTAATCTCTGTCAAATATTTTGCAGGAATAATCTCATCTGTATTAATATCACTGCGATCTAAAAATAATACACTTCCGCTAAATGATTTCATCTATTGTCCTCCTTCAAATAATGCCGAGTTCACAATAACACCTTCAATAGCCGTAGCTGCTGCAGTTGCAGGACTCATCAAGTGAACCATTCCTCCACGACCCATACGCCCGTTAAAGTTACGATTCGTTGTTGATGCACATGCTTCCCCTTCGGCTAACACACCGTTACTCATCCCAAGACACGCTCCACACGTCGGATTGGTTACGCAAAAGCCTGCTTTCATAAATATATCAATGATGCCTTCCTCTAGAGCCATCTGATAAATAGCTGGTGTCGCCGGAGACAAAACACCGCGTAGTGTGTCACTTATCTTTTTACCTTCCAGTACTTTTGCAGCAATGCGTAAGTCTTCTATCCGCCCATTTGTACATGATCCAATATAAACTTGATCAATTTTTGTCCCTTGCATTTGCTCAACCGGTTTCACTTGATCCGGTTTATATCCAAACGTTACCATAGGGGTTAACTTAGATAAATCATAGGTATATACCGCTTCATATTGTGCGTCTTCATCGGATACCCACTGACTAAAATCTTCTAATGCCTCTTCCTTTGATGCATAATCTTGTTCGATAAAAGGCCATAAATAGTTGACTGTCGTCATATCCGGATGACATATACCCGACGTTCCTCCAGCTTCAATCGCCATATTACATAAGGTCATACGTGATTCCATGGACATCTCATCGACAATATTGCCTGTGAATTCCATAACACAGTTGGTTGCACCATTAACTCCTATTTGACTAATAATATATAAAATAGCATCTTTCGCATAAACACCTTTCGGTAATTTCCCTGTCAGTTCAAATTTCATGGTTTTGGGTTCTTTAAAAGAACATACACCTTTTAATATCCCAACTTCAAGATCTGTTGTCCCAACCCCTGCTGCAAAAGCCCCAAAAGCTCCATGGGTACATGTATGGCTATCTCCCATAATGATTGTATAACCCGGACGTACAAAGCCTTTTTCAGGAAAAATCGCATGACATACACCATTGCGACCAATATCAAAGAAATCTTTAATCTTATGCCGTCTTGCCCAATCTCGTATAATTTTTCCTTGCTCCGCCGTTTTTGAGTCCTTTGCAGGCGTAACATGATCTATAACTGCTTTAATCTTTGTTGGATCAAAAACACGGTCCATTCCTCTAGCCATTAAATCTGTAATTGCAATTGGCGTTGTAATTTCATGGCAAAATACCGCGTCTAATTTTACAATTGTCGTATCTTCAAATGGCTTATCAATTTGATGTGCGTCAAATATTTTTTGTGCAATTGTTTTACCCATAATTTTCTCCTTATATTATATTGTAAACCGCTCTAATTCAACACTTTACCCAATCATAGTTTAAGTGGTTTACCTTGAGATGTCAAGGCAAACCACTTATAATACAAGCATATAATATAACTTTTATTTATACCCCTTATAATACACGTTTTGCACCAATAAAAGGTAATCGACTCATCCACCCAAAGGCCGGAGTAACACGTACCCCAGAAGTTGTTGTCGCATGGATAGACTGTCCATCTCCTATGTAGATCGCTACATGGGATACTCGTCCGGATTTTCCGTAAAATAATAAATCGCCAGGAATCAATGCACTCTTATCTACATAATCGCCCTGTAAGTATTGATCTCTTGAGGAACGATTAAGCTTCACACCAAATGGTGCATAGATTTGTTGTGTATATGAAGAACAGTCAATACCTTTAGTCAGACTTGTTCCTCCATAACGATACGGAGTTCCTATAAATTGTTTTGCATAAGCAATAAGCTGATCCACATCAGCATCGGATTTTTGCTCCATACTTTTTGTCATATTCAACTCTTCTTCATCTAAGATACGAATATAATCCTGATGGGCATATCCTTGAACTGCATTCTGCGTACGTACGAGATACCATTCGCCTTCTTCGCCTTGAATCGTTATACGCTGATTCAACGTTAATTTTCCAATGATATTATCTGAATTCTCTAGGGATGGTGACGAACGCATTCGAAGGACTTCTGTCGTTACACTTCCAACCGTTTCTGATGAATTATTTGACGCTTTTGTTGTCTCATCTTTTATTGACTTGTCTATAGCTTCTTGCTCTAAAGCGGTAGCTCCAACAAATTCATTAATGTATTTTACAAGTTTCTTATTATTTTCAAATTGTTTAAACAAACGAAGGTTCAATATCAATGCTTCCTCTTTTGTACTTAACGTTTGCGGCTTTAAATAGATTCCTCCATCATCACTTTGTGTTCCACGGACCAATCCATTACTGATAGCCTTATTCATCGCTACCAACGCCCAATCTGATATTTGTTCTTTATCGGTAAATTCAAACTTTGTCGGTGCATCCGATAATACCTCAACCTCTGCACGCAACTCAATCGCATCACTCAAACGAACAAAAATAACAATCATTTCTTCCCTTGTTATTTCCTGATTCGGATAAAAATATCCGTCATTACCTTGTATCAATCCTAAAATGTAGCCTTTAATCACAAACAGATTTTGTGTATCCTCAAATACATTTTCATCTTCTGTTACACTATCTAATGCTCCAAACATCTTTTCAAATGCTGTAACAACAAGCTCTATAAACTCTTCACGTGAAATATTTTCATGTAAGTCATCATACAAATTCTGTGTAATATACCCTTTTTCTTTGGCTTCATCAAACTCACTAATCGCCCATGACGATGGCATAGACTCTGTAGCAAAAACTGGATGCGCAAATGCAAACACAAATAAGTGCAAACATAAAAAGAGTGGGATGGCTACCTTAAATTTCGCTTTTTTTGTTTTGTGACGAAAAAGCTGCATGCCTAATAAACCTCCTATCGGTCCTAAAAAAGCCCATAAAAGCAAGACTTTTTCAGGAATTCTATACTTGTTATTTATTGCCTTTACCTTGTCAATTCCATATATAAAGAAAGTAATTCCGTTTATTATTCCATATACAATTCCTATATCATTCATGCTTCCTCCTTATACAGCACACTGCTTATATTATAACGTAATATAAAAAAAATTGTAAGACCATATGGTAAATACAGTCTTACAATCGTGTTACAGCCCTTTATGATTATATTATTTTAATAATTTTGTTAAAAATTCCTGACTTTTTTTAAGCCCAGAACCTGTTTGTCCTTCAATAATAATATCTAAGCCTGGTTTGTATTTTTGAATCATTGTTTTTATAAAAGAATAATCCATGATTCCATCGCCAACAGGAACCTGAACTAATGTATTGTTTTCAACAATAAAGTCTTTGGCATGAAATACAGCTATTTTGTCACCATAAAGTTCAAAAGCTTCTTGAATAATTTCATTGCATCGGGTGTAGTTATCCATACACAAGAAGTTGTATGGGTCGAGTATGGCAAGAACATTCGTTGAATCCAGTGCATCAATTAATCGTTTGACTTGCTTTGGTGATCCCATTGCATGATGATATGCACCTTCGATTCCAACACACATTCCATGGTGCTTGGCTACCTCAACAAGCTCTTGGAATATTTTTAGAACTGATTGATAGGCCTTTTCCGAGTGATTATCCGGATGGTATGTCCAGTTCTTCATATAGGACCCCGTTTCTGTTCCTACAAGATATCCACCAAGTTCTTTACCATAGACAAGATATTCTTTAAATCGTGCCATCCCTTGTTCAACAACCTCTTCATCCAGTAAGTTAAAGTAACTTCCTATGAGACCAATGTGGATATTGTGCTTTTTAAATGCCTGTCCAATTTTAAACGCCTTTCCTGCCGATAAAAACCCTGCTGTATCTGATACACCTTCAATAGATTTATATGCAACCAGCTGTACCGATTCAAGGCCTTGAAGTTCAAGACGCGCTGCCAAGTCCTCTGCCGATACATTCTCTGCTATATCATGCCCACGTGTTCCAATCATTATAAAAAACCTCTCTTTCATTCATTGTTTCAAATTACTATTATAGCTGAAAAAAATCAGAAAGTTAAGCTTTTTAAGTCAACTTTCTGATTTTTATGAGAATTGTCTATACCAACCATAAACTTTCATATGGAAAAAGTTTAAACTGCGCTTCATTCATTGTAACCATTTTATCTGTAATTAAGTCTGATAAAATAGTTTTATGCGTAATATCCCTAAGCTGATCCACTGAAAAATATTGATGATTTTCACTAAAATTGAATAAACAAATCATCGTTCGTTCCTTGGTCCGCTTAACAAATCCATATACATGTATATTATCAAAGGTCAATATCTCATATTCCGCTTTACTATTAAAAATAGGATGGCCCCTTCGAATTGCACTTATTTTCTTAACATACTGAAAAACACGTCCTTCGTCTGTATGTAAGTCATGACGTTTTTTTGCTCTTTTCCAATCAAACTTTGCACGATGAACCCATCGCCCTTCTGCCTGTTTATGCATATCTTTTTTATAGCTTTGATCATTCAGCGTCGCAATTTCATCGCCGCTATATAGTAGCGGAATTCCCGGTTGGGAAAAAATCAGCGCCAAAATAAGTTTAATACGATAATGTGCAAGTTCGCGTTCCCGCTCATCATGACGCTCTTTGGCTATTTCAAGTCCTAACAGAGAAGCCAATGTTCCATTTGTGCGCGCATCATGATTCTTTGGATTATACTGATATATCTCTCCTTTGGAAAAGCTTCCTGCAAATCGACCTGCATAAAAATCAATCAAAAATTGCTTATGTAAATACGGATTCATTCCAAAATATTCAACAGTATCTTCATTAAATCCCCACCCGATATCATCATGACATCGTATATAGTTCATAAAGCATCCTGTTTTTGGAATATGGTAGCGTTGTGCATCGGATGTTAGCAGCCGTGTGTCTCTCGTCGCCAGTGAATTAAACAAGTCCACCATTAAATTTGCATTATATAAAACACCACACTCAATACGTTGGTGAACGCTTTGTTCCTCCACATGACCAAAATACTTAAAGATTTCATCCGGTTCAACAATGGCTTCTCCAAGTAATGCCACCGAAGGACATGCAATTTCTTTGACTAAATGGAATAGATGCAGTAATTCATGTGCCTGTTTTAAATTTCTACACGTTGTTCCCGGTTCCTTCCACATAAATGCAATCGCATCCAAACGAATCATATTTACACCCAAATTAGCAATAAACAGCATTACATCGACCATCTGTTCAAAAACATATGGATTCTTAAAATTCAAATCCCATTGAAATGAACTAAAGGATGTAAAAACCCACTTGTTTATTTTTTCTACATATGTAAAATTACCAGGGTTCTTATCGGGCAATACCTCCGGGACAAATTGGTCATAAATATCCGGTATTTCGCGATTGTCATACATAATGTACATATCCTGATATTTCTGATCGCCTTCTAACGCCTTTAGCGCCCATTCGTGGGTGTCTGCTGTATGGTTTAGCACATAATCGATACACACATCAATTTCTTGTTCCCTAAAGGCACTAAGCACCTTTTTAAACTCTGTCAAAGAGCCTAAAGATGGATCAATCTCTTTATAATTTTCTACCGCATATCCACCATCATTTTCTCCTTTTCTGGGCAATAGAAGTGGCATAAGGTGTACATAGGTGATGCCTAACTCCTTTAGGTAGTCTATCTTATCCACTAGCCCCATTAAGTTATCAGCAAACAAATCAACATACAGCATCATTCCAACCATTTTCTCACTCATAAACCAATCATGTTCTCTAAGGTCTAAGCGATGCAATTGCTTTGGACGGCTTTTCATACGGCTAACGATTGTATCAAATAATGCGTTGAAACTCGCTTCGTCGCCACCATATTCTCCATATATGGACAGATATTCTTCTTTTAAGTGTTTTACTGCTTCTAAATTCATCGAACCACCTCTTTATTTTGCCTCCATCGGATACCGAATATGGATTTGATTTTCAACGCTATATCTTTGACCATAAACGATAATTTCAACGGGTTTTGTTGTATGGAGTGTAATTTGGTCAGCCATAGTGATTGTCACCAGCGCTTGCTGATAGCGAAATCTAAACCGAAGCTTTTTCCACTCTCTAGGCATAATTGGATGAAGACTTATACCGTCTTCTTTAATACGCAAACCTCCAAATCCGTAGACAATGCTCATATAAGCGCCTCCGGCATTGGCAATATGCAATCCATCTTTTGTATTATGGTGCAAATTATCTAAATCCAAACGCACTGTTTTCATAAAAAACATATAGGCTTTTTCCACTCTATTCAACTTTGCCGCCATGATACTGTGTACACATGGTGAAAGACTTGAATCGTGGGTTGTTAATCTTTCATAGTAGTCATAAGAACGCTCCATAATATCCAAAGGAACATTATCCAACAAAAAATATGCCAATAGCGTATCTGCTTGCTTCAAAACCCGATATCTATAGATAGTCAATGGGTGATAATGTAGTAGCAGCGGATATTTATCTTTAGGTGTATGTTCAAAATCCCAATCCGCCTTATCTTTGAAGGAATCATCTTGCCAAAAAATCCCTAGTTCTTCTGAAAAAGGCAGATACATTTGTTGATAGGCCTTTTCCATCATTTGTAGTTCTTCATTTTTTATCTGTAGACGTTTTTTGTATTCTTGAAACCAGTCTGGATCTGTAATATTTAACTCATCGGCAAATTTTGTCGCCCAATACAAATGGTATCGTGCCATTGCATTTGTATAAAAATTATTATTCACAATTGCGCTATATTCATCAGGTCCTGTCACCGCCGGTATTTTGAACTGATTATCCTTGTCAAAATGACCGATTTCCAGCCAAATTCGAGCCGTCTCAAAAATAACTTCAAAGCCCGCTTGCTTCACAAAATCTATATCCTTTGTGAAAAGATAATATTGAATATAGGCATAAGCTACATCTGCATTAATATGATACTGTGCACTTCCCGCCGGAAAATACGCCGAACATTCCGTTCCCGCAATGGTTCTCCAGGGTATCTTCGCTCCAGTTTTGTGCCCCATCATCACCGACCGTTCTCTTGCTTGATTTAACGTTTGATATCTAAATGCTAATAAGTTTTTAGCTATTTTAGGATGCGTTAGAGAAAAAAAGGGCAGCATATATATCTCTGTATCCCAAAAATAATGCCCTTCATATCCTTCCCCACTTAATCCCTTTGCACAGATATTGGAGAACTTATCCCGACCAGCTGAGGCATATAACTGATATACACTGTAATTTAATGCTTCTTCAACAGATTCATCGCCCTCAAGTTCAATCCTAGCCACTTCCCAAAAGGCTTCCAAATGCTTTTTTTGTTGGCTAAACCAATACGCACTCGAGTGTTGTATTGCCTTATGAATGATCTGTCTTCCACTTTCTTCATATACCGGTGTACGGATGCTATCTGTATATACAAGAAACTTTGAAAATGTCAGGGATTCCCCTTGCTTAATCGAAGCATGTTTAAATGCAACAACACTCTCTTCTTGAACTTCATAGTCCATGTCAATATCATGTGACATCGATGCTGTCACAAACAAATTCGAATGACGCGTCTTACTCGTTATCTGGCCCAAGGCATTATTCTCCACATGCACCTGTTCAACCAATAGCCATCGTTCACGTTCAGAAGACACTCGAGGATCATTCTTATCTGCATAGTTATTGACATGCCCATTTAGCGTCGATAAAATAGAGATATCTCCCGAATAGTTCATCGATGTAATCATATACTCTATGACAGCAAGTTCTAATTGTTCAAAAGATGCCATCTTTCGAATACGTATGACAAGATGATGACCTTTTGGAGATATCCACTCTATGTGACGGACATTGTAACCTTCCATAATATTTAGCTTGCGTTCCAACATCACAACCTTTCCATCAAACAAAGAAAATTCTTCATCATCAATGCGCAGAATAATTGTCTGCCCATCTATTAGATTCAGCATTTTCTGGGCTGTCTTTGGAAATCCATAAGCGCTTTCTCCATACTTTATCTCAACATCTTCATAAAAACCATTGATATATGTTCCACGTATCGTTTGAAAATCGCTAGGATATCCTTCTTCAAAGTTTCCTCGTAATCCAAGATATCCATTTCCAACAAATTGCAAACTTTCATCAACGAGTAACTGTTCATTTGTTAACTTTGAATTTTTCATCTGCCCTCTCCTAAACTTCTTTTCAAACATTGATATTTACTTGATTGATCCTGATACCATGCCTTTAATAATATGTTTTTGTGCAAGTAAGAATCCGACAATGATAGGGATGGCTGCCATTAAAACCGCTGTCATAATTAAATCCCACTTTTTAACAAAGGATCCTGCAAAGGCCATAATGGCAAGTGGAATCGTCTGAATATCTTGTCCGATACCAAGAATAAGCGATGGTAATAAGAAGTCATTCCAAATCCAAATACCATTCAAGATAATGACTGTAACAAAAATAGGTTTTAAAATCGGTAAAATAATTTTGAAGAAAGTCTGAGGTTTTGTGCACCCATCAATCGTTGATGCTTCCTCAAGTTCAAGAGGAACAGACTTAATAAATCCATGAAACATAAAGACAGACAATGGCGTACCAAATCCAATGTAAGCAAAAATCATTCCATGATAAGTTCGAAGCATTCGTAAGCCCGTAGCTTCATATATCATTCGAAACAATGCAACCAGTGGAAACATGACCACTTGAAATGGAATGATGAGTCCACTTAAGAAAAGTAAAAAGATAAATCCTGATACTTTTGTTTTTGTTCGCACCAAAACCCATGCCGCCATGGCAGAAAAAACTGAAATAGTCACCAAGGATCCAACAGTAATAACCACCGATGAAAAAACACTTGAGGAGTATTCAATGCTTGGCCGACTCCAAATGTCTGCCATATTGATAAATAATTGACCCCAACGTTCTGGTAAGGCTATGGGATCTGTAATAATCTCAAGAGATGCTTTTGCCGCATTAATAACAACAATAAAAAAAGGAAACATGGCAATTAAAAACATTATCAACGTTATAAATGTCAATACAATATTAAGGACTTTTCGTTTTTTAAACATTATATTTCCACCTCTTTCTTCTTGTTATAATGCACTTGTGCCATAGACATAACGGACAATATGACAAAAAATACAATCGCTCTAGCTTGTCCTTCAGCCATATTGTTAAACTTAAATGCCACATTATAAATATGCATCGCTAAAAGTTCAGTCGAATTTACAATTTCACCACGAAAAGTTGCTGATGGTCCTCCATTGGTAAGCGCAACAATAATATCATATTGCTTAAAGGAATTGACTAGGGTTAAAAATGATGTAATTGTAAACGCCTGCGCTATCATCGGCAATGTAATACTTTTAAATCGATGCCAATAATTTGCCCCGTCAATTTCACTTGCTTCAATTAGCTCTTGAGGAACATTTAAAAGCGCCGCCACATAAATCATCATAATATACCCTGCATATTGCCAAGTAAATGCCATAATTAGCCCCATTAATGCCAATTCGGGATCTGCAAGAATAAGCACATCTTCAAGGGCAGATGATCCCACAAGACTTCCAATGGCCGGAACAACACTTTTAAAAATAAACTGCCAAATATATCCCAGTACCAAACCACCAATTAAATTAGGTACAAAAAATCCTGCCCGATAAAAACTTTTAAATTTCACTTCACGGGTAACTAAAATAGCTAGAATCATAGCTACACCATTTACCGTGATAACACTGACAAAAGTAAATAAGAAGGTTCGAATAAACGAGTATTGAAACGCTTTATCCGAAAGCATGTTTTTATAGTTTTCAAAACCAATCCAATTGACCTCTAGCCCTGCAACCGCCGTCCAATCGGTCATTGAATAATAAATCCCCATAATAAAGGGAATAATTACAACAACACTAAAAGCGAATAATGCCGGTGCTAGAAAAGCCCAAAAGACAATTTTATCCTTTGTATATCTATTCATAAGCTGCTCCTTTACATGTCAGAATGGTAAAAGAGATACGTAATAATTATGAGGGATGTGAGAAATCCCACATCCCTCATCTATCTTTTAAATTATTTTATCTCTTCTATCTGCTTAACAAGTTGATCGATAAATTCTTCTTTTGTCAAATCTCCTTTTGCGAAACTTTCATAAATAGGTCCAAGGGTATTCATTCCAAATCCATCCGGCATATCATTTTGCAACCATGTATAGGAACCGTTTGGTTTTTGTAACCATTCAGCTGCACTTGCTGATAATGGAGTATCCGGTGTCAATGTAACATTTGTAAATGCAGGGACCATCTTCGCTTCATTAACCATATAATCATGACCTGCTTGGTTTGTAGCCATATAGTTTAAAAACGCATTAGCGGCTTCTTTGTTCTCACTATCACTATTAATAACATAGAATGATGGTGCACCGATGAAAATTGCATTATGTTCGCCTTTGACACTTGCATGTGGTGCAAAGCCCATAGGGAAATCAATGCCGTTATCCACTAACCAAGGATCAATCCAGTTTCCTTGATGAATAAATACCGATTTTCCAGTTCCAAACTGTCCAACCTGCGCATCATAGTTACCAGTGATTAACACAGCTTCATCTGCATATTCAAATAATAATTCAACCCAATCTGCATATTCTGTTAATCTTGCTACATCCGCCTCACCATTGTTTAATTTATCCAAAACTGTTGTATCGCCATATGGCAACCCAGCTGAAAGATATCCATTAAAGTTATGTAATCCTGTTACCCAACGCATATCAGGACCTGCTGCCATCGCAACAACGGAATCAATCCCTAACGTATCTTTCATACCGTCAATTTTTTCAAATGCTGCACGATATGCTTCTTGAGAAGTTAATGTTGCTGGATCTATGCCCGCTTGACTTAATAAGTCAGCATTATATGCCATTCCCCAAGCCTCTACCGCAACAGGGAATCCATAGACAACACCGTCAACAGTAAATTCAAGGTTTGTTAAATCCATCCACTCTTGATCTTCATAAGGTTCAAGTTTTGAAGACCATGTGTTATAACCGCCCATACCTTCAATAACAAATATGTCTGGTTGACGATCGGACTGGAATTCCGCTTTTAAGTTTTCAGCATAAGGTGAGTCTCCACCTGATGTCTTCACATCGACTTTGATCCCGGTTTCTTCTTCATAGGCTTTTGCAAATGCCGTGAGCTGCTCGCCAATTTCTACTTTGTTTTGATAGATAACCACCGATTCTTCAACCTTTTTGCCACATCCTGCAAATACCAGAACGAATAAACTCATGACCAATAGTAACGATAAAGCTTTTTTCATAATACTTCCTCCTTTATAGATCATCGCTTTTGTGTATTTCTTACAATTTGATACTATGTTTATCTTTGTTCTAAGGATTATTTATACATTCCCAAATCCTTGTACTGATAATTATATCTATTTTTCTATATTATTTCTTATGTTTTTCTGATATAATTTGTATATATCTTATATGAAATGAGGGATTGTATGAATCGTTCTCTAATCAAAGAAAAATTAAAGAATATGGACATGGAATATAAGCATCCTCCCTATTCATTAGAGACAAAATTATTAAGTGAAATCAGCTTAGGTTTACTTTCTGAGGCATTGACCACATTAGCTCAGATTAATGGTTTAGACCGTGCGGCTTTATCATCAAATTCTTTACGGTCTATGAAAAACTCAATGATTGCTTCTTGCACAATCTTTACTCGAGCCATTATTCGTGCAGGTGTTACTCCTGAAGATGCTTTTGATTTAAGTGATCACTTTATCAAAAAAATCGAATTGTTCGAAGACATCGAACAACTGGAGGCTTTTGAATATTCGATGGTCAAGGATTTTATTGGCTTAGTTAATGCGACCAAGACCCATCATTATTCCCAAGCCATCTCAAAGGTCATTCGCTATATTTCTGAAAATGCCACATCAAAACTTACGGTAAAAGAACTTGCTGACATGACACATTTATCCGCAGATTACTTATCCAACCTTTTTCACAAGGAAGTTGGAGTATCTATAACCACCTATATACAAGAACGAAAAATAGCTATTGCCAAAAATTTTTTAGAATTTTCAACATTAAAAATAACGGAAATTGCCTACGTACTAGAATATTGCAATTCAGCCTATTTTTCCAATGTTTTTAAAAAACAAACCGGAATGAGCCCGGCCCAATATCGAAAAAACACTTTATAAGTATTAAGTCATTTTATTTTTATCTTGCAAAATAAGAGGAGATGATATAGAATTAAGGTAGTTTAGAGGGAGTAACTTGCCCAACGGTATCAAAGTCGTCATTACGGATTGTATAATCCCGGCTTTGGTGACAAGAATTTGTTTAGTGAGACTCTACAACTTTTAATAGTTGTAGAGTTTTTTTATGTTTTATTTTAAAAGGAGAGTGAATTATGGATATTGTTTTACTCATTGTTGGTTTTTTACTACTGGTCAAAGGTGCTGACTTTTTTGTAGACGGCGCCGCCTCTATCGCTAGACGCTTTAATATCTCTACGATGGTTATTGGATTAACCTTGGTTGCTTTTGGAACAAGTGCTCCAGAACTTGCTGTAAGTATTAACGCTGCTCTTGACAAATCAAACGGTTTGGTCTTTGGAAATGTTATTGGCTCCAACATTCTTAACATTTTACTGGTCTTGGGTTTATCAGCGGCAATTACGCCTATTAGCATTCGTCTAAAAACGATTCTAAAAGAAATGCCGTTTGCCATTATAGCTACAGTTGCTACGCTGTTTATGGCTCTTGACCTGACCATTGATCAGACACCTAATGTCATCTCACGTGTTGATGGTTTAATGCTTCTCATTCTTTTTGCCATCTACTTTTATTCTATGCTCGAGATTATTGTCTTAGGCAAAGAAGAAGGAACATTTGAAGAGATCTCTGAGATGTCCCTTCCCCGAAGTCTTATATTAACCGTTATAGGAATGGCGGCCATCATTTGGGGATCAGACTTAACGGTAACAGGCGCTGTAGGTATTGCACGAACTTTGGGACTATCTGAAGTTATTATCGGATTGACCATTGTCGCTATCGGTACTTCTCTACCAGAGCTTATCACCTCTGTTGTTGCTGCTCGAAAAGGCGAAAATGATATTGCCGTAGGCAATATCATCGGTTCAAACATTTTTAATTTACTTCTCGTTCTAGGTGTCTCGGCTGTTATAAATCCAGTCATTATTGATCGATCTAGTATTCTTGATTTAAGTATCTTAACCCTTGCAATGGTTGTTGTCCTTCCCATTATGTACACTGGGAAAAAAATCACACGCAAAGAAGGAATTTTTATGTCTTTAGCCTATGTTGCATATATGGCCAGTCTTGTTTTTCGAATTATCGGTTAAGCTTTTTTCAAAAAGTGCTTTACACGTTGTAACCAAGATAATTTTTGCGTACTTGCCTTAACCGTATTTGCCTCAGTCCCCTCATTATGGGTGGGCTGAGTTTTCTTTTTATGGACAATTTCAACTGAAATCTCCGGAACCCGCTTTTTAACTGCATGGGAAGTTTGTTGTGGTTTTGATGTATGTTGATGCTTTGGCGTATGCTGGTGCTTTGGCGCACTTTTTGGCTTTGCCGTTTTATGCGTTTTATTCGCTCCAGGTAAAGCCGGCACGTGAACCGGTAATTCAGATTCTTCGATTAAACGTCCAACATGTTCTTCAATTTCATATAAGCTCATCACATCATCCGCTGTAACTAATGATATGGCTTTTCCACTATTGCCTGCACGTCCTGTTCGTCCAATACGATGAACATAACTGTCTTTTTCTACAGGTATATCATAGTTAATTACATGGCTTAACTCGTCAACATGTATACCACGTGCTGCAACATCTGTTGCGACAAGTACTTGAATTTTTCCTTTTTTTAACTTTTGAATGGTTTTTAAACGTTTGTTCTGACTAATCGCTCCATGTAATGCTTCAACATTGAATCCTCCATTCGCAAGATATTGCTTTACACGGTCAACCTCACGGCGCATATTACAAAAAACAATGACACCTGTTGGATTTTCTGCACGTATAATTCGTGATAATTGTTTGCGCTTTTCATTTTTTTCAACTCGATAATAGATTTGTTCTATCGTGTCGACTGTTTTGGTCTCAGACTCTAACTCAATAGTCAAAGGATTATCCATATATTTTCGGCAAATCTTTTGTATTTCTGCCGGCATTGTTGCTGAAAATAAGAGTGTTGTTCTTTTTGTCGGAAGATGTTTGATTATTTTTACAATTTGGTCGTAAAATCCCATATCAAGCATTCGGTCTCCTTCATCTAATACCAAAAACTCAATATGTTCAGTTTTTAATGTTCCTCGCTCCATATGGTCAAACACACGTCCAGGTGTTCCTGTCACAATATGTACACCTTTTTTTAATTGTTCAATTTCTGTTTGAATGTTATGCTGACCATACACTGCAGTTGTTGATACTTTTGTTGCTTTTGCCATCATGCGTATCTCTTTATCCACTTGCACCGCTAACTCTCTAGTCGGCGAAAGAATAAGGGCCTGTACGTCTTTTACTTGGGGATTTACACGTTGTGTGATTGGCATACCAAAAGCACCTGTTTTTCCACTTCCTGTTTTTGAACGGACAATCAGGTCTTTTTTACTCAATATAAAAGGAATACTCTCTTTTTGAACTATCGTCGGTTCTTCAAATCCCATCTCCGTAATCCCTTGAATAATTTCATCCGATACGCCTAACGCTTTAAATTGATTTTCCATAAACACCTTCCTTAAGCTATTTTCTATTTTATCCCTTGTTTTGCAATAATATCCAGTCCAAGACCCACACTCGCCAAAGGTTCTTTTGCCTTGACAATGTCCACGCCTGTTTTTTCATGTATAAACCTGTCCATTCCTAATAACATGCTTCCACCACCTGTAAGCATAATTCCATCTAACGATATATCTGCCGCCAACTCTCCAGGCGTTTTTTCAAGGACGCCTAAAATGGCATCCAATATCTGACTAGCAACAACTTTAAATACCGGTACAGTCTCATTACGAGAGATTTCTATGCTTTTTGGCAGCCCAGAAACCAAATCTCTTCCGGTAATGGTTATCTTACTATTATCTTCATCCGGAAACAATGCACCTATCGAAACTTTTAATCGTTCTGCCGTTTTATCTCCAATAAGAAGGTTATAGCTGTTGCGAATATATCGGATCATCGCTTCATCAAAATCATTACCTGCCACCTTAAGTGAGGTACTTAAGACAATTCCTCCAAGAGAAATCACTGCAACATCTGTCGTTCCTCCGCCAATATCAACAAGCATGCGCCCCACCGGTTCGCCTATACTTAGTCCACTTCCTATTGCTGCAGCAATAGGCTCATCAACAACTGTGACTTTTCCTGCACCTGAATGGTAGGCAACATCTTCTACCGCTTTTTTTTCAACTTCTGAACCACCACTAGGTGCACATATAATCATTCGAGGTTTTGACTTTCGGCTTATCCCTATCTTTTTTAATAAGAATTCAATCAATTTTTGGGCTGAATCAAAATCCGAGATCACTCCTTGTGAAAGCGGATGTATCGCTTCAATATTATCGGTTGTCCTTCCCACCATATCTTTTGCTTCATGTCCCGCTGTCAAACAGCGCTTAGTTTTTCGATCGATTGCAATTACTGTCGGCTCATTATAGACTAATCCTTTTTTTGAGTCATATACTAATGTATTGGTTGTTCCAAGATCTATAGCAATTTTCTGTTTAAACATACGACTTCCTTTCCAACGTTCCTTTTCTATTCGTTCTCAAATAATATCATCCACACTTATTTTAGCATCTTTTTTGAAATTAACCAATCAATATTCAAAAAAAGCGTTAAAAAGACTAAATGCATTTGTTTATCACAAGCATTTAGTCTTTAAATTATTTATTCACGCTTTTATCTTTTGCCTTACCACAAGTGATGGACATGGGGACGTATCAACGTATCATATACTTTACGCACTTCCATCATCACCTCATCTGAGAGCGCTTCAATTTTTGAACTATTTGTATTTTGGCGTACCTGCTCTACCGTTTTTCCTCCGGGAATAACACAACTTACATCCGGATTCATTAGAATCCACTTCAATGCAAACTGTGCCATTGAAATATGTTCCGGCTGAATTCTTTTTAACTGTTCAACCGCTTCAAGACCTACTTCATAAGGAACACCGGAAAAGGTTTCTCCTTTGTCAAATGCTTCCCCTTGACGATTAAAGAAACGATGATCATCTTTTTCAAACGTAGTCTGCGCCGTCATCTTTCCAGTAAGCATCCCACTAGCTAAAGGAACGCGTGCAATAACACCTACATCATTAAGGCGCGCTTTTTCAAAAAAAGTTTCTTCCGGTTTCAATCGGAACATATTATATATGATTTGTACTGTAGCAAGATGTTCATAGTCCATTGCTCTTAAGGCCTCTGACACCTTTTCAACACTGACGCCGTAATGTGCAATTTTTCCTTCTTTGACCAGTCCATCAAGGCCATAGAATAACTCTTCATTTTCATATACTTGAGAGGGAGGACAATGCAACTGAAGCAAGTCCACCCGTTCAACATCAAGGTTCTTCAAACTACGTTCTAAAAATTGACGAATATTTTGTATCGAATATCCGGATGCGATATGCGGATCTAAACGTCGTCCTGCTTTGGTTGCAATATAAATCTTGTCTTTGTGGCTATTCGCCAGTTTTCCAAGCAAACGTTCACTGCGACCATCACCATATACATCTGCTGTATCAAAAAAGTTAACCCCTTGGTCAATCGCTTCTTGTATTGCTCGCATACTGGTATCGTCATCAACCGTTCCCCAAGTTCCTCCAATTGCCCATGACCCAAAGGAAACTTCCGAAATCTCATATCCTGTCTTACCTAAGATTCGATACTTCATATCTACGCCCTCCTTAATTGAAATTATATTGTGTTACAATCGGTTCTCTTTTTTGTGAAATATCTTGAAAATATTCATAATAGCATATTCCTAAAAATGATCCTGAAATATTGACTACATTTTTATAGCCAAGACCTTGCAATGCCATGATAGCGTTATAGCTTCGTTGAGATGATCGGCAATGTAGGTAAACGGTTTGGTCTTTTGGTACTTCATCGATACGCTCACGCAATTCACTTAGCGGAATGTTAATCGCATTTTTCAAATGCCCATAAGCATATTCACCTTTTTCGCGAACATCAATAATCTTTGCATTGTTTTCCACTAAACTTCGCACTTGACTTACCGGAACTTGTTTGACAACTCCGTCTAAAATATTCAAGCCCACAAGTGCTGCAAAATTTACGACATCTTTTGCTGTTCCAAATAATGGTGAATAGCACAATTCCAATTCTTTTAAATCCTCAAGAGTTCCCCCCATGGTAATCATCGTTGCAATAACGTCAATACGCTTATCGACATTCCCTTTTCCAATCGCTTGGGCACCAAGAATACGTCCTGTCGGATATTCAAAAATCAGTTTAAAATGCATTGTACTTGCATCTGGAATTAATCCAACTTTATCTCCCGGCATCACATAGACAAAATCATAGGCTATGTTTGCCTGTTGAGCCGTTTTTTCATTCAATCCCGTTGATGCAGCGTTCATGTCAAATACACGTACAACCGAAGAACCTATAACCCCTTTATTGGTATGCGATTTTCCAAATATATGATCTGCTGCCGCTCTAGCTTGACGTTGAGCCGGTCCTGCAAGTGCTAGGCGTGTAGGTCGGTGTGTCAATTGATGGTAGACTTCGATTGCGTCCCCAACAGCATATATATCCGAATCACTGGTGAGATAATTGTGATCAACTTTGATGCCTCCAGTTTCTCCGATTTCTAATCCTGCCTGTTTGGCAAGTGCTGTTTCTGGGTATACCCCAATGGACATAACCACTAAATCCGCTTCAACTTCCCGTCCGGATTGCAGTCTAATTGAATGGTCGTCTACTTTTTCTATCCCATCACTCACAATAAGATCTATCCCTTTATCTAGCATCTCTTTATGAAGGATTTGAGCCATATCAAAGTCAAAAGGTCCCATTACCTGATTAAGTGCTTCCACCAAACTAACATGAATCCCTGCCATGTGCATATTTTCCGCTACTTCAACACCAATAAAGCCGCCACCCACTACAACCGCTTTTTTCACAGCATTTGCATCGATATAGGCTTTTAATTTTTTGATATCAACAACATTTCGAACCACAAAAACATTTTCATTATGAATACCTTCAATGGATTGTGGCAAAATAGGATTCGCTCCTGGTGATAACACAAGTTTATCATATTCTTCTTCATAAGTTTCTTCTGTCAATTGATTCTTTATGACAATCTTCTTTTCATCTCGTTTGATTTCAATAACTTCACTATGAATTCGTGCTTCTATATTATATTTTGATTTAAATGATTCCGGATCCATCATGACAAGCCAATCACTGTTTTCTACCACACCGCTCAAATGATAAGGGAGTGAACAATTTGAAAAGGACACATGTGGACCTCTTTCAAACATAATAATCTCTGCTGTCTCATCAATTCTTCTTGCTCTAGCTGCTGCTGAAGCACCCCCGGCAACACCACCAACTACCAGTATTTTTTTACGCATCGTACATCTCCTTTGTTTATTTATTGTCTTTATTGTCTTCAACTTTTCATTGACCATTTTTTAACAAATTAGTCTAGGACATTTATCCCTATTATACACCATATATCCTTGTTTTTGTCATAAGAATATATTATTATAATATTACAATCTATTATGACAAGGAGCCTTTATGAATATTGAATATCTCAAATCATTTTACTATATCGCAAACTTAAATAGTATTTCAAAAGCGAGCAAAGTGTTACATATCTCGCAACCCGGCTTAAGCCAGCAGTTAAAAAAGCTTGAAGGTGAAATCGGACACCCTCTTTTAACTCGTACATCTCAAGGTGTCCTTTTGACCTCAATCGGAGAGGTCGTTTTTAAATATGCCACCTCTATTTTTCACTTGGAAAATGACCTTCATGAATCTATTCACAGTCTAATTAGCGCTCAAGATACTTTATCCATTGCCGTTTGCAAAAACTTTGGGTCTTTTTATCTTGCCACAAAAATTCATGCTTTTAAGACGCTTTATCAAGATACACATATGATAATTGATACCTACCCATCCCATGACGTTGTGAGTAAAGTATGTAGCCACGACTATAACATTGGAATCACCATGTTTCCTGAACAGCTTCATCAACTTCAAGCAACTCCATTTTTTAAAGATCAACTCGTCTTATGCACTGCCCCAAGCTTTAAGGCTGACACAATTGATGTGAATGATCTGGCTAATCTCCCTTTAATTGTGCGTGAGACAACCTCCAGCACCTATGAACGCATTAAGCTCTTTATGGAAAGTTCCACACTAAATACCATGGATAATTTATCCCCTATATTTTCATGCAATTGCTCAAATATCATCAAAAATACTCTTATCTCTGGTAATGGATTTAGCTTTTTGCCACTCAGCAGCATTCAACACGAATTAAACACCCATCAACTTAAGATCATTCGAGTGAACAACGCACCTTGCCAGCTGCTTTCCTTTCAATACGCCTTTGTACAAAGACCTCAGTATAAACTCAATACTTATGAACAGGCCTTTAAAGATTTTCTTCAATCTCTACCATCAATTGCCGCATTTTAGGTAAAAAAACATGCGTTAAATCATGGATTTGTTCTTCGTCTTTGGCTTCGAATGCATATTGGAGATTTTTTGCCAACTGATGCATTTCATGACAGCCAAGATTTCCCAAACTACCTTTAATCTTATGGATCATTTCTCGGCTTTGATTATATTGCTTGCTAGTCACTAGTTTGTTAAAATAATCTACAAAATGCTTGTTCTCCTCATAGAACGCATTAAGTACTTGCTGGTAGAGTTCCTTATTATGGCCAAGTTGCTTCATACCTTCTTTTTCATTAAGAATTTGTGGTTGTATTAGGTCACGGCTTGTCTTAGACGCTTGACGTCTCTTTGCATCTTGCTTATTAATTATTTCATGAATAGTCTTTGCTAATTGGGATGGCTCAAAAGGTTTCCCAATAAAGTAATGCATTCCATGCTCTTCACATTCTTCTTTGACCCCTTCAATCATATCTGCAGTCATAGCTACAATAGGAACATCCGGGGAGATACTACGTATGGCTCTTGCCGCTTCATAACCATTCATAATAGGCATATGTAAATCCATAAGTACAATACTCGTCTCATCTTTATGTTTTTGAAACGTTTCAACCCCTTCTTCTCCATTACTTGCAATAAGAATCGTATATCCGGCTTCTTCCAATAATGAGCCTGCAATCAATTGGTTGGTTACATTATCTTCAATTAGTAAGATGGTATGTGTATTTTCCTCCACTAGGGTAACGCTTTGAGAAGACGTTCTTTCATAATTATGTCCATACAAATCAATAATTCCATTAAACAGTACCGAAGGAATCAACGGTTTTCCAATACCAATATCAACATCGTATCTTTCCATCTGTTCAAATAAATCTTCACGCATGACTGGTAATAACATAATAATCTTAGGAACTTTACTGATTTTTTCATTGCTTTTTAAGTTTCTTGTAAAATCAAAAACCGATTCCGTATCAATATCATAATCTAAAATAACTAAATCATAAAGATTCTTATGCTCAATCCACATTTTCCCATCGACTATTGTTTCCATGATTTGGCAAGACATTCCAAAGCTTTTTAGATAACTTGTAATGCGTTCATTTAACGGTTCATTATTGGAGATAATTAATGTATGCAAATGGTTTAGATTTGTTTTTTTTATGTTTTCACGATAAGCTTTTTCCCGCTCTTCATCAATTTTTACAGGTAATTCAACCCGAAAAATCGTTCCTTTATCTTCTTCACTTTCAACAGAGACGGTCCCATCCATCGTGTCCACCAGATTTTTAACAATGGAAAGCCCAAGCCCTGTCCCTCCAAAACGTCGATTAATACTCGCATCCGCTTGCATAAAAGGTTTGAATAAATGCTTTAGTTGATCCTGGGTCATGCCAATCCCAGTATCTTCAATATAAAAGCAAAGCTTATGCATATCATCTTCTTCTGATTTATTCACTTCCACAGACACATAGATATGTCCTGTTTCTGTAAACTTAGCCGAATTATTCAAAAGGTTTAATAATATTTGTTCAATCCTCTTCTTATCTCCAATAAACCAATTAGGCAACTCTGGGCTTTTGTTAAGCTGAAGCTCCACATTAGTCTCTTGCAAACGATAGGAAATGATACTTAGAACATTCTGAATAACGGACTCAATATTAAAAGGCATATTTTCAATCTCAACCTTGCCCGCTTCGATTTTGGAAAAATCGAGCAAATCATTGACGATGCCAAGCATTGTATTTGCTGCTTGGGTAATACGGTCTAATTGAACTTTTTGCGCAGCTGTTGCTTGCTTTCTTTTAAGAATATAAGAAAGGCCAATAATGGCATTTAACGGTGTTCGTATCTCATGAGACATCCTTGCCATAAAACTTGATTTTACTTGACTTGCCTTTTCAAGCTCTTTTTGGATCCGTTCACGCTTTTTCACTTCTTTGCGCAAACGTACAATCCAAAACAAAGAAACACCCAGACTTACAAAAGCTATAAAAACAATCCCGATGATAATTCGAAAAAAAGGTCCGTAGTCCACTGCATTGACAACGCCAATCCAACGTTCATGAATTGCAATACGCTCGCTTTCACTAATAGAATCCAATCCTTTATTGATGATGGACTGTAATTGTGGCCAGTCGTTTCGTATACCCAAGTGAAGTCCTAATGGTTTTTCTGTTTCAAAAGTAATATATCGTAAATTGGTCAATCCATTCGAATGAATAATATAATTCGTTGTAGCCAAATTACCTACATAAACCTCTTCATTTCCACTAGCAACGCTAGTTAAAGCCGTCTCAACCGACTCATATAGACTAAGATTAACCTCCCCTTGTTCCATTAGATAACTATGATGGGAACTATTTCTTTGTGTTGCCACCGTATGTTCTGCAAGATCCTCTATTTTTTTTATGTCCTGATTATCCGATTGGGTTACAAGGACCCGCTTAAAGTTATAATATGGATTTGAAAAAAGAAAAAATTCTTCTCGCTGCACAGTTTTTGACAATGCAGGTAGAACATCAATTTCTTTATTTAGCGCTGCATCATATGCCTCTGGCCATGTTAACCCCTCAACGATTTCAAAAGTAATGCCTGTGCGTTCACTGATAAGTTCCAAATACTCTGCTGTTATTCCTGTATAATTTTCATTAATATCTAAATACTCAAAAGGCATAAATTCCGGGTCAATCCCCAAGCGAATCGTCGGATGGGTTTTAATAAATTCTTGTTCTTCTTCTGTAAAAACTATGGCTTCACTATTTAGAGCCATGCTGCTTACACTAAAAAAACACACCATTGCAAACAAACTTAAGATAACATGTACTCTCCTCATCAATCCACCTCATCATTCCATATGATCTTTAATTGCATCCCATAATGTTTCTTCAATATCTGCAAAGATTTCCACTAGATCAGGATCAAAGTGTTTCCCGGCTTCTGCTTGAATCATTTCAATCGCTGTCTCATGGCTAAAGGCTTCCTTATAGACACGTCGACTAATAAGCGCATCATAGACATCTATAATGGCCATTAACCTTCCTGCCAGAGGAATATTATCACCTATTAACCCATAAGGATATCCACTTCCATCAAACTTTTCATGATGTGCGCCCACGACATCCATTGCAGTTTGAATAAATGTTGGTACTCCATTTTTCTCAGGTAGCTCTTTCTTTAATGCATCAACGCCATATATAACGTGTTCTTTCATCAAAGCATATTCTTCAGTTGTTAATTTTCCGGGTTTTAGCAAGATGTGATCTGGAATCCCCACTTTTCCAATATCGTGGAGTGGTGTTGTCATAACAAGTTCTTCAATGCAGTCTTGGGTCATAAGATTGGCGTATTGAGGGAGTGTTTTCATATGATTACACAAAATCCCCATCATTATCTGTGTTCGCGCTGTATGCTTGCTTGATTCAAAATTGCGTATCTCCAACAATCCAACCAAAGCATTAATGGTTATATTTCTGGTAATCACCAGTTCATTCGTACGTTCAGATACCATGGTATCTAAACGTACATTGTCCATTTCCATAAGCGTTTGTGCCTTTTTGAGACGAAGGTGGATATCAATGCGTATCCTTAGTGATTCAATATTTAGCGGCTTTCGTATATAATCGACGGCTCCAAGTTTTAACCCTTTGATTTCATTTTCAATTTCATCCGCATTGGTCAAAATAATGGTACGAACCCCAAGAAATTTTTTATTTTGTTTTAGCGCTGTTAATACCTCAAATCCATTCATTTTGGGCATATTAAGATCTAAAATCATCAAATCAATTGATTGATGATATAAGATTTCCATAGCTTTTTCCCCATCTTCTGCAACGAAAGTCTCATAATCGCTTAGCATATTTTGAATAATTAATCGGTCGGTTATGGAGTCATCAACGATCAGTATTTTCATTTTCTCACCCCTTACTTCTTATTCACAAAGAGACTAAGACATCAGCCGTTTCTCCCCTTTAATATCTTGAATCGGCTTTATGTCCTGTGTAACCTCTAATGTGCCTAAAAACTCTCCCTGTTTGCCACGTACTGCATAGTAACGTATCAGTACATACATTTCACCCATTTGGATCCAAAAATCTTCATTATCTTTTTTTCCTGAGCGCAAATCCGCAACAATCTGCTCGACGACATGAACACTTTTGGGGGGATGGCAGTGTTTGACCTCACGCCCAATAATGGTTTTGGGTCGATCAAAAATCCGTTCTTTTCCCTGGGTAAAGTACTTAACTTTATCATCTGCTCCAACAAATGTCATGTCAATGGGTAGCGTGTTAAAGATCGCATTGATTTCTTCAGCGCTCAGGCTTCCGGCATCAAAAGGGATATGTCCCACCGGCGCGGGTGTATCCTTGCCATCCTTGGTTGTGGCAGTAGCTTCTTCTTGAGGTCCTCTCCATCTAGACACACTGTTAAGCATGGTAAAACCAATCTCCGCACTGTTTTGCTCAATCGATTGCCATTCTGATGTTTGAAGTGTCTCAAGCGCCATAGGAAAAAGAATGTCTTCTTCCTTAAATATCATCTCGTGAATGTGATGGACTGCACCACGAACAGCTTGATTAAGTTCTGCTAGCTGCATTACTTCATGGTCCATGAGTTTTTGAATATTTTTTATGTGTTGGCGAATCTCATCATCAACCCCCCACATAACTTGAGGTGGTGCTGTTATATTATATTTTTCTAAATAGGGAAACAATAATTGTTCTTTTCTCGTATAGTGTCGATCAATTGTTTTTAGTTTATCAATGGCACTTCGAAGCAGTTCAGCATGTTGTTCATCATTTGTTTCAGTAAATCGTGATAGATACGGAAGCACTTGTTGTTCAATGAGCATCTCAATCGCACGATTTTCTTTTTTAAATGTATGAATAGGATGCCCTTCATCAAAGTCTTCAATGACAAACCCATCCTCTGCATGAATTTGTTCAATAGATCCTTTAAATACTGATGCATGGACATCACAAAGCTTTTGAATCTGCTCCACAGGTAGACCTTCATTGACTAAGGCCTGTTCCATCTGCGTAATCTCAACTGCTGATATACCATCTGTTAATGCTTCAAACTCCCGCTTTACCTCTTCAACTGTTGCACCTGCATGAAGCTTTCCAATGATTTTTTTTAATTCTTGTTGTCGATACTGTTGATTATTAATAAACTCACTCATATGCTCCCCCTATCTTAAACAGGTTAATTGTCATATGCTTATTTTATCACAACAAAAACTATAAAACAATGTTACTTATATCCCCATATACCTACTTTGTTTTTTTTCGCTTCTTGTTCAAGTTTTTCAAACACTTCTACGTATTTTACATTGGGTGGATATGTCGCAAGTGTTGCATGTCCCTGTTCAAGCAATGTTTTATTGAGCATCTTATCTTCATAATATACATAAGCTAGAACACGTCCATAGCGATCGCGTTCTTGAGCATCGAGTTCAATGCTCACTGTTTTGCCTTCCACCAGCTCTTTGGTAAAGGTACTGGCGATTTCTCCGTAGGGCACATTCTTCTCTGCATTTGGGTGAACTGACTCCGGTGTATCCACACCAATTAAGCGCACACGTTCTTCCACATTATCTATGTTAATAATCAATGTATCTCCATCAACCACCCGTATAACGCTATATTGTTGGTCAAGGGATTGTCCATTATTATCTTGTTGCATAAACTTTGCAATGGTCGTCTCATCAACGCCAAAATAAATAGCAATAATCGCTATAACAAAGCTAATTATTGCTTTTTGTAATTTCTTTTTTTGTGTTGTACTCATAATAATCCTCTCCATTTGTTTAATATTGAGAGCTTATTGTATCATACTTTCTTTGAATAGACTACTGCATTCCTATGAAGATAAAACAAATTGATCGGCTATCTCTTGCAAGCCTTTAGAGAGTTGATTCAAATGCATACTTGATTGAGTAATGTCTTCAAGCATCTGCCTTTGCTGTTGCACCGCCTTAGACATACTGGTTGTTCCTTCTTGATTCTTTACACTGATCTCTACAAGAACTTGTACGCCTTTTTCCATTTCTTGAATACGAGCATTAATTTTTTGCCGCGAATCATGTAATGTTGTCACGTGATTTTTGGCATGGTTTATCGCTGATTCTATATCCATATATGCTGTTTTTGTGTTCTTGACGCTTGTTACTTGCTGCTGATTGATTGTTCGCAGCTCTTTTATCTCATGCTCCACGGCATGGGTATCTGCACTTAATTGTTCGATAATTTGATTAATATCTCGACTATATGCCGTTGATTGTTCCGCCAATTGACGGATTTCATCTGCAACTACCGCAAAACCTTTACCATGTTCTCCGGCTCTTGCCGCTTCAATGGAAGCATTTAGACTTAATAGATTTGTGCGTTTGGCAATCTCCGTAATTAAGCTACTCGCCTTGGCTATATTTTCAAAACTCTTATGCGAATGCACTATACTGGTATATAGACGTTGGCTTGTATCTTTTGCTTGGATATTTATATATGTATTTTCCTCAACCACTCGCATCCCTTCATCAACACTTGTGTTTGCCTCTATGATTTTTTGGACAATGGTTGCCAATTGATTAGAATCATTGTGTATCAGTGTATTAAGTTTAACCATTTCTGTAAAGCTATTTTCTGCATTTTCTTTTTGAACACAAGACCCTTCATCAATCGTGTTGACTTCTCCAACAATTTGCTCAGACGATAACAATGATGTGTAAATATTTTGATGCACTTCATCTGCTGTATGGCGTACATCCTTTGAGAACTCTTGTAGGTTTCCCATTATCTTTTTTAGATTATCTCGAATCGTTATGACGGATTGTTCTAATTGCCCGATTTCATCCAATCGCTGTTTGGTTTGATCAAACTCAACGTTTAAATTAAAATCCGCCAATTGATGCATCTGCCGTGTTACCGTTTGAATCGGGCGACTAATACTTAATGCTATTGCTGTCGCAATACACAGAGCAATGGCTAAAAGAGCAATTGAAAAGCTAATGATGCGTTTTAGCATTTGGGTAACCGATGCAAAAATCTCTTCGACATCCATCTCGACAATTAATCCTGTCGGTGCATTTCCAAGAGAAATAATTTGCATGGTTCCATAGACTTGTTCTCCTGACATTTTTTCATATTGTTGTGAATAAATATAATCTACTTGTTTATCTGTAATCCACTTCGTAATATGTTCCCCAGATGTTTTTTCTAACGTCTCTACATCTTCGGTATTCGTCAAGATACTTCCATCCATATCCACAATATATGCATTGGCACTATTTCCCAACTGTTCAATCCCTTTAACGACAATTTGATGAATGGCCTCCTGGTTTAATACGATATTAATCGTTCCTATAACTTCCCTTGGATTTGAATCTGATTCAAAGATTGGTGTTGCCAATACGAGAATGTCTTCTTGAATAAAGCTATTATAAAAAAAATCCGACCAAGTCTGTTTTCCTGCCATCGCCTGTTCTTTATAGTCTCCAATCGCCACAAGCGGTGCCAAATCCAAAGGATTATAATTATGGCTATATACAATTTCTCCGTACTTATTGGTCACAAAAACATCGGTATAGCCATAACGTTTAATAGGAATCGAAAAAAAATCTTCAAATGCTTTTTGAATCTGACTAATCTCTGTATTATTGAGCATAAACGTATTTAAACGTTCAAGATTTTTTACAACAATCTGAGAATTTGCCAAGATATCTGCATCCCCTTTACGGACAGATAGGTAATCTTGAATACGATCATTGGTCAATGTTGTGAACATCTGTTGATTCAATCGTATTTCATTTTGAATCGTTTGTGTTGATGCACAGGTAGCATAGCTACTAATAACAAGGATGGGAATTATTGAAATGAGTACCATCATTATAAGTAATTTATATAGTATCCCCATGTCTTTAAACTTATAAGTATAGCGCATGTCTCTCCTCCAAAAATTTTTATCTTTTAATATCTATTTTGGAATTTATTTCGAATAATAATCGCAAGTGAATTCATAAAAAATAAAGTTAATAACAAAACAACACTCGTTGCTGCTGCAAGGTTTGCATATTCCTTTGTAAGAACCGTGTCAAGTGTCCAATAATAAATTTGAATCGGCAACGCAGTAAAGTCGTCCATAATAGATGTCGGTGTCTTTAATATCAATGTCGGTATCCCCAAAACAACTAATGGTGCCGTCTCACCAATGGCACGTGACAATGACAAGATGGACCCGGTCATAATCCCGGGCAACGCCGCAGGTAAAACCACCTTGCGAACGGTTGTCCATTTTGTAGCTCCAAGAGCATACGATGCCTCACGCATACTATTTGGAACTGCTCGAAGAGCTTCTTGGCTGGATACAACAATAATAGGAAGGACTAATAAGGACATCGTCAAGCCTCCTGCAAGTACACTCGAGCCTAGGTTCAATAACCGTCCAAATACCGTTAATCCTAAAAGTCCAAAAATTACAGAAGGTACACCCGACAGATTTGAAATATTGGTATTAATTAGGTTACGTACAAATCCTTTTTTTGAATATTCTTCCATGTAAATAGCCGTTCCCAATCCCAAGAACAAGGTAACCGGTGCAACGACGGTCATCAGCAACAAGGTTCCTATAATAACACTTTTTATCCCTGCTCGTTCAGCCCTTATGGATAATTTTCCTGTCAAAAAATCCCAATCCAGCCACCCAATACTTTGACTGACCACTTGATATACCAAAATCCCAAGCACAATGAGCGCAAAGATAATCGTCAAAAGGAAAGCTTTTCGTGCAATCTGGTCTAGCATCACACGTCGTCGCATTCGCGCTTGCATTTGTTCATTTGTAACTAGTTTTCGCATTCCATGTTGTATATCGCTCATATTAATATTCCTTTCGATATTTTTTGATAATAAATCTTGCCAACATGTTCATAAGCAACGTAAATATAAACAAGAGCAACCCTACTGCATATAAACTATAGTAGCCTGTTGTTCCACTCCCTGCATCACCACTGGTAAATTCAACGATATATGCCGTCATCGTCTGCATGGGTTGCGTTACATCCAATGTAAAGTTTTTTGCACTACCACTTGCAATTGTTACAATCATCGTCTCGCCGATAGCCCTTGATATAGCAAGAACAAAGGATGCTATGATTCCTGACATAGCAGCAGGTACTATAACCTTAACTGCCGCCTCTAAGCGTGTTGAGCCCATTCCAATCGCCGCTTCTCGAATTCCACTAGGGACTGCACTCATGGCATCTTCAGATAAAGATGTTACAATAGGTATAATCATAATCCCCATAACAATTCCGGGACTCAAGGCATTTTTAGAACCTAGGCTAGGAATTAGCCGCATCAGTAATGGTGTCACGAAAGAATACGCAAAAAAACCATACACAATGGTTGGAATTCCCGCTAGCAATTCAATAATAGGTTTTAAAACTTTTCGCATGTTTGTTGAGGCAAACTCACTTAGATAAATAGCTGCAGATAAGCCAACAGGAACGGCTACAATCATTGCAATCGCTGAAGTGACTATTGTTCCCATAATCAGTGGCAAGAATCCAAATCGAGGATTCTTGGCATTTAGTGGAGCAAGTTCTGTGCTAAAAACTTCACGAAGTGGAACTGCCGCAAAAAAATGGGATGCATCTACGATAAGTGTCACTACAATTCCTATGGTTGTTACTATGGAAATTGATGCAATTATTAATAAAATTATTGGAACCAAACGGTCCCCCCATCGCGATTGTCCTTTTTTTATACTTTTTGGTCGAACGATATCAGACATCAAAACACTCCATTCTTCTCTTAATAATTCTTTATTTTTTTACACTCCTAAGCGAATAGTAGAAAAGTTCCTTTTGGCATTAGACAAGACGAGAGAATGTTCTCTCGCCTAAATGCTCATCAAACCCCTTAACTTGTGGACTATTATTTAATCCCATCCAACTGCGCTTGATATTGTTCATATACTGAGTCCGGCATTGGTGCAAAGCCATTTTCTCCAGCTAGACGTTTTGCACCTTCTGGTGATACGACATACTTTGCAAAGTCAAGTACTTGAGGTTTTTCTTTTGCATATTGAACATTCAAATATGTAAATACCGGTCGGGTAAATCCTGCATATGCAAGGTCTTCTCCAATTGTATCAACCGCTGGTTCAACCGGTCCATTCCCAAAATCTATATTCACTGCTGATAATTTATCTGTATTGGACACATAGTATCCATATCCAAAAAAGGCAATGGCATTTACATCATTTGATACAAGATCAACAAGGGTTGAGTATTCTTGTTGTAGATTTGCCGTAGCAACCATATCTTGCTCGTCTAATAAGTTTTCATAGAAAAACTCATATGTTCCATGGTTTTCATTGGGTCCATAGAATTTAATCTCTTGTGCCGGCCATTCTCCACGTATATCTGACCAAAGTACAACATCATCTTCTGCATAGTGCCCTGAGATATACATATTTAAGACTTCATCTTTTGTCATTTCTGTTGCCCAATCATTATCTTTGTTAATAACCATTGTCAAGCCATCATACGCAAGCTTAAACTCATATACATCGTCTCCGAAAGTTAACCCATTTGCTTCAAGTTCTTCAACTTCTGTATCTTTGATTTTTCGAGACGCATCTGAAAAGTCTGTCTCGCCAGGAATAAATTTTTTAAATCCTGCACTTGAACCTGCCCGTCCAACTTGTACACTTACATCTTCTTGTTCATTAATCATATATTCTTCAGCAATATGTGCCATCAACGGATAAACTGTTCCTGAACCATCTACAATAACAGCCCCTTCTAATGCTTGTGTTTGCGCTGTTGTTGAATCATCTTTGTCTGAAGTTGCTCCACCTGAATCTTGGGTTGATGCTTCATCATTTGTTTTTTGCTGTTCATCTTGTCCACATCCTGCAACCGCAATCATCATGACTAAAACCAATACGAATGCTAATATTTTTTTTCTCACTTTTTGTTCCTCCCTAAATCTGTTTTTTAAGTACAAGAACACTATACCACCGGAACGTAAAAACCATATCATTCATATGTAAAGTCTGTGTAAAGAAAAAAGAAGTGTTCTTAGGAACACTTCTTAGGTATTATATTATATTGCTTCTTATAGCAAATGAATATTAAATTCTTTGCATTTTTCAATCATCACGTTCGGCCAAATTGACGACTGTACTTCTCCAATATGTGCTTTTTGAAGGAAAAACATACATAGACGCGACTGTCCAATTCCTCCTCCCATTGTATAAGGGAGTTCACCATCAAGTAGCGCTTTGTGGAAAGGAAGCTCTTGACGGTCTAGACAATTGGCTTTTTCTAATTGGTCATATAATGCTTTTTCATCCACTCGAATCCCCATGGAAGACAGCTCAATGGATCGGTCAAGCAATGGATACCAAAAAATAATATCACCATTTAGAGACCAGTCATCATAGTCTGGTGCTCGTCCATCATGGGGCTTTCCTGAATGGAGTTTATCCCCAATTTCCATAAGAAAAATTGCCTTATGCTCTTTTGCAGCAATATCTTCTCGCTCTTTTGGTGTTTTATCCGGATACTTATCTTCCAGTTCCTGTGTAGTAATAAATGTAATGTCTTCCGGTAAAAAAGGTTCAACCATAGGATAGATATTCGCGATATAATCTTGTGTATCTTTAAATACTTGGTAAAGAGTTTTTACTGTTTCCTTTAAGGTTTGTTGGGTCCTTTGGCTTGGTAATATTGTCTTCTCCCAGTCCCATTGATCAACATAAATGGAATGAAGATTGTCCACATCTTCATCACGTCGAATTGCATTCATATCCGTGTAAAGACCTTCACCCACTTCAAATTCATATGTCTTTAGTGCCATACGCTTCCATTTTGCCAACGAATGGACGATTTCTACACGCCCATTGTTAATCGCTTTCATTTCAAATGACACCGGGCGCTCGACACCATTGAGGTTATCATTCATCCCTGTTTCCGGTAGAATAAAAAGTGGTGCAGATACTCTTGATAAACTCAAATATTTTGCTAAGGTTTGTTCAAAATAATCTTTAATTTGCTTAATTGCTTTTTCAGTTTCCTTTACCGTTAGTAATGCATTGTATTGTTCCGGTAAAAGTAAATTTTCCAATATTTTTTTCATCTATTTGCAACCTTTCTTTCCAATAAACCTATATGCTAAATCGCTTAATCAATTCCATAAGGTCTTGTGCCATTTGCGATAGCTCATTGCTCGCATTAGATATTTCTTCTGCTGATGCTGTTTGTTCTTCAATGGAAGCGGATGCTTCTTGGGTCGCGGCCGCATTTTGTTGAGCTGACGCCGACAACTCATCCACATTGACAAGGACTTTGTCTTTGCTGCGTTCAATAATTTCACTTGCTTGACTCAATCGATGTACCAGTTCTTCCGATTGCGAGGTACCTTTGGCTATTTGTTCAAATGCATTTTTTGTCGAATGAACATTTTTTTCTTGCTGTTTGGCTATTGTCGTCGACTCATCGACTTTCTCAACGGCTTTAAGGGTGCTCATCTGCAATTGTTTTAACATTTCATCGATGATGAGTGTTGTACTTCGTGATTGCTCAGCTAATTGGCGTATTTCATCTGCAACAACCGCAAACCCTCTTCCATGTTCGCCTGCACGTGCTGCTTCTATTGATGCATTAAGTGCCAATAGATTCGTCTGATCTGCAATCGCTGTAATTAAGTTACTGGCTTCACTGATCTTATCTGAGCTTTCATTGGTTTGAACAATACTCGTATGCACAATTTCTGATACTTCTGAATTTTTCTTTGTTGTCTGGTCCAATGCGTCAATAAGGGTTAAGCCTTCATTGACTTGCATGTTTATACTTCTTGATATGTTTAGTAATTCTTCATTTCGCACATGGTTTTTTTGAATTTCTTCACTTAATTGTGCGAGCGATACGGAGGCTTCTTGAGTATGTTCTGCTTGCTGATTAGCCCCCCCTGCAATCTCACCCACCGTTTGTGCTACTTCTTCTGAGGCTGTTGCCGATTGTTCTGATGTTGCTGTTAACTCTTGAGATGTTGCTGAAACCCTACTGGCTGCGTCATTAACGTTTAAAAGCAGTTCGCGGATACTTTCTGACATTGTCATCAGCGCTTGTGTCATGAGTCCTATTTCATCTTTTCGGTATATAATTCTTGAAAATTGTTGCCGATCTAATTCAGTAAAGTCTAGTTGTTCTTGTCGCTTGACAATCTCTGTCAACTGAACGATTGGCTTTGCAATGGCCTTACCTGTAAACCATGTTAGTCCAAACCCGATGATCATCGCAATCGCCACAACAAGAAGCATGACTTGCATAAGGTCATTAACACTTTTTAGTACTTCATTGGCTTGTGCTGCATTAACTAAAGTCCATTGCGTCCCGTCAATAGGCATATAGGCATTGTACAATTTTTGCCCATTAAAGGAATAATTGCTAACGCCTTTTTTTTCTGCCAAAATCATCTTAAACTCTTCAGCTAAAGGTATTAATGAAGGATCCTCAAGAGACGCATTAATCGGGTCAAACTGATTCATCACATATTCACGATTATGATGAGCAATCACTATCCCCTCTTGATTAATAATATATGCATAGCCATTTTCTCCATATCCCATGCCATCTGTAATTTCAAAAAGAGCATTACCGTCTCTTCTGGCAATCAATACCCCCAAAATTTTACCGTCCTTTTCAATTGGAACAGCAAACATAAGTACCGCTGAATTCGTCACGCGGCTAATTAAGACATCGGATACATTTCTTTCTCCACTTAGCGCCTTTTGTATATACTCTCGGTCAGATAAATCCGCTTCTTTATCCTCTAATATGTATTGAGCAATACCATCGCTTCCAACAATTCCAAAATCTAAAAATCCTAATCGTTCAACATCGTTTTTCAAATTTGCTCTTTGGATTTGAATATTCATTGTCTGAACATTTTCACGGTTTGCAAGCTCTTGAAGAATTCTTAATTGTGTGTCAAGGCTATCTTCCACATCTTTTGCCCCTGTAGTGGATAATGTGGCAAGGGCTTTTTCTACCTCACTCACCATGGCTTGACGACTCATAATTATCGATAATGAACCTAATGCTACACAAACGAATACAAAAAACAAACCAAAACGCAATATAATTGCTCGTGTAATTCCACTCTTCATCCTTATGTCCTTATCCTCTCTCCGGAATTACAGCATACGCTTTCTAAGATCTTGTGCACTTGATGGCGACAAATACCCTGGTGCAATATCAAACACTGTTTTGCAACCAAATTGTTTTTCTTGACTTAGGCGATATGCTGCTCTAGCATAAGCAACCAGTACACTGGCTGTAAATTCCGGGTTTGAATCTAGCTTTAGACTATATTCTATGACATGTCCATGTTCTTTATCCAGTCCGGTCTTACCTGTACGAATAACAAACCCTCCATGAGGTATGCCTGCATGATCAGATGCCAGCTCTTCTTCTGTAATAAAATGTACGATGGTATCATAATCTGCAAAATAGTTTGGCATTTCTTTGATTTCTTTTTCAATGCGTGCAGTATCCGCACCTTCTTCAGCTACAATAAAACACTCGCGTAAATGTTTTTCACGGGTGCTAAACTCCGGGTTGCTGCCACGACGAACAGCTTCCAATGCTTTTTCTACCGGGATGGTATATTGCTTACCATTTTTTACACCCTCAACCCGACGAATCGCATCAGAATGTCCTTGGCTAACACCTTTTCCCCAAAAAGTGTATTCTTTGCCTTCAGGTAAAATAGCTTCAGCATATAAACGGTTTAACGAAAACATTCCCGGGTCCCAACCTACGGAAATAATAGCCACTTTTTCCTCTTCTTTTGCACATGCATCAACGGCTTCAAAGTGCTCAGGTATCTTTGCATGTGTATCAAAACTATCGACTACATTAAATAGTTTTGCAAGTTCCGGGGTTTGTTGTGGCAAATCTTTGGCACTTCCTCCACAGAGTATCGCAACATCAATGTCATCTTTCATTGATGCCAATGCATCCATGGAATACGCTTTGATTCCATCTGTTGCAACATCAACATTACTTGGGTCACGTCTTGAAAAAACACCTATAAGCTCCATGTCTTCATTTTGACGTATTGCGCTTTCAACGCCGCGTCCTAAGTTCCCATACCCTACGATTCCAATTCTAATTGACATATGTGTTTACTCCTTTTTTATAGTATTTTTGCAAGTTATCATTGACATACTTTCTAATTATAACAAACAAGTCGTTTTCATGTCAAAGCTTAGTTTTCCTTATTTTCCTCATTGATAACGCGATATATATCTTGCATTTCCTCATCCAATGCTGCAAGATTTATTGCACAACGCTGCAAGCGGTGATATAAATTATTTGAAACCGGACTTTCTTTCTTATATTTCAACTTATGCTCTAAACTTGCCCAAAAATCCATCGCAATCGTTCTTATTTGTACTTCAACGCGAACAAGTTCTGTAGACTCATATAAAAATATAGGAATGGCAATAATCAAATGTAGACTTCGATATCCATTTTCTTTTGGATTTGATATATAATCTCTTTGTTCAATATAGGTTATGTCATCTTGATTAACTAAAAATTTGGCGATGCTTTCGACATCATCTTTATAGTTGCAGATAACACGCACTCCTGCAACATCCGATAAATTATTGACAATAGAGTCAATCGAGATCTCAAGGTCTTTCTTTTGAAGCTTCTTGACAATACTTTCAACGGATTTTAAACGTGATTCAATATGATGAATCGGATTGTGGTCATACTTGACTCTAAATTCTTCATCCAGTATCTCTAGTTTGGTTCGAATCTCTTTGATTGCAGCTTGATAGAGCTGCTGTTGAATGGAAAATCCTTTTTTTATCTTCGCAAATTCTTCGATAGGTCCAAATTCCATAGCGTCCTCCTTCTATCATAATACGAGAATGGTTAATGCATTTTCTTTAATAGTAACATCCAATTGGTCGTTCCATATAATCTCACCATCTATGTTAATCGGCAAAGAATCTTGGCTTTTAATCGTCAATGATTTTCCCCGATACATTTGTACTTGCTTGATTTTTTCATGTGTTCCGTGAATATACTTTGGCAATAAAAACGGAACTCTTATCTTAGATACACGCTCTATTACACAAAAATCAAGATATCCATCATCAAATACCGCTTTGGGTGAAGGCTTCATCCCTCCTCCATAATACTTGGCGTTTGCCAAGGATATGAGTAAGACTTCTTTTTGCTTAAGCGCCTTACCATCCACTTGTATATTTACAGGATATACTTTAAGTTTCAATATTGTTGCAAAGACACTTATAAGATAGGCAAGTTCTGCACTAAACATCGGCAATCGCTTATACTTTTTCGCATTATGAACAATTTCAGCATCAAATCCCACTGATGCTATATTAATATAGTGGCGTCCATTAAGTACACCAACATCGATTGTTCTTCGGTTACCTTCACGGTATTGATCCAACAAGACCTTGGGATCTCGAATGGATGTAATGCTTTTGATAAAATCATTGCCTGAACCACACGGAATAATTCCAACAATCGTTTCTTTTGAATATTGTGATAACATCACCCCATGGACAACTTCATTTAATGTCCCATCGCCTCCAAGAGAATAGATGATGGTATCTGGTCCTGCATTTTCTTTTGCCAGTTCAATAGCATGCCCAAGATATTGGGTCTGATGAATCTGGGGATTTTCAAAGAGTTCTTCAATATATGGTAGCAACTCTTTTGCCTTGCCTTTTCCGGCTTTTGTATTAACAATAAAAACATGTTTTTTCATTTACTTTCCCTTTTCAATAAATGCGACTTTTAGATAATTACCTTCTGGATACATCGAATGCACACAAAAATCATTTGGTAATGTGAATTCTTCCCGGATTCTATAGGTCTTTGATGTTTCTCTAAATGCTGCTTCAATAAATTTCTTGAATTTTTTCATGTCAAATCCACTATGATTGGTCGATGCAACAATCATGCCGCCTGGTTTTGTGATTGCAATAGCATCTACTAAGAGCTCCACATAATTGGACGCTGCACTAAATGTCTTTTTTTTGGATCTAGCAAAACTCGGTGGATCTAAGATCACGACATCGAATTGCATTTTTTTTCGTTTTGCATATTTGAAATACTTAAAAACATCTTCAACAATAATTGTCTGTGACTCTGGGTCAATTCCATTGATTCTAAATTGTTCCTCAGTTTTAACTAAACTTCGGTTCGCAAGGTCTACGCTTGTTGTGTGTGCTTGGCCCAATGCCGCGAAAATTGAGAATGCCCCTGTATATGAAAATGTATTTAATACACTTTTTTGTTTGGCATACTGTTTTAACAGCGTTTTACGGACTTCTCTTTGATCAAGAAAAAACCCAACCATAGGACCTTCATCTAAATATACAGCAAACTTCACATCATTTTCTTTGACGATAAGTGGCTCCGGGGCTTTTTCCCCCAGAACATAGTCCTGTGTATTTTGCATTTGCTCTGCTGTTTTAAAACGCTTTTTTTCGTATATTCCACGCATATTCGGCATGCTTTCTAGCGCTTTGACAACCAACGCCTTAAACTGATATGCCCCGATACTATACCAATGAATCAGATAAAATCCATCATAATAATCAATCGTTATCCCACCTATGCCATCACCTTCACCATTGAAAATACGATATGCATTGGTTTTTTCCAGATCAAACATGCGCTTTCTTTTTTGGTCTGCTTTTTCTATAGCCGTCTTAAAAAAGACCTCGTCAATGGGCTCTTGGGGATTTTTTGTAAGCATCCATCCCTGACCTTTGTTTTGTATTCCATAATACCCTCGTCCAAGGAATTGTCCTTGTTCATCAAATAATTCAAGAAGGGTTCCTTCAGTTATTGTTGACGGCTGATGAACAAATGCTTTTTTTTCAATGAGCGGATATCCTTGTTTATATTTACTTGCATATGAATTCTTAATCGTAATTTTCATTTTTTTCCTCACTGTCTCTAAAATCCGACATTCCTCTCTTTAATATAACTTTGGAAATGTCTTTTGATCCAAATAATAATTATAAGCTATTAATCCTACTGTAATAACGCCTACTCCAGCTATGGATGCAAAGGCTACTGAATAATTCGTAGCCTCTAAGATCCAGCCGATAATTACACGCCCTATTCCCGCACCTACAAACCGGGTAATGTTGGCATAGCTATGTATTCGTCCTCGATGGGACGAGGGTACCCGACGTGACATAAACGGCGAGGACCCAAGCATATTGACAATCTCTCCAATAGTAAAGATGAACATCATGATAAAAAATACTTGATAGGTTGGTTGATTACAAATTATTAAAAAACTAAGCCCAATACACAATTGTCCAATAAAAATTTTGGGAATCTCACGTAAGCGCCAAATACTATAGGTAATGATTGGCGTAAAGAAAATAACGACAAAAGCGTTAAAACTCGACAAAAACCCAAAATATTTTGATCCTAAATCCTTCCCAAACAAATCTGTCATATACATAGGCAACGTAAATGTCCACTGATCATATATAAATGAAGCCAATAAATAGATAATTAGCTGCATTAAAATGGATGGGCGTTTCATAAGTATGTTTAGGCTACTTTCTGAAGCGTGCATCCCAAGTTCATACTCATTTTGCTCTTCCTCATCCATCTCACTTACATGAATAACCTTAACAAATACAATAATAAGAATCGTGGATGATATGGTCGTTAATCCATCCAGTAAAAAGGCAAGATTTAAAAAGTTTGCAAAAAGCAATCCTCCAATGGTCGCACCAAACATATAACCAAGGTTGTGCCCTAAATACATCAGCGAATACACTTTTTCTCGGTCTTTTGGCTTTATCACATCAATAACCAACGCATCAAATGCAGGTCCTTCAATATTGGCAAATAATCCTGCCAGTATAAAGAAGACAATCATCCATGTCCCCGGCTCAATAAAAGCACAGAGAATGAAGAAAAATACAGAGATACAATCAAAAATTATGATTAGTTTTTTTCGATTAAATCGGTCCGCTAGTTTGCCCCCCAAAATATTTGCCGGCAAGAATAAAAAGCCGACCACAAGAAAAATATAGGATATGGTTGTCGGCGAATAACCAATTTTATCCTTTAAAATCAATGTTAACAGCGGCCATATAAACGCCCCCATATTTGTAATCATACGTCCGATAAAAAGAACATATGCCGACTTTGATAGCCCTCGATACTGTGAAAATACTTCAATAAACTTTTTCATCCCGTTTTTCCTTATATTCTATTTTTATTTTTTAACTCCTTAAGATGCGAATCCACTAATCCAAAAACGAAAGCTGCTCTTTTTCTTCCATCCGCATAATTGATCGAGGCGATTTTTCATGCAAATATGCATAATTGATGAACTTCTCATTAGTCATCACTTGCTTGTCAGCACCACTTACATGGCGTAAGCGTCCACTATAGACCACCGGAAAATAATCGCTGATAAACTTCCCTTCTGCATGCGCGGTCAACGCAATAATCTGAAATCCTAGTTTTTCAGCAATAAAAAACACCGGATCTAACACATGCTTACTGGAAGCTTTTCCAAATGGATTATCTAAAATAACAGTTCTTTGACTTTTTTCACTTTGTGATAAATATTGTTTTTTTTCAGCCAAATAGTTAAGTAATCCTAAAAAGAGCGTCATGTTTTTACTCCATTTTTCACCACCAGACCACTTGTTGGAGCTTTCCCATGCCATTGGAGCTTTGTTGATTTTTAAATCATTGGTCACTTTACGGCATTTTATCTTAATGCTTTTATCATTAAGCACTACGTTAAGCAGGTTCTTGACGCTAAGTTTTTGTTCAATATATTCGCGAAGTTTTAGTGTATCCATGTGCTCTTGTTCAGCTTCATGGTCATACTCATGGACCATTGCCTCAATGTAGTGACGAAGCTGTTGTTTTGCCTCTATACTGTCCCATTGGGGAATATCAAAGATAAAAATCTGCTTACTGACATTATCCACTGTAATACGTGTTTTTCGTTGAATTATATCAAGTTCAACCGCAACTTGCTGTATATACGTCGCTAGATGGGTTAAGAACGTCTGAAGTTCAAGATCGCTTTGGCGTCGGTCCTCTTGTGCTATACGAATATTACGTTCAATAACCCGCGCCATTTGTTCTTGATATTCAACCAGTTCTTCATAGCTTTCTCTTTTATTGACACCATGAATAGCCGCTTGTCTTAGCTTAAATTCTTTGATATGGGTCTCACAATAATGTACAAACTTAAGGCGCTCTTGTTCGACATATTGTTTTTTGTTCATATATGCATTATATGACTGTTCTAATGCTTTCATCCATTGTTTTGCCATTTCTTTTTGTGCATTGACATCTTTTAGCTGTTGAATTTTTTCTTCAATCTGCGGATCACAGGTTAACCCCTCCCCAAATACTAAGAAACTAATACGCGCATTATGCACTTTAAGTTCATGCAGTAGTACATTTTCTTCTTCCATCTGGCTATTCAACTTATCTATTGATACATTGATGTCCTTTATGCTGCGTTTCCACTGTTTCCACTCAGAAACAATCCCTTCTTTTACTTGGTGCAGCTCTTCCTCAAAACTATGTATATAACGATACTTTTTAATCAGTTGTTCTTCTTGGTCTTCTTTTAATGCAATATGACGATTTTTTTCATTTTCTTCATGGTGAATTTTACGTTGCCATTCTTCCATATCTTTGGACAAGCCTTTTAACTTCTGTACCATTTCCGGAAGTTGTGCCTCTGCATATACACCAATAATCTCTATCGCATAGACAGCTTCTTCTTTTTTTAGTTGCAGCTGTTGCTTAATCTCTAGGAGTCTTGATTGATTTTCTTGTATCTGCACATTAATCAAATCTCTGTCTTGATAGACACCCAACAGGTTTCTCTGAATCTCTTTTCGTTCTTCTTCAAGGGTTTTTATATCTTGTGTCGTATTCATCGGTGCGTGATGACGTGTATCTAAATAGAGCCCTTGATTTTTTATCACTTCTATCTGTGTTAACAACTCGTGTTGTTCCATCATCAAATCCCGAATTTTATCCAGTTGACGGCTATGACGCCCCCCTAATTGCTCATAGGTTTGGCGAAGCTTTAACTCTTCATCTTGTACGTGTTCAAACTTTAGTTCCAAGTCATCTTTTTGTTTTGCCAGCTGAATATATGCGTTCGCTTTTTGAATCTTAGCTGATAAAAGATTTTGTTCTGTCTGTAATGTTTGTATTGTTTGGCGATAATGGGCCTCTTTTTTTGTTCCAGACTCAATGGCTGCCCTAATATCACTCGACATTTGTTGATGTGCCAATATCTCCGATGTAATATTTTCTAAAGCTTCTTTTAACTCTGTATATTCTTTATACGTATATTTCTTGAAAAACCGTTGTGTCTGATGTTCTAAATCAACCATCTCCTGCAACTGTTTGCTTACTTCTTTTCGGTGTTTTTCACTCTTTTCACTTTCATGAACTAATGCCTTTTTCCAATGGTCAAAATGCGACGGCGTTAGATTCGCTTTCCAATGGTCCGGGTAGACTTCATAGCCAAAGTTCTCTTCTAATTGAATCTGTGCCTGATTCATGCGCTTATGCATCTGCTCTTTTGTAACCAGAAGAAGTGGATATGAAAGTTGGTCGCGATAAGCCTCTATTTTCTCTTTGACAATAGAAAACTCTTCGTCTGTTGTAATTACTGTTTGCGCCCATAGTGGAAAAAGTTCGTATAAGGCATTAAACGACATGTCATAGTGTTCACTGATACTTTGAATATAGACCGTTCCTTGTTCAATAAAACCCACCTGTTCCTTAAGCTCATTGACAATCTGTTTTGCCATAGGTTCAACAAAGAAGTGTTCACTATCGTTATATATATCTTCGTTTTTTTTATGCTTGCGTTCTTGGTGCATGGCCACTTCTAGCTGTCTTTCCATATGTTGTCTTTTTTCTGTCAAACGTTGAATAACGGATTCTTCCTTGGTATAAATCGAGTCTGAAATATAAAGCGAATGACTTCTCGATTCAATATCCAAAATCAAAGCTTTTTGCGCTTGCTCAAATGCATCAAGTTCATACGTGATTTTTAGCTTCGTCTCTGCCAGTTGTGTCATCGTCTGGCGAATGCTTTCTAATTGTTTTTCATATTCTTGTTGTTCTATTACAAGCAGTTGAAGGTGATGTTGTTCATCCTTGGTTTGTTCCATATTTCTTTGTAGACGTTCGCTCCATTGCATATATTCAGAGACAATCGTCTCGGCATGGATATCACTAAGTAAACTGTTAGATACGTCGGTCATTTGCTGTTCAATAGCCTCTAAGGATCCTTGTAATTTGCCTAAACGATTCGAATTTTGGTGACGTTGATGCGCATGTTGTTCTTTTGATTTTTCCAGCTGCTGAGCACTTAACTGTTCTCTTTCCAACTCGTGTTCATATATTCCTAGTGTTTTTTTAATATCACCAATTGCCTTGTCATAGTATCCTTGAATTTTTTGACTATTGATATCCAGCTTCTTTTGAACCTCTTGAACACCTAGATTTTCGTCCAACGCCTCTAGCGTCCTTTCAAGTTGTGTCACACGTTCCTTAACTTGTTTTGCCTTCTTTTCCAGTATACTCATTTCAATATTTTGTTTACGTGATGCAATCGCATCATATTGTTTACGTATCTGGCTATATTCTTCATTATACCCTTTGATTGTGTCCTCTAAAGATGCGATAATTTGTTCTTTTTGTCGCACTTTAAGGGAAGCCTCTTTATGCTTTAGATGCTCTTCTTGTTTTTCCAACTCAAGCTTTTCTTCAATGACATGTTCTTGTTTTCTCATGTTCTGTTGATAGGACTGTTCTAGATATGTATACATCCTATACATTTGATACTGATGCTTTTCATAATTTTCACGGGCATCATAAAGATTTTTATATTCATAGACATATCCATCAATATGCTCTTTGACCTGTTGGAATTGTTCAATTTCATTGAGCAAGCGTTTATTTGTTTTGAAATGCTCTCTTTGCTTTTCAAAAATAGTAGCAAAATTCCCACTATTTTCACCTTGTATTGCTTCTTCTACGGTCGGAATCAATAGATAATCTAAGAGTTGTTCTGTTGTTTTGCATCGATTAAAAAACTCATCGACATTTCCTTCACCACTATTGATGGTTGCAATTTTTCGCCACTCATTAGGTATGATTTTGAAGGTTTCTTCAATATATTTTCCATAATCCGATATTGTTTTAAAGGTTTTCGCATACGGGCTTTTTGCCTTCATGCGCTCATAATATTCATTGATCTCTCCACGGCTTGCACTTCGACTTTTTCCGGTCTTGGTTTCCACTACAAAAGGCATCTCATCAATACTGTCACTATCTTCACCATCATATTCATATGCATATTTAATTGATTTTAACTCATTATTTTCAATATAAAGTGATGTCGCCGTAACTCCATAGTGACGCGGTTGCTCTCTTAAAATCCATTCTATGGCAATATGGGCAGGATTTCCATCCAAGGAAAGGGTATCTTTAATTTTACGGTCTGCCATATCAATATGCGGGATAACTGCTTGAAGAACGGTTTGAATGAACACCGTTTTTCCTCCACCATTTTCAAGTAAAAATGCTCCATTATGCCCGTCAAAATGAAACGTCATATCGTTATAACGTTTAGCACCATTTTCATATATTACATTTGTCAAACGAATTTTCGATATCGACGGCATCTTAGTCCTCCCCTTTTGTTAACTTAGTATCTGATGATACGGATTCCTTGGCAAACTGATAAATAACTTCAAGGATTCCACGATTATATTCATAGTCCATAAAAAAACGTTGCGTAATGACTTTCGCTTTTTCAGTCAACGTTATTTCTTCATAACCACATTCCTCAACTAAACCTTGATCAAGCATAAATTCTTTGGTAATCTGCATAAAACTCATACGACTATTGGTACGTGCCGTTTGCTTCTTAACCGTCTCTTTTATGATATCCATGGATTCCCAATGGTTTAATAAACCTATCCAGTTATATTCATACTCTTTTTCCAATGCAATGAGCGTCTCTTCATCAATTTGACGCAATCCTAGCAATCGTTCATTAAAGCTATCCATCCACAGATGCATTGAGATAAACTCCCGTGTAGGTTCTTGGCTTTGATAGCTATCATAAAATTCACCAATACATACAATAATAGCCAAATACATGAGATACATATCCATATTCGTCGCACGGCTTGGTAGATAATCACGCTTGATTTCTCGGTTCGTCAGATGATACCTAGAATGTATCGTTAACGGAACTAAATATATAGAATCTCCCGCTGAAATAATACGACAGTCAACCTCATTGGCAAACTCCATCAAAAGTCCTCTGACTTCGTCATCCATATAATGTTTTGCCTCTTGCTTTAACATTTGTCCATTAGCATTCAATTGGGAAAATAATTTGAAGGCTTCCATTACATTTTTTTCATTCATGGCTTAGAACTCCTTGTCTGATAATATGATTTCCATATTGCGAATCGTGTAATTCGGGTCAACATCAACAATACCAACATTTTCTATGGCTTGAATCCACTTATAATGAACGTCTAAATCCTTAAACGCCTCATAAAACACATGGTCAGGTTGCTCTTTAATGGCTTCAAGATCAAGAGGTGACATTTGATGTAATACAATAAAAAAATCATAGGTTTCTCTAACCTGTAAATACTTCTGGTTCATGTGACGACAAATGTTTTGCAGCGTCATCCGTTGTTGTTGCATTAACATAGAAGATATCTCGTTAAATATCTGTTTGTATATCTGTTGTTGCATATGGAGTTGCTTTACCTGTTCACCTTTTTCAGGTTCCAAAAACAAATGCCTCGACACATCTTGTTCTTCCTTTTTCATCCATTGAGGTGCGAACAATGCCATAGGCGACCAAATTTTTGCCTGACTTAATCCCAAATATGGATGTGCTATAACTTTTGTCTCTTGAACCGGCATTGGAATCGTCATGATTTTTCTGGCAATCTCTTGATCAAAATTAAATGATGATACACCAATAAAATATAGCGATTCTCTTGCCGAGTCTAAAGCTGTCATCTTAAGTTCAATGCTCTCTTCAAGCAAGCTTGAGTGCAGGTGATGCACATCCGCCAGTTCATTGTCAATACGAATCACCATGGAAAATGCTAACTGATCTTTGGGAGACAAGATTCGACTCCGTTCATAATGATGCTTCGTCTCTTGAACAAATGTTGCTATCTCTTCAAATTCTTCATGTTCTCTTTTTAGGCGCCGATTGATATCATCAATTAAATCTTTATAGCGATCATAAGTCTCATCCGAGACAATATTTCGCTGAACCTCATGTTTTATCTGAATAATTTTTTCTTTGATTGTATGAACGCCTACCTGCATTTCATCAATTTGACGAAGTGCACCAACAAACTCGCCTTTTTCCAATTGCTTGCGAAGAATTAATTGGCTAATGGAAATCTGAAATTCACTGTAATACTCTTTGGTTGCAAAAATGAGCTCCAGACCTTGCTCATCTAATGCATAATACTGAACATTCTTTTCTTTGTCCCATCCACTGACTTTCAAAAGGCTGTATTCGACTGCATCTTCTTTTTTTGTTTCATAATTATAAAAATCACGACGGTTACGCCTTCCTGAAGGCGGTCGCATCGCTTCAATTAAACTTCGGGCTATTTCATAAAAATCATTGGCTTCAAAGTGATAATGTTCTTCAAATGTTTGACGCAAAAAATCTGCAAGCATATCTATGCTGATATTTTTATTGCGCTGAAGCATTTTTTCAAAAAAGAAAACCAATGTAAGAAGATACATGCCAAAATAATCAATAGGTTTACCTTCTCTATCCGTTTTTTGCCTTTTATCCATAGTGTAAAACAAGTCAAATAAAGCAATGCGTCCAACACGTTCTTTATAGCCATCCAATATATTTTTAAACTCGTTCATATGCGCTCCTTAACTTTTCTAAACGAAAAGACTACGGTCTATTTTACCTTAATTTTTTCGAATACGCAACACGGATACCCTATCTATCCCCCTTAATTTCTCTACTTTTACCCTTAACGCTTTCCAAGCAAACTTTATTCTTTAAAATTTTTATCTTGACAAAGTTTTTTTTTAAGCGTATGATAAATACAAATTAATCACATATAAACTATGGAATGAGAAGAGTAGATATGTCCCGATGATTTATAGAGAGTTGCAGGTGGTGAAATTGCAATAATCCTCGTCATATCGAATGGGCTCATGAAGGTGGTAGGAACGGCGATAAGCTTAGTAATGACCAACGGGATTCCCGCCCGTTATCCTAGGGAAACGTATGATTGTACGTATTAAGTGGATGCTTTGCATCAATTTAGGTGGTACCGCAGAAGAGTTAACAAGCTTTTGTCCTATTATTATAGGACAGAAGCTTTTTTTATTCTACAGCCATTTTCTTAACACGAGTAATCTACGAAGCCAAACAAGGCATAGCTTCTGTATTCATGCACTTGATAAATTAAAAATCACAACCACTATGGAGGGAAAAACATGAAAAAAACACGTTTAGCACTATTCACATTATTATTATTAGCCGTATTAGCAACCGGATGCTCTAGTAATTCGATCCCCAAAATAGGCATCTCTCAATATGGCGAGCACGCCTCTCTTGATAATTGTCGCGAAGGATTCATTCAAGGTTTAGTTGAAGCCGGATTATCCGAAGATGAAGACTTTACCATCGATTATCAAAATGCTGGATTTGACAATGCCATCAACACACAAATTGCTCAAACCTTTGCTTCGAACAATGTTGACTTAATGGTAGGAATCGCAACCCCTTCTGCAACTGCTTTATACGCTGCTACAGAAGGCAAAGATATCCCTGTTGTCTTTACTGCAATCACCGACCCTGTTCAAGCTAAACTTGATAGCGGTAATGTCACAGGAACCAGTGATAAACTTCCCGTTGGTGCTCAACTCGAACTTATTCGTCAGATGCAACCTGATGCAAAAACTATCGGTATTATCTACACGACAAGCGAACCCAACTCTATCTCAGCTATCGAAGAGTATCAAGCCAAAGCACCTGAATACGGTTTTACCATTGAAGCTATTGGGGTTACGCAACAATCTGAAGTCACTTTGGCTGCCGATACGTTAATTGCTCATAATGTTGACGCTTTTTCAAATTTAACGGATAACAATGTTGTGGGCGTACTTCCTGCAATCTTAGATAAAACAACAGCCGCTTCAATTCCTATCTATGGAAGTGAAATCGAGCAAGTCAAAATTGGCTGCGTGGCTGCAGCAGGTATCGACTATTACCAACTCGGTATTCAAACCGGTGCCATGGCTGCAAAAATCTTAACAAACCAAGCAAAAGCAACAGACCTTCCCTATGAAACCATACAAGAATATAGTATCTATACAAACACTCAAGCCCTCGAAGAACTTGGCATGGTACTTCCTTCATCTATAGAAGAAAAAGCTGTTCCTGTACAACTTAACTAGGAGATAAAATTATGTTAAATATCATTGACTTAGCAGTAAATACATTAACTCAAGGATTGATATATGCACTCTTATCCTACGGCGTCTATATCACCTATAAAATACTGGATTTTCCTGATCTAACCGTAGACGGCAGCTTCCCTTTGGGGGCTGCCATTACGGCTGTTTTGCTTACCAATCATGTCAATCCTTACCTTACCTTGCTCGTCGCCTTACTCTTTGGTGCATTTGCAGGATTTGTAACTGGATTTATTCATGTACGCTTGCATATTCGCGATTTACTTGCAGGTATCATTACGATGACAGCACTATTTTCCATCAATCTGCAAATCGCAGGTTCCAATCTTATCATTGACCGCAGTGTTGATACGATTTTTACAACCGGTGTATTTAACCTTCTTTTTGGCACTGTTCCATTAGTTTATCGCAAGCTTCTGATAACGTTAATCATCGCTTTCGTTTTCAAATTGATTCTTGACTTATACTTTAAGACAAAAAGCGGTTTATTACTTCGTGCTGTCGGAGACAATGATGTTGTAGTCACTACTTTAGCCAAAGATAAAGGTTCTGTTAAAATCATCGGTTTAACCATTGCTAATGCTCTTGTGGCTTTATCTGGTGCAATTGTCTGTCAAGAGCAGCGTGCCTTTTCCAGTACCATGGGAACCGGACAAGTTGTTTTTGGTCTTGCCACTGTTATCATGGGAACCACTGTTTTTAAACGCTTTGGATTTGTTAAAGGAACCACTGCCGTTTTAGTCGGTAGCGTTATCTATAAAGCTTGTATCCAAGTGGCACTTAGCTTAGGTTTACCTGCAAATCTCCTAAAGCTTATTACCAGCATACTTTTCTTAGCGATATTGGTGTATGGAAATTATCAAAAAAAACATACAAAAGGAGTGACTTCAAATGCTTGAGCTAAATAATATAACAAAAATCTATAATCCAGGTCTTATTACAGAAATGTGTCTTTTTGATAAATTCAACCTCACCATTGATGATGGTCAGTTCTTATCTATTGTTGGAAGTAACGGAAGCGGAAAAACCTCTCTCCTTAATATTATCTGTGGCAATATTCCTATTGAGGATGGAGATATTCGTATACATGGAAAAAGCATTGTAAAGATGCCTGAATATAAGCGTCATAATCGTATCGGCCGCGTTTATCAAAACCCTGCCATGGGCACTTGCCCAAATCTAACAATGCTTGAAAACTTATCCCTAGCAGATCATAAGGGAAAACCTTTTGGGCTAAGTCTTGGTGTGAACAAATCACGTATCGATTATTATCGTGAACAGTTAGCATCACTTGGTCTTGGTCTAGAAGACAAGATGGATGTTAAGCTTGGAGCTCTTTCCGGTGGTCAGCGTCAAGCTGTCGCACTCATTATGTCCACATTGACTCCGATTGATTTTTTGATTTTAGATGAACATACTGCCGCTCTTGATCCTAAAACAGCCGAAACGATTATGATCTTAACCGACAAAATCGTTCGCGAAAAAAAATTAACCGCTATGATGGTCACACATAATCTACGTTATGCGGCTGAATATGGCAATCGTATTATCATGATGAATCAAGGCAATATTATCTATGACCGTGCCGGAAAAGATAAAGAGACCATTAAAATCAATGATCTCCTTAATATCTTCAACGAAATAAGCATCGAATGCGGCAACTAGTCTTTGGTATCTTATTGACAGTTATGATAGACTTCCTTTGCTTCAAGAATATCAATATTCTCTTTTTTTAATGTATCAATAGCTTTTTGACAATCTGACACTTTCATAATGACGGATGCATGATTGCCTGCTACATAAGCATACATGTATTCTACATCCACACCACTTTGTGATAAAGCGGCAATTGCATCATGAAGTGTTCCCGGACGATGTTCCACTTTTAGGCAGATAACATTGGTCAAGCTTACCGAAAAACCCTCTTGTTTTAATAATTCAACGGCTTTTTCTCCGTCGCTGACAATTAATCGCAACAAGCCATATTCAGAAGTATCTGCGATAGACAAAGCCGATATATTAATCCCGTTGTCGCCAAGAACTTTGGTCGCTTCACTTAAACGTCCCGATTTATTTTCTAAAAAAATGGTTAATTGTTTTATAATCATCCTTCAACCTCCTCATATAAATGGCGTTTATCAATAACACGTTTTGCTTTCCCTTCACTTCGCCGAAGCGTCTTTGGCTCAACCAAAGTTACTTTTACAGAAATACTCAAGGTTGAATCCAAGGCGCTTTTTATTTTTCCTTTAATCTGCTCAAGTTTTCGAATCTCATCTGAAAAGACTTTGTCATCAACTTCGACCTGTACTTCAAGGGTATCTAAGTTATTCTCCCGATCAACAATGAGAAGGTAATGCGGTTTGGTTTCATTAAGCTCAAGTAAAACCGATTCAATCTGTGACGGAAAAACATTGATTCCCCGTATAATCATCATATCATCGCTTCGTCCTGTACATTTTTTCATTCGCACAAGGGTGCGTCCACAAGCACAGGGACTATAATCAAGGGTTGTCAAATCTCTCGTACGATAGCGTAAAAGTGGTAATGCCTCCTTGGTTACTGTTGTGAACACCAACTCCCCTTCTTCACCTGCGTCAAGTGTCTCTAAGGTTCTTGGGTCTATAATCTCAGGAATAAAGTGATCTTCGAAAATATGCAGGCCCTTTTGCTCCTGACATTCAATCGATACACCCGGTCCAATAATTTCTGATAGTCCATAGATATCAATCGCTTTAATATCTAGGCGCTTTTCTATCTCTTCACGCATGCCTTCCGTCCAAGGTTCTGCACCAAAAATACCTATTTTTAATGGTAGAGATTTTGGATCAATATTCATCTCTTCCAACGTCTCTGCAAGATATAAGGCATAAGATGGTGTCAACGCCATAGCTGTTGTTCCCATATCTTGTAAAAGTTGCACCTGCTTCTTCGTATTGCCCGCCGAAATAGGAACCACGGTTGCTCCAATACGCTCTGCACCGTAATGAACACCTAATCCTCCTGTAAACAATCCATATCCATAGGCGTTTTGTATCATATCATGCCGTTTGACTCCGGCTGCTGTTAGGGACCTTGCAACGACTTCGGAAAATAACGCTATATCTTTTCGAGTATATCCCACAACTGTGGGTTTGCCTGTCGTTCCTGAGGATGCATGCAGGCGAACCACATCTTCCATTGGGGACGCAAAAAGTCCGAAAGGATAATTGTCGCGAAGGTCATCTTTTGTTGTAAAGGGCAGTTTATTTAAATCTTTGATACCCGTGATATCTCCTGGTTCTATCCCCATCGTTTGCATTTTTTTACGATAAAACGGTACGTTATAATATACCCGTTCCACCATTTCGATGAGCCGTTCATCTTGGAGTCGGGTTCTATCTTGTCTTGACATGCATTCATGATGTTCATTCCAAATCATGGCGTCACCTCGTTTCGAATAAGTCCATATCCTCGCTCAAAGGCTTTTTGATTGATATCAATGGTCTTTTGAGGAACCGTACATGCAATCACTTCCAGCCATCTTTCTGGGTCAATATCCATCTTGGCAGCTAAAACTCCCACCAGCACCATATTCATGGTACGACTATTGCCTAACTCCCTTGCCTCGTTTAGTGCATCAACCGGATAAAAGTTTTTGACTTCTTCACAAAGCACATCCAAGATATTCTCCGGATAGATTGCCTGACCAATGGTTACCGGCATCGGGTTAATCTGTTGCATATTCACTAATAAGATTCCGTCCGGTCGCAGAAAGTGCTTCCAGCGTAAAGCTTCCATTTTTTCAAAAGCAAGGATAATATCTGCTTCACCGACTTCTACTAATGGCGAATAGACTTTTTGTCCATAACGCACATGGGTCACAACAGAACCACCGCGTTGACTCATTCCATGAACTTCGGATAACTTTACGTCATGGCCTTGATTTACCGCTAAATTACCCAACACCCGGCTAGTCAAGAGCGTCCCTTGTCCACCAACACCCACAATTAATATATTTCGAGTTCTCATAATAGAAAATCCTCCTTTTTCTTAATTGCATTGACACGGCATAGCTCAAGACATAATCCGCAATCTGCACATAGATTATCATTAATTACTATATCACCATTCACTTTTGATATTGCCGGACATCCCATCTCGAGACAAAGTTCACATTGGATACAACTCATCGGGTCAACAATGTAGGCCACTCGTGGTCTTTTTTTATCCAATAGCTCACAAGGACGACTTGCAATAATAACGGAAAGGCAATCCGCTTGTGTTTGTTCATATAGAACCTTTTCCACGTCTTCTTGTTCGAATGGATCAACTACACATACATTCTTAACGCCTATTGCTTTGCATAACTCGACCAAGTTAAGAACCGGAGCTTTATTTCCCTTAAGTGTCTTTCCTGTCGTTGGATTATCTTGGTGTCCCGTCATTCCTGTTGTTGAATTATCCAAGATTAATACTGTTGCACTACTATTGTTATACACCATATCCACAAGACCTGTAATTCCTGAGTGTACAAATGTTGAATCCCCAATAATTGCAATCCAATTTTTTATAAAGTCTTTGCCCCTGGCTTTTTCTATCCCCAAAAGCATGGATACACTGGCACCCATATCTACACATGTGTCAATGCCGTTTAACGGCGCTAACGCGCCTAAGGTATAACATCCAATATCCCCTGTTGCATGAAGACCAAGGGAATTCATTGCATGATAAATCCCGCGATGAGGACATCCAGGACACATAACCGGAGGTCTGCCGGGAAGTTGCTTGGGGATATCTCGTTGAAGTGTCTCTCCTAATAATTGTTCCCTTAAAAGATTGGCACTATACTCTCCCTGAAGGGTCAACAACTCTTTGCCCATAACTTGTATCCCCCAGGATTTAATCGTATCTTCTATTATAGGTTCTAGCTCTTCGATAACATATAGCCTGTCTACACTTGAGGCAAACGATTCAATACGTCTTCTAGGCAGCGGATGCACCATTCCCAGTTTTAGCACCGATGCCTTTGGGTAGGTTTCTTTGACATACTGGTATGCAAGACCACTAGTAATAATCCCTATCGAGGTATCCTCCATAGCGACACGATTAATGTCAAATGCATTGGCATCCGACGCAATGGTCTCCATGCGCTCTTGAACAACCAAATGACGTAATCGGGCCATTCCAGGCATCATTACATATTTTTTTACATCTTTTGTATATGGCTTGAGCAAACGTTCTTGACGCTCTTGAAGTTCAACCACACTTTGACTATGAGAAATACGTGTTGTTAAACGTACAAACACAGGTGTATCATAAGTTTCACTTATTTCAAAGGCTAATTTTACAAATGCCTTTGCTTCTTGACTATCTGATGGTTCTAGCATGGGCACATGGGCAGACTTCGCATAATAGCGACTATCTTGTTCATTTTGTGAGCTGTGCATGCCCGGATCATCCGCAACCATAATCACCAGTCCTGCATTAATACCCGTATAAGCTGATGTGAACAATGGGTCTGCTGCCACATTAACACCGACATGCTTCATGGAGACAAGGGTTCGACTCCCTGCTATTGCAGCACCTAACCCCACCTCAAGCGCTACCTTTTCATTTGCAGACCACTGCGCATAGATTTCATCATACATTGCTATAAACTCAGTAATTTCTGTACTGGGTGTTCCGGGATATGCCACAGCCACACGCACACCTGCTTCATATGCTCCTCGTGCAACCGCTTCATTGCCTAACATAATTTGTTTCATGATTTTCCTCCTGAATCTTTCTTAAGTCTTTAATACGTTTAGCCTTTCCTTCAAACCGTTGGAGGGTTTTAGGACTCACTAAAGAAACTATAGCCTGTAAATTTAACATGGTTCGTAAACGATGCTTAATTTCTTTTTCTAGGTTTTGAAGATATTGATATGAGTCTAAATTCATATCTGTTTTCAATTCGATTTTTATTTCAAGTGTGTCTAGGTGCCCTTCTTTCCTAAGAAGAATCTCATAATGGGGTGCCAGTTCGTCAAACTCGCCCATGACTTCTTCTATTTGAGTTGGAAAAACATTGACTCCACGAATAATTAGCATATCATCACTGCGTCCCGATATTTTTTCCATTCGCTTTGTGGTTCGACCACAGGCACAAGGTTCTTTTATTAAACGGGTTAAATCTTTTGTTCTATAGCGAATTAATGGTAGCGCTTCTTTATCCAGGGTCGTTATGACAAGTTCCCCTATTTGACCATCCTCAAGAACTTCTTGTGTCACCGGGTCAATAATTTCAGCTAGAAAATAATCTTCATTAATATGCATCCCCATCTTATGCACACACTCTCCACTAACGCCTGGACCGATCAATTCACTCATCCCATAATTTTCTGTTGCCAGAATCCCCCACACATCTTCAAGCTCTTTTCGCACCGATTCTGATGAGCCTTCTCCTCCAAAAAGTCCAATTCTTAACTGTAAATCTTTTTTGGGATCAATGCCCATATTTTTAGCAACCTCACCCATATGTAAGGCATACGATGGTGTGGATACTAGAATTGTCGTTCCAAGATCTTGCATCATCATCAACTGCTTTTTCGTATTTCCTGAAGAGATGGGTATAATAGTTGCACCTAGCTTTTCTAACCCATAGTGTAACCCAAAAGCTCCTGTAAATAATCCATAGCCAAAAGCTATTTGAACGACATCCTCTTGAGTTGCACCTGCCATTACTGCTAACCGCTTTACCGCTTCGCTCCACATGTCCAGATCATGTTGTGTGTAACCTACGACGGTTGGCTTTCCTGTTGTTCCTGAGGATGCATGCAAGCGTACAATCTGGTCCTTTGCAACTGCAAAAAGCCCAAAAGGATAGTTAATACGTAAGTCTTCTTTATTGGAAAATGGTAATTTGGCTATATCTGACAAATGCTTGATCGCTTCCGGTGTAACCTGTGCTTGTTCCATAAGTCCACGATAATAAGGTACATGATCATATACCCGTTGCACCGTTTGCTTTAATCGCATCAGTTGAATATGTTCCATATCCTTTTTTTCAAGATATTCTATCGTATGCATTGTTCTTCTCCTTTATTTTTATTTGGTTGCGTAGATGTAATTCAAATATCCTTTTTCATGGGGCCGCGTCACAAGACTAACAATACTCATTGGTATAAACGGTAGGACAACCGATAACGCTCCGACAATCGGAATATATGGACTGGATACGCCTCCTTCAAGCAACAAAACACCTGTAATCGTGATTATTAACGCCGTGATCATTCCGGCATAAGCACCGATGAGATTTGCTTTTTTCCAATATAGTCCAAGAATATAGGGTGCCAACAAACATCCAGACACTGTTCCCCAAGATAATGCCGCTAAATTCATTATAGAACTTTCACTCTTAGCCAATAAAAAAGAACCCACAACAAAGACAACAAACATACAACGAAGTATTAACATATTTTGCTTTGGTTGTATCCCGGGTTTAATTGTCTTGACAAGGTCAACGGCAACTGCAGAACTGGCGGCGATAACTACTGAGGCTAATGTCGACATGGATGCTGATAGGACTAAGACCAACAATACAGCACTCACAGCCAAAGGCAGTGTTTTCTCCATAACCATAGGTATCACTTGATCATAGCTTTCAGGTTTGACATTACTAAGCACAAGGCGGCTCACTGCCCCTGTTAAGTAGGCGCTAGTTGTAATTAAAGCGGCAAATCCTGTCGAAACAACCGCAGCCGTTTTAATCGACCGTTCATTTTTTATGGTATAAAATTTGTGAACCATTTGAGGTAAGCCCCACGACCCTAGGCTCGTTAAAATAACTAAAGACACTATGAGGGCCAATCCCGGTGGTCCAACAGGGCTCACCAGTTGCTTACCTACTTGTGGTATAGCTTCTAGACGACGATAGACGCCTAAAAGTCCACCAACAGCTTCTGATGTCATTACATAAAACACTAATAAAACAGCGCCAACAATCATAATGCATCCTTGTATAAAATCTGCAATCGACGTTGCCATAAACCCACCGACAAATAAATAAAATGCTGTCACACACACCATAATCAGATATACAATATCCATAGGTATACCAAAAATATTTTCAAATAAAAAACCAAGCCCTTTATAGACTCCTGCCGCATACGGCAATAAAAAAATAAAAATAATCAATGCAGAAAATACCTTTATGCCAAGGCTCTCATAACGTATCCCTAAAAATTCCGGCATTGTTGATGCTTTTAAGCGTTGCGTCATTTCTCGTGTTTTTTTTCCCAGAATTTTCCAAGCCAGTAATGTCCCAACAACGGTGTTACCTAGTGCAATCCATAGAACAGATAAACCAAATCCCCATCCCAACTTTCCTGCATAGCCTATAAAAATAACCGATGAAAAATAAGCTGTTCCATAAGAAAATGCCGACATCCAGGGGGGAATTGATCGCCCGCCTAATAAATAGCCTTCTTCATCCACTAGTTTTTTGCGACTGAAAAAACTCACCGTTAAAATCATAACAATATATAGGATAATGCTGATTACATATACCTTCATTCTTTCCTCCTGTGTTTTTCAAGTTAAAGCGCAACGCTTTAAACTGTTAAAGCAGATTGCGTAAAAAAAATGCATGTCGACGTCTTATTAACATTCTACACACATATTAGCCATTATTCAATATCTTTTATAGTTTTTGTATAATTCTTAACATTTATCAGTATTTTTTTGTGCATATTGACCACTGCTTATTCTTCTCTTCGAAGCACTTTATTGACAAATACATCGACAATTTCTGGGTCAAATTGGGTTCCTGCACATCGCTTCAATTCATCAATTGCCTCTTCTTTGGTCATCTTGCGTTTGTATGGCCGTTTGCCTGTCATGGATTCATAGGCATCAGCAACACTAATAATACGTGACTCCAAAGGAATTTGATGCCCTATTAAACCACTTGGATAGCCTTTACCATCATAGCGTTCATGATGGTATAGCACAATTTCTGCAATACTGGCGTATTCATCCGTATTTTTTAAAATCTGATAGCCCGCTTCCGGATAACGATGCACTTGCTCTATTTCATCTTTTGTTAACGCTTCTTTTTTGTTAAGAAGTTCCGGTGACAAAATAATTTTTCCGATATCATGCAATGTTCCAGCCATATATATTTCTTCAATATCTTCAATCGGGAAGTTCATGGCATCTAGTATTTTGCTGCTAAATTCTGCTACCCGCTCTGTATGGACTTCTTCTGCTTCATAGTTTTTTTGAATATTTTCCATAGCCATACTAATCATCGAAAGCTTCATTTTTTTGCTGGATTTCATTTTATGTTTGTACATATGCTTATCTGCACGTTTTTGAATTTCATTGATATCTTCTGAGCTTTCCACTTTGACACAATATCCAATAGCAATCGATACACTGATGGATTTTACCTGTTCTTGCTTTGCTAACGTTAAAATACGTTGCTTAATGGTTTCTGCATTTTTTGCAGTTGTATTTGGCAAAAGCACCATAAATTCATCTCCGCCGGTTCTTGCAACAATATCTTCTTCTCGGCAAGCCGATTTTATTACTTTGGCTGCTGCTTTAATCAATTGGTCTCCAACTTCATGACCAAATGCATCGTTTGCAATTTTTAATCCATTAATGTCTAGAGCCATAATCGTCAATGGTATATTGCGGTTTGTATTTAAGCGTCGAATAGAATCCTCCATATACCTACGATTGTATAAACCTGTCAGGTAATCATGAAAGCTTAGCTCTTCAATTTGTCGCTGACGTTCTTTTTGCTCTGTGACGTCTCTAAATGCTATGACAAAACCTTTTGTCGCCCCTTCATTTTCTTCTAAAATAGGCGCAATCGTCTCTTGTATCGGAATCCGATCGCCTTGCTTGGATTCAAGTATAAGCTTATAACTTCCACCCTTTTCATCTCTATTCATATAATCTTCAATAATATTTTCGATAACAAGGTTTCGCTCTTCATCAATAAGCTTATATACACTTTCTAGCGGCTTTCCTTGGACCTCTTCATCATCCCATTTTGTCATGCCTTCGGCCGCTAAATTCATAAAGCTGATTTGTCCATAGACATCCGTTGCAATAACGCCATCGCCAACAGAAAGCAACGTCGTCTTAAAGACTTCTTTTTCCTGAGATAAAGCTTGTTCGACTTGTTTTCTTTTTGTTACATTTAAGATACTTCCAAGCATTCGAACGGGTCCATCTGAGGAATCATCATAAACTAATGCGCCTCGATCCAGCACCCAAATAATCGTTCCATCTGTTCGAACCAATCGATGCTCACTATAATAAGGCTCATCATTTTCAACAGCCTTATTAAGTTTTTCTCTGACTCTCTCTCGGTCTTCCGGGTGGACATAGTCCACAAAAGCTTCTTTGGTGTGATGATCTAACATCGTATCAACACCTACAATCTCACACCATTTTCGGTTATGATAGACCTTCCCGTCAGCCATATTCCAATCCCATATACCTTCGCCGATAACGTCAAGCGTCAAGCGCATCTGCTGTTCACTATGGGCTAATCGACTTTGAACTATAATGCTTTCTGTAATATCATCCATCATGAGTGCAAGTTGATGATAATTTGGCATGTATGCAGAGATACGATACCATTTTTGATTAAAATCCATATATACCTGAAAGGCAAGTGTCGTCTTTTCGTTAACAACATGGTCTAGACTAACAACCCAGCTTTGTTCTTTTCCAATCATTACTTGATCTAAGGCTTTGCCAAGAATCGCATCTTTTTTCATCCCTGTTATTTCTTCAAATGTTCGATTGACATTCTGAAAATAATAAGCAATCTTGCCTTCTTCTGTTAAGCGTTCAATATTAAAAACAACAAATCCTTTGTTCATTTCATTTATCAACTTACGGTTTTCTTGCTCTCGCAAAAGAACATTGTTGCGGGACTCATCAATTTGGCGAACAATAGATTTTGCATATTTTACTACGATGATATCAATAAAAATAAACATAATAACTAGCGCTAGAATGGAATATGCAAAAATTCTGTATTGAACATCTCTTGCATCTCCAAATAGCGCGTCTTCTTCAATTTGAGCATAAAAAGTGCCCTCAAAATTATCAAAGGCTTTTACTACAGTAACAACATCGTGGTCATGAATTAATGTGTTTTCATCCTTGTTGGGCTGAATCCACACATCATAATCTCTGGCATCTATTTTTTCTAGAATTGGTATCATGCTTACACATAAAATATCATAGCCTAGCACATGGTCTTCTTCTGTAATCGGATTTTGTATGATAAGGTTTTGTCGATCATGATCATAATGGACAGTTAACGCTTCTGAATAAGCAATCTCTGTTGTTTGAATCTCATGCATATCTCCAAAACTCACCAAAATCTGATCATCGACCCATCGTGCAACATACGTATAATGGTCAAGCACATGAATCCCATCTTGATATCTGGGATAGGTTACCTGATAGAGTTCATTCCAATTTATTTTTTGATTTTTATATTGTAAAAGCGCTTCACGAATCGTTGAGCGGCTTGACAAGCTTTTGGTTTCACCAATCATTTTTGCGATAAACTCATCAATGACTTGATGTTGATTGGTAACATTTAATTCAAAGTTTTGGACGGTTATCTCTTCTTGTCGTTTTTTTATCGGAGATAGCAAGCTCATATAAACGAAAACAATGATGCAAATAAAAATAACGAGCGTCATAATATTTATACGTTTATTGATAGACTTCATGCAATACTCCTTTCTAATTGATATTAATGACAGCACCTTATATTTTACCATAGAACCCTATAACTTGTATACATAAAAAACCTCTAAAACCTGGCATGGGCTTTAGAGGTTTTCTTACGTCGTATTCAATGCTTTTTAAGATTTCTTTGCCAAGTAATCAGGCATCCTCGGACATGTTGTTAATTGATGGTTATGAACAAAACCATATTCCGGTCTTTTTTCAATCCGTTCTATTAATGCCCTTCTACAAGCATCAATACGCTTTTGCTTCGTGGATGACTCACTCTGAATCTGATTGTTTAATTCTTTTGGATCCGCAGACAAATCAAAATACCACTCTCTAGCGCTATAGGTTTCATAAATGTACTTCCATTTTCCATTGGTCAAAAAATGCCACCCTTCTTGTCCATATCCGGTGTGCTCTCCATGAATAAATTCCCGCTCAATTGGGTGAAATAAGTCCATCCCTTCAACACCACCAGGTAATTCTATATCCATTAAATTATATAATGTCGGCAGTATATCAAAGTGGCTAGCGACCACTTCGTTGGGTTGAACTATTTTTGGTTCTAGACCAGACCCCGGCTTAATAATCAAAGGGATTCGTGCCGAACCTTCAAACGGCGTGACCTTTCTATACATATAATGATCTCCTAACAATTCCCCATGGTCTGATACAAACACAACCGTTGTCGAGGAATACAAGTCATGTTCTTTTAGCCAATGCAACATTCTTCCAATCATATGGTCGACATGGGTAATGGATGCATAATATGCTTTGCGCATTCGAATCGACTGTTTATCACTAATTCTTCCGGATGTCGCATCAATCATAACCGTTTTTTTATCTAAGCCTTTGGCCCACGAACCTATTGGAGGTTCTGGAAGCACTTCATCTTCATAATACTTGGTATAAAACTCGGGTGCATCATAGGGCGGATGTGGTCGGTGGAAGCTTAACTGCATAAAAAACGGGCGCGTCGTATCTCGCTTATTCAAGAGTTCTTGAGCTTTAGATACCGTCCACTGACTTGGATGATATTCATCATCTCCTTGCCACGGCAGGGCGACCCAGCTATTATTACTCCACTCCATCGCCGGATCTTTGACGCTTCCCCTGGTCTCCTTTTCAAGCCAAGCATGATAATCACTTATAAACCCAGCATCTAAACGTTGTGGATCGTACAATTCGTTGATTTCAAATCCTAAGTGGTTCCTTTGGGGATAAAAGTGCGTCTTTCCAACATTAATGGTTTGATATCCTGCATCTCTAAACCCATGCATTAGGGTCTTATCATATGTCCATGGAATTTTATCACTATATCCAATCCGCCCACATCCATATGGGCTCTTGCCTGTTGCCAGACAGGCTCTAGCAGGAATACAGCTTGGTGCCTGTGCATAGCACGCACCAAACATAAATCCATCTTTTGCCAAATCATCAAGAAAAGGTGTTTTTACCACTGGATGCCCTAATGAAGATAGACAGTCTCCTCGCCACTGGTCTACAAGTATAAGTAGCGCATTCTTATGCCTTGCTTCTCCCATATATTGTTCTCCTCTATTTTCTATAGTTGATCTTATATGTCTTTATCTCGAAAGGTTTGATAACAATATTAAAACTATTTTCGTCATGCTCTATCGCTTGTTCAACTTCTTCAATCAAATTACACTCTTCAACAGAAATCAGTGTTCCTAAGTTCCAGCGGACTTTTGTTCGGGTTCTAGAGTTCTCATATTCATATATACGAATAATGATTCCCTCATGGTCTTGCGCTTCTTTAATGGTTTCAATCAACACATTAGCATCATCCGTTGTTACAAGTGCTTGTTGATCGCCTAGCGCCTCTCCCATGACCGCATAGGCCTGTTGATTGAACTTATAGGCTTCCTCTACAGTACCCGCTTTTTTCCAATCTCCAGTATGAGGATAGAGTGAATATCTAAATGTATGCTCCTCTTGGTCTGTATTGGGATTTGGCAAAATACCAGATTTTAACAGCGTAAGCCCCATATCGCTTCCGTGAACGGAATGTCCGTATTTACAATCATTTAATAAGCTTACCCCATAATTTCCTTCTGATATATCGATCCATTTTTGTCCACATACTTCAAATCGTGCTTGATCCCAACTAGTATTTTTATGAGTCTTGCGAGTAAGATTTCCAAATTGAATATCAAAAGTCGCTTCATCTGTATGGATATCCATTGGAAAATGGACTTTTAGCAAGTGCTGCTTTTCTCTATAATCGACATAAGTATTAAAATCAATGCGCCGGCTTTGACTATAAAAAACAATTTCTTGACACAGTCTTGACTGGCTAAATGCATATTCCACTTTTAATACTGCCTTAACCGGTCCTACTTGAGTCCATTCAAACATTGTCAAATCCGTTATATCATAATATTTTTCACTATAGTACATCTCAATGTCCCAATTATCATAATCCATCGGCTTATCTTCATATAGCTTAAAATGGTTTGCAACTTTATTTTCCTGCACCAGTTCCCTTTTTTGTTCACAGTCCAAAATAGACACGATTTGTCCGTTCGCATTAAACTGTACTTCATAAAATGGAGTTTTGATACCCCGCTCATGAATTGTAAAGGGATTTTTAATAGATGCCTTTTCATCTGCAGTTAGTTGCAAGACTTCATATGTTGCCTGGGCTTTTGATGGAATATGGGTTAAGTATGCCATACACCCATCCTCCGTTTTTTGTAGTAAAAAACGTTGTCCCTTCTCATCAACTAAACAATCACCATCCACCTTAGGAAGGTGAATAATATCATCCCGTTCAAAGCCCAATTGATTAAAGACGGTCACATGGTTTTCTTTTTTTCGAACTAAGTTGGCAATGCAATGGTCAATGTATTCACGTAGTTTTGCTTCCACATGGTTATATTCTTCCTTTGTCACCTCATACACTTTTTCTATAGATGTTCCCGGTAAAATATCATGAAACTGATTCATTAATACAACCCGCCACATCTGATGCAGTTGTTGACTATAATCGATCCCTGCCAATATGCTATAAAGCTCTAAATCCATTAACAATTGCTCACACCGTCGATTTGATTTTTTATTACGCGCCATGGAAGTATATGTTCCACGATGGTATTCAAAGTAGAACTCCCCTTCCCACTCCGGCAAACGCTTATGCTCTTTTGTCCGGTTGTATAGTTCATCAAAATATGTCCTGGAAAAAGCTTGACGTACTTTTGGAATACCTTGAATCCCTTTTTCCATCCGCTTTGATGTTTCAAGCATTTGGCGTGTAGGTCCGCCACCGCCATCGCCATACCCATAAGAAATTAAGATATCGTTATTCAATTCCTTATTATTATAGCGTTGCCAGCCACCCATAATCGCATCCGGATGAAGCATACCATTGTATGTTGTAAAAAAGTTCTTTGTATCTTGTCCCACTCCTAAGGTTGTAATCAAATGCGTAAAAATCTTCGTTCCATCTATACCTTTCCAGTACAGGGTATCATAAGGCATCTGATTCATCTGGTTCCAAGCGAGTTTTGTTGTCATAAAATAGTCAATTCCTGACCTTTTCATAATTTGCGGAAGTGCCCCTGAATATCCAAAAACATCCGGAAGCCACAAGATTTTATTGTCCACACCAAACTCTTCTTTAAAAAAACGTTTGCCATGTAAAAACTGACGTACCAAGCTTTCTCCGCTTGTCAGGTTACAATCCGCTTCAACCCACATGCCTCCTTCTGGTTCCCATCGACCTTGTGCCACTTTTTCCTTGACTTTGGCATATAAATCCGGATAGCGTACTTTTAAAAACTCATACAACTGTGGTTGACTTGACATAAACTTATAGTCCGGATATTCTTCCATAAACTTAAGAACCGTCGCAAAGCTTCTGCCTACTTTTTCACGTGTCTGTTCTACTGTCCACCACCATGCTACATCAATATGCGTATGTCCAATGCATGTTGCAATGACATCCTCATATCCACTTAGCTCTTGATATAGTGCTTTTTCTATATGTTGCTTCGCCTGGCTAAGGGACTGATAAAATGCTTCTGAATAAGGTTTTCTCAAATCTAATAAATTAACGGTATCATTTAATATTTCCGTCATTTTCAACTTATTTTGATCCATATCATCCATACGATTAAAAGCGGATAGCGGCACATCCATATCATAATATAATTGTTCTATTTGAGCATCAACTTCGATTACATCAACAAACAGTTGAAACTCACTATGAATAATTCCTGTGTGCGCTTGTAGATCAAATGTATATACTTCACCTTCCTGCGCATTTGATGTAAGAAAAACCTTCCGATGATTCATATCAATCCCTTGAGTTATCTCTCCATTAACAAATAAAAGAAATTGAGGATTTTTGGCATCATCCCATTCATTAATCTGCGTACGCACATGAATCCACAAGGGCTTATTATGCATCTGCTTAGGCACTGTATAGGTTGTTCTAAACCAATAATGCTTATCCGGTCCATACCAGTGCATCGTTTTGCTGTCAAACGTCTCCCATGGCTCTTTTGCTGCATCTACATCATGGGGATAGACAAAGTTACCTTTTTTATATTCAAAGCTTTCAATTGGAAATTTTTGCTTTGTCGATAAGCGCTTAAGTTCTCGACATATAATACCGACTCGTTTATCTATGTATTTCATTCTAAGCCTCCAATTAAATCTCCAACGGATTGTTTTTCATATAATCCATCAGCTCATCTACAGTGGTAAACGCGATGGAGGTTACCGTATCAGCACATCCATAATATATTGCAATGCGTCCACTGGCAGCATCTGATAACGCGGCACATGGAAACACAACGTTTGGAACGTCACCAACACATTCATACGCTTCATATGGCGCTAAGATATAGTTTTTAGAACGCATGATAACTTTCCACGGTTCATCTAAATCCAAAAGCGCACACCCCATTCGATATACAAAACCATTACATGTATTTAATACACCATGATAAATCATCAACCATCCTTGATCGGTCTCAATTGGAATAGGACCCGGACCAATTTTAGTTGTCTGCCATGCTGAAGTGTCTCCTTTTATCGTTCCCATCACATGGCGATGATGTCCCCAATATTCCATATCTTTGCTTTGACTATAAAAAATATCTCCAAACGGCGTATGTCCATTATCACTTGGACGGCTTAACATTGCATAGTAATCCCCTATTTTTCTAGGAAAAAGAACACCGTTACGATTAAACGGTAAAAACGCATTTTCTAATTGGTAGAATGTTTTAAAATCAAATGTATACGCCACTCCTATAGTCGGTCCATGATAGCCATTACACCACGTAATATAATAACGGTCTTCAATGTAACACACACGCGGATCATAACGGTATTCCCTTTTTAGAATTTCCTTGTCTTCGCCTTCAAATGATAGCGGTTCATCTTGTATATCCCATTCAATACCATCTTGGCTAAACCCTACAAAAATATCCATGCTAATCGACTTGGAATCACATCTAAAGATACCTGCGTAGCCATCTTCAAAGGCAACTACAGCGCTATTAAAAATACTATTGCTGTTTTTTGTATGGTTTCTCTTGATTACAGGATTCATGGAAAATCGCCATACGGGCATGTCATATCCTTCCGGTTTTTCCTGCCATGGTATTTCAGGTAAATTATTTCCTATTATTTTCGCCATTTTTATCTCCTTAGAAAAGATTACTTGCTCGGTTAGGATGAACAGATTCTCTATAGATTATCTTTCCATTAATCATCGTTGCACCTCTAGATGTTGATTTTTTACGTTCAACACGCCGCTTTACTTTACGTACTGCGGCTTTTGCAATCCCATCTATGTCAACGGCTACCGTTGTAAGTTTTGGATCACATATCTCTGCATAGATATCGTTGTCAAAGCTGACAATAGATATCTCTTCTGGTACTTTAATGCCATGATTTCTCAATGCCTTGATAAATCTATATGCTGTTTCATCACAGTTGCATACAAAGGCTGTGGGCATTTCTTTAGGTAGTTCAAAATCTATTTCTTCATTATGGTAGTCTCTATCCTCAAGTACCCAATCCTTGCGAACCATAATCTTTCTTTCCAAAAGTGCTCGCTGATAGCCTAAAAAGCGATCTGCAATACTTTGAGTCACAAGCACAGAACCAACATACCCAATATAATGGTGGCCTTGGTCTAATAAGTGTCTTGTCAATTCATATGTACTATATATATTTTCTGATAGTACACAATCTGATATTGCTGACACCTCCATACAATCCACATAAATCTTGGGTATAGTTAACTTACGAACACTTTCTAGGAAAGATTCTTCTAAGTTTCCAAGTATCATAATTGCATCGATGTTTCTGCTTTCAATTAAAGAAGTCAAGTTTCCTCCACGGTCATCTGGTGTAACCGTTGACAACGTGCCAATATATCCTATTTCATTAAGTTCTTTTGTAATACGTTGATACATATTTACATAAAAATATACTTTTGTACCCTCTCCAAAATACTTATGCGCCATAAAAATGATAATATGTTTGGGTTTGTTGTCTTCCTCGATTACTGCTTTTCTAAAACGGTAACCCATCTCTTCAGCTTTTTTTAATATGTCTTCTTTTAGCTCTTGTCCCACTCCATACTTATCATTAAACGCTTTTGAAACTGTCACTTTACTTATTCCTAACTCATTGGCTATGTCTTGCATTGTCACTTTTTTCTTCTTTTTCATTATACTTGCATCCTTTCAATGAATTATACTTTGTCCTATTATATCATTATCGGAAACTCATCGCAAGAAATTAGCTATTTGTTAGCTAACAAACTCTACACTGATTGAATTAATAGTTGTCCAACACCTACTTGGTACCCACTAAATCCATAATTAACTTTTTGCTCTTTCGTTACCAATATCAACGGCAACCGTTTTTCCATCATGTTCAACCCATGATAATAAGGTTCAATCGCATACTCCTCATCCACAATGATCTCTAGGGACGGCACTGCTGCTAGCGCCTTATTAAGCGTTGGGTCTTGCTTACACTGTTGCTTAGGGATATGTAGCACAATGGTTGCATCCATTTTTTCATATACTTTGGCATGTTCAATAATTTCATTTAATAAGTGTTCTGTCGGTTCTTCACCTGGTGCGAGCCAACAAAGTATGGATGCTTTTCCTGCTCTTTTTTCATGTTGGGTTAGCAAAGGTAAATCTGCTTTTTCGCCACTGGCAGGCATCAACCCAATCTGCTGCGTCCACTTTTTGTCTTTTTTGATTGTAAAGTAGTAGGCGCGAACATGGTTGGATTCATCTACACTTCGATTGGTTGTAACGAGTCGATATGCACCTGGTTCAAGTCGAAGCTCAAATTCCGGGTTTTCTTGGGGCCAGATTCCCTCTTCATAGTCCAGTGTCTGATAATATCCTTCCTCAAGCTTTCCTATAGTAAACTGATGGTAGTATTTTAATGGTTGTCCATCATCCGTTGATAAGCTTAAAGTTCCCATTGCTTTTTTCTTTGTGTCATGGGTTTCATCCAAGAGATGCCATTGGTTTTCATGATAATAACAAAGCTTTCCGTCGGTTTGGTTGATTTTCGCCGCAATCCCCAGCGTACGTGCTATGGCGACAAAAATTATCTTATGGGATATTGCATTGCCTCCGCCATATGTCAAAACACCCACTGGTGATGTGTTTAAATTAGAGTATTCTGCATCATCGTACTTTCGGATGTGATTATCAAGCCATTGCTTAATCGTCGCCGGACATTCTTTAAACCTTCTTTTTTGCTCTTCTTGGAAAAAATCACGAATAAAAACCCTGTAAGGCGTGATCATCTCAATCCATATTCTTGGGTTAAGGACATTCCTTGTGTATATGGGTTCATCAAAGGCTTCCTTGTACCCATACGCTTCAACAAAATGTTCTCGAAGAATTGGTGTTGTTATATCGCTTAAATCCTTTTGTGGCAATGCTTGAAGCATTTTTATTTTCCATTGAAGCTCCTGCGCTTGTTCAATCGGTGCATCAAAGTAAAATTCTCGAAGGAAACATTCAATTTCTTTATAGTTCCCCCTTGCTTTCATGAGCAAGTGGGCAACTTCTTCCTCATTGCCGTTAAAGCCATTGAGTTTCTCTTTCCAGTTTTTTTCGTTGTAAAAAGTAGCTTCATATGCACGACGTTTTTTCACAGCTATCTCAACACGCCGAGCATGCTCTTTTTGCTGCGCCGTAGACAATGCTTCTTCCGTTTTTACGCCGCCCTTTGGCGGTACAAAAATCCATTCTTTGACCTTTGCTTCATCATGACTTATCGGATGTAACGTCAGCTCTATAGTATGTTCTTTACGGATGTCAACTTTTTTATATCCGACTGCTTCGCCATTATAGGCATATACCATCAAATCTCCTAAACCTGTAACAAATTCTACGTCTCCATTTGCATTGGTTTCTAAGGTGGTAATGGGATAAAACTCACTGTAATTGACCACTTCAAACCTAACCTTTGCACCCTCAACAGGCAAACTATCTTCATCTAAAACTTTAACCGATATACTTTTGGTTTTTGCATAATGCTCAAGCACATTAATCTCTGTCATTCTAGGCGTCTGTCGCGTAATTGTCTCTCCTGAGCATACATCCGATAACACTCTGTTATGGATAAGCATAGCTTTTGATGCCGGTAAGCGAAACCACCCTCGATTTAACTCCATCTCAGGTTCACAAGCGCCTAAGTATTTCCAACCTTCTTCTGTCAGCACCTCCACCCATGCATGATTGTCATCACAGTGGCTCCATCTTGGTGCATAACATTGTCTAGCAGGGATTGCAACACTTCTAAGTGCAGCTACTACAAAAGTTGATTCTTCTCCACACCGCCCAAAAGCATTTTTAATCGTTGTCAATGGTGATCCCGTCCTTTGATTTGTGGCTTGATATGTCGCCTTTTCAAAGCACCAATAGTTGATTGCAATTGCCGCTTCTTTCATGCTTAGACCTTGAATAATCGGCATAAGTTCCTCAAAAAACATCCCACTATAAAACTCAATGTGTTCATTATTGATTCTGTATTGCAATACATAGTTTAAAAAATCACTTTTTTTGATTGTGTCGCCCCAAGGCATCTGTCTTTTTGCCTTTAATCCATGGCGCACGAAGTTTAAAATGAATGTATGCGAATAATCGGCTATATCAGACAGCGGCATATATGCGTACAAAAACTCCATACATTCGCGTTCACTTTTTGACATTGTTTTTATTAATGACATCGGCAATGTTCGCATTTTTTGTTCATAGACGTCAAATCCAATACTCTCAATTTTTCCATCGTCATATAAAAGTATTTTTTCATTGCTTGATGGGGATATTTGTGACAACAAAAAGCTATTGGATGTTACTTCAATCTTTGGAATAACTTCTCCGAGTAATCCTTGATCTAATTGGGATAGCCTGTCTGTAAAAAAACCTTCCTCATCATAAAACTTATGCATCGCATAATAGCATCGCCGCAAATTCCATTTAACTTTCTCCACTTCAGGAACGCCATATTTTTCATCTTCATTTACAAAGAAAACAAAACCCCAAAGTTCTGGATAATGGATATTTATAAGCCCCGTCGGCGCCCAAACCCAGTTTTCTTCTGGATGGTCTTTTTTTACATAAGCTCCACTTTCAGTATCTACATGCCATTGTACCCTTGAAAAATTCACACGGTAATACTCACCACAAACAGGCGGCCTCTTTGACTGGCTTCGTTCTATTAATGCGTGAAAAGGGATGACGACTTCAACGGACCAATATGCATTTTCTTCACTAATTTGATTTAGCCGCCCTTTTATTGCCACTTGCGAACGCAAGCCTTTAATGTCCCATCCATTTAAAGGTTCTGCACCTCTATCGCGGTATGGCTTATTCAAAAACAAATCCCACACTGTATTAAGTGCATTCATCTCAAATTCGAAATATCCATGAGTATCTGAGTCCGGATCAATAAATATCTCAAAATCATTATCATAAAAAATGACACTGTCTCTTTCCGTCAAGTTCGCCCATATTTCTTGTCCATGCAACACAGCTGCAAAATAGAAGTTCTCTTCATCCCATTGCATCTTTGCTTGCGTTTCATAAAATGGTGGCTCTTTTTTATCACCTTCAATGTCCACAAATGCATTGGTAAAAGGGATGTCATCCCAAAACTCTTTAAAAATATTACCATCAAGGGAAAAAGGTTTTGTTCGCCGTTTACAATAATATACCGGTGGGTTAAATTCTATATCCGGTACAGGAATTCTATAGTCCATCGCTTACCTCCTAATTATGGGTGACAACCGCTCCTGAACCCCCATACATATCTATCTTGCCTTCAAGTTCTAGTTTTACGACTGTTGTATTTTTATGACAGTCTTCTTTTGTCAAATCAATCCACGTTGTCCCTGGAATATTAAACCAAGGTACACCTCCATGAATATCATAAGTTAGTTCCTTGCCAGAATGGAGCACACTGACTTTTTTGATTTTATTGCATAACCCTTTTAGACAGATCGACTCTTTAGGTTCATCATGTACAAATAGATATAATGTCTCCTCATCTTCTGAAAGTGTTGAGCCTCCAGGATAGTACCGGGTCATCACGCCATCATGCGTTCCAAAAATCGCTTCCTCATGTGCTTTAACCCATTCACCTAGTCCCAAAAGTAATTGTTGCTCCTGTTCAACAATCGTTCCATCTTCCATCGGTCCAATATCCAAGAGCATATTGCCTCCCATACTAATACAATCACAGAACATATGTATAATTTGATTCAAAGATTTATAATGCTTATCTCTGTCAATATATCCCCAGGAATCATTGACCGTCGTACAAAATTCCCATGGTCCATCCGGTCTTGTTATTGGAAGCCCTTGTTCCGGCGTCTTATAATCTCCATACCCACATAATCTTGAGTTGACTATTAGATCTTGGTTATAGGATTTTAAATACGCCTTAAATTCAGGAAGTCCCCATTGTTCTGCACTTCTTTCCCAGTCACCATCAAACCAGACCAAATCCACTTTTCCATAGTTTCCAAGAACTTCACCTAATTGATTGCGATTAAACGCCATAAAGCGCTCCCATGCCTTCGTGTCTTGCTTGCCATCTGTCGGGCCACTGTATCTATTGGCATTTTCTAAATCCTTAGGTACTTTTCCACCTTCATAGACACTTGCATAATCTGGATGCGACCAATCTATTAGCGAATAATACATGCCAACACGTATATCTTTTTCACGCAAAGCTTGTGCATACTCTTTAACGATATCACGTTTTGCAGGCGTTTTTTTCATAACACTTAAGTCACTATGCTTTGTATCAAAAAGAGCTACCCCATCATGATGTTTTGTCGTAAGTACGGCATACTTTGCCCCAGATTTTTCAATAAGATCTGCCCATTTTTTTGCATCAAAGTTTTTGGCACTAAACCGTTCTAATTGTGACATATACTGATCATAAGGCACTCGGTCATGGTAAAACGACCACGATTCAGACACACTGTCTACAGCGTAAATCCCATAGTGAATAAATATCCCAAGTTTTGCTTGTTCAAACCATTTATGCATAATATAATCTCCTCTTATTTAACCAGTGATATAATGAAAAAATTCCAATTCCCGATGCCACATCTTTTGAATACGCATCCACTATAGGGTATTGTATCGCTGTTGCAGCAATATCTATATGTAGCCAAGGTGTTTGTTGTATAAATTCTTGCAAGAACATAGCAGCCGCTATGGTTGAAGGTTTTCCTCCATTTTTTAAGTCTGCAATCGGTGAAAGAATTTGCTCTTTATACCTATCATCCAAAGGCAACTGCCAAAAGTCCTCTCCCACCGTTTCACCACTTTGAATAAATTCTTGAACCAACTCTTGCTTATTTCCAAAAACCGGAGTATACAAGCTTCCAAAACATGTAGCTGTAGCCCCTGTTAATGTCGCTATATCTACAACTGCATCCAACGTATAGTTGCCTTGTATATAAGTGAGTGCATCGGCCAAAGTCAATCGCCCTTCTGCATCTGTATTGACAACTTCAATCGTTTTATTTGCCAAAGATGTAATAACATCACCAGGTATAAAACTGTTTCCATCCAGAATATTCTCGCATACTGCAATAACGGCAACCACATTTATTTGACATTTGTTTCGTGCTATTGCATTCATTAACCCGATTACATTGGCAGCCCCTGCCATATCTCCCTTAATATAAGGCATGCTACTAGCGGATTTTAGACAATATCCTCCTGTGTCACATGTAAGTGCCTTACCTACTAAACCTATAGGGTTTTGGTTTTTTACGGGCATATATTCCATTACCACTAGACGCGGTTCCCTTTTGGATCCTTGGGCTACACTTAAAAACGCATGTAATCCCATGGTCTCAAGTTCCTCTTTGCCATAACACTTAACCCTATATCCATAAGCTTGCCCATAATCCGAAACCCATCGCGCAAGTTCTTTTGGAAAAAGTTTATTCGGAGGTTGTGCGATTAAGTCTCTTGCTTGATTAACCCCCATTACTAGATTTTCCATTTGCTGTAAAGCTAACGTTTCCTTCTCGTCATAGCTTTGAACATGTATGGAAACTCTACAAGGCTTTTGCTCGGTTTTATATCCTGCAAAGGTATAACTAGCTAATAAAATTCCTTGAACAGCATTTTCATAATAGTCAAATCCCAACTGATGAAATCCGTGCCTTTCAATCGTTATTGCGATTTTTTCACTTTTTCGAATCCCATGCCATGCTTTAGCATAAGCATTTCTTACACTGCGCTTTGTTATGTTGGCTTTGGCACCTAGCCCTATATATACTCTAGAGGCAGTCGTCTCATCTAGAGATGGAACAAAGAGAATCTCGTCTAATTCCCCTTCAAATCCTTTGCCGACTTGTTTAGCCTCTTCTTGGGTACAGGCCACAAAATGATAATCCGTTTTCGCCTCGACATTGAAATTTAACATTGGACCCTCCTTTGGCAAACATTTTTTTGGCGGCATTGATAAATATAATCCAACAAACTTCCTGTGCGGTCTGTCCCATACTCCCAATACATGATTCCACCTAGTCTTTCCTGCTCCACAAAATCAATCTTATGAGACAAGGACTCTTGATCATCATAGCTAATAAATGTATTTCCATTGAATAAATACGGTGCTTTCGCCTCATCATCCCAATATCTGGTATATCCATTTTTATCAATATAGTCTTTGACCAACTCATGATAAGGCGGACCATATCCTCCCGTGGTTCCTGCCATCTGCATAATACCTTGATCCACATCGGGAACTTTTTGCCACATCCTAGAGTAAAATGCCACGCCTAGAACAAGTTTCTTGCGAGGAACGCCTGCTTGAATATAATCCTCTACAGCTTTTTTAGCACTCGCCCTTGAAAGATCATTTTTATTTGAATACAAGTTCGTATGATGACCTGTTTGTACACTAAACCCTCCACGAAGATCATAGGTCATTAGCTGCACGTAATCTACATATTTTTGTACTTGGTCCATTTGTGTACAGTGAATATAATATTCATCTCCTGCCACAGCAATTGTCAGCATTTTTTCATGAAAGAGATTTTCATCCATCGCTTCACGCAGTTCTTTTAGCAGCAATGTGAAGTTTGTTTTATCCTTTGGTGATGCTTTAATACCTGCGATGCTTATGCACGGATATTCCCAATCTAAATCAATGCCGTCTAAAGCATATGTCTCTATCTGCTTTAATGCCGAATCTATAAATCGGCGTCGCGACTCTTGACTCGAGGCCGCTTCCGAAAAGCCTCCAGCGCTCCATCCACCGATAGATAATACTAGACGTATACTCGGCTTCACTTTCCTTATCCAGTCAAGGTACTCTTTGTAATTTGCAAGTTTAGATACAACTTTTCCTTCTTTAATATGGGCAAAAGCTAGATTAATAACTTCCGACTTATATATATCTTCTTTTTTTAATGTAGGTAAATCTTTTATAGAAACATATCCTACAAAATAAGGGTATGTCATGATGTCCTCCTTATATACTGTCTATGTTAAGCAATAACAACGTGCAATCGGCGCTGTCTGTTTTATATGCTCTTCACACTGAACAATATATCCTTTGTCTGTTTTTGTAAAATTCAATTCTTTTCCTGTTGCAACACTTGTTATTTTTGAAAATGTGTCTGTAATGGGTAGTAAGACTTCTGTCACTACCTCAGCGTCATCGGCGTCAAAGTATTCAATGGCATATACTTTTTCTTTGTTACATGTAAAGGCAATATTGTTAAGTTTATAAGGGAACTTGACCCGGGTCTCATAGATAGCTTCTCCATTTATAGATAACCATTGCCCCATCTCTTTTAATGTTTTTACCGCTGGTTTTGGCAATCTTCCATCGGGCTGAGGAGCCACATTAATGGCAAGGTTCCCCCCCTTTGCAACAATATCAATCAATAGGCCTAGCACTTGACGCACATCCTTATACGTATCATCATATTCATAGCTGAAGGAATTCCCCATAGTTATGCAGCTTTCCCACGGAATATTTAAAGGCTTATCCGGAACGCATTGCTCAGGCGTCACATAGTTTTCATAAGCACCACCAACTGTTCTATCTGCGCACAACATCCCCGGTTGAACTTTTCTTAATCGATCAATAACCTCACCAAGACGTATGTCTTGATTGTTTTCCTTGCATACCCATCCTGCATCAAACCACATAATATCAATCTTGCCATAGCCTGTCCCTAATTCCATAATTTGATTGTGGGTAAACTGAACAAATCTCTCCCACTCCTCTGGAAATTCCGTTGGATTATAGGAAGGTCCTCGATTTTGATAATTCCGTTTTTCATGATGTGTATTCCAATAGCTGTCAATATGCCAGTCTGCTTTTGAAAAATATGCGGCAATACCTATATTTTGTCGACGAAAAGCTTCAAATAAATGCCCACATATATCTGCATATCGATGTGTGTGAAACGGACAATCTTCTCCAGTAATTTTATAATCTGAATATTGTGTATCCCACATACAAAATCCATCATGATGCTTGGTTGTAAATAAAAAGTAACGTATCCCGGCTTCTTTGGCTATTTTTGCCCATGCATCCGGTTGAAAACGTATAGGGTTAAATGTCTTGTTCAAATCAAAATACTGTTGCTTAAACTCTTCTCCTGTTACTTGCCAATCAATTTGGTGGCGTGACCAATCTGCATCCGCATCACTTAATGCCCATGACTCCACAATTCCCAGCTGGGAATTGATGCCCCAATGCATCATCAGTGCTAGCTTTTGATCCTTAAACCATTCAAGTTTTTGGCGAACACGCTCATCGCTAGGAACTACATAATCTCTCTCACTACTATAGTTATGTACTCCTTGTTCAATCATTTCATCATTAATCAAATCTACATCCTCTTCAGCTTCTGTTATCTTTGAATCAACCATTTTTGTCCTCCTATACACTGTTAAGCCTATTTTGCAATGATATAAAACCGAGATGGATGCCATTAGCACATCCATCTCACCGGTTTTAGTGTGTTGCATCGTCGTTAATAAACTAGTCCATTGGTTTTAATGCGTTTAATCGCATGTCGATATATTCACTTAGTTTGAGTTTCTCAAGTTGTTCTAAATATGTATCCCATTCGCTATCCACATCAGCTTGCCCTGCAATCCATTGTGCTGTCTGTTCTTTAATATAGTCTTCAATAGCGGTCTTGTAATCTGACATTTGTGCACTCTCTTCTTCCGTTGCCCAATAGGATGGAATTGCATCTTTAGCAAGAAATGGTGCATAGACTTCGTCAACATTATCTTTTTCTTTAAACGGTGGATTGACTTCGATAAATTCAAAATCTGTTGGAATATATCGTGGCAATGATTGAGGGTATAAGTTAACCCAGCTATACATTTCCTTTTGTTCCTCTGTTAAGTTTTCTTTATCAATAACATAACCGTCACCTTCTTTAAACACTGCAATGTCTAATGGACCTGCATTGGTTTGAATCGAGTTTTCTAATTCAAACATATTATCCCACCAGCGAATAATTGCAGCCGGATTTTCTGCATTGTCGGTTATAACCACTTGATTTTTAAGCACTGCCGTCCCATAAGTATCTCTAAACCATGTTGGCGTATCACATTGCTCACTTTTTAAAATCGGAAGTGGAACCCAGTCTGGCATTACCCCCGGATCAAAAGGCATGATATCTCCACTTTCATACATCATACATACTCCATAGATATCTGTACTTCCCTTTGCTTTCCATTGCGCTTGGTCTTGAGTAAACATCTCAGGGTCTAGTAAACCTTCAGCATATAAACCTCTAAAGTATTTGATCATATTCTTATATTCTTCTCCATTGGCTCCAAAGGTCAACTCTCCATCGCGCATTCCAAACCCTTCTTCGTTAATTGGGAAGCCAAACCATCCTGCATAATACCCAAGTTTTTTATTAACCGGGTCAAACGCAAAGGGAATTTCATCGGTTGCATCTCCATTGCCATTGGCATCTTGTTCTTTAAACGCTCTAAGAACTTCCGCTAACTCTTCTGTCGTTGTTGGCATGTCCATTCCAACGTTTTCTAACCATCGTGTATTGATGTATGGATTAAAGTCTACTGTTGGTGCTTTTAAAACATAAGGTATCGAATAAATATGTCCATCTGGTGCTGTCATTTTTTCACGTACCCCTTCAAGCTCTAAGATAGCTTGAATATTGGGTGCATAGGCTTCAATATATTCTTCTAGAGGGATGAACGTTCCCATTCCCACACCAAACTTTAGGATGTCTGTCGGGCTTAAAATCCATCCTCCAATAACGTCTGCATAATCTCCAGAATTTAAAGCCAAACTATATTTTTCCTTAGCCACTTCATAGGGAAATAGTTGTACTTCTACTTCAATCCCTGTCTGTTCTTCAAGAACCGGCATTAAATAAAACTCATCGGTTGTTTTATTTCCATCTGTAAAAATCGAAAAACTATACTCCCCTGGATCAACAATCGGTAATCCTTCTTTATAAACGACCCCATCAATTTTCCCTTCGTCATCAACCGTTGTTACAATTTCCTGACTTTTACCATTTCCTCCCGCTTTTTCTCCACCACATCCTGCTAACATTGTTAAGCTCATAGTCCCAATGCACAGTAGGGCAATGATTTTTTTCATCTTCATAAACCTTCCTCCTTAATCTTTTATAATCTATAACTTAACCACTGCTTTATTAAGTTCCACTTTGATTTTTTGTTTATCCCTTAATGGATCCAATCATAACGCCTTTGACAAAATGTTTTTGCACTAACGGATACATAATGAGTACCGGCATACTGGAAACAATAATGAGCGAGTATTTCATCAATTCCATGAGTTGACGCTTTTCTTCCATAGCTTCTTTTTGTGCCGCTGTTGTCACCGTTTGTGCTAAGTGACTCTGATTTTGAACTAGAATGGAGCGTAAGACTAACTGAAGCGGAAATTTTGATTCTGTTTTCATATAAAGTAATGAAGAAAAATATGAATTCCAATGGCCAACACCATAATATAAAATCATAATTGCAATAATTGCTTTTGATAAAGGCAACGCAATCTTAAAAAAGAATTTTGTCTCTGTGCATCCATCAATTGCAGCTGCATCATATAATTCTTCTGATATATTCATCTTAAAAAAAGTCCTTGCTACAATCATGTTGTATACACCAAGTGCTCCCGGAAGTATCAAGGCACCCATTGTATCCAACAACTGCATATTTTTAACTACTAGATATGTAGGAATCATCCCACCGTTGATAAACATTGTTACCATATAAAACAGTGTCACCGTTTTTTTACCGCTAAAGCGATCTCTAGACAGTGCATATGCTGTAGGTAAAGTAACTACAAGGTTAAGCATAACTCCTGAAAAAGTATAGATTAATGAGTTAATAAACCCTCGAACGACTTGTTCATTTTTAAATACTTCTGCATACCCTTTGAAGGTAATCCCTACAGGGTAAAACACAACTTTTCCTGTCGATACCGCTTCGGGATTACTAATTGAAGAAATAATAATAAAATAAAGGGGATATGCAACAACTAAAAAAATCACTGTTAATATGAAAAATATAATTCCGTCATAGATTTTATCTTCTTTTGAGCGTACTTTTTTGTTCATCTTTCGTCTCCTTACCACAAGCTAATTCCCGATAGTTTTTTTGAAATTTTATTAACCGATATAAGTAAAACTGCATTGATAACTGAATTAAACAAGCCAATCGCAGCTGAATATGAGATATTGTTATCAATTAATCCCACCTTATATACATATGTGGAAATCACCTGGGACACACTTAAGTTCAAGTCATTTTGCAGTAAAAATACTTTTTCAAATCCAACGGATAAAATACTCCCACAGCTTAATATGAGTAGGATGGTTGCTGTTGGTACAATACTTGGAAAATCAATATATCGAACAATTTGAAACTTTGTCGCTCCATCGATTCTTGCTGCTTCATGCAGCTCGGGACTTACCGATGATAGGGCAGCAAAATATATGACCGAACTCCATCCCATTCCTTGCCAAACCCCAGACCACACATAGATATGCCTCCACATGCTTTTTTCTGCCATAAAATTAATGGCATCACCACCAAAAAACTCGATAATATTATTTACAATCCCCACACTTGGTGATAAAAACAATAAAAGCATACCGCACATAACAACTGTTGATATGAAATTAGGTGCATATGTTACGGTTTGAATAACCTTTCGATAACGTCTATGTCTAAACGAGTTGAGCAGCAGGGCTAAGATTATCGGAATCGGAAACCCGGCAATCAACGAATAAAGACTTAGCAAAAAAGTATTGCGTATTGTGCTAAAGAAATACGGAGATTCAAAAAAACGCACAAAATGGTCCATGCCAACCCATGGACTTCCCCAAAATCCCAATCTAGGATTAAAATTTCTAAAGGCTATTTGTACGCCATAAATGGGAATATAACTAAATATAAACGTAAGGATCATACCTGGTAAAACAAACATCCAAAGCGGTAAATCTTTAATCATCTTTTTCTTCAGCGTTCGTTTTGTTTTCTCTGGTTTTTTTGACGTGTTTACCGTTTGTGTACTCATAGCCATTCCTCTTTTCTTTTAAATTGTAATGTCATTATATATAGTCATATAAGTTTTGTTAATCACATTATTTGTTAGCTAACTTTTATTAACTTATGTTAACTATTCTAACTCTATTGGTAATATTTGTCAATAGAATTATCACTTTTTTAATTTTTATGGTCATTTTTCATTTTTCTATGTTTTGCTTTGATTTTATAGTGTTATATGGACAATAGTTATCTAATTGTATCGTTATTTTTGTTTATATTGAAATATTACCCATCAATACTTTTTAAAACAATGTTTGTAATAAACTACATTGTAACTCTATGTTACCTTACTCTGTTTTGTAGTTACGCTTTTTAACATAAAAAAACAGTTGCATTTACAAAAAGCGCTGTAAATACAACTGTTTACTTTTTTATGTTAATGCCATCCGATTTTTCCAGTGGTCATCGATCGAATCGAATTGTTAAAGTGAATCACATCACCTACGCCTTCATCGCGCCCATCAACAACCGGAAGTCGAACTTCATCCAATGAAGCAATATGATCAATCTCACCTTGTGTCCATTGTACTAGTTTTCTTTTTGCACTAATAAGTCTTTGTTTTATTCCTGCCATGCGTATTTCCAGAACTTCAAAACCTATCTCCTTATTTGTAAGTTCCCACTCTTCACGTCTTGCCTCTAACACCCGATCAATTCGTACAATCGCCTCATTAAGCTTAGACTGAATAATGGTCTCCATTTTTTTCATATCGTGTTCATGATATGCTTCATAAATCAACAATCCCAGATCCCACTTATACGCCATAAAGCCATACATTTCCCGGTAAAACTCTTGCGTTTTTTTGAGCACAAGATTTGTTTGTTTTTTTGCCGATGCATCAAAGAAAGCCTCCATCTGAATAAAGCGTTTGGTTAGGTCTTCTTTAACCGATTGTGTGTGAACAACAAAAGGACTTAAAAGTACATCTTCATAAAATCCATACTTCCCAGGCGTTACTGTGGCAGCACTATTGTTAAATTCCGGATATACATTAAGTTCTTGTTGTTTCATGAACTCTTCAAAAGACATCCCTGTATGAAACAATAGACGCTTCTTATATTCATCTTCATCCACTTCAAAGCTGTAGCCATGATCTGCAAATAACTGCAAGCCTAAAAGTAAAGGTGAAACAGGACACTCACATCCATCATCTGCCCATGAAGTTGCTATAACCTGGCGGATATCCGCTTTTTTACATGCACTTAATGCCGCTTTGGTTGTAACAAGCGTCTTCCCATGATGGGGTCCATATCCCATCCATCGCCATGCACCACCGGCAAAAATCACTTCGTGTGCAATCTTTTTTCTCAATTGCAAATTTTGTGCGTAATGTTCTTCAAAGTTATTATAGTAGTCCCAGTATACTAAATCTATACCCTCTGGAATTTTAAATACATCTGTGTCTGCCTTCGAGTAAGAGCTAAAAAACATATCATCCCAAATCATCGGCTTCAAGTCATATTTTTTAGCCAATTGAAGCATGAAGTTCAAGTGCTGATGCATGATTTCTGTTTTTGGAACAAGTCCATGTTCATCTGCATATCGTCCTCTTCCTAGATTATACGCTTCATCCATACCCATATGAATTCTTCGGCTTCTAAACGTCGTTGCCAGTTGCTTGATCATCCGTTCCAATAAGGCATTGACCTTATCTGAACCAACATAAAGGATATTATCAATATCCACATATGCACTTTTTGTTCTTTCCCATGCTAAAAATTGCTCCAGATGGGCTAGCGCCTGAATACATGGGATAAGTTCAACTCCATGGTCATATGCATAATCATCTAATTGCGTTAGTTCTTTTTTTGTGTATTTTCCTCGTAAATATCCAAAGTAAGCTTCGCCTTCAACTTCATATACATCTTCCATGTAGAGCATCATCACTGTATGTCCCATACATGCCATCGTTCGTATCAGTTCTTTTGCATAGTCTAAATTCAATACACCGTTTCTTGAACAATCAACCATAACGCCATTAAAATCAAAATAAATATCACTGCTCGCTTCATACGTAAGTAGTCCCTCACGTTCTTTTCTAATCAGCTCTCCCACTCCACGTAATATCCCCGGTAAATGGGGCGCTTCTACATGCATGGCTTTATCATCCATTTTCACATGAAGTTTTGCCTCATTAATTAAGTAAAGTTCTAGTTGCTTTTGGTTCTTTGAAAGCCCTCCATTGTAGTATGTGTCATATACATGAATGACTTTTTGATACTCATGTGAATGATCGTCTAGTCTTTTCATACCCTTCTCCTTTTTAATCTTATAATTAAACATTAACCTTAAAGATATGTTTTACATTCTATCACATCTTTATCGTTCTATGTATACAAAAAATATTCATGTAGCACCAAGCAATAGAACATGCTACAATAGGATTATTCAGTTAGTTGAAATTATTAAGGAGTTAATTTATGAAAAACGAAAACAAATCTTATATACAATTTAGTACCATCTTTTTCTTTAATTACTTTAGCCTTGCTGCTATTGTTACTTTCCTTGCACCGTATTTTGAGTCTTTAGGATTATCTGGTGCTCAAATTGGAGCGATTAATGGACTACGTTCTTTTGTCACCATTTTCTTTCCACCACTATTTGGTCTCCTTGGTGATCGAACCGGACGCCACAAAAAAGTCCTTTTGTTTACAATGTTTATGTCACTCATTTTATCCATTACCCTACCTTTTTCTACGCACTTTTATACAATTTTGGTATTTTTTACATTGTTTAGTATTTTCCAAGTTTCTACACCGCCACTTTCGGATAGTCTTGGTCTATTTTCTCCTTTTCCCTTTGGTAATGTCCGAAAATGGGGCGCTTATGGCTATGCTATTGCAACACTGGTTACCGGTATTGCCGCAGACTATTTTGGCCTTAAAATTATATTTGTCATCTTTTCCTTCTCACTTATTGTCGCGATTTGGTTTACTACAAAGCTTGAACTGGCAACGACTACTATGCAACACCATATGCTTGAAGACCTAAAAGAACTTATCAAAAACAAAACCTTCATTATTTTGATTTTATTTTCTTTTTTCTTTGGTATCACCATTATGAACAACAATATCTTTTTTAGTCTTCTGTATCAACATGCTGGTGGAACATTATCCGGCATTGGCTTTGCCTTTTTACTTTTCGCATTAAGCGAAGCGCCTGCGATGCAGATTACAGCAAGATATGTCCAACGCTTTGGAACGATTCCAATCCTTATCTTTGCAACGATTATCAACACCCTACGTTGGGGAATATATTCTTTTGGACCACCTACATATATTTTGCTTGGACTCTTTTTCTTGCAAGGATTGTCCATTGGTACTTATCTACCAACTGTTGCTGAACTTATTCGGTCCTTAGTCAAAGAAAGTGTCCGTTCTACCGCAATGACGACGTATTCTGCTGTCTTTATCGGAATCACCGGTGTCGTCGGTTCGTTCATCAGTGGTTACATCTTAGACTTTTCGGGTATTCAAGGAGTATACGTATTTTTCACCCTTTGTAGCTTAATTAGCTTCATATTCCTCTACCTATTAGCAACCCACTTAAAAGGAGAACGGCATGTTTAACCACCCTCAACTCATAGAAACTTTAAATGCACGCATACATAAACACACACCACTCATTATCGGTATCGACGGACGCTCAGCCAGCGGCAAGACGACACTTGCCCAAGCTATTGCAAAACAGTATGGCGCCAGCGTCATTCATATGGACGATTTCTTTTTACCTGCAAATCTACAAACCCATGAACAGTTAAAAAAAATAGGCGGCAATATTGACTTTGAGCGATTTATCACTCAAGTCAAATTGCCGCTGCAATCTGCTCTATCCATTACCTATGATATTTTTTCTTGTAAAGAACAAAAAATCATTCGCACCCAAATCATCGACAATCCAACGATTGTCATTGTTGAAGGAGCTTATAGTCATCATCCACATCTTCGTGATCTATATAACTTGACCATATACTTACATCATGACAAAGATACACAGCAAAAGCGCATCCTTGCACGTAACGGAATATCCGGACTTAAACTTTTTAATCAACGTTGGATTCCTCGAGAAGAAGATTTCTTTTCTTCATATTTAATCAAAGAAAATGCTGAATTAGTTATTGATACACGGAGTCTTTTTTAATATTCACTTCTTTTAATGTTCTTAACACCAATAACGTCATGATAATTAGAGCTACACCTTTTAAAATGGAAGTCCCACTAATGGTCCACCAAATACCGTTAATTCCAAGGGATGTAAATGCTGACAAGAAATATGCTACCGGAATTCTCGATGCATTTAACGTTACCCCAGTTAGTGCAGGTGCCATCGTTCTTCCCAACCCATTCAAACCTCCGGTCAGTGCAATCTCTATGCACATAAATAATTGTGAAAAGCTAATAATCTGTAAATATGTCACGCCCATTGACGTCGTCGGTTCTTCATTGATAAACAACTTAAATAAAGGCTCTGCTCCAAAAAATAACAACAGACTGGTAATAATCCCAATATATGTCATAATACGCGATGCCACCTTAAAGCCTTCAACCACCCGTGCATTTTTCTTAGCGCCATAGTTTTGTCCAATAAATGCGCTTAATGCGGATCCAAAACCTTGTGCTGTCATATAACTGATTGCTTCAATTTGCGTTCCGACTTTTTGGACTGCAATGGCAGAAGTCCCATACATAGCAACAATTCGTGCTACAAACATAGATATAATGGTAAACAAGCCATTTTGAATCGCCACCGGCAGTGAAATACTCAAGATTGCTTTTAAGTACTCAAAGCGTAGCTCAATACGAAATTTGAACTCTTGATACGGACGATTCCCTTGCAATAATGTGGATATAAACGCTATGGTCACGACTGCTTGAGAAAGTATTGTTGCATATGCTGCTCCCTTAACGCCCAATCCAAAAATAAAAATGAATACAGGATCTAAAATAAGATTCATCACTAACCCGATACTATTGACACGAAATGGTGTTTTGCTAATTCCCGCTCCATTAAAGATGCCTGATAACACTTGGTTTATAAAATGTAGCGGCATACCAAAGGCAATAATATATAGATAATCAACTGCTAACCCTTCAACGTATGGGTCATTAAGGTTGAAAAAACCTATAATACTCTCTCGAAAAACCCCAACGCCACTTCCATAGCAAACGCCTAATAGGAACGTAAACGTAATGGCTGTATTTGCAAAATAATTACTTTTATTCGCTTCCTTGCTCCCTAGCGTTTGCGCTATTTTCACTTCTGCCCCTACACGTCCAAGCGCTATAAATGCAAAGCTAAGCCACATCAAAAATCCAGCCGTTCCAACTGCCGCTACCGCATCAGCACCTAAGCGTCCAATCCATATCATATCCGTTATGTTATATGCCATTTGCAAAAATGACGTTGCCATAATTGGAAGTGCCAAAAATGTTAGTTTCTTTAAAATAGTTCCTTGTGTTAAATCATTGTTCATAATATTTTCCGCCTATTATTCTTTATGTTTATATTTTATGGTAAATAATCTACTTTTAATTCTTTCCAAATCTTAGGATAGTCTCCATGTGTAATGATTCCCATAGGTTTTTCATGTGGACTCCCATTTTGTGTCATAATATAAATCCCTGACGAGGACGGATTTCTTGTGCCCATCTCAATAAATTCATATACAGTTGTTTTTTTATCCAAAAAGCCTACCCGGTCTTTTTTTCCTTCATAAGGGAGTAATTCCCCTGCCGCAACTGCCAATGTTGCCATCCCTTCTTTTTGTATTTCTTCAACATGTTCTGCCATCCATTTTGCAATCATATTGCCACTTAATAACCCCAAAAATTCACTCCCGTCATAAACCGGCATTTGGGAAACATCATAGCGTTTCATCACAGACAATATGTCCAGTAGTTTAACATGAGGATGTAATACTCGAACATTTCTTTCACATAGATCAAGCAATTGTTTGGGTTTTAAGTAACGCTCAACAATTGTTTCTAAAATATGTATGGCCTCATCTGATGGAATAGCATATATTGCATGACCTTGTTCATGCACTAAAACATTACGCAAATCATTGATGCTTTGAAGCGCTGTCTTATGGGTTCGAATAAAAGGATCACGTTTACTTGCCTCATCAATTAATTGAGAAAAAGGCACATGCCATGATTTGTGTAGCGTTTTCTTTAGCGCTTCCTCAAGAATATTAAACTGCTCAATAAATGCCACTGTTTTTTCAATCATATTCCACTCCTGTATTTTGACTTTATAATGACTTAGCTCTATATTATACAATAATTCCTTAAGCTGTCAACGTTTTGTGGTAGACCGTTAAAGTCGAGGTTTCTTATCCCATAAAAAAAAGAAAAAAATTGTACACGGATTCATGACTCCGTGTACAATAACTGACAACATATTTATTAACTTACCTTCAAACTAGCAAAATGGATTTTCTGTTTTATATAGCATCATCGCAGGTTGATTGAAGCTGATTTTTTCAACATCTAAATATCTAAACACTTCATATATAGCCTTTCCATGATGCCCAAAAGCAACGGCTCCATGGTGCGGATAGTTATCTTCGATAAGAACATGTCGATAAAACCGTTCCATTTCTTTAATTGCAAAAATGCCAATGCCGCCAAAGGATCTTGTTGGCACTTCAAGGACTTCGCCCTGGGCAACATATGCTGTTAATCTAGCATCTGCTGTACTCTGAAGTCTGAAAAATGTAATTTCACCAGGAATAATATCACCTTCAAGGGTTCCCCGTGTAATCTTCGGCTCTTGATCTGGTTCTAAGGACCTTGCCATGATTCGTTGATTTTTCATAGTCGCTTCTTTAAGTTTACACGCAGGTGTATTGCCACAGTGGAATCCCATAAAGATATCACTATGCTTATAATCAAAGACATTCTTAATGTCTTGCTCATACATATCTGTAGGCACAGAGTTATTAATGTCTAATAATGTCACTGCATCTTGACTGATGCATGTACCGATATACTCACTAAGCGCTCCGTAAATATCCACTTCACATGAGACAGGAATCCCTCTGGCAGTCAAACGGCTATTGACATAACAGGGAACAAAACCAAACTGGGTCTGAAACGATGGCCAACATTTATTTGCAAAAGCCACATATTGTCTTGAGCCTTTATGCACTTCCATCCAGTCAAGTAATGTTAATTCATATTGCGCAAGCTTTTCTAATATACCCGGCATCTGATTTCCTTGGCCCAATTCTTGTTCCATATCCTTTACTACCTCAGAAATTCTTGGATCATCTTCATGAGCATTAAACGCTGCAAATAAATCCAGCTCAGAATTTTCTTCGATTTCAACACCTAAATTATATAATTGCTTTATCGGCGCATTACATGCTAAAAAATCTTGTGGTCTTGGGCCAAAAGAAATGATTTTTAAATTTTTCAATCCAATAACAGTGGTAGCTACCGGAACAAAATCCCAAATCATCCCTGCAACTTCATGGGCATTTCCAACCGGATATTGAGGTATATACGCTTTTAAATTACGTAGTGCTAAGTTATAACTTGCATTTAGCATTCCACAATATGCATCGCCTCGACCATCAATTAGGTCCTTACCCGACTCTTCTGCCGCAGCGGCAAACATCACCGGACCATCAAAATATTTTGCAATCAGGGTCTCTGCCGTTTCCGGACCAAAGTTGCCTAAGTATACGACGAGTGCCGTTACACCGGCACCATGTACATCTGCAACTGCATTTTGCATATCCTCTTCATTTTCTACTGTTATCGGGCATTCATAAATAGCCCCATAGCTGGATGTATAGGCTTCAACCACCGCTTGACGTCGTCGAACCGACAACTGCATCGGAAAACAATCTCTGCTAACAGCTATAATACCCAATTTGATTTTAGGAATATTATTCATGATCTTCCTCCTTAGAGAATCGCTTTATGGAATATTTTTTTACCTTTTCGAATTTTGACGCCTTCAATCAATTGCTCTTTAGTAATAGATGCATCCATGCTCTTTACTTTTTCATCATTGATTGATAGTCCATTTTGCTGAATCAAACGTCGCACCTCACTACGTGAAGATGCAATCTCACATGCTAATACTAAGTCAATCACATTGATAGCACCATCAACCAACTGCGTGTCCATAAGTTTTGTTGTCGGCATATCAGAATCATCGCCACCACCTGCAAAAAGGGCATGTGAAGCTTTTTTTGCTTTTTGTGCTTCTTCTTCACCATGAATCAACTGTGTTAATTCAAATGCAAGAATCTCCTTCGCTTCATTTAATTGACTTCCTTGCCAAGAATCCATTTTATCAATTTCTTCAACAGGTAAAAATGTTAATAAACGAATACATTTAAGTACATCTGCATCATCAACATTTCTCCAGTATTGATAAAAATCAAATGGCGATGTTTTATTTGGATCCAACCACACGGCTCCATTGGCTGTTTTTCCCATTTTATTACCTTCTGAGTTCATCAAAAGCGTAATCGTCATCGCATAAGCATCTTCGCCCAGTTTACGTCGAATAAGTTCTGTTCCCCCTAGCATGTTTGACCATTGGTCATCACCGCCAAATTGCATGTTACAGCCATATTCTTTATACAAATGATAAAAATCGTAAGATTGCATAATCATATAGTTAAATTCTAAGAACGACAAGCCTTTTTCCATACGTTGCTTATAGCACTCAGCTCTTAACATATTGTTAACCGAAAAATGCGGCCCCACTTCACGTAATACATCAACATATTTTAAATTAAGCAACCAATCTGCATTATTGACCAAAATAGCTTTATCTTCGCCAAACTCAATAAATCGTTCCATTTGTTTTTTAAAACAATCACAGTTATGTTGAATAATCTCAGGTGTCATCATATTACGAAGGTCTGTTCTTCCGGAAGGATCGCCAATATATCCTGTTCCTCCACCTAGAAGTACAACTGGCTTATTCCCTGCCATTTGTAGACGCTTCATAAGACTTAACGCCATAAAATGTCCTACATGCAGCGAGTCCGCCGTGGGATCAAACCCAATATAAAATGTCGCTTTTCCTGTATTGACTAGTTCTTTGATTTCTTCTTCATCGGTTACTTGAGCGATTAGCCCTCTTGCAACTAATTCATCATAAATTTTCATCATTTCATCTCCTTGTATAAAATATAAAAGCCCTCTGTTCCCTAAGGAACAGAGGGCATAATCTGCGGTACCACCTCTGGATTAGAAGCTTCTCACAAAGCTTCCCTTATCGAGTACAAACATACTCTTACGCTATAACGGGCGTTCCCGTCTTACCCTACTTATATTTCAGGCAGCAGCTCCAAGATGTATTCGTATCAGCACACTTATAGCCTTCCACCATCCGGCTACTCTCTGAAAAATGTTGCTCATCTACTTCTTCTTTTCATCACTTTATCTATATTACCTCCTATTGTATAGAACAAAAGCTTTTTTGTAAAGCTCTAATTTAAATATTTTTATGCAACTTCATATTTATCTAATTGCCGGCTAAGGATCCACCCCGTCATTGAAAGAAGACTAACGAATATAAAAATCACCGTATAATTATTAAAAAGGTCAATCAAAATTCCCGTACTCATTACGCCAACAACCGCTCCAAACCCATAGGCGGTAAAGATGATGCCATAGTTTTTACTATACTTTTTCATCCCATAAAGGGTCATTGTTGTGATTGGCGCAATCGCAAGCCATGCTCCAAGATTAAACCAAAGAAGGCTAAAGGAAAAGACATAAATCCCACCATGTTTTTCTCCCGCCAATAACATGAGTACTGAAGCCATAAAAATAAGTAAAAAAGACGTACGCATAGCTATACTTGGACGAAACCGTTCTGTAATCCATCCAAAGACCGGACGTCCCAATCCATTAAACAATGCAAATATTGTCATCCACCACGCCACCACCGAAGGGCTTAGCTTCGCAACGACGGTTCCAATATTATTGGTTAAGCCAATAATGGTAAGACCTATCATGGTTCCAATGAAAAAGCATGCATATACCACAAAAAAACTTTTTGTTTTTATCATCACTACATTTAAAGAACCTTCACTTTGATTCGGCTTCTCATCACCTTGTTGCTTTTGTTCGGCGACTTTCGGTGTTTGGATTGTAAAGGAAAGCAATGGGATAAGCACACCAAAAAGCACGCCATAATTAATAAATGTTTGAACCAGACCAAAAGATTCAATCATCCAATATCCAAAAGGTGCCGTAATTAATGGCGACAAGCCAAAGCCTGCAAGTATAATACCTACAACAATACCACGCTTTTTGGGAAACCACTGGGTCATAACATAAATCGGTACGCCATAGGAAACACCCACACCAAATCCAATAAGAATTCCATATGTAATTGTCAACATGATAATTCCTGAGCTTAAGGCAGAAAGTAACCAACCAACTGTAACAAATAGACCTCCCCCAATCAATAGTACTCTTGGGGAGTATTTTTCAATGAGAACCCCACCTAACATCATACTTAGTGCATACGTTAATAAAAAAAACATATATGGAAGCCCACTTAACGTCGCTCCTATATTAAAATACGTCTCCACCGGAACCCGAAAAACACTCCAGGAATACACGGTACCATACATCATCATGAGCAACACACTTAAGACTACATAACTCCATCGTTTGACATTATTTTTTTGTACCTTCACAGTCATCTCCATTCATCTTTTGTCATTGTTTAGCAACAGCTTCTTTTTTATAATACTTTGACTATCAAAGTATTTTTATTAGTTTAACACAACCTTGACATCAATGCAATAAAATCATTCCTTGTCAAATGTAATTTTATTATTCACACCTTCGCTTTTTCCGCTGATGCGTTCTTGAATATGCTTATGTACACGTTCAACTTCTTGCCTAAAGTGCTCTGCCGAAAGCCGTCTTGCACCTTTTCCCATGATAATGACTTGTTCTAAAACATCGGATGTTGCCACTGTCACTTCATAATCCGGACGTATTTTTTCAACAAAACGCTCAATATATTGGTCTGCCGTCTCTGCTTCCTTGGTGTAAACTACATCAATCTGGTGATATTTTAATTGCTTTCCCGGATTGTTTACAACACGATATGCGTCAAAAACCACAATGATACGTTCTGTTTTTTGACTTTGGTAATTGCATAAAATATCCAGTAGTTCCATTCGTGCTGCTTCCAAACTGGTCTTAGCTGTTTCCTTCAAATTATCCCACGCAAAGATAATATTATATCCATCCACAAGCAAGTAGTGATCTTTATCTTTACTTTTATTAACCTTCATTCCTTGCGATACAGATGTTTTCTTTTGACCATAGACGACTTTTGCATTATCTGACTCTTGATAACGTTTTTGCTTTCCATGGGTTTGATTTAATATTTGCTCAACTTCATCGGTCGATATCTCCCGCCTCATGGTTGATGATTGATGGGAAGGCATTTGCACAGGTAATAAGCCATCGTTCTCTTTTGTTTCCAAAAATCTGCCTGTATCAATGTGCATATGTTTTTCCACTTGATCCCATGGAACATAAAAACCAGCGCCTTTTTTACAAAATACCGAGCCACTGCGCTCTAGCGGATCATTTTCCGGATCATAGCCCTTCTCCAGAATGACTTCATCCGAATTATGACAAGGTGCATATCCATTCAGTGAAAATAAGCAGCGACCTGCTCCTTTCGTATAAGATAATACCTCTGTTTGGTAGTTCATCATTGTCTTAACCGGAGCTGTACCCTCCAATGTAACCCAATCGTCTTCAAAAACAGGCTCTTCATAGCGCCCATACATACGCTCGATATCCGATAAGGCACGTCCTAAGTATTCTTTTGGTAATTCCATGCGAAACGTATACACAGGTTCCAGCAAAATATTCTCTGCTTGCATTAAACCTTGACGAAGAGCACGATAGGTGGCCTGTCGAAAATCGCCTCCTTCTGTATGCTTTAGATGTCCTCGACCAGCAATCAGTGTAATCTTCATGTCAGTAATCTGGGAACCTGTTAAGACACCCGTATGTTCACGTTCTTTTAAATGGGTCAGAATTAGTCGCTGCCAATTTCTATCGAGTTCATCCTCACTACACTCAGTTACGTATTCCATACCACTACCGGGTTCTTTGGGTTCCATAAGCAGATGTACTTCCGCATAATGTCGCAGCGGTTCAAAGTGTCCCATTCCGATAACCGGATGTTTAATAGTCTCTTTGTAGACTAAATTACCTGTACTAAACTCCACCGCCACCCCAAAACGTTCCAAAATCATGCTTCGAAGTATTTCAATCTCTATTTCCCCCATGACTTTTGCATGGATTTCTTCCAACGCTTCATTCCAGACAATATTTAAATGTGGTTCTTCTTCTTCTAACTTTTTTAAATCTTCTAGCATCTTTGCTACATTGCACCCTTGAGGCAACTCAATACGGTAATTTAAGACCGGTTCAATAAACGGTCGATACGTATATTCTTCAAAACCTAGTCCCTTTCCTGCCCAAGTCCCCATCAAACCTGTTACTGCACATATGCTTCCCGCTTTTATTTCTTGAACACTCTCATATTGTTGCCCGGAATAAATACGTATCTGGTCTATCTTTTCATCTTCAACAATCTCTTTTACACGCAACGTTCCCCCTGTCAACTTAAGGTGTGTCAAACGGTTTCCTTGCTCATCTCTTGAGATTTTATAAATACGCGCACCAAAAATATCCGGATATTTTTTTGGTCGCATATATGTTCCTAATCCAGATAATAGCGTATCTATATCAATGTTTTTTAACGCTGACCCAAAGAAAACAGGATAAATTTTGCGTTTTACAATTAGCTCTTGCATGTCCTCCCTTGCCAATGTTCCGGATTCCAAGTATTTTTCCATCGCCTGCTCATCACTCATGGCCATGCTCTCATACTGTTGCTCCCATGATTTTTTTGGCATAAAGTCAATACACTCTTCGCTTAAACGTGTGTGCAGCTGCTCAAGAATATTCTCTCTATCCGTTCCAACTTGATCCATTTTATTGACAAAAAGAAACGTCGGCACATGGTAACGTTCAAGAAGTTTCCAAAGTGTCAACGTATGGGATTGGACACCATCCATTCCATTGATGACCAAAACTGCATAATCAAGCACTTGAAGTGTCCGTTCCATTTCCGAAGAAAAATCAATATGTCCAGGGGTATCTAATAATGTTACATCAAAATCTCCTATTGATAGCACCGCCTGTTTTGAAAAAATTGTAATGCCTCTTGATCGTTCCAATGCATAGGTGTCTAAAAAGGCATCTTGGTGATCGACACGTCCTAAGCTACGAATTTTACCAGTAAGGTAAAGCAGTATTTCTGACAGCGTCGTCTTTCCGGCATCTACATGCGCCAAAATCCCTATAGATATTTTATTATTTTTCATCATGTTCACTCAGTTTCTTTCGTTTTTCTTGCTTCGCTTTCACATTATTTTGCATCTTCTTTGGCTCCATTTTTTTCTTGGCATCATCACGTTTTCCAAAAAGAGTCAAACGGAAAATATTGCCAAGAAGGGCAACCAGTGCAACGATACAAAAACTAATCGTTACAATAATCGCCGGATACTGTCCTGAAAAACCAGTCGCCGATGTATGCTTAATTAAAATACCAACATAGGCCCACAAAATGACCAAGCCATAAAAGACATCTCTATATTTTGTCATGGTCCATCCGCCAATTAGCACTCCGATTATAGATACAACAATCATCCAAAAATTATCGGATAATCCGAATCCTTCCCATCCGATACCTACTAAAACAACCACAACATTTGCAATGGTTGCAATGGTAATCCATCCAAAATAAACTGAAAAAGGGACATCAATAAACCATTGGTGCTTTGTTCCACGAATATACTTAGCTGTTTGACGTTTTATCATAATGAGTCCAACCAAAATGATAATGATAAGTGCCAAAGACACCACCATCCATTCATTATGCCATGCAATAATCCACAAAGTGTTAGCAATCGATGTCACAATAAATAAAACATTAATGCGTTGTATTTTTAATCGTACATATGATTCGCTGCGTCTTGCCATAAATACCTGATAAATACAATAAAGGCCCAATAAAATGTAGATGACCCCCCAGATGGAAAATGTAATTCCCGCTGGTGCAAACAGATTTGCATATGCATCCGAAATCTCCCCTGTGGTTTGTCCGTTAAACGGCAATATATTTGCTAATGCATTCATGGCAACCATAACCAAGTAAAAAATCGACGTTATGACAGGTACAGTGAAGTCTTGTTTTGACACATTCATTTTCATCCTATTACCTCCATATTTTCTCTTTTTTTTATTTAATAGTATCATTTTAGCCATTGCATTGCAAGATTATTGTATTCGGTGTATATTGAAAACAGACGAATAATTACACCAAAGGAGTATGTTATGATTATTAATGATTCACTCAATTTTTTACATGGCAAAAAAAATGCAAACAATGAGCCTCCCGGGACTTTATCCTATAGCGGTCAACACCATGATGTCAATATCCACATTGAATGCATTGAATATAACAAAAAAAACTACACAAAAAGCAACGTATCAACCATCCATGGTCCCTTTAAGACGGATAGAGTGTATTGGTTTAATATCGTTGGACTGCATAACATTCAATTAATCGAAGACATCGGCAAAGAGTTTAAGCTTCATCAAATGGACCTAGAAGACATTGTCCATGTCTCCCAATGGAGCAAAATCGAAACCAATGAGACCTATTTATTTTCAATCTTTAAAATGATGTACCTAAAAAGTACTGAGATTATTCATGAACACCTAGCCATCGTACATTATGACAATATTATTCTTACCTTTCAAGAAACTCCAGGGGATGTCTTTGACAATATACGTGCCCGAATAGAAAAAGACTATGGAAAGGTTCGTGAATTTGGAAGCGAATTCTTGTACTATGCTTTAATCGACTCCCTCGTAGATCAGTACTTTGGCATCTTAAACCGTCTAGCTTCAGATATTAAGGACATTGAGCTGAAAATTTTTGATAGCGACCCCAAAAGTCGTGCACATATTTATACACTACGCAAAGAATTACTGCATTTGATTAATTCTGTAACACCTATTCGCGACTCCATCACTGCTCTCGTCAACAAGGAGCATATCCCAAAGGACATGCTCCCTTACTACAGCGACCTGCTTGATCATCTTCATCAAATATCTGATGCACTAAATGCCTACAAGGAGATGACCAACAGCTTACATGAAATGCAGATGGCTAATGCAAGTAATGATATGAATAAAACCATGATGACCCTTACTATTTTCTCTGCAATATTTATTCCTCTGTCTTTTCTTGCCGGTGTCTTTGGAATGAATTTTTCGCATATGCCATGGCTAAATTCTCCAACTGGATTTTATATGTTTATCGCTATTTGTCTGATTATCACCTTAAGTATGCTTCTTTTTTTCAAATTTAAAAAGTGGGATTAATCGGAATATCAATTGTAAATGTGCTGCCTTCTCCAATGACCGACTCTACAAAGACACGCCCTTTTATACTTTGAATGTTTTCACGAACAATATATAGACCTATACCATCACCTTTAATATCCGCAACACCTGCGCTTCGATAATATGCAGAAAAAATCTTATCAAAATCTTCCTGCATAATTCCCATACCTGTGTCTTGAATGCGCAGCAAGAGTCGGTCATGCTCAAGTTTATAAGATATATTGACGCGTCCCTGTGCTTGGGTATATTTATACGCATTGACCAATATATTATAAATGGATTGACTCAATTTATATTTATCTGTTTTTAGTGTAATCTCTTGAGTTGATAGAATATTTAATTCAATATTCTTCTTCATAAACTGGGCAATCAATCCTTGCTTCATTTGTTTTAACAATGTACTCACTTCAAAAGCTTCAATTTTTATTTCATCTGTATCCTTACTCGCACCAATAAGTGAACTCATATTCGAAATAATTGATGTAATATCACTGATTTGATTTTTAAAGGTTTGTATTTCCTTTTTATCAATTTTTACAACCCCATCCTCAATAGCCTCAATGTGCGATTGTAATATGGTTAAAGGGGTTCTTGTCTGATGAATCAGCTGATCGATAAGAGTTTTTCTCGTTTTTTGTTTTAACTTTAACCGTGCATTTAATTCCATCAGGCTTTCACGGATTCCATTGATTTCTTGAATACCTGAAGATTTCATCTGAACACTTTGCCCTAATTGAATATTGTTGGCCAGTTCCTCAGTATCGTGCATTGATCGACTCATCATTTGACTAACCACAATCCCAACAAGTGTGGCGATGCCTACGGTTATCGCCACGGCAATCAAACTGTTGGAGAACAATGCATCTTTAAATCGTCTTGCTACAAAAGAGTTTTCTGCCAGGCTATGGGAGGTGATATTCATAATCCCAGCTTTTTCTCCATCAACAATAATCTCATATTGATGAACTTCTTCTGAAGATGGCGTCCACATCTGCTCCATCATGTGCCTTCCCATCATTCCCTCACCCATTTGCGGATTTAGATAGTAATCACTACTTACTTCAAGCAAATGGTTTCCCTCTGCATCATAAAGCTTCAAGGCGATGATTGGATCATTTAGATGCGACTCCAATTCAATAAGCATATATTCATAAGGAATATCCGCTTTTAACGCAGCCTGAGTATAGTCTAGTATCTGATTAACATGTAAATCATAACTTTCATTTAAATAATCTGAAAAATACCGATCTGTTAGATAAGCAAAAATCCATGTATTAATAGCAACAGAAACTACCGATACAATGACTAAGATAATCAACCACAACTTTCGCAAACTCATTGGTTTCCACCTCCAAATACATATCCCGACCCATATTTGGTTTTTAGATATAACGGTTGTTTTGGATTCGGCTCAATCTTTTGTCGAATTCGCTTAATATAGGTATCAATACTGCGGTCAAAACCTTCATAATCCATACCAAAAGCTGACTCGATAATTTGCTCTCGTGTAAGCACCTGATTCATATTACGCATCATGACAAAAAGCAACTTAAACTCCGTTGACGTCAATTCAATCTCTTCGTTCCCACGATAAAGTTTCATAGACGATGTGTAAAGCTTTAAGTCTTCATAAGACAAGACGAGTTCATCGTTATCATTATAGATTCGCTTTAAGAACACTTTTATCCGACTCATCAGTTCACGCGGACTAAAGGGCTTAACCACATAATCATCGGCTCCCTCTTCAAAACCTTTGATCCGATCGACTTCTTCTTGCTTTGCCGTCAACATAATAACAGGCACCTCTGAGATCTCACGTATTCTTGCAAGGACTTCAAATCCATCAATTCCAGGCATCATAATATCAAGGACTACGAGATGAAACTGTTCTTCTGAAAAAAGTTCAAGGGCTTCAAAACCATTTTCTGCTAAACGGCCTTCATACCCATTTTTTTCAATATATTTCATCACAATAGAACTAATATCTGCTTCATCTTCAACCACTAATATTCGAAACATGACACCCCTACTTTCTTAACTCATGCATTCACCTACGACAAGTTGATACTTATATTATACAGGATTTAATATGTTATATCCAAAGTTCTTTTTCTGCAATCTCTTTTGCTACCCCTTTTTCAATACGTACAATACGGTTCGCTTTTTCTCTAGCATCTTCAGGATTGTGGGTAACCATAATCGTTGTTATCCCAACCTCAGCGATAATCTCAAAAAGTTCATCACGAATTTTTTGCAGCAAGTGGGTATCTAAATTGCTAAACGGTTCGTCCAGTAAGAGAATCTCAGGTCTTGGGGCTAGCGCTCTTGCTAGTGCAATACGTTGCTGTTGACCACCACTAAGCTCAAAAGGGTAGCGGTTTTCCATCTCTTCTAAATTGACAAGGGCCAACATTTCTTTTACCCGCTGTCTTTTTTGAACTTTCGTCATCTTAAACATTCCATATTCAATATTTTTATAAACTGTCATGTGCGGAAATAGAGCATAATCTTGAAAAACCATTCCAATCCCGCGTTTTTCCGGAACAACAAATGTATGCTCTCCAATAATCTTGCGTTCTCCAAGATACATGGCACCTTTTTGTGGTTTTTCAAGTCCCGCTATAATACGCAGCAATGTTGACTTGCCTCCACCACTAGGACCTACCACAGCCAAGATATCCCCATCATTCATCGATAAGTCAACACTTTTTAACGTATCTTCTTTTGCATTGTCATACTTAAAACATATATTTTCTAATTTAATCATGCTTGACTCCATTCTTTATTCGCATCAAAATAATTAGGGCAATCATGCTGACTCCAACAATCAGCAACGAGTAGACGCTGGCTTCATGAATCATCTCATCTCCTGCATAAGTAAATACTCTAGTTGCCAATGTATCAAAATTAAATGGTCGTAAAATCAATGTCAAAGGCAACTCCTTGATTACATCTACAAATGTTAGAATGGCAGCACTGACTAATGCAGGTTTTAACATAGGATAATCGACATAATAGAAGGTTTGCCATTCTCCTCGACCAAGAAGTTTACTCGCTTCATAATAGTTTTTTCCCATTTTACTAAATCCAGATTCAATATTGTTATATCCAATGGCCATAAATCGAATCGTCAATGCGAAAACAAGGACTATAACACTTCCTGAAAGAAAAAGACTTTTTAGGCCTAGAGTATTATATATGCCTGCCAAGCTCCGATCAAGTGCGACAAAGGAGACAAAAACAGCAATGGCAATAATCGACGCCGGAATGGAATACCCCAAAATAACAATCCGAGAATATATTTTTGATAAGAATCCTGGTTTCAGACGATGTAAATTCCCAATCAATATACCGCTGATAATAACAAAAACAGTTACCAAAACCCCCACGAATAACGTATTCGCCATAATAGAAACAAAACGACGCATGACCGATGTCTGTTTAGCAATCAGGCTCCACCATAGTAACTGAAGCATAGGAATCACAACAGCAACCGCTATATATAAACTTGTCACACCATAAAAAATTAGTGTATATCCTCGACTCGCTTTTCTTTTTTTACCTCGGTCGGCGACAGCTCTTGGCTGACTCAACTTCCCCCGCCCCCTAAAAAATTGTTCTATTAATAATATAATGATAACAAGGCTCATTAAACTGGCTGCTAATCGAATTGCGCTATCCACATCGGATAACCCAAACCATGTCGTATAAATCGCTGTACTAAACGTTTTGATACCAAAATATTCAACCAAACCAAAATCATTAAGCACCTCCAGCATAACCAAAACAATACCTCCCACAAGTGCCCCCCTTGCCATGGGTAAGATAACTCGAAAAAAAGTTTGTGTTGGTGTCTTGCCAAGTAGCAATGAAGACTCTTCAATATTTTTTGGCATACGCTCAAAGAAACCTTTCGTTACAAGCATCACATATGGCATTAGAAAGATGCCGAAAACAAAAATAGCTCCACCCATTGAGAGAATGTCAATTCGAATCGGTGTTATATTTAATTGGTCTAAGATTCGGTCCAAAGTTCCAAAAGGGGTAAAGATACCTCCATACACATACCCTGCAATATAGGGCGGTATCGCCATGGGTAAAAATAATAAAATCTCTAAAACACCATTCCAGCGCCAGCTATATCTTGAGACTGACCAAGCAAAGAACACCCCAAGTATCCCCGCAACAACGCTGGTTCCAAGCACAAGAATCAATGAGTTTTTAATATAATCCATCAGCACAAACTCTTTAATATGCTGCCACGCTTGTGTCGGCGGGTGAATTAATCGAACAAAGATAAACACCGAGGGCAACACAATACATGCAATAATAATGCTGACAATGATAAAAAGGGGACTAAGTCCCCTATCTTTAAATTTTATAAACAATTATTTCCACCCTATTTCATTAAATATCTTAACGGCTTCTTCATTGTATTCACCTAACAATGATAAGTCAATCTCTTGAATGTCAAAATCTCCAAAGCTTTGAAGTAATTCTGACGGTTCAACTGATGGATTGACCGGATATTCATAGTTTGCATTTGCATAATCGGATTGTGCCTTTTCACCTGTTAAGAATTCAAGTAGTGCAATGGCAGCCTCTTTATGTTTAGCATGTTGGGTCAGTGCCGCACCACTTATATTAATGTGGGTGCCGTTCGTTTCTTGATTTGGGAAGAACACACCGATTTTTTCACCCACTTCAACTTCATATTTATCTGAAGAGTTTAATAGCTTTCCTACATAATATGTATTCACAATAGCCACATCGCCATCACCAGCAACCACTGCTTTCATTTGATCTCTATCATTTCCTTCTGGAGAACGAGCCATATTCTTAACAATACCTTGTGCCCAAGTTTTTGATGCCTCTTCGCCATTAAGGGCAATAAATGAAGCCAACAGGGACTGATTATATATATTCCCAGATGATCTTACAAGAACACGTCCTTCCCATTCTGGATCTGTCAGTGCTTCATAAGTGGATAATTCTTGAGGTTGAACACGTTCAAGAGAATAAGCTATGATTCTAGCTCGAACCGTAAGCGCAGTCCACATATTGTCTGTTGCTCGAAGGTGCTTAGGTACATTTTCTTCAACGACTGCTGATACAAAAGGTTGTGTTAAACCTCTTGTCCCTGCACGATATAGACGCCCTACATCTGAAGTTATCAAAAGATCTGCTTGCGTGTCTTTACCTTCATTTTCTAGTTTCTCCAAAAGCTCATCGGATCCCGCTTTAAGTACATTAACTGTAATGCCCGTTTCTTCAGTGAATTTATCATAAAGCGCCTGATCCGTATCATAATGTCTATCGGTATAAATATTAACGATATCGCCTGTATCTTGGCTACATCCAGCCAAACCAATACTCGCTACTAAAACAAAAATTGCAAAAACAAATTTTTTCATTTTTCCTCCATTATATTGTGGTATTGATAATAATTTTCAATCGCAATTATAAAGGACAAACGCCTTCACGTCAAGTTTTTTTAATTGCATTAATGAATTTTTGATTGATGTTTTTTATCTTCGGTCACTTTTTTTAGTTCACAACAATGCAGTTTGCCCTCACCATACGTGGACTTGTTTTGATCTGCAATTTTATCAAGAAACGCTTTCCATCGTTTTCCAATCTTTTTCATCATCTCACTCCTTTTTATCACAATGATTACACTTTATTATCTCTAGAAAATATGGCACAAATATGACGCATCCTTAAAAATCAAAAAAACTGCTGCATATTAATCCTATGCAACAGTTTTTTTACGAAGTTTTTTTTAACTACTTTTTTTATTAATCAACATAAATTCGGATTTGTACTAACCCAACCTCTTGATCTTGTATATCGATATTCACAATATCAGGATTCTCCAAAATTCCTTTTTCAATGGATTCAATGATCTTTGCAAAATCCAAACCATTCAAATCAATTCCATTGTTCTTCATGGTATCTTTTGCCTCTTGTGGAATAAGTTTATCAAAGTCTCCAGCTACACTACTCAGCATTTTTACAAGACTTAATGGAATGTTCACATTAATGTTGATTTCTTCTTTTTCTACTACGACACGAATTTTTAATTTTGTGAATCCACTTTTACGAACAGATGTGTTCGCTGTTTCCTCCTGCTTATGATGATAAGAGGATTCTTTTTCTTGGGTTTCGCCTAATGCTTCAATTAAATCCAAGCCTTCCGCCGCCGTAAGTTTTCCCTCTTCAATCATTTTTAAAATACGTTCTTTGTTATTCATCCTTAGTCATCCTCCTAACTCTTTAACGCATTCAATCTTTGTGTTGCCTGTGCCGCATTGATTTTGCCTTGTTCTAGTTCACTTAAGATATGCTCTCGCTCAAGTGCTTGCTCTTGAGCGTCTACTTCTTCTTCTACATGAAACCCTAAGGCTTCAATCAAATTATTCAACTTCCCTTTTACGGTCGGATAACTAATGCCCATTTCCCTTTCAACTTCTTTAATACTACCTTTACACTTAATAAATGTTTTTAAAAAATGTAAGTCCTCTTTTGGTAAACTGCAAAATTCACATGGGTTAAATTGGCCTTCAATATTCGTATGACATTTTCGGCAACTTAGCTTTGTAATCGTTAAGCGCTCTCCACAAACCGGACATTTTCCAGGAGCATTATATTGCATCTTGCCACCTCCATCATTTTTCTTAATCAACTGATTGTTATATAAATCATCATAACGCTTTATAATTATTTTGTCAATATAATACTTGATATATTTAATTCATCAATTAACTATTTTTAATTTATTATTAATAATATTAACATTCTGATGTTCTCAACTAAAAAAAGTAGACGACTAAGTCGCCTACTTGACTATTTCATATGGCCAATCATTGATTCCGCCAAAATCATATACTTGTGTATATCCTTTTTCGACAAGATGTTTTGATGCAATTTCACTACGGTTTCCACTTCGGCAATAGACCAAAATGACTTGGTCTTTATCCGGAAGTTTATCTAACTGATCCGCCAAAATCGAATCCACCGGTACAAGTATTGCACCTTCAATATGCCCCATATCATACTCTTCTTGTGTCCGAACATCAAGCACAATACTTTGATCGTTGATCATCTCCTTAGCCGCTTCTGGAGATATTTTTTGGTACTTGGCTTGCTGATTTTTTGTATCCTCCAAGATTTCGTCCGGTGTATCCTTGGATGCGCATCCAGCCAAGAAAAATAATGTTAACAATAAAAATAACACATTGAGTATTTTCATTTTCTCCATCACTACATCTTTCCTTTCTTATATTTATTCTTGTTTTGATTTATTTTTGTTTTGATTTATTCTTTTACAATTTGATGTTGTTGAATTGTTAATCGAACCGTTGCAATCGTATCTACAAATTGACGGTCATGGGATACAAATAATACCGTTCGATCAAAATCCGCAATTGCCTCTTCAATAACCTCTAGGCTCGAGATATCCAGATAATTTGTCGGTTCATCAAGAATAAGCATATTAAAATCATCGAGCAATATCTTTGCAAAAGATACCTTTACTCGCTCACCTCCACTTAGAGTCTGTACAGGTTTATATACACTATCTCCTCTAAGTAATAACCGCGCTAAAAAGAGTCGAACAATATTTTCAGGATACACACTTGATTGCATCACATTTTCAAGAATGGTCTTATCTGTCTCGAGTATATCTAACGCTTGATTAAAGTATCCTATTTTTGCTGTTGGTGCTACATAGATCCCCTCTTCTTTATTTAAGATCATCTTGATTAATGTACTTTTACCACTCCCGTTAGGCCCTAAAAGTGCAACCTTTTCTCCATTTTCAATACGAAAATTTGCATCCCGAAAAATCATTTTTTCTCCAAAGGCTTTATCAATCCCATTTCCTTCAATCAAGATTTTACTATAGGAACGGCTCGTCTCTATGATGTCTAACTTGATTTTCTTTTGTTCTTGTGGCTTTTCTTTTCTTTCTAAATGCTCAATGCGAGTGCGCACATTTTTAGCTGCTTTGCTCAAATTTGCTTTAGCTTTTTGTCCCCCCATTTTATGCAGCCTAGCTTCGGAGTTCCCCATACGTTTAGGTGCATTTCGAACTTTTTTTGCTTTTGCCTTCGTTTGATCAACAACACGTTCAAGTCGTTTTTTTTCATCTATATATTTTTGATATTCAAAGGCTTTGTATTGACGTTGGTGCTCTTCTTGTTCTCTATATGCAGTGTAGTTTCCATTATACTGTATAATATGACCATCTTCAATCTCAATAATTTGGTTGCATAGCCGATCCAGCAATGTTCTATCATGAGAAATTATTACCAATGCGCCCTCATACGTTGTAAAAAAATATTCCATCGTTGAAATACTCGCTAAGTCCATATTACTCGTCGGCTCATCTGCAAAAATAATCGTATTGGACGCATCTAGAGCTGCCGCAATTTTAAACTTGGTTTTTTCTCCACCACTCATGGACGCATCCCAATCCGCTGACACATTAAACTTTGAAGCCATTTCATAACTGATATGTTGGCTCGAAGGACCTTCAAATTGGGAGATATACCCTACTTTTCCCTTCGTCTTAACATATCCTTCATCGACCTGAATTTTTTGACTAAGTATCTTAATCAGCGTTGACTTACCAACGCCATTTTCTCCTACAATTCCAATGCGATCATTATGCTCTATTTTAAGTTGCTCAAATTCTAAAATGCGTCGTTCTCCAAAAAACTTTTTTATTCCTTTAGCTTCAATTAAGACCATAAAAAAACCTCCCTATTCATAGAGAGGACAGTATTATTGTATAATGACATAACAAAAATACACATATATATACTATACGTAAGCCACTTTAGTCTATGAAAATACCATCCACTCTTATAATGTAATATATTATTATCTACGGAGTGAATTATAACTTCATATCGACAAGTACCTTACCTTTCTTCATATTAAAATCTTACAACACAATTATACGTGGTTTGCTCTATTTTGTCAATTTGACGTTTTTTTACCCTCCTATTGACTTTAAAGGAATCCTCTGTTATATTTGTATGTACAAACAAGAAAGGTGGCGTATCATGAATAATCCATGTAATTTATCTGATAGTACTTGCCAATTAAATAGTTGCTTATTTTTTTCACTCTCAAAAGTATCTCGAACTTTAAAGAAAGAAGCGGATATGCATTTTGCTGTCACAGGATTATCGCCAAGTCATGCTTTTATTTTATATATTGTTTGTCTAAAGCAGCGGATTCACCAAAAAGAAGTTGGTGATTATCTATTGTTAACCCCTTCTACAATGACACGATTTGTCGATAAATTAGAGAGCAAAGGTCTTGTACGCAAAGAACTCGAAGGAAAGAATGTCTTCTTATGTGCAACTGCTCAAGGCGAAGCTTTAAAGCCTACCGTTATGAATGCCTGGGAACAACTTAATACAGCTATTCATTCAGCCCTATCTGACGATGAAAAACAACTATACATTGAATTAAATAATAAAATTGTATCTAAATTGGATTAATATTTTTTAAAAAAGGAGAATTACTATGAATAAAACTATAGAACTTATTAAAGACCATCGCTCAATAAGAGATTTTAAACCTGACCCTATTGACGAACACATTATTGAAGAAATTGTTCACGCAGCTCAAGCAATGCCTAATTCAATTAACGGTCAGCAAACATCCGTTATTGTTGTTACCAACAAAGAAAACAAAGCTACACTTGCCAATCTAGCCGGTGGACAACCTTGGATTGAACAAGCGCCTTTATTCTTATTATTTGTGATGGATTTTCACAAAACTGAACTCGCTGCAAAGAAAAACGGCTTAACTCAAGTTATTCATGAAAGTGTTGAAGGTACAATGGTAGGTACATTTGATGCCGGGCTAAATATGGGTGCAGCAATTATTGCTGCTGAATCTCTAGGTCTAGGTGTTGTCCCTATTGGAGGTATCCGTAAAAATCCACAAGAACTTATTGAGCTTTTTAACCTCCCGGAAAAAGTTTTCCCGGTTGCCGGACTAGCTATTGGATATCCTAATAGCCCATCAAAGAAAAAACCTCGTCTGCCAATCAATACATTCCGACATGACGAAGTTTATCAACAAGAACATCTACAGCCTGCTATTGACCACTATGATGCACATATGCAGGAATACCTTAAACAAATTAATCGAGAACAAGAGGGTAACTGGAGTCAAAATACTGCTGGCATCTACCAGTATGTTTACTTTCCAGATGTACATCCAACAATGAAAAAACAAGGATTTTTAAATAACAAGTAAAAAAAGGGAGCTGAGCGTTAGCAAATAAATTTGCTAACGTAACAGCTCCTTTTTTTATGCTTTATACATTAAAGCGTTTGGTTTCTTCTGCTAACTTAACTATATCTTGATTAAGAATCTCAATAGATTCACCGATTTCTGTTACTCTTGAAAGCTGTTCTTCTGTCGATGCATTAATTTCTTCTGTCGATGCTGCGGACTCTTGGCTAATAGCCGCCATAGACTCTAAGGATTCAATTAAATCGTTTTTCAACACTTCAATATTTTTAGTTTCATCAATAAACTCTTGAATGATTTTTTCCACACGATTTACGCTGTCTACTGTTTTATCAAATACCTCGACAGTCTCATTCAGATTGATTTTGACTGAATCTACGGACTCTTTTGTGTTGTTGACCTTTTCACTGGTCGATGCTACTGTATTCACAATATTTCGAATAATTGCATTAATCTCTTCCGCTGAAGTTGAGGATTGTTCTGCTAGTTTGCGAATCTCCTCTGCCACAACTGCAAACCCTCTTCCAGACTCACCAGCTCTTGCGGCTTCAATCGATGCATTTAATGCAAGCAAGTTCGTTTGATCGGCAATACCTTTAATGGTTCCAACAATTGTCTCAATTGCCTGAGAATTGGCTTCCAGTTCATTAACATTGTTTTCAACATCTTGTGTATTATCAATTGTCGTTTGAAACAACTCTGACAATACATTCATGTAATCAATTCCTGTATGATTTGATTGAACCATCTCTTTAGAGACCACTTCTGCATCAGATAACTTTGAATAAATCTCTGTCACACTATCACCTAATTTTTGTCCGGTTACTAAACGTTCCGTTACATTTTCCGCCATGACTGAGGTTCCATTCGCAATCTCTTCAACAGCTCGCGTCACTTCATTACTTGATATTCTAAGAACATCGACATTTTCTGTTATACGTTCAGATGAAGTCGCCACATTTTCAATACTTGCCTTGGTCTCGTGAATGAGATTACTAACATTTTGTATCATGGTCCTAAAATGCTCTGTTAATTGTCCTATCTCATCTTTTGAGGAATAATTAATAGACACTTGAAAATTTCCTGATCCGACATGTTCCATAGCATTTTGCAGTAGTCTTATCGGCTTTATCACTAATCGATTTAAAAGAAGGCTAATAATTAGAATAAGCAGTACCGTTGTAATCACTAAAACAATAAGGTTGTTGACAACACTATCACTTAGAATATGATCAATCTCTTGCGTTGGATAGGTCACCACTAGCTCTAAATCATTATAAGCTTCTTTCATTATATAATAATACGTTCCATCAATATCTATCGTTGTAAAATGTTCTTCACCCAATAAAAATTCATTTAACCAAGGAATATTTGAAACATTCATATCACTTATACCAAGTTCATCTTTGGCAACAAGACTTCCGTCTTCACTGATAACAACTGCAAACCCTGATGTTCCGATAACCAAATCATTGACACGCTTTTGAAGGTTTAGATTAACAAGCAAATCTTGGATGACTTTAGGTTCAATTCCAACTTGAACAACACCTGGTTCATCTATCCTTGCCACACCAATATATTGAAATAATTGTTTGTCCGTACCCCGTTCAGAGGCTTCTTGGGCGAGAGAACTTCCCGGATTTCCTATAAGATCAAGAAAAGGCTGTGTCTGTTCAGATTCATGAAAATCAAACCCTACAAATTGATCAATACTTCCATATTTTATAACACCATTTCTATCCACTACATGAATTTCAGATACATTTAAGTCTTTAGCCAATTGTGCCATTTTGCTGGTAGATAACAGCGTTGGGTCTGCATCAATCATTTTTGCAATGGATAACGTTAAATCAATATTTTTCTTATCCATCGCTGCTTTAGCAATTCCAACGATTTCATTGGACGACTCTATCGTTTTTTGCAAATTCATTAACTCATCATGCAATTGTAAATTAACATTGTCTGTGAATGCATTGCTGGTAGACATCGTATTGAAAATACCAATAAAAGAGATGGATAAAAGAATAATAATACTGGTGACTAAGAGAACTTTGATTTTTAATTTCATGAACAATCCTTCTTTCTATTTATATAGGTCTCAGATAACCGATACAATAATATCACAGTTCTTATCTTTCATATATATGTAAATAAAAGAGTTTATAAAATGTTCACAGTTTCTCCACATTATGGGCTATTCACCTTCAATTGCATCTCTTTCTTTGCTCACTAAGCGTGATACGTCACAAGTTCTTGAACATCCTTTCGTGGAGGTCCTTCTTTTTTTGACTCTAGCGGATAACCTAGAGCAATTAATGCAACCACACGTTCTTGCTCTGGAACACTCACATATTGATGTATCTTCTCTTCATCAAAAATCCCCAAAATGACACTGCCAACACCTTTAGCATGTGCCGCTAGGCAAAACGTTTGTGTTGCAATACCAGCATCAAAGACTTCCCATCGGTCATTTTGCGGTGTTGAAAAAGTTCCATCGTGTTCATATCCACTCACTTTTTTAAGAACGCTAACGACGACAAGTGCCTTACATCGTTCAATCGTTTTAGCATTATAGCTAAACCCTAAAACACCTTGAGCAGCTATCTTTGCTTTTAAGTTTTTATCAAAAACAACATGATAGCGCACAACCTGACTATTTTTCCATGAAGGTGCAAAACGTGCCAAATCTATAATCTCATCTATCGCGTCTTTCGTAATCTCTGTTTCTGTATATTTTCGTACACTTCGTCTATCCTTAATGCATTCTTCTATTTTCATATCGTATCCTTTCTTACACTATGAGAAGATTTCTTTTCTCATGGCAATGCCTGTTTTTGAATTTGCTATACCGCCTGTTCCGGTCTCCCTATGGCATGCAGGCATTAATCCACCCACTTCTTTCATTGCTCCAACCACTTCATCAAAAGGAATATAGGAATACATCTTTGCTCGAATTAAATCTATCGCCATTAAACTATTGGTTATTCCAATACCATTACGTTTTTGACACGGCACTTCTACAAGTCCTGCCACCGGATCACATACAAGTCCCATTAGATTTTTTATGGCAATGGCTCCACCGCTAAAGACTTCTTCCATAGTTCCACCAAGCATATATATTCCTGCACCTGTCGCCATAGCAGCTCCTGAGCCCACTTCTGCCTGGCATCCACCTGTAGCACCAGAAATCGATGCATTCTTCGCAATAATTGACCCGACCATTCCGGCTACAAAAAGACCTTCTATAATCTGCTCATCTGTCAATTTAAACGTCTCTTGTAACGATAAAAATACACCCGGAATAATTCCTGAAGCTCCGGCGGTAGGCGCTGCAACAATACGCCCCATCGTTACATTGACCTCCATGACAGCTAGTCCATATGCAACAGCTTTAAGCATCCGAGTCCCTGAAGCTGCTTCTTGAGTTGTTGCAAGCTCATAGACGTCTTTTGCTTTTCGCTTAATAATACGTCCCTCTCCTCGCGAGAGATCATATAGTCCTTTATCGATACTTTCCTTCATGATTTCCCAATAGCTTTTCATTTGCATGACTATATCTTCTCTTGATTTATCCGTTAATTCTTGTTCATATGCAAGTGCATATTCAAACAAGCTCATCTTATGTTGCTGACAGTATTCTATTATCTCTTGACTACTTCGCATTTGCATTTTTATTCACCTCTTGGAATCCATGTCACTTTATAGACGTCTTTTTGCTCTTTTAACTTTGCCAACTGTTCTTTGCGAAGGTTTTCATCCACTTCTAAGACCATAATTGCATGTCGTCCTCGCGTCTCACGATACAGTTTCATATAGGCAATATTAATACGCTCTTCAGCAAATATTTTACTTAGTGTCGCAACCATTCCAGGTTGATCTTTATGCACGGTAATAATGGTATCATAAGCACCATCAATCTCAACATCTACTTCATCAATCTTGGTTACTATGGCATTCGCACCACCTATAGAACATCCTTGAACAACACTGGTTTGTCCCGATGCACTCGTCATCGTTATACGCACCGTATTGGGATGCACTTCACCTAAATCTGTTTTTTCAAACTGATAGTCCACTCGCCCTTGTGCAAGTTCAAATGCATCACTAAGTCTTTCATCATTGTGTTTGATTCCAAGTACTCCTGCTAATAAAGCCTTATCGGTACCATGTCCTTGATATGTATCTGCAAAGGAACCATGAAGTTCAAAAAGTACTTTTTTTACAGGCATCCCAAAGATTTTTTGTGCCATAAAGCTTAACTTTGCGGCTCCTGCTGTGTGGGAACTACTTGGACCAATCATGTCCGGACCAATTATATTAAATATACTATATTGTTTCATTGATTAACTATCCTCTCATTAATTCTATATCGCTGATTATCGTCTTAAAGAAAAAAATTCAAAATATTATATTGACTAAAAACGGACACAAAGACTAACGATACCATCGCCATAATTTTTATTAAGATGTCTAGTGAAGGTCCCACCGTATCTTTTAGTGGATCGCCAACAGTATCTCCCACTACGGTTGATGCATGTAGCGCTGAACCTTTTTTATATCCGTCTATTTTGCCAGACTCCACTAATTTTTTTGCGTTATCCCATGCTCCACCACTGTTAGCTGAAAAAAGGGCTAACATAATGGCGGACAATAACGTTCCAACAATCATCCCGCCCACAAATTCAGCTCCAAAAATAAATCCACTGACTAAAGGTACCAACACTGAAATCATCGCAGGTAGGACCATCTCTTTTAACGCACCTGCTGAGGATATCTGTATACATAGTCGATAATCAGGCTTTTGGGTCCCTGTTAAAATCCCGGGATTTTCCCTGAATTGTCGCCGAACTTCTGTAACCATTGCCCCTGCTGCCTTAGCAACTGATTCAATCAGTAACCCCGAAAAATAATAAGGCAATGCTGCACCGACAAGAGCCCCGGCAAGAGTTAATGTATGTATCATATTAATACTCAACAAAAATCCATAAATGTCTCCGGCATTTGCCTGAGAATACAGATAGGAGGCTATAAGAGATAGTGCCGCAAGTGAAGCTGAGCCTATGGCAAACCCCTTACCTATAGCCGCAGTTGTGTTTCCCACTGAATCAAGCTTATCGGTAATCTCACGTACTTTAGGTTCAAGATTACTCATCTCACTGATACCTCCTGCATTATCTGCAATAGGTCCATACGTATCGACAGATACCGTCGCCGCTACAAATGAAAGCATGCCGATTGCAGCCATAGCAACACCGTAAAGTCCAGCAAAGTAATTAGCTGCCAATATAGCACTTGCTAGTACCATTACCGGATAGAGGGTAGATTTCATTCCTGCCGACAGTCCTTGGGTAATGGTAAGTGCTGTTCCCTCAATGGATTTTTTTGCAATAGTTTTCGTTGGTTTATAATCATAACTTGTATAGTATTCTGCTAAGAATCCGATAAGAATTCCACTACCGATGCCAAACAAAGCCGCTATCCATGGTGACATAATCCCTATCCTAAACCCTAGGGCAGTCACATCCATGGAACCAAAATAAAACCACGTAAAGCCACCGGTTCCAATAACTGTTAGTCCGGCTGATGTCCATAGTGCATAGTTTAACTCTTTATGAGGGTTTTCCGATATCTGGCGCAAACTTAAAAATAAGATGCCAACCACACAACTCATAAGCCCTATTGCAGCAAAAATCAAAGGATATAGTATAAGCTTTTCAACCAATGTATATGTTAGGTGATTGCCGTTTCCACTTGTTGTATAGTACATGTAGGCAACTAAGACCACTGCTGATATTAATGCCCCAACAAAGCTTTCCAATAAATCTGCACCAAGACCTGCCACATCTCCGACATTGTCTCCAACATTATCTGCAATCGTCGCCGGGTTACGTGGATCATCTTCCGGTATCCCTGCTTCTGTCTTGCCGACAAGATCCGCACCCATATCTGCCGCTTTAGTATATATACCTCCACCGACTCGGTCAAACATAGCAATAATCGAACATCCTAAGGCATACCCTGATACGGTCATGGTAAATGGAATAAAGTTGACCCCCATCCAATTTTCTTGTATCACTAAGTTGGCTTGATCCATTTGTCCAAGCCCATAACCAAAAATAACATATACCATGCCAAGACCCAAAAGTGCAAATCCGCCAACACTTAATCCCATGACTGATCCACCTTGAAAAGCTACCTTTAAGGTTTGCCCAAGACTTTTTGATGTGCGGGCTTTGTTCGCCACGCGTACATTTGCAATGGTTGCAATTTTCATACCTATAAATCCTGCAAGCCCACTCATGCAGGCCCCCATAATAAAAGCAATCCCGACATACCATTCTACAACAATGCCAAGTACGATTGCAATGATTATTGCAAACTTTGATATTACTTTATATTCATGATGAATAAATGCATCTGCTCCATCTTGAATAGCCGATGCAATGTCGCGCATCACTTGTGTTCCAGGATCTAGCCTAGAAACCTTGAAAAAGTGATACCCTGCTAAAGCCAGTGCCAATCCTACTGCAATAAAGACCAATACAATCATAGCTCTTACCTCCATATGTTATTTTCATGTCTATACTCTCCAAAAATATTCCTATAAAAAGCGTACCACATATTATATGTTTTTTACATCTTTTTCTTAAACTTTTTCTTAAAAAAAGAGATAACACTTTTCATGTTATCTCTTTATATATAATCTTTGACTTTTAATGATTTTCAATAATCTCTACAAGGTCTGCGTGCCAATCATGATACCAGACTTCCTGGGTATATCCGTTGACACTCAACATGCCATACGGTTCGTTGTCTTTTAAAACATGAAATGTATAATACCCATAAAATTCATGATATGCTTCATCAACACTGAACGTATTGTCATATGCGTCTAAGAAGGTTTGTGCTGCATTATAAGCTTGTTCATAGCTTACTGTATTATCTTCGATAACTCTTGTATCAAATGTACCACGCATATCCTCTCTATATGAATCCATCATTCCATAATCAAAATTGTGTCTCTGCATATGTCCGCGACCCATGTGTCCTTGTCCCATATATCCACGACTCATATATCCACTGCCCATATGCCCACCTTGACTATGCATGCCATATTTTAGATTCCACATCATATTGGGACCATATTCCGGGAAGATTTCTTTTGTGTATGGATTAACTAATAATTCCATAGCCCCTCGATGTGTGTCTTGTTCCACAATTGAAAAATAATATTCACTATCTGAAAAAACGAAGATATCACTAATTTCCAATGCCTCTTCATACCTACCAATATAGTCCTTCACTTCTTTGGTTAATTCATCAATCGAATAAGGCTCTGTGACATCGGCTTGATTCCATATAGTACTATACGTCGTCGGCGTTTCATCTATATTTTGACTATACATATATCCGCCAATACCCAATCCAATGAAAACTAGTCCTAAGACAATGATTGTAAGATGCATTTTCTTCATTATAATTACTTCCTTTCAATCACATTTTTTCGCTTTAGATATTCTTCTTCTGATATATCCCCATTAACATACATGCGTTTTAACGTTTCAATGGCATCTTCATTATTGCTTGCTTTTTTTCGTCCCATCAAAATCAATGCAACAATGATTAGAACAACACCAATAATAATAAAGTATTGCCAAATGCCAAAATAGCCGCCTCCACCAAACATGCAGCCTCCATTATTAAACCAATTATATCCATGCATCATATAAATCACCTTTCCTTTTACATTTTCTATATTCTACTTAATTGTTTCTTTCATTTGAAGATATGTTTTCTCATCAATTTCGCCTTTTACAAAGCGTTCTTTTAATTGCTCCTGCGCACTTTTATGTTGATTGAATGTGATTTTTCCATTTTCTTGATTGAAAAACAGATAATAAATTAATATTGCCAATCCAATCCAAAAGATAATCATCATCATTTCGCCTCCTTAATCTTTTCTATATATACAGTATGCAACACAATTATGACACAATTATGACTGTATAAGCGCATCTTACTACTGTAGACTTATCGTTCAAAGATTTCTTCTTATTTTTTGCAAAAAAATAGCTACGCGCCTGCAATATGCTTTGCAAGTACATAGCTAAATATATGATTATCCTTACTTTATATTAATCCATTCTACTTTATTTACGGCAATCAATCCATATTTTTCTTTAATTCGCTCAAGTTTTTCAAGCATTGGCCGGGCAATTACAAACAAAAAAAACACTGTTGCTACGGCATGAATTAAATCAAAAGGAATTCCTCGAAGATAGGCAAGTACAAACATCTCCTTTGTCGGATGACTTTGAAACATCAACACAGCTGCCGGATTCATTATTCCACCATAAATAAAAAATGTACTTATTCCTCCAAAGATGCATAGTTCAATTGTCTTTTTCCTCAATACACCTTTTTGAAACAAAATACCCGCGATGAATCCGATAATACCAAGTGCGAACATTTGCCATGGGGTCCAAGGCCCTTGACCAAAAAACATATTGGATACAAACGCAATTATGGCACCAACTAAAAAACCTGATTCTGCTCCAAAAGCTACACCAGCAATAATCACAATAGCTACCACCGGCTTAAACTGAGGCACCATAAAAAAAGCCGCACGCCCCGCTACACCTATGGCACATAGAACTGCAATCACAATGAGTTCTCGGGCAAGGGGTTTTCTGTGTTCAAAAATCAATACAAAAGGTAACATCGTCTGTAAGATAATAAGCATACTGATAAAATAGTACTTTCGATCTCCTAAGTAATAGATGCCAATATACATCGTAAGAGGAATCGTCAGAAAAATTATAATCATGGCCAAGAGTGTTCTGGTTGACAGATAGCGTTGATGTATTGGCACTTGTCCTTCATGCTTCTTATCCTTTTCTCGGGTTTGCACATTTTGGGGATATAGAGTTTTTACTTTCTTAGGATATACATGTGAAAAATCCACACTTTCCAAAGGAGTAATATCGCCTCCACATGCACTGATGACATCTTCTGGCGTCATTGCATCTATAATATGTTGACGCGCCATTCGATTTGCTGATGTGGTATAAAAGTTATTACCTGTAAAAAAATTACGTGTTGTATTTTCACTGACAACTTTACCATCAAAAAACAAAGCACACCGCTTCGCATACTTGGCACAAAATTCAATATCATGACTCACCATAATAATTGTCACGCCTTCTTGTAGCAATCCATGAAGTATACCGGCAAACACACTTTTAAAATGCGCATCTAAACCTTTTGTCGGCTCATCAAGAATCAAGATTTTGGGTTCAAGCAATAAAACCTTAGCCAATGCCAAGCGTTGCTGTTCTCCTCCGGATAAATCATAAGGATGCTTCGTTAGTAGCTTATCTAATTGACATAATTGACTTATGTATTGTACTTGTTCTTGTCGCGTTTTCTTTTCCTTATCGTGTCCCACTCCATCGACAAGATCTTCGAATACTGTTTTGTGGCTAAAAAGCGTCTGGGGGTTTTGCGGCAACATACCTATGCCATTTTCTAAAATTTGATTACGCTTATTACCTACGGCGCGTCCTGCAACGTTTACCGTTCCTCTATATGGCGTATTTTCTCCACAGATGAGCGAAAGCATTGTTGACTTTCCTGTACCGTTTCCACCTAAAATGGCTAACAGTTCACCTTCATATATTTGCATCGACAATCCTTTAAGAACATCCGTCGCATTTTGTTCATAACGAAACCAAACTTCCTCCAGGGTAATTATTGGATTGTGCGTTTTTTTCTTCTTTTTTTGCGAATATGTTGGCACCAGGTTAAGCGGTCGATGTTGAACGAATGCGTCCAGCCACGTTCTCCCGTCCCGAACAGTTATCGGACATTCTAACTGATTATCCACCCTCGCATATATCTGCATTGGAATTGGCATCGCCAAAAACATACTGTGTCTTATGTTTTTTAGATATGTCCCTATCTCTTGTGGTGTGCCATCACCTATCAAACGTCCTTCATCTAACACTAAAACTCGGTCTGTCAGGGGAAACACCTCTTCTAAGCGATGTTCTGTCATAATAACGGTTACACCTAGTTCACGATTAATCCTTCCAAGCGTTGCTAAAAATTCTGCCGCTGCAATAGGGTCCAACTGACTTGTCGGCTCATCCAAAATAAGAACTGAAGGCTGCATTGCCATAATTGATGCTAAATTTAAAAGCTGCTTTTGCCCTCCTGAAAGTTGAGCAACACTTTTATGAAACCAAGACTCAATTCCAAAAAAAGCGGCAATTTCAGCCACACGCAAACGAATTGTCGGTGTGTCTATCCCTAAGCTTTCTAATCCAAAAGCTAATTCATGCCATACTTTATCCGTTACAATTTGGTTGTCTGGCGATTGCATAACAAAGCCTATAGTAGCGCTTTGAACCCGCTGATCCCATTGTGACAAAGACTTGCCTTCAAATAGAATCTCTCCCTGAACGGTTCCATGTGGCGCAAGTACGGTTTTTAATTGTCGAAGTAAGGTCGTCTTACCACACCCCGAGGGTCCACAAAGGGTCACAAACTCTCCTTTGTTAATCGAAAAAGACAGTGCATCAAGAACCGCTTTTGTTTGTTTTGGATAAAAAAACGTTACCTTTTTAAGCGTATAGCTCTCCATTTTAACTTCTCCTCTATATTTATGCCCACTGGAGCGATACATAAACAAAAATATGTGACATACAGGCTGATAGCATGTGCTTCAACTTGTACCCCTTGTATCGTCGGAAAATACCGCCAATATGTGCCTTTAAAAACAATGCCCATGGTCATATAGATTCCACAAACAATTAAAAAAACAAGTGCATATTGATCACGTCGGTCAAACAGATATATCGAAAATGCACTTCGACCAGGTAACCCATAGCCTCTACTTTTCATTGAATCCGCTGTTTCAATGGCATTTTCCAATGCCCACGTCACCATAATCGAGAGAATTTTTATGCCTTGTTTTATGCGCTGTATGATATTTCCATAAGACACATCTTTTCCCAACGCTCTTTGTCCTCGAGTAATCCACTGAAGTTGTGTTAAAAAGCGAGGAACAAAACGTAAAACCATGGATAAGATTAAAGAAAGCGAAGGTATGATACGTCCAAATAAATATATAAACTTATCCGAAGTCATGACGACATTATAACAAGAAAACCAGACCATAATTGTCATCAACATCACCGCTGCAGAGATTCCATACACAATAGACTCAAGCGTTAATGGATTCCCATTAGGCAAATAGGTCAAAATAGTCATCCCTTCATGGTTAAAGGCAGGATTAATCAGTGCTGTAGCAACAAGTATCGGCAACATATACTTCAAACTAAAATTAAGGGTCTTTTTTCCTCGCAAAAAAAATGCATACGTCAGTGCACCAAAAAAAGAAATGCACTGTAAAACAGGATGCATAAAAAACATCGAAAAAATTAAGACTTGGGAAAAAAACAAAAAATTAATGATTGGATGATATGTTGAAAAGGTATCTCCCATTATTGACCTCCCGTAGCGACATATCCGCCTACATCACGTCCCAAATCCGTGGTATAGACCCATTCAATAACATCCCCATCTTGAAGCTGATAGCGTGAAGCGCCATAATTTGGAAACCATTCATTCACCTTATACATCCAGCCAGATAGTTCTCCTACATCAAACTCATATAGATTATTGATTCCTTGAATATATGCACTGTTATAAATAGGTGTATTAACAAATTCCATATGAATATTATTTTTTTTCATTTCTCTTTGCAATAAATTAAAGACACTTTCTCCCTCATAAAAAACGACTTGTGTTTCAGGAAAAATGATCCCATCTTCCGGCACCAATTCCCATTTTTCTTTATCCAATGCATGCATATTTTCTAAAATCGTCTTACAAGATACCGAAAGTGTCGCTGTGTATTGGCCATCCCCTAATTGGACGTCCTGAGGTTCTACCGGAAGGGGTTTCCCTTCCGGTACAGGATCTGTAAGATATTCATCTTTTTGACTAATCGCATCATGCGTATCCTTGTTAGCATTAATTGCAAACCCATCATCTACGTGGGTGTCCATATTATTACCAGAGCCCTTCTCCTCCCATATAAATACACTGAGAAGAAGCACTAAGATTACAAACACCACCGCAAATGTTTTTTTATTCTTCTGCATTTTTAAGCTTTCACCACCTTAGGCTTTATAATAGTTGAGATACGTCTAAAAGGTTATATAGCATCTGTGCAACTTCATAACGCTTAATAGCTTCTCTGGGTCGAATCGTTAAATCTTGTTGTGATAAAAGATTCGATTGATAGCAAAAGGCTAAGGATGTTCTTGCCCAGCGCGACGCCTCCATATAATCCGAAAACTGAGCCAACATATCACGCATCTGAACCTCGGAAACATCGATGTCATTCCCTGTCAATTTTGCCGCCCGTGCAATCATAACCGCCGCTTCCTCACGCGTAATTGTTCCATTAGGATTAAATACCGTCCTTGATTGTCCATGAATAATCCCATAATTATAGGCTGCTCCTACGGATGTTGCATACCAACTTTTAGCAGGCACATCTCTAAATTGATTTGTACTTTGCTTAGGTAAACCTAGTGCTTGAACAAGCATAGTTGCAAACTCGGACCGTGTCACATGCATATTCGGTTTAAACTCTGTCTGTGTTTTCCCCTGAATAATTTGGCGAGCCGCAAGGCTATCAATGGCGAGTTTTGCCCGATGCCCTTTAATATCATCAAAGGTTTTTTTCGGTAAGACAACAGGTCTTAGTTGTACATCCGGATGCTTGTCTTTTTTTCCTGCCACCGAAGTTGATGTCAGGGATGCTTTATCTCTTTGCTCAACATCCGTCATCCGATAAAGGCTTTGTTTTTTCTGCTGCGCTCTTTGTATGGCAACCAGTGCGTAAAAAGCTTGTTCTGTTGCCATTTGATTAACTCCCGTCCCATCTTCTGTATGCAAAAAGCCTTCCCCTGGTGTGTAAAATTCTAAAAGGTTATCTACAACGGTTTTTCCATTTTTCACAAACCGTTTATCTGTCACTGATACGCCTAATTCTGTCAATGCAACAGCAACTTGAGCGGTACTTTCCACATTTTCTTTACCCCAGCTCGAGTATCCACCTTCATCATTTTGCACCTTTGATAAAAAATCTAATGCTTCGTCAATAACTTTTTTAACATCATTTCGCTTTTGGTATTTTGCCAATGCTTGTAGTGCCATCGCCGTGATATCCGGGTCTGAAACCTGTTTTTTAGTTGATGACGTTTCTAATCCTCCAAAAAGAGAAAATCCACCATCCTCAAGCTGTCTACGCAGTATTTCATCCACATACTTATCCCGTGTCGCTTGAGCCGATGGATTATCACTGTCACTAATTGTATAGGCACCGCTATCCAAAGCGATGAGTGCAAAAATAGGTCCATTAATCCCTTGTTGGATTGTCTTATCAAAATCATTCAGTGGATATGTCAGGTCATAGCCACCTACATCCCTAGGATCATAGCCAATTGCTGTTAACGCCAAAATCAAGCGTGAATATTCTGTGAGTTTGACATGATGTAGAACCCCTTTTTTCTCCTTAACATATGTCTCCACATTATTATAGTACGTCAAGTAGTAGTCATTTGGTACATGGTAGTCACTGCGAGCTAGTCCTAGGACAGCCCATTCTCCACCTACAAATCCAACTTGGGGATTACTCACCGTCTTATGCATGTAAATTGCAGTATCTTCAATCACTTGATCCAGCTGTTGTTCTGAAACAGATACTACACTTATTCTAGTCACGAAACATAAAATCAATACCCACAGCCACAAGCTTTGTCTTTCTATAACCTTCATCTTTTTGCACCTCGCTACTTTCATCCTACGGTTTATTGCTGTTCATATTTTTCAATAAAGCGTCTCAGTATTTCAGCGACCTCTGCTCGTGTTGCTTCACCTGCCGGAGAAAGTGTACTTGATGTACGTCCCGTTATTATGCCGGATTGACTTGCCCATCGCATAGATTCTAGCGCCCACGGGCTTATCTTTGATTGGTCCATATACATAGTCAAGCTAACCTCTCCATCCATGTCATAACCTTTTAACGTTCCATATCGGTAAAGAATGACTGCAATCTGCTCACGGGTTATTTTTTCATTCGGTTTAAAAACTCCATTATCATACCCACTTATGATTCCATTGTCTGCGGCCCATCCTACTGATGTTGTAAACCACGTCCCCTCTGGAACATCGTGGAATTTGACCGGTGAAGCATCGGGTTCTTTCTCCAACTTATGTAACACGGTAACTAACATTGCTCTTGTCATAGGTTGATTAGGGCTAAAGGTCTCTGATGAAGTACCTACAAACAAGCCTTTTTGTGTTGCTACATCAACTGCTTTATAGAACCAATCTTCTGGCTTAACATCCTTAAATCGATGAACAACTGCAGAAGCTTCCAGTTTAACCCCAATGGCATAAGAAGATAAATAGGAGCTATCAAAACTTGCCATATTTGTCTTTGAATTATAGTCTGATTCGATACGTTTCAATTGATTGTTTTCATCTAGACTCCATACATTGACCTCTTCTTTTGTTTCACCTTCTTTTAGTGTATATGGCAAAGCAATCGTTACTTTTTTCTTGCCCAAATCACGTATAGATTCTCCTGCGCTTTCAATGACAATATCATAGACAACATGATGACCGATGGTTTCACGTTGTTTTTCTGTAAGCGTTAAAGCATCCGTCTCTTGTAACTGCACGACTATCGTCTCACCCTTTGCTTGTTTTGCAAGAAGTGCTAACATCGCATTGGACATGTCTAAATGGGCAATGGAAGACTCTATATTTAGGTCTAGACCTTTTTGTTTTGCCACGGATTCTATTGATTTTTTCGGAAGTTCTATGTTAAAGCCCTTCATTTTTTTATTGGTATCTATTTTTATAACAATATCTGATAATTTTTCTTTTTCAACTGCCTTCAAAGCTTTGTCAAAGTGGCGTTTACTTATAGATACCTTCTCTGAGTCTCCATCCACTTCAATAACATAGGCTTTTTTGCTCGCTTTTAAATCCCCGCTCCACTTACTGTTATCTTGTCCTAAGTCTTCACCTAAATCTGTCGTGTATCTCCAGCGCAATACATCGCCTTCTTTAAGGTCATATTGACTTGCACCATAGTCCGGATAACGTCCATTAACACTATACATCCAGCCACTAAGCGGTCCATGGTCAAACTCTCCATCTCCATCTATGGATTGGACATAGACACTTTCGAATTTATCGTACCATTTATAGTCATAGCGAATTTTTCGAGCATCTAACGCTCGCTTAAGCACGGACCATGCTGTATCTCCATCTTGGAGTTCAACATAGGTTGAGGAAATAACATAACCTTTGCCTATTGTTCGCTTGTCTACCGAAAGTTTGACTTTCTTTTCAGGTTCAATAACAACATCATCATCTGCATCTCTGAGCGAATACACGACATAGTCCGTAAAATGTTTTGTCTTGACTATTAAATCGTCTCCACTATCAAAAGCATAGGCATCTTTGCCACTGGCAAGTCCCTCTGCATCATTTGCATATTTTGATAGTAATTCTATATTCTCTCCATTGATTGCAGCAACCAAGTGCCCTGCCTTTTTGGAAAATTGCATATGGACATAACCGTTGAATTCAATCTTATGGTTGCCTCCCATTGTAAATGCTTGGGGGATTTCATGGATTTTTTTATCCTTTGCAATGTAAGGTTCTAACACCGACAAATAGTCTGTCGGTTCTTGATATGTTATTAACTCAATCGTTGCGCTATCTTGTGGCGTAACCTGTATGCCTTGAGGAAATACCACCTGGGTATTTTCCTTAATCACTTCAATACGTGGCATTGCATCCATTAAAGGCAACTCCAACATAACTTTTGAAGCTATATCTTGTGCAACATTAATACGTATCGTATGTTCAGATGATGCTACCGGAACGATCTGATCTATCCCTTCAAGTAATTGAACATCTACTGTAATGGTATTTTGTTCATCTGGCGCTGGAAGCTGGATGACGTTGATTGGTCTTTTTTTAGCCTGGTTAAATTGCTCATTTGCCCCATTTAATTGGGCAAGTGCATCATTAATTTCTTGTTGCAACGCATCCGCTTTATCAGCAGTGACTTGAGCTGTAGCAAGTGCTGATGTCAATACACTGTGTTCTTCTTGGGTTACCCAGTTTTTTCCTAAGTCAACGTCTTTTCCGTCAACACTTACCGGTGTCTGTTCAAGATTGGATTTGACTTGTGTTATTAATGTATTTAATTTAGCTTTATCTACTTGAGTGTATCCTAGGTCAATCGTGCCTAACTTATACCATGTTGATTGACCTGAGACACTATCTGCTAATGCTACTGAAGCTTGTTTTGTTGACATGAAGACCGCACCCGGGTTATCCTTTTGCCAATCAAATGCTCCTTCTGAATTTTGATAGCTTAGTAGTGCATCTATCGGTGTTTTTCCATTGTAATTCCATGCTCCATCTGTTGAGGTTACATCTTCTCCAATGGCTATAAGTCCTTGAATTGCACAAGCGATACTATTGGAGTTTTCCGCATCCCACATACCGCTGCCGCCAAATCCACCGCTTTCTTGTTGCATACTTTTTAAGTATTGTTTTGCTTTTACAATACTTGTATCAACTGTTGGTCCATTTGCTTTTGACAAGGCAACCAAAGACCATCCTGTATAGTCTATCTGGCTAAATGCACCAAAACTACCATCTGGATTTTGCTGAAGAATTAAGTGGTCAACCGCTTTTTCCTTATTGGATGCATTCCATGTTCCGACATCAACGCCTAAGATTTCACCAACATCTAAGGCAACAATAGCCCATATATGCTTACCTAAGCTCCCAAAACTTCCACTGTCTGGATCTTGCTGTGCAGACAATTCTAAAAAGAGATTTCGCTCCGTTTCAAAAGCCTTTGCCGGATTTTTTCCAACGCTTAATAAGCTATAGATATAGTATATATGATCATTGGCGTTGGTCTGTGAATCAAATCCAGGGTCCAATGTTTTCCAGCTGGCATCTTCCCATGGTGAAGTCGATAAGTCTTCCCCCGCTCCCCATAACCCTACAAAGGCCTCCCAAGATCCTGAAGGTGAGGTCGGTTGATTATCTTTGTAATAGTCCGTCAGCTTATTTAACGCAATTTGGGGTGTTACCGGTATATCCGTTGATTTTAATCCGTATTTTTTTGTCGCATTGAAAATATCTGTTGCCTGTGCAAGCGCTTGAACTGCATGATCAATATCTGTCTGTGTTACATATAAACCGTCTCTTACGGCTTTGGCATCTTTAACTGCATCAAGATATGTCTCTATATCAGATTGGCGCACCCACTGATTTGCTGTATCTATGTCTTTTCCATCGATACTTATGGCGGCGCCTGTAATGTTGGTATGCGCATCAAAAATTGCTGTGTCTAATACCGTTGTATCTACATCCGATGTATCTTGCGGCGATACTATTGTAATCTGATAAGTCTCAGCTAAAACATCTGAAGCACCCGACCATGAATTCATCGTTGGCCATGCAGGGTCCCCACAGATAACGGTTATCACTGTACCATTGGATACCGGAATGCTTTGTGTACGTTTATAATGTGTTCCATCTACAAACGTTTTTATTAAAAAGTTTTTGTTACTTGCTGTAGGTTCAACATCAACCGACGCAATACCTTGGGGCAATTCTAAGGTATAACTGTTAATCTCTTGATTAAATGAAGGGCTTAATGTCCCTTCACTAAAGCGAATTGACTGAATGGTTTTATCATTATTATCCCATGAACCACCAACATCTTTTCCATAACCATTTTTTGTATATACCCATCGAACAATATCACCTTGCTCAACTTCGATGTCACCTGCACCTACATGTGTGAACCAGTCGTTTAGCGTTACCATCCAACCGCTTTCACTTCCTCCATCAAATGCATTGACACCGTGGATTCCAGAAATATAGTTCGATTCCATACCAACAACCTCATAGCTTGTTCCCTCAAAGGCTTTGGCTGTTGCATCGATAACGGTGGAATTTGCCGGTACCGTTACCCATTTTTGTACGAGTTGACCGTCCCATGAAGCACCTTGCCCCTGACTAAAGGTTGTATTTTCAACCTCCACAAGAACACTTACTCCAGAAGCTGCATCTACAGTCCACATTGTGTATGGACTAATCACCATAACCAGCATCATCAGCGTTAGGAAAAACGCCATATATTTTTTCAACTTCCTACATATCATCATAACATCCTCCATAATTTTTTATAAAACTTCAAAACCATAACTATCTTGTCTATTCATAATAAAAAAACACCTTTTCTAATATGGATAGAAAAGATGTCTCACAAATAATAACTACTTTTTCATCATAGTTATTCCTATGTCAAAAGTAATACAACGTCCTCCTTCCCATTCCCGTGAGAAATATAGAGCATCTATATGGCAGGTCTCCTGGCTTTGCTTCGTCACACAACTCTCTCCTTCCCATTATATATAACAGTGGATATAAGAGTTTGCTCTGCATTACAGTGGCGGGACCGCGTTGGCATTGCACCAAACTTCCCTCTTAGCTATAAATAGAACCATACAGATATTCTTATTAAATTTTCATATACTAGACATCATAGTTTAGAAGTCAAAGGATGTCAAGTGAGTTATTTTTTTGTCATCCTTGTATTTTTATGAATCCGATTCCAAAACGGCATCTGGAAGGGCATAAGCTTCCACTTCATCGATAAAAATATTTAGTGTTCCATTAAACTTGTCTACATAGTCTTTTGCTTGTTCTTTAGTTTCAAAGCGTCCAAACTCATAGACAAAGCTGTCTTGTGTATCTTTTAAAATATGATAGTCAATATCGCTATGCATTAAGCCTTCTTCTATGATTGCAAAACTTTCTCCTGCAGGGTAAGAATAGCTTCGAACATTATATAATGTCGCTGGTTTTGCTTCCTCTGCTTCAGATGTTGAGAGTTTAATCTCTAGCCTTGCCGGAGAAGCATGTTCAATAACTTCATAGGTCACCTTTGGATTTAAGACAATGTTAAATCGTACCATGCTATCGTCCAATGTAATGACTCGATATACATCTTCAACGAGCGAAGATTGACTTATCACTTCAAAGTCTTTTAGTATATCCATCATTCGTATCCCTGAAATAGTAAAAGCAAGTACATTAGGGTGTTCATAAGCATTGATGGCATACGTCGATGCTAACTCGACTGTTTCATCTTCTGTTGTAAAAGATATAAAAATAGATTCTGTCGTTTCTTGGCTAACGCTTTCCATGTCACTTAGGTTAAGTCCGTCATTAATTTGACCGCCACTTGCTTCATGATCTACAAATGTCAGCGTTTTGACAATATAGCCAATAATCGGAATATCCTCCACGGCCGCTACAAACGTTTTAGATGTATTGCTAAGGGTCCCTAATATAATAATCAGACCTAATACAGCTGCAACTGGTCGTAAATAGCTTGTCATTTTACAATTTTTGACTTTATGGTGCTTAGCTTTATCTGCATCTGCACGCTGGATACCTTTTGCAATGGCTAAATCCAAACCATCAGGTACTGGTATTGAATCAAAACTTTCCTTAATCTTATTTTCTATTCTCATCATATTATCCATTGATTATCCCTTCCTCCATTAACACTTTTAGCTTATCCAAACTTCGATAAAGTGTTGATTTTACAGTGCTTATTGGTTTATCAAGTATTGATGCAATTTCTTTTAACTCATAACTTTCATAAAACCTAAGCATTAAAATAATGCGTTCTGTTGAATTTAATTGATCCAACATTTTTTTCATATCTTCCCTTAATTCCATTTGTTCATATGCATCGAGGTTTTTCGTATGGATATCCACAACTTCTTCTTCTTGGTTTAGTGGAATGACTTTATTGTTATTACGAAGTTGATCTATCGATTGATTTATAACTATACGAATAAACCATGTTTTCATATGCTTGACGGATGTCATTTTTTCTAAAGCTGTATAGGCCTTATATACTGATTCTTGTATAACATCCAACGCATATTGCTCATCTTTTACATATGAAAATGCAATGCGATAAAATTGGGCTTTATTTATTTCCAACATTTCTAAAAATAGCGCTTCATTAGGGTTTTTTTTCTTTTTAACGTTCACATATGCCTCCTTGACTCTTTTATAAATTGCAATTTATATCTATTAGACTTCATCTTTCACTTAAAAGTTTCATAAGTGCAAAAAAAGCCTTGAAAACCTATTCATATTCGTTGAACATGAGTAATGTTTTCAAGGCTAATTTAAGCAATTATCTTGTCGGAACGATTTCTAACCAGTACCCATCAGGGTCGGCGATAAAATATATGCCCATCTTTTTATTTTCATAACAGATGCATCCCATCTGCTCGTGCAGTGCATGTGCTTTATCATAGTCGTCTACGCGAAAAGCAAGGTGAAATTCACAATCGCCCAAATTATAAGGTCGATCCCAATCTCTTAACCATGTTAGTTCCAACTCAAACTCGGAATGTTCATTACCTAAATAGGTTATAATAAACGATCCATCGTCTGCTGTTTTTCTTCTTTTTTCTGTTAATCCCAGCGCTTTGTTATAAAAATCAAGGGATTTATCTAAGTCTCTTACATTGTAATTTTCATGAATCATTTGAAATTTCATCATATCCACCTCTCGTTATCGTTTGATGTTATCTATCAATGCTCCACTGTTGCCCTTCTTGGCTGATTTCCATAATCTGTGCATGATTTAAGTAGCTGGCTCTTTCCTTCTTAAACTGTTGAATAATGGATGGTTGACCCCAAAAATGCATTGGAAAAACATACTTAACCTGGGCTGTGTTAATGAGCTTTTCTAACCCCAAATAATAGTGTTCTTCTTGCCTTGGGTCTAATGGTGCAAAAGCAATATCAATGGGAATCCCCTGAAGTAATTGCATTTGTTTTAAAAACATCGTTGTCATCGTATCATTATAGTGCTGGGTCTCTCCACTCCAAAGCCACCAGTTTAAGTCTCCTGCAAAATAGATGGTTTTATCCAAATAATGTATCAAAAACGCAACACCGGCATCTGTTGATTGCAACGTCGTTACAATGATTTTTTCTTCTTGATTATCATATAATACATACTCTTGACTATGATGCACATATAGAATTGATTCCGTCTTATTTGTATATGCGATATCAAAAGATAAGACAAATTCGATATTTGGATGTTGTTCGACCAGGGAGAACACAACTGGGTTAAAATGATCATGATGGCTATGGCTGGAAAACACAAAAAGCTTCTTATGGGTATCCAACGAAGGGATCTCCCCTTTGTAATAATCAAATAAAAAATAACAGGATTCCCATTCAATTAAAAATCCGCTATGACTTATATATGTAATCTCCATAAGCTCCCCTTTCCACATTTTGTCCTAGATTATGTTCCTTTTATTATAGTATAGTTCACACTATTTGTACATACGCGCTTTTTTACCTCTTCGAACATCAATCATATGTTTTACATCTTGTAATATAGCATCACTGGAGACTTCAACCATTAACCATTTTTGTCCCATTCCACTCTTCGTGTCACGGTAGAGCTTTTGAGTATATTGGGTAAATAAGGGCAAGGCTCCTTCGATTTTTACAACTTCGCGTTGACCGACAACGACCAGTGCAATAAACCTTCCTACTTCTGGGTATATCGTACAAAGTGCTCGTCCCGATTTCTTATACTTGATATTCCATCCATATTGCATTGAACATTGACTGTATTCGATAGATGGCTTGCTTTGATGTGTTTGTTCCAAATAGTCACATAATTGCTCAAATAAAATATTATCCACAAAATCTTTTAATATTGCCATCGTTGGCTTTTGCTGTTGGTTGGTTTTGTCCCAAACGGGTTGCTTACGTTTTTGAGAGGCTTTTATTGGCATCCAAAGTTCCATATAACTCGATTGTTCTGTCATTTGTTCATAAACCTCGACGGCATAGTTTCCACAAGCTATTTCGTGTTGAACAATCCATTGATTCAAAAACATGGATGCTTTATATATGGCTGAATCAATCAAATCCTGAAAACTCTCTGCTTCAACTTGGCAAACTAGATACTCTCCTGCTTCCAAGGTATATTGATCCACCTGTTGATCTACCACTAATTCCTTAGCTTTTGCTCCTGCTAAATACATAAAACACCCTTCTCTAGCTTCCCCCTTATACAATAGACCATATTCTTTATCTTTGCATATCTGTTGTCGAATTTTCATTTTCTTTTGATGAAAAGCATCCCACAATTCACCTATAGTTGATACACCTGTTGATTTTCCATAACCTAATTCCGTCTCATCCACCTGTCCTTTAACTCCCACTATCTTGTAGTCATCCTCTATGTATTGACGTGTGATTTCAATTACAATTCCATCCACAATCAACGGCACATTTTCTTGTACTTGTTCATAGTGTAAGGATAATTCAGGTTTTACAAAATGGTTGAGGTGTGGTTTTTCTTTTCGATACACTTCCGGCGTAATGCCATATACCTCTTTAAATGCACGCGTAAAGCTTGGATGACTAGAAAATCCATATGTCAATGCAATATCAATAATACGTTTATCCGTATTGATAATCTCATCCGATGCTTTTGCTAGCTTACGCAATTTGACGTACTCGGTTACTGATTGATTCACCAAACGTCTAAATAAACGTTGAAAATAATATACAGATAAATTCACCTTTTGCGCTAGTGCTTCGATTGCAATGTCTTGTTGCAGATGTTCTTCAATGTAATCTAATGATTGTTCAATTGCCTCCCATGAATGCATGTCTACATCCCTCCTTTCTTAATAGATTAGCATATGTCTTTTAAGAAAGCTTATCACCGAGTGCTCTTTCTTCCTCTGCTGGTTTTAATAAAAAACATGATACTCAACGTTATTGCTGATACAATCGCAATCAATCCAAACAGCAAAGATAAAGGAATCAGAGCAAAAGGTTCCACTAGCATACCGTCTGGTGCAACATAACTTCCAATTGCATTGTAAGCAATAGCACTTCCTATACTTGCAACAATTGAAAGTATTAAGACACCTAGTAAAAAAGCCGATACTTTATCTTTTTTCCACTTTTGAGCAATATTTTTAAGTGCATTCGCCTCTTCAATCGAACTTCCCACTTTCAGCTCATAGTCCATTTGTTGAAGTTCTTCCTGACACTTTGGACATATTTTCAGATGTTCTTCCACTAACTTCTTACTTTCTTGACTACATACATCATCATGATATAAGGGTAATAAATCTTTAATAATCTCACAGTTAACTTGCATTATAATCTCTCCTTTATCTTCTTTTTGGCTCGATGGTAAGTGACTCTTGCCCAACTTTCCGTCTTCATAAACAAATTACCAATCTGAAGAAATGATAGTTCTCCAAATACACGTAGCGTAAATACTTCCTTGTAGGGTTCTTCAAGCTCATGCAATATTTTATGAATCTCAATAGCTCTTTCTTTTACGACCAATAGATTTTCAATATCTATCGCATCTGAATATTCTTGTGTTTTATCCGTCGTACTTAGTGTCTTTTTTTGTTTTGTTGAATAGGAAAAATATGTGTTTTTTGCAATTTGGCACAGCCATACATATAGTTTGCATTTCCCATCAAATTTATCAATGTTTTTTAATGCCTTAAAGAAAGTTTCTTGAGTAATCTCTTCAGCAACCACTGCATTTTTACTTAAAGATAAAACATACTTATATACATCTTTAAAATACTCCTTGTATATTTGATCAAAATTCGTCACTCTTTCACCTCGCTTTCCTCTATAAGACTAGACAAGTCAAGATTCGTTACAAACTTTTTTATTTTTTTATCTTTTGCTTAATTCTATGAACTTATAATCGGCAAATATATTTCTACCGTTCTTTTACTATTTTTTTCCTCTGAATGTGGATAATGCTCTAATGCAAACCGATGGTCAAGTCTATACCCACTCTCTGGCAACCATTGCATGTACATATAGTTCCAGGCTTCTTCATATTCATCCGGCCCAACACAAAATCTTCCTACCCCATATTTTCCCATGGGAAGATTTAATTGACCGATGTTACCACTAACCTCTAACGCTTGTTCCACGGACATACACACACTTAAACGCAAGTATTCTTCCTCCGTCTCTTGCCCAAAATCATGATAAAGCACAAACCACCTTGTACGCTTTGAGATTAAATCCCGCGCTTTTGCCCATTGATACAGTTGATAAAAAAGTTCAGAAAAAAGCGCACTATCCCCTTTATAGACGCCTGTATTTCGAATATAAATTAGCTTCATAGCTGCTTCTTCTTTAACATAAGTGTCTATAGGTTCAATGCGCATTTCTAGTTTTTGGGATGTATGTAAAATCATGGGAGACGGACATAGGCGTGAATATTTTTTCCGGTAAGCACTTCCACTCATTCCATATTTCCCTTGAAAGGCTTTTGCAAACGACGCTTGATGTTCAAATCCAACTCTAGCCGCAATATTGTTAATGGATTGTGTTCTATCTGCAAGTAACATATAAGCAGCTTTTTCTAATCGAAGTCGTTTAATAAAACTATAGAGGCTCTCGCCTACAACGCCTGAAAAAATACGTTGAAAATGATATTCACTAAAGTGTGCAATATTCGCTAGCTCTTTTATCGTTAATGTTTGACTTAAGTGCTCTTCAATATAATCTTGCACTTGATTGATTTGTTTTTGATAAGGGTTTATCTCACGATTATGCATATGTATTCTCCCTATTTTTATTTCATCATATCATATCGTTGATGCGCTTATCAATGCTTGAACCTTATTTCTTTATATAACCGATACGCATAAGTTCTCCTCCTTGATCGCCTCCTTTTGGACCAAGCTCTATCAGATAGTCGCAGTTTTTTATCATCATAGGATTATGCTCAATAATGATAAGCGTCGCTCCTCTTGATTTTAGTCGTTTTAAAACCGCTATGATTTTTTGAGTATCTTCATCACTTAACCCCGTTGTCGGCTCATCCAAGATATATAGTGTTTGAGATCCGCGTTTTTTAACTAGTTCCTTTGCAAGTTTTATTCGTTGTGCTTCTCCACCTGAGAGCGTCGTTGCACTTTGTCCCAGCTTTAGATATCCTAATCCTATTTGATCGAGTGTTAAAAGATACTGAAAAATCCTATCGTCATGTTCATAAATTTTCAGCAACTCTTGAATCTCAACGTCAAGGATATCACCTATGGACATACCTTTTTCTTTTATATTTAGGATGTTGTCCGCGTATCGCTTTCCATGACATTGGCTACAGGGTATATATATATCTTCCATGTAATGCATATTCACAGCCACTTCGCCAAGCCCTTTACACTTCGGGCATTGTCCTTTTGTAGAGTTAAAACTAAAGCTTGCCTTTGTCAAACCTTGAGCTTTTGCTTGTTGCGTACCGGCATAGCGTTCACGTAGCAATTCAAAGACACCGGTATATGTACCTGGTGTGGAGCGCGGATTGCTTCCTATAGGACTTTGGTTGACATAGCATACCTGCTCATATGCTTCAAGTCCAACAACCGCCTCTACTTCACCTGACGCTTCGACGGTTTTACCCATATGTTTTAATATAGCCGGATATAATGTTTTTGAAATCAGGCTACTCTTACCTGAGCCACTAACACCGATAACTGCTGTTAGTTGTCCTATAGGAATCGTCACATCAATATTTTTCAAATTATAGGTTGCAACTTTTTTCATCTGAATAGCTGCTTCTTGCTTCGTATACAATTTAATGTCTTCTATTGCTTTTGCCTCAGCAGACATTGTTTTAGGATGTCTATGTTCTAAAGGAACATTCGAGACAATCTCTCCACCATAAACCCCTGCTCTAGGTCCCATTACAAGATGAACATCTGCAATCTCCAAGAAGCTTTTCTTATGTTCAACAATAAGTATTGTGTTATCTTGTCTTTTTAGCTCCAACAGTGTCTCCATTAAAAATTGATAGTCTTTTGGATGTAACCCCTTAGAAGGTTCATCCATAATATAGGTAATATTACTAAGCCCTGAACCCAATTGACTAGCCAACTTAAGCCTTTGAGCCTCACCGGCAGAGAGGCTTGGTATGCTTCTGTCTATGGAAAGGTAACCAATACCCACATCCAATATACGCTTTAAACGCCGATTTAGTTGAACAAAAAGCTTCTTCGTTTGCTCCTGTTGGTTATGTGATAAATGCATATACATATGATGGCACCATGTGTGGAGTTCATCACTACTTAACTTAGTCACCGTCACATATCGATCTCCCATAATATGCACTAATCGTCCTTCCGGTTGTAACCGTTCTCCTTGGCATTCACTACATATTTGTTTCGTCATGTATCGCTGCACTTGTGCATTGGTTTTTGATGAACTTGTCGAGTGCATCAAGCGCTCAATTAAAGGTATAGCTCCCTCTACAGGTCGAACAATCGTTCCGCTACGTCCTTTAGCATTTTTATAATCCAAACGAACGTTTCGACCATTCGATCCGTGAAGCATTTCTTGTTTAAATCGCTCCGGCAATTGATTATATGCAAGTTCTAAATCAACATCTAGATCCGCTGCCAATGCCAGCACTTCGCCTCGAATCCAATTAGCATTTGGATTTTCTCTATGTTTTCTTAAGTTACCATATAGTGATGACGCCCCATCAAGCAAAGATTTTTCTGGCGCTTCAACGATTTTAGATGGATCAACCCCCATCTGCATGCCTAAACCTTTGCAAACAGGACACATATAATCAGGATGGTTCGAACTAAATAGTTGCGGTGTTCGATCAAAGAAAACCTCACCGCAGGATGAGCAAACATTACCTGCATCAATTTCATGGTGACATATCGGACATATACGCTGTCCGATAATTGAAAAAATCAACTTGAGAATATCACTAATTTTTGTAACACTTCCAACACTTGACCTCGGATTTGCTCCTAAAGCTTTTTGATCGATTGCAATAGCTGGCTGTAAACCAGTGATATTATCCACGTAGCGATCCGATAGGGCTACATCCCCCATCGGATTTGATAAAATAAGATCCATAAATTGTCTTTGACTTTCTGCATATAAAATATCGAATGCCAAACTGGATTTTCCACTGCCGCTGACCCCTGAAATCAGCGTAATTTTATTTTTAGGTATTTTAACGGATAGATTTTTCAAATTATGAATATGTGCATTATGAATCTGAATATTCTTGGAATCCTCTTCATGTTCATCCAAAGGAATCTGTTCAAGATCCATGGATAGTTTCTTGAATTTTAAAACCTTTGTTTGCATTGGTCTTGCATCAACCTCTTTAGGCTGTGCAAAGGTTTTTTTCTTTGTCCAATGCGAAACCCAGCTAGGTACACCGGCACTCTTAATACAATCCATTGAAGGTTGATAAAACATCACTTGTAATATTTTACTTCCTATAAAGCCATCAAATCCTATAATCTCAATGAAGCCATCATCATGCCAAACATTATTCACACGAACAAGCGTCGACCCTATCGGATTTGGGCGGACTGGTGAACGTGTAGCAAATACGCCTGTACGGGGAGCATGGTTATACGGTGGCATGCATGTCCTGATTTTTCGAAAATTATCTCCATCAAAGCGATCAAACCACCATAAAACACGTAAGTAGTCTCCTTGTTGAATGTGGTGGATATTTGTATCCGTCTTATTTAATTGAATCCCCATACGCTTGCCATAACGCATGTATTCACCAATGGAGTCCCCTTGGTAATTTATACAAAATCGTTGGACAGGTTCTTTGGCTTCCTCAATAACTTCCTCAATTGAAAAATACGGCTTAATATCAACTAATTCTCCTTTAAACTCATGATTATCCATTGTAACTTTAAAAAGAATCTCAGCTCTATCTAGAGAAATATGAATAATTTCAACACTATAGACTTCAAGTCGGTTATTTGAACGCATGAATAATATACAGTGAGAAAAAAGATCTAGTTTAGTCAATGCTTTGCTATACCCATCTTCCAACTTAAGAATTCCTTCTTGATGTTTACTTTTTCGTTTTACACTTCCTATTTTTAACCATTTCATAAAAAAAGCCCTCCTTATCGACATCCATTATATCAATAAGAAGGGTTAAAGACTTTTCCATTACTGCTATTTTCTACTCAAATACTTTTTTCATTGCCCTTGGCTGATCTGTTTTTTTTAAGTATCTTAAATTCTTTGAATACAAGAATCCAAGTCCAGATACATATAATCAAATCTATGCCAAACGCCCCTACATATACTGCAAAAACTCCAAAAAACCTTGGCAGTATTAGCATCAACGGAATGTAGAAGACAACTTGGCGTGCAATACCTATTAAAGAAGCTACATTTCCTTTATTAATTGCCGGGAAAAATGTCATTGCCATAAAGATAACAGGTAATATAGGTAGCAGTGACATAAATAATCGAAAATTCATAAGATCACTGGCTAAAAAGGTGCTTTCCGGCAACATTAGATGAAGGACATTGGCTGGTGCTATCATCATAATTAACCAAAACGGTAACAATAACAATGTTGCTACAACTGCAAACACATAAAAACTTTGAATGACACGACGATATTTTCCTGCCCCATAATTTATACCCACAGCTGGCTGCAATGCACGCATCAGTCCAAATACCGGAGTGAGCATAAATGTAAATATGCGATATGCAACTCCGTAAAAGGCCACATCACTATTGGTTCCATAGGCATTGAGGGCATTTAGCACTAACACCGCTTGAATCAATGTCATGACATTCATAATTAGTGAGGACATCCCCATTGATAAAATACTTTTAATAATCTCCGGATCACGTCGTATAGAAAATGGATTTGATTTGAAGGATGCCTTTTGACGGGCAAAGTAGATAAATGATGTCAATGTATATACAATCATTCCTATATTCGTTCCAATTGCTGCACCTTCAACGCCCATCTTAAACAGAACAATAAGGATATAATTGATAAGAATATTTACAACTAATCCGCTTCCCATCATGACTGCGGCGCGTTTCATTCTTCCTTCTGCCCGAATAATCATATTCCCTGCTAATCCAGCAATCCAAAAGAGTGCCCCATATAAAGTCACCTTAAAGTATGCCACACCATATTCAAGTGCTTCACCTTCTCCACCCATAAAAGCTACAAGTTGACGGGCAAAAATCAACGCTCCTAGGGTAAAGAAAAGACTAGTGATAAGGGTTAAATAATTGGCATTCCCCAAAAGTTTTCTCTGTGTAGCTTCATCATTTTTTCCAATAGCAATACTTAATGCTGAACCTGCTCCCACTCCGATAAGCGACCCTATTCCAAGCGTCATCTGCGTTAATGGATAAGCTAGGGACACACCTGCTAGTGCAGTCTCTCCAACATAACGTCCTACAAAAAACGCGTCAAAAACGGTGTTCATGCCATACAATACCATAGCGATAACAGCTGGCCAAGCCAGTCGAATACTGACTTTCCACATATTATCATGTAATATCTGTTGTTTTTGTGATGTCTGTTCCATTATGCTATATATCCTCCTTCACGATGTTCACATTCGATGGCTTCATGACGATTTTTCGCACAAGAGGCTCAAAGATTGTACGCAGCTGTTGTCGATTGGTTTCTAGTACTTTGGGCTCACGGCTTGTGTTTTGCGCCATCATCATCCCATTCATCATGCGACTGATAAACTTCAATTCATCGATACATATGTCCAAATCCACTTCAACACGCGACGTCAACCACTCAAAAAACTGTCTTTCTAAAGTCAAAAACACTTCCCATATTTCTTGATCATATAACATTTCACATAAGAACATTGTATAGATCCGCTTTTCATCTGTTTGATAAATAAATTTGTCCAAAATAGCTTCTGTGACCAGCGCAATATTTTCTTCATCTGTATTTTTTGGTTCTATCTGAAGCATATGCTTGTTATATTGCATATAAAATATATTGCCTTGGCGCATCATATCAATAAGAATCTGTTTTTTATCCGCATAATAGTGGTATACACCACCTTTTGATAATTCTGTATGTGCAATGATATCTTCCATCGTTGTTAAGGGATATCCTTTTTCTAAAAAGCTTTTTTGGGCTCCGGCTAAAATCTCTTGTATTCTCTCTTCTCGTGTTTTTCTTGTCTTTGCCATCATATCACTCCTTGATTATCCATTTTCAGATAACATATCATTATTGTTGCAACTGCGCCTTAAGCATTTTTGCAAATATAGAAGGACGCTCTCTAAGTGCCTGTGGATGTCCCATTTCTGCAATTTTTCCTTCTTTTAGTACAACGATTTTATCTGCACCTATAACTGTCCGCATACGATGGGCAATAATAATGACAGTTTTGTCTTTTATCAGCTCACCTAAGGCTTCTTGAATTTTTGTTTCATTTTCAGCATCTAAAGACGCTGTTGCCTCATCTAGTAGAATAATCGGCGCATCTTTTAATATTGCACGTGCAATGGAAATTCTCTGGCGCTCTCCTCCTGAGAGCTTATCCCCGTTTTCCCCTACATGGGTATCATATCCTTGCGGGAACTTTTCGATGAATTCTTCACACCTTGCAAGACGAGCTGCTTCAATAACTTGCGCGTCCGAAGCATCCTTACGTCCCAAACGAATATTCTCCATAATACTGGAATTAAACAGTGTAACATCTTGAAACACAATGGAATAATTTGACAAAAGTGTTTCTGGATCTATTTTAGATATGTCCTGTCCCCCTAAGGTAATACGCCCCTTATCGATATCCCAAAAACGTGCGGCTAATTTAGCTACCGTACTTTTTCCTCCTCCTGAAGGTCCAATAAGGGCCGTAACTTCTCCTTGTTTGGCTGTAAAACTGATTTCATCTAAAATCGTTTGTTCCTCATCATACCCAAAGGATACCTTTTTAAATTCAATATCAAAGTGTTTGGGATAAAACTCAGCTATTCCTTCTTGTCGTGGCATCTTAAGCATCGATTTCATACGATCAATACGTACTTGTAAAAATAGTAGCGCTGCAAAGTTGTTTAACGCTTCTATAATCGGATTATAAATTCTTGAGGCAACCACCAAAAAGACAATAAAGGTAAACGTACTAATTTCCTTCGTTGAAAGCAGATATATCCCAACCAGCACAACACTTGGCAATCCAAGTTTAAGAACTACATAGGACATATTAATAAAAGCCCCAAGAAGCAGTTCTCCATGAATCAACAGTTCTTCAAGTTTGTCCAAACTCCTCACCATACGGCTTTTAAAATGCCCTTCGCGATTGTATGATTTTATCTCTTGTGCCGAGTCCAAGGATTCTTGCAATAAATCCGAGATGGTGCGCTTATGATCATAAAGCTTCTGATGTACCGATTCTTGAAATTTCTTAGACAAAGTAAAGACAATAAGCGCAACAGGAATAACCCACAACATCGCAACGGCCATTTTCCATTGATACATCATCAAGCTTATTCCAGCTAATACTATAGTAATTGCCGACGCATAAATTTGAGGTACATTATGTGAAAACATTGTTTCCACCTGAGTAGCATCTTCCATAATGGTTGAGGATAAGTCTGCAATATCCTTTTTCCCAAAAAAAGCTAACGGAAGTTTCTTTAATGTCTCTGCAAGATTTATGCGCATTTTTGCACTTTCTTCATAAGTGGTGCTAAATGTTGTATGATATTGAATATATGCTATTACAAACATCACACCAAAAGCAATAAGCGCAAATGCTACATAAAAGCCTATACTTCGCATCATCTGAGGATCTTCATTGTTTTGGATAATCATAATTGCATCTTCTAAAAAAGCAAAACCTAATATTGCCGGTGCAAAAAAACTTAAGTTCAGCAGTGCCGTCCAGAGTATAGCCCGTACTAATTGTTTGCTGCCTTCATAACTTAATGCGTATTTTTCTTGAAAAAATCTATACATTAACAACACCTTCTTCCTGTTTCTGCTCACTGATTTTCCATTCTAGGGATTGTTGATATTCTTGCCACATCTTTTCGTAGATCCCGTGTTGAGCCAGTAATTGTTCATGCTTGCCTGTTTCTACAATCTCACCGTCTTTTACCACAAGAATACGATCTGCATCTTGGACAGTTGTTAGACGATGTGCAATCATCAAGGTTGTTTTTCCATGGCTCAGCTCTATTAGCGCTTGCTGTATAAGATGCTCATTTTCGGGATCTGCAAACGCTGTTGCTTCGTCTAAGATAACTATCGGAGCATCTTTGACAATGGCCCGTGCTATGGTAATGCGTTGCTTTTCTCCTCCCGATAGATACGTCCCTTTTGATCCTATAATCGTCTCCAGCCCTTGGTCTAGACCATCGATAATCTCTCTTGAGCGCGACATATCAATAGCACTATTTAGGGATTGTTCATCCAGATGGGTTTGACCAAAAGCGATATTATCATAAAGCGTCCCTTTAAAGAGTTGTGTGTTTTGGAAAACCAATGAGATATGATTCATCAGCTCCTCTTTTGGAATTTCTTTTATATTACGTCCGCCAATTAAAATCTCACCTTCTGTAACATCCCAAAATCGTGAAGCCAAACGTGCAATTGTTGTCTTTCCTCCGCCTGAAGGACCAACTAAAGCAACGGTCTCTCCTTGTTGAAGCTTAAAGTTCATCTTCTTAATAACCGGTTCTTTGGACGTCCTATATCCAAAAACAACGTCTTTGAATTCGATACTATATTCATCCAAAGGCTGCTTTGTCTTTTGGAAAGACATCGTTTCATACTCAAGTAGTTTATCAAATCGATCAATGGCTTGTTCTGCAATTAGCGCATTTTGCTGAAAATGCATAGAACGCATCACTAATACGGTAAACATCGGTGATACTAGAAGATAAAAAATAAAGTCTGTCACTACCAGTTCTAAATTATGTCCTCGTCCCACGAGAAAAATAGCCATCGGAATCAAAAAAAACGCAACTGCTTGCATAATAACCGTATAGAAAACCATTGGTTTTTGGCAACTCAATGTATACGCATATACCATATCCTTATATCGTATAATACTGTCATAAAACCGTTTAAATGAAAATATACTTTGTCCAAATGTTTTTACCACTGGAATTCCACGGATATATTCTACGGATTCAGAACTCATCTCTTCCAAGGCATCATAATAACGTTCTTGAAAAGCTCTTCCCTTACCACCAATCATAAATCCCATTGAGAGAAAACCTAACACAATCGGCACCAATGAAGCTAATCCCATGCGCCAATCAATTGTCAAAATCAGTAGAATCAAAATAACCGGAGCAATAACGCTTCCTGCCATATCCGGAAGTTGATGCGCTAAAAACGAATGGGTCGTTGATGCTTGATCATCAATAATCTTTCGTATTTTTCCGCTGGAATATTCATCAAAAAATCCCAGTGGCATATCCATCATCTTTGTCATCCCTTGTTTTCGCATGCCTACCTCCACACGAAAAGCAGCTAAATGTGATGTTAATAAGGCAATAAAATAGATAAGTACTCCTGCAAATGCTGCTGCAAAAGTCATCCAAGCGTATGTTTGAATGCTCCAACCTTCATTGGAAAAATCCGCTACAAATATTCGCCTAATAATAATCCATATAAATACAAAGGGCAAAATATTTAATATTGCAGATAAGGCTGATAAAAAAAGTGACGTCGGAATCAAGATTTTTTTCTTACCCATAAATGGTGTAAACCGACGGATTAGAGATTTTTTTTGCTTCTTTTTCATACAAAACTCCTTTACAATAAATACTTATGCATGAGGTCATCTTAGCTACCGACGCATACGTCGGTAACTGTTAAATTATTAAGGGAGAAGACTCCCTTAATTGATATTGATTTTCGTTATCATTTTAATCGTATTTTTTGTATTTGTCAAGTTTTTGTATTAATTTTAACAATAATTCATTTTACTTTTCTCTAAACCTTTCTACCTATTGACCATGTCCTAAAAAAGTTTCATACTAAATATATTGATAATCTATTTCATTTATTCAGAAAGGTGGTTTTTTTATGTTATTTGTTCCCTATATTATGTTTGATGGTAATGCAGCTGAGGCTATTGATTTTTACAGCAAAGTACTTGGAGCAGATGTACCTGCCGAAATAATGTACTACCGTGATACAAATGCTGTAGATATACCCACAGAATATGGCGACAAAGTTCTTCATGCAGAGCTTAAATTTCCTGGCGGCATGTTATATATAAGTGATGCATTTCCTGGTGCAAATGTCACTTATACTGACAGTATTTCATTTAACCTTGGTCCGGATTCAGAAGCTTCTGCATATGAACTATTCGACAAATTATCCGAAGGCGGCAAGGTCGTTCAGCCTCTACAAAAGGAATTCTGGGGAGCACTCTATGGATCTGTCACTGATCAATTTGGCATCTATTGGAGTGTGAATTTCCAATTGCCGGCAGAGTAATACTTACTGTAAGGGATGTATTTTGATTTTAGCCAATTTTTCTTCGTTTTTTATTAATTGTTTTTTTACAAATGGATTGCCATGGGATGGATACACTTTTTTATAATTCAGTGTTGCCATCTTCGTCCACGAATGTCTATATTCTTTTAAGTTCTCTATCCAAATAATGACATGATGGCGACTTGGCAATCCATTCATCGTTGCATCTCCACTAAATAAAACTTGCTGTTCAAAAAGTAACCCTATGGAATCTTTGGTATGTCCCGGTAGCTCGACAACTTTTGCCCCCAACTTGTTTTCAATCGCAGGTTTATTGTTCGCATCTGCAATCCAATAGCGTGTTGCAGCATTCACCGGCTGATATTGGTGCTTTCCTTTTCCAAACACTTTCATGAGCTGACAAAAGCCCCAAGCCAAACGACTACTACAACCACCTTCAAAGGAATTTTGCCCTGTCTTTAAGCGTGTGATGGCTTCAGGATGTAAAATAACTTTGGCATGGGTTTTTTCAAGTATTTGGTTTAAAAATCCGACATGATCATCGTGAGCATGGGTCAAAAACACGTAGCGAATATCCTCTAGCTTAATATGCTGCTTTTCTAATTTTTTGTAAAAATCTTCATACTGCTCTGCATACCCTGTATCAATCAACAAATACCCTTCCATAAGTTCTATAAGATATAGATTACTTATTCTATTGCCTAAGTTGATGACTCGCTCCTCAATGGGTTTTCGAAGTTCGTACATTTTTCTTAATTTTTCTGCTGTATCGCTATCTATGGCTAACAATTGTTGAATATAGTCATGAATGTTGACATACGGTTTAATCGAACTTCCAAAAAGTATGCTTTCCATTTGCTGGCGAATAATATGGGCATAGGCTAATTGATTTTCATTATCTACATGCTCAATAATCCAAAGGGTATCGACCAAACTATCGTAAACTTTTTCTTTTGAAAAAGGCTTCTGTTCATAATCTGCTTTGATTTTTCCCAAAGCTTCAAGTGCTTCTGTTCCGGTCCGCGCCTTATCGATAACTTCCTTGGCGTGTCCAATAGCACACTGATTTCCTTTACACTGGGTACAATACGTGCCTCCCACACAAATTTTTGTCAGATCTTTATGGATATGCGCATAATAATCATGAAGCATTTTTGCTTGAAGTTTAAAGGCTGTCTGAATATTTTCTTGTCTTTGTTTTACTAACTTGCTCATCAAATAAATCACACTTAATGTTAATAATAAAACTGTTGGCACGACATAAATCGGTCGTAAGTAAGCTGTTGGAACGGATGTCGCTAATTTTTGCAGTCCAAAAAACATAAAAATAGTTGCTGCAAATACCTTGATTCCAAACTCAGGTATCTTGTCGCCCATCTTTTTACCTACAAAAATTCCCAACGCCCCTGTAGCAACCATTCCAGACACTGTTCCTACAAGAATAAGCAATGGATAATACGCATCCGTTGCCAATGTAATGGCTGTTAATTGTGTCTTGTCTCCGAGTTCTCCCAAGAAAAAAGCAAGTGCAACCGTTCCAATCGGTCCCATTTGAATAGTTGCTTCCTCTTCATCCTCATCTTCTTCTGTCTTTAGCGTCCATAAGGCAAATCCTACGAAAGCGATTCCTGCAATAATCTGCAACCTGTCTATCGGAATAAAATTAGACAGATAACTTCCGAGTATGACCGCTAAGCCGTGGTTTAAAAACGATCCAATCGCTATCCCTACCAGAACTTTTTTTACTGGAAATCTTGTGGCAAATGCCATCGCAAGAATTTGAGTCTTATCCCCCATTTCCGCTACAAAAATCAATAAAAATGCTTGTACAATCTCTTGTGTCATCTTTCAAAGCTCCATTTCTTTTTTATTCATAAAGCGACAGCGTCGCATTATCTCATAGAGATATCATTCATCTTAGGAAAATTACCTTGGGCATAATAAAAAAGAGACTTACAGATTAAATAGTAGACTACACCATTTAATCTATAAGTCTCGCTCCATTAACATTCATTAACGTAAATAAGACCAGGATTGCTCCAGTATGTTGACCTTATTTTGGTTTCCCATAGCTACTCCCTTATAGAGTTCTATATCATTCTATCAAGTCATGCATTTATTGTCAATCTATTCACATAAAATAAATATATTGCGATTATACATTTCTGATTTTTTGTAAGAGCATCAGCACACTGATAACGGTAAATGTCGATCCCACAATGGTTAGTAATATGTCTTCCTCTGTCTTATTGGCAAACTTTGCCGCAACTTTTGCTCCCACAACTGCCGAAGCACTTGTAATTGCCATAGCCATGGCTAATAGTAACACATTAACAGATCCCATATGAAAAAAGTGAGATACTCCACCAGTTAGTGCAGTAAAAGTCATAATAAGTACCGATGTTCCAATTGCTGTTTTCATATCATAGTTTAACACACCTGTTAAAACAAATAAAATCATCAATCCTCCACCTGCTCCGACAATACCACAGACCAATCCTAAAAACAGTCCAAGAACAGAAGATAATACCATTGGGTTTATATCTAATTGCGATATTTTGCTGACTTTTTTTTCTTTTTTTTGAACAATACCATTTTTGGCATTTTTCCGCATTCTTAATCCATCTCTTAAGAACTTCAATCCTAGAAGAAATGTCATAAAGCCTCCGACGCCACCAAGTGCTTCATTGTTAAAAAAACTTGAAAGATAGCTTCCTAAAAAGGCACCAATACATGCTGTAATGGTTAAGGCAATTCCATCTTTCATATTAATGTTGCCATTCTTTTTATATGTCAGGAACGAAAAAAATGATGCAAACACATCGGTAATCAAACTCACTGCAATAGCGACATATGCTGAGATTGGGCTAAAACTAACTAAAAGCGGTGTCACAACCGTTGCCGCTGATGCCCCGGCTAAGCCTGTGACAATGCCGGCGCCAAAACCTGCTACGATGAGTAAAACAAAATTTCCAAACTTTAATATTTCGGGCATATAGACCTCCTTTTCTAATTTGTCTCTTTTATTTTATAACATATCAAAGTCTGGCACAAGCAAATTTATTTACTCCAAAAAAGCACATGTCCGGTGTCGGACAAAGCAAATACGTACTCCTGTGATTGAAACAATTGATATTGCCTTCCTTGGGCTTTTTGATTGTAAATCATCTCTCGATAGACATCCCATTCAGGATCTATCGCTTTGGGAAGGTTGTTAAAATCCTTAGCCATTGCTGTTGTTGTTCTTTCTGTAAAAGCTGTAATTCCTGATTGTGTAAGGTTAAAAGACCCATTAACAACATTATTATCCAAATTATAGGTTACATAAATATTCGTTGTATCTTCAGGAAGATTTTCAGGAATCCATCCACGCGTAACAATATCTTGAGCATCTAAATAGCTTATAAATGTATAGGATGGTGTCTCTGCTGCTTTCATATGTCGGATATAGCCAATCGAAACCGACAACAACAATACCAGCACGACAAAAATAGAGATAACCATTTTTCTTACTCGACGCACTCTTTTTGAAAATAATCCCACTGCACTTTTTGAGTTATTCGTTACTTCCTCTTGAATCTTTTCCACGTTTTGCTCTCCTGTACTTTGCTCTGCTTGCAAAGTTTCAGAAAGTTCTCTACATTCTGAGCAGCTTTTTATATGTTCCTCCACAATATCACTACTCGTTTTTGACAATGCTTGATCATGATACATAGGTAACAAATCTTGAACTAATTCACAATTATATTTCATAGCCGTACTTCTCCTTTAATTTTGCTCTTAACATTTTTTTACCTCTAAAGTAAAACACTTTTGCTGAACTTACAGAAATCTTTTGATGCACTGCAATCGCATTATAGGATTTATTTGTAAAAATTCGCGACAGCACCACTTCCTTCATCGGACTTTTCATCTCAAAGATAACTTTCAATCCATACTCAAGAAGTTCTTTCTTAATCTGGGCATTCTCTATGGACTGCTGTTTATCCTCTGTAAATCCCAAAATCTCTTCTACCGAAAAATCGATATGTTTATTGGCGCGCAAATATCCAAAATATCTGTTTTTTGCTATACCTAATATCCACGTTCGAATATGGGATTGTCCTTTAAATTTATGGAAAGATAAATACACATGATAAAAAGTCTCTTGTGTTAATTCTTCTGCGATATGATGATTGTAGTGTGTCAGCTTATTTATAAAGTTATATACATCTACATAATATAACTCATAAATTTCTTCAAAACCATCCATAGTCTCCTCCTTTCTTTTGAAGATATTTGGTTTTCTGTAAATTAGTAGCAAAACTAAAGGAAAAGTTACACTAATTCTTTTTTTATTTATTTTTTAATTTGGTGAAGACTCTATAAGTCTTTTAAGCACAGTTGAAATCTCTCCACGGCTGACTGCCGCTTTTGGATCAAATCGTCCCTGAGTTTTTCCTGTAATAATTCCTGTCACTTGCATATACTCTACTGCTTCTTTTGCCCATGTACTAATGTCTTCATCATCTAAATACCCATGTTCTGTCTGTTGCTTAGGCAACTCAATACCAAAAGCTTTGACATAATTTGCAATGATAACTGCCATCTGCTCACGGGTAAGTGCCTCGTCAGGTGCAAATATAGTGCTAGATAGACCTTTAACAATACCTTCTGTATTTGCCCACTCTATATAGCTGCTATAATAAGCGTCATTTTTAACATCGGTAAAGTGATTTTTAGTATATTGATCAACTTCTGCTTTTGCTAACCTGCCAAGCGCTGTCGTCACCATTCCTCTGGTCATTAATGCATCTGGCGAAAAAGTATTATTTCCTGTCCCTTCTAGTATCCCATAATCTGCTACAAAATCAATACTCTCTTTTGCCCAATGCTTTGTAATATCTGTAAAATGAGAACGTAAAGCTACAGATCCCACTGCAAATCTGGAAAAATGGTCTGTGGAAAATTCAACCCTTTGCTCTTTAGCGTTATATGTAGCGTCGGGTATTTTGCTTATCTTATCCTCCTGCTCAACAAAGTATGCCGTTATCCCATCGGGCGTCTCACCCTCTTGCAATATATACCCAATCGATACGAACACCTTGCCACTTCCAAATGTTGTTACTTCGTTTTGTTCCTCTCCAATGATGAAAAGATCATATACAGGACGGTCACCTAGAATTAGTTGTATTTGAGGTGAAAGTGTAGGATTTTCAATTTTTTTCGCTAAAATATTTACATCTGTTTTAAGGTGCATTTGGATTTCTTTTAGTGCTTCCAAATTAATATGCATGTTTATAATATCGCTTGTAATACGTACTTCCCCTACTTTTTCCTTCACCAATGTATCTACACTCGCTTTGGGAAGATTAACGCCAAGATGTTTAACCAAGGTGTTTTGCGGTTCTATATTAATCGCCATGACAACATTTTGTTCATCACTATTATGCTCTCTTGCTTGCTTCTGAGCTTTTTTAATGGCTTCGTTTACCATATCTGTTGATACTGTCGCTTCAATCGTGTTATCAATAACGTTGGTATTTATCGATGGTATGGTACCTATGATAGGATCATTCGTCAGCGCTTCCTTATCCCTATAACTATCACCACTAGAAGAAGAGCCTCCACCACCACTTGAAGCTTTCGATACAACTACATAACATACCGCTTGATAGCCTCCTTCAACCGTTGTCACACTAATTTTTGCTCTCCCCTCTCCGACAGCCTTTACATTCCCGTATGCATCAACTGTTGCCACTAAAGGATTATCACTTGCCCATATAACCGATTTTTCTTTGGCCTCAAAAGGAATAACTGTCGCTCTAAGCCATGCCATAGAGGGTAACGCGTTGGTATACAAAGACAAACGCTGACTATCTAGCTCTACTCCAGCCACTTTTATCCCACCAATAGGGATAATCTGTCCATTAACCATCACTGTACCTCCAGTTACAGTGATAAGCCCTGATACAGTTTTTGTAACTTCCACTGTGCCCTCAGATACATTAAGATTACCATTTTTCCCTATGTATCCATTGATTGTGACCTGAGTATGACTCCCGCTCACTGTAAGGTCACATTTTAATACTCCATTATTTCCCCCTTCATCACCGGTAACAACCATGCCTCCTGTAATGATAACCCCATTGTTATATCCACATAACGCCCCTAAATTTCCACTCGATTTTGACGTTACCCTTCCACCAGATATAATCAACGCCTTATCAGCTACAATCCCCCCTGTAATTCCTGCATTTGAGACATCCACTACTGCTTCATCCTTTATATAAATATCTTGAGATGCAAAAAGGGTATATCCGGATGTTGTAGGATTGGTTCTAACTTGGGATTTGCCGATAATTTTAATATTACCGCCCTGACAATGAAATCCCTCCCAGTTTCCTTCAATCGTCGACACATATATCTTAGCACCATCCACTATTAAATCCCCATCCACATTAGCTATCCCTATTCCATTTTCTACATCGATATAAGCCGTAATATCTTCAATGACCAGTTCTGAAACTGAAGAAATCCCCGCATTATCTTTGTTCCAAATATTTAGTACTGCGTCTTTGGAACCTTTGATGTCAAGCTCCCCTGAACAAAATATCTTTCCCTTAATATCTACCTCCCCTTCAATAACAATGGTTGCTTTTCCAACACCATTCATAATATCAATTCCATATTCCACTTTGCAATTTGTCAACGTAAGGGTATTTGAACTGGCATCCCAATTCCAACTCCACGCTTTTCCATCTGAATGTGTACCTGAATCCGATTGATTCACTGAAGCATTATACTGAGGTTGTCCAACTTCAAGTATGCCAAAGGCTGCTCCTGTTGTACTTGTCGGCGCTGATGCAACTAAGTTGGGTTCTAAAACCCTTGCTTGTATGCTCTCTTTTGTATCCATGCTTTTTTCCGTTGCACTTATCCCGCTAATTGGCATGATACATACCATGCATAGGGTCAGCACGAAACTGATTAGTTTTTTCACTTTTTTGTTCATTCTTTATTCTTCCTCCTTTTATGAATCACCTTTATACTTTTCCTGCCAATTCCGTGCTACTTTTTGCTCTTTATCCCTTGCCAGCATAGCTAAAATCTCTGCTACGGTAAATGAAGGACCGTCAATCCAATAAAGCTGTTTGCCGTCAGTTTTAGGATGATAGAATTGTTTGCGTTCAATCAATTTTGCAAAGATAGGCTCATTAATGCGATTACCAAGCTCCAATAGGATTGTATGTCCATTGGAAAGAGTAATATCAAAGCAATCATCGTCTAATGCTCCTACTTTAACAATGGTTGGAAGTTCTGAGTTGATTTTTTTCCATGTCATACCTTATCACCTCCTAAAAATAAAAATTTTAAGATGCTCCACTCAATCCTTTTTGTAAATACGTTCACCGTCATAACCAAGAATGAGTTCGTTTGTGTCAAGGATGTAAAAAACATCCCATAATGTATGTTGTTCGTCAAACATCTCATATCTGCCATCTTCGCTGTAGTAAGTCAGATAGCCAATGCTTTCAACCGAACCGCTGGCAAAAAATGCTGTATATAAGCCTTCTCCATCCATAAGAAGGAAGGCTGTATCCGATGCACCGTTTAATCTCCAACATCCCTCAGTAGGACCATAATCCGCCATATCCCCAATATCGCTCCACTCTTCTCCCATCTCCCCCTTTACATCAGCATGGGCGAAGTAAAAAGAACTCCCCATGTATGGTACATCTGTAGGGAAAATAACAACAGGATAAAGCTCCTCAAATGATAATTCTTTTCCGCCATCCATTGTGTAATAGACTTCGTCGATATTCATGTTCTCCATACAGCTTTGGTATAAGCTATCCATCATAAACCAACGCATTGAATCTGAATCAAAGAAATAGAAATCCTCTTTTTGTGTTCGATCATCCAAATTTGCAATCAATGTGGAGTCAACCGACCAATCTATAGTCAGCGTTTTCTCTGATTGCTTTACATCATCTAGGGTAAAATCAAGCCCTGACCACTCGGAGAGCTCCATCGCAATAATTTCTACTGTTATTTCAGGAACAGTAATAGCTTTTGTCTTAATTAAATCCAGTTCATCTGCTTGTGGACTTCCTGCGGCAAAATTTGCATAAAGGTCGATATCAAAATTATCTATATCCTGTGGCTGGTTTTGTGATACGGAGGATGGTGTGTTACCAGTATCGTTGTAAGCTGTGTCTGTACTTGCATTATCACAGGCCACTAATGCAAAGCATATCAAAAGTGTTAAACCGATATATAAAATATTTTTTTTCATAATGCATATCTCCTTTTTATATGAAAAATTAATGCTCTCTCTTGTAAGTTTTATCATCTGCCATTGAAATAGAACCGCCCCATAGCACCTTCAATATATAAATGACCACCGTCAGAAAAATCAAAGGTTCCATTTACAGGGAATCCTGAGCCATCGTCTAAAAGAATAACCTCTCCGTCAAAGCTATAGGTGCCATAAAAAATATCCTCTCCCTCTCTGACTTCAAAGCTGTCATCCATATATAAGTAGTAGTTGAAGTCCCCACTCTCGTGTTCCCATTCTCCCACAATGGAATCCTTTTGTATCATGACATGGGGCATTTCCTCTCCGTCATCGTCTGTGTAAATCTCATCTGATGTGATGTCACCTTCAAATGGATCATCTGGTGTGACATTGCCTCCATGAACCTCATCAAAGCTACTTGAGTTTTCTTTGCCGTTGTAATAAAATTTACCTCGTGTATTTTCAAGATATAGATGACTCCCCTCTGAAAAATCAAAGTAGCCGTTTTCCACAATTCCCGAGTAGTCATCTACAATAAGTGTGTATCCGTCAAAGGTGTAGACTCCATAATAGGTATCGTAAGGATCTGTCATGGTGTAGCTATCATCCGAATAAAAATAGTAGCTCATTCCACCCTCTTCATGCTCCCATTCTCCTATGATGACGTCCCTTTGTATCGGACCGGGATTACTTTCCAGTTCCTCATCCGGTATGTCACCGTCAAACGGATCATCCGGCATGACGTTTCCTCCATCGATTTGTGGGGCGTCGTAAGGAACATCACTGTCATTCCCCTCAGACCACTTCTGTTCCATATCGTGATTATTGTTTTGTCCGACTTCATAACTTCCACACGCAGTAAATGCAAGTAAAAATACAAGTGACATGACTATGACTGTTGCTTTTTTAAGCCATAACGATTTCATCTGTTTTCTCCTCCTATTATGATAAATTTGAGTTTTATATGGCAACTACAAGGGTGATTATACCAACGAGTACCATTGCAATTGTATTGCTTGTTGTATTGCCGTTTTTCCTTCGATATCTTGAAAGTACATATATCATCCTTTAAAAAAGACTATCATCCTTAAAAACAGCTCCGAAATACCCCACCGTAAATGTATCACCGCTCATATCCACTTCCTCTGCTGTGCCATCTAAAAAGGTGAGTAGCAGTATGCCATCCTCAGTGACCTGCCATTTACCTGCTTCTTCTTGGCTACCGGTATAGTTGCCATCCTTTGCCACCCATGTAGTCTCCATAAAACTGCCTTCACCATCAAAATCAAGCACAATACCAGGGACGCCATCTTCCTCCTTATCCTCTGTCCAATCCCCACAAAGCAAATGACCTATGTTGGTATATTTCACCTCTTGCGGTGTTCCAAGCACACTTTCATGGACAAAAAATTCTCCTTCAAAGGTGTCATAAAATAATTTTTCATCTATCAATACATATTCAGCATAGCTAAATATACTGCTTGGATCTGTCAGTGCAACATAAGGCAAATTAGCGTTGGAATAGCTCCCCATCTCAAAGCTTCCACTGCTGAGCACTGTATCATTTGCAAACCGATGCTCGTAAGAGGTATTTTCAAATAGATAAATCGATTCGTAATTCTCTGTCATCCCACTTTCATACCATATTCCTCCAAGGGTGGTTTGGCTTACCTGTGGCTGTGGTTCTTCTCCCCGAACAAAATGGATTTTTCCGTTCTCATCTATTAAATTTTCGCCGTCAGGGAAAAGCATCACCTCCCCAAACTCCGCTAAATCAAGGGTGAGACTGGTTTCATCTCCATAACAAAAAAAGCTGTCGCCGGCAGAGCCATATTCGTTATAAGGCGTCCATGTTGCACTGTCTGCATCCACCTTGAAAATATCCACCATAGAAACACCTTCAGCAATATAATCATCAGGTCTATGCCACCAGCCCTCATAAGGGGAGAGCAAGCTTTCTGCTATTTGCTCTACATCACTGCTCACTGCATCTTCAGGTAATGTTTCCTCATAATATGAGGGGTTCTCTCCACAGCCACTTAAAGCGACTAAAAAACAAACTAACAATACAAACACTACAGAACACCTAATTTTTATATACATTTTACTCTTCCTCCTAATAAATTCGACAAAACAGTCCTGTATAAGGATCAAAATAGAAATAATCGTTCAGTTCTTGTAATTCTGTTATGCTTTTACTTTCATCAATCATTGCGTTCATCGCCTCAAAAGTTGCGGGGAAGCTTTCTGCACAATATACTAAGCCGTCATATTCCACAGGCATTCGCACCACAAAGTTATTAGTGGAAATGACATAGCTATCTCCAATGTTATAATCATAAGTGGTATCGTTTTGAGTGATAGTTATTTCGATTTCATCACCTTGAAATGGAAGCCTAAAGACGTGTACATTGTCTCCTATATGGCTTTTTTCAAAAGCATCATTCGTGGGCAGTATATATCCGGTATAATAATCAGAAAAGTCCCACACCCGGGAAAAAATAAAACTACCTACAAGAGGTACATCTGCAGATGAAAAATAGGTTTTTACAGTCAAATTCACCTCTCGGTATCCATCACCTTTGTCAATGTCTTTGGCTATCTCTATGGCATACTCTACAGGTACCGTGGTATATCCACTACCATCCTCGTAATAGTAAACTCCACCGTTATCCAGTGTATAGCGACCTTCATCGGGCATAAAATCAGTAACTATGCCCAATTCTTCAAAATATGGAGTTTTTCCCATTTTATCCAAATGAGCTGAAAGGCTGGATTCACCTACATAAAAGAAATTACCCTCCACTCCGTCCAAATATAAATGTCCCCCCTCGGAAAAATCAAAATAGCCACTTTGTATAACGCCTGATCCATCGTCCATTAAAATTGTGTTACCATCAAAGGAATAACCACCATAATAGATGCCTACAACGTCAGCCATTGCATAATTCCCCTCCCCATCAAAATGATAAATCAAGGTATCCTCGCTATAAACCCATTCCCCAATGATAGCATCCTCTTGAATAGGAGGTAGTATGTTATTCTCGGGTATTTTCTCACTTCTACAAGCAGAAAGTATAAATATAAGAATGGTTGAGCATAACACCAGTACAATCTTTTTTCGTGAAAGCTCTTTGAAAAGTTTCATAATCTCATCTCCTTGTTATTTTTATTTTAAAATTGTAGATTCTCATATCTCTATTCTCATTATTGCATAAGAAAAACCCAAAATTGGCGAAGGTTGCAAAAATGTAACCTTCGCCAATTTTGGGTTTTAAAAAATATCATTTTATTCTCGTTCGAGACCGTATCCCTCTCCTCTTGAGGAAACGATACCCCAACCGCTGCCGTTAAGCTTCACTCTCAAGCGGGCGAGAGTTGATTTGAGTGCTTGAGCATTACCTGCAATAGGTGCATTCCATACCTTTTCATAAAGATATGCTCCATCAATATAGTTCTCCGGATTTTGAATAAAGATTAGAAGTAAGGCAAATTCTTTTTTGTTTAGCAACAAATCTATTCCATTTACCGTGGCAACACTTGATGTAATATCCAAGGACAAGCGACCTTTTGTTAAAACCTCAGGTACTCGCTGGGAACGACGGAGTAGTGCTTCAATTCTTGCCAGCAAAATAGGGAAGTCATATGGTTTTGTAAGATAATCATCCCCACCTGTAGTAAACCCGCGAATAATGTCTTCTTGTGTACCTAATCCTGTCAATAGTAAAATAGGAATGCCTGCGTATTCACCTGAGCGAAGCTCCTGCATAAAATCCAATCCGTTGCCATCGGGAAGCATGATGTCTAAAACAATAGCGTCCGGTTTTTGTAAGTTAATAGCGGTTCGAGCTTCGGCCAATGTTAGTGCAGCGATAGTTTTATAGCCCGCCAGTCCAAATAAACGTTGATTTCCATGCATGATTTTCTTATTATCCTCTACTAAGAGAATTCGTTTTCCTTTTTGGTTATTTATTGTCATATCTCATTACCTCCATATTGTCCCTGAAAAGCAGGAAGGGTAAATGATACTATAGTTCCTTTACCTAATTCGCTTGTAATGGTAATTTTTCCACCATGAGATTCCACCACTGTTTTACACAAAAACAGACCATAGCCGGTACCCCCGTTTTGTTTGTCCGTTACTCCACGTTCAACTACGTGTGGCAAAAGCTCCGCTGAAATACCTGAACCATTGTCGCATACTGTAACAATAATTTGCCCCCCTTCCCTAGAAGCACTCAATGAAATCACCCCGTTTTCAGTATGGTTTTGTGCATTTTGAATAAGATTGAATGCGACTTGGGAAAGCAAATCTGCGTTACAAAACACAGTAAGGTCTTTTTCAATTTTTGTTATAAGCTGATTGCCACGCCCCAAGAGTGTCAGACGCAACATATCTGCTACTCCACTTAGTAAGACCGAAAGATCGGTTTTTTTCTTTTCTGTTCCCTCACTAATAGAGGCAAGTGTTAACATCCCCCCCACCATACGAGACAAGCGCATAATTTCAGCCTGTGCATCCTCTAGTAGCTCTATCACTTCAGGATCGGTAATTGACTGATCCATACTCTGCAAAATTCCATTTACTGCCTGTATGTTAATTGAAATAACAGTAAGCGGGGTGCGCATCTCATGAGAGGTATTGGCTAAAAATTCTGTTTTAGATTGATTCATTTGTGAAAGTAGAACATTCTGTTCGTCCAGCTTTCGCTGCTGTTCGTTATAAAGGCGAAAATGCAAATATAAACTCACACCCAGTACCGCACTGACTACAACAAATGCAATGATTATGTCAATAAGCATTTCCTGTTCTGTGTCGAAGTGTTGGACAGATGTGGGATGATAGTATGCGACGATACAAATTGTGATATAGAATAGAATTTCTGTCAATGAAAAAAAAACAGCCTGTTTTCCTTCCAGCATAAAGATGGTAAACACCACTGCAAACACAAAAAATGCAGGCATTCCACTGTAATATCCTCCACTTGAGAAAAAGAGTATTGGAAATAACAGAAGAAAAATTCCCACAACGGTGATTGTATAGCATAAATGATAGTTCCCTGATCGGTAGGAATATGTAAACAGCCCATAGGAGAGTCCTGCAACCAGTAGGTTTACAACAGCATTCTCCATAAGACCATTAGCAACACCCAACACACCCATCACCAAACTACTCACCGTGCCGCAAAAGGCAAGTATATGGAATAGGCGCACACGCAATTCAAGGGTAGGACCGAAATAGGTTTGCCAAAAAGAAAAAAACAGCTTTTTCACATCGTATCACCTCCGTTTTCTGGGGAGTGTTTCGTGTTGGATTTGCGAGGATCAATGGGTTTTTTCTCTGATTCCTCATACTGTGATAGAATTGAAAATTATTGGATTGCTTTTATACGGATATATGATACTGTTCTAACGCCGTCTTTAGCTGTTCATAGTTATCGAATACGATTCCATGAAGACCCGCTTTTTTTGCACCGGCGATATTTTCTTTTGTATCGTCAATAAATACACATTCTTCAGCTGGCACCTGAAGTGAATGTATAACATAATCATATATCTCACGATGCGGTTTCATAAGCTTAAGATCACAAGAACAATATGTTGAGTGAAAGATCTCAAAAAGCTTTAGTTCTTCTTGAATGTAGCGTTTGGCTTCCATGTTAATATTGGACAACAGTGCCACATGTTCTACTGTTGTCCTTAGCCGCTTAATCAGTTCAACCACCTTCTGATTAATTCGCGTCCAACTATGATAATCTTCCATGACCAATGCCTCAAGTGTTACTGAATCCAAATCTTTTCCACTAATGCGCTGCCAATATTCTTCTTTGTTAATAAGTCCTTCATCATATGCTGTTCGATGATAAAAATACGCTTCCTCAAAGTCTTCAACCTTCATTTGAACAAGTTCTGCCATTGTCTTTACACGCTCTTTATCATGGGGATATCCTATAACTCCTCCAAAATCAAAAATAATGCACTGTATCTTCATATATTTTGCCCTCCCATTTTATCTAAATGCATATTATATTTTCTATGCATCAATTATAGCATAAAATATATGAAGCTCATTATTTTATATACACTATTTTTTCTATTTTGACTCCCATTCAAAGACATAATCTACGCTGATGTCTTCGCCAAACCACATTGGAAAGTTTGTTCCCCATACATTATTGTGAATATTAAAGTAAAATCCTCTATCCAAATCTCCCACGACATTATCAAATTGGAGAAAGTTTGAACTTCCTATTCCAACAAGAGGGGTATGTATAGGCGTTATCTTCATGTGCTTATCTGCTCCATCATAGGTGACATATTCTGTACAATGCAATTTTTTTGCTCCATCACGAACCACGTTATAGCAAGAGACTTCACTGTCTAGTTTATTCAACTTATATTGATATTTGTTATCTACCTTTGGTGCGATAATTAACCATGATGCTTCTGGAATTCGACTGATATCTTTCTTTTTCCATGAGAGATTGATTTCAATCTTATGTGCATAAATACGGTATGCTATGTTAATTTCTCGAGGACAGCCATATACCTCACATGCCCGGGGTTCCATTGCAAGCTTCATCACCGCTAAAACATGTGTCTTTTTTTGTTGATAGCACAAATTAATTCCAAAAGGATAAAAACATTCTCGCTCATAAGCATCGTCTACAAATTCATATCCGGGTTTTGAAAAATCTGAGATACACCAACGATAATTCTCTTTTGTATCCATATATTTTCCAAACCAAGCTTCATAATCGGCAACACCTATTTTTTCATACAAAAATCTACCGATAGGGTTATCCGTTCCGGCAATTTCTTGCTCTTTTCCATCGACAAGTTTAATAATACTTCCGTCAGCGCCAAAAACTATTTGATTTTCCATAAATACATATTCTTTTCCCGGGATAATGTTATCAAACCCTTCTGTATTCATGCTATTGTCCGTTTGACATGCTTTATTTGCCTCTTGCTGTTGAGCTATATCTAGGCTCGAAACCGCTTTTTGTATATATTCCCTTTGTTCTTTCCATGACTGCTCAATAACCTTATATCCTCGTTTATTAACCTCGTTATATGTAAAAGGTGTTATAAAACCATACTTATCCGTAACACAGTTTTCTACATCATCTATCGCCCGCGCCCGCATAAACTCCTCTTTTGCATAATGCTTATAATCCGGTAGATATTTTTTTAAGTCCATCCCCCACGTATGTTCACAAACCAGTAGCAGGTTATCCATAAATCCACAATATTGTTGACTGTCTTTGACTATATCTCCGTTTTTTATCCATTGGTCTTTTAACTTTAATAACGTCTTGTAGTTGGCTACTTTGATCGGATCCGTTGCGACACCGTGAATCCACGTATCTCCAATCTCTTCAGTAACCACAGGAAGTATATGGCGTTGTTCCCATGCCGCTTTTGCATATGCATCCAATGTCGAACCATAAACTTCACACTCTCCATAGGTTTCTTGCACACGGGCATATTCTTTTTCAATGGTCTGTCTATCCAGATAACCACAATTATCCCCAGCATGGCAAAAAGTCAAAATATCATCTAACCCATCAATACATAGACTTTCGCCATATACATTGGAATAATTCACAATAATTTCTCTTCCTGCTTGGTCACGCCATAAAAAGGCCTTAGGTACATGAGGCATTTTGGATGCCGGATTAACACCAATATGCAGGTATTTAATCCCTGCCTTTACCAAATGTTTTATGATGCCAATCGTGTGTCCCGGAACGTCGGTCATCTTTGCCGCTATGGTTTTTTGGTTAAACATTGCATCTAGTTTTTGACTATAGCTAAGTCCATAATTAAGTAAAGTACTATCCATAAGCTCTGTATGGGTGGTAAAGGGTATACCATGCCACTTAATATATCCTTTTTCCACAGCTTCCCTTAATTGAGTCAACTCATGCTCATCTTTGTATTGAACATAGCGATAGATAAGCCAAGACCCTGTAGTCCATACAAATTTTTTATGGGTCGTATTCATTTCAAAAGCAATCTTAATCGCATTGTCGATATAATTGTTTAGATATTGTTGTTCCACATTTTCTGCAAAATCAGTAAACCCAATATCAAGATGGGTTTTATAAATTATATGTACTTTTTTCATTTACTTTTTCATCTCCATCTTCAATGTTTTGATTTCATAAGGTGATAGCTCACATATAATATCCTTCGTAGCATTATGCCACTTATCTTCTTCTTCCAATATATTAGAGAATGCGTAGCGACTTATACCAAAACTACTACTTATCTTGATTTTCTCACTACCTCCTCCATACTCATGTAACCGAAGAATCAAAAACTCACCATCTTCCGAGCGTTTAATGGCATCCACTTCAACATTTTTTCCATCAATCTCAACAAGACTTTGACACACTTGGCTTTTTTTCCCAAAGTAAGGCACGAGCTTGTTATTTAACTTTCTAGCTTCACTATTGACTCGCCCCTCGACAAAGTCGCCTCTATGAGGGTATAGGCTATATATAAAGGATTGCTCACCAATATCGGCTTTGACGTCAGGGTGAATCGATGATTTAATTAATGACAGTCGAATACATCCATCTTCAACATCATACCCATATTTGCCATCATTAAGCAAGCTTATACCAAAATCTCTTTGAGATAGGTCCACATAACGAATTGCGCAGGTTTCAAATTTAGCCTTATCCCATGAAGTTGTCCGATGTGTAGGTCTTTTAATATTTCCAAAGGATACATCATGGGTCGCCTCTCGTGCATAGATATTTAGAGGGAATTTCACCTTAACTAATTTTTCTTGGGTCTGCCAATTCATATGTGTCTCAAAATCAATACGATTGGAGTAATTATATATCTTCATCGTTTGTAAAACCGTACTGTTTTTATAGCGGTATCTAAATTCAATGGATGTAAACAAATCGCCTTTTTCTAAAACGGTTACGCTCTCAAGCTCTTTAATAACGTCCATAGTATGAAATGTATCTTCAAGTGTTTCAAGCTTGATTTCCCATGCTTCAAATTCTCCCGGCTTATCATCAAACACCTGAAACTCATTGGCATAACTACCTTCTAGAATCAATTCCCGGTCCAGCTGTTTGCTGTAGATTCTTGTAAGACTTCCTCTTGGTGACCATTGGATAATATAGAGATTATTCTCAAAATATCGTCCATGAATATCCACCTGGGCTGTATTTAAGTGTGGCCTCTGCCCACTAACTACCTTATAATTATTAAATGCAAAAGGCGTCAAGTTTTTGGCATATATCCATGTCCCTTCACGGGTGAGCTGAGATAACAGCACATTTTGATGTTCATCGATGATAGATTCATCAATAAATACATCGTTAAGCAGCATGATATTTTCCCTATCCATAATAGGATTATACACGGTTAACATATTCTCCGCATCAACACTGATTCGACGAAGCATATGGGTTATGATCTCGTCTGCCATGGACGCACTTTGCTGATAATCGCCTAGTGCATCTTCTGCCACTTGCCTTGTACAAGACCCTGGCAAAATGTCATGAAACTGATTCGTTAACAGGATTTTTATTCCTTGTTCAATCTGTTCAAAAGGATATACATTCCAATCCTTACAAAAAAGGCTAGCCGTAGCCGCTACCATCTCTGTGTAGCGATATATACTCTCTAGCTTACGATTCCATTTTTTAATTTTTCCTTGAGTTGTATATGTCCCCCGATGAAATTCCAAGTACAACTCATTATTCCATATTGGTTGCACACCTTCATATGCATTAAAATTAGCTGTTAGCTTTTGGATATATTCTCGTATGGAACTATGCTTAACCTTTGGGAGTGTCGGTATCTGATCAACAATATCAATAGAGTTGACCATCTCCATATTAGCTCCACCACCACCATCACCATAACCATAGGCTATGAGCATGGAAGGATTAATTTGTTTGCTTTGATAATTTTCCCATGTACCTAACAAACTGTTGCTGTCAATCACCGCATTATATACATAATGCTTTTCTCCAAATGGATGTGGTGTGGTGATGAGATGACAAAGAACCTGACTCGCATCCATTCCTTTCCATAAAAAAGTATCTTGCGGCATCTTATTATACTCGTTCCAACTCAATTTTGTTGTCATGATGCAGTCAATATTAGCACTTCGCATCAATTGAGGCAGCGCAAAGTTAAATCCAAAAACATCTGGGAGCCAAATAAAATCTTTTTTATATTGTTCTCCAAATTCTTCCCGAAAAAACTTTTCGCCATAGAGCAGTTGGCGTACAAGGCTTTCGCCATTTGGCATGTTCATATCGCATTCGACCCATAATCCCCCGCCAACTTCCCAGCGCCCTTGTTTGACCCTATCTTGAATTGCCTCATAAAGTCCCGGTTCTGTCTCTTTTATCCATTGATATATTTGTGGCTGACTCTGAAAAAAAACAAAGCTCTCATGTTCTTGCATCATTTTATATACTGTACTAAATGTTCTTTTCGCCTTTTGCTTACTATGTCGGATTCTCCATAGCCAAGCCAAATCTAGGTGTGAGTGGGCGACACAATAAGACTCTATCAAATTATTTTTATTGTACTTACTTAATTGTTCTTTGATATAGTCTAGTGAATTATCCACATTTTCATTGGTGTAGATACTTAAAGCTTGCTTTAGTATCTTTTGATATACATATTTATATGTATTGCTCGCATCAAGACGTTCATACTCATCCAGAATATGCTTCAAATAATAATACAAAGCATTATAGTCCGGACGATACAGCGCAAAAGAAATCTTTTTAAACGTATGCTCTTGCTCTTTCTCCTCGCCTCCGGCTTCAACTCCACTCCATGTCAAAATGTAAAACACATTATTGGCAATATCAAAATTCTCAAGAATAACCTCTTGATGGTTTCTATCTACACCTTGGCATACGGTCCCATCCTTTAAATATAAAAGCCCTTCCATACCCTTTTCAAACCAAACGCCTGTTTTACCTATGTCAAAAAAACACCGAATCGCTTTATGCATATAATTTAATGGCCATTGAACCTTTATCTTAAGCCAGTAATATTGGTCTCGCCCAATAAATGTATCGCCTTTTTTAAAAGAAAAAAAATCACAGGTATCTACCAAGCCAATATCTAAGACCGTGTCACTTGGCTTAGATATTTCTATTTCATCTACTGTGATTTCTTCATAATACCTTGACGCATATAACTCTTGAATTTTATCTCTAAATAGTTTTATATCTTTTTCCATTTTTCGGTCCCACTTTACTTATATATCGGATTACTTAACAGTATAGTTTCATGTCGATTGGTCACATCTATAAATCGCTTCACTTCTACTCTTAAAAATATATCTGTTCCAAAAGCTTTTTCCATTTGAAACGTCGTCGTATCTCCAATTTCTATTTCTTGATAGCTCTCACTTCCAATGATGTGAACCACATCTGCCTGTGCTACGCCCTCTATCTCTATAGTCACAAACTCATCTGTTGTCTTTTCTCCTATCACATTATGCTCTGTATAAAACTCTAAATGTGTATCAAAGATGGATATATAACTATTTCCTTTTTTCATTGCTTCTAAGATATCGTGTTTGCAATAACTCTGTGCCAACACATACAAACTAGGTATACCATGTTTTACATATATATCATCCCGATGGACATCACTACCACCTACTGCCGGTATTTGATATCCCTCTTGCAACATTTGCTGCCATAATTTTACCGCTTCATAATTATCATCATGCATCGGTCCATTCCAGACCTCTATCCAATCAACTACATCCAAATCAATGGCATACTGCCATGTATTTCCTTTGTGATAGGGGTGATTGATTCCAATATATCCACCTTGTTTTTTCGCTTGCTCAAAAACCGCATATACATCCTCATTATTAAGCACCCTAAAGTCAAAATCAAAGTTTTTGATACCTACGATGTTGCTATGCCCCTTATACGTCGTCAATTCGACTCCTTCAATAAAAATCAGCCCTTTATCTGTTGGCAAATTATTATGATGCGAAACCGTCGTATGGTCTGTACAAATAATAAAATCCATATGCTGTTCATGCATAAGTCTTGAAGCATCATCTAGACTATACTTACCGTCACTATGGAACGTATGTGTATGGGTATCACCTTTTAGCCATTGTCTGTGTTTTTTTACCACATTAATCTCAAGTGTAACCATACACCCATCTTGAGGAACCTCATATGTACCTAATATAACCTCCCATTGTCCTTTCATCAACTCTCCGGAAATATATCCCGGCGTCGCATGGTCTAGACATATATAGAAGTTGTCTCTAGCTCCTCCACTAAAACCACGTATCCTTTTTGGGTCTTTGACGCCGATATCTATTGTCGCATCACGTGCATCGACGCGATAGGCGACTTCAATTTTTTCCACGTCATCGTCCACGCAAAAAGGTATCATGACATAATCTTTTTCTTGTTCTTTTTTAATAAACTCTTTTATTATCATTTTATCCTTTCACTGCGCCTGCAAGCAGTCCTTTTGCAAAGTGTTTTTGAAGTGCAAAGTATAGGATGACAAGGGGAAGCATTCCGACGACAACACCTGCCATCTGCACATTGGGGGTAATTAAATTACTTGATGATGTTGCATCATCAAATGCGACTATTGCTTTAATTGCCTGTTGAATCGTGTATTTTTTGGGTTCCGTGATAAATAAAACAGCTGCACTATAATTATTCCATCTCGCCACCGCATCAATTATAATAATTGTCGCAAGACCTGATTTAACCATCGGAAGATATATCTTTTTAAAAATCAACAGATTGCTTGCTCCATCCATTTTTGCCGCTTCTGCCATTTCCTTAGGAACACCCATATAATAGCTTTTCATTAAAAGTATGCTAAATCCTGCCGCCATGTTATAGATAATCATCCCCGATAATGTATTGGTAAGGCTAAATTGCTTATATAAAATATACTGAGGCATCATCAAAATTTGTTGAGGTACCGACATGGTCGCTATTATAAAGATTGTAATTATCTTAGCTCCCGGCAGATTTTTCTGCGCTAGCACATATGCCGCCAAGGAACATGTTACTACATGAAAAAAAGTTCCAAAGACCAAGATAATCGTTGAATTGATAAAGGGTCGTAAAAACCCTACCTGTTTAAATAATTTTACAAATCCTTCAAGACTGAATTCTCTGGGAAAGAGCATAAACCCACCCTTTAACGAATCCTTTGAAGAATCAAAGGCCACCGCAAAAGCTGATAAAATCGGTATTACCAGTACCAATAACAATAAAATCAACATTGCGACTATACCTGCTTGTAGATAAGAACTTCGCTTCATCATCATCACCTATTTTCTCTTATTGATATCTTATGATTCTTTTTACAATCAACACTAACAGCAATGTTCCGATAAATACAATCGAAGCACTTGCTGTTGCAATTCCCAATTCAAACTTAAGTACACCTTTTTCAAATGCGTACACAACAACAGATGTAACTTCTCTATAAACCGACGAATTGGCTAACAGCAGCGATTGATCAAATGTCCGAAGGGAACCCATAAGAATCATAATCGTCATTATTTTTATTGTCGGGACTAATGCCGGCAATGAAACATACCTTGACCGTTGAAAAAAATTGGCACCATCTATGCTCGCCGTCTCATACAGTGTCTGATCGACGGTAGATAATCCTGCAAGATAGATTAATGTCGTATATCCAATATCTTTCCAGACAGTAAGTAATATCAACATCGGTCTTGCGTATTTTTCTGTTGTAAAAAAACCAACAAAAGTTTCCGTAATCCCCGTTCCTACCAAAAAGGAGTTTACTGCACCTGTAGGGGAAAATAAGTTCAAGAAAATACCGATAATAATGACCCAAGAAAATAAATAAGGTACAAAGATCAGCGTTTGAACTGTACGTTTAAACCTTTTAAAGACTAATTCATTAATCCCTAAAGAGATGATGATAGGTATTGTAACCCCAAAGGTTACAATACCTATCGATATCTTAAGGGTGTTTGTAATCGTCTTTAAAAAGAACTTATCTTGAACCAGCACTTCATAATTGTCCATACCAATATATCCCATCGAGCCCATAAGTCCATATTTTTGCATGCTCATTAAAAATCCATTTACCAATGGATAAGCAATAAAGATCAAGAAAAATATAATTGCCGGTGCAATAAAAAGGTAGAACATTTTCATGCTGATTATTCTTTTTAGTAGACTATGCTTTTTCATGTTTCTCCTTATATCCTTAAATATCGTTAGTCAATTAAGCCGCCATCTTTAAGTTCTTGTTGCATACCGCTAACTGCTTCTTCACCACTAACCTCACCTTTAATTGCTTTAAATCCCCAATACTCAACAATCTTCTTCGCATCATCCCATTGAGCCGGTTGATAAAGCGGTGTGGCATACGCGTTAATGACAACTTCTGCCTCGCTTACACCTGGAAGAGGCGGAAATGGGTGTTCCCAAGTTTTTGACTGTACTCTTGGACTCCCATGATCCATATTGTGTTCTGTCCCAATATCTGTCAACGTATATTCCTCTCCTGACACCGTATAGTCATGCCCTTCAATACCTATAGTTCCTAAAAGATATCCTTTTTCACTATTCCAAAACTCTAAGAACTTCACTGCCAAATCCACATTTTCAGCATTTGCAGGAATCGCCCAAAGAGAAGAATCTCCTCTTGTTAGGATAATCTCTCCATCCTCTGATGGAACTCCGGCATAGCCTTTCATCTCAAATGTTCCAGCTTCATATCGTTCACTTTCTTGGGCATTAAACAATCCGACCCAGGCATCCCAATAAGCCATTGTTCCATTCATATCACCAAAGATTAGACTTCGCGCTTCACCCGTTCCATTGGTTTCATAATTTGGTTCGAAGTACCCTTTTTCATACATTTCATTAAGCCAATCCCACATAGCTGCCGCTTCGTCACTTGCATAAGGCACCGTAAGCTTACCTTCATCTAAAACCATGGCATCCTTTAAGCCCCAAGCACTCGCCCATGGCTGAATATCATACAATCCGGCAGTTGCAATCCCCCATGCTCCTTTTTCTTCTTTGCAAAGCTTCCAATAGTTCTCCCAATCTTCTAATGTAACCGGCGCATCAATACCAAATTCTTTGAGCCAATCTTCGCGTACAATCGCCAATCTTCCACCTTCATATTTTGATGGTGTTCCATATAACTTTCCATCCATTCTAAACAAATCATATTCCGAAGAAGGAATCACTTGTTCATCAGAAAGCACTGGCGAATCAGCAATTAATTGTGTCATGTCCATTAGCGCCCCTTGCTCTACTAATAAGGGGATTTTTCCACTTACTGTATAGATAATATCGTATTTTTCTCCTGAACCTAACTTTTGAAGCAATACATTGTCGTAGTCGGATGCAGGTTTTGTCATTTCCACGTCCACGCCTAATGCTTCTTCAATTGCTGCTACAAATAGTTCATGTTCTTCAGGATTTTTTCCTCCAACAACATTGGTTAGAATCTTAAGTGTTCTTCCGTCTTCTGCCATCGCATCGTCATCTGTAACTGAACTATCATCCGTTCCAGTTGTCTGCTCTGTTTGCACATCCTGTTCTTCCCCTGTTGTACCTTGTTGTGTCCCCTCTTCTTTTGAACATGCTGTTAACACCATTAACATTACTAATAACAACGGTAAAAATCTTCTCATCATATTCTCCTTCATTCAAATAAAATCTTGGCAATTATTAAGTATGTTTATTCTATATTAGATATACTTAATATTACCTTGGCTTGTTTCATGTTTTTACCTGCATATAAATAATACCAATTTTAACGCTTCAAGTCAACATTTTTCGGTAGTTTTTAACATTTGTTTTACCCTTTTTTTACTTTTCATTAAAAAAACAGTTGAATTATACCTAATTTTGTTTTATAATTAAGTATATTATTAACAATCTCCTAAAAAAAGCAGTTATAAAAAATATATGATGAAAGGATTCGCATGATATGAGCCAAAAATTTTTATATCTTAAAGTGTATAATGCTATAAAAGAGAAAATAACTAATCAAGAATATCTCCCTAACGAAAAGTTGCCAACAGAACAAGAGCTCTCTCAACAGCACCAGGTAAGTAAGATTACTGTTAAAAGAGCTTTGCAAATGTTAAGAGATGATGATTATATTTATAGTATCCGTGGTAGCGGTATTTACGTAATGGGAAGCGATAGTTCACCCCAAAAAAACACGCCTACTCTCCCCCTCACAACAACTGATCATAGCAATATCATTACACTGACTATGCCATTGAATATGAATGAATCCAGTTTTACAGGAACAATTACAGGCGTATCACAGTATTTAGGTGAAGCCGGATATTTTTTAAATGTTCGAACCGGTTTCAAAACGATCAACGAAGAAAAAGGCATCTTAAATCAGATGTATGATACGAAAGTCGCCGGCATCATTCACTTCCCTCTATTTCCCAATAAAACCATCAATATTCTTAACAAGCTTTTTATTGAGAACTTTCCTATTATTACATTGGACAGGTATGTCGAGTGTTTACCCATTAGTTCAATTACAACGGATAACTTTAAGGGCGGCTATGATGCTGTGCAATATCTACTCCGTCTTAATCATGAAAAAATCGGATTCTTATGTGATGTAGGTCTTGAAAAGTTTGTCTCAATTAGAGATCGCTACTTAGGCTATTGTCAAGCAATGCGAGAAGGCTCCACTTTAAAAAGCGAATGGATTCACGTAGGTTTTAATCATGGCTATCTTCACAAACATAACGAAAAAATCATGTCCAACATCGTCGAAGACTATAAGAAGAATGGCATTACGGCCATTTTTGCCGCTAATGACCGTATCGCATCCTTCTTCATATTATCCGCTTTAAAACTAGGTTATCAAATTCCTGATGATTTTTCTATTATAGGGTTTGATAATGATACAACCCTTAATACTATTCATTCCAAACAAATCACAACGATGAGTCAACAATATGACAAAATCGGAAAACTGGCAGCTCACAACATCGTCAATTTAATTGAAGGAAAAACTGACAACGTCAAAATCACCGTTGAAGCTAAACTTATCGAAAAAGAAACCTGTATCAAAAGATAAGTCTAAAGATCGACCATATCAAAAAATAGAGGATTTGCCTGTTCTTGAACATAACATTTTTCAAGGAAATGATCGCTTATTCGTTCGCCCACATCATCGGTTAACTGATATGTCTCCCACCCATTTTCCTCTTCAACAAGCCAATGAATTCTATACGTGCATGTCGTTGTATCCATTACAACAGTCTTAATGGTTCCAAAAAAAGCATCATAAAAGCGGGAAGATAACCCCTTCGGATACCTATCCAAAAATAGGGTTGTTATCTCTTCTTCCCGAAAGCTTTTTTGGCTTTCCATAAAACTTTCTATTGCCTGCAGGCGAACGACGGAATTTTTCATAGCAAACGGTTCGTATTTTTTAAAAGAATCAATAGCAATATGGTTTGTCCCACACAAATATTGTTTTGAGTGTTTTGCATCCATCTTTTCATAGGCAGTTTTGCCGTCCATGGTTTCAAAAATACACCCCTGCCCATGTGCATCTGCCAAATAGAGATTAATATTGTATGCAATCGGCATCTTTTGAACCAAAGCCAAGGCTTCCTCCACATTTTTACAATTTTCCAACACACTTCGAATGACCGCCCAAAACTGTAGACCCTTGATTTTTGGTCGCCGCATTCCACTCATATTACTTACAGGCAGGCCGCAAGAGGACATTGACACCGCCAACCCACATTCATTGATCCCTTCACTTCTTCCAAAAAGAACAACACTACCTCCAATATGTGCATATTTTCCTTCCGGTCTTGTCTCAAGCACCATAAGGTCTTCATGTTCCAAATCAAATTCATAATTTCTAAAAAGTTTTGTATGTCCATCTTCCATCATATTCCCTGCAACAATAAGCCCTGAACATCTTGGTATCAGATACGTCATCCACGTATATGCAAGATCTCGCATTGGCACTTGACATGCTTTTGCAAACCCTTTCAGTTCACTGACGATTCCCGGACAATACTCTTCGTATAACGCAAGTGCTTCATCAAGCTCTTCTTCACCAAAATTTTTCGGTGCAGCTGCAAGCCCCGGTTTCTTATTTGTTTTTAATGCCATTTGGCGTCCTATCTGTTCATATGTTCCCTCAAGCGTAAAATAAGATATGTTTTTCGTCTTCATAGAATTCTCCTTTCTTATGCCTCCATTCTATAGCGAAACCCATATCCTATCTTGTCATTCTTTGCTTTTATATGTCCCATTATTTTTCTATCTTCTTCACCGGCAGCCATATCTCACATGTATAATTTATATCGTTAATATCGCCTGGCTTATACACTTCAATATTATAGCCTGCACTAATCTCATATACTTTGTTGCCTGGCAGCCACTCATTAAAAATACGCGTGTTAAGGGATTGTAGCGATGTAGGCATTGGGCCTATACAAGAAAACTTAACCCACTCTAATGCAGGAATTTCAAGAATTTCCCATTCATTATTGACATGCGCCGCATCAAAATCACCTGCAATATAATACTCAAACATTTGTCCATTTTTTCCTGCATCAACACTAATGCCATATTTCCCCATATTAACTGTAGTTTCTAGGCATTGTTTTTGGTACTGCTTCTGCCATTTTCCCCAATACTTCGGCACTTCATCAAAAGCATTTTCATAGGTGAAGCGCTGCTTAATTCCCATCACTTTAAAGGCTTTAATTGTCTCTAAGGTGTACTCAAGCTTTGTTCCTCCTTTGACAAAAACACTGATTTCAATGGGATGAAAGGTTTTAATTTTATATGGCTGTTTTTTCAATTTCATTGGCGACAAGCCATGAAAACGTGTGAATGCTTTCGAAAAACTCTCCGGTGTCTCATAGCCATATCGATAAGCCACATCGATGACTTTTTCTTTTCCCTCGATTAGGTCAATTGCAGCTAGGTACAGTCGCCTATTCCTAATATACTCACCCATTGCATATCCTGTCATAATGTGAAATGCTTTTTGAAAATAAAATGGTGAGATATGAACATGGTTTGCGAGCGCATCCGCTGACAAGTCTGTATACATGTTCTTTTCAATATATTCAATCGATTCTTTTAATGCTTTTGTCCATTCCATACGTTCTACGTCCCTATCACTTTTTCTAGATCCGAAATATTGATTTTCTTCATTATTCTCTTCCTACGCTTGCTCTACATATTTTTTGAATTGGTTCAGTATTGCCTGCCATCCTTGCTGCTGCAAATCAGCAGATAATGTATCTTCAACATCAAATACTTGTCTAACTAAAACCCCGTCTCGTCCTATTTCAAAAGTTGTTGTCACTTTTCTTTGATCTTCCAAGACATATACAATGCATGTGTTTTGTTCGATTTGTGTGAATTCCCCTGCAAAATCAAAGCCAACACTTTCATCTTTCGCTTCCATCCTATAGATAAAGCGCTTTCCAATCTCAAGGTTTTGTTCTACCCATGGAACCCACCAATCTTCACTCGCAAAATACCATTGCTTTATATGTTCAGCCTTCGTCCATTTTAGCCAAACCGTTTCTATATCACTATTAATAATTACTTCTACTGCTATTGTATCCATAATTTTCCTCCTAATGATATGATCCAATTAAAAATACTGTTACTCTAATTATAACTCAAGTAAAAATCCTTATCAATGCTATAGCTTTGAGGATTAAAAAAAGAGCGGTCTCCGCTCTTTTTCCCTACACTACATATGAATGATGCGCTGATTACTTGATCCCCTAAACTGTAAGCCAATCTCACTTAGATCACTCATGAAAGGTCCATCCACAACAACATCTACCATTGATAATAATTCATCTGTATATGCTGTGTATTTTCTTCCGCCTTTTATTAAATCCTGATCCAACAGATATCCCGTATATAGCCAGATTGTCTTGTTCGAGAATCTATCTTTAACCTCTTTGAATATAGGTAATAACGCCTCTTGATTTTCCGGCTCCATAGGCTCACCCCCAAGAACCGTCATTCCGCTGATATAACCGGGTCTTAAGCTTTCAATCATTTGCTCTACAACTTCATCCGTTAATACTTGCCCATAATTAAAATCCCAAGTTTCTCTATTAAAACAGCCTTTGCATCCTACTCGACACCCGGATACAAATAACGAAGTCCGTATCCCTTCACCATTGGCAATGTCATTGTATTTAATCTTTCCATAATGCATTATAAATGTAACACTCTTTCTTTAATCTCTTGTGTCCGTCCTTGATTCCAAAACTGAGTTCCTATATACCCACAAGTTCTTCTGGTAACTGACATATGGTCTTGGTCTGTATTCCCACAATTTGGACACTTCCACAATAATTTTTCTTCCGATTCAACGATTTCTATCTCACCATCAAATCCACACTTATGGCAATAATCCGACTTTGTGTTAAGCTCTGCATACATGATATTTTCATAAATATATTGCATCACAGAAATCACCGCCGGGATATTATTTAGCATATTTGGAACTTCAACATATGAAATCGCTCCTCCCGGACTAAGCTCTTGGAATTTTGATTCAAAACCTAATTTGGTAAAGGCATCGATTTCTTCTGTTACATGCACATGATATGAATTCGTTATATAATTTTTATCGGTAATCCCATCAATAATGCCAAATCTTTCTTTTAACGCTTTTGCGAACTTATATGTCGTTGATTCTAAAGGTGTCCCATATACACTAAAATCAATATTGTGCTTCGCCTTCCATCTTGCACAGGCATCATTCATATATTGCATAACAGACAACGCAAAAGGTTCTGCGGAAGTATCTGTATGGGAACGTCCCGTCATATATTTTACACATTCATATAATCCTGCAAACCCTAAAGAAATAGTTGAATATCCTCCAAATAGCAGATGATCAATCGTCTCTCCTTTTTCCAAACGTGCAAGCGCACCGTATTGCCATAAGATTGGAGCAACATCAGATTTTGTTCCTTTTAATCTATTGTGTCGAGCTAATAAGCCTCGATAACACAAATCCAACCGTTCATCAAAGAGCTTCCAAAACTTTACCAAATCCCCGCCAGAGCTTAGTGCCAAGTCTACAAGGTTTAAAGTCACTACCCCTTGATTAAAACGCCCATAATATTTTGGCTTTCCATTTTCATCTTTATAAGGTGTTAAAAATGACCGACATCCCATACACGTATAGACATCACCATTTTTTAATTCACGCATTTTCTTTTCAGAAATATAATCCGGTACCATACGCTTGGCAGTACATTTAGCCGCTAATTGGGTGATTTCAAAGTATTTTGAGCCTTCTGTAATATTATTTTCTGATAGAACATAGATTAGCTTAGGAAACGCAGGTGTCGTCCAAACCCCTTTTTCATTTTTCACGCCTTTAATACGTTGTTTGAGCATTTCTTCAATAATCAACGACAAATCATCACGCAAGCGTCCGTCTTCAACTTCATTAAGATACATAAACAAGGTAACAAAAGGTGCCTGTCCATTCGTTGTCATTAAGGTAATAATCTGATACTGAATCATCTGAACACCACGGTTAATCTCTTCTTTTAATCGTTTGTGCACCAGCGCATTAAACTTCTCGCTCTCCAGCACAACCCCTGCTATATTCATTTCATTTTCTATGTCCAGCATGATTTTTTTCCTTGAAATATCCACAAAGGGCGCTAGATGACTTAACGATATTGATTGTCCGCCATATTGTGTGCTGGCTACCTGAGCAATGATTTGTGTTGTTATATTACATGCTGTAGCAAAACTATGTGGCTTTTCTATCATCGTTCCACTAATAACTGTACCATTTTGCAGCATATCTTCCAGATTCACTAAGTCACAGTTATGCATATGTTGAGCAAAATAATCTGTATCATGAAAATGAATAAGCCCTTCATCATGCGCTTTAGAAATATCTTCTTCTAATAAAAATCTTCTCGTTACATCTTTACTGACTTCTCCAGCCATATAATCTCTTTGAACTGAAACGACTGTAGGATTTTTATTGGAGTTTTCTTCCTTGATTTCTTCATTTTTAGTCTCAATCAATGTTAGAATCTGTTCATCTGTCGAGTTCGATTTACGAACTAGATCTCTCTTATATCGATATTTTATATAGGTTTTTGCAACTTTAAAAGCACCCTTGTCTAACAAAGCATCTTCAACACTATCTTGAATCGTCTCTACGTGTGTTCCTTCTACAACTTTTGCTGCAACTTTACCTGCAATGTTTTTTATGTCCTCAGCCTGAAGCTGGTGCTCTTGTTCTACTTCTTTATTTGCTCCGGCAATGGCTGCTATGATTTTAGTAATATCAAATACTGCGTTGTTCCCATTTCGTTTTAAAATATTCATAATCTTCTCCGTTTTAAATAATTGATTTTTTGGGACAAAACACTACATATAGTGTGCATGTCTTCATTTACCCCCGATAATTTGTGTTTTACATTGTCACGTTACCTACTATATACTAAATATAGTTTTGATTCAAGTCCTTATAAAAAAATGTTTAATTTTTTTTTGCCTTACTCCAAGTATTCATTATTTTATGGTTATAAGTGCATGCATTATGCCAATAAAATGGAATAGCTAGAAATCATCTCATCGAAGAATTAATCCTTGACACGGATAAAATATTATGTTAACCTAACATTCGAATTGAATAATCATACCTCATCGTATATGAGGTAGAGGCGCAATGCTTATTAGTAATTTCAGTGAAGCCGGAAGCTATTGATCTGTTATGAAAGGAATCATTGCCGAAGCATTAAATTCCAAACTTAATGCTGGGTCTGCATTAAACAAATGCAGGACTGTCAATATAGGTGACTATATTGTTGAGCTATCTTAACCAATGCGATGTGATGTATCTGTAAATGTATTGCACTTAACTTTGGTTAGGTGCTTTTTGTTTTTTTTGGAACACATATTTTGCACTTTGTATATTATAGGAGATATTATTATGAATTGGTTAGCATTACTCCCCCCTTTAATCGCCATTGTTATGGCACTATTAACACGCGAGGTGTTACTTTCCCTCGTTGTTGCTGTTCTTATAGGATCAACAATCATTACCGGCAATCCCATTACCGGTTTTACTGAATTGTTAAACAACTATTTAGTCGGTTCATTAACCGATAGTTGGAATGTATCAATCCTTATTTTCTGTTTACTCATTGGCGGTTTGATTGGAATCGTCGATAAAAACGGCGGGACAAAAGGACTTGCTGATTTATTAGTAAAGCGTGCCGTTACGACAAAATCCGCACTTTTTTCAACATGGTTACTTGGCGTTGCCATTTTCTTTGACGATTATGCCAATTCCCTTATTGTCGGAAACTCCATGCGAGGTATTACTGATAAACTAAAAGTTTCCCGAGAAAAATTAGCATATATTGTCGACTCTACCGCTGCCCCCGTTTCATCGATGGCTTTGATCTCTACATGGGTTGGTATGGAACTTGGTCTTATTCAAGAAGGTCTTGAAAAACTCGGATTGGAGATGGGTGCATATGATGTCTTTCTTCAAAGTATTCCTTACCGTTTTTATAGTATCCTTGCACTAATCTTTGTGCTTATGATTATCTTTACCGGAAAAGATTTTGGTCCAATGAAAAAAGCAGAACTTTTGGCAAAAAGCAAGAGCTATACCGATCATGCGCAAGCAGATACTCGCACTGACAGTCACTGGTATAACGCAGTCATTCCTATTGTCTCTGTCATTGTTATCACTATCATTGGATTATACCAAAACGGCGGCGGTTTTGAAGGTGCATCCATTCGTGAAGCATTTTCAGCTGCTGATGCCAGTGTTGTTCTTTTATGGGCTTCTTTTTGCGGCATCATCATTGCTTGGATAATGTCACTTGCCACGCGCACATTAAAAATAACCGAAATTGCAGATGCTTTTGTTGAAGGTGTAAAATCCATGGCTGTTCCTTCAATGATTCTTGCTCTAGCATGGACCTTGGGCTCTATCAATAGCGAGCTTAAAACTGCAGAATTAATGGTGCAACTTATTGGAAATAACTTGCCTGCATTCTTGATTCCGGCGATTCTGTTTATCGTACCTGCCATTGTTGCTTTCTCAACAGGTACTTCTTGGGGAACCAATGCCATCGTTATGCCTATCGCCATTGAGCTAAGTTATCTTACCGGAGGCGCTGAGCTCGTTGTCCCTGCAATCGGAGCTGTTCTTACCGGAGCTGTTATGGGCGATCACTTGTCTCCAATCTCTGATACAACGATTATGTCTTCGATGGCATCTGGATGTGATCACATCGCTCACGTTCGAACCCAAATCCCCTACGCCGCAACGGTTGCCGCTATTGCACTAATTTTTGGCTTTATCCCGGCAGGGCTAGGATTTAACCCATTTATCTCATTGATTCTTGGAATCGTAGCACTTTACTTTATCCTTAACTTTTTGGGAGATACCTCCGAAGCCATTTCTGCTGCCTATACTTTAGATTAAACAAAGCCCCTAAACATTGTATCTTTAACACATGTTTAGGGGCTTTACATTTTTTAATTAATAACAAGTATTCTCTTATCTTTTGTCCCAAGTTCGTATGCAACTTCTTTATAGGGTAATTCATAGGATCCTTCAACACGTCGCGTTACTGTGACCGTGTCTTTGGTGCAGATTACTTTTAACGTAACCAATGCATGAATCCCGTTTTTATAATCCATCGTTTTTCCATCATCTTCATAGAAGCTTACCTCAAACTCACCATCTTCCTGAAGAGGAAAAATCCGATACGTTCTCGCTTCTTTTTCTTTGGTTTCAAAGCCTTGAACTGCCGTGTTTAACGGTAGTATGCTACCTGCCCGTAGGAAAAATACTGCTTTCTCCAACGGCGCCTCCACTTCAATCTCCTGACCACCTGCATACCACTTCCCACTGTAATACTCATACCAGCCATTAGCGTCTTTAGGTAAATAGAGCTTACGCGTTGTTTGCCCTTTATTAAATACTGAAGCCACTAAAATATCCTTGCCGACCATGAACTCATCATTTTCTTCAAATGTTTTTTCATCCGTTTCATAATTTAAGAAAGTAGGTCGAATGATAGGCTCATAGTTGGCGTGTGCCTTATAGAGAAGATCATACAAGTAAGGTACTAGCTGCATTCGAAAGATCATCAAGTCTCTGATTGGCTCTAGGTATTCTTTATACATCCATGGTTCATTAACCGTGGCATCATCATTCCATGAATGAATGGTAAATCTTGGATGAAAAATACCATTTTGAATCCATCGTATAAACAATTCCGGCTCTGGCGCATCACCTGCAAATCCACCAACATCATGACCGATATTATAGATTCCGCTAAGACTTAGTCCAATTCCCATTTTCGAATTAAAGCGAATCGTCTTATAATCTGTTCTGTTGTCACCAGACCAGGTTTGAACATAGCGCTGCATCCCCGGGCATCCGGAACGCGATATAAGATAAGGTCGTATATCCCCATTAAATTCTGTCTGAGCTTCAAAGGATGCTTTCATCATAAGAAGGGAAAATAACGGTTTAATCAATTCTACCGCCAGCTCTTGACCAAATCCAAAGGTTTTGGCTTGCCCATCCCATATCTCATACTCATTGTTATCATTCCAGGTGGAGTCGATACCTTTTTTTAGAAGTTGCTGTGTCACTTGATCTTTCCACCATTGAAAAGCTTCCGGGTTCGTAAAGTCTACATATGCTCCGATCTCGTCCCAGAACATAGCCGTCTCTGTCTTTTGACCTGTTGCATCTTTTATAAATAACCCTCGTTGCTCAAGGTCTTTATACATCGGATGATCAATAAGCAGTGCCGGTTTAATATTTGCACAAAGGCTAAGCCCTGCGTCATGGAAACCTTTGCTCATTTTTTTTGCATCCGGTATTTTATCTGTATTCCAGTTAAAGACATAACGCTTGTCGCCAATAGATGTATAGCCTGAAGATAGCTGAAAGGACTGACAAGGTATGTCATATGTCTTACAGTCTTCTACAAATTGCTGAAGTTGTTCTTGAGCGTTAGGCGCGTCAGTATAGTGCATGGTAGAACCTGAATAACCTAGACTCCACTTGGGTGGAAAAATAGTTTTTCCTGTCATCCAAGAAAATGTTTTGGTCACTTTTTCCACTTCAGGACCAAGGATAACGTAGTAATCCAAGTCCCCCGCTTCAGCATAATAATATCTATAGGCACCATGATAGTTATCTAACTCTTTACCCATATCAAAATGTGATGTTGCCAAGTTGTCATAAAAAATCCCATAGGCAATCTTTTTTTCATGATTTCTTGTAATATAAAACGGTACATGCTTATAAAGAGGGTCTGTAAACTCAGCATCATATCCCATCGGGTCAACATTTTCCATCTTAAAGCGACTTCCATACTTATCTACATGCCCTGCACGTTCACCTAAACCATAATAGGACTCATTTTTTGTTCTTTGAATATAGTGATAAACTCCCCGTCCAAAGGCTCCATCTAAGTTATAGGCTTGTGTTTTTCGATCTTGGAGAAAAAGTTCTTCTTTTCCCTCTTTTTTGGCAAACCATTCCATTTTCATCCCATCTAGATGAATCACAAGTTTTATACGCGTAGTTTCAATAATTACTCTGGTCTCTTCTTCGACAACTGTAAAATCAGGACATGAAAAAGGACTGATGTCCATTCTCTCTCGACCTTCAAGGGGTATATCTTCCATGCCAGGAGCAATCATCCAGGTTTTGTCAAGAATTGGCTTGTCTTTATAATTCATAACACGAATGATGTTCTCATCCAGTACAAAAACTTTAAAGATTTCCTTACTGTTTTCAAGTCCAAAGGATACACTATGTGCATCCTTTTTTAGTCTTTGAAAATTATATGCTGATAAAATCATAATACATCTCCCCTATATTAATCCAAATAATCTAGGTAATATTAAGCTAATTTCAGGTACGTATGTTAGAAGCATTAGTACTGCAACCAGCGCACCAAAGAATGGCAACAGCGGCTTAATAACTTCTTCTATGGTTACATCTCCAATAGAACATCCTACAAACAATACACTACCAACCGGTGGCGTCATGATACCAATACACAGGTTAAATACAAGTACAATACCAAAATGAACCGGGTGCAAACCTAATTGTGTAGCGATTGGTAAAAAGATTGGTGTGAAAATAAGCACTGCAGGAGTTAAATCCATAAATGTTCCTACAATCAATAGGATAATGTTCATGATTAATAGGATGAGAATTTTATTATCTGTTAAGCTAAGAATACCATTAGAAATAGCTTGTGGTATTTTTGTATAAGCCATTACCCATGACATCGCTGATGATGATGCAACAAGGAACATAATAACACCTGTTGTTACCGCTGTCTTAAGAACGATTTCTTTTAATTTATCAAAAGTTAGTGTCTTATAAATCAGCGATAATACAAACGTATAAAGAACCGCAACTGCTGCACCTTCTGTCGCTGTAAAAGCTCCAAGTACAATACCGCCGATAACAATAATAATTAACATCAAACTTGGTAATGCACGAAGGAATGTCATAAACCCTTCTTTAAATGTGATTTTTTCTGATGTTGGATAATTATTTTTCTTCGCATAGCGATATGCTACCACCATAACAGCAAGTCCCATAAGAATTCCGGGGATATATCCTGCGATAAAAAGTGCTGAGATGGATACACCACCTGCAACTAATGAATATAGGATAAGAACACCACTTGGTGGGATAAGCATCCCTGTTGCACAAGATGCAATGTTAACCGCTGCTGAAAATGAAGGCTCATATCCTTCTTCTTTTTCAAGTGGAGCCATAGTACCGCCAATGGCAGCACATGAAGCAACCGCTGATCCTGACAAGGAACCAAAAAGCATATTTCCCATAACGTTAGTGTGTGCTAAGGAACCTGGCATTCTTCCACCAACAACTTTGGCAAAATCAACCAATCTACGGGCGATTCCCCCGTTGTTCATAATGTTACCTGACAATACAAAAAGTGGTACAGCAAGCAATGAGAAACTGTTAATTCCGTTAATCATTTTCTGTGGCATAGTAAATATTGCCACCTCAAAAGGTGTTACAACTAACGCTGTTACGATAGATGAAATACCGATACTTACAGAAATCGGCACACCAAATATTAACAGCATAATAAATACAAAGAATAATATAAGTGCAGCTTTTAAAGCCATGATAAGCTCCTTCCTGAAGAAAATATAAATTGTGGTGTTAATATATCTATCATTGTCTATTCTGCAGTTTTGTTAATCTTAAAATCTTCAACAATGTTCATGACTTGATATATTAGTGTAATGATACCTGCTACAAAAAATGGGGAATACATCCAACCTTTGGAAATATCTAGAATCGGAGTTTTAATATCGATAACATTTTTTGTGGCAATATATCCTCCATAGACAAGAATAACCGCTGTAAAAATAATAATGATGACATCAATAGCCACTGCTATAAATACATGCAACGATCCCTTGGCTCCGTTTTTTAAAAATACAAGTGCCATATGCTCTCTTTTTCCAAATGCATACGCTGCTCCAACAAAAGATGTCCAAAGAAGGATAATTCTTACTAATTCTTCTGTGAAAATACTTGGATCTCCCAGAATATATCGTGTAAATACCTGCCATAAAACCAATCCTGTCATTACAACGAAAAGAATGGATAATGAATAGGATAAGATTTTATCCATGATTTTACGTAATGCTTTCATAATTATCTCCTTTCGAATTTCCAACGCTTTCTTAATTCATGAGCAATCATTTTTGGCTGTCTTTGTCTTGTGAAGACACCTTTTTTATTACCATCTATCCGTACAATATCTTCTCCTGTCATAAAGTCAGCAAAGTTCCACACATGCTCTCCAATGACACAAGGAAGTTCATCAAATATCTTGTGATATGAATCCAAAAATTCAACTTGGTATTCTTCAGTAAACATAATGCTTGGAAGTTTATGAAGTCCAGGAATCGTATCTACGCCATACTCTGTTACAATCATAGGTTTACCTTCTGCTTCATACCACTGCTCTAACCACACTTTTAATCGCTTGCTTCCAGCTTCTATATTTCCTCTTTCAGAATACCAGCCAAAATAAAGGTTTAATCCAATAACATCAAAGTATTTTGATACATTACATTTACCTGGTTCAATCAGCATAAGGTTAACATTTAATAATGGTCTGTCATCCATTTTTCTTGTTGCTTCAACAAGTGTCTTAAAATATGGCTCTGCCTTTTCTTCCATAGTTGAAGCTTCATTGGCAAGCGACCACATAACAACCGATGGATGATTTTTATCTCTTGCAATCATCTCTTTTGTCAGTCTGATATGCTCTTTTAATGTCGCATCATTGATTTTATCTTCACGAAAGACTCCATCAAGTTCACCTACTGCCGGCACTGACTGACCTAACATTCCAACTGCGGGCACTTCACCAATGACAAGAATTCCATGTCTATCTGCAAGGTCCAACACTTCTTCTGCATAAGGATAATGTGACGTTCTAAAGGAGTTTGCTCCAATCCAGTCCATCAACTCAAAGTCTCTTAAGTTCATCGCATGGTCAAGTCCCTTGCCTTTAATATCCATATCTTCATGTTTTCCAAATCCTTGGAAATAAACCGGCTTGTTATTAACTAAAAATTGTCCGTCTTTGATCTCAACTTTTCGGATTCCAATCTCTAAATCATACTGATCAATTAACGTATTATCTTTATCTAAAGCATCCGTTAGTTCAACTTCCATACGATATAGATAAGCCTTACCTGGTTGCCATAAGTTCGGGCTATCTATTTTAATACTTCCAGATGCTCCAACCATTGTCGCCACTTGCTTATTGTCTTCATCATATATTTTTACTTCTACTTGCATAGATACATCTGTATTATTTATCGTTTTAACATCATATGCAATAATTCCTGCGTGCTCTTGAACATCTGTTTTTACCGTAATATCTTCAATGTAATTTTTAGGTCGAGTATATAAATAAACCGGACGATGAATACCTGCATAATTGAAAAAGTCATGCTGTTGTGTAATTTTTTTATAGGTGTTGCCATATTCATCTTCAATCAGCTTCGTCTCGCCAGGTGGGAATGACTGCCATGTAAGTTCATTATTGACACAGACCACAATGTGGTTTTTTTGATCCCATTGTACATAATCGGTTATGTCTGCTTCATACGGGAGAAAACCTCCGATGTATCTGGTAACTTCTTCTCCGTTAATGTATACAATAGAATTATGTGACGCACTACCAACCCGAAACATAACTTTTTTGTCTGCCCAACTCTTTGGAATATAGGTGTATTTTTCATACCATACATCGCCTACATGATACTTAACATCCTTATTCACAGTAATGTCATTATAGCTAGCAGGGACAGCCATGAGGTCTGCTTCTTCCAGCTTTTTTTGATACCATTTTTCATTTTTACCAATATTATCTTTATCTATCTTAAAATTCCATAAGCCGTTTAAACTCATAACTTCCCTTGTCTGGGATTGTTTCGGATATAGCATTTTCTTAACCTCCAAAAAAACTTTTTAGTATATTATTTGTGTAAATTGAGCCGATTAAATCGGCTCTACTATCAATACGATATATTTCCCGGGTTATTCTTTGTTAATCAACTTATGAATAACCCAGGATTTTCATAAAAATTATTCTAAACCTTTGAATTCATCAAGAAGAGCTTTAACTTCTGGCATTTCTGAAGTATATTTGTCTAACATTGGTTGAACCGCTTCACGGAATGGCGCTTTGTCCACTTCTACAAATTCAACACCCATGTTTGTTTTTGCATCTTCAATCGCTTCATCAATAGCAGTTGCCCATATACCTTTATGGTAATCTGTTGATTCTTTAGCCGCTTCTTTAACAGCTGTTTGTTGTTCTTCGCTTAGTCCATCCCAAATTTTAGAAGAAATAACTAAAATATCAGGAATACGTGTATGTTCGTCATAAGAGAATACTTTGGCAACTTCACCATGTTTACCATTTGTAAGAGCTGTTTCATTACTTTCAGCACCATCGATTACGCCTGATTGGATTGATGTATACACTTCACCATATGCTAATCCTACAGGTGTTCCACCTAGAGCTTCAACCATGTCTGTTTGAGATTGGAATCCCATTACACGTATTTTAACACCCGCTAAATCGTCTGGATGAAGGATTGGTTTATCCACTGTATAGAAAGATCTTGCACCTGAGTTGTAGAATGTAAGTCCCATAAATCCGTTGTCTTTTGTATTTGCATACAAATCCTCAACTGCAGCTGAATTCATACACTCGAAGTAGTGGTCTTCATCTACAAACACGTATGGAAGTGTAAAAGCATTATAACCATCATTATAGCTTGTAAGTGCAGCCGCTGATACTTTTGTCATCCCAACCGCTCCTGCTTGTAATTGTTCAAGTACTTCTGATTCTGAACCCAATTGTCCGTTTGGAAAAATATCAACTTTTACTGAACCGTTTGACTTTTCTTCAACTCTGTTCGCAAAGTCAACAAGTGCCAAGTGAACTGTGTGCTCTTCATTTAGGTTATGAGCTAATTTTAATGTTTGTGCCTCAACTTCTGAACTTCCCCCGTCAGTCGCTGCTTCATTTTTTGTTTCGCTATTGTCACCACATGCTACAAGTGACATTGCCATTGTTAATACTAAAATTAGTGCTAGAACTTTTTTCATTGTTCTTCCTCCTGTTTTTTATGGTACTAGTACCATGAATAGTTTTTTAAAAAATGGCACTAGTACCATTTTTGTTAAAAAAAATAATATTTTCTTTTTTTTACACTATTCTTTTAGGTATAACTACCAATTAATTTATTTGACAAAACCAATTATATACGAACATGTCAGTTTTGTAAATAGTTTTTTTAAAAATAATGGCACTAGTTCCATTATCAAAGATTTATATGCAAGTTTTGTTGCCCGTCCCCACTTCACAAGTCGTCAAAAATACTATATAATATTATGCAACCAGATGAGGGGCTATTTACATCCTAATAAAACTCGTCTTGGTAACTTTTAAAGAAGTTGGTGATACGATGAGTTATACAATTTATGACTTGGCCAAAGATGCTGACGTGTCTGTATCTACAGTGTCTAGGGTACTTAACAAAAGTGGTCCAGTAAAAGAATCTACTAAGCAAAAGATTCTAAAAGTAATGAAGGAAAAAAATTACAAACCAAATGTATATGCAAGAGCTTTAAATAATATTGGACTAAAAACGATTGGCGTTGTTGTCAGTGATATTGCCAACCCGTTTTTTGCTGAAGTAATCAAGGGTCTTGACACTATTGCAAGAGAACATGAATATAACCTTGTCCTATGCTCTACCAGCAATAATCCAGAAACTGAACGTAAGGAGTTAACCCTTTTACTTGAAAAACAAATTGAAGGTTTAATCATCATCGGGAGTCGACCAACAGATGACCCCAACCGAGAGTTTCTTCTAAAAATCAGCCACGATTTTCCTGTCGTATTGATTAATAGCTACATTCGTGGCGGCGACAAAATGTATTCTATACTTGTCGATGAAAAAAAAGCGACTTATGATGCATGTCAACATCTCATTGATAGAGGATATGAACGCATCTTTCTGTTAGGAGACCCTGCCTGGGCTACGACTCTAAAAAAACTAGATGCACTAAAAGATTGTCTTAGCGACAATCACTTACCATATGAAGATGAACAGTTTATTGGCACTTACTATAGTTATACAGCAGGTAAACCCGCTGTTAATGAGCTCATTAGCAAGTATAATAAAGAGCGTTTTGCCATCTTTTGCTGTTCAGATATGATTGCTCTAGGCGCACTTAGAGAGTTAAAAGCTATGAATATCAGTGTACCTTCTCAAGTTGCTGTTGTTGGCTATTCCAACACCCCTGTATCCGGTTTAACCTCCCCCTCGCTTACAACGGTTGATCAGAGGATGAATGAATTAGGTGAAAAGGGAATGCTACTTTTTATTGATATTCTTAAGGGAAAAAAACCAAAGCATCGTAAAACGTATTGTGACTATGAATTAGTCATCCGTGAAACAACTTAATGCTATAAAAAAACCTAGATTCATTCATAGAATCTAGGTTTTTTTATAGCATTCAAAATTGACGACTTTCACCTCTATACATTTTATCCTCACATGATAACATATCCTTTGTCAATTATTCTATTTAAAGAGAATGCTATTTGTCAGAAACAGGGGTATATGGTAAAATTTCTCTTATATAATAACTATTATGTAGTAATCATTTGCTTTTTAGTCAAAGGAGCCCTGAATGAACTATCAAACGTTTAAACCACATCCAGATTTAGAATCCTTGGTAAATATATATTGGACTTTAGAAGTACCAAGGGAAGATAACGCAAAAAAGCAGCGTATCATTCCCGATGGCTGCATTGAGATGGCTTTTATCTTGGGCGAGGATATTAAGAGATATACTTCAGAACATGATTATATTCTACAGCCTCGAGCCATGGTGCTTGGACAAACCATTAATCCTTTTTATATCCAGCCAGTAGGATACGTTGATACCTTTTCAGTAAGTTTTTATCCCTATGGTTTTGCAAATTTTATTTCAGAGCCTTTACAACATTTAGCAAACAAAGAAACACCTTTGCATCATGTATTTGAAGAATTCATTGCCAAGGAACTTGAACAAAACATCATACATGCACATAGCACAAAAGAAAGAATAGCAATTATTGAAAAATTTCTTTTTGATAAATTAAACGACGAAGTAACCATTCACTCTATTGTAAAAAATACCATTGATACACTTTTATCCACCAAAGGAAATGCAAAAATCAATAAAATTCTACAACAAGATTTATACAAACAAAGACAACTCGAAAGAAAGTTTTTAGAACAAATAGGAATCAGCCCAAAACAATTAGCCAAAGTCATTCGGCTACAATCCGCTTTAAAACTATTGCTTAATGCGGATGCACAAAGTCTAACGAGTATTGCATATAAAAGCGAATACTATGACCAATCACACTTTATCAAAGACTTCAAAGAGTTTACAGGCATTAGCCCAAAAGAGTTTTTAGGAAATGAACATATGGCTCTTTCTTCCCTTTTCTACAAATAACATGTAGATGTCGCATTTTTACAATTTTTTATTACATGACTTGTATATACTATGATTGTATCACCATAAAAAGGAGGAGAATTACTATGAATAGCTTTGTTCCAATTTTTGAGATTCCTGCACTCGACCTATCACGCGCTATTGATTTTTATCAATCCATTTTAGATATTAAAATCGAAAAAATCGACATCCCCCAAATGCAAATGGGACTCTTCCCAACTCAAGGGCAGATGTCGTTTGGCGTTATCATGCAAGGAGAGGGATATATTCCTTCGTCAAACGGTGTCACCATCTATCTTGATGGCGGAGATGACCTTCAAATCATTCTAGATAAGATTGAAAAAAAAGACGGCAAAATCTTAACTCCGAAGACTCTTCACGCTGACGAAAGTGGATATTTTGCAATATTTATTGATTCAGAAGGCAATCGGCTTGGACTACATTCGCCAAACTAATTCTAGATAAATATGTAAAAAAATCCATGTAAAAAGCGATAGGAGATCCTATCGCTTTTTACTATAATTCAATATTATTCAGTATATCTTTTAGTGCAATAACTTCTTCTTTCGAAAGCGTTACACCTTTACCCATCTTATCTCCCTCTGGAGACCACTCCCGAATATCATATTTAGATTCACGTTCATTCCAACTGATACTTCGAAATTCTTTTGTCCATCCTTTTGATGTTTGTGATAGAACTCCATGTTTTTCTGTTACTTCGTATTTAAAATCAGCCATATAAATCCTCCATATTCAGGACTCTGATTCATGAATCACTACATAGTTTAAATCAACCTATCTTTTTGCCCTCATATAGTTTTTTCCAGTCATCAAACAAAGGATTATCCCACGTTGTTCCATCAAATGTCTCATAAGAGACAACAATTGCTTTAAAAGTTTCAATTGTATGATGTTCATCCAACTCAAAACCTGACTCACTTCCATAAGTATTTCCTGGAACTAAATTAATATCACTATAATTTACAAGCTTAACATAAGACCCATCAGAAAAATCCATATTTCCTTTTATTTTCACCGGCAATTTATTTTCATCCCAAGCAACAAAGGCTATTACAGCATTCTTAATGTCAAACTCTGTATCATTTTTAAGCACTGCTTGTAAAAGGTCTGGGTACAGGCTTTTATAATTTTCATCTTGGATTGTATATTTCGTTTCAGTAACTTTTAACTCTTGTTGCTCTAACTGTCCAAGTAGCTCTGCTTCTGAAGCCTCGTCATTTGTACTCTCTTGAGATTCTTCTGCATCAGATTTCTCAAATACATGCTGTGATTCGTCAATAATTACTTCAACCTTCATATCTTCAACGAGTTTTTCACCTTCAAAGAGTGCTGTCCATTCATCATAATATGGATTCATCCATGAATCGCCATCAAATGTTGTAAAACTTACTGGGACTACTTTAAAAGTTGAAATTTTAATGCTTTCTGCTACTGCAAATCCGTAGCCTTCGCCAAAATTGGAACCTGCTGCAAGATTAATATCACTATAATTAACTTCTTTTATATATGTACCATCAGCAAAATCAATATTTCCTTTTATTTTCACCGGCAAATTATTTTCATCCCAAGCAACTATAGCAATAACAGCATCTTTAATATCTTGATCTGTATTATTTAGTATAACTGTTTCTAGTAGATCCGGATAAAGTGATTTATATTCATCATCTTGAACTACATAATTTGTCGAAACAACTGCTAATGGTAGCTTTGTAAGTAACTCTTCAAAATCGATAGCACTCATCTCTATTGCTTCAACTTGAGTTGTTTCTGTTTCATTTTCTGTATTTTCACTTTCTACATTTTCACTTTCCACATCAGCTGAACCACTTACTTCATCTGAAGTAGAAGCTGTATCCTTTGCTGGCGCATCACTCACTTTTGCGCAACCTGATAAAAAAGTCATCAGACTAAACACCATTACAATTAGAAATACTCTTTTTTTCATTTTTAATACTCTCCTTCTTTACACTTATTCATTTTAATTAACCCGAATTATTCATCGAGCTGTTCTTAATTGCGCCTAATGGCGCACCGTTACAATGTTTTTACTTACATTTGCATTTCACTGAATTCTCAAAGAAAAGCAATAGAAAAGAGTTTCGACTTTGATAGAATGAACTTACCTCAACATTCATATGCAAAGGAGAAACTATATACATCTAGTTTAACTGTACCTCTATCAAAAAGCAATAGAAAAAACAAAATATATTTAGATTTTATAATTTCTACCGCTTTATGACGTCACTTCCTTTGCGGATATATTTAAACGCTTTTGATTAAACTTCTCATATGTTTTTTCAGCAAGTTGTTTTACTAGCTTCACGAGTTCTAGTCAAGAAAACGTCCGCATCCCCTGGTGTTACAATTTTATTGCAGCAGAACAATCCACAAAGAGAAAGATGCCACACCTTACGGTGTGACCTTTCCAATGATCATACATCAAGTTATTACTAAACTACCGAGTTAAAAAGCCCTTTAAGTATCTTTTAAATCATCCAAATCGGTACTGCCCAACTTGTCTTGGCCCTGTCACTAGAAGTACAAGAAATGTTTTTGAAGCTTCTTTTACAATTGATATAAGTGCTCTATCAATAAACATATTACTATACTCCTTTCTCTTCTCGTGGAATTTAAAACTCCATTTTAAATTCCACGGGTTATTTGCAACTGATTCGTATTTGTTCACTATAATCTACAAATTTCTAATTTACCTTTATCATGCTCACTACACACTCCACATGCGTCAGTACCTATATTTTAATATATAGATATATTGATTCCTCGCTCTTATTCATCTTTAACTACCTTAAATAAGAAAACCTGTTATTCAAAACATAAGCGATTCAAAATCATAGTAATCTTCAACATAACCTTCTGTATTTCTTTCTTTCCAAATCATTTTATACACCCATTCACCATCATCTTTAGTTATCCACTTCCACCATTTCAAACCAACAGCATGTATAATCTGGTATCTCATTCTATTGAATCTAATACTAGACAGATAATTGGATAGTTCAAAATCCCTTCTACTCAGTATCTCATTATAATATGCTTTATTATCTATAGATAACGAATATTCAATTTCATCATCAAATTTTTGATAACTCCCTAAATAATTAGTATAGACACTTATATCAAAATAATCTGTAAATCCAATTTTTGAATTACATTCACATTTTTCAATTACATCAATTTTAGTTTGAAAATCATTTTCTTGACACATAAACATTATATTAATTATTGGAGTTTTACATTGCTTACAAATTAATGGATTTCTTAAACTTCTAATATCAGTTTTACTTAATTCCCATAGAGCGTAAAACTCAGTCAAATATGTAAATACAAAATGTGGCTCATCACATATATTTAAATCCTCAATATTTCTTATATTTGCATTCTTAGTCCAATTAAATGAACCAAACAAACATTTTTGCCTATCTATCACCGCAAATTTATGATGCATTATACCACCATAACTTTGCAATAATATTTCTGCTCCTGCTATACGGAGCGCCCTAATATCATCCTCGTATTTGCTATTAATACCATCTCTATTTAATATCATTTTAACTTTTACATTTCTTGCCAACAAATTTCTAAACACATCGCCATATAAATCAAAATTTATCCATGCAACTGCAATATCAAGTGAATTTTTTGCTTGATTAATCTCTGAAATTGTAATATTTTCAAGATTTGTAAAATATGCATTAAGCATAATATTTCTCCTTCAATTTTAATTTAGCAAATCAATAATTTCTAAGATTTATTTTGAACAAATCCATATCTACCAAATTCATTATTCTTAGTAAAGTGAATATAATTAATTTTATCAATTGAGTGTGTGTATTTCTCCTTAGAATGATCAAGCAAAATTAATTGATACTCTGAAAATTCTTTTATTGCAGTATCAATTAATGCATCAATTTTGTGTCCAAGATATTGTACTAAATCCAAAATTTGGTTCCATATATTGGAGTATAATTCCTTGTATATCGTATATTTGAATTACAATGTAAAAAACACCACCTACAAAGTAAGTGATGTCCTAAAGTTTCATCAACCATCTATGATTAATAAGTGTTCTGTTATAAAGAATGTAATCCAGTGGTCAGGTAATCAAAGAACGCTTTCAACTACATACTCTTGCCTTCATCCTACTATCAATCCTGACCATTTAAATCCCATTTAAGTCTATGATTTCAATATCTCTTGTACTGGTTTTCGAATCCCATCATCGTATTCTATATACCTTAATCTAATTTTTTGCATTCTTCCCCTACTTTATTTATCTTTTATGTCCATCTTTATGTCTACTTCTGCCTCTACTGCAGAATTTTTTCGCTTCTGTCCATATAATTTTCTAAAAAAAGATGCTTTGCATATACAAAGCATCTTTCAGCTATTTTCACTTATTTATCTATTTTTTTTAACGACACACAAGTCTCAAAATGAGACGAGTATTTTTTGAGACAGATTATTTTATTATTGCACTTTATGAAGTACGTCTATCGTTTTGTTGGCTTCAACAAAATGATCAGATTCTTGAACTATATTTGATTTCTGTTTTTCAACTTGCACCGCAAGGTACTAGAAACACTTTACAAGTTGCAAAGTTTAACTTCTAGGTAGCTTGCACCTGACAAGGTCAAAGATACTGAGAAAGAATTTCATCAAAAATACTTTTATTAGTTTAACAACTCGTATTTTTAAATCTACCTAGTAATGTAATTTTATTCTATCTAAAACTTCTTCATATGTGATTTTTGGTAATATCACTTCTTTAAACTCAGTATCATCGATTCCCTGTATCTCTGTTGAAGCAATAAAATCACTGAGAATAGCCATATCTTCCTTTAAAATACAGACTTTATTATACATGTCTTCAGTGGTAATATTATTACCCAAATAATCATATAAAATTCCATAATACGCATTATAAATGTATTCCATCAGACGACTACATTCTATGCTAATAGTATACTCACTCTGCTTTAATGTGTCTACTCTTACACTTATCATACGACTGTATTCCATCGTTTTTATTAAATCAAGTGTTAACTCTTCCTTCGTTTTATCACCTTCTAATATCCTATTCGAGTAATAATCTATGGAATCAAAGTCACCTTTCATATAGGAAATAACTCTTTCCAATACTATTTTTTCATTAGCTTCAAGTACTTTATACTTATTATATATAGATATATTTCCGATAATTAATAAGCAAATAATAGTGGACATTACCAAAGCTACCCATTTTTTTTTAATATTTTTCGCCTCCAATCTACTCTTCGCGTAGAGAAATTCAGTTCAACCAACATACTTTTATAGTCCTCTTCAAAGAAGCATTCATAAGAGGACCATAAAATATGCAAAAGAGAATAAGTATTATCTATATATTATAACCTACACGATGACTAAAATGAAGTATAGTACAAGTACAAATCAAAGTTTTTATTATCCACTTTATCATTCCATGTATTATAAAAAGGTATGTCAAAATATACTTTCATCTTCTTACTGTCTGTTGAAGACCCTCCACCATTTCGTACCCAATAATTAAGTACATAATTATCACCTTCATCTTGTAATTCTGTATCATCAAATGTTACATTTGCATAATAAGGATATGAACTTCCTCCAGAATATATGTTTGTCATATTGGATTGTTCAAATGTATATGCTTGGGAAGTAGAATAGCCGCCTGATAAAGGTCCATAATTCACTCCTAAGCCAATACTAAAAGAACCTGAACCATTTGACTTATATCCCGTCATATCCCACTCTGTTTGATATATATAATCTCTATGTGTATTGTTGTATTCGTACATAGTGAGCGTCGATCTTGCTGCATCATTTGGAGATCCAACTTTTACAGCACTTGACCCTGACTCATATCCTGTCCAATCGTCTATAATTTCTTCTTTAATAACATCAAGACCTGTAGCTACTTTAGTATCTGAAAATGGATGTTGTACACTTGCGTATGCTTTAAGTCTCATCCTATGTCTACATGTAGCACCCCCTATCTCATAGACATACTCGCCCCAATAATATTCATAATCACTTTCTGTTTGAGATAATGTTCCAATACTATCATCCACATAGAATTCTAAAGTAGGGTCAACTATTTTATGGGCAAAAATGTCTGTTTCTGCTATTTCTAATTTCTTGCTATTTATTGATGAAAGTTTTTTGATTCCAGCCATATCATTGATATCAGCCTCAAAAATGATTAAATCATTTGCGTTTGCATCGAAAAATATTATTCTAACTGATGTTCCTGTTAAATCATTCTTTTTAGATAAGTCATTCTGAATCAGTTCTTTTCTAATCTCACAACTGATAAGAGCAATTTCTCCTGAATAATTCTTCCTATCCTCATCAAAGTCTATTATCATATCATCTTGAACTTGCTTGCTCCTAAGAAGTTGACCTACTTTATCGAATGTAAGTACAATATCTTTATATTCTATTGAACCTTTCAAGTTAATTTGAAGGTTTGATTCATTTACTTGCTCAATCAACAACATTGCATCCACTGCTTCTGTTTGATCTTTGCTTGACCACTCTTTTAATGGAATATTCAAATATGCAACACCTTCGACCTCAATATTTGCATGTTTCTCACTTTTTTCATCCACTTTTTTTGTCCTGTTAGCATTATCAACTCCATTGTTAGTTTGTGCCGAAACTGTTGTACCAAATGCCATTATTGAAACTAATAAAACACTAATAATCGATCTAATTTTCATCCTTTGTTCTCCTTATAAATTTGCTATTTTTTAGTTTGTAGATTAATTTTGTTATTTAATAATGACTTTATCCAATGCGGTGCTGCCATCGAAGTTCCATTAAAATATATATATATATCATTTATATATGTTGAACATACATCAACTCCTGGTGCCCAGTCATCTACTCCATTTATTGCCGAGAAATCAGCAATACTTCCATCTGTTTTGATAGCACCTACTGCTATAACTTCATCATACGCTGCTGGAATTTCACAGTCACCACCATAATTGTTATCTGCAGCTACTACCATAAGTATACTTGCAGAATATGCATCCTGAACTGCTTCATGTAACAATACAGAGTCATTTGCCATTCCCAAACTCATGTTAATGATATCAATGTCATTTTCTATACACCATTCAATACCTTCAACAATATCTGAGACATAACCATCGCCATAAGCATCTAACGCTTTAATCGCATATAATTCTGCTTCAGGAGCAACACCTACAACACCAATATCATTGTCAACTGCAGCGATAATACCAGCCACATGAGTTCCATGACCATTATCATATGACTTTTTCTTGCTAGCCTCTTTGTAACCACCTTTGATATTGGCAAACAAATCCGGATGATCAACATCTATACCAGTATCAATAACAGCAACTTTAACTCCATTTCCTGTATTATCAGAATCAGGGGATAAGTTATTCATATATTCAACACCCAATGGAATAGTTTCTGCCGGCTGTATAGGTAATTCCTCGTCAGACTTCTTATCTTTCTTGCTGTCATTACCTTCGATTCTAATAACATAATCTTCTTCAACAAAGAAAACATCTTCATCTTTTGAAAGTTCTCTATTAGAAGAAGCCATCACAACAACAGCATTTGTACCTTTGATCTCCTTTATCTTCAATGCTTTATGCTTTTCAAGAATTTTATCTTTCTTAGCACTATCAACATCATCTTCGAAGATTACTATCTGACGCTTCGCCTCTGATTTTGCTAGTACTGGCAATGTTAATGCAAAGAATGTTATTAGCATCATAGTAGCCAGTGCAAGGCTTAATATACTCTTCCTTCTCATTCCTTCACCTCTTCTAATCCCAATTTTATGTATATAAGAACCGATTCTAATTTTTTAAACTTTTGAATCGATTTTCATATCTACTTATGACTCAATTATCCGATGTTATTGCTCTTAATGATAAATGTTCCCACTTGTATAACTTGTACTTTCCACATATTTACCATCTACATACAAGTATGCTGACGATTTAAACCTATAGGAATAACCACTTGCTACGTACCAGCTACTGGATAGATAGCATTCTGTGCCATTCGCTTCATTTGACCAGGTTTTTATAGTTTTCCATTTACCATCCTTGTACTGCTGTAAGTACCCATAGACTTTTGCCTCATCAACACTCCTAGCCCATAGAATAATTGAAAAAGAAGACTTACCATTATCTTCAATGTCAAAGCTATTCTGAAACAAATCAATGTATGCAAATCTTGTTTGAATGATTTCCTTATCCTTTTTACTATCCTTGGTTTGTTTTGCATCTACTGGAACATTTCCCACTGATAAGATAATTACCAAAATCAGCATACTAGATAGCAACTTCTTAAAACCTTTACACATAAAAATCACCTCCCTTCATTAATATATAACAATGAAGGAAGGTAATTTGTGACACCTATTTTCAAATTTATTTATTTTTTTTCAGATTTTCTGCCATTTTGATTATTTCATGCTCTGAAATTGCCCCTTTAATTAAGAAGCTTTCTTCATTAACTGACCAGAATAACATAATTCGATCATCTTTAAAAATGAGTTGTCCGCCACCTTCTCCAAGTGGAATTTCTCTAACATCTGAATCTTCTGTATCTAATTGGTAATTAGTATCTCCTTTGCTCTGATTAAAGATAATATTATCTCCTTGACTTGAGTACTGAATAATTATTGAATCACCTACAATTGTATAGCTTTCAAAGCTATATCCTGTTGGTAAATATGATAAGTAAAAGAAATCTTCCACATCAATATCTGGAACACCCTGATTACTTAAATCTTCCCTTTTTTCAATTTCAGTATAATTATCTTTTTTATCAATGAAAAAATTAAAGAAACCAATTCTAAAGGCATCTACGGACATAGTAACAACGGTCATACAGGCTATCAATATTACAAGAAAAACTGCGGCTCTTGATGATAATTTCCTAGCCTTTCTCATCCACTTTTTTTTATTACTATCCTTCTTTCTTCTTCGCTCGAAGGAGTCAAACCAGTTATCTAATGATTTTGGTACCGCCATTTGGTCAATATCATTTTTATTCTTTTCTAACTCTTCAATGATATTATCAACATGTGCTTCACCAATCATCTTATAATACGCATCCATCATGTTTTCTTCACTAGACTTATTATGCCCACTCATATGTTCCACCTCCTTCGATTATCTTTTTCAATGCTTTTTTGGCTCTTGATAATCTTTTTCGAACATTCGCTTCACTTATTGATAACATATCTGCAATTTCTGTATTAGAATATTCGTAAGTGTATTTCAAAGTCAATATATCAGCATAACTAGAACTAATTTCAGAAAGATTTTTAGCCATTTCATGGGTTTTATCAAGCCTTAATACGTTAACTTCCGGGCTTATCGATACGTCATCTTGAAGGATATTTTCCAAATCTTCAATGTTCGCAGTATTTCTCTTTTTCCTTTGATTATAAATATTAATAGAAAGGCTTCTAACTATTACAACAATTAAAGCCTTGGTTTTGTGACACTTAAAATCCATTTCTTCATCCACATAGTTTGCAAACTTAATAAATGCAGATTGTACAACATCTTCCGCTTCATGATAATCATGCAATATATTGTTTGCAACATATAACAAATCCTTTTTATATAGGTGATAAGCTTCTTCCAATCGACTTTGGAGAAACTTATTCTCGATTACATTTAAAAACAGTAACATATATACTCTCCCTTGTCTCTCATCTTACTAATTTCTTCTTAACAATAATACAGCCACCGATATCTGTCTAGTCAATTATTTCCTTATCATGCTCAAAACACACTCCACATGTGTCGAATGGCTAAACATATCTACCCCACACCATTTATCAATAGCATAACCACTTTGATTTAATATTTTCACATCTCTAGCAAGTGTTGCCGGGTCACAAGATACATAGACGATTCGCTGTGGATTCATCTCTATAATAGTCTCTAACAGACTCGTATCACAGCCTTTTCGTGGTGGGTCCACAACTACAACATCAGCAGTGATGCCTTCCTCTTGATAAAGTTTTGGGGCAATATCCTCAGCTTTACCTGCGTAGAAGGAGGTATTAGTGATTCTATTGATATCTGCATTGGCTTTGGCGTCTTCAATGGCCGCTTCGACGATTTCTACTCCGTAGACATGCTTAGCTTGCTGGGCCAAGAACAAGGAAATGGTCCCGATGCCACAGTAAAGGTCATAGACAATCTCTTCACCTGTAAGCATAGCGTATTCAAGGGCTTTGGCATAGAGTTTTTCTGTCTGTATCGGATTAACCTGATAAAAGGAAAGAGGAGAAATCTGATATTCTATCTCACCTATTTGGTCGCGTAAATATTCTTGTCCATACAGATGAAGCACTTTGGAACCTAATATCGCATTGGTTTTTTCTTGATTAATATTCAGACTAATGCCTACCACACGATCGAGTTGTGTTAGCGTATCTATAAGTTCCTGCTGATGCGGAAAGCTTTGCCCATTAATAACTAAGGTTACATGGAATTCTTCACGATGATGCGACTTACGGATAACAATATGCCGCAACAGTCCCTTATGCTTATTCTCGTCATAGACCGAGATATCCCGCTTAGTGATAAAGTTACGAAGCACATCAATAATCTGTTCATTGTATCTATCTTGAATATAACAAATCGGCGTCTCAATAATCCGATGGGAACGCTTGGCATAGAATCCAATGAGCAGCTTTCCACTCACTACTTGTACAGGAAACTGAACCTTGTTGCGATAAAACCACGGCTCATCCATACCGATAATCGTCTCTTCTTTTTCTTCTAGCATCTGTCGATCTTGTTCACCAATACGTTCGAGGGCATCTAATATATGTCCCCGTTTATATTGAAGCTGCGCTTTATAGTCCATATGCATCAAACTACAACCGCCACATTGCTTGGCTATCGGACATCGGGGTTCCACACGGTCTATTGAAGGTTTAAGTATCGTCACTAGACGACCAAAGCCATAGTTCTTCTTGGCTTTGATAACCTTAACTTCGATGTGATCACCTGTCATCGCTCCATCCACAAAAAGGGTATAGCCGTCGATACGACCTACCCCTTCTCCGTTGGCTCCGATTCCGGTAATCTCCATCGTATAAATTTGATTTTTTTCTACTGGGCATACCTGTTTCATCGTTCACCTCTATGTCATTTGTTTAATAACGTGTTTTTCGTATATTTGTTTCAAATAATCGCTGATAACCTGCCCAATCATCTTGTTCTTCAGATTGTGCCATAATCGTTGAAAATGTTTTTACTTTTGCATCGATATTATCTGCATAATGAAGTAATATCGCTTCTAATATTGCCGGCTTTTTAGGCGAACCGTATTCCAACTCTCCATGATGTGCCAAAACAACGTGCTTAATAATTGAGGCTAGGGATTTTGGAAATCCCGGAATCTCGGCTACTTTTTCATTAATCCATTCAACTGCAATAATAATATGGCCTAATAATTGTCCTGAATCCGTATATTCAACCATTGGAAGCTCTGTCATCTCTTCCGTCTTTGCTATGTCATGAAGCAAAGCGCCTGCAATCAAAATGTCACGATCCACTTCTTTATAACTTTTTGCCAAGAAATCACATGTACGTAAAATTCCAAGCGTATGTTCCAATAAACCGCCGTAATAGTTATGATGCACGGATTTTGCCGCTCCATGAGCTTTAAAGCGTTTGGCAAGGGTTTTATCTTCAACAAAAAACTTCTCTAGCAGTTGTTTGACATAATTATTATCTACACTCTGAACAAACCCAAGCAGTTCATCATACATCTCGTCCACATTGTATTCAGACATGGGAACATAATCAATCGGATTGTATTCTCCTTCTTGACATTTTCGAACACGACGTATATTCAGCTGCAGACCACCTTGAAAGGTTACCACAGAGCCGTCAATCTTGACATAATCCCCTGCTTCAAAATGTCCTATTCCATCGTTTAAATCCCATATCTTACCTTCAATAGTTCCTGTCTTATCTTGAAGCCGGACAGAATAATATGTTTTTCCGGCACGCGTCTTTAATATTTGTTTGGATGAACATAAATAGTGGTCTACTACTTCATTACCTTCACGAATTGTTTCAATAAATTGCATAATAACTCCTTCTACATAAAAATTGTTTTTAGCTGATGTATTTGATCTGTAATTGCCTTAGGATCTGTGCTTCCTGCAACAATCGTACCATATTCTAAGGTAATCATCTCAAGATGATTGGATGGCAGGTGCTCTAATCGTTGTTGAAGATATCTTGCAATACGATAATCTTCTGCCTCCATTATACCATGGACATCTATAACGCCAAGTTTTTTATCAAACTTCGTGCCTGAAAAATGGATTTCCCGTATCTTCTCAAGAGGGAGCCCCTCTAAGTAGGTCTGGATATCCATCCCTAGCTGATAAGCAGACACTTTGGCATGGGATATATCCAGCAATAATCCAAGTCCTGTTTGTTCAATGAGCTCACGAAGGAACCAAGGTCTAACCGTATCAACCAATGTGGTCGGATATTCATAATAAGGGTTAAAATCCATGTTTTCAATAAGCAACTCTGTATGAATCTGTTGATCAAATCTATGAAACTGTTGAATCATATATTCCAATACACTCTCACTTTGAATTTTTTTGGCATCTTCTGGAAAACATAAGCTATGAATTCCAATAAATGGCGACTTGTACTTATGAATATACTGATTTATTTTATCATAATCAATCTCTTTTGTCGAAGGCATTCCTCCCCGTTCATGCCACCCAAATCCATGAATCAGTAAAGGTTTTAATGTATATGCTTGATCTAACATATCTTTGGTGGCTCCAAAAGCACCAATTTTTATATAATCACAAATCGACGGATTTTTATTTAGTAATTCAATCAATTCATAGGATATATTACATGCATACTTCATATTCAACCTCCCTATTAGCTATATGACAATATTTTCAAGGCTAAAGACTGTAGTCCGTTTTTTTTCGTGCAATAAAAAAATGCTACTTTAATTGTAGCATTTATTCACCCATTTTTTTAGTGTTTTTATTAATAATCTGACCTTATTACAAGGTTTTTTCTTTTCTGTGTAAAATGATTGTTCTCTAACGTTATACTCCATATTAATTATCACACTCCATAACAAATCAAATTATACTTTTGACATTGAATCTACTTCTATTATAACCGTATTATTTTAACAGAATGTGAACATGCTATAAACAATCTACATATTTTAATTTTTCTTATCTTTTTTGTTTGTATCACTAGATGCTTTCGATTTGTCCGTCATTGTAAAGCTACCATTTAAGATGGCGCCATCATCAATAATAATCGAACCGCAATGAATATCACCAAGTATACTTGCTGTCTTGTTCACATGTAATTGATGGGTTACATCCACTTGTCCTTCAATAGTTCCGGCAACAAGTAAGAAAGCCGCTTTCACATTCCCTACCACTTTTCCTGTCTGTCCAACGACAACACTTGCTTCACATTCAATGTTTCCATTTAGTACTCCATTGACTTGAACGGATGATTTTGACTTCATTAAACTGCTGTCAATCACTGTGTCTTTGCCAATCAAGGTTGCTGGGCGTTCATAGTTTGGTTTCTTTGATGATAACATAAACTGTCCTCTCTAGTATATATATTCAGCCGGATTCACCGGTTCTCCATTCAATAGTACTTCATAATGCAAATGTGGACCTGTACTTCTACCCGAATCACCGGATTTTGATATAACGTCTCCACGTTCAACTTGTTCTCCCACACTTACATATAATTCAGAGTTATGTGCATACTTCGTCATCAATCCATGTCCATGATCAATAACCACTGTATATCCATATCCTGATAGATATTCTGATACGACAACTTCACCTTCTGCCGTTGCCGATACTTTTTGATATCGTGCCTTAAGATCGACACCTGTATGAAACTCACTGCTTCTTCCGCCAAATGGATTACTTCGATATCCAAAGGGGCTGGTAATATATGTATTCTTAATCGGCCAAACACTTGGATACGCTTCCAAGTATGGAATCATTTCCTCTAAAGATTCATTGGTATCTGCAAATCGACCTGAGTCTTCATCAACTTTAGATGAAGCAAATCGGAGAAAATCCGTAATCTTTTTTATCTCAGAGTCAAACTCTGCCTCAAATGTCTCTTCATCTAGGACGATGTTATTGACAATTTCATCGGCTTTAACTAACTGTTCTTCTTTTATCATGGTTATATCATGCGTTGCTGGCGCTGATGTTGACAGCACACGCTTTTTTTCATAATTCGGGTCTATCTGTAATGTATACTCTTTTAATAAGTCTTTTTCTTCATCTGTCTGAGCTTCTGTATCACTGGATTTTGGTGCATTATATGTACCAAGGTTTGTGTCAATCTCAGATTTGAATTCTTCCATCTGTTCACGATAAGCTTCTAAGTCTTCAATCTTGATGCCAAGTTCAATGGCCAAAGTCTTTAATTCTTCTAGTTTTTCATACCGTTTTGTTACGGATGAAGCAATCTCTTCTTCTAATTCCTTGATTCTTGCTTCTTTTGCCTGTCTGTCGCTAATCTCATCTTGAACGGTTTCTTGTTGATATGCGACTTGTGCTTCAAGTGATTCTACATATGAATATATATCTAGTGATTTCCATACAAGCATCACTGCAAGAATTAATGCTGGAAACCGAACCCACTTAGGAATCTTAACTGCTTTTGCGCTTTTAGTAGCATCTGTGATAAACATCATGGTGAGATATTCTTTTCCGCTAGCCTTATGCTTATTACGAATGCGAGGTTTTTTAAACTGCATTTTCATATACCTGCTTTCTCTAATTTCGTAATTCCAAGTGCTATTATAACATAAATTGTAATGATTTTGTAATAATTCATTTCATCACGCATAGTACTTTAGTCCTATTTTACACCACATTATTTAAAATAGCAAGGACAAATCTCCTCCTTGGAAATGGGCAAAATAACTCTTTTATTCTTCTCTCGTTTCATGTAAAATAGAGGATAAAGGAGGTTTGACATGAATACATCATTATCTATTCATTCGAATCGTATTATTTTTGTGTCTACAAGTAAATATCATGCGTCCTTTAAGCGCCTGTCACAAACCGATGCATATTATCGCTTTGCCTTTGACAGCGCACTTAATCAAGATGGTCTCAAAGAAAAAGACCTTGAAGATGCAGATGCGTTGCAGTATGATATTTTTACCAATAACAAAGTCATCTTAGGTGTTTTAAAGTGTTATTATCCAGTAAAAGATTCCAACTTATGGATTCAGACATTAATCATTCGCAAAGAATTTGCGCGTAGTGGTTATGGAACTTTAATCTTTAAACGCTTTGTTGAAACATTAATACGGCAATATTCGATCAAAAAAATTTTCTTAACCTGTCATAAGGATAATGTTGCAGGAATAAGTTTTTGGCAACAGCAAGGGTTTGTCCGTCAAGATGAACCCATAAAAAATGATTACTATCTGTTCGTTGCTAATATAAGGAGTTTATCATGCATAGAAAAGTATTTAACACACTAGAATTTAACAAAGTACTGGATCTAATTGCAAACTACGCATTAAGTCCAATGGCAAAATCAAAAATCATGGCTCTTGAGCCTTTTGAGCATATTGAGGATATTCAAAGAGCTCTTAACGAGACGACGGATACAACCCGCTTATTGGTACAAAAAGGGGATCTTCCGCTAAGAGGTATTAAAGACATACAGGCCATTATTAAACGCCTGGCTATTCAAGGAACTTTGTCTATCGTAGAAATCTTAAATGTGGCAGATGTCTTACGTTCTACAGCTCAAGCCAATGCATATTATAATGCTGCCAAAGATTATATTAATACGCTTAGCCTTGCGCCGTATTTTCAAACCCTTGACCCAGTACCTGCTCTCGCCAAAGAAATTAACCGCTGTATCGTCTCTGAAGACGAAGTGTCTGATCAAGCTAGCCCACGTCTATATGATATTCGTCGCGATATTAAAGCTAGCAGCTCAAAAATCAAAAGTCAGCTAAATAAAATCATTCATTCTGCTAGTCAATCCGGAATGCTTCAAGATAATAATTATACCATGCGTAATGACCGCTATTGTGTTCCACTTAAAGCAGAATACCGCAATCAGTTTAAAGGAATGATTCACGATCAGTCTTCTACCGGCTCAACACTTTTTGTCGAACCATTAGCCCTTGTTGAACTCAATAATCACTTGAGCGGGTTATACTTGGATGAATCCAAAGAAATTCAAAAGATACTTATGGATTTAAGTGAACGTATTGCCGTATATAAGGACGTTCTTGAAGAGAATATTGCTATGCTCACACATTTAGATTTTTTATCCGCCAAAGCAAACTATTCCATTCATACCAAGTCTTCTTGTCCGACATTTAATGTGGATTACCATATATATTTGGAAAAAGCTCGTCACCCGTTACTCGATTCTGAGACCGTTGTTCCTACGACTATATATATAGGTAAGGATTTTACTACGCTTGTTATTACAGGACCCAATACAGGCGGTAAGACAGTCACTCTAAAAACCATCGGTCTCTTGTCACTTATGGGTCAAAGCGGTCTTCACGTTCCTGCTGCAGACGGTGCTAAACTGACTGTTTTGGACAATATTTTTGCAGATATCGGCGATGAACAAAGTATTGAGCAGTCCTTAAGTACATTCTCATCACATATGACCAATATCACACAAATCTTAGAACAAGTGACGGACCGTTCCCTCGTTCTCTTTGATGAACTAGGTGCCGGAACCGACCCTACAGAGGGTGCAGCTTTGGCTATGGCTATTTTGGAAAATCTTAAAGCGGCGAATATCCTTACGATTGCCACAACCCATTATTCTGAACTAAAAGTTTATGCCCTCTCGACTGCGGGCGTTGAAAATGCCAGCTGTGAGTTTGACGTTAACACATTACGTCCGACCTATAAACTCTTAATCGGCATCCCCGGAAAAAGTAATGCCTTTGCTATCTCCAAAAGGTTAGGTTTATCTGATATAATAATAGATGAAGCCAAAGAACTCTTAAGTGGACGTGAGATTCGCTTTGAAGATCTCATCACGGATTTAGAGACCAACAAAAAAACCGCATTACTTGAAAAAGAGCGTGCTCAACAGTACCGCAAAGAAGCTGAAGAGCTCCAACGTCAAGTTGAACAGCAAAAAAAACACCTTGCATCCCAAAAGCAACAGATTCTTCACGATGCCAAGATGAATGCTGCACGTGTATTAGAGACTTCCAAAGCCGAAGCTGATGCTATCATTCGTCGAATGAACGAGCTTGTTAAAGATGGAACAGGCATGAATATGTCTGAACTTGAAGCACAGCGCTCTGCATTAAGAGAAAAAATCAATAAAGCTACTAAGACCAAGAAAAATTCACAAGTGTCACGGAAAAAAGTTCGTGTTGAAGATTTAGCGATTGGCTCCAGCGTTTTTGTATCTTCTCTAAATCAAAAAGGAACTTTGATTCATATAAATCCTCATAAAAAAGAAGCCACTGTACAATTAGGCATTATGAAGTCCACTATTCCTTTTAAAGATTTAGAACAAGCCGATGACAATATGAGCTACACACCTGCACAAAAAGGAACCGCAAGAAAATACACCATTGCCAAAGGCAATAAAAACAAAGGCACCACTTCAGTATCTGCTCCTAGTCATGTCAAAACAGAACTCGACTTGCGTGGATTAATGATTAGTAATGCAATTACTGTCTTAGATAAATACATTGATGACGCATATCTTGCCCACCTTTCACAAGTGACGATTATTCACGGAAAAGGAACCGGTGCATTGCGACAAGGCGTTCATCAGTTCTTACGAACAACAACACATGTAAAGGACTATCGCTTAGGCGAATATGGCGAAGGCGATAGCGGGGTAACTATTGTAACATTCAATGACTAGAAAAGAGGGATATTTATGGAGACCAAAAACAGAATTCTCATCGTTGATGACGATGAAAATATTAGTGAACTTATTGCGCTCTATTTAGAAAAAGAAAGTTATGCAACAAAAATTGTGGACAATGGCAACGATGTCATTGACGCTGTCAAGTCCTTTAATCCAAATCTTATTCTTTTAGACTTAATGTTACCGGGAAAAGACGGATATGACGTATGTAAAGAAGTCCGTCAAATGAGCACCGTGCCTATCATCATGTTAACTGCCAAAGGAGAAACCTTTGATAAAATCCTTGGACTGGAATTAGGGGCTGATGATTATATGGTCAAACCCTTTGACAACAAAGAGCTTACGGCGCGTGTAAAAGCTGTCTTGCGCCGCTACACTCCTCAAGAAAGTAAAGGAAAACAGATTAATCTGCCAAACTTAACAATTAATTTGTCAAACTATAGTGTATTGCATAATGACAGCAAAATCGACATGCCTCCAAAAGAATTGGAGCTACTATACTATTTAGCTTCCAATCCCAATCAAGTATTCACCCGTGAGCAACTTTTAGATCGCATATGGGGTTATGAATACATTGGAGATACAAGGACCGTCGATGTCCATGTAAAACGTATTCGGGAAAAAATTGATGAAAATGATTATTGGGGACTAAAAACAGTGTGGGGAATAGGATATAAGTTTGAGGTGAAATAATGTTCAAAACATTTTCCGGAAAATTTTTAGCTATCTATATTTTGACAACAATTGTCATTTTTCTGATACTGTTTGGTACATTGTCTCAAACAATTACCAATCATTTTGTAAGTTCCCGCTATCGGAAAATGTTCAATGAAATACATTCGATTGAAGCAGAATATTATGACTCATATATTCAAGGGACTCTTGAAAAATCAATGTTTCACAATCAACTCTATACATATAGCTATCGCGCAGGATCAAGGATTATTATCATTGATCCTGATCAGCGCGTTATTTTTGACAGTGAACCGTCATCACTTTCTCTAGTCAATACCATCATCACCCATGAATTTGCCACCCGCTCAATCCTTGGTGAGACGGTCACCAAAATCGGTTCATTTAAACCTTATGAAGCTGATCAAGTGATCGCTGTTGCCCACCCGTTGGAGTACAACGGCACCCGCTATGGTGCCGTCCTTCTAGTCTCGCCTTACCCTTCAATAAAAGAAGATATCCGTTATGTGTATAATCTCATTTTGGTTAGCTTCTTCGTTCTTATTTTTGTTACCTTCATTTCCAATTATGTCTTTTCAAGGAGTATAAGTCAGACTTTTAGGTCCTTTAATGCGACCGCCAAATCTATTGCTAGTGGTGATTTTTCTGCCCGGATTGAAGACTCCAACTTTAGTACTGAGGTCATCGAATTGGCTGAGAGTATGAATTATATGGCTGAAGAGCTTGAAAAACTCGAAGACCTTCGCCGCGATTTTATTGCCAATATCTCTCACGACTTTCGTTCACCATTGACGTCTATTCGTGGATATGTACAGGCGGTTATGGATGGAACCATTCCACCGGAAAAGTACGACAAATATCTGACGATTGTTCTTAATGAAACTGATCGTCTAACGAAGCTAACCAATGATATATTGCTTTTGACAAAAATGGAAAATGAAGTGCTTAAACCTGAAATGGAAGATTTTGATTTGCACGAGACACTGCGCAATACACTGCTGCAGTTTGAGCAAAAAATTCTTCAAAAAGAAATCAAGATGACCCTTATTATTGAAGAAGAAGATATTGTTGTTCACGCAGACTATAACCAAATTCAACGTGCACTAACCAACTTAATTGATAACGCCATCAAATTTTGTGAAACTGGTGATGAAGTCATTATCGAGACAACTCTTTCTGGAAACCAAGTACACGTCTCTGTTAAAGATACCGGTCCTGGTATCGCTGAAGATGACCTGAAAAATATTTGGACCCGTTTTCATAAAGCTGATCGTTCCCGAGGAAAAGATAAAAAAGGTGTCGGACTCGGATTATCGATTGTTCGAGAAATAATCAAAGCCCACCACCAGACGATTGAAGTATATAGCCAACTAGGAAAAGGGACAACCTTCACCTTTACCTTGGCGATTGCTAAAAAGAATCATCACCATGCATAACGATGAAGTTGCCCTTCATTTTCTAGATCCATAAAATTATTTTGTCGTAATGCTTCATAAAGTACAATAGCTACTGAATTCGATAAATTCAGTGAGCGTGTGCCTTCTGCCATCGGAATTCGGATGGCAGTTTCTTTATGTTTTAGCAAAAGTTCTTCTGGAATCCCTTGCGTTTCTTTTCCAAACATAATAAACGCATTGGGATCATAGGATACTTGTGCATAGGTTTGCTTTGCTTTTGTAGTTCCCATGTATACAGTCGGATGGTTATTCTTTTCCATAAAGTCATCGAAGTTTTCATACACATGCAAATCAACATCTTTCCAATAATCAAGTCCTGAACGTCGTACACTTTTTTCATCAAGTGAAAACCCTAGGGGTTTGATTAAATGAAGGGATGTATTGGTTGCCACACATGTTCGTCCGATATTACCTGTGTTATAAGGAATCTCTGGTTCAAGTAGTACAATATTCATCTTATGCTTCCTTTATCGCTATATTAATCTCTAATGTATAGTCATTAAATGTTAACGGTACACAAATCGTTTTTGAGTCGCTTACGGAAAAACTCAAATTATTACCCAACGTAATTGTAGGAGGTGTAATATCAAGCGCTATGTTCTTCGTTGAGAAAATCGTTGCTGCGTTACCAAGGATCATATTGGACATCTCGCTCACTGCACTTTTTGCCATATCATTTAGTTCAGGTACCGGCATCCCCATCATCATCTTTGAAGCAATATAGCATGCTGTACCTGTCTCCATAGTAAAAATTACTTGTCCACGAAGTACGCCTGTAATTCCAATAATGACCGCTAGGATATCCCCTTCATACGTCGCTTGTTTAAGATAAGGTTTTCCCATAGATGACTCAATTTGACTAAAGTCCTTAAGTACTGTTTGTGCCGCACTTATAAACGGATTTATATATTCTACATTAATTCCAGCCATATTTTGACCTCCTTTATTTTCTTATGTTTATTTTACCATCAATTGTTTTTATCGTCAAAATTATTCTCTTATTGAACACCTTGACATTTATTGCTTTTTATTATAAAATGATACATATTATCATTTGATATTTGTTATCTAATAGGAGGAGGTTTCTGATGGAACAACTCGCAGAAATTCTAAAAACTAAGAAACTCAAAGTCACTCCACAACGTTTAGCAATATACAAAGTCCTATACGAAACGACATCACATCCTACTGCCGAAGATATCTACACTGCTCTTAGGCAAACCCATCCAACAATGAGCTTAGCAACTGTATACAAAACACTTGACGCCCTAAAAAAAGCAGATTTAGCTACAGAACTAAACATTGGTGATGATAGTTCCAGGTATGATGCAACCATTAAGTCACATCCTCACATGATTTGTTTATCCTGTGGTAAGGTCTTGGATTTACATACACAATCGTTACAGGCTTTTAAAGAAAACGTACAAAAAGAAACAGACTTTGACATCGTTAGTGAAAAAGTATATTTTTATGGAACATGCACGGACTGCAAAAAAGATAAGGCATCAAAAAACTGACTCTAGTATATAGAGTCAGTTTTTTTGTCTTAATCTCTATAGCTCTCTTATTTTTTTTCTCGAATTTCAAGAACGAACTCTTCAATACGTTCAAGTGCCACTTTCAACTCTTCCACCGAATAAGCGTAACTGCATCGGATAAATCCTTCGCCTGAATCCCCAAAAGCTGTCCCAGGAACCACCGCTACTTTTTTCGATTTCAATAATTGGGTTGCAAATTCTTCTGACGTCAACCCGGTACTTTGAATCGATGGAAAAACATAAAATGCACCCTGAGGTTCAAAGCACTCAAGCCCCATATTATTGAAATATTCGACCATTAACCGTCGTCTTTGGTCATAGGCTACTTTCATCTCATCGATATCCTTATCTCCGTTTTTAGCCGCTTCAAGAGCTGCATATTGGCTAGTTGTCGGTGAGCACATAATTGCATATTGATGAATAATCTTAAGGACATCAATAAACTGTGCCGGTGCCACAACATACCCAATTCGCCATCCGGTCATCGCATAAGCTTTTGAAAATCCACTTACAATAATCGTTCGTTCTCGCATACCTTCCAAGGTTGCAATACTAACATGTTGGTCGCTATACGTCAGTTCTGCATAGATTTCATCAGAGATAACAATCAAGTCATGCTCTATGGCCACATCAGCAATCGCTTGCAAGTCTTCACGACTCATCACAGCACCTGTTGGATTATTTGGGAAAGATAAAATAATTGCTTTTGTCTTATCTGTCAGATGCGCTTCAACCTCTTCTCGTGTGAGACGAAACTCATTTTCAACCTTTAAAGCAATGGGTACTGGTATCCCTCCTGATAATGAGACACACGGTTTATAACAGACAAATGATGGCTCAGGAACTAACACTTCATCTCCTGGATTTAAAATCGTTCTAAGGGCAACATCGACCCCTTCACTTCCGCCCACTGTCACAACAATCTCTGTGTCATGATGGTAATCCAGTTCAAAGCGGCGTCTTAAATAATTACAGATCTCTTGACGTAATTCAACAAGTCCTGCATTCGATGTATAAAAAGTTCGTCCACGCTCTAAACTATAGATACCTTCTTCACGAATATGCCAAGGTGTATCAAAGTCCGGCTCACCCACACCAAGTGAAATAGCGTCCTTCATCGTTGTAACAATATCAAAAAACTTTCGTATACCTGAAGGCGGAATATTGACCGCCGTTCGGTTCAATTCACGATTCATCATGGTGTCACCGCCATTCGTTCATCTTTGCGCTCTTCTTCAAAAATAACACCATAGTCTTTATACTTTTTCAATACAAAGTGGGTCGCCGTACTTAAAACCGAGTCTAAGGGGGCTAACTTCTGTCCGACAAAGAGTGCAACTTCTTTCATCGTTGCTCCTTCAATAATTACTGTAAGGTCAAAACCACCTGACATCAAATATACAGACTTAACCTCTTCAAACATATAGATACGTCGTGCAATTTTGTCAAAACCTTCGCCTCGTTGAGGAGTTACGCGAACTTCAATTAATGCTGTAACTTTGTCTGTATTGGTTTTATCCCAATTAATGAGTGCGTGGTATCCACAAATAATACGTTCTTTTTCCATCTGAGTCAATTCTTGGCTAATGATATCTTCAGAGGTACCAAACATGGCGGCTAAATCTTTAACCGTTCTTTTGCTATGATTTTCTAGTGCATACAATAATTGTTCTTTCATTCATGATCCCTCCATATCTATTTTTGTGCACATCGTTCTAATGCTTTATAAAGTTCATCCGATTTAGGCGGAACAATAGAGCGATATGTATCTTCAAATTTAATGCGTTTATGATGCCCTTCATCGACTCGACCAATGATTGTTGCCAATACACCGGCTTGTTTCATATCTTCAACCATCTTATGCCCATCTTCTGTTACAATGAGTAATGCTCCACTGCCAATGAGCATATATGGATTCAAATCAAAGTATTCACATATTTCAACGGTTTCTTGCTGCACTGGTATTTTTGACTGATCAACAGTCAATCCATAATCTATCTTTTCTCCAAGTTCCCATAAGGCTCCAAATATCCCGCCTTCGGTAACATCATGCATCGCATATACTTTATATTTCATGGCAATCTGACTTTCTTTAATAATGGAAAGATACTGGTTGAAAGATTTTGCTCTAGATATAAGTTGGGAGTGGTAGTATTCCTTTAGCAACGCTTCTCCTGCATTTGCAATAATTGTCGTTCCTTCAAGTCCTGCCCATTTGCTCATCACGATATCCATGCCCGGTTTAACCAGTTCTTGGCGCAGCATTTGCTCTTTTTTAATTTTACCAATGCCTGTTACACTAACAATCGGTTGAATTACTGCATCCGTTACCTCGGAGTGTCCTCCGATAATCTGAACATTGTGTTTTTGGGTCTCTTGACTAATCTCACCCATCAACACTTTAAGTGCATCTTCCGTATATCCATCAGGCAACAAAAGGGTAATAAGCAGACCAATTGGCGTAGCTCCACTTGCTGCCAAGTCATTTAATGTAATATGTACCGCCAAAGCCCCTATCTCATGAGCTGCTCCTGTAATCGGGTCCGTTGATAAGACAATAACCTCATCCGGGGCTATCTCAACTATACCGCAGTCTTCTCCCACACCAGGGCCTACGAGTACTTCTTCTCTTTTCACTTGCAATTGCTTAAAAATCGACCGTTTTAAAACTGTTTCAGGTATTTTACCAATGTTCATATGTCCCTACCATTCTTTGAAAGTGTGCTGTCATAACTTAATTTGTCGTTTTTACCAAAAGAGTATCCCATACAATCAAAGCCATCTCTCCGCGTGTGACAATTTGTGTCGGGTCTGTTTGACTACTCATCGGAATCACACCCAGCTCTTTGGCTTTCGTAATATAGTTCATCGGCCATTCACCAACTAGCTGATCTTTGTACCCGAGAGTATTGACCATAATAGCCACAACCTCTTGATATCGAATATTGGCCTCTGGTTGAAAACTTTGGTCCGGATACCCTTGAATCATATTTAAACGATAAGCATTTTGAACATGGTTATACGCCCAATGCGAATCATTAATATCTGTAAAGTTCATTGTCTCACCAGCAACATTTCCATTAGCATATCCACGAATTCTAACCATCATTGTTGCAACTTCAGCACGGGTTATCTTTCGATCAAGTCCCAAACTTCCGTCAGCATACCCTGTTAATACGCCTAACTGTTGAAGCTGATTTCCTGCATAACTTTGATCATTGGTCGCTGCTAATAAAGAAGGACCACTTATCATACTTGCTATCAGTATGAGTACAACCATATATGTGTAATAGTTTTTCACTTTTTGTAATCGCATAATTTCCTCCTAGATGACTATCAATACATTATGTGTATTTTACCATAAAGTGTGAAAAAAGCAAATAAGATAAATCATAGAAACTGATTTATCTTATTTAATGGAAGATTATGTATTTTTTGCGTTATATTTCTTCAACGCATCTATGACTAATCAATCAAAACGCTGTGTTTAAGCATATTAGCCTTGGGGTGCTTCTATACTTTATGCATCTTAATTGTGTCATGCCTCTTAGTAAGAACGCTTTTTTCCATTTTCAAGTAAATAACGTTCCGCTTCTAGATTCCATAATCCATTGGTTTTAGCTACGCATTGCGCAAGTCCTTTAAACAACGGATCCGTTTCACCTAGCTTCTCAAAATCCTCAATGGCTGTCATCGGCATCTCGATATCATTATAGACAATCTTTTTTCCTCCCGGAATGTTTGGAAGATTAAGAATAGTGTCAATAGCGCTATCGATTCCCCCAACATGTGTCAACATCACTGATGGGTTAATCAGTCCCTTTGATGACATCGCCAATGATTCTTTCATATCATCATCATTGCCCCCTGTCGATCCCATAATATGGGTTGGCGTATAATGAACATTATAAAAATTCACTTTTGCACTAAATGTGTTGTCCGAAGGCCCTGCAAAAAAATTTAGGCAACCATCTTTACCCAGTATTGCATCCGCTTGTTCAACCACTGAAACAACCGGTGCATAGGCAAACACATCATCATAGCCTGTTTGGGAAGATAATTGCATTAATGTATCAATGGCATCGCCTGCTGCTGTATTTACATAATGCAGTTCCACACCTTGAGCTTTTGCGTCTTCAACGCCAAACAATCGCTCGGCTCGTTTTAGCCGTTCTTCATTTATATCTGTAACAACAAGCAGCGATGGTCGTCGGTCACAATGGAGTGCATAATCAATTGCCCCTAGTCCCATTGGTCCCACTCCGGCTAATAGCGCCATCTTGCCCCCTTCTTTAATTCCCATATGATGTACATATTTTCCAGTTTCGGTATGATAATTTGCATGAAAGCCTCCAATAACACAACTCATCGGCTCTGACAAGGAGGCATCATAATAACTTTCTCCATCATAGTGAAGTAAAAAGCCTAGTTCCATGACCTCTTGAGGAATTACACAGTATGTTGTCAATCCACCGAAAAACTCAAAAGAGTACCCTGGTGCATAGGGACTTCCCTTATAATTTAATGCTGGTTGAATGGCAAATTTTTCTCCCGGTTTGAATTCCCCTTGCCATTTTTGACCGACTTCAACAATTTCTCCGGCAAACTCATGCCCCATAATTGTTGGATTTGTAGCTATATTTTCTGGAACGCGTTTATGCTTTGACCCTTGAATGACCGCCTTGTATGTGGACATACATATACTATTGCTAATGACCTTCACCAGGATTTCATCCTCTTTTATTGCCGGCAGTTCAAATGTCTCTAACTTTAATGTATTTACATCGTATAATCTCACTCCACTTGTTTTCATCGTTCAACCTCTTTCTTAAAATACTTGATTAGTAAATTGTTTATATACATAGTCTACATCTTGTGTACGTCTAAGTAACTCTACCTTTGCTTCATCTTCAACAATCTCCGCCAAATTTGATAAGATAACCAGATGTTCATTGCCTATGCCTGCAATACCTACAACTAAATACACCGGATTGCCTCCAAAATCGACCCCATCCGGAAATTGAAGAACGCTAATTCCTGTTTGTTTGATGTTCTTTTTGGCATCACTTACTCCATGTGGAATGGCGGTACCATTTCCGATGTATGTCGATAGTTCACTATCGCGCTGAACCATAGCATCAATATATTCATATTCTACATATCCTTGTTCATAGAGAATCTGCCCTGCCATGCGTATTGCTTTTTCTTTGGTCACCGTTGTCAGACCTAGCTTTATATTTTCTTTTTGAAGCGTTGGTTTTTCTTCTAAACTGTTCATATTTTCACCGGGTTCATCTGTTGAACCCATCTCCTTTTCCAATACTTGGGCTAATTGTTCATAGAGTGTTGTCATCAAAAAATCTGAAATCGATAAATGTATCTTCTCCGGACACATCTGCATTGCACGTGCAGTCAATAGCTGATGGGTTATCACCACATCCGTATCCTTAGGTATCTGCTCAATAGGTTTGTTAAGCACCTCTACCTCAATATTTCTTTGGCGCAGTGCACTTCTAAGCTTACTTGCTCCCATCGCTGAAGACCCCATCCCCGCATCACATGCAACAACAATTTTATGAATGCCCTGTAACACGTTACTCTCAATTGGCAATCTATCTATATTCATCCTTTGAACTATGGACGACTGTTTTCCTTTTATTATTTGCATTTTTTCCTGCGCTGTGTTAAGGCTATGTTCATCTTGCTCTACTTTACGATCCATTAATATTGATGCTATCAAAAATGTCACCACTGTGGAAAAAACAATACCTAAAAAAACCGGAATTGCGCTTCCTTTAGGCGCCATGATTAACAGGGCAAAAACACTTCCTGGAGACGGTGTTGCCACAAGTGCAGCTCCTGTCAGTACAAAGGTTAAAATCCCTGTTGCTCCACCTGCAATGACGGCAAAAATCAGCTTAGGTTGCATCAATATATAAGGAAAATATATCTCATGAATGCCTCCTAAAAAATGAATGATAATAGCTCCTGGCGCTGACTGTTTGATCATGCCTTTCGAAAACACAAAATAGGCTAATAAAATGCCTAGGCCGGGTCCAGGATTCGTTTCTAAAAGAAAATAAATTGATTGTCCTGTTTTAGCAGCCTCTTCAACACCTAATGGTCCAAGAACTCCATGATTAATCGCATTATTTAAAAATAGGACCTTGGCAGGCTCTATAAATACAGAAGCAAATGGCAATGCATTTGCTTGAACAACTGCCTCAACAGCAACACCTAACCCATGATTTAAGCGTTCTACAATAGGTCCTATACCCACATAGGCGCTTAAGCTTAAAACCGTTCCCACAATTCCTGCAGAAAAATTAGCAAAAAGCATTTCAAACCCTACCGGAATTTTGTCTTCAAACAATCGATCTACTTTTTTGATGCACCATCCGGCAAAAGGTCCCATAATCATTCCGCCAATAAACATGGGAATCGTTGTTCCAATGATAATCCCCATCGTCGCAATGGCTCCAAGGACACCCCCTCGGACGTCACTTACAATTTTTCCTCCTGTATATCCAATAAGTAACGGCAATAAATAGGTGATCATCGGATCTATGACAAGAGCAAATTTTTCATTTGGAATCCATCCTGTCGGTATAAATAGAGCAGTTATTAATCCCCAAGTAATAAATGCGCCTATATTTGGCATAACCATGCCACTTAAAAAACGTCCGAATTTTTGTATTTTTTGACTGTATGCTGCCATCACAATCCTCCATTATGTTTTATACATATGATTCATAATGTGCCTATGACACATTATGAATCATAACATACATCTATTCGCTTAATTCTTCAATTAATTGATCATAAGCATCGGTCATGATAAAATCTTCTATCGAAATATGACGCGCTCTTGGCACTACAGCCTTAGCCCTATTGGTTAATTGCTTATGTGTAATAACAATATCTACATCTTCTGGCAATGCATCAATTGATGTATTAAGCACCTCGATATCCAAGCCCGCCTTTTTAACTTTATTGCGTAACTTGCTGGCTCCCATTGCTGAGGATCCCATACCTGCATCACATGCTACAATGATTTTCTTCACGTTCGATACTTTAATAACTGTTGATTGTTTTCCCTTATTTTTTAATGTTTGTTCTTTTGCTTTCGAAAAAGAATCTTCACCGACACCTTTTTTACGCTTAATCAACACAGATGCGATTAAAAAAGACACTGTGGTTGATATTACCACTCCAAGTAATACCGGCAACAGCCCTCCTCTAGGTGCCATAGCCGACAACGCAAAAATACTTCCTGGCGATGGTGTTGCTACTAGTCCCGCTCCAGTTACAACAAACGTAAATACGCCTGATGCGCCTCCTGCAATGACTGCTAAAAGTAGCGATGGCTGCATTAAAATATATGGAAAATATATTTCATGTATTCCACCCAAAAAGTGAATGATAATAGCTCCTGGCGCTGATTGTTTAATCATTCCTTTGGAAAACACCCAGTATGCTAATAAAATTCCAAGGCCTGGTCCCGGATTTGTCTCTAACAAGAAGAAAATAGACTGTCCGGTTTCTGCTGCCTGTTCAATTCCTAAAGGACTGAGCACACCATGATTAATCGCGTTATTCAAAAACAAAATTTTTGCAGGTTCAATGAAAACCGATGCAATCGGAAGTAATCCTGCACTTACAATAGATTCCACCGCAGCCCCTAAAAAATTGCTTAAGCTTTCAACAACAGGTCCAATACCTAAATACGCAAATATTGTCAACACCCCACCAATAATCCCTGCTGAGAAATTATTGACTAACATCTCAAATCCTGCTGGTATTTTTCCATCAATGGATTGGTCAAATTTTTTAATGCACCAACCGGCAAGAGGCCCCATAATCATTCCACCGATAAACATAGGAATCGATGTACCTATAATAACTCCCATAGTTGCTATGGCTCCAAGAACCCCTCCGCGTACATCAGCAACTATTTTTCCTCCTGTATAACCAATGAGCAATGGTAATAAATACGTAATCATCGGTCCGACAAGTGTTGCAAGATTTTCATTTGGAATCCATCCTGTCGGTATAAAAAATGCTGTAATCAATCCCCACGCAATAAACGCTCCAATATTTGGCATTACCATTCCGCTTAAAAATCGTCCGAATGTTTGAATTTTTTCCCGTGAACCAACGTTACTTTTAACTGCTTGATCCATAACATACCTCCATTATTTAATATAAAATTAAGTTGTCCACTGATCAATGGTATGCTTTCATTATGCGCCTACTTTAGCTAAAAATAAAGCAATAGACCTTTAACTTTGTCTATTGCACTAAGTGACATAAATGGGACAAAGAAAAAAGAAAGCTTTAGACGCCTAAAACTTTCTTTTGAAAAAACTTATCCAGCATTTGATATAACTGGGTTTGCACCACATCCGCCGTTCCCGTTTGAATCGTATCTGACATTGTAGTTGATATAATGCCATGGGTGATTTCAGATAATACTTCAAGGATTTTTTCATCATACCTAAGGGGACCTACCATAACAACCACTGTATGAATGCTTTTATTTTGTATCGGTTCACTTAATCGAAGAATATTAACACAGATTTCCTTTGTAATATCTGCACGACAATGCAACAAAATCACGCCTTTTTTGTTTAGTATCGTCGCCCCTTTTTCCTCTCTTTCATGAAATGCTTTCTCAAGAACCTTGATTTCTTCATTCGAAGAAGCAATCTGGTGGCTAACATAAGCAATCAACTGCTTGTAAGATTGCATCTGAACTTGGTCGCTAAACCTATAATTTTCAATTACCTCTAAGATAATATCTGCATACCGCTTTAGGTGCACATATTTTTCATAAATACTATCTGCACTTTTTATTGATTCCGGTTCAGGTCTTGGCTTGGTGCGTTGCAGTGCCTGATTAATCTTATGCAAATCCTTTTCTTGTAAAATCGAGCCGACAACAACATAAGGAACGCTGACTTCTTTAGGCTCAATGGTTGTCACCAGCAAATCCACACCATCTTTTTGCATCCTTTCTTCAATATTATCAAAGACACTTACCACATCACTAATGACAATATTAGAGAAATTTTTTTCTAATTGTGAAATTAGAAGATGGGACGCTCCGATACCATACATGCATGCGACGATTACTTTATATTTTTTTACAATTTCACGTGTGCCTTTATGAATAGCCGCCCCGATATGGGTTGCCAAATACGCGATTTCATCTTCTGGAACTTTTAGTTTTTCTTTTTCTTCAATAACCCGAACACTTTTTTTTACACTATCATAAAGTTTAGGATACATTACATGGATTTCTGTGAGCAAAGGATTGATAATATCCAAATTCATCTTCATGCGATATAATGCGGGCCTCAAATGCTTTACAAGCCCAAAAATCAACTGGTCATTATCCGAAAGATAAATACCGGTTTCTTTTTCAACCGATTTGATAAACTCTTTTGCTAACTGGATGACTTTAAAATCATCTGTCATGCTCATCTTAAATTCTGCACCAGTTTCTCGAAGTTTACTCCCTTTAATGTGCATCACTAAATATAAGCGTTCATCTTCCGGTAGTTTTTTGAATGGATTGTTTGGCAAATCCTCCATCCATTCTTCAAGCAACTGATTAACCGGATCTTTTCGAAGTTGCCGTTTTAATCGCTCATCCAATATATTTTTTTGCCAAAACAATTCTCGCTTAAGTGTTATACTAAAGCGGATAAAAAGTGCAATATATGCATTGTCTGCAAAATAATAAAAATGCTCTTTTTCTAAACGCGTGATTAACTCCTTAATGTACGTCAAACTATCTAGATGCAACAAATCAAGAATCGAACGATTGATATATTTTTTAAACACACTGATACTTAAATGTTTTTGCCGACTTTCTGTCATCAGCTCAAACAAATCCACAAAATGAAAATGTTCATAAATCAAATTGACAATCGCTTTTCTCTTTGCCTTTTCATCGCCTTCGAGTAATATCCCTAATCCGGGGCGTCGAACAATATATAAGTCATATTGAGCAAACCATGGTTCAATTTGCTGCAAATCATTACTAATCGTCCCTTCGGTCACATCCAGCAAGACCGTCAGTGAATATATTTTTGTCACGTCAGTCATTTTAAGTAATTCGGCCTTAAGAATAATCTGGCGCTCCTGTGGTGTATAGATGATATTTCCTTTTTCTGAATAAAGGGTCGTCAGCAATGTCTCTCTAACTGTCGTTGATACTTCAACTTTTAACCCTCGTCCTTTTTTCTTTCGAAACGGAACCTTTTGCTGCAAAAACCACGTCTCAACCGCGTCTAGCTCACGTAACACCGTACGTGAGCTTACTTTTATTTCATCTGCAATTTGCTGAATTGTTATATACGCGTCGGCCTCAAGTATCTGGACAATAATCTCCTTGGTTCGCGATGTCAACATTTTTTTCACCTCATGGAATGTATTTTACAGAATCATCTTCTTCCATTATAGCAGTTTTTATCATGAAACTAAAAGGAGTTCCTTAAAAATGTCACTTAGATCAAGTGACACTTTTTATATTAATGTCAAAATCATGAAAAAGTGGCATGCACTTCCTGCCATGACAAACAAATGAAACACTTCATGAAATCCAAACCATTTTCCTTTAAGTTTTGGCCACTTCGTTCCATAGATTAAACCGCCGATTGTATAGATAACCCCTCCTGCCACAAGAAGGAAAAAACCAGCCGATGTCATTGTTTTAAACAATGGATAGATGGCAAAAATAGCAATCCAACCCATTAAGATATACTGGAGCGTCGAAAGCCATCGCGGTGCATTCATCCAGAATAATTTTAAAAATATACCTAAAATCGCTGCAATCCATACAACGACAAGTACTGTCAAACCTGTGCGTCCACCATTAGTTGCCTGCAAAGGAATCAGACAAACAGGGGTATATGTACCTGCAATCAATACAAAAATCATCATATGATCGATGCGCTTCATAATACGACTCATTTTTTTGGGTTGTTCCATAATATGATACGTAGTACTTGCAGAATACAATAGGACCAAACTGAGTCCAAAAATCCCAAAGCCAATCATATGTAGTGTTGTCCCTACATAGTATGCTTTTATAACTAAATATGTAACGGCCACTAGCGAAAGAATCGCCCCTAAAAAATGTGTAAGTGCACTAATAGGATCTTGAATTTTAACTGTCATTTTTCCACCTCTACCTCTAATCGTTATATATATTCCTTGATATGGTTATCAATACTACTTATTGTTATATGATATCACAGCTACATATTTTGTCAAGATTTTTTTTGCAGAACAAAGCGACTCTGTCGCGTTATCTCAAAGAGATATTGTTCGCGGAGGGAAAGGTCCTTGACGCTTTCTGCTGCGTTTCAAAGCAGAAAGCTCAAGTAAGACTTTCCTGGAGAACAAAAAAAGTTGCCAAAGGCAACTCTTTACATCATATATGGAGCAATCATTCCTATAATCAACGCCATAATAATAACCGCTGATACAACAACTGCGGTTCTTTTTATTAACTTTCTATTTGTAAAAAACACCAAATCACTCCATTTCTTTAACTGATAACATCTGTATGTTCGCCTAAGTCGCTTTGACACTTAAAGCATATACATAGTATAATATAGTCTATCTAGATTATCAAGTTCCATTAACATATAAGGAGGCAAATCATGTCTTTTCCATCCATTTTTATAATTTTTATCATTCTTGTAGCATTATTTCAGCATCATCTTAGAAAGAATATGCGTCAAGAAAGCCAAAATCGTGCACAATTTTGGTCCAAAGAAGAAAAATCATTATCCACTCGACGCAAGGAACTTCACCCAGAAGATTACATCACTCCCAATCTGACATGGTTAACCCTACCGGATATACCTTCACTTGAAGCCGGTCAGAAAATTCATTATCAACAGGTAAGTAAGCATCTTCAAGAATTATCAACTATGGACATGATGAACTTTTCTAATTTAACCAATACAGAAGTTCGTATTCGATTTGGAACGGCCAATCAAACCATCATTACTCAAAATGAAGCCAACTATAACCATTTTTTAAAAGCTCTTGCTGAGTACGGACATTTGATGATTGAGCTTGAAGAGTATCAAGAAGCTATCCACGCCTTTGAAGAAGCCATACGTATTGGAAGTGATTATAGTGATCACTATATAACCCTTGCCAAACTCTACGCACAACATCATCAACATCAAAAACTGTCCGATTTAAAACACAAAGCTTCTTCTTTAGATTCTCTCAATAAAACAATGATTGAGAAAAAACTAGCAGCCTTTTAGAAAGCGAATTCGGTCAATATATTGACTTGCTTCACTTTTAGTCAATGCTTCCACAGCAACGTCTTCAAAGACACGATGTTTCTTAATCAATGCATTCAGATATGACTTTTGCCTTGGGGTAATCGGCGAACTCTTCTTAGCCCTCCAGTGCAAAGGTTTTGCATCAAAAATCTTTTGGTCCATATCCGAAAATTCTTTTTTGAACACTTCAAACAATTCATATGTTGCTAACGCATCGTGGTAAGCACGATGCGCTTTTTCACGCTCTATTTCAAAGTGTTCAATCAAATATGTTAAACTTCGACTTTTTAAGGCTGGTAAGCACAACTTGGCTATCTCTAGTGTATCGATTCCTGTATGTTCAAACGCATACCCACATTGTTGACAATGATACTTTAAAAAAGAAAAATCAAACAAGATATTATGTCCTATTAATGGAAGGTCTTCAACAAATGTTAAAAACTCTGGAATAACTTCCTCAAAGCTAGGTGCATTTTCTACCATGGCATTATCTATACCTGTAATCTGTGTTATCTGTGGAGAGATTGACACCTTTGGATTAATCAGTTGACTATACCGCTTCTTCACCTGACCATCAATAATTTTTACCGCACCGATTTCTGTAATATAATTACTTGTCGGATTAATACCGGTTGTTTCAATATCTACAACTACATAATTCCAAGGTCCAATATGCATAACATCTCCTACTATTCTCTAACTCTATAGATTAAAAAGCTCCAAAACGCTTTTTTCTTGGTTTTCAATATGGCGAAGCGCAATCGAAGATGCATCTAAGCCCCTTCGCTCCTTCATCGCATTGACAATCTCATCATGTTCTATGACTAGTTGATCATAATTTTCCATTTTATAGATATATTCGACACGAAAACGATAAATCTGTTCACGCAAGTTATTAATTATCTGAATTAATTTTTCATTGTCTGATGAATGAAAAATAATGTCATGAAATTCAACATCCTTGTTGATAATCATCTCGACATCTTTTTTTGCCGCAGCAATCCTAAACTCTTCATTAACCTCAACAAGTTCATTTAACTCTTCATCTGACATTTTTTTGCATGCCAATCTAACCGCTAGAGCTTCCAAGGTTGCTCGTACTTCTAGTACATCAATAATATCTTTGTTGGTAATACTAGCAACCTCTGCACCCTTGCGCGGAACCATAATAACAAGTCCTTCTAATTCAAGTTTACGGATAGCCTCACGAATCGGTGTACGACTAACGCCCATGCGTTCTGCCAATTGTTTTTCCATTAATCGTTCGCCTGGTGCAAAATCTCCCTTTAATATCGCTTCTCTAAGCGTATTAAAAACAATGTCGCGTAATGGTAAGTATTCGTTTAGATTTACTTTTAATTTTTGTTCCATAACTAATCCCTCTTTCGATTATATATTGTGGTTAGATAGACAAACTGTAAATTATGTTCTTTACGTAATCTTTTTTTTGCCTGTTCAGCTTTCTTTTTATCTGTAAACAGACCATATACTGTCGGTCCACTTCCGCTCATAAGTGATCCTTGGGCTCCTAGCATCAACATATCCGCTTTAATCTTTGCAATCTCCGGATGCATCTCAATCGTAACACTTTCAAGAACATTGCCAAGATGGGCACATATTTTTTGAATATTTTGCTCTTGGATTCCTTGCAAAAGTGTATCCGTATCTGGATGTTCCTGTGGCAGTATATCATCATAGCGTTGATATACTGCTGGTGTCGATACACTAAAACGTGGCTTGGCAATAAGTACATATACCTTTGGAAATGGATCAAGTACTTCCAGTTGTTCTCCTAATCCTGATGCCAACACGGTTCCTTGCATAATGCAATATGGGATATCTGCTCCAAACTGTTCTCCGATATCCATCATTTCATTTTGTGATAATCTTAATTGAAAAAGCTTGTTCATTCCGATAATTGTTTGTGCCGCATCTGAACTTCCACCCGCCATGCCAGCGGCTACTGGAATCATTTTATAAAGATCCACATACACACCATCATCAATGGCGTACTTTTCTTTCATAAACTGTATGATTTTATATACCAAATTACGCTCGTCCACAGGCAAATAAGGTAAATTCGTATGTATCGTGATCTGATTTTCTTTTTGCTTTCGCAAAAGCAATTTATCATATAGATTAATGGTTTGCATAATCATTAAAACATCGTGGTATCCATTATCTCTGCGCCCGATAACATCTAGGGAAATATTAATTTTTGCTCTTGCTTTCAATTTGATTTCTCGCATTTTCTTCTCCAATGTACTTTGTATACTTCATATTATATACAAAAAAGAATCAGTACGCAATAAAAAAAGCGACCTATTGGCGCTTTTTCACAATTCTTATGGATTTATTCTATGATACGATCTCCTTACACAAGGATAATTCAACTGTATGTGTCAATACATCTGTATAGCTATAGGATACTACCCTTTCTGAACGGTGAAATCTATCATAGACTTTTACAACAAAAATACTTGGATATGTGTTTTCAATAATCCCTTCTTTAACCACAATTTTCTTTCTACCCTTATTGGCTCGAATCTTTACTCGACTGCCTACATAATTATTAATCTCCTGCTTGACTTGAAAAAGATCATCTCTTCCTATCATATCACACCTCACCTTTGGCAAACATATGTTTTGACTGCATTGTATACATTATACCACAATACGTGAAGATAGTCAATTTAACTGATTATGATAACAAATTCGCTCTTACATGTCAACCTTTTTTCCCAAGTTTTTTTCAAGAAAAAACCCCTAGTTTATAGGGGTTTCAAAATTTTAATGAAATCTATTCTATTTTACCAATAGGTCAAAACTACTATTTGGATTGAATAATTTGATCTATATACTTCATTACTTCTTCTTCAAGCTGTTGGCGTAATGTTAATGCTGCTTTTTCACTTTCGCCTTTAACACCAAAATAAAATTTAACTTTAGGCTCTGTTCCTGATGGTCTTACGCAAAACCAAAGGTCATCCTCAAGTTCATAGTAGAGTACATTCGATGAAGGTAACCCTGTAGAAGTGGTTTCACCTGTCACAAAGTTCTTAATCACACCCTCTTCATAGTCTCTCGCCGCAAGAACTTGCTTTCCGCCAAAACTTTTAGGAGCATTTTCACGAAGTTGTGAAAGAATGTATTGAATCGTCGCCACACCCTCTACACCTTTAAGTGTAATACTTTGTAGGGATTCCATATAATATCCGTATTTTTCATAGAGTTCAATCAATGCTTCATATAATGTTAGCCCCTGTGACTTATAATATGCCGCTAGCTCCGCAACACCCATCACAGCTACAACTGCATCCTTATCCCTTGCATGTGTACCGATTAGGCAGCCATAGCTTTCTTCAAACCCAAAGAGATATTCGTGTGACCCTGTTTCTTTAAACTCTTTGATTTTTTCACCTATATATTTAAATCCAGTAAGGACTTCCATAAATTCTACATCATATGCTTTTGCTATCGGACGCGACATATTTGTCGATACAATGGTTCCAATAACAGCTCCATTATCCGGTAATATGCCTTTTTCTTTTTTGCGCTTTAAAATATATTCCATGAGTAACATGCCTATATTATTACCGGAAAGCGGAACGTAACTGCCATCTTTAGCTTTCGCAAGGACCCCTAAACGGTCTGCATCTGGGTCTGTTGCCATAATAACATCTGCATCTTTTTCTTTTCCTAACTTAAGTGCCAATTCAAAGGCTTTAATATCTTCCGGATTCGGATAGCTTACTGTAGAAAATTCGCTGTCGGGCAATTCCTGCTCTGCAACAACATACACATGTTCAAATCCGATTTCATCTAAGATTCGACGCACAGGGATATTGCCTGTTCCATGTAGCGGTGTATAGACAATTTTGAAGCCTTTTGCTTCTTTTTTTATGACTTGTGGGTCAATAATTAATTTTTTTAGTTCTTCGATATAAGCATCATCAATTTCCTTACCGATAACATGATAGCGTCCAGCACTCTCAGCCTCTTCACGCCCCATTGTTGCAATCGTTTCATAATCCGTAATTGAATTGACTTCATGAATAATCGCTTTATCTTTTGGCGACGTAACTTGCGCGCCATCTTCCCAATACACTTTATACCCATTATATTCAGGAGGATTATGACTTGCAGTAATAACAATACCCGATATTGCATTGAGTTGTCGTACTGCATAGGATAATACAGGTGTTGCTCTTAAGGATTCAAAGACATAAGCTGTAATATTGTTAGCTGCAAGAACGCGTGCCGCTTCATCCGCAAATTCCGGTGAGAAACGTCGAGAATCATAAGCAATAACAACGCCACGTTTCATGGCTTCTTCGCCTTCTTTTTTGATATAGTTTGAAAGACCTTGTGTTGCTTTTCGAATGGTATAAATATTAATTCTATTGGTTCCAGCACCAATAACACCACGCAATCCACCCGTACCAAATTCTAACTCCCTATAAAATCGATCTTCAATCTCTTTTGCATTGTCTTGAATCGCTCTTAATTCTTGTTTTGTTTCCTCGTCAATAGCTGGATTCGTTAACCACTCTTGATATTTTTCCATATAGCTCATCCATTTTCCTCCTTTGTTTATCTACTCGGGTATTTAATTTCCATATACATCTTGGACTGGGTTTGTCGTCCCTGTTCCATCATTTTGATTCGCGTTAGGTTGGGTCGGATCATTAGGTGTCTGTCCATTGCCTTGGTCAGGTGTTGGAACAGGAACCGTAGGAATCTCCGTCATCGACGAAACCGTATAATAATAATCTTCACCTGTATCTTCTATGAACACATTACGTTCCCATGTGTTATAGTCTGTTTTACGTAATTGGAGCGTATGTCCGCCTGGAGTAATAGGTACTCCAAGGGGTTTATTTGCTTCAAGTGTGCCTTTTAACACATTATCAACATAAAAATTAGCTCCCGCAGGTCCACTAATATAAATATATAACGGTTCAACTTCCATGTCAATGCGCTGAGCAATATAGGCTTGGTCCACAACCAATATCCCTTCCCAAGACACATATCCCGGACTTTCAACACGAACTGAATACTCTCCATAGTCCAGTTGGCGCTCCTGCGTCGGGTTGTCAATTTTTTTATCATCAATATAGACGGTCGCATCGGGTTGGACAATTTCTAGTCGAACGGTTGCCACTCTAGGTGCCAACTCGCCAAGGTCCACAACGAACTCTTCGTTTTCTTCTATAAAGACCGATGCCGAATACGGTGTCATCTGTTCATTTGTAACTACAATTTGATGCACGCCGGCTTTAATAGGCACTTTCATATCCCTTACGATGGTATGGGACTCACGGTTTCCTATTTCTAAGCGTCCATCAATATAGGACTCATAGTTTTTTAGTACCAAAAATCCATGTCCATTTTCCACTAGAATCGACCAAACCTTACCTTCATGTGCACGAACGACAATATCATCTGCTACACTTAGCTTTGAAATCTCAACAGGTCCTTCACTGTTTTTCACTAAAATATTATGGTCATATTCAAAAATATCACTTCCAATTTGAATCGTCTTTAATTCTTCATTGGCAACAAAGTTATCAATATTACGAATGGTTTGCACTTGTGCCGCAATCTTAATTGACTCTGTTACATAATCATCCACTTCATATTTGACATTAACCAAGTACCCAGGAATAATCTTTTCTAGCACAATATGTGTTCCATACTCATCTTCAATGGATGTGGCTGCTGTAACTTTTAAGGTTAAACTGGTACTGGTATCCACATCCACAATGACCATCTTCTGATTTAACTTATCAACTTCTGTCACTAATCCTAAGCCACGGGTATATGTTTTGTCTTTTTCCGCGTCTTGACTTAGTTCTTCATCACTCTCTTGTGTTGGAAGCGCACTCGTAACTTTGCCCTTATCCTCTGTTTTTAAAGAGCTAGCAAAGATAATGCCTCCAATAATAATAATGGTTAGCCCTACAATTCCAGCGATAATCATCTTTGTCAATATATTCTTTTCTACTTTTAGTTTCATAGCATCTCCAAACTTATTCCATAACCGCATCATATAAACGATGGGTCATGTTAATTCTTCTTGTCATCTGCGGTGTTAGGCTAAACTGAGCTTTATGCTTAATGTTATAGCTATTGCCACGTTCTTTTTCTAGTTGCTCCAATTCATATTCTAGTCTAAATATTTCTGAAAATAAACTGTCGTCTTTTGATAGCGTCCCGGCTTCATAACGTCCATGTAATATAAGATAGGAAATATCAAGGTGTCTGGCATAGTTTTCTATCCACAACGGCGCTAATTTTTTGCATTGATATGAATAAAACAAACTCTTTTTTAAATCTCCACTATTATAATAGTATTCTCTCAAAAATGCAAATCCTTCATAATAATAGGCATTTTGCTCAACAAAGCGCTGCACCTTTGCATCAAAGTCCTCTTCTTGGTTATGTCCCTCATGTATCCATCCTGTCATCGCCTTCGTATAATACGGATACGCTTCTAGTGCTTTTTCATACTCACCTTGATATGTATATATAGCAGGAATTAAAAAATATGCATACGCCACTGTTAAGATGACAACCCATGCTCCTATAAGATATCTAGCCGCTGTCTGCAGTCTAAAACTCTTGATTGCTATATTATCGTCAATGATTAGCACCAACATATACAAAAAAATAACATATGCGATAAACTGAACATCAAAATCTGCAAAAGAATGCAGGAAAAATCCTGTAATTCCTATAAACCCTATTGCTTTTTCTATTTTCTTTTGTCGAATGCTTTGAAGTATTTTATTCAGAAAGAATACGAGCTGTCCAATGAAAAGTCCCCCTGCAAGAATTCCATAATCTAAACTTGCCTGTAAAACAGAAGAATGAATGTAACGCACATGATAGGTTGCTCCTGTTTGAAAAAAACGTTGTGTAAAATAATACCCCATGTAGCCATAGCCACGAAGTCGTTGACGAATCATACTTATTCCGTCTTCATAATATAGTAATCTTGATTGAAATTCGCTTGCATTCATATCCAAGTCATATGAACGATAAACGTTGAATTCAGGTAATAAAAAATATAGAATACCTTGGCTCAATATAAATCCAAGTCCCATCCAAAAAATGTCTTTTCGATGCTTTGGTAAAAAAAAGCAAAGAATAAGCGAATATACACATAAGACAACAAAGGTCATACGACTTTGACTTAGGGCAATCATCATCGTGAATATCATAAGCAAACTACGGCGAAGACGTGTTGGTGGATTTTTATAGATGACAAGGACAATGGCTCCAAATATATAAATCCCAAAGGTATTGGCATATTGAAAAAAACCGCCTAGTCGGCTCTCCTGAATAAAAAAGCTACGTACTACATGCGGGTTTGGCAACACGACAATACTTCCTATAACAATAAGCGCCATGAACGTTGCTGAAATAATAAACGTAGTTGCCACCTGATGATTGACTTGTTTTTCGTCTATCGCCTTAAAACTGTCGTAACATAATATCACCATAACAGGAACTAGATTACGCAATATACCAAAAGGTTGCATCCCTATATCAATCGCCGAGTCGAAGTTCAGTAAGCTCAATATAAAAAGACCAATTACAAATAAGCGCACACCATCAATACGAAAGCTGAATTTTCCCGATACAATCACAACCACAAGCACAATACTGTGTATCACTCCAAAACCCAAAACAGCGTAGTTAAAATACCCTCCTTGAATAAAAGGAAGAATAAAAAGGCTTAATAGCCAAATTCTGTAGTTTATTCGCATGACAGCATTCATTGTAATACCTACTTCATTATTTTTTGAACATATTTTATAAGTATATCTTTTTGATTGTTCTTGGGATAAGTTAACACATACTCCAATAGTTCTTCTAATACTTGACCGATACGTTGCCCTTGATTAATTCCCATCCCTATGAGATCTTTGCCACTAATATCAAGGTCTTTAATAGATAAGCAATCCTGATCTTGAACAATTGTATCCAGAAGCTCTCGAATTCTCTCGTGTTCTTTCGGTAAAATCAACCCTTTTGCTTCTTTATAGCATAACAAGTCATAAAGCATGGGCGGAGTCAATAAACTTGCATGGCGACGAACGCTGAACTTATCCACAGAAATTGTCGTTTTTTCTTGTGTTATCAACATTTTTACCTTTTCACTAGTCTTATTGTCAAACCTTAATGCTTTTAAAATCTCTGCAATAATTTTAGCTTGATTTGGATGATGCTGATATGCCGATAAGATTCCTGACAAATATATCGCCCAACGTAAATGTAATGCTGGTGGTACTCGCATCAAGGCTTCATAGATGCTTGGATCTTCAAGGTGCAAAATATACTCTGACAAAATATGTTGAATCAATCCACAGTTTGCAAGTTCTTCAATGCGCCACGGTTCTTTTGATAGCAACGTCTTTGTTATTTCTGTATATATTCTTTCAGCACTGACATATTCAATGAGATAGGCATATTTTTTCATTGCTTCATAGGTTGCCATCTCAATATCAAAATCTAATTTAGCACTAAATCGAATGGCTCTAAGCATTCTTAGAGCATCTTCATTGAACCTATCTTCTGGATGTCCAACACATCGAAGCACTTTCTTTTGAATATCTTCCTGACCACCGTATAAATCTATAATTCCTTCAATGGGATTATAAGCCATCGCATTAATGGTAAAGTCGCGACGCAGCAAATCTTCATCCAAAGAACGGGTAAACACCACTTCTGTTGGTCGGCGATAGTCCTCATACTTACCTTCAATTCGGTACGTTGTCACTTCATAGCCTACACCGTCAATTAAGACGGTCACCGTCCCATGCTCTAAGCCGGTATCAATCGTTTTTCGAAAGAGACGTTTGATATGCTCTGGCTGGGCTGAAGTGGTAATATCATAGTCCTCCGGTTCCATGTCCATTATAATATCACGTACACAGCCTCCGACAATATATGCTTCTTCACCACTTTTATGGATTTGCTCTAAAATATACTCAACATTTTTTGGTATTTTAAACTGCATCATTTTAAGCCTTCTTTTCTATATATGTTCTTACGAGTTTCCCATGTCCTTTCAATGCATACTTTTGCAGTGCTGCAGGTATCATAAACACATCTCCTTTGGAAGCGTTGATGTGTCCACCTTCGTAGTCTAGTTCCATCGTTCCTTCGACACACATATATATCTCAAAATATTGACCTCGGCCTGAGGATGTAAAGCGATCATGAACGTGAAGCTCTTCTAGTACAAAGTATGGATTGCGTACAAATGTTTTTAAGGTATATGTATCCATTGTTTGGACCGAAGGCTTGGCAAGCTCTGTTGAATGCTTCCCGGAAAAGTCACTCACTGCAATGGACGATTCAATATGAAGTTCTCTTGGTTGTCCATCTAGCCCTACTCTATTCCAATCATATACACGATAGGTGGTATCGGAGTTTTGTTGAACTTCTGCCAATAAAATCCCGTTACCAATCGCATGAATTAAGCCCGCCGGAATATCCAAAACATCTCCTGCTTGAACTTGAACCTCGTTAAGCACATCTTCTAATTGATTGGCCTCTAATTTTGACGTAAATACTTCTCGCGTTGTTCCGGGCTTTAACCCTGCAATTAATGTTGCACCCGGATCTGCCTGAAGAACATACCATGCCTCACTTTTACCATACTCTCCATTTTCATGTATGTTTGCATATGCATCGTCAGGATGTACCTGCACAGACAACTTTTCTTTTGCATCAATGAACTTTATTAAGAGCGGGAACTTATCACCTGGCAAAAAGGGCTCTCCTATCACAGCTTCGCCTTCTTGAATCAAAAGTTCTTCCAACGTCATTCCTGCATATTGTCCGAGGCGAACCTTCGATTGTCCATTATCATGGCAAGCCACTTCCCAGCTCTCTCCTGTATGTGCAAACGGAATGGTTTTATTTAATTGTGTCGAAAGTTTTTCTCCTCCCCACACACGTTCTTTAAAGTCTGGATCAAAAAAAATAGGTTCCATAGTATTCCTCCATTATGTCAATCAGTTGAACATTATTTTTTCATGATTAAAAGCAAGGGTTATTAGCTTTAATAAAATTCCAATCAATACTAATGACACCCCTACGGTAACTCCAAATTCCATATAAGACAGCTCTTTTAACAATAGTTCTTTGATTGCAAATACATTACCCATAACTGGAATAAAATAATTGTAAAGCTTCACATCACCAGTGGTAAAGACTGTCCCAAAAGCCGAGATCATCACCAAAATATAAATCGGCGAAATATAGGTCCCCGCTTCTTTAACACTTTTTGCAATAACAGAAATAAGGCATATCAATCCAACAAATACACCGACTTGAACAATTAAAATGACCAAAAGCATCAAATAATCCATACCTGTAAAAGCCAAACCTGCTATAGACACTTCGTTGCCTGCCGCTAAAAGTGCTGACGCGTTGGGAAGAGATGCTATGATTGCACCAAACGTACAGATAGCGCTTACAATAGCAACAATCCCCAGACTAATAACTTTTCCCATTGCAATCGTCTCACGGTTGACAGGAGTCAAAAGCATCGTAGCCATTGTGCCTCGCTCCTTCTCCCCTGCTATTACATCAATACCGATGCCCATTGCACCAGCAAACAGCATGATATTTAGAAGCATCGGCATCATAAATGCCAAAGAAAACCCTGCTTCCTTACCCGGTTGCGCTATCTTGCTCTGCTCATTATCCCGATCAATTGTAAATGCAGTAAAAGCATTTATCCCATCAAACCTTTGTGTTAATAACATCGTTTCATATTCTGGTAACAGTGTATATTCAAAGGTATTTTTTGCCGATTGAGAATACTCTTCTGACGGATTATAAAAAGTATGAATATCAGGTTTGTCGGCTGTTGCATACTCTTGAATAGTTACTTCAAAGTTTTCAGGAAATACAAGAAGAAGCTCTGTTGTTCCTGTAAGAATCTCTTCCTTTGTCGTATCTAATGCCTTCATGTCAATATATTCTATCGGTATCGATTGGGTCGCCATATATTCACGAAAAGATTCCGGTGCATTAGCCGCTTTAACTGTAGGAATATTTTCTTCAATGGATTGGGTCATATTTCCAATCATTTTACCCATGAGCGAATACAAAATAAAAATACTAAGTGCAGGCAAGATAAATGCTGAAAAGACCAAGCGTCGATCCGTAAAGACACGTAGCAACTCCTTCTTCACCACAACAAACAGCATTATATCATCCCCTCCTTTGTATCCCCATGATGCCATTCATAGAGTTTAAAAAATGCATCTTCTAAGTTCATCGCATCCAAGGACTGACAGATATCATCTATATTCCCTTGAGCGACAATTTTACCTTCAATAATAATTCCGATGCGATCACATAATTTTTCTGCCACATTCATGATATGCGTTGAAATAATAATAAGCTTTCCCTCAGCTCTTAGACGTATAAGGTAATCTGTCACAGCTTTTGCCGTAATAATATCCAATCCGTTTGTAGGTTCATCAAAAATAATAACTTCTGGGTCATGAATTAAACTCACTACAAGTGAAAGCTTTTGTGTCATTCCTGTAGATAATTCACTGATTTTTTTGTGCTGATATTCTTGAATACCAAAGTACTCAAAAAGTTCTTGGCGCCGCTTTTGAATCTGGTTTTTTTTCATGCCATGCAATTGGCCAAAATACTCGACTGTATATGCCGGAGTAAAATGTTTATCTAATTTTAGTTCATTGGTAAGAAAGCCAATTTTACTACGGACACTTTTTTCATCTACGACCACATCAATGCCTTGAACACTAAGTTTTCCTTGTGTGGGTTTAATCAAAGTTGATAGGGTACGTAGTGTCGTTGTCTTTCCGGCACCATTAGGTCCCAACAATCCAAAGATTTCACCATCATAGGCTTTAAAACTAATTTGGTTCACAGCTTTTTTATATTTTTCTTGAGTTTTTAATTCATTACGTTGCTTTTTCCCTAATCGATAAATTTTAGAAAAATCAACTACCTCAATCATTTTACATCTCCTTTGACAAAATCCTTGCGACATGTATTCCACTGGCTGCCGCTTGTGATAACGAATGGGTCACACCCGAACAATCGCCTAAAACATACAGCCCTTCGACAGATGTCTCTAAGTTACTATCTACTTTAACATTTGAGTTATAGAACTTCACCTCAACACCATAAAGCAACGTATCTTCATTCGCCGTTCCCGGTGCAATTTTATCAAGTGCATAGATCATCTCAATAATATCATCCAGTTGACGCTTTGGAATAACTAAGCTCAAATCTCCAGGCGTCGCATCCATTGTCGGACGGGTAAAGCACTTGCGCATACGGCGTTCGCTACTGCGACGCCCTTTAACCAAATCGCCAAACCGTTGCATAAGAACACCGCCACCTAACATGTTGCTTAAGCGTGCAATAGATGCTCCATACTCATTACTGTTCTTAAATGGCTCGGTAAATCGATTGGTAACAAGTAAAGCAAAGTTTGTATTTTCAGTATGCATTTTGGGATCAGCATAACTATGTCCATTAACCGTTACAATATCTCCATAGTTTTCTGTAACCACTTCTCCATATGGATTCATGCAAAACGTTCGGACCAAATCATTATATTTTTGTGTTTTATAGACAATCTTACTTTCATATACATCATCCGTAATGTGCTTAAAAATAAGTGCAGGCAATTCTACACGAACACCAATATCAACACGATTATTTGTCGTTGGTATATTAAACTTTTCGCACAGCTTTCCAATCCAGCTTGAACCTGTACGCCCTGTCGCTACAATAAGCTTTTTACCCTTAAATGTATCTTTGTTAGTTTCGATTATAAAATGGTCATCCATTTTTTCTAGATTCGTTACTTCATTATTGAAGCGTATATCCATCTTATCTTTAATATAGTCATACATATTGGATGCAATGACCAAGTTTCTATCGGTTCCTAGGTGACGTACTTGGGCATCTAAAAGGTGTAAATCATGGCGCAATGCTTTGCGTTTTAGATCGCCATTTGTCGTTGAGTAAAGTTTTGCATCTTCTCCACCCATCTTCAAATTGATTTTGTCCACTTCCCACATCAATTCCAATGCCTTTTCAGCTCCGACATACTCAAATAAATCGCCGCCAAAGTTGTTGGTGATATTATATTTACCATCTGAAAAACCACCAGCTCCATAAAATCCTTCCATAATAGAGCATGTTTTACATTTACATTCTCTGACACCATGGGTTTTTTTTGGGCAACTACGCTTATCCAATGGAAGCCCTTTTTCAATCATCAAAATCTTTTTGTCCGGAGAATTTTTTACTAATTCATATGCACAAAAAACCCCAGCTGCTCCTGCTCCAACAATTACAATATCATACATCTTCTTTTTCCCTTTCTTGCTTATGCTCACTTTTGTTCGTATACATGCGTTCATCTGCTGCTCGTGTTACTGAATCCACATCAACACCATCTTCTGGATACATTCCATAACCAATCGCCGGTGAAATATGAATCGAATATTGCCCAAAGGCAAAGGCATCTTCAAAAGATGCTTCAATACGTTTTATAAACTCTTTAATCACTCTTGGCGACGTAATATTGGGCAACACAATTAAGAACTCATCTCCGCCAATACGAAATACAACGTCTTTACTTCGACAATGTTCATTAAGGACTTGCGCCGTCTTTTTTAATACCTCATCACCAATCAAGTGTCCATAGGTATCATTGACATCTTTAAAATCATTCAAATCAATCAGTACAAACCCTATATCTTCTTTTGATCTACGCGCTTCTCCAATCACAATTCCAATATATTCATCAAAAAAATGACGATTGTACATTCCTGTCAAAAAATCTCTGTTGGCCATTTTTTCTAATTTTTGGGTCGCTTGAAGATTATACCAAATGCCGATTCCAATGGCAATGCTTATGAGCAAACTGATAACAAATCCACCCAATAACGTCAGTGAATGTTCTTGCCAACCCTTTTGAGGAATAACATATATGTCTAGGTCCATGCGTTCAGTTCTAAGTTCAAACACCAGTGGTTTTTTTTCTAAAACTTCTGCGTCCCCATAAACGACTCCTCGATCATGTTTGGATACAATATGTACACGAATATCATTTCGTCTTGCTATCTTATAAATCTCACGAACATATTCCGCTCGATCAATCACAAGACTTAATTGACCCCAATAGCTTCCATCTTCATATAATATAGGTAGGCGAATAATATATCCTTCGCCTCCTTGAACCAATTTGACCGGTCCTTGAAAATAATTGACCCGTTCTTCTTTTACCGTTAGAACTCCACGACTTTGACCGCTTACTTTAGCCAAGTCGATCCCCACTGTTCCCTGCCCATCTGCATAGGGAAACGACCACCGAACAGTTGTATCTTCAAGAATTCCAATGGTTCGTATCATTTTTTGTTCTTGGGGTACAATGGATTCCAGATATGCATAGATCTCTTCATCGACTAAATTCATATCTTTAAATGTAATCAATGATATAATTCCATTCATCAACATGACTTTTTGGTCAAGTATGCTTGTCAGTTCGTATTGAAATGTCGAATATCTTCCCGCCGTCATTAATCGTTCAGCTTCTTGGCTTTTTGCTATTTGACTATCTACAACCATACTTAACGTTAAAAATATAATAATACTAATAATATAAGGCAATGATCTTCTTATCCATTTATTATTAATCATACAATCACCTGCCTCTCTATTTTTTATGCACATGTGGAACCTCTTGTAAATCAATTATAGCATTGGTCCATTACTTGAACAAGCAAAAACTCGCGACTTGAAATTGACAAAACGAATGAAAGCGAGTATCATATAGTAGTTATAGAAAACAATGACCATGAAGGAGTTTTTATATTATGGAAGAACAAATCAAATTAGCTCTTGAAGATGTACGCCCTGCATTACAACGTGATGGTGGCGATGTCGAATTTGTTAGCGTTGACAATACAGGAATTGTATCCTTACGATTATTAGGCGCTTGCGGTGGATGCCCAATGTCAACAATGACGTTAAAGAACTTTATCGAAACGGTATTAATCGAGCAAGTTCCGGGTGTTAATGGCGTTATTCAAGTCCAATAGACAATCTAAATGAAAAAGATGCTCATCGGAGCATCTTTTTTTTGTGCTATAGAAAAGTTCCACATAAGCGGCATCGTACTGCGACGAGAAAGCTTTTGCTTAATATGCTTTTCCCCAGTACACCATAGTTGTTGCAGGTTTTCCACAACATACACATGTATCCGATATATGCTCTTGTTCAAAAGGCATACATCTTGATGTCGCTCCTGTCTCTTCTTTGATTTTGTTCTCACACGCTTCATCTTCACACCACATTGCTTTGATAAATCCAGGATTTTCCTCAAGGATTTGACGCATTTGTTCCATGGATGTCGCTTCGTATGTATGTGCGTTACGATGCTCCGTTGCTTTTTTTAATAAGCTTGCTTGTACATCTTCAAGCACTTGAGCTACTTTTTCTTCCAATTCATCAAGATTAACAAAGATTTTTTCTCGATTATCACGTCGTACAATAACCGCTTGATTATTTTCAATATCTTTAGGTCCAAGTTCAATACGAATTGGAACCCCTTTCATTTCATATTCACTGAACTTCCAACCCGGACTTTTATTGGAATCATCTAATTTTACACGATACTGCTTTGCCAGCATTTGTTCTAATGCACTCGCTTTTTCCAATACCCCTTCTTTTCGTTGCATAATTGGGATGATTGCCACTTGGATAGGCGCCACTTTTGGAGGTAAAACTAAACCATTATCATCACCATGTACCATAATAATTCCACCAATCAAACGTGTTGACACACCCCATGATGTTTGGTGTACATATTGTAATTGATTGTTTTCATCTGTGTACTGAATGCCAAAGGCTTTTGCAAATCCATCTCCAAAATTATGCGTCGTTCCGGATTGTAATCCTTTACCGTCATGCATTAGGCTTTCAATCGTATATGTTGCATTTGCACCTGCAAATTTTTCTTTTTCCGTCTTGCGTCCTTTAATCATTGGAATGGCTAATACATTTTCACAAAATTCTGCATAGACGTTTAACATCTTGATGGTTTCTTCTTGCGCTTGTTCAGCCGTTGCATGTGCCGTATGACCTTCTTGCCATAAAAATTCCAAGGAACGTAAAAATGGACGTGTCGTCTTTTCCCATCGTACAACGGAACACCATTGGTTATATAGGCGTGGCAAATCTCTATGGGATTCAATATCCTTAGAATAAAATTCGCAGAATAAGGTCTCTGATGTTGGACGAACACAAAGGCGTTCTTGTAATTTTTCACTTCCGCCATGTGTCACCCACGCTACTTCAGGAGCGAAGCCTTCCACATGATCTTTTTCTTTTTGCAAGAGACTCTCAGGAATAAACATTGGCATATACACGTTTTCATGCCCTGTCGCTTTAAACCGACTGTCTAACTGCTGTTGAATCAATTCCCAAATACGGTATCCATACGGCTTGATTACCATACAGCCTCTTACACTTGAGTAATCGACTAACTCCGATTTTTTTACTACATCTGTATACCATTTTGCAAAATCTTCACCCATGGAGGTGATTGCTTCTACCATTTTCTTTTCTTTTGCCATTTTTCTCACCTTTCTTTGTATAACATGTGTAGAACACAAAAAAACTCCCTCCCCTAAGGGACGAAGTTATATCATCGTGGTACCACCCTAATTTATGCAGTGTCTGCATATCTTTAGACCTTGATAACGTAAGGCATACGCCATGCTTTCACACGGGACTCATAGATAGGTTCCATAAAGGTTACTTTAAGAATCTTCCAGCCAATGGATTCTCTCTCTGAAAAAGACCAAATATGTACTCGTTCTACTCAACGTCATTTGCTTTTATTCGATTTTATCCGATTCCTAATCGCTTGTCAAGTCTATCTCAATTCCTTTTTTAATATCCTTGCAAACATGACAAGAAGTCCTGTCAATAAAATACTTGCAAAAGGAACACCAAAGGCTACACTGTAGTTAATTCCAAATTGTACATCCAATAAATTTTTTACAAATCCAAGGTTAATCGTTGTGCAATAAGCTAAAATAAATGAAACAAAGCTAAAACTTAGTGCAAACCAAACCAGCTCACGCAAGTAATGTTCTTTTTTTATTCGTAACACTAGTACCAACAATAATAAGAAATATAGCACGATAAAAGTAATACGAAGAGGTAATGATAACATTGTAAAACTAATATCAATCTGTGCCATCTCCATAAGCTTTGTCAATTGTTCACCAAATTCAACGGATATCCCCATTAATGTAAACATGATATACACTGCCAGGTTTGGCAACAGTGCAATAACAGCCGCGATAATCAATAGAATATTTTCTGTGTATCTTCCTAATAAAAGAATCGTTCCCACAAGACCAATAACTATCCCTAGTCCAAGAAGAATTCTTAAAAGGATACGTGCACTTTTAAATCCAGCAGAAAATTCTTTATTATAATTTAAACTGATAAAAAACTGGATGCAGATAACAATAATAAACGTCATCACAAAGTTCTTTAACGACGCAAACTGATAACCTAATCCAAGAATTTCTCCTTGTGTAATTAAAGAGTAACCTGTTAATAAAAGAGAAAAAACAACTGCTGAACATATGTATACAACGAATTCAATAAATCCAAACGTTTTGAGTTTGTTTTCTCGTCGATCAGCTAACCAAAAAGCAATAATTGGAATCAATGCAAAAATCAATGCACCAATATGAAACTCACTTCCATTTTGTATCGTTCCGCCACCATTAAACACGCTGATGTTCATAATAAAACTAGTTACCCGAATAAACCTTGTGAATGAAAATGTAATCTGTTCACTTAGTGAGCCATTAACCCATTGGTTTATCTGCCCTATAAAAAACCCATTGATGATGAGCGATAGCAAAACTCCAAAGCCAAAGTCAATGACAAATGCCCAAAGCCCAATACGCAAACCTTCTTTTGCCTTTTTAAGCACAACATTATTTTCCATACTCTGCTCCCGTCCTACAGTTCAAGGATTTTTAAGATCTCATCTTCCTTGATTGTATATGTCGCTTTCGTGTCGTTAAGCGGTTCTTCATCTTTTCCTATAATATGTACCGAATCAAGTCCAATATGTGCTGCTCCATCGATATTTTCTTGATAGTTTCTTCCGATAATCAATGTCTTTTTATCTTTTAGCCCTTGATTTTCTATAAAGGATTCAAACGCCTTATCGTTCGTCTTTTTAAGACGTGTATTTGAACTCATAACAATAGTGTCAAATGCATCATACAATCCGACTGCTCGAAGTTCATTTTTTGCAAATGTCGCTTGTCCATTGGCAAAAATATAAATGTTTTTATCCTGTTCTTTTAGCTGTTCAATCAATTGATTCACGTAAGCTTTAATTTCTAAGTTTTCTGTTATAAGCAACAAGAATACTCGAGCAGCTTCACGAACAAGTTTGTTTTTTGGCTTCACATTTTTTTTCTTAAACAATTGGAAAAAGATATCTTCAATATCGATATCAACATGTTGATCATCGGCATCATTTTCTCTGATTTTCCCTAAATATTTTTCAAATTTCTCCTTAAATTCATCTGAATCATAACATGCTCCATGAAAGCAGTAAAGTTGGCTCATTTTTTCCCATAAATATTCATGGTTCCAATTTTTTTTCGTATCAATTAGTGTTCCATACAAATCAAAAACATAATTTTTATACATACACGACACCTTTCTTCTTTTCATTCGTTACTTTTCAGTATTACACATTCTTATTTAGAATGCAATAGCTTTAATGTGAATTTGGTTTTGGTTTAATCCCTTTTAACATATAGGCAATAATATAGCACGTTACCGATACGATAATAATCGTCGCACCTGAGGGAATATCAAAATAATAAGAGAATATTAATCCCATCACACTAACTAAGGTTCCGACAAAAATTGATAACAGCATAATTTTTTCCAATCGATTTGAAAACAATTTTGCAATCGCTGGCGGAATGGTTAATAATGCTATGACCAGAATAATGCCAACCACCTTAATCATAATAACGACCGCCATTGCAATCATTATAAAAAGCACATATTCGTACAACCTTACGTTTAAACCAAGTACAACCAAGTATTCTTCATCAAATAAATATCCTTTGACAATTTTAAACTTCCCGATAATGACAAAAATAATAACTAGCGCCAAAATCATAATCAAATATAAATACGTACTAGATACCGTCAGTATATCTCCAAAGAGATAAGAGGTCATGTCCGGTGGATATCCTGGTGTCAATGTTATAAATAAAATTCCCAGAGCCATACCAACAGACCAGAACATTCCAATTAATGTATCCGTATATGTATTTGCACGCCGTCGAATAGTCACGATGGCTATTGCTGCCATTATTGCAAATGCAAAACCTCCAATAATCGGCTCAATCCCTAACAAATATCCTAACCCAATTCCACCAAACGATGTATGGGCAATACCTCCACTCATGGAGACCAATTGCTTTTCAATAATTATGGTTCCGATAATTCCACATACAATGCTGGCTAGTAGAGCCGCAATAAGCGCGTTTTGCATAAAACTATAATTCATAATTGCATTCCACATAGTCGTCTCCTTATCATTTCTCTACCTTTTCGTGCTCCTTGAATATTCGAACTGGACACCCTGGATACAATTCATCATGAAGATTTTGCATATCTTTGGTCAGGTGCTTTGCCAAATGTGTCTCATCACGGTGATAGTAGTGAGCTGTCGTATTAACACAGAACACACTATCTAAATAGGGCATCAACGATTCTACCTCGTGACTAACAATTACGATTGTCTTTTCTTGATTGAGCTCCTGCAAAAGATTATATATCTCCATCTTCGTCTTCGCATCAATGCTTGCCGTCGGTTCATCCATAGCTATTAAATCCGGATCGTTCATCAGCGCTCTTGCAATAAGGACCTTTTGCATCTGTCCTCCTGAAAGTTGCCCAATTTGACGATGGCGAAGTTCATAAATGTTTAAAAAGCGCATTAATTCTTCACTTTTGTCATAGGATGCTTGGGGCGTTCGATAGAACCATCGTTGTTGCTTTTTGGCTTCTCCCATTAACACAACTTCTTCCACTGTGGTTGGAAATGATTTTTCAAATGAAGTAAATTGAGGAACATATCCTATCCTCAACCCTTTTTTTATTTCGACGGTTCCATTTGTTGGTTCAATTAAGCCAACAATTGTTTTGATCAATGTCGATTTTCCACCGCCATTAGGACCGATAACGCCCAAAAACTCTTTGTTTTCTATTGCTAGATTCACTTTATGCAGCGCATTGACTTTGCCATAATGTACGCATAAATCTTTTACAATAACATCCATAGGCAACCCCCTATTCAAAATCAAAATCTACTTTTTCCCATTGTTCACGGTCAACATCCACAATCGTGTTGCGCCGCCACTCATCATATACTACATCAAAATGTTCTGACTTTAGTTGTTCAATCGTTTCCGTGCGAATCTTTTGTTCGTATTCAATAAAATTTTCATTAAAGTCAAGTAATTGCGCAGGCGATGGTTCTTCGATATTCATCATTTTAAAAAGATAGTAGCCATCCTTATCATCAAGTATTGTACTGACTTCCCCTTCACTAAGCTGTGCTAATTCAAAAGCAAAAGCTTCAGGAAGTAATGCTTTTGAATATGTTTGTTCCATCACATCACTTTGATTGTAGGTTATGGCAAGTTCTTCAAAATCTACACCTTCAATAATCTGCTGATAGATGTGTTCTATATTATCCAGCGCCGTTCCTTGCGCATCATCGGCGACAAATATTTGCCAAACGGTCATTTGCGTCAAAAAGTCTTTCGGGGCTGTTTCAACGAGCTTTCTGTACTCACTGTTTTCTAGCATGACTTGCTCAACACTTTCCTCGTCCGGATTGAGGTCACTGGTCAAGTCATTATATACACTTCGGGCTCTAGCAAACTCTATAAAAACCTTGTGTACTGTTTCTTCTGTAATCCCATGTTCTTGTCTAAAGGCTTCTGGTAATTGAAGATAGTACTTTGAACCTTGTGTGCGACTGATACGCACTTGCTCTTCAGACAATTGAATACGAAATTCATCTGCTTTTTTTTGGATGGTCTTTATACGTACGATATTTTTTAGAACGGCCTCTGCCGCCACATCTAAAGCACTTTTTCCTCCACTAAAATCTTCAAATTCCCAAACGTTTTCTCCACCTATATTGATAAATTCTTCATATACCTGATATGCATATACCATAACCTCAGCTTCATCAACAGGCATTTCATCAATTTTTAGCATGTATGTCTCTTGAGTTTCTTCCGGTTTTGAGCATGACAAAAAACTACTTAATAAAAGTAGTAAAATCATAATACGTATCACATGAATATGTACATGGTAGCTTCTGTCCATAGCTTTTTTCTCCAGTCACTACTCCCATCAAGCGCCTATTATTCTTATTATACGTGTTCATCGCTTAGACTTCAATTCTTTTAAGTCATGTAATAAAGATTTAATATAGTTAAACTTCTCTCGATATTCTTGCTTATTTAATAACAAGGTAAAGTATGGTCTTTGATTTACCGTAAAACGTCGTCGCTTTTCATCCTTAGCAATAACTTCCGGTATCTTTATTGGATCAATTGCTGCATCTTGTTTCATTTCAAAGAGGATATTCGTACCTTTTTCTTCAACAGAGGTTATGTAAAGTTGGTTGGATAGATTTTTGATTAATGCAATTTCTAATAAATTTTCAACGGATTTAGGCAAGTCCCCATATCGGTCGATTAATTCATCTTGCATGTCTTCATAATCCTCTAAAGATGCAATAGAAGCAATCTTTTTATAGCTTTCAATTTTTTGCACTTCATTTTTAATATAAAATGGTGGAATAAATGCATCTACAGTCAATTCAATCGTTGTTTCAAACCGTTCTTCATAATGCTTACCTTGTTGTTTTTTCACAGCATCTTCGAGTAATTTACAATATAAGTCATACCCGACAGCATCCATATGCCCATGTTGACTTTGTCCGAGGATATTTCCCGCGCCGCGTATTTCCAGGTCACGCATAGCAATACGAAATCCCGAACCAAATTCTGTAAATTCTTTGATGGCTTTTAAACGTTTTTCCGCAATTTCTTGAAGCACTTTATCCCGCTTATATGTAAGATATGCATAAGCTAAGCGACTTGAACGTCCCACCCTGCCGCGTAATTGATACAACTGCGATAAGCCCATGTGGTCCGCATTTTGAATAATGATTGTATTGACATTTTGAATATCAAGTCCCGTCTCTATAATCGTTGTTGATACCAAGACATCGATTTCTCCATTAATAAAGTCCACCATAATATCTTCCAGCTCGCGTTCACTCATTTGTCCGTGGGCAAATGCTACATTCGCTTCTGGAACCATTGCGCTAATCTTAAGCGCAACCTCATCAATGTCTTTGACACGATTATGCACATAGTATACTTGACCTTCACGGGACAATTCACGATATATAGCATCTTTGATAAGTTCATCATTGTGTTCCAGAACATAGGTTTGAATGGGTTGGCGTTCTTCTGGCGGCTCTTCAAGGACACTCATATCCCGAATACCAATCAGACTCATATGTAAGGTTCTAGGTATGGGTGTCGCCGTTAATGTCAAAACATCCACATCTTCTTTAATATGCTTAATCTTTTCTTTGTGCGCAACCCCAAAGCGCTGTTCCTCATCAACGATTAACAAACCTAAATCTTTAAATTCAATATCCTTTGATACAAGGCGGTGGGTTCCGATAACTATATCGACCAAACCTTTTTTCAAACCTTCAATGGTAATTTTTTGTTCTTTTTTAGTTCGAAATCGTGACATCATATCAATACGCACCGGAAAGTCCTTCATGCGTTGAATAAAATTATTATAATGCTGTTGAGCTAAAATCGTTGTCGGTACAAGATAGACAACTTGTTTGCCATCTTGAACCGCTTTAAATGCTGCGCGTATAGCCACTTCCGTTTTTCCATATCCGACATCTCCGCAGATAAGACGGTCCATGATTTTTGTACTTTCCATATCTTTTTTAGTATCAATAATGGCATTCATTTGATCATCCGTCTCATCATAGGGAAACATCTCTTCGAACTCTTGCTGCCATAGACTGTCTTTACTATATACAAAACCTTTTGTTTCTTGGCGCCTCGCATATAGCTCAATCAACTCCGTAGCAAGTTCTTCTACAGCGCCCTTGACCTTAGCCTTTGTCTTTTTCCATTCTGCCGTTCCAAGTTTATTAAGCTTGGGTGCCTTGCCTTCTGCACCAATATATTTTTGAATAGCGTCTAGTTGGCTAGTAGCGATATACAAACTACCATTGTCCCGATAGTCAATCTTGATAAAGTCTTTGCTCACATTATCAATCTCAATCGTCTCAAGCCCTCGAAAAACTCCAACTCCATGGTGCTCATGCACTACATAGTCGCCTACTTTAAGTTCTGAAAAATGGTCAATCTTGCTACCGCCAGAATATTTACGTTTTTTGACTTTTTTCTTTGTTCCTGCCATATCTGTTTCTGCAAGAATCGCAAACTTTGCATCCGGATAGTCAAATCCTCGGTGAATCTGACCTACGCCAATATTAATTACTCCACTTGGAAGCTCTTGTTCATAGTCCTTGATAACCTGACTTTTAATATCATGTTCTCCAAGTAACTCATGCAGGCGTTGTCCCCTGGTACGCGACGCAGTTACCAGAAGCATCTTGTAATCTAGATTCAGATAATAGTTGATGTCTTTTATCATTAAATCAAAGTTCTGATGATATACATTAATCGATTTGATATTAAACTGCAAGTGTTCATCATAAGGCAGAATTTTTTTTGTTGAGAAAAGACTGCTCATCATAATGGTCTGATATGTCCCTATTTCATCTATGATATGATTAAAGCGATGCCCCAACTCCAACTGCTTGGGCAATAATTGTCCTTTTTCAAAGCGCGTCTGCATACTATCATTATATTCATGGGTCATGCCCTTGATGCGTTCTGCTATGTGCACCGGTTCAACCAATACAATCTTGGGATCCGTCAGATAATCAAGAATACTATGGATTTCATCATAATAATAAAAGACATAGCTTTCAATACCATTAAAATTTCCGTATTGGCTGATTTTATCGGTCAGTATTTCATATGTTCGCTTTAACTCACCTATTTCATCCAATAGGTCTTTACTTTTTAATTTTTTGTAGTGTTGCTCAAAATCCTTTGTCGATTCTTCAAGTGCTTTTTTTATGGTTGCATCATCAACTACAATTTCCCTAGCCGGAAGAATCATTGCTTCATCAAGCATGGTAATCGAACGCTGCGTCTCATGGTTGACTAAACGTATCGAGTCCACTTCATCGCCAAAAAATTCTATACGAACGATATCATCCATATTCATAGGAAAGACATCGACTAATCCACCTCGAAGCGCAAATTGTCCTCGACTTTCCACAAGGTCAACGCGTTCATATCCTAAGTAGACAAGTTCTTTGGCTAATTGTGTGACCGACGTTTCTGTCCCAATTGTAAACGTCAATACTTTAGCCTTAATTTTTTCAAAAGAAATCAAAGGATCCACAAGGGCTTCTACCGACATAACAAGCGTAACATCATTGCCTTGAATCAGTTGTTCCAAAATCAGCATTCGCGCACGTGTAATATCATTACTATGCACATCGGCACTATAAAAAATCAAGTCTTTTGAAGGATAAAAGAGTACATGTTCTCCCCCTTCTCCTTCAAAAAACTTCATATCTTCAACAATTTCTTTTGCTTTCTTCTCATTGGGTGTAATAATTACTTTTGTTCCAACGGGCAAAAGGCCACTCACTAAGTGACTGACCTGAGAATCCGATATACCGGAAATATTCAAATGCGAATTTTTGTATTTCAAATGCCGTAAAGCCGCTTCAAACACTTCAAGAGACTTTAGCGGGTTAATAATATTTTGCACATAATCACACTTTCATAAGTTGATTTTATTTTTTGTTATAGTTATTCATCGCATAGTTTAGACCTTTATTTAAGATTGCTTCCACCGCATCAGCAGTATGTTCAATACTTTGTGTCATTTTTTCAATTTCACTTTTATTGAACCTGTCTAATACAAAATGTTCTGCTTTTACATTAGCCGGTTGCGGTCCTACGCCAACCTTTAAACGTAAAAACACATCATGACCTAGGTGGTTGATGATATTTTTAATCCCGTTATGCCCTCCGGCACTACCTTTGTCACGGATACGCAGCGCACCTAAATCCATACTCAAATCATCATAGATGACGATAATCTCTTCTGCGCTGAGTTTATAAAAATCTAATACTTCGCGAACACATTCCCCACTTAAATTCATATACGTCAAAGGCATCACAAGCAGGACTTTTTCTCCTGCTATGATACCTTGACCTACAATCGCTTTAAACTTGCGCTGATTCATGGGAATGTTATGTCGATGTGCTAATAACTCAATCACTTCAAAACCAATGTTATGTCGTGTCTGAGCGTATTTGAGCCCTTTATTGCCTAGGCCTACTATTACCTTCATATGCATTCCTTCCTATGATACCCTTAACGATTTATACTAATAATTATGCATTCACATAAATGTTTTGATCACGATTTGGACCTACGCCAACCATTGATACCTTGGCTCCACAAAGCTCTTCTACGCGTTTTACAAAAGCTTTTGCAGCATCAGGTAATTCTTCATAGTTTCTAATATGGTCAATCGGTCCCCATCCTTCAAGCTCTTCATATACCGGTTCACATAAAGCCAATTCTTCCAGACTTGCCGGGAACTCATGAATGATCTCATCACCTTTTTTATATGCCACACAAATTTTTACTTTATCAATATTGGCAAGTACATCAATTTTATTGAGTGCGATACTTGTTAATCCGCTTGTTCTAACCGCAAACTTTCCGATAACCGCGTCAAACCATCCACAACGTCTTGCACGTCCAGTCGTCGTTCCAAACTCATGACCTGTATCGCGTATTTGTTCTCCAACTTTATCAAAAAGCTCTGTAGGGAAAGGTCCTTTTCCTACACGGGTTACATAACCTTTCATAACACCGATACATTCATCAATCATTGTTGGACCGATTCCAGCACCCACACACACACCACCTGTGATCGGATGTGAACTAGTTACGTAGGGGTATGTTCCCAAATCAATGTCTAATAACGTCCCTTGAGCACCTTCGAATAACACTCTTTTGCCTGATTTAATCGCATCATATGCCAACACTGTTGTATCTTCAACATATGGAGCTAGACGTTTAGCATATTCTTGGTATTCAGCAATGACTTCATCTGCATCAAATTGAATTTCTTGATTATAGACATGTTTAATAATTTTATTTTTAATCTCAACATTTTCTCGTACTTTCGCTGAGAATACTTCGTCGTTGTACAAGTCACAAATACGAATACCTGAGCGCTCCACTTTATCCATATAGCATGGACCGATTCCTTTTTTTGTCGTACCAATGTCATTGGCTCCTCTTGCCTCTTCCTTGATACCATCTAAGGCTTTATGATAAGGCATAACTACATGAGCACGTTTACTGATTTTTAAGCGTTCAAATGAAATACCACGCTTTGCCAATCCATCCATTTCCTCTAAGATCCCTTTAGGATCGATAACCACACCGTTACCTACAATACAATCCGTTCCCGGATAAAGTACTCCTGAAGGAATTAGATGGAATTTATATACATTATCATTAACTGCAACTGTATGGCCTGCATTATTTCCACCTTGAGATCTTATGACAACCTCAGCTTCTTCAGACAAGATATCGATGATCTTCGCTTTACCTTCATCTCCCCATTGTGCACCTATAATAACTTTTGTTGCCATAAAATTTCTCCTTCCAAAACACATTTTTATTGACAGGATAGTATCCCATTGATATAATATCCGTTACATTCTATTATATATAATAACTTGATTGTGCCCATGGCACAGTCCTTTAATATATTATCAAAACAATTCATAAAAAGCAAGCATTTCCGAACATTATTCGTATTTTCTTTTTTAATGTTCGGTATAATTGTGTGACAAAGCTATTAAGTTTTTATGAATTTTTAGAAAAAGCTTATTATTTAGGGTGTTTTTACCGAAAATTATAACACAAACAACTTTACAGAACACTGTAAAATCAGGTATACTATAGTTAGAAGAGATATATTTATTTATCTTCTAACACTTGTATTGGAAGGAAGTGATCCTATGAAAATCGAAAAGATCAATAACAATCAAATCAAATGCGTTCTTAGTAAAAGTGATTTAACTTCCCGACAAATCAAAGTAAGCGAGCTTGCATACGGTACGGATAAGGCTCAAGAACTTTTTAAGGATATGATGATGCAGGCAAGTGATCAATTTGGTTTCGAGGCCAATGACGCTCCATTAATGATTGAAGCTGTTCCATTATCATCAGATAGCATTATGCTTATTATTACAAAAGTAGACAATCCTGATGACATTGAAGATAAATTTGCGAATCTCCCAGTCCCTACAACTCGGACATTTAAGAAAAAAACATCAACGGAAGATAATTTTGTCGAAGAATCCGCTCTCGAAAAAGAACGTATCAAAGATGAACTTATTGATGTCTTTTATGTATATATTTTCAATTCATTAGATGAAGTTTCGCATGCTGCACAAAAGATTAATGACTTTGATTTCACACGCAGTTCACTGTTTAAGAACACAGAAACCAACCAATACTATCTTGCAATTATTGCAGATAACATTCCACGTTGGGCTAACCGCGTTATACGCGGTACCTTATCTGAATACGGTGAAGCCGCTGTTCATCGACATACAGCTTTAAGTTATTTTGAAGAACATTTTGATTTGCTTATCAAAGATAATGCTGTAAATATTATGAGTCAGCTTTGATTTGATTTTAAAAAAAGGTTGTGTACCTAGGTACACAACCTTTTTATGTTACATCTTTTTATATTATGTCATTATATTATCTGTCTTGTAAAAATGTATTCATTTGATCCAATAATGGATCTAGCTCCATTCCATGGACAAAACAAGCTTCTTCAAGTGTTTCCCCTTGGGATGATGGGCAACCGACACAATGCATGCCATTGGACATCAATATTGGAATGAGCTCCTGATCGACACGAATAATATCTGCAATAATCATATCTCCGGTAATTTTAGCCATATTCAAGCCTCCTATCATTTCTCATTGTATGATAAGTATCATACGCATAATATTATAATACATTTAGCTTCATATAGCAAGCCAATTGATAAAGATTATCATCTTGTCGATTCATGATACATTTAAGCTTGAAAAAACTCTTTCAAACTCTCTGCAACTTTTGCTTCATCCGCACCATCTACAACTACTTCAACTTCATCGCCATGTCCTGCCCCAACAGTTAAAACCCCCAAGATACTCTTTGGATTAACAGACTTACCATCCTTAATCAACTGAACATCTGAAGCTACATTTTTAATTAAATTAACAAGTTGTGTTGCCGGTCTTGCATGAAGCCCTTCTTCAAATGGTACTTTTGCTTTAAAACTAATCATAACTTCCTCCTTAATTTTGTCTTATGCTGTTTTTTTCTTAAGAAAGCCAACCATAAAAGCGGACACAATTGTGCCAATTATAATGGCTAACAAATACATTATAACATTTTCTACAGCAAAAAACACGAAAATTCCTCCATGTGGAACAGATAATGTTGCATTAAATGCCATCGATAGCGCTCCCGTCACTGCACTTCCTACCATAATCGATGGAATAACGCGTAATGGGTCAGCTGCCGCAAAGGGGATTGCTCCTTCTGTAATAAATGCAAGACCTAATACAACAGCAGCTTTTCCCGCTTCTTTTTCACTATTTGAAAATTTGTTTTTAAATAAAATAGTAGCTAGTGCAAGTCCTAATGGCGGAACCATTCCCGCTGCCATAACAGCTGCCATGATTGGCGATCCAGTTCCTGCGGCCAATGTTCCTACGCCAAAGGCATATGCTGCTTTATTTACAGGACCTCCCATATCAAACGCCATCATCAGACCAATAACTAATCCCAATACCACTGCATTTGTCCCGCTCATTCCTTCTAGAAAATTATTCATCGCTGTGTTGATTGCAGCCACAGGTGTTCCAATTACATAGAAGAAGACGAGCCCAACAACCAGCGAACCGACAACCGGAATAATAAGTACGGGCATAATTCCTTGCAATGTCTTTGGAAGTTTAATGGTTTTTTTAATGAATAAAACCACATATCCGGCTAAAAATCCGGCTAAGATAGCACCTAAAAATCCGGCATTTAACTGTGTCGCCACCGCACCACCAATCATACCAGGCGCAAGACCGGGGCGATCCGCAATAGAATAGGCGATATAACCTGCAAGAATAGGAATCATTAAACCAAAGGCACCTGCGCCTCCGCCAATGTTCATCAAATATGCTGCTAAAGTTCCTTCAGCTTCAAATGCATCATATCCAAACAAGAAGCTTAACGCAATGGCGATCCCCCCTGCTACAACAAATGGTATCATAAAGGATACACCATTCATCAAGTGTTTATATACACCTTTTCGTTCTTCACTGCGTTTTGCCTTAATCTCAGCCACATCATCCGCCAAATTTTTATTTGCTTTATATTCCGGTGCTTTTAGAGCTTTTTCAATCAAAGCGCCCGTGTCTTTTAGGGCATCACTAACAGATACAGAAAGCAATTTTTTCCCAGCAAACCGTTCCATGGGAACTGCTGTATCACAAGCTAAGATAATCGCATCTGCTGCATCAATTTCATCTTGTGTTAATTCGTTTTCAACCCCTACCGAACCACGTGTCTCAACTTTTACTTCATAGCCTTTTTCTTTAGCCGCTTCCTCAATAGCTTCCGCAGCCATATACGTGTGCGCTATTCCTGTGGGACAAGCCGTTACTCCTAAAATTTTCATACATAAACCTCCTCTTAACTCTTATATTAATATGTTTCACCCCAAGTTTGTTACTAAAACCTTTTGACTCCTTTCTAATAATTTTTCTTTTGAAAATTGCACATGGTCTTGTGTTTCAATGGCAATTGAACTACTTGCCGTTGCACATTGCATTGCTTTTTTCAATTTTATTAATTCATCTTCATCTGAAAATGTTTTTAATCCATAGATAAAACCAGCAAGCATGGAATCGCCTGCACCTACTGTACTAACCACTTTCACCTTTATAATATTCGCTTTGATACAATGCTTTTGACTTACTAAAAGGCTTCCATCTTCTCCCATGGATACCAAAATATATGTTATTGCGTAGTTTTTAATTAATTCACGACATTCGCTTTTAATCGCATCGAGTGTATCCAGCGTTTTACCTACAGCCGCTTCCAGTTCATGAATGTTGGGTTTAATCAAATAGGGACCTTCTTGAATACTTTTCATCAAAATCTCTTGATCTGCATCAACAACCATATGCGTCTTGGTCTTTAACTTCTTAACAAGCTCTGCATAATACGATTGCCCTACTCCCTGAGGCAAACTTCCACTTAAAACCACAAATTCACTTTCTCCATATTCATGAATGATCTTATCCGTCATCGCTTCTAATTGCTCTTGTAAAATCATACATCCCGGTTCATTTAAATCGGTTGTCCGATAGTCGTTGTCCGGTTCAACAACTTTTACATTCGTTCGTGTGCTTCCATCAACACGAATCATATCGATATCTATGCCATCCAATTGGGCATACTTTTTTACCTGTTCTAGGTTCTCCTCACCGACAAAGCACACCGCTTTATTAGCTATCTCAAGTCCCGACAATACCCGCGAGACATTAATACTTTTACCTCCAAGTGTCTTGACCATATTGGATATGCGATGCACCTTACCCAAAGACATCTGCTCTATCTCAACAATTTTGTCAATTGCCGGATTTAATGTTACCGTCGTTATCATGTTATCCCTCCACTTCTTTACGCACTTCGACAAGCGTTATCCCTTCTTTTTCACACGCACTTCGTACAGCTTCATCATCGATGGATGAAGTAATAATCATATCAACGTAACTAAGTGGCGCAATCTCAGATAATGCAACTTTGCTAAACTTAGTACTATCTGCCAAAATAAACCGTTCCCGACCTTGATTAAGTATATGACGCTTGATCTCTGCCTCTTCAAAGTCCGGCGTGGTTAATCCATATTCAGGTGAGATGGCATTAACTCCAATAAACACCTTGTTCATGTGCAGTCTGCGAACCATATCAACGGCGACAGCCCCAACAACACTTAGTGTTGTATTTCGAATCTTTCCTCCCACTACAAACTGTTCAACATTGGGATTATTAGACAAGTACATTGAAAAATGAGGTGCATTGGTCGCAACAAAAACATGAATCCGACTTCGTCCGATAAGTTTTGCAAGTTCAAGCGTTGTTGTCCCTGCATCAAGAAAAATCGTGTCTCTATCACGTAAATGTTTAAACGCTTCCTGTGCTATCCACTGTTTTTCTCGTGTATAGGCGCCTTCTTTTTCTCCAAACGTCTCTTCTTTTTCAACCGGTGTATTGGACCGCATAATAGCTCCACCACGAACGCGTTCGAGTTTGTTCTCGTCATCCAAGATACCCAGATCTCGTCGTATTGTCGCTTCTGATGCTTTTAACTCTTGACATAAGTGCGTCACTGTCGCACTTTTATTTTGATGTAAAATACTTAAAATCTTGGTTCTTCTCTCTTCTGGCAGCATATATTCACCTACAATATTTCACTTTCTTTTAAAAGCGCAAGCAATTGTTCAGAAGAAGTTGCTTCATTAAGCGACGCCCTAAAATCTTTTTTCATAAGCTTTCTTGATAATTTGGCTAAAATCTGTAGATGCGTATTCCCCGAAGCTTCCTCTGGAACGCCTATGAGAAATACATTATATACCGGTTCATCATCAAGCGCTTTCCAATCAATTCCCTGCACACGCCCAAAAGCTAAAAAAGCTTCTGAGACAGCATTGGTCTTACCGTGAGGAATTGCCACACCAAAACCGACTGCTGTTGAATATTCTGCCTCGCGTTCCATCACAGCATCAAAGTAACCGTTTAAATCTGTTATGCGTCCTTCTTGTTTTGCCTTTAATGCTAAAGCTTTTACAACTTCTTCCTTTGTCTTTTGTTCCATATTTAAATCAATCAATGCGCTGGTTATTAACATCTTTTTTCCTCCTCGAAGTTTTCATATAATCTATTGAGGTTTTTATCACCTTTTGATTGGTTTCCTGCTATCAGTATATCATTCCAATCATTTCCAATCAATATCAATCACTTCTTTGTGAAGTTTTTTAGTATTTGTGCCTATTTTTTTTTATTTTTCTTCGACATATTGATTAATCAATCACGCAAACCCATATAAAAAAATCACTTTCAATCATCAAATTTGATTGAAAGTGATTTTTTTAGTAATCATTCTATTTATGAACGCCGCATAATGTCAACATGATAATTATACAAGTCTGATCGATATAAAGATTCTTCATAGAACAATTTACGTTCCGTTTGATCAATCGTTACGCCCGATACTTTTAACAATGCTGTCGTTTTATTTAAATCAAAGATTTTTGCATAAATCGGATTAGCAATCTGAGCTTCCATTGTATAGGAGACACGCTTCACATGAATATTGTAAACTTCTTCTAACAGTTTATATAATGACATCGTCAAATCATATCCTTCTAGATTTGGACAATATATTTTGGGAATATATAATGTCTCTAACGCCATAGGAATATCATCTCCATAGCGAAGACGTTTGACTTTAAGCAGCGTCGTATCCGGGGGCAAGTTCAGTTGCCTAGCCACCATATCCAGTCCATAAATAAAATGGAGTTCTAATATTTTAGTTCTTGCTCTATACCCCATGTTACCTATGGTTTCAGTAAAGCTCCCTACATTATTTTGGGCAAATGCCGGTGCTTTTACATATGTTCCGCTACCTTGCTCCCGGTGAACTACGCTCTGTTGTTCTAGAAGTTTTAGCGCCTGCCTTGCCGTCATTCGGCTAACCTCATACTGTCTTGCCAGCTCCCGCTCAGAGGGTAAACGGTCTCCCGCTTTATATACGCCTGCCTTTATTTCTCTTGCCAGTTCTTTTGCCAATTGTTGATATATCGGTTTTGACATATTCACCCACCTCTTTTACCAGTATTTTTTCCTAATTATAGCACTCTATATAAGCCATGTATAGTTTTCATTGCCTCTTTTGATAGATTCCGCTATAATTAATGGCATAAATATTCCCAGCATATAAGGAGCAACTATGGACGATCAAACTACGATGAACTATATAACTTTTTTAGACAGTATTCCTCCCTTTTCTGATAAAATGGATCTTATCGGGATGCATAACATGCTCAATCTTCTTGATAATTTTCACGAAACACTCTCCGTAATTCATATTGCAGGAACTAACGGAAAAGGCTCGTGCGCCTCTATGTTAGCTTCCATCTATGGTGCAAGCGGTTATCATGTCGGAGCCTATCTGTCCCCATATATCGATGATTATCGTGAATGCATCCATATTAACGGCTCTCTTGTCAGTATCGATACAATAAATGCTGCCACACAAGTTATTCAAAAAGCATATCATACCTTAAGGCAAAACAACCTTCAGCTCCCAACACAATATGAATGCCTAACATGTATCGCTCTATATGCAATGCATCTTGAACATGTTGACCTTGCAATCATCGAGACACTTATGGGCGGACGCGACGATGCCACAAATGTCTTTCCAAGCATAAAAGCCGCACTTATTACTTCCATCGGCTATGACCATATGGAGTTCTTAGGCGATCGTCTGGTTGATATTGCTATGCACAAAGCAGGTATTGCCAAACCTAAATGTCCACTCTTTATAAATCCAAACGCTCCTGAAGTGATTGATACAATCGCTACATATGCACAGTCTATCGAGGCACCTTACTATATAAGCCACGCTTATTTGTCGATGCTAAACATTGACTATCAGCGCTTTTTACCACTCCCTTTAAACGGCAAGCATCAAATCGATAATTTTTTTGGTGTATTAAGTGTTCTCACATATTTACATTCGGATTATCCTGTTACCAACGATAGTATTTTCAAAGGACTCGCTACATTACACCATCCTTGTCGCATCGAAAATTTTAACATTAACGGTCATCTTATTACAATAGACGGCGGTCATAACAACGAAGGACTGAGCGCTTTATATGACTATCTTGTTGAACAAGATTCCACCGATGCACTACCGATATTACTTGTTTTTGGCTCTTTAAAGGGCAAAAAAAATCAGCAGGGTCTTGCATTGTTAAGTTCACTTGCATCCGAGGTCATCACCACAACACCTAAAAGCCCCCGAGCCCTTAAAGCCACAGACTACACGCAGCCAAATTATACTCCTGTGCCTTCACTTGTTCACTGTATCGATCTCATCAAAGAGCGCATAAAAAAAAGAAACCCACGTACACATATTGTCATATGCGGGTCCTTTTATATTGCCCATCCATTTCGCATTGCGCTGGATGCGCTATCCCATCAATTATAAATCATTCATAATCTGATTGTTTTTATAATAATAGCATGTATTTGCATTTTCCGGCTTTCGAATACGAATCATCTCTTTTTTTAGCATCAGATCCACATTAGGATAGATTATTTTTTGGGCACGTATTTCCCCTTCACCTTTTGTCTGAAGATATGAACGATAGTTTTTCTTTCGTTGAACATATAGCTTCAACGTTTTTTGACACCGTTCATACTCTCCTTCAAGTTTCTCAAGGGCTTTTGCCTCTTCTTCTTCCAAACTCAGCTTTCCGCTACTTGTATAGATAATCATTTTTTGCTTTAAGAGCTGCCCCATTTTCATTAACTTATCCACCGTCGCATCAATAGAATCATATTCTTCACGCATGGTTTGACGATTAAACCCACGGACCCATATCTGAGTCGCAGTCTCAGCTCGGCTTCCGATTTCGCCTGCACATACACGTACATCTGCTTCAATCTCGCCACCGATGATTCGACTGTTATATCCTTCAAGAATCACTTCTTTTGCTTTGATTTTTGCATTTATGGCATAGTATCCTATATGCACCGTTCCTTGGCAAACAATCTCACAATCGGCTACAAATTTGGTGAACAAATCTCCTTCACAAGTAATAACCGCCTTATTTTGTCCGGCTATTCCTCCACGAATATAGATACTTCCTCCACGACTTTGAATATGTTCTACTGCACCGACACCAAGATCTCCCATAATTTGAATATCATTATCCGCACGTACCGAAAAATTATCTTCTACAGAATCCTTAATGTCTACATATCCATCAAAATCCACATTCCCTGTCTTAAATGAAACTTTTCCATCAATCTCAAGATAATTACAAACACTTAGAACACCATTTTCATAGACCACTGCTCCAACACGTTTTGCTCTTAAAATTGTCTTTCCATGCTCCATATCTGTAACCGCCTGTATGGACTTACGATCATAGATGAGTTTTTCTTGATGTCCTTGAACAGCAGGTACAATCTCCCCATACACTGTCCGTCCGGGAATTCCATCTTTGGGTTCGATGCGCTCACCAACCCACTCACCTTCTTCAACTTTATTAATTAGATTAAGTTCATAATGATTTACTTTGCCATCTTGATATATCTGAGGCTTTGCTTCTTCTATTTCATACAGATGAATGATGGCATCTTCGCCTTGTAACGGATGCATTCCACGTGCAATGACAAAAGGATTGAGCGGTTGGATATTTTCCATCACCTCAGAGACATCCATACCATACTCAATATTGGCAGCCTTTGCGATCTTAATAAGCTCATCAATAAGAACTTCTTTTTTGGCTTGAGTATATTCTTCCGGTGTCAAATTAATAATCCCATACGCTGTAAATCGATCTTTTGATACTTCAATTTCAATTAAAGGCTTGTACTGCCCGATAGCGACATACTTGTCAATCCCATGTAAAATCGCACTTTTTAAATGGGCAAATTGTGTTACTTTTACTCTTGGAATACCTTGAATAAAGGTTTTAAAATCATTGACTTCATAACCTTTTTCTTTGACTTTGATATAAACCAGTTTTTCTTCTTCTACTAATGAAAAAAATTCATTTGAATACAACATATGCTCAAACATTCATCCACCTCATATATTCTAATAACTCCTCATATGTCTATTATAACGGGTCTTTAGTCCTATGACAAGGTAAATTTAGGCAGATTCACTCATAACAACACCTTCCCATTCGTTTTATCCTATGATATAATACTTTACACAAACAGATTATTTTTTATTACTTACAGAAAGAGGTTATGTTGTGAAAATTTTTGATTTAGACGGACCATTTCAACGCTACGGGACGATTGTCTTTGATGTTTTGGTCTTAAATATTGTTTGGCTATTAATTACTGTATTCAGTTTTGGAATATTAAGCGGACCTGCTTTAACCGGCTTGTATTCAGGTATGTATGCAGGTGTTGTATCGGGCGAAGGCTATCCCTTCAAACAGTTTTTCAAACGTTTTGGAAAGCGCTTTTTGACCTCTTTGCTCGTCGGACTATTTACAATGTTTTTTGTTGTTGTAAGTTTGTTTAACATCTTCCTTATTTGGACTAACCAATTTGGAAGCGTGTATATTTTACCTTTTTATCTTTTTGTTTTTATTGAGATTTCATTTATCTCAACATATGCCTTTCCTTTATTGGCACATTCAAATTTGAAATTCCTTGATATCCTCAAGAATTCATTTTTACTTGCTAACAAGCACCTACCTTGGACAGTTGTGGCTTCTTTATTAAATACCGTTGCCGTTATTGTTATTGCACTAATTTTCTTAGGGGCTGTTGAACTGTTTGTCTTCATGTTCTTTGGAATGGGTATTATTGTATGGCTAAACAGCATCATTATTACAAAAAAAATACTTACTCAATATGATAATTTTATCAATGTCGAGTAAGTGCTAGCTTCACTAAATTTATAATTTAGCTGCATTCATTAACTTAGGTACTACCTGTTTTTTACGGCTAAATACACCTGGCAAGAAAATGCTTTGATCATCTTCCTCAAGATGGAAAGCATTTTCTGCTATCCATCGATCTTGCCCCACGGCAATCAACTCTGTTCCACCAAGTACAACATCTGTTACAAGTAGAACAACCAAGTGTAACCCTTCTTTTTCAACCATTTTTTCCATTTCTTGTATAATATGATTATACACTTCAAACAATCCTTGATAATCCCCTGTATTTATCTGAGAAATCGAAACTTTATACTCTCCAAACATAAATCGCTTACGATCATACGTCAAGATATGTTCAGGCGCTTCTTCTTGCATGCTTGATCCTGCACGAATCATCTCCATACCATACAACTGCATATCCACATCAATGATTGCACTCAAACGCTTAGCCATTTCTTTGTCAAATTCTGTGCATGTCGGCGAATGAAACAACAACGTATCCGATATGATGGCACTAAGCATCAATCCAGCAATCTCTTTTGGTATCTCAATACCTTGTTCTTCATAGATTTTACAAATAATTGAACAGGTACACCCTACCGGTTCCACTCGAAAATATAACGGTGTTACTGTGGAAATGTCGGATACACGGTGATGATCGATGATTTCTAAGATATCAATATCTTCGATACCTTCAATCGATTGTCCGCGTTCATTGTGGTCCACTAAAATCGCTTTCTTTTTATTGATATCGATAAGATCACTTCGAGAAATCATCCCAATGACTTCACCTTTTTCTGTTACTACCGGGAAGCGTCGAAATTTTGATGACAACATGTTGTTTTTGACATCGTCAATCGTCTCATAGGTCACAAAATACTCTAAGTCTTTTTTGACAACGACATCACGAATCGGTGCCGTCTGAGCAAGGGGCTTGACGAGTTCAAACACACTTTTATCTGATATAAAGCATCGCGTAGATATATTTTTTTTACGTGCTATGGCTTGATAGCTTTCCACAAGCTTCTCTTTGTGTTCTTCTGTTTCAACACCACTCACAATAATAACCGACGCATGTTCTACATATGTTTCAAATTCAAAGCGGTTACAAAGAACAAGATCTTGTTTTTGAAGTTTTTTACGATATTTTTCATCTTGTAAGTCCGTTGATATATGAACATATCCTTTTATATATTGATTCGTTTTATCATCGGATATCTCTTCAAGCTTTAAATCTTCAATAACATTATCAATTGGCGTGTTTGTCAACTTTAAGACATCTTTACTTCCTAGATTAAGCATCCGCGGAATAAGATCTGATATGGATACAACACCAATCAAGCGTCCCTTTTTATCCGATACCGGTGCCATACGTCCAACTTGATTCGTAATCAAAAGCAATGCTTTTCTAATGGAATCCGTCTCATATAGCAATAAAAATTCCGGCAAATTAATATCTAATACTTGTGGTTTTAGACTCGATACAATACGTGGTGCCTTAACGCCAAAATAATTCAACGCAAACTTTGTCTCTTTATTGACACCTTTTAAAGCAACCGGCTCATAGGCATGGCTATCGTCCAATTGATTTTTTAAATAACTATAGCTGATTGCTGCACATATGGAGTCTGTATCTGGGTTTTGATGTCCAAATACATATACCTTTTCTTTCATTCTATCCCCTACCTCTCTAACGCAATAATGTCCGAATCTGTTCAACCAGCATATTCACGGCAACAACGTTATGCCCGCCTTCTGGTATGATGACATCTGCTTTTCGCTTACTTGGCTCGACAAACTCATCATGCATGTGTTTTACTGTTGTCAAATACTGCGTGATTACAGAATCCAAGCTGCGTCCTCGTTCTTTTACGTCTCGAATAATGCGTCGAATAATGCGAACATCTGCATCTGTATCTACAAAAACTTTTATATCCAACTCATCAACAAGCTCTTTATTTTCAAAAATCAAAATCCCTTCTACAATAATGACACGCTTAGGTTTTATCTCTAAACATTCTTTTTTTCTTGTGTAGTCCACAAAATCATAAATCGGACAGTGAATTGTCTCTCCGTTTTTTAATTGTCGCAATTGCTCTGTCATCAATTCTGTTTCAAAGGAATTGGGATGATCATAGTTTTGCTGTTTTCGCTCTTCCAATGACATGTGGGCATTGGCTTTATAGTAATAGTCATGACAAATTGTAACAACTTGGTCTTCAAGGACAGATTTTAATCGATTGACCAGGGTTGTCTTCCCAGACCCCGTTCCTCCCGCGATTCCAATTACAACAGGTTTATTCATCTTCTTCCTCCAAATCTTTGCTTCGTTTTTCTAATCCCCATGGACACTGCGCCAACAAGAAGCATTCCTCACAATTTGGGTTTCTTGCCATGCAGATTTGACGCCCATGCGCAATAATCTGCGTATTATATCTTAACCAGTGTTCTTGTGGCAGTTCATCCATTAATGCATATTCAATCTTCACCGGATCTTCCAAAGAGGTGAAGCCTAGCTTATTAGAGATTCGCTTGACATGGGTATCCACAACAACACTTGGAGAGTTATAGATATGCCCTCTGACAACATTGGCCGTTTTGCGCCCGACACCTGATAACGCTGTTAAAAGCTCTATATCTTCCGGAATAACCCCATTATGTCTTTCAATAAGTTCGTTGGCACACGCCTTGATGTTTTTCGCCTTATTACGATAAAACCCTGTTGAATGTATATCTTTTTCGAGTTCTTTGATTTCTACACGGGCAAAGTCTTCAAGGGATCTATATTTTTTGAAGAGCTTTTCCGTAACCATATTAACCCGTTCATCTGTACACTGTGCACTAAGCATCGTTGCAATCAGAAGTTCATACGGCTCTTGATGATTCAAGTAGCAAATATATTCTTCTCCATAGTATTCATCTAACATCGTTAAAATTTTTGCTTTTCTTTTTTTATTCATTTCCATCCCTTTTCAAAGTCATTCAAGGTTAATACATACCAATTCACCATTATTATGAATAAAATCTCGACGTCCATAATTCACTAAAATATATGTTCCATTTTCACCTTCTCTAGCCACTGCATCAATCTGATAACGAAAAGGCAACGCACTAAAGAGCTCTTTGTGCTCAATTCGATCGATGTGGTACATACGTGATAACTGTTTTGTTGTATATTCCTTTGCTTCTTCTTGCCATACTTGATTTTGCTCAAGGACTTCAAGCAAATACCTCTGTAACGTTGACTCAACAAACGTCATCGTCATCCAATCTGCTTTTTTCTTTGGTTTTTCATTAAAAATATAGTCCATTTGCAACCACTGGACATAGGTGTCTTTATTATCTTTTGTACACTCTAGTTGCTGTATAAACGCATAGATAAACTGATATAACCCTAGTTTATTGTGTTTGACATGATGCATACCTTGCTTAATCCAAAAAGCTCCCAAAGCTTCATATAAATTATACGACCGGGAGTACTCCTTGACAAGTCGTTTTATTGTTTGGTTGAATAATCCACTATTGTAAAATGTCTCCACCATTTCTTCCACTCTTTTTAACTGCATCACATCTTCAAAAGGCAATACTCGTGTTGAGAGCACTTCATAGGGTGGATAATCTCTATACTTTATTTTATACTCCTTGGCAAGGTAGTATAACCCTGCCCCTTTTAAGATCTTTAAAAAACCCAACTGAAATTGGTCGGGCTCCATGGCATATACATAATCAAAAGAGTCTTTGAAGGTTTTTAGGTCTTCTTCCGGCAATCCTGCAATCAAATCCAAATGGATATGCGTATTGCTTAGTGCTTTGACCCGTTCAACAACCCTAGGAATCAAAGCCAAATCATTTTTTCTTTGTATAATGGAAAGTGTTGTCGGATTTGACGATTGTACACCAATCTCAAGTTGAAACAATCCCTCTCGCGCCTTTGCCAAACAGGTCAAAAAAGCTTCATCAATTAACTCTGGTGCCACCTCAAAGTGAAAGTTTGTTATCCCTTGATCTTTTTCCATGATATATTCCATAATGGATAATGCGTGTTCACGCTTAGCATTAAAAGTTCGGTCTACAAGTTTAACTTGTGTGACTTTTGCATCAATGAAAAACTGCAATTCTTTTTTTACCAACGCTAACGGTCTAAATCGTACGCCCTTTTCAACTGAAGACAAACAATATTGACAATTAAACGGGCACCCTCTACTCGTCTCATAATATATAATCCGATGCTCTAATTGGTCTAATTGGGGTTCATACGGAAAGATGACTTCTGAAAAATCCATTCCCATACAGCAAGGCTGATCAATAATCTGATCTTCTTGTCTATAACTTATCCCCTTTACCTCACTAAGTGCATCAAAGTTTTTTACAATATCTGCAAATATTTTTTCCCCTTCGCCTTTGACAACAATGTCCACGTAGGGATTTTCTTCAAGTTCTTGAATCGATGTATATGTTACTTCCGGTCCACCATAGACAATACATACCTTTGGACGAATCAACTTAATATTGCGACTTAATCGGCGGACCATTTCTATATTCCACAAATAACATGAAAAACCGATAATATCCACATCTGTCTTCATGATCTCGTCTAGAATATATTCTAGATCTTGATTGATGCTAAACTCTTGAAAGGTAATGTAACTTTTTTCATGCACATGCTCATAATTATCTATGTGCTGCTGTTCCACATATTTTTGTATATAGCGAATGGCTAAATTGGAATGTATATATTTTGCATTAATGCCAATGAGAAGTGAATTTTTCATGTAAACCACCTTATTTTTCACTGATAAACGATTAATTAGTAGAAAAAAAGCTGTAATCTATGCGATTACAGCTAGAACTGGGCATGCTGGATTCGAACCAGCGAATGCAGGAGTCAAAGTCCTGTGCCTTACCGCTTGGCGAATGCCCATTATGATTTAAATAAACTTACATGTATCCATCGGGATAACAGGATTCGAACCTGCGGCCTCATACTCCCGAAGCATGCGCTCTACCAAACTGAGCTATATCCCGGCACATGATATTTTCAATCATGCAAATGATATTCTATCATTATTTTAAGATACTTGCAAGTAGATTTTATCAAAAACATCGGCCATTTTCTTTTTTATTACATTTTGTTCCTCCCTGAGGACAGTGGTAGCATACTTCGTTCTCAAGTGGTGCATCATTTTTGTATGCTCGGATATTATCAAGGGTTGTCTGAGCGATATTACTAAGAGCTTCTTTGGTCAAAAAAGCTTGATGAGAAGTCACAAGTACATTGCTAAAGGACAAAAGTCTTGCCAAAATATCGTCATCAATGATTTCTGTCGAAAAATCTTCAAAGAAATATTCACTCTCTTCTTCATAAACATCAAGCCCTGCCGATCCGACCTTCCTTGATTTGAGTCCTTCAATGAGGTGCTCGGTTTGAACCAATGCTCCCCGTGAGGTATTAATAAGCATCACGCCATCTTTCATTTGTTTTATTGAATCCTGATTAATCAAGTAATGGGTTTCTTTGGTTAAGGGACAATGCAGCGATATAATATCCGACTTTTGATAAAGCGTGGATAAATCAACGAAAGTCACCCCTTCTATGTCCACCGGGTACATATCATATGCCAACACATGCATCCCTAGTCCTTTGCATATATCAATAAAAATACGCCCTATTTTTCCTGTTCCGATTACACCAACGGTTTTTCCATGGAAATCAAACCCGGTCAATCCATTAATATTAAAGTTATTGTCTCGAGTTCGAACAAATGCACGATGGGTCTTTCGGTTTAAAGCAAACATCAGTGCGACAGCGTGTTCTGCCACAGCATAAGGCGAATATGCCGGCACCCGAACAATATGAAGCTTTTGGTAAGCCGCCTCAAAATCAACATGATTATAGCCTGCACACCGAAGTGCTAGGAGTCGAACGCCCATATCCACCAGTGCATCAATTACAGCTTGATTAAGTGTATCATTAACAAATGCACACACCACTTCTGAACGCGCGGCAAGTGCAACGGTATCTTCATTTAACTTTGCTTCAAAGTACTTTATCTCAACATCATAATCACTTGCGTATTGATCAAATGACTGACGATCATATGGTTTGGTATCAAAAAATGCAACTCGCATAAACTCACTTCCTATCTAAACTTATGATTATGTTTCAACTTCTTAAAAAAAGTTTTAATTTTCTCTTGCCTTTTTTTTCTTCATCGTGTATAATAGGCTTTGCCGTTGCGGGTGTAGTTCAATGGTAGAACACCAGCCTTCCAAGCTGGATACGTGGGTTCGATTCCCATCACCCGCTTTTTTTTATGCCCTTTTTTGCCTTAGCCTCTCGCAAATCTTCCCTAATCCTTCCTATTTAGTATAAAATTAATCCCTAGTGTAATGATTGCTCCAATCATTGGTAAAATAATAATTGGAACGTACTTCACTAAGTATCCCGACACCAAAAGAGCCATCGGTAATACCAGCTTAACGACACTCATGCTCACTCCAAATACCACGCCACGTATGTCCGGTGGGATTTCATTTTGCATGATTGTAATCACCGGAATATCCACATAAGATATCCCAATACCTACCAACAGACAAAGACTTGAAAAATATATGGTATGACCAAAGGTATTCATGGCTTCTTGGAAAAAGACAGGAATGCCTAACAGGGATACCAAAACTGAAATCGCTGTAACGGTATAGGGTAAAATAGTTGAAAAGTTCATTCTTCGGGTTAGCTTTTCAACAGTTAGCGCCCCTAGAATTAATCCAATCGATATCATAGCATTAATTATACCGTAAAGTTTCGGTGGCAACAATAGTATTTCATTGACAATATAGGGTAGTGGTACGTTCAACGAAAATCCTAGCAAAAAATTCAAAGCAATAAACATAAAAAACATTTTTTTAAGAACTTTTGAATCAAAAATATAGCTTATTCCCATCTTAAGATGCTCAATGAAAACCATTTTATGGACAACCCTTTTCTGCTGTGGTTCCACATAAAATTCATAGTCAATGAAAAACTCGGATATGGCCGATAGCACAAAGGATATGCCATTAAGTAACATAAACACTCGAATATCCATCAGGGCAATCATAACTCCACCCAAAATCGGTCCCAAAATTGTTGATAAAGAGTCAATCAGCTTACTTAATGAATTAACTCTTATTCGCCGCTTAGGATAAGTTAGTCCTGGTTTTGCCGCCTCCATAGTGATTCCATAAAAACTGGTGACAACGCTTAACAAGAAGCTGGATGCATAAATATGTCCTAAAGATAAGGGTTGATTATGACTCATATAGAATAACAAAAAAAACAATGCCCCATTTAGCAAATCTGTACCGACAATCATCATTTTTTTGGGGAAACGGTCAGCAAGCACCCCTGCAATCGGATTAATAAGAATCATTGGAACCACATTCATCATAATCGTTACCGCATAACTAAGCGCCGACCCAGTTATTGTAAGGACATACAGACCGATAGCGAATCCATACACCGAACTGCCAAACATGGATACGGCTTTTCCACAGAGAAACAAAACAATATTTCTCTTTTCCTCTTGATCTTTTTTTAATGATAATAAGGCCTCTGTCATATATACTTCTCCTTTGTATTTTTCTTAAATTCAAGAAAAGTATATAATATGGTGTCGACCCTATATCAAGATTTTTTTCCTATATATAAATAATTGTATATTTTTTCCCCTGGGACAAAAAAGTTTTCACCTGGTCCTCCTTGACCTACTGAAGGCGTTATAAACGTCTCCTCTACTTGTAGTCCTATATCAGACAAAGTTTTTTCGACATGCTCTTGTTGAAACCATTGTCGGCTTTCCTTTTGAATAATTGTATCAACGGAAAAATTTTCAAAAAGCAAATAGTGACCTTGAAATGTCCCTCCAACTTTTAAATGCTCTATTAATGTACTAGCTAAAAAATCCTCATGTTCAAAAGCATAATTCGTACTTCCTGTTGCATCAATCATATAATCAACCGATTGGTCTTTTAATGGAATCTGCTTAAAATCACAACATAAGAAGAGAATTTTATGTTCTTGACCAGCTACAGCCATCGCCTTTTGCAGCCATCTATGTGCATGTGGATTATGGTCTATCGCTATATACAGCATATTTTCAGACAACTTTTCCAACATATTTCTTAGAAAAAAACCTCGACCTGAACCAAGTTCTAATGCAACCCCTCCATGGCTTCCTTCAAAAATATTATGCTCCTTTGTCCACTGTAGTGTGCGATGCAAGTTTTTCAAATAATCTACGTGGGTCGTCTGAATGTATTCTTCAATAAATGTGTCATCACACATCGGAGCCATACTTGGATCCAATGCCTTATGACCGTAAGCAATCCCCTCTCGAATCTCCAATGTGCTTCCACACGAACATTGCAATGTTCCCTGCATAATCTCACCATGTTCTATCTGTCCATCCAAAAGCTGATAGGGACTTTTACATTGTTGACAAGATAATACTGATAACGCCTCAAGAGGGACCCCAACCAAAGTAGCTTGGGTATTACCAAGCACAGGTATTGCCTCTATTTCTTCTTCTAGTTTTTTTTGCATTACATCTAATCGATTGCGTTCTTGTCGAATCCATTCGAGCTTATTATTATAAAACGCTCGATAGGTTTTTCGCTGATGATACCCTGTATGTCTTCCAACCCGCTCAAACAACATCAGGGTCTGAATCTCCGATAATAAAAAACCTAATTTTTTTAAAGATGCTATCACCTCATAATCTTTTTGGCACTGCGCATCAAACATATAGTAGCCATTGATTTTATCGGGGTTAAGAATGGACATCTCCATATAGTGGCGAATAGTATCAATGGTTGTTCCATTATGCTTTGCAAATGCTCCGATTTTCACTCTGCATCCTCCCTTCCTGCAACTTTGTATTTCCCTTTACTCTATGAAGCTAAAATACTGCTCCATCAGTGTCTCTAGCTGTTCTTCTGCTACTTCAATCTGTCGAGTATATTCAAGCGCTTGCTCATAGTCTGAACCAGCTGTATGCAAATGCGCTCTTAGCTTTGATAGTTCTTGTTCAATGGCTTCAATATCCGCTTCCATTTCACGGACTTTCCATGGGTTTTGATTGTTTTTTTGCACTTTATTCGTCTTTTGTTCCGTCCATTGTTTTGCTTCTTGTTCTCTATGACGCTGTGCTTGCACCTGACGTTCTTTTTCCTTTTGGCGCTCTTGTCGATAATACTCATAATTTCCCACATAGGCGATGAGTTTTTGGTCACGTATTTCCACGATTCGTTCTGCCAATCGGTTCAGAAAATATCGGTCATGGCTAATAAAAATCAACGTTCCATCAAAATCAAGCAATGCTTTTTCAAGTACTTCTTTGGTCTTGATATCAATATGATTGGTAGGTTCATCCAGTAGCATAAAGTTCACTTTTGAAAGTACGATAATGCACAACATTAATCGAACACGTTCTCCACCTGATAGGGTCTCCACACGTTTAAACACATCTTCACCTTTAAACTCGTACTTGGCCAAACGTTGTCGAAGCGTTGTTTCATCCGAAGGATGATAATGTCTTAAGGTCTCAAGAACCGTACACCCTTTTATATCAAAGGTTATATTTTGCTCAAGGTAGCCAACAACTGCGCTTGGACTAATGTGTTTAGAGTTTAAAATACTACGAATCAAGGTGGTCTTACCACATCCATTCGCTCCAATCAAGCCGATACGCTCTCCTGCCATGACTTTGAGATTCGCCTGATCAATTAAAAGACGCTCCCCAATGGATACTGATGCATTCTCCATATTGAGCATACACTTACCCGCTTTAGTCTGGGTCTCAAAAGCCAACCGCATATGATTTGCATCCTCCACGGGTTTATCTATTTTTTCCATGCGTTCCAGACGTTTCTCCATAGACTGGGCCCGCTTGAACATTTTCTCATTATCACCTTGCTGCGCCCATATACGCATTTGTTTTGCCGCATCTTCCATCTGCTTACGCTTTTTTTGTTGTACTTCATAGTGCTTCAATCGATTTTCATAGCGCTCTTTACGTTCTATTAGATAGTCTGAGTAGTTTCCGTGGTAGACATCTGTCGTGCCGTTTTTAATCTCATAGGCTTTTTGCATAACTTGATCTAAAAAATAGCGGTCATGAGATACGATAACAATGGATCCTTGATAAGCTTTTAGATAGTTTTCAAGCCACTGCGCCGTCTCAATGTCCAGATGATTCGTCGGTTCATCCAGTAAGAGCACATCCGGCTCTTCAAGTAATAGCTTTGCTAGCGCAACACGCATCTGCTCGCCTCCACTAAGCGTATCAAAACGATGATTTAACAATTCTTCCAGCTGCATACCTATCGTGATTTTTGAGAGCTTTTCATCGATTGCATAACCATCCATTGTCTCATACTTCACCTGCAGCTGCCCAAGCTTATGCATATTTTCTTCCACATCATACTCAGACTCAAGCAATCTTTGCACCTGCTGCATCGCTTCATAAATTTTTAGTAATTCATCGAATGCTTCAAAAAGAACTTCCCTCACCTTTTTTTGCTCATAGACAAGTACTTGTTGACGAAAATATCCTACTTTGATACCTTTTCGAATAAAAATCTCTCCATAATCATGCTTTTCTTCTCCCATGATCATTTTAAAAACCGTCGTTTTTCCGGTCCCATTGTCCCCAAGTAACCCTACACATTCTCCTTGCTTAACTTCTAATGAAACATCCGTAAACACCGGATTGCCAAAATATGTTTTCCCGATTGAATTTATTGTAATATCTAACATAAGTAACCTCTTTCTTCATCATGATTTTCTAATGAAATATTTTTACGTTTAACCATAAAATGGTTCAAAAAAAACAGCCTGCCTTCTATTGAGCAGCCTGTTCTACTTTCACTAGGAATCACGCATCGTGAAGAAAAAAGGACAGACTACTCCCGTAACTTAGCAAAACCGTGTACGATACCGGCTGCTGCAAGAGGGCTTCTGTCTAATTGGATACTTCTTCTTCGCTCTATTTGCATTGTATTCTCCTACGTATATTTTTAATTAGTTTAGCATCTTAACGGATATGTGTCAATATCTATCGCTCTATCATATTCCTTTATATTGTTCTTTGACTTCATGATGAATAAGAACTGTAATCGCTTTTTCAGGACATAAATTGACACAACGATAACATAATGTACAGACACCTTTTTGTTGCACTCCATTCTCACTCATCTTCAAATTACGCATTGGACATCGACGAACACAAAGACCACATTGAATGCATGTCTCTCGAATTCGTACGTCTTTTTGTGCTTTTTTTTCCAATGGTCCTAGGTATGCACGTTGAGTTAAAAAGCCTAGATATTTTGAAACCACATTAAACCCTTGACGACGTGATTGTTGATTACATATAGCTTTTACATCTCTTCGAATTCTTTTTTTTACTTTTTTAATCCGCCGATCAATCTTTGGATGATTATTCACCGATAACACCGGTAAATTGCTAATATTGTTCGGCATCATTAGATGTCTTGCATAGATTACTTTGTGATTGATTCCCTCCAGTAAATCTGTAAATCGTCTCGCCCCATCTCCCGAAAAAACCATCTGAGTACAATAGATGATCATCTGTTTACCACTTAATTGGCGTCGATAAGTATCGATAAAGCGACGCATAATCATCGGTACATCTGAACAGTACACCGGATAGAAAAAAGCCACTGTTTCATTTTGATTAAGTATTCCATCAAAGTCCACTTTTTGTTCAATACTATATGCCGGGCATTTCATACATCCGGCAAAATATTTGGCTGCAAATTGTGTGTTACCTGTTCCTGAAAAATAAAAAACTACCATTAAATCCCCCATCTCTAACGTTAAATCTATCGCTTTACTGTTTGTCATTAATAATATAGGTTTTTCGCTCGCTTCCAATATAGTATATCATCTCATTGTCGTCCACCCACTGGGGCTGAAACATATTGGTCATTGCTGCATCCACCATAATTCGTTCTTGTGTTGCTAGATTATAGAGATGCAGTGTCGTCATGCGTTCGCTATCCATATATTGTTCAAAGGCTATTATATCTAACATCACCGGATAATCACTATATACAACCCATCCCGTATTTGGATTAAGACTATATTCCTGGGTTTTAAACTCCATATCCTCATATAACGTTTGTTCCCAAGTATTTGTATCCACCGCAACATATGCTACCGTAACAAAGGTTTCATTAAGACAATACCATAGTGTCGTGGCGTCCCTCGACCATTGTTCCAATTGGATATCATAATATCCTCTGTAATGTTCCGGTTTTTCAATCGTTGTTATCTTTGCCCCATCGGTATTGAGTATATGAATCACATTATCAAGCTCAACAGCAATCCATGCATTATTCGAACTCACTCGAAAATCCAGTCCTTGCCCTTGTGCGATGAGTTTTCTATCGTCATTGGGGCTAAAGCACCACAATTCATCTGTCCATTCTATTTCTTGGTCGCTACGCCTATATAATGCATAAATCCTATCGCCATGTTGTTCAAAATTATGATATGCATTGCTCCTAAATAAATATTCATCTGTTGCTTGTGCTGTCTCTTGTACTCGTTGCTGAACTGGCTGTACAGCTCCTGTTATCTGCTCACTATTGAATGCGTTGTTTGACACACACGATGCTATCGTCAAACCGCAAATAACGCTCAGTAAAACGGCTTTTATTTTCATCATCAGACCCTCTCCCATAAATGAAAAACAAATACATACACTTTAAAACACCTTAAATTTAGTTGTAAATTAATGGATGAAATTTATTATGAAATTTTTGCATTGTAACACTACCTATTCATCCCCGTTATTATTTTTTCCCTTCACTATATATTGTATCACAAAATTGTAATTCTACCAGTAAAAATTGTACGTATCAAAAGACCTCTTAGAGTTTTTTTCTCCAAGAGGTCTTTTATAAGCCTATGAAAAGCTTAGTCTTGTGTCATTTCTGCCACTTCTAAGAATCGGTAAATAATAGCTGCTGCTTCAGCTCTTGTTGCTTTATGCAGTGGATTAAACATCCCTTTCGTATCCCCTTCAACAAGTCCTAAGGCTTTGGCTTCATAAATAGGACTCACTGCATAATCATAGATTGAGGTATGATCAATAAATGTATCGTTACTCTTTTGCAATTCCACTTCTGGATGCATATACTTATAGAGACGAATCATCATTGTTGTTAGTTCTTGTCGCGTTACAATACGTTCAGGTTCATACTCTGTATCACTAACGCCTTTAACCAATTGATGATGTCTTGCCGTTGCAACTGCTAAAGCATACCAAGCATCGGCATCCACATCGTTAAAGCCATCGTCAAGATCCATTGTATCTGTCTCACTGATACGTAATAACAATGTCGCAATTTCTGCACGTGTAATACCTATATCCGGCCTATACTTTCCTTGATCTCCTTCAACAAGTCCTCGTTCTTCTAATGCATGAATATAGTCTTTTGCCCAGTGCTCATCAACGTCTTCAAATGTTGATGTCCAAGGTACTTCGTCTTGTTCATCATCTTTGTCCTTATTTGGGCGATTCGTTGATGGTTCTGTATATATGATGGAGAATGTGGAAAATTTATTGGTATCAAAAGTTAACGTATGTACATCTACATCATAGACTGCATCAATAAGCAATGCTTGTCCTTCATGAACATGTATCACTTGATACGGTGCTTTATTCCAAAGTTCTTCTGGTAAGTCAAGGGTTATGGTGACTTTCTCACCTACTGGAGGTTGGATTTCTTGATCGGTCACATCCGCCTCTCCTGCCCCTAAAACACTCTTGGTTAATTTAATGTCTAGAATGAATCCAAGGGTTTTACGTCCCAAACGTTCTCTGATTAACGCAAGGTCTTGGGCAACGTCTGCTTCTTGCTTTTTATCGACACGTAGCTTAACGGTTACTGTTCCCCCCTCTTGACTAATTTGCTTATCTGTCTGGCTAAACATATTGTCAAGATCGTTGGTCGCTGCTGACGGTGTGCCTTCGGATAATTCAACGGTTGTTACACGATTACCATCTGGCATCACCAAATTTTGTGTTGTCAATGCTTTTTTTATGACGATAGCTTTGGTCACTATCTTGCCCTCTTTTGTTCCGACGAGACTATAGGTTCCATATGGAAGGGCTTTAAACGAAAAAGCACCATTAGCATCTGTCACTTGAGAACCACCATATTGCACGCCAAAAGTTCCGTTTTTCATGACTTTAACTTCGACACCTGCAAGTGGTGTCTCACCTTCAGTTACAGTTCCTTCTAAATCCCCGGTTTTTATGGAGGATTCTTTTGGTTGAACATATAGGGTAAAGCTTTTTGTTATGGTTGCTCCATCTTTTGTAATGGTAGCTGTCATTACCACTTTTACCGGTTCTTGTCCCGCCTCAGGTTGAGTTACTTTTCCTGCATCTGTCACATAGGCTTCATTACTTGATTCCCAAGAAACATTCGTTGCATATGGACCCGTTTGAGTCAATATAAGGTCTTGGGTCACATTATCTTTATTATCTTCACCTTGGTATAAGACGTCAACAAGAGTTTTTGCATAGTCTAAGACATTGTCTTGTTCAAGACGGCTTTTAATGACAAGGTTGTATGTTTTTTCTGTTACATCTTTTCCTTGATTCATGGTTGCTTTTAAGACAAGAATCACATCATCAAGCAACGGACGTCTTACCTTAACCCCTACTGTTGTGCTTGGATCTCCACCATAACTAATGGCCGCTCCTGTAGTCACGTAGTTGTCCGGATTCACTTGTTTTTTGTTCGTACTGCTAGTCATTACATAAATCGCCGGATGCGTTGTTGTATCTAGGACAACCTCCCACTGTGTTTCGTAGGTATACGCTTCTTGAATTTTCCAATCAACAATGCCTATGGCGCCTTTGGTTGTATAGTCAAAGTTTTGCGTCACATAGTCTTCACGGTCGCCCGGTCCATAAGTAATCAAGTCACCATCTTCTCCGCTTGACCCCACTTGAATGTGTCGTGTCGTCGATGCGGTATTACCCGAGGTGTCTGTTGCACTATATGTAATCGTAAAGGCACCCGGTGATGTCGTATCTACCTGTCCCTTAATTGTTACCGGAAGATAACCATCCACATTATCAAAGGCTTCTGCCCCCAATTCATTATATGCTTGTCCAGAGGTAAGCTCTACGTTTGCCTCTCCAATCAAAATAATCTCTGGTGCTTCGTCATCTTGCGGCTCTAATACATCCACACCGTAAGATTTTTCACTCTCACTGCCTTCAAATGTTTGGGTTACGGTATAATCTGTGCCAAAAGCCACATTAACAAAAGTATCTGTTCCAGAGCCTGTAGAGATGATGCTATCAACTTCTACGCCTTGGGCGTCATATAATTTTAAGGTTGCCCCTGCAAAAGCACCATACGCCGTAACGGTCTGCTCACCTAACTTACTTCCTTGTATTTTTATTATCCCGTCTGTACGTTTTCCTTGCAAAATTACATTTCGAGTATTTACTTCTCCTGCTAATGAAATCTTAAGCAATCCACTGGTTGTTCCTGCAAAGCGAGAATCAAATACAATCGGAATCGAATCGGTCTCTCCCGGAGCTAACGTTAAGCCAATAAGACGTTCTCTATCTTTGGCTGTAATACTAAAACCTAGATCAAGAGCTAAGTTCGCTATTGTTAAGTCGGTGTTACCAATATTTTTAATGACGACTTCTTTTGTTGCTCCGCTGGTTTCATAATATAAGCTTGCTGTCGATAATTCAAGTTTATATCCTACGGTAAGTCCACTATATACATTTAACTTAATCTCACCGTTGATATCCTGGTAGGCATATAGAATATTACCATTTGTTGGGTCGATAAAAGAGTTGGCCATTGATGACGTCGCTACCGTATATTCGTCACCAAAAGACATTCCCAAGTCATTACTCACTTTAAAAAGTACTTTTCCGCCGCTCGTATATCCAGACACTAGGTTCCCATAGGCATCTGCATTCAAAGAACGCCCTTGGTTTGTATCATTGTTCCCAATGTTAATCCGGGAATTATCAACAACGTCTTCTGTCTCTACATTAATACGTAATATCTGGTTTGCTTGTCCTGAGATAAAAGCATACTTTCCATTTTGTCCGGCGGATAATGTTCCCACTGAATAAAATACATTTCCATTTGTATATTTAGCATCTGAAAAACTTAACCCTCGGTCTTGGCTCACATGATAGATAACCGAAGGATTGTCCTTAAGTAAAATCACATCATGTGTTTCCTTATCTACATGTACATCAGAAAACACATAGCCGCCACTAGAAATACTCGTCGTATAAAACGCTCCGTCACCTCCAGTGTTATTATAAAACACTTTATTCCCTGACGGACCGGTGAAGTATAAGTAGTCCCCATCGGTTGCCATATGCACTGAATTATTGGAAAAAGATAGGTTTTCACCTAATGCATTTTTAGCAATAATTTTTTCAAAGGTTCGCCCTTGATCCTTACTTCGATATAAGTATAATAGGCTCCCTGAGGAAGCCACAACATAAACTGAACCATTTGATGAGACTGCGACCTCAGGTTCATAGGACGTTGTATCGATTTTGACCGGAGCTTCAAAACTTGCACCTGAGTCTCTACTGGTTGCTACATAAGTTCCCTGTCCACTAACACGATATACTGCATAAATCGTTCCATCATCAGCAACTGCAAGGTTCCTAGATGTGTTTGCATTGGCTATAGTTGCGCCTGTAGTTCCTCCACTCACAGGTACATTACTATAAAGAAGATGTGGATTTTCTTCTACCGCATACATATTAAGGTTGAACAAACTTAAAAGAATGCTCATCACCATAGCATAGCTTAATATACGGTGATATCCTTTTCTCTTCTTACTTTTGGTCATATAAACCCCTTCTTTCTACATGATAAGTTATATAAATTTCATTCCTAAACTATAACATTATCACTTATGATATTCACTTGGTTTTTTCTTAAAAATTCTTAAAACCTAGTTCTAAATACCTAGTATCCCTGATACATTGCTATCTTTTTTAAAACCAAAGCACACTTTTCATCCTCATCGTTTTTTTCATAATACTTCAACAAATCTTGTAAAACGTTTATATAGTTGGTAAGTATTTCATGGTAATAGTTCTCAAACCAAATCTTATTTTTGTATGAAGCCATTACATCAAGCACATCCTTTTCTAAAACCCACTCAAACATTTTGACATTCTCTTTTTCAATAGGTTCACGGCTAGATATTATCGTATACAAAGGTGATATGTCCATATCGATATGTTCCATATCAATTGAGTAATATTCATCGCTATAGCTTATTAGATTATCAATACCTATCCTTTGCAAGTCCTTTTTTAAGTAGCTGATATTCGTATGTAGATTTGTCTTTGCACTCATATATGTACTCTTAGGCCATAGCATCTTCATCAAATGATCACGGGACTCTTTGTGATTAAGGCGACTGACTAAAATCGCAAAGAGTTCCTTAACTTTATTGGTCTTCCACCGCGTAACCTCTTCTCCATGAACATCAAATACTTTAAACTTACCGTCCAGTTGTACCTGTATTTTGGGGTTGTTTTTTTCTAATACATCTAAATCCGTGTAGAACTGATTCTTAATAATCCGATTAATCGTTGTCTCAAGTCTTTGCTTCGATACCGGTTTAAGCAAATAGTCTAGTGCATGTATTTCAAACGCTTTTAGCGCAAACTCTTCATATGCCGTTGCAAAAATCAAATGAATGTATGGATTTTTTTCTTTAATCTTAACAGCTAATTCAATTCCATTTAATTGCGGCATGTCTATATCAATAAAAATCCCATGTGCCTGATTAATTGATACCGATTGTAATGCGTCCAAAGGATTCGTATGTGTATCTATAATATTAATTTCCTTAAATTTTGCCAGCATCTGTTCAAAACGTTCTAAGGCTAAGGGTTCATCATCAACTAAAATCAAATTAATCATTTTATACCTCACTTTTATTTATTATAAAAAATATACATGTACCCTGGCTTTTTTGCCGCTCTATCTGCAACCGAGTATTACATAGACGACGTAGCCGCTGATTCACATTCCATAATCCAAGATGATGCTTTTCCACATGTTCAAGCGACTTTAGCCACTCAATGCATTCTTCTGACATTCCTACACCATTGTCTTGAACTTCAAGGCGAAAGCTAGTTTTTTCTTCAATGATACGAACTTCTATTTTTTTATCATGATGCTTTTTTCTAAAGCCATGTTTTATGGCATTTTCTACTAAAGGTTGGAGCGTATATGGGGGAAGATAAAGAGGGCTTTGATATAGTTGCTCAATCCCAATATCTATATCAGCAAACCGTATTTGTTCAATAGCAATGTAGGTTCTTAATAATTCCAGTTCTTCTTGAATGGATATCATGGATCTACGCTGGGAAGGGTCAATAGTATTGCGTAAATGGCTGGAAAGATTCATCACCATTTCTTCTGCCATATCCGTGTCTTTATGCATCAATGTCAAAATGGAGTTTAATACATTGAAAATAAAATGGGGCTTAATCTGCATATTGTAATAAGCCGCTTCCAACGCATTATATTCCAAGGACTTTTCGTGTGTTTTTTTTATTTTATTTGCCATTAAAAAGGTGAGTATGACCATAAACACAACATACGATACGACCGTTAATTCACCATAAATGGCATGAATAAACGTTGCGCTCATAAAAAAATCATGGATGGTTCCAAATGCAAAAATGAAAAATCCTGCACCGACTAACACACCATGAGAGCTATTATACTCTACTCTCGTGAATAGAAAAAAGATAAGTATGCTCATAACTATTATTGTCATGACATTTCCAAAGCGACCTGTTTGTGTCAACAAATAAAGCGGGGATGTCAAAACCATTGTCAGCATGACTCCTGAATATAAGACCGTCCCTCTAAAAAATATGTTAAACAATCTATCCTTTATATTATAATATTCCTTAAAAAATCCTACCATCGCATAGGGTGCTACATACATTGCTCCATACTGAATGCGCACAATTTCATCATTCAGTGTCGGAACCCAATTTAAGATAATCTTATCTCCTGTAGCCACGGCAAATAAGACAACCATCCATGTCCCAATCACTAGATAAATGCCTGCTCTTTTTTCGATACTATATAATATAATTACTAATCCGATGATAAAAATGCTTAGGAGAATCCCAAGACTTGAATATGTTTTTGCAGTGTTATACTCCTTTAACATCGCAATATTATCATATGTCCCTATATAAAAGGGTGCCCAAAAACCACCTCGGGCATAATTATGATTGCTTACCTGTACAACAAGCTCCATCTGCTGTGTTGTCGGTATGTAGGATATATAACGAACTCTATAGTCCGTTATCGCTTCACTCTTGACAGTTGCAACCCTTCCCATCTCTATCACTTGCTCCCCATCGATAAAGACTTTGCCTGAAGTTCCTACATTTTTTAATTTTAGACCATAGGTTTTTCCTGGTTCAAGATTAGAGATTTTTAGACGAAAAGTTCCATAACCCATTCCAACGGTCTTTTTTGAACTAAATTCCACGCTTTCATAATGGTTCCACATCTGCGGAACTTGTACATACGCGATATCTTGTTCATCCATCTTTTCAAATGCTTCTGGTGTCAGCAATTGATTCCATACAAATTCCCATTCACCATCTAATGCTTGTACTCGTGCTTCTGAAAAAGAATACTCCCCTTTAAAAGCTGCATGTTCAGTGTTGATATTAGAAAGTAGCCAGCCGATAACTGCGATAATGACCAATCCTAACCCAATACATAATGCACATCTTTTTTTAATATTTATGGCTTGTTTTTTTGCCATACAGACACCGCTCCCGTTCCTATTTCATATGTAATATACTCTTTTGATTCTTATCTAGATATTTTGACATGAGATGCATTATTAACTCTTCAATTGCAGATATGCTTGCTAGCACACATAAGACCTCGATATAACTTTTTGAATAAAAAGCTAAGGGAAAGAAAAACAGCAAAATTCCCGTCGCTTTATTTGCTAACGTATGAACGCTTCCAAATGTTTTATACTTAATGGCAACAATAACCATCGATAAAACTCTTACCCCTATAATTCCTAAAATCCAATAAAAAAATATCTTTGACAAACGAATCAGCGGATATAACATAAAAACCACAACGCTATACATAATCAAGTCGGCTAAAGAGTCTAGCCTCGCGCCTAAGCTCGTCATCGCATTCCAGCGCCTAGCAAGATAGCCATCAAGAACATCTGTTATTCCACAGATGAGATAAATGGTGAAAAAAGTACCTCCAAAAGGTTCAAAAAAAAGTAAGGAAAGTGCGAGAATACCTCTTGATATAGAAAGCCAATTGGGTATTGATTGCATAACATTATCCCCCTTTGGTATATACACTTACAACGTCTATTTGTTCATCGTTACATCACTAGTTTCTTTGATCCGTTCTTTTTCCACATCAATAATCCACACCATATGATGCCAATCTTCTCCCCAATAATCTTTTAATAGATATGCAGGTTCTCCGAATTTTTTTAGCCATATTTTTTGTGCTGTTTGGTAGCCACTGTCAAAGCATACTTCGTATATACCTCGGTTCGAAAGCTCATTAAACATCGCCCTTAGCATCGCTTTTCCAATGCCTCGTCTATGATAATCCGGGTGAACAAACACAGTTCCTACCTCCGGCATGTGACTAAGCTCGCCATTCGTACATTCATTCATAAAATCATCGGATGGTCCATATTCAATACTTGCAATAATCTCTTCGTCAATTTTTGCAATCAAAAAGCATCGCTCTTGTCCTTTCGTTTTAAAAGATTGTTCAAGATATAGACGCTTATCTTCAATCTCTTCATTCAGTAACTCCACCGCATCCTTGATACCATTTGTCTCAAAAGTGTATCGTAACACCCGTTCAAAAAAACAATTGATTTTATCTCTGTCTTCATATAATGCCTTATCGATTCGAATATTTTCCATAATACGCTACGTCCTCCTGTTGTCGACCTTTACACTCTCTTTTTTGTTTGTATTAAGAGCCATTTTATAATAATACATAATTTTTTTTAATATTGCAATAAGATATAAATTTTAATAATTATTTCAATAGATTTTAAGATTTATCTGTTAAACTAAGTTTATAACCAATAATTATACAGAAATCTAAAAAACAGGAGGACAATATTATGAAGCATATTCCGATTATGTTAGCACTCGCACTAAGTGTAAGCCTAACAACATTTGATGATAATACAGTACAGCATACAAATACTACCAGTATTACTGAGACAGCATCTGTTACGATAAATACAATAGAATCTAATGAAATAAGCAAACAATCAAATGGAAAGGTAAAACAATGAAAATCAATAGACTCGACATTGCAAAGCAAATTATAAATGATAATATCAATGACCCTTCGATGACAGAAGCCGAGAGATTCAACGCCATCCGTCAGCAATTATTGCCAATCCAAGAGCTGATGTCTTATTATCGGTGCGCCATCATGGAAGTAGAGACAAAATTTAATGTACTTAATGAGGAGATGTCGATTCTATATGACCGTAATCCTATTGAATCCATAAAAAGCAGAGAAAAATCTTTTGAAAGTATTTTTATGAAATTACAACGTAAAGGTCTGCCTATGACAGAAGCTTCTATCGTAAACCATATCAATGATATTGCAGGGATACGCGTTATCTGTTCCTTTCAAGAAGACGTCTATAAGCTCACAGATGCTTTGCTTCAACAAGATGATGTAACATTAATTCTCAAAAAAGATTATATTCGTCACCCAAAGAAAAATGGCTATCGAAGTATGCATTTGATCATTGAAATTCCTATTTTTCTTGCTGAAGCAAAAAAGATGATGCGGGTTGAAATTCAGCTAAGAACTATTGCCATGGATTTTTGGGCAAGTCTCGAACACAAACTTAAATACAAGCAAGATGTTGAAAACTCTACCCATGTTATCCAGGAATTAAAGGATTGTGCCGACATCATTGCACAGGTTGATCACCGAATGGAGGCCCTAAGACATGAGGTTAGTTTAAACCCTAAAGAGCGTACCCCCTAATTAATACGCTCTAAGGTTTCGATAATTTTTTGTTTTTCTCCGCTTGCATTTGTCGCCAAGCGGAGTATTTTTAAATCAATTTTTTTCATAATAGAATCTTTAATTCGATCACGTTCGTATTGCGCCGTTCCTTTTTTATGATAATCGTATCCGTCCACTTCAATAACTAAAACGGGACATGGGTACAATATGTAAACTTTTTAGACGCTTTATTTTTATCTGATATAGACACTTTGTATTTTATCATAGCACTACTGGGTCATCTCATATTTTTCAATAAAATAATTAGATGATATGTGATAAAACATACTTTTATCAATCTTTTTAATTAATTCTATTTGTTGCTGATTATTATTCATGTTTTTTAAGACAAAAAGCACATTATATTTATCTCCATCTGTTCCAATAATGTCAAACGCAACTATTTTCACCTTAATATTCAAATCTTTCTCAAATTCTTTTATCAATGAACTTTCATTTTTTATCAGTAGCTCGTTCATTTGTATTGACTGTATGTAATCCGCATGGAAGAGTGCACCTAAAGAATAACTAAGATTAAAACTACTAAAAAACAAAATACCAATAGGACATAGGAGTAAAAGAATTAAAGTATTCAATATTTTGTTTTTAATAGATGCTTCTTTTTCTTTTTTAAAACCACCCTTTAATGTGTTTTTCCTTTTTTTAAAAACTTTGTTTTCTATCGGCGTTATCAAAAGGATATCAAAAATGGATATTGCAAAAAAGGAAGTGTAAAATATATTGATACTATGCAGTGTAAATACACTACTTTTCTTAAGAATTATTATAGAAACCAACGTAATTATAAAAATTGTTATTTTTAACTTATTCTTTCCAGTAATCTTCCCATCCTTATCTTTTAATAAGATATTTAAAATCTCAGGTAAAATGAACAGCAGTATTAGAATGGAGGCTATAATCAATTCTTGCAATTTACTATCTTTAAATATCCAGATTATAATCATTGATAAATGGAACCACATTACAATCAAATGAAAAAAATACCTAGTCGATAATTGTGCAACCCCTTTATAATACAAAAAGAAGATACCTGCAATAAAGATCAGCATAAGAATGAGTATCATCAAATATATACTGGTCTTTGTTCCATATATAGACTGCATAGTTAATGTTATAAAGAAATAAAAAATTAGCATAGATATAAAAGCTGTAGCAAAATTTTTTTTCACAACTAAGTATGCGGTCCAAGTTGAGACAACAATTATAATTATGTATTCAATCCCAAACACAATATTCATTTCTGTAGAAAAACTAGTATAATCTAAAATCATGTCCTTAGACATTGCAAAATCATTTATAACACCAGACAAAATAATTCCATTATAAAAAAAACGACCTGATAGTACCAAAAGAGTACCAATAACACTAAACACAACTGTAATTAAAAATCCTAAAAGCAAGTCTGTATGCTTTGTAATAAATGCCAGTATTTTTTCTTTTGAAATTAACGCTCCTATTTCTTTATTATCCATCAATACCTCTCCCATATATTTGCTCTTTCCTCATTTTCCAATTTCATAGACTACAAATAAGATATGTCTTTTCTTAAAGCTTGTTCATACCCTAATAATAAAAGCATACCTACAAAATAGCTTATAACGTCACGAACATCGAAAACACTGCCTAAAACAATGGTTGCTATCGGATATTGATCTAGTCCAAGAAGTTGGGTAAAATTAACTAACTGCAGGAACTCGATAGCAACTGCAAACCCAAACAGATAATAGGGCAATCGCTTAGTCGGTTTTCCTATAAATGCCTTGATAAAGCTATACATTAAGAACATGACAATAACATCCCCGACATAGGGACGGATAAAGTCGTCATGAACATAAATAGCTATGATAACTTCAAGTATAAAAAATATACTTGCCAGAATAAAGTATTTTGGAGAAAATCGAAATGTCTTCATGATGTGTTTCCTTTCTTTTTACTTCACTTTTATAACATTAGGTATCCCGTTATCCAACATTAATCTATAAATCTCCACATCGCTATATTTGAGCAGATTTCTTAATGCACTCATATATACATCTGGAAAATCCAAACCACAAAAAACTGCTTTTAACGAATTATTTATGTTAATGAAATAGTCGGTTTTTTTATTATCGGTCAATAAGAGTAGTCTATACTCAAACTCGTCTCTCCAATTACTGTTCTTCGTAAAAAACAAGTCTTCCCTATACTTAATCAAGTGTTCTGATATAAAAAACTCTCTGAAATCATGTAGTGCGCCTTCGTTGAGCTCAATGTGATACGCTTGACGCATATCCGATGAAGAATCCTTGTATTTAATATCGCCCCGATATAACTTAAACGAACTGTAGACCTTCTTGATATCCATAACCAAACGATCGCGGGAAAACGCTAGGCATAAGCCACGATGCAGATCGCCATACTGCGCCCACATGCGCATCTTAAAAAAACCGGTCTTGTAGTATAAATCTGCATCTAGGACCGAACTCCCTGTCTTGGTAATAACCCCAGCATTTTTAGAAAAACATAAAAGCTTACTCTCTTCTTGACGAATACAGTTCACTTCTTTTTGGTAACGCTCATAATCAATCAACGCTTCATCGATAGAATTACGATTAGTCCAATTCAAAGATAAAGATTGATACCCTCTCTCATGCGGGTCATTCACATTTTTAAATGATGAAAATCTTAACTGCATGGCTGTCAATATCAGTTCCATTGCCGTCTCAAGTCTTGTATAGTGAAACAACATGTCCGTTCCAAAATAACGTTCTTCAATCACCTAATCCCTCCTTGTCTCAATTAGCTGTCCATCATCTGCTTTACAAACTCTATAGAACGTTAAATAAATGTGGCACCTCCTGTATAGAATTTGACCACCTACATTACTCATTGGCTATCATTTTCACTTAAAAACCTAGCCGTATTGATATTTCTAACTGTCATGAATGGATACACCTCGTGCCCCACCAATTTATTCAGCTGGCTTTTATTTTGATTTTCTCGCAACACATGCCACACAATCGCTCCCTTAATATATATAAGGTCCAGGTATTCACGTTGCATCGGCAATGTCATCAAGGTTTTCTCTGCATCAATCTCAGGAAATAAGTATGCCACATCCGTCTTCTGCTCTTTGTTATTTTGCCACTCTTTTGGAATAGCGGCAAGGATTGCCTGCATCTCTTCCTGACTTTTGACAAGTATAGGAATCGCGAATCCAAACTCCTGTTCAACGGCCTTGGTAAGACTTTTCTCGATATGTGTTCGGTCATCATCAGAGTCAAATAGCGCGTTACCTGAATTAAGATATGTCACAACATTAGAATATCCTAAAGATACGAGAAGATTCTTTAACCGCTTCATCTCAACTTTACGTCTTCCACCGACATTGATGCCTCTTAACAATGCTATATATCTCATAGTTTCCTCCTAATACTAAGGCTTCTGATAGGTTTTCATTAAGTCACACCTTATCTTTTTTGTTAACTTTGAACGTTACCATACTCGATTCAAATTATCTGAATAAAATGAAATAGCTCTATTAAATTTTTCTATATCTTTATCCGAGGATGAGTTTGCTAACAACTTTAATAATATGCTTACAGATTTTTCATACTCTTTAAGATTATATAGTGTCATTGCATAAAATACTTCTAGTGCCTTATTGTCATATTTATCAATGCTACTTTCTAATAAAGTCTTGGATTTATTGTACTGACCTATGGTTCTATATGTACTCGCCAATCCGATGATTGCTTCAACTTGATCTTCTTCACTCAATCCTAACGATATAGCTTTTTCATAATACGCAACCGCTTCCTTTTCATACTCCAAAACATCATAACACCACGCCAACTGATAATTTACTTCTGCATTTTCATTATCCTTGTTTAGCAACAATCTTAAAATATCAATAGCTTCTTCTACCTGCCCATTTTCTCTATATTTAATTGCTCTATCTAGTTCATTCATACTTTAACTCCTTTCTATCTATATCTTATCACAGACGATTCATTACAATGACAGATATTATATCTGATTAATTGAACTTGTATTCAGCGTTTTATTAGTTTAATAGAATTCAAGCTCAGCAAGAAATTCATTTAATATTGAAGTATCTATCTCTTCATATGATATCTTACTTTCATTTCTATTTTAATTATTATTAAAGTTTTGGTCATACGATGTTAGGCAATGGAAATCGTGACCTCTTGCTTTAAAATCTACCTATACTCAATCCAATAGTTTACTCATATAATATTCATCAACATATTCTCCATCAACAACTAATGACTTCTTCTTCGTCCCTTCAACCTCATATCCTACTTTCTTATATAAATTATAAGCTCTAATATTATGTTTCATTACAGTAAGTTCAAGCCTAGTAATCTCGTTATCTAATGACCACCTCTCAATATGATTAAGAAGATTTTTTCCAATACCTTTGCCTGAATACTTCGATCTTACACCTATAACAACATATCCAGAATGTTTATTTCTATTTGCACCCCCACGTCTTAGGGTTGCAAATCCAGCAATACAATCGTCGGAAAAAGCCCCATATACAATACTGCCTGAGGCAGTTATTCCATTCAACATCATCGCTGTTTCTTCCAATGTCATCTTACGTTCCTCTGGTTCGTAAAGCATGAACTTGGTTTCATTATCTAAACCAATTAATAACTCCAAGAACTTCGATGCGTCTTCTGAAACTATCTGTCTGTATTCCATGTCAAAACCTCCAATAAACTAATATTGCATTTCACATATCGTTCCCGTAATTGTCTGTTCTGTGATGCTCAATACGGAAACTATAAATCAATTTACGTTAAGAAACGCAATCCATAATATCATTTATCACAATATATTCACTACCTAATTCAGCACAAAGTCTTTCATATACTTCATTACAATTTAAGATAAATTCTTTCTTCTGTTCTTTTGTCCAAGGAGATGGATCTGGCGGATAGTCCCAATTCAAATATCCTGAATAAACATCTTCCAGCAAATCGAGCTTATCAATTAATTCTTGGCTAATTGGCAACTCATTGTTTGAAATATCATATCCATACATTCTCTTAGCTACTTCGTTAACCGCCCAAAGACATATTCCTCCATGCTCAAACCAAAATCTAATCTCACATTGCTTCATAGTTTCTCCAATCTGTAACTGTAAAATAGTATTGAGTTTCACATTACGTTCCCGTAATTCCCGCCGTGTATATTATCTGATTTTCTGCGCATGTAGGGAACTAGCGTGTTATGGGAAGTACAATAATGACTCCTATATATGTAGGTTAATTTATTCTATTGTTCCCTTAATAAAAACATTAATTGCATTATTTGCAATAACTGTTGTTGATGTAATATCAAAACCTGCACCAATTACACCCCCAACAATTGGTACCGATTTTCCAAGATTTATTATTCCCTTCTGACCAAATTTAGTAATAAACCTGAATCCTACTTTCTGATTAATCTTAGTTAAGGCTGTTCCAGGTATCTTCTTTATCATAGCAATAGTAAATTTACTGCTAAAAGTTATACCAGCTGTTTTAGCTACATCTTTTATACTATTTCCCGTCAAGCAAAGATATACTATTGACTGTACTTCATCACTATGTACATCATATCCACCGATATTAGCTATAGCAGCAACCATCCTTATCTGCACATATAATACACTTGTAATATTTGCTGGCAATGCAACTGGTAATGTAATCAATCCACCTAACCCTGTAAGAAATCCAGATGTTCCACACTTCATAATTTGAAAATCCCTTAACTTCTGTGCTGCTTTCAGTTTATCTTCATATTTATCTTGATATTCATTAGCTAAATCGTAGACTGACTTTGAACGTGGTAATCCATTTAAAGCTATATCATATATCCTATTTAATGTTGATAATGCTTTGTCATTAGACATTTCACTCATAAAATTATCTTCCCTATTTTCTATATTTATTCGAGTTATTGTATTTCCTCTAACTTATTCGTTGTTGACGAGGTCAATGAGATTACAGGCTCTACTCATGCCCAGAATCCTCTGGGTGGCTAAACAACTTCATCTTCTTCATTGAAATTAGTATTATGATTTTTGTAAAATGCGTTCACTGATTTATCAAGTATTATTCCATATGCCAAATAGCCATAAACCATTATCATAAATATAATGACTATCATTACAATTGGATAAGCGGTATATGTAGCTAAGCTAATAAATAATGTTGTTATAGTAATTACAAATAAAATTCCTGCTATTACTCTCGCTATCTTATTCCCTTTCATCATGAAATAACTTAAAAGTATTGTTAAACTTAATCTAATCATTTGCGCTATGATATCTCTTCCTTGGAATCGTAAATTATGTAGTATTATTGTTAATAACGATGATCCAATAAAAAGACACCCTATTAACTTAATTTTACTCCGTCCTCTTTCAATAATTTCCATATGTACTCCTTTAACTAGTTTTAATGTCGGGTAAGTCAGAAAGATTGTTCCACCTTTACTCCGAAGACTTAGTCCACTTGTTCAGCATTACGACAAGATGCTGTATACGGAAGTTACCAATAGCCATCAATCTATTCACATGCTCTTGGCTTTCGTATCTTCACTAATTCCATAAATCTTAATTGTGATGGCAAATCACTTAGTTGTTCCTTAGCTTCAAATCCTTTATCAAATTCAATAGCAGATTCTTCGTCAACCTCATAAACTTCATCCTCATTAAAACAACCGCTTATCTCTGATAATGCACCAGGTAATAGTTCTACTGCTTGTAATGCGACTGCATACATGTTGTCAGCTGTACCAATATCATAAGATTCTGCTGGCAAAAAACCAAATCTCTTATAATAATCTGGGTCGCCATATATAAGAATGGCTTTATATCCTAGCTCTTTAGCCAATTGCTTGGTATGTTCAATCAAAATACTTCCAATTCCATGACCTTGAAAATCAGGTAATACTGAAATAGGACCAAAGGTAATCACCTCATGATACATACCATTATCACCGATAATTTTAGCTTTAGTATAAACAATATTCCCTACAATTCTGCCATTCACTTCAGCAACAATATCTAAGTCATGGATAAATGAATCTACGCTTCTCATAATATGCAATAGATAGTGCTCATTACATCCAGGCACATGATTATTCCAAAAAGCTTCTCTAGTCAATTCTTCTACTACTCGAAAATCTGATTCAACTTCTTTCCTTAACACCAAATCTTTTAACCTCATAAGTGACGACTCCTTCAAAATGAATTAATATTTTTTAAACCCTAATTTACAATGTCAGCTAACGTTCCGGCTGTTCCCGACGTGTGCATCCTCCGATTTACTGTACATATTGGGAACAATCTATTAGGTATAGTCATATACGTAAGCTTCATACAATCTCTAATCTAGCTCAACAATTCTTTGAATCTCTTTCGTATGTTCATCGGAAGTGAAAACTTCATAAAGATATTCACGTTCATCAGATAAAACCTCTCCATCTATTTCATATGGCTCCGGAATTCCGAGATAAATCGAAAATAGATAGTCTGCTAGCTCAACATACGTCATATATAGCTCTTCATTTACTTCACTAATATCTTGAACTACGATGTACCTAATATTATTAAATGGCCTTGATCCTTCTAAATGTGTAGATGTATTACAGATATTCCACAATACATTCCTATGCTCATCTAATAAATCCTGGGTCAGATCTTCTCTTTCATACATACTAATGAATCTAGAAAGTTCAGAATGCACCAACATCATTACTGAAAATGAGCCTTTAATATCTTGTTCCCTGTGTTGATCTTCAAGCATTCTCTTTTCTCTATAATTGGCTATAGAAGCAATAGAAATAACAATCAATAATAATGTTAGTATAGATATAACTACTTGATACTTTCGCATATTGTGATTCTCCTTATCTAGTATATGATTATGCCTAATGTTCTTCGGTATACGACGTTCCTGAACCGGACCCACGTAGTCTTTCTCCCTGGTGCTACGTCAGCACCCGGTGAAGGAATGTGCGTAGCGAACGGAATTATTATGTTAGGCGATGGAATCAATGGAAGCTGCCATCAGCCATTAATTAAAATCATTAACATACAACAGTTAAATATGTAATACCCAAACAAATTAAAATTTATCGTTCTCGTTTCAGATAAACCATATCAATCAGTTGTTTTCCATCTTCAAACATTGGATGGTCATAGTTGTCTATAAAAAAGTTCTTTATTCTGTGTGATTCTGTAAAACCGCAATTATTATAAAAAGAAAGAATAGAATGACAGTCACCAGTTCCCACAAGCATGATTTTGCAATCAGGGTAATGGGAAAATAAAAACTCTATCATTCTTTTTCCATAGCCTTTTCGGTGGCAATCAGGCACGACTGCAATATTCTTAAGTTCATAAATGCCATCCGCTTCTCTGGTAATCACGCATTCAGCCTTTACTCCATTGTCATCCAGAACAAACATTTCCCCACGTTCAAGATAGTTGTCTATCATGCTTTCCTGTTCATCTGCCAACAATAATAGGTCAATATATTCTTTTTTATCACCTGTGATTTTTTTTATATTCATAGTACTTATCCTCCTGTAAATCAAACTTATCGTTTACTTTCATCTATATTGCCACTCTCAACGATAGCCATACTACGTATTATAAATAAAAACTAATTGATTATGTCACTAACGTTCTTCGGTATACGACGCAAGAAGCTTATAGGGCGAGCTCATGCGTGTGAAGCTTCAGCTGAACCGCTAATGCGACCCCGACTCGGTTAGCGAGCTGAGTGTTGGAAATCGTATGTTAGGCGATGGTATCAGCGGAAGCACCCAAACATTATATAAGAATGAATTCTTCATTCTCATAGTCATACTTCCATACATCCTGATCATATTTGCTATTAAGGTACCATGTAAAACTTAGAATCAACTCTTCATCAAACCTATGAAACGATTCATAGAGCTTAGAAATTGTGTATTCAAAATGACCCTTTCTAGAATCATATTCCAAGTCAAATCTATCTTTCCATTTATTCTGAAACTCACTCCTATGTTCACATTCATTGTTCTAGTCAAGCAAAATTGTCATACCAGTGGCTAGTTTGAATGTCTCATTTCAAATGGCGTCTTACCACCGTTATATGAGTGTGGTCTACGATGGTTATACCAATCGAAGATGTATTCATAGATG